>ERZ724516.1-NODE-1-length-587111-cov-16.484496_pt1 | contig 587111 bp, 610 predicted proteins | sample MGYA00376049_ERZ724516 | MGnify/ENA primary metagenome ERZ724516 (study PRJEB28724, sample SAMN07190886) | activated sludge metagenome | isolation source: activated sludge of sewage treatment plant in Hong Hong | place: USA: Christiansburg, Virginia | collected... | reverse complement strand
TTTTCGTCCTGGTGCGGACAGACGGCATCTTTACCGCCAATGCACTTTCACCGAGATCTTGGTTGAGACAGTGTCCAGATCGTTACGCCATTCGTGCGGGTCGGAACTTACCCGACAAGGAATTTCGCTACCTTAGGACCGTTATAGTTACGGCCGCCGTTCACTGGGGCTTCAGTTCAGACCGTGAAGTCTTCCCCTTAACCTTCCAGCACTGGGCAGGCGTCAGCCCCTATACATCCACTTTCGTGTTAGCAGAGACCTGTGTTTTAAATAAACAGTCGCCTGGACTCTTTTGTTGCAACCTAGTTTTTACGCTAGGCAGACCTTATCCCGAAGTTACGGTCGCTATATTGCCGAGTTCCTTAACCAAGATTCTCTCGTACGCCTTGGTCTACTCGACCTGAGTACCTTTAATGGTTTACGGTACGGGCGGCATAAAACATAATCTAATAAACTTTTCTGGGCAGAATGGACTTGTTGACTCGTCGCGGGCTCGAAAGCCTACAACTCGTACTCCTAGCTCGATCGAAATCTAACTAGTTAAACGGATATAACCATGAATCCGCTCAAACTACCACTCCGCAATTTATCAAAAATTTTATACCGGTACGGGAATATTAACCCGTTGTCCATCGCCTACGCTAAACTGCCTCGGCTTAGGCCCGACTAACCCTGGGATGATTACCATTGCCCAGGAAACCTTACTCTTTCGGCGGAAAGGATTCTCACCTTTCTTGAAGTTACTTATTCCAACATTCTCACTTGATAGCTCTCCAGCAAACCTCACAGTTCACCTTCAGCGCACTATCAACGCTCCTCTACCACTGCAGTAAAAACTGCAATCCATGTCTTCGGTACAATACTTTAGCCCCGTTACATCTTCCGCCCAAGGCTTCTCGACGAGTGAGCTGTTACGCACTCTTTAAATGAATGGCTGCTTCTAAGCCAACATCCTCGCTGTTTAAGAAGCCTCAGTTCGTTTCCCACTTAGTATTGATTTAGGGACCTTAGACGATGGTCTGGGCTGTTTCCCTTTCGAGCACGGAGCTTAGCCCCCGTGTTCTAACTGCCGCGATTCCACAATTGGTATTCGTAGTTTGGTAAGAGTGAGTACCGTTGCCAGCCTCAGTTCTTTTCAGAGCTCTACCCCCAATTGCTACCGCGCGACGCTAGCCCTAAAGCTATTTCGAGGAGAACCAGCTATCTCCCGGTTCGAATGGCATTTCACCGCTAACCACAACTCATCCAAGCAGTCACTACATTGGTTCGGCCCTCCGCATCGTTTTACCGATACTTCAGCCTGGTCATGGTTAGGTCACCGGGTTTCGGGTCTATTCCATAGTACATGCGCCCTATTCAGACTCGCTTTCGCTGTGCCTCCGGTATACACCTTAAGCTGCACTATAGAATAACTCGTTGGATCGTTCTACAAAAAGCACGCCGTCACGGAACAAGTCCGCTCCGACTCCTTGTAGGCACACAGTTTCAGGTTCTATTTCACTCCCCTCCCGGGGTTCTTTTCACCTTTCCCTCACGGTACTCGTTCACTATCGATCATGTAGTATATTTAGCCTTAGGAGGTGGTCCTCCTAGATTCAGTCAGGGTTTCACGTGTCCCGACCTACTTAAGAAAATACAGATGATTTCTAAACTTAATTTTCAAATACGAGGCTTTCACTCTCTTCGGCCAAGCTTTCCAGCTTGTTCTTTTAACTAAGTCTATTTATCACAGTTCAATTGGCAGTAAACTTCACAAACAAGAACTCTCTGAACCTTACAGAACAAAGAACTCTTGCTTGATCTTGTATAATCTTGCAACCCCTTATAGATATTCGTCTACCAACTTATTTTGATCATCAAAATTGATGAACAAAAAATCTAAAAGGTTTGGGCTATTCCATTTTCGCTCGCCACTACTCACGGAATCGTTGATTACTTTCTCTTCCTCGCGCTAATAAGATGTTTCAGTTCACGCGGTTCCCTCTATCTACCCTATATATTCAGGCAGAAGTACTCTGGCATGACCCAGAGTGGGTTGCCCCATTCGGAAATCTTGGGATCAAAACTCATTGTCAGCTCCCCCAAGCTTATCGCAGACTATCACGTCCTTCTTCGGTACTACATATCAAGGCATCCTCTGTGTGCCCTTAAAAAAGCTTTTATGCTAAATCAAAGTAACTTCTAATTTTAAAACAGGCAGTGCATTGATATCATTAATAAATTAAGGATAATCTGTTTGCCTGTTCAATAAGAATTTTTAACCAAATTGTTAACCTACATTCAAGCTCAGAACTACTTGTGTTAGTTGCTCAGACTTCTAGTTCAGGTTAAGCATTTTGCTCAAAAAAACCGAGTCACAAACAAAAACCTAATTACAAATTATGAGCTCAAATCAAAGAAACAATTACCTAAGTTAATTAATAGTTTCTCTGAATAAAGCTCTTATTTAATCTAATTCTAAGTTTAGCACCTACCCTCTACGACTGTAAACAGGGCTTCTAATAGTTGTAACAATTACAACTTATTCTTAACTTAGAATATTCCTCCTGGTGGGGTTACCAGGACTTGAACCTGGGACCTCGTCATTATCAGTGACGCACTCTAACCAGCTGAGCTATAACCCCATAATCCTTCTGGCAACATTTCTAAATGGTGGAGCAACAGGGACTCGAACCCTGGACCCCCGCCTTGCAAAGGCGGTGCTCTAGCCAACTGAGCTATTGCCCCATTATTTTAATATTATTTTCAGAAAAACTGAATCAATTTAACGACCGAATATCCTACCCAGTATCCTTGATATATTTTAGCATATTCAAGTTTAATCATGATATAGCAGCTCCTCTCAGCACTGTAGACCCATGCCACCCTATAGTGTTAAACTTAACAACAGCAATACAAGAAAAACTTATGTCTATCCAAAACTTCTTTATAGGATTAATGATTACCGCTTACGGCATTATCAGCCTTCAGTACAATTATCGCTACACCAACCTGTTCAGCAGGAGTATGTTTATCGAGAAATGGTTTGGCAGCATGTTTACTTTCCTCAAACTTACCAGCATACTCGCCTCCATTATAGGCCTAGCCGTCATGTTCAGCCTTGGGGACGACCTCGCTAACTTCATACTCCTACCCTTCCAGAAGCTATTTGGAATATAAGCCCAACCCAAATCGAATGTCTTCAGACACACAGCTAAGCTCACAATTCGTATCTAGAGCCGGACTTAAGCTTAGTCATTCTTTAAAGATTTTTTCTAAAAATCACAGACTCAGTGTTAAAAATTTAGTCTGTGCAGACTTCGGCTGCAACCTTGGAGGCTTCACTGACTGCCTACTTCAGCATGGCGCATTAAAGATATACTCAGTCGATACTGCCAAGAATTGTCTTGAGTGGAACCTTCGTAACAACTCAAAAATCAAAGTTATTGAAAAAACCAACGCTATGCATGTTCAACTTCCAGAAAAAGTTGATCTCATAGTTTCTGATGTCGCCTGGACCAAGCAGGAAAAAATACTGCCCAGCATTAAACTTAATCTTAAGAACTCTGGGTACGCCATTACACTCATCAAGCCCCACTATGAAGCTCAGCGAGAGGAGCTGGTTAAAGGTAAGGTCCCAGTAAGCTGCTTACAGGATATTTTAAATAGAATGAACTTGATCTTCCACGAAAATGGCTTCCAAATCATAGGTACTGTAAAGTCACCAATAACAGGAAAGTCTGGAAAAAATACAGAATACCTGGCCCTACTTAAACTTAATTTAACTTCGTAAGCTCCCAGGTCCTGTATTTACCAGACATATGCCTACTTGCAAAAGGAGTCAGCCTTGTATCAAATTCAACCTCTCTCGGTCTGGAAATACCTGACGGAAGGTTCGTAGTGTGTGTCTCAAAAAACTCCTCTGCAACTTCTGGGGTATATGACTCTGCTACTATTATTTTACCAGCCGGAACCAAAGTCCTCGCGGCTTCACCCAAAATTCTCAGCTTAAGGTTAAGGGCCGATTCAAAATCTCTATTGGAAAAAATATCTGTATATACAGAGCTTTGCCCAAGGGCAGGCTCACCAATAACATTTCTAGCAAGAATAATGTCAAAAACATCGTCCGGAAAAGGTAGGTGCCCGGCATTAGCCTGAAGAAGCGGTGGGGTCTCTCGCAAAACACTCCAATAAAGGTCATCTCTATCTAAATCTAAAGCGACTGCATCAAGCCCCCCTCAGGGTTTTCACTCATTTTTCTGGATCCGATTTCCAGCATTTTCTTATTTATGTATTACATAATATCACTATAGGATAAATAAGTCAATACTAAACCTACTCTAGTTTTTAATAGCAAAATAACCCTATCTTCATAGGGTTATTTTTAGACTAAGTGTTTAGTTTAACTAAATTGTTTAAAAATTTGGTAGTGCAGCGTCGGTTCTCCTAAAATTTGATCCAATTTTTATAACTCATCTTATCTATTTAGGTAATTGATCAGAACCTATTTAGATCAAGAGTTTCCGACCTAGCAAGCCTTAAATTTAGAATTAAACTAAAAAGTTTAATTCTAGGTAATATAAGGCTGCATAGTTCTCCCTAGAAAGGAGGTAATCCATCCGCACCTTCCGGTACGGAAACCTTGTTACGACTTAACCCCAGTTATCCCCCCTACCTTAGGCCCACATAAAGTGAGACTTCGGGTATTGGTGACTTCCATGGCTTGACGGGCAGTGTGTACAAGACCCGGGAACGTATTCACCGTAGTGTGCTGACCTACGGTTACTAGTGATTCCGACTTCAAGCAGGCGAGTTTCAGCCTGCTATCCGAACTGAGATCGGCTTTGTTGGGATTTGCTCCATCTCGCGATTTGGCTGATGCCCATTGTACCGACCATTGTAGCGCGTTTCTAGCCCAGGGTATAAGGGCCATAATGACCAGACGTCGTCCCCTCCTTCCTCCCCGTTACCGAGGCAGTCTATCTAGAAAAATACAACTAAATATAGGGGTTGCGCTCGTTGCGGGACTTAACCCAACATCTCACGACACGAGCTGACGACGGCCATGCAGCACCTGTGTTCAGGTTCTCTTTCGAGCACTCCCATATCTCTACGGGATTCCTGACATGTCAAGGGTAGGTAAGGTTTTTCGCGTTGCATCGAATTAAACCACATCATCCACCGCTTGTGCGGGTCCCCGTCAATTCCTTTGAGTTTTAACCTTGCGGCCGTACTCCCCAGGCGGTCAACTTCACGCGTTAGCTACGGTACTAAATGGTTTTACCCACCCAACACCTAGTTGACATCGTTTAGGGCGTGGACTACCAGGGTATCTAATCCTGTTTGCTCCCCACGCTTTCGTGCCTCAGCGTCAATTCTGGTCCAGTGAGCCGCCTTCGCCACTGGTGTTCTTCCGAATATCTACGAATTTCACCTCTACACTCGGAATTCCACTCGCCTCTCCAAGATTCTAGCAATCCAGTCTCAAAGGCAGTTCCGGGGTTGAGCCCCGGGCTTTCACCTCTGACTTAAATCGCCGCCTACGTGCGCTTTACGCCCAGTAATTCCGAACAACGCTAGCTCCCTCCGTATTACCGCGGCTGCTGGCACGGAGTTAGCCGGAGCTTATTCTCCCGATACTGTCATTATCATCTCGGGTAAAAGAGCTTTACAACCCTAAGGCCTTCATCACTCACGCGGCATTGCTGGATCAGGCTTTCGCCCATTGTCCAATATTCCCTACTGCTGCCTCCCGTAGGAGTCTGGGCCGTGTCTCAGTCCCAGTGTGGCTGATCATCCTCTCAAACCAGCTACCGATCATCGCCTTGGTAGGCCTTTACCCTACCAACTAGCTAATCAGACGCAGACTATTCCCATGGCGATAAATCTTTTATCCTTAGATAATATGCGGTATTAGACACCGTTTCCGATGCTTATCCCTCACCTTGGGGTATATTTCTACGTGTTACTCACCCGTCCGCCGCTGTCCGCTATCCGAAGATAGCTTCTCGCACGACTTGCATGTATTAGGCATGCCGCCAGCGTTCATCCTGAGCCAGGATCAAACTCTCCAAAAAAGAATCTAATTCTGATTCAATATTTATTTTATTCAAACTTAAAAACATCAAAAAAAATTTTGACGTTGACGCTGCACTACCAAATTTTTAAACTTCTTACCAACTTCTTAGCCACCTGAAGAACTGTCATTTGTAGTGCTAGACTAGATTCTTCGACTTTATTTGAAGGTACCTCTAAGAGCTCGCATCTTGAGAATGTAAAGACATTAACAAAAAACTTCTAAACTCAACTTAGTTAATCACAAGTATAACCCACTGCCAACGCTATAAACAACAGACTTATCTTAAGATACTGTTGTAATTTAGTCTATAAAGACCCTAGGAGTCTAGCGACTCTTGAACCAATTCAAAGCCAACAACCTTATCACCTTCAGACAATCTCATAATTCGCACCCCCTGGGTCGTCCGACTCAAGGAGGGTACATCCTTAAGGCCAACTCTAATAACTTGAGCGGCCTCAGAGATTATCATTAATTCACCATCCTCTCCGTCTACAGACTTAACGGTTACAATTTTTCCAGTCTTACCATTGACTATGGCTGTCTTTATCCCAACGCCACCCCTCTTGTGAGACGTAAACTGCTTAACCTTCGTTTTCTTACCATAACCATTCTCAGAAACTACAACTATTGTAGACTTCTCTACAACAATGTCCATACCCACCACCTCATCACCAACTCTCAGCCTCACACCCCTTACACCTCTGGCAGACCTACCCATAGCCCTAACCTCATTTTCACTAAACCTTATTGCTTGACCGTCTGCAGTCGAGAGTATTACCTCTCTTTCTCCATCAGTCTGAGCAACCCAGTGTAGCTCGTCACCTTCATCTAATTTTATGGTAATTATTCCGTTAGATCTTATATTCTTATAGTCTTCTAGCCTGATTCTCTTAATTACTCCATTCTTAGTTGCCATGAATAGGAATTTTGCATTAGCATCAGCACTTAAGTTCAACACAGAAGTAACCGACTCTTCAGGTTGTAGGTTTAACAAGTTTACTAATGGAGTACCTTTCGCATTGGGACCCACGCTAGGGACCTCGTATGCTTTTGCTTGCAGCACCCTACCCTTGTTGGTGAAGAACAACAGGTTGTCATGAGTTCCACCAACCACCAGCTGCTTTATTACATCCGAATCTTTTACACCCATACCCCTCTTTCCCTTACCGCCACGATTCTGCTTCCTGTAATCCGCCAGAAGAGCCCGCTTTATATAATTTTGCCTCGTGACTGTTATCGCCACTTCTTCGTTAGGAATCAAATCTTCTTCGCTGAACCCGTCTAGCTCCTGAGGTATAACCTTAGTCCTTCTCTCATCTCCATGCTTTTCCTTAATCTCCAAGAGCTCCTTTTTTATGATTTTTAATATCTCCTTCTCATCAGCAAGGATCGCTTCAAGTTTTGATATTAGCTTCTTTAAAGAACTCAGCTCTTCTTCTATTTTTCCGCGCTCTAAACCTGTCAATCTTCTAAGTTGCATCTCTAAGATAGCTGAGGCCTGTATCTCGCTAAACTTAAACTTTTCCATAAGGCTTATCTTGGCCTCGTCACTAGTTTTACTAGAACGTATAATTCTTATCACCTCATCTATATTATCTAGCGCTATTTTATAACCCTCTAAAATATGGGCCCTTGCTAATGCTTTTTTGAGCTCAAACTCAGTTCTTTTTCTAACCACCACTTGCCTATGTTTTGTATGCTCTTTTAGAATCTCGGCTAAGCTTAGAACCTTTGGCTGCAAGCCATCAATGAGTGCCAGCATATTATAGTGAAAGGTTGTCTGCATAGGCGTGAGCTTAAACAGTTGGTTCAAAATCTTTTTGGGATAAGCATCCTTTTTTAGATCAATCACAATTTTTACTCGTCCTCCAGAGGTCTGGTCCCTAACATCAGCAATACCGACAATTTTTTTATCATTGGCAGCATCGGCTATCTTTTGCAGTAAAGTTGCCTTATTCACAGCGTATGGGATTTCAGAAATTATAATCTGAGAACGACCTTTAGAATTTTCGGTGATTTCTGCAATGCCTCTACAAACTACACCCCCCCTGCCTGTAGAAAAAGCCTGTGAAATAGACTTCCTACCGAACACCACTCCACCTGTTGGAAAATCTGGACCAGTTATCACACCAGCCAGGTCTTCAGCTCCAGCGTCAGGGTTGTCTATTAAAAGTATTGTAGCATCCACAACTTCTGAAATATTATGTGGTGGAATATTAGTAGCCATACCAACCGCTATACCCATTTGTCCATTTATCAAAAGATTAGGAAGCTTTCCGGGCAGCACTTCTGGCTCTTGTTCTGTCCCATCATAGTTGTCTACAAAATTAACTGTCTCTTTTTCCAGGTCTTCAAGCAAAACTTCTGCGTGCTTATGCATCTTTGCCTCTGTATAACGCTGAGCCGCCGGTTCATCACCGTCCATAGACCCAAAGTTACCCTGAGGAATTATTAAGGGGTATCTTAGCGACCAATATTGGGCTAGTCGTACCATAGCAAGGTATATAGACGAGTCACCATGTGGATGATAGTTACCCATAACCTCACCTACGATCTTGGCACTCTTCATTGTCTTACCAGAAGATCCCACATTCTTTTTATGCATTGTAAACAAAATCCGCCTCTGCACCGGCTTAAGCCCATCACGTACATCCGGTAGAGCACGCGCCACGATAACACTCATTGAATACTGCAAGAACCTGCGCTCCATCTCTTTCTCGATGCTCGCAGAAACCACATTACCGGCAGCCAATTCCTGATTCACGGTATTATTCGGAATGTCGTTATCCATTGCTTCATCGATCTGCGTTAAATTATCATCCATGTTGTAATATCCTTTAAATTTAAATATCCAGGTCTTTAACAAACTTAGCCTGAGACTCTATAAACTTCTTCCTTATGGCTACCTCATCGCCCATTAACTTACTAAACACTGCGTCAGCCTTCTCTGCATCGCTAACCGTAACCTGTAGTAGAACCCTGCTTTCTGGAGCCATCGTAGTTTCAGCGAGTTGGTCAGCATCCATTTCACCCAACCCCTTATATCTGTTAACTTCAACTCCAGCCTGCTTAATCTTATCTTGCTCTGGATCAACTTGCAGCCCCTTATCTAGCTTTTCGGCTATAATCTTTCCGATCATAACGTCTTTTTCCTCATCGCTAAAGATATAATGCAATTTCTTACCTTTTTTTATCCCAAAAAGAGGGGGCTGGGCAATATATATATGGCCCGCACTTATTAGCTCAGGGAAGTGCCTAAAGAATAATGTCAAAAGTAGCGTGCTAATGTGGTCGCCATCAACATCGGCATCCGCCATAATAATAATCTTGTCATACCGTAAGCTCTCCATGCTGAATTGTTCACCTATCCCAGTACCTATCGCCTTAATAAGGTCAACAACTTCTCTATTCGCGAGCATCCGGTCCATTCTCGCTCTCTCAACGTTAAGAACCTTACCCCTTAAAGCTAAGATGGCTTGGAATTCACTGTCCCTGCCGTCTTTAGCGGAACCACCAGCGGAGTTACCTTCCACAACGAATAGCTCTGCCTTCGTTCTGTCTTTTGTTGCACAGTCTGCAAGCTTACCTGGCATTGCAGCACCGTCTAGAACACCTTTACGTATAATATTATCTCTAGCGGCCCTGGCGGCCTTTCTAGCTCTCGCCGCCAACAAAGACTTACCTATTATGCTCTTCGCTGAAGATGGGTTCTCATCCAAAAAGTAAGCAAAGTGTTCTGAAAAAACTTGCTCTACATACCCACGAATCTCAGGGTTACCCAGCTTATTCTTGGTCTGTCCCTCAAATTGAGGATCGGGTATCTTAACCAAGATTACAGCGGTGAGGCCCTCTCTCACATCTTCTCCGCTCAAGTTGTCATCTTTTTCCTTGAGTATGGAGTTCTTCCTTGCATAATCATTAATTACCCTAGTTAACCCAGTCCTAAATCCAGTCATGTGCGTACCCCCGTCTGGGTTAAAAACATTGTTAGCAAAAGCTTTAACTTGTTCTGTATAGGAGTCCGTGTATTGCACGGCAATTTCGACCTCTACATCTTTAACTGACTTCTCAACATAAAAAATCTCCCCATGAGTTAACTCTTTACCAAAATTCAAATGCCGAACATAGGAAGATATCCCACCCTCAAAATAGTATGCCTCACCATTTCCATCTCTTTCATCATTCACTTCTGCATAAAGACCTTTAGTGAGGTAGGCCTGGTTCCGTATATAGCTAGAGATGTAAGAATAATCCCACTCCATTTTTTCAAAAATACTAAAATCTGGCCAAAAAGTTATACACGTACCAGTACTGGTGGATTTACCGACAACTTCAACTTCGCCCTGAGGTACTCCTATTTTAAATTCCTGCCTATAGACCTTTCCGTTTCTTTTCACTTCAGCAATCAGCTTTGTAGATAGCGCGTTCACCACACTAGAGCCTACTCCATGCAGACCCGAGGAGACCTTATAGCCTCCATCACCAAACTTACCCCCCGCATGCAAGACGGTTAGAACCGTCTCAAGGGCGCTCTTGCCGGTCTTCTCGTGCTTGTCTACAGGTATGCCAGCTCCATCGTCCTCCACTCTAATTCCACCATCTTCAAGGATTGTAACTATAACTTTACTACCCCTACCTGCAATAGCTTCATCTATACAGTTATCTGCGATCTCCTTAATAAGGTGATGCAGCCCATCGTAGCCAGTACTACCGATATACATTCCAGGCCTTTTTCTAACGGGCTCTAGCCCCTCTAGAACCTGGATTTGGCCTGCGTCATAGTCTGTCTTATTTGCCATACATATCAAATTAAAAAAATTAATTGACCTAAGCCTACTTTGAACTCGTGTTCGTACCGGCTATCTTCCGTGGTCTGCTCTGTCTATTTTAGTTAAATTATAGCATACAGACTCAATTTTTTCACTTCGAAAATTAACAAAAACTAATAAGAAAGGTGCTATCTTACTAGAAATTCACCACTTTCAGTATTGTTCGTACCCATAGAGTGAGGGCCAACAAAGTTAGTAGTGCTAGGCTGGGCATTATTAGGATTGGCAACGCTTGCATCAGCATACTGTGATGAACCAAAACCTTGATTGGGCGGATTATTATGCATTGCCGGTTGAGTCACAGGACTAAAGACTTGGGGCCGACCATTAACTGAACCTTGCGTTGACAGCGGAATGGTGGTGGTACCGTATCCATCGCCAACACTTTTAGCACTTTTTTTAGCTAAAAACCCATCCATAAACGATTTTGGCTTCATGGCATCAAGCTGTTGCTGCGCAGAGTTAGCCGTATCGGATCCACTTTTATCTCTCATCCTCTCAAAAATTTCAGCTTCAACCTCCACCTTTGGCCTAGAGTACTTGGACGCAGACAATCTTTTTAAGAGTCTGACTATCTCTGGGTTGGACTTTTTCTCGGGGAAAGGTATAAACATAGTAAATGGACTTGTTGGGACCCCACCGATCAACATTTTTACTGCTGCATTTAGATTCGGCATTTTAATTAGGTCGTCAGCCGTGAATACTGGGTCAAACTGCTTAACTAAAGTAGCGGCATCTTCAGGACCCGTCCTCAGGGAGACCAACGATCCAACATTTCCAAAAACGGCATCTCTAATCTCATCAGTCAGCTGTCCAACATACTGATTTGCCATCACTACACTCAATCTGTACTTCCTGGCCTCAGAAAGGATTGTCTTAACAGAATCAGTTAAAAAGTTTTGAAACTCATCTATATATAATGTGAACGGTCTCCTCTCCGCCTCTGGAGTGTCAACCCTACTCATCGCTGCTGCAGTAAACTTTGTCAGGAATATCATCCCCAAGAGTCGGGCATTTATATCTCCGGTTTTACCCTTATTTAGAGCGATAAATACTATTTTACCCTCATCCATAGCTTTCCTGATTTTTATACCGCTATGGATCTGGCCAACTATATTTCTCATCATTTCATTCGTCCTAAAGGCGCCGATCTTACTCGCAAACCAAGAAATAAGTTCACCGTGATCACTAGATTTACTAGATGCAGGCATTTCCTTTCTCCAAAACTCTATAATATCTGGCGCCGTAACATATTTAAGCTTACTCTCAAGATACTCCTTATCCACAAACAGTTTAGGAAGGTCTATTATTGTCCCACCGACAGGGTCAGCCATAGCAGTTAACGCGGCATTCCTAAAGAGTTGCTCAAACCGTGCACCCATCATCCCCTGCCTTTGTGGGTCATACAGTTCATAGAGCATGCTAATTGTCTCCTGAATTAAAAAATCTTTCTGCTCTGGTTGATCTGGCGGATATTCAAACATGTTCAAACCAACCGGGTTATCCAAGTCGGAGGGCGAAAAATATACAACATCATCAACCCTATTTTTAGGAACCATACCCATCAGCTCATCTAAATCTTGTCCATGCGGGTCTAGGTATGCAAAGCCCTTTCCGTCCAGCATATCTTGAATCATGAGGTTTTTCAAAAGAGTTGATTTACCCGTACCAGTCTGTCCAACAATATACATATGCCTTAACCTGTCCTCTGCACTAATTCGGATTTCTTTCTTTAAGCCTCTATACAAGTTGTATCCCATTAGTTGCCCCTCAACAGGAGTATTAGCTGGGCCATCAACCTGCCTAGAGGCCTGCCTCTTTAACTGTGCGGTTGGGGTACTTTTCTGGTCTGGCAAGTGGAATAGCGTGGCTAGCTCCACGCTATTCAACACGTCTCTATCCATCTCTTGGGGAAAGAACCTAAAGATAAAAGCTGTAATAAACTTCTCTATATCTTTAGCTGCACTAAACTTAAGACCATTCCTTCCCTCATACTTATAAAGCGCGAGAGTAGCTATCAAGTTATTCAGGATAGCTTGTGATTTAGTAGAAGTATTTGATGAAACAACCATTCGAATCAAAACTTCAAAACCAGGGTGTTGAGTCTTGTCTTCTATGGCGTCCACCAAGGACTTATCTGAACCAGAAAGTTCTTTTTGCTTAGCCCCATCCTTTTTTACACCCCAGTCCGGGACTTTAAACGGTGCCTGTACCACCTCTTTAATAGGCAGGGAGTTTAGACTCAGACCTTTCTTGCTTTTCTTGCCAGACTTCTTGTCGCTAGCCACCAATGCAGCTTTTTTTGACCAATTTTCATGGGCAGGTCTCAGTAGAATCTGAAAACCCACCCCATCCTGCTTATCGAGAGAAATCAGCGAGTTTAAGAGGGATTGCATAGTGTCTCTTCTAGTCTCCTTAAATGTTGCAATTGGATATGCAAAATCTTTGGTTAAATGGATTTCCCCTCCACTAACACCCCCCACCTTTCCAACTTCATTGAACAAGTTATGCTCCTCAACCTCTTCTATGCGGGCAGCAGGATATGCGCTAGTAACAGCTTGCTCAACCACGTCTATAAGTGCCAAGGGGGCAGCCACATAAAAGTTTATGCTGTTATTGACCGCTATTACTTCCAACCCAATATGTCTTTGGCCATAAAAGTCCGCCTTAAAACCTTTTGTTGCAGTACTAGAGAGGATGTTATACATAAACTCAGCTGGTGATATTGTTTCTTCCACAACATCTCGTTCATCTCTACCACCCTTTTCAACATCTTCACTACCTGGAGGAAGGTGTATCAAAAGAGAAACCATCTTTAGGCCCCTTTCATAATTCTTTAGCTCTCTGCTATTTCTTCTATAGCTTATAAATACCGCCAAGGCTATCAGGCCCACAATTATAATAAGAACTAATACTAATGTGAATGCTAAGTACATAATTTGCTATTTATCTTCATTCGGCAGATTAATCTTTTTATTAAATCTCTTTTTCATATAATCTGCCTGCAACCTGGAAATAGCCCGTTCCTGTAGAAACGGGTCACCTTTAGTTTGCTCAACTATCTTCTTAGCCTTGCTTACCCACTCTCGCTCAATTTCATCTCCATCCCCAGCGGCTTCAGGAGTCTGAGATATGGCTGTTGCTCCGACTACTCTCTTTGGGTCAACGGTTTGGCTAGCATTACCTATGGGTCCGTCACCTTCGTCGCTATCGTCGTCGTCATCCCCAGAGCCATCACTACCGGTAGGTCTTGCCTCAAAATCTCTCAACCCGGCTTCTATCCCTAAAGAGCCTACTCTGTTGAGCTCTTGAGAATCAATTTTTGGCTTCACTGGAAATTCTGAAGTTACCTCACCACCATACTGGCCCTCCAAGCTTTTTAAAATCTCTTCTTTATCTGTATTAACTTTTGGTAATTCAGGATTCATCTTTAGTATGGTTAGGATTTTTAATATCTATATTAAGCCTTATCGTTAATTAGACCATGCACTTAACAAACTAAAAGTGTTCAAGCTAGTTATTAGGACAAGTTCAATTAATAGGAATAGCTAGTAACACAAAGTATAGCTTAAATAGCTCTTAAAATGCATGCGCCCTTATAACTAACAGTAGCGCTATGTTCAAAGTGACATCATTGATATTTTACTTCAAAAAATAACGCGACTTTGAACACACTTCATATTCCAGCATTCAATATAGCATATAGTATAATGTGCAAAAATAAGGAAGTATTCTGAGCCGCAAATGCACTCTGTTTATAAATAATCAGTGCTTGCAATAGCCCAGAAGACTTTAACCGATCACCCTCCATAGCTTTTTTGCTACTTCGGGTGTGTATTTTAGAGTTTTTTTATTTTTTCTGAATTCCTCTACTCGTAATCATATCATGATACCTTAACAATTTCAAGCATTTAAAGCCTGCTCGGCACAACGACCCCAACCTACCATCCCAGATGAAACGGCCGGCAACAGCGAATTAAGTTTTAGGAATTTATAACCTGTGGATAAATTATTTATACAGCACCTAACTTGGGTGTTGACTTAAGCTAAATCAGCCTCTATTATTAGTAGTTAGCACCTGAACAAAAATAGTGCTCAAAAATAAAAACCAAAAAGACTACTCCTTCTCTAAGAGCAATGACAACTCGCAAAGTCATTGCTTTTTCTTTGCCCTAAAAATATAATAGACCGGTAGGTTAAATATATTTCTTTTGCTAACAAGACATCGTCTAAAGTCATGATTTCTCTAGTACGCTCATCAGCCAACATCGGCTACAACGGACAGATAATAACTATCGAATGTGGGCTGTCTAATAGCCTTCCAGGAATAACGATAGTAGGCTTAGGGGCCAAGGCGATAGACGAGGCCAAGGAGAGGGTCAGAAGCGCCATAGTCAACTCAGGGCTTTTGCTTCCTAAAAAGAAGATCACCCTCAACCTTGCGCCTGCAGACATTCCAAAGGACGGCACAACCTACGACCTGCCGCTTGCACTCGCAATTTTAGCCGCTAGCGACCAAATAGAAGACATCGAATACATGTCCTCTAGTCTTTTTGTGGGAGAGTTGTCACTCAACGGCTCGATCAGACCAGTCAAGGGTATAATTCCCCACCTGGAAGCAGCCAAAGAGGCTGCACTAAAAAGAGCATTCGTTCCCTACGGAAATATGCAGCAAGCTCAGCTCCTAGGCGAAATAGAGGCGGTCCCCTGTTTAAACCTAAAGCAGGTCGTAGATATACTAAACAGTAAAGTAAAGCCACAAAAATTCTACGCCACTGAAAATAAAGAGCCCAAGATTATTAAGTATAAAGTGGACTTTTCAGACGTTAGAGGTCAAGCCCAGGCTAAAAGAGCAATGGAGATAGCTGCCGCAGGACATCACAATATCCTGCTAAACGGATCACCGGGGGCAGGTAAGACCATGCTTGCCAAAGCATTACTTTCAATCCTCCCGCCACCAAGTAAAAAGGAAATAGTTGCTATGACGAAGATTCACAGCCTTTCAGATACGGTCACTGAAGCAATCACGGAAAGACCATTCAGGTCACCCCATCATACATCAAGTTCAGTCTCCATTACTGGCGGAGGCAAGATACCTCGACCAGGGGAGATCAGCCTAAGCCACAGAGGAGTTCTGTTTCTGGATGAAATTCCAGAATTTTCAAGGGCTACGCTTGAGGCGCTAAGACAACCACTCGAAGATAGATTAATTAACATATCTCGAGCAAATCAAACATCTAGCTACCCCGCAGACTTCATGCTAGTCGCCACTCAGAACCCCTGCCCTTGCGGATATCTTTTAGATGACAACAAAGAGTGTACATGCAGCCAAAATCAAATATCCAACTACTCTAAAAAGCTTTCCGGGCCACTTCTAGACAGGATTGACCTTAATATAACCGTATCCAATATAAAACACAGCCTAATACTTAATACCAGTCATGGTGCTGAGCCTAGTTCTGAGATAAAAAAACGTGTTCTCCTTGCCAAAAAAATGCAGTCCAAAAGGTTTGGCGACCTGGAGACTAGCAACTCATCAATGGACAACGCCACCATCAAGAAACTTTCGGCTATTTCTAAAGAGGCTAAAACCATTCTAGATATCTCGGCAGAAAAGCTGCATCTCTCCGCAAGATCATACATAAAAATGATACGCGTAGCCAGAACCATCGCAGATTTAGAGCAATGCGAGGAAGTTAAAGCTAAGCACATAACTGAGGCACTACAGTACAGACAGAAAGGGGGCTAAGGCTAACAAGAGAGGGGATTGTACCAAATGGAGGATTCAGAGCATTCAATACTGAATTTTATGTTACAATTTATAGATATAAAAGCAAGTTAAACTTAATCTAAGTAAACAAATTTGAGAAGAAAACGAAGAAAAGTATCACCAAAAGCTAAAATCAATAGAAATCACCAAATTCGGGCTACTGAACTTAGGGTTATAGGTGAAGACGGAGAAATAATAGGCATTTTAACGAAACAAGACGCCCTAAAGCTCGCGGAAGAAAAAGGCAAAGACCTTGTCGAAGTCTCATCTAACTCTACTCCACCGGTTGCTAAGATTATAGAGTTTGGAAAGTTTAAGTACCAACAAGAAAAAAAAGATCGAGCGACCAAGAAGACCAGCAATTCTACAGAAGTTAAGCAAGTTCGAATATCTCTAAAAATCGGAGACCATGACCTAGAAACTAAACTTAATAAAATCAAGAAAGTCCTCCAAAGCGGGGATAAAGTTAGGGTTTCGATGATGCTAAGAGGCAGAGAGAACCATCACAAGGAACTAGCACTGTTGCGAATAGAGGATATCAGTGGTAAAATAAGCGAATGGGCCGAAGTAGACCAGGCAGTAAAGGTGGCTGGAAAAAATATCAGTATCATATATAAATCTAACAATAACTCTTAAACTATGCCTAAGTTAAAAACACACAAATCAACAAAAAAAAGAACACGGGTAACCGGCTCTGGAAAGCTTATAAGACGAAGAGGCTTTACTAATCACTTTATGCAAAAAAAGAGTGGCGGAAGAAAGAGAAGGAACAGTAAACCTGAAGAAGTTAGCGCTACGCGTACCAAGAGCACTAAGCGTTCCCTTGGAATATAGTGCAAATAACATCAATATAAGAATATCATAGCTATGAGAGTAACCAAAAGCATCACCAAGCACCGAAAACATAAAAAAATCCTCAAAAAGGTAAGGGGCATGCAACATGCCCGAACCAGGTCCTACAGATTGGCGAAACAAGCCGTAAACCGGTCTCTAGAGTACTCCTATCGAGACCGAAGAAACCGCAAAAGAGACTTTAGGCAGCTCTGGATAACTAGAGTTTCTAATGCCTGTCGGGAGAATGGTCAAAAGTACTCCTCTTTCATTTTTTTTCTCAAGCAAAATAATATTGAACTAGATAGAAAAATCTTATCGGACATAGCCGTAACCGACCCAGTTGCTTTTTCTACACTTACGGAAAAAATTAAAGCTTAATCAACAAAAACATATAAGGTTATAAAAACCCAAGCAATTCCTGCTTGGGTTTTTTGATAGCTAATGCCAAGTTATAAGCCGGGTTTTGTAACCTTAGCCCATACGGTCAGCATGGGCTTGGGCGCGATCATCTATCTTGTAAGACTTGCTTACATATGCGGACTAAAGCGGGGCTCCCAAAAAACTGAATTAACACCTCTAATGCTGTAAGAACAGCTAATTATCTAGTCTGAGAACCTCAACCTTGCAGCCGGTAGGGTTTGCCATCCTCTTCTGTTTCCAGAAGGATTTTTTTTCACCACGCACTAAAAGTGCATGAGCAATTTCTGTGGTACTTTCCCTATCTAAACCTTTAGTGAAAAAGTATTTAGACGGTTGCTGTTAGCAACTACCGTTTCAGTGTTCAGCTGCCCGGACTTTCCTCCCTATCCTAATAGACTAGGGCGATCGCCACAATGGCATTTAGCTACCAACTGAGAATTATAGCATTAACTGACCGAGATGGTGTTAGAATCTAAGCTCCCAACCTATTCTAACCATAAACGCTAGTAATTTACGGGTACCGCGCCCTTAGGCATTAAAAACACCTCGGATAGGTACATATCTGGCTATACTAGTCGATTAAATTGAAAAGATGGTCGCTTTAGTTTATAATCAAACTCATAAGCAAGGTAAACAATCACCCGATACGATGAAAAGATGCAGCATAACAGGGAAAGGCACTCAGTACGGTAAAAACGTTAGTTTTTCTAAACGCCGTACCCGGAGAACCTGGGAACCAAACCTACAACGAAAAACCCTAACTATCAACGGGGTAAAGACTAAGGTAAAGATAAGCGCCAACGGAATACGTACTTTAAAAAAGAAAGGTCTGCTGGGCTATAATAACCTAGACACTTAATCTTTTAGCGCCAACGACGGTCAGCATAAATAATGGACTCATCTTGGGTGTACTTTAGACCTAAACAGACCTCCATTTGGGAGCCTTTGAGCTAAGAGCTAGCTTTTGGGCTAACCACTACGACCTTAAAGCTTTCGCCAGCAGTAGGAAACTCTTTGCTGCTGACTTTACCTTCAAAAACCTCAGAGGTAGAGTCTTCACCGATTAATTTCAAAAAGTCCCCCAGCTCAGACTGAGGAGATGCATACTTACTAAACCCATCTTTATAGTGAACGGGTATTACATACTCACAATTCAGATTTTTAACTAACTCCATTGCCTCCTCTGGTTCGAGACCCATCCCCATCCCACCGATGGGAATTATCAACAGCCTTGCGTTAGCCAAAAGCTCCATAGCTTCTTCATTTAAATTCTTAGTAGCGTAGCCTATAATACCGACCGAGCCAAAATCCATAGCATCGGCTAAAAATACTGTAGATTTCGTAGTCCCGTATATGTCACCATAAGCTTTCACGGAAACCCCCCTGACGCTAAATGGCCTAACTTCATACTCTCCCTGACGGTTAAACGTCATAACCTCAGTGCTCGTTAAGCTTTCCTTAGACCTGTGTATATCAGTATAGAAAACAGATCTCATTTCTTTCATTGAGTTCGGTTTTTTAGATAGTCCTAAAAATTCTAAGTCAAAACCAACAGACTCGGATCCAGATTTAAGCTTAATACCGCTCTTCCCAAAATAACTTATTTCCATACAAAACCTTTACTTTTAATTCTCTAATTTACTAAATAATATCTCATGCTTGGACTTTAAAAATGCTGTCAAAAATCTATCATTAATTTTAGACCGATATGCGTAATCTTCAGGCTCAATAAGCACAAAAGACAGGCTTTTATTCAATTTCTTTTCAAGTATCTCTATGGCCCTTTTTAACTTACTGAGCTCACCGGGGTCAGCAACAACCAAAATGTCCGGGCCTGAGGCTTTAGTCTTCAGCAGGACTCCAGATGCAGCTATAAATATCGAACTTTTGACATCTTTGCTGATCTCTTCTTTGACCAACTTAAGCTTTGCATCTTCAATTACTATGCCTCTTTTTCTTTCCACCTCATCACCGACATCGGCCTTAGGCTGCTTATTTAAGGGGCTGCTTTTCTGTGAGACTATTTTTTTATCTTCATCAGACTCAGCCGCAAACATGCTATCTAGACCATCGTACAGCTTACTGACCTTGTTCAAGCTATAAAAAACTTTATTATCCTTTGTTGTAGAGCCAACTACGCCAATATCTGCCAAATTAATCAGCTCCCTGCGTATCGAATTTATCTGCTCACCTAAAAGCCTCGTTAGTTCTCTCACAAAAAACTCTTGGTCTTGGTTTGCAAAAAAGAACTTCAGAAGTTTTACCCTAGTTTTTGAACCGAACAGTTGATCTACCATAATTATCTAAATCATATCACATCTTACAGCTTAACACCCAAATAACTTGTTCACTTTGAACAAGTTTAAACCTAAGCCTACATTAGCGGCCACCACATTAACTTTTCAACATCCACCATAAAGTCATCCGTCACAAAAACACCTTCAGCCACAAGTGCATTTTTGTGACCAACTAGCCCGTCAGGAAAGCCACTGGCCAAACCGCCGCTCTTCATAACCACTCTTTGCCAGGGCAGATTCTCAGGTCCAAAATGTGCAATTTGCCCCACAATAAGTGCAGCCCTCGGTGAGCCACACAGAGCAGCAACCTGACCGTAGGTCATCAGTCGGCCCTCGGGTATTCTTCCAACTAGTTCATAGACTCGATCTCTGAACTCAGACATAAATTAATTTAAAAAGGATAAGTTAAGTTTAATCCGATCTCTACCTACTGGCCTAGTAAGAAATCTTTCAATTCTTCAATTTTCATCTTACTTTCCCCGTCCTTAGTACGCACACTAACAACTCTAGACCCAGCATCTTTCGGACCAACTATCAGTTGCACCGGAATTCTGAGTTCCGTAGCCTCTTTAATCTTTTTACCCAGTGACTCATTTCTATTATCAACAGAAAACCTAACTTCGTTATATTTAAGTGGCTTCATCAACAGAGTATCTTCTAAAACTGATGTAATCTCCTCAACATATTCGAGTACAGAATCATTAATAGTCAGGATCCTAACTTGTTCCGGAGCCAACCAAAATGGCAACCAACCGTTAGTTTTTTCTAGGATTATAACCATGAACCTTTCAAGTGACCCCAGAATAGCGCGATGAACCATAACAGGAGTCTCCTCCTCCCCTTTGTCATTTATAAACTTCATGCCAAATCGTTTCGGCGTTGCGTAGTCCAGCTGTATAGTTGCAAGCTGAGTCTCTACTCCACCAACTGTATAGTAAACAAAGTCTAATTTAGGGCCATAAAGTGCTGCCTCTCCTTCCATTTGTTTAGCATCCAGACCGTTAACATCTGCTGCTTCTTTTAGCATTTTTTCTGCCACAACCCAATCTTCCTCTGTACCAATGTAAGCATCTGGAGTGGCAGGGTCTCTTAACGAAAGCGAAACCCAGTGCTCGCCATAAATCCCAACGCCCTTGTGTACTTCTTCAATTATTTTCACAAAACTGGAAACGACTTCCAATATCTGGTTTTTAGCCATAAATATATGACCATCGTCTACAGTTATTGACCTTACTCTTTGTAGTCCCATCAACTGACCAGGCTTTTCATCTCTATATTGCATCGTAACTTCCGAGTAGTGAATCGGCAAGTCTTTATAGCTTCTGAGTTTAGACATATAAATCTGAATGTGATGCGGGCAATTAACCGGCTTCATATTGAGTTTGGAACCATCTCGACCCTCAACCTTAAACAACTCTTCATTGTATTTGCTTGCATGACCTGAAGTTTTATACAATTCGTTCTTCGCAATATGTGGGATTTCAACTTCCTGGGAACCGTTCTTAGCACCAGCCTGGCGCATAAGGTCCGCTAGAAGCCTACGAATAAGCCTACCCCTTGGAGTAAACATTGGTAATCCAGGGCCAACCAAATCAGAAAAAATAAACAAATCCATTTCTCTTCCAAGTTTTCTGTGGTCCCTCTCTTTTGCCAGCTCTTGCTTCACTAGATACTCTTCTAGCTCGTTCTTTGTTGTGAATGCTACACCATAGATTCTGGTTAGCATAATATTCTTCTCGTCCCCACGCCAGTACGCCCCCGCAGTTCTAGTTAACTTAAAACTTTCAGGGTCAATATTGCTAAGACCATCTGAATGTCCGCCCTTACATAAGTCATCAAATCCACCGCAAGTATAAACAGTCAGGCCTTTGCCTTCAGCCGCAAACTCTTGTGCCAATTCTATTTTATATTTATTATCCCTAAATATTTGCTGCGCTTCTTCCAGACTAACCTCTCTTTTCTCAAAATGAGTCCAGTCCTTAAGTTTAGCCCGCATCGCATCTTCAATCTTAGGTAGGTCGTCTTCAGAAATCTTTCCATTCAGCTCAAAGTCAGTGTAAAAGCCATTTTCAATGACAGGCCCTATTGTATTCAAGCTTCCAGGCCATACCTCTTTAACTACTTGAGCCATCAAGTGGGAAAGGCTGTGCCTGACTTCATCAACATCATTAACTTCACTCATAATTTATTTCTCTAATTTAACTTTTGTAGGTTTCATGGATTAGTTTTTAAAGAGCTAATCACACTCTAGCAGCTTAAACCCTAAGGTCGTCAAAACATTATTTATGTTTAGAGTTTGAAATCTAAAATTGGATTCATTCATATTGGACTTAATTATACCACCGCCAATCTGATATACTTAATTTTAGTTTAATAGGGGCGGTTAGCTCATTTGGCTAGAGCGCTGCATTGACGTTGCAGAGGTGACAGGTTCAAATCCTGTACCGCCCACCATTTACCTCAAGTATAGCTATAGATAGTACACTTTTTAGAAAATTATTTGAGCAAGGACTCATCTCTGTCATCCCACCAGAACTCTGGCTCCCAATGGCAACAAAGAATGGGCTATGGAAAAACTACTACACTGGCAGGGATGGCAATCCCCTACATCTCAGAAACGGCTGGATGTTCAATGAACAAAGTGGTGAATTAATGCAAATCAAAGAGCATAGCTAGCCAGGCACACATCTAGAGACCCTATCTCTTTCCGGCACTAGTCCTGTGAATTTTATCTAGACTTTTTTGTCTCTTTTCTAAAAGTTTATAGGCCCCCCTCACTTTTGATTTTCTATCAGCTGGCACGCTCGCCTTAAAGTATTCGAACATAGCAAGCCACTGTTCAAAACTTAAATCCGTCAGCTTTGCATCCTTATTAAACTTTAAGTCGGTTGCTAAACGTAAAAACTGCACATGACTGAATACATTAGAGAAGTTCTTTTTAAGATTAGGCTTCGTACCTGAAAATCCAAAAGTCACAAAGTCTCTAAACAAAATAAAACTCCCCTTTTCCAGTAGAGGCCGCTTAAGTAACTCAGCTCTAAGAAATACAGCATCAACTGAGGGACTAGGCTTGAAGTCATCCTTACTAAAGTTATACAGAATACTAAACTTAAAGAAAGGCTTGTGCAAAATAGAGAATAAACTCTCTCTTTTTAAACCAGAATACTTCTCTGCTGCCTCTTTCTGCAAAACCAAATAACAATCCTTCGGAGGATTATTGGCAGAGAGAAGTCTTTTCACTATATCCGCTGAAATATTAAACGGGATATTAGAAAACACCTTATACCCACCAACGGGAAGCTTAAAGTCTAAAAAGTTTAAATTGAACAACTTAGGCTTATTACCAGATACTGACGAGTAGCTATCCCAGAGAGCCCCATACAATTCTCGGTCTGCCTCAACGGCAATCACATTACCGGACCTCTTCAGTAACACCTCAGTTATAATCCCCTTCCCTGGGCCAATCTCTAGAACCAACTCACCTTCAGCTATGGAGGACATTTCCACCAGCCTATCAACAAGACCACCGTCTTTCAAAAAGTTCTGGCTATGACTTAATTTGGTTTCAATCTTTTTGCTCATATTCATATGATGTTAAGTCTAACCTATTGGCTTATACAGCCTTCTTCTGCCTTTGCCGCTTTTTAAGTTTTGATACTTTCTGAATTCGCAACATATTCCTTCCCAGTTTTCTGCACTAAGCGGGACCCTTCTGCCCTCAACCTCTAAATTAACATCATTTATATATGGGTATTTAGCTGCCAAATTGTCTAAAAATCCACCTAAACCCTGAGTATCGCCTGAGCTTAAATATTCCAGGCTAGGCTTAGCTCCAGGGCCAATATGGAAATCCGTATCTAAATTAACCAAGTTCGGAAACTGATAATGCACATCGATTAGTACCTCAGTCCATAAAAACCTGTGGTTAAACTTGAAAGCAGGAAGAATTAAATTTAAAAGACCATTAACCGAACTTCCCTTCTGGTTTTGGATAATCAAAGCCACTTCTCTGATAGCCAATGGGACATACTTAAATATAAACTCCTCTCTATTTGGCCATGGGCTATTGATTATCGTACTAATTGGGAAAACATAGGCATTACCGAATTTTGGCTTAGGCATAGTCTTTAGAGTCTTCAACGCAAAGACGGCCTCAACGCCGACCTCTATCATGCCCACTCGTTCGAACGTCTCCGAATTGGCCAAAAAGCGAGCAACAAACATATTCAGGAGCCACTTATCAAAGTCATCAATCAAGTACTTAAGTTTAGAGTGAAAATAGATAGTCTGCCTGTCTAGCTCACGGTACACATTACAAAATTTAAACTTAGATATTATCTGATCATCATAAGTTGGGTATATCCCTAGCTGTCTACTCTCCCAGGCCTTCATCCTAAGAGCTGCAAAATCCTGAACCTCTTTCAGCCGCGTCTTATCAATACCTAGAATAGAATAACCTACTGCAACTTTTTTTAAGCCATGGCCCCAATGTTCATAAAGTTCTAAGAGTTCGTTCGATACTTCTCTACTCATTTCTTAGAATTATACTCTTCACACAATCGTTGTAAGTACCTCAAATTGTGCACTCCAGCTAACGTTCCGGCCAAAGGTTCACTTGCTTTAAACTGAGCCCTAAACCAGCTCTTTGTAAAGCCATTGTCACAGGCATAGCAATCGCAACCTTCTTGGATTACCTGTTTGGAAAATTCAAACTGTTTCCGCTTTAAGCTTAATTGCTTGTCTAGGCCCTTCTCATCAACAACCCAGACACTTCCATGCCGGGCATTACGGGTTGGCAAGACACAATCGAACATGTCGATCCCACATTCTATTGCCTTTCGCATATCAATCGGATGTCCAACACCCATTAAATAGTGGGGTCTTGAGGTCTCATCGTATTTATCAACCAAGAACTCTAGCATTGCGTGCATCTCTTCCCTCGTCTCACCCACAGAAAGACCACCAATCGCAACCCCGTCGACCTCCAAAGATTGTACAAAATTTAAAGACTCCAGCCTTAAACTGTGACTCAAGCCACCTTGAACAATTCCAAATAGTTTTGGACCCCCACCTTCAACACAGTTAAGTTTGAGTAACCTCTTATGTTCATCAACACATCTCTTTAGCCAGCGATGTGTCCTCTCCATTGCATCTCGCTGTCTATGCCTCTCATTCTCCAGGTCTACCACATCATCAAAGGCCATAATTATATCTGCACCCAGACTATGCTGAATCTGAATCGACTTTTCAGGAGTAATAAAAATCTGATCACCGTTCACAGGGTTATTAAACTTAACTCCCTCTTCTGTGATTTTCCTAAGTTTACCCAGAGAAAAGACTTGAAAGCCACCAGAGTCAGTTAGCATCGGACCTTGCCAGTTAGTCCATCTAGCTAACCCCCCGGCATCTTTAACGACATCTTCTCCAGGTGATAAATGCAAGTGATAAGTATTACCTAAAACTATTCCGGCTCCAGTCGTACCAACAAGTTCCGGAGACATTGATTTGACCGCACCACGAGTTCCAACCGGCATAAATGTTGGGGTGGCTACATCAACAAAGCCGGTTTTAGACTTAAATTTAAGCACTCCATTTCTGACTCTATCTGAATCAATATTTACCTTAAAGAAATCTTCCATCAATCTACACAATTATAACAGAGGTTGGCTTTAAGTTTTTTTTAATAAACCAGGCTTAAGTTTAAATACACAGAAAAAAAGAGCTTATCCACTGGATTTTTTTCAAGCTATATGACAACATATAGACATATGAACTGCCCAATCTGTACAACCAAGCTCAAAACCATCAACTCCAGGAGTACCGCCTCTAAGACAGCTACTTGGCGCCGGAAACAATGTCCAAAATGTAAAATAGTGCTAACATCCAGAGAAAATCTTGACCTATCTTCTATAGTCTTTGTAGGGAATTGGCCATATTCCAGATCTTCTCTGTATGCCACGCTTTCAAAAATAATCTCTAAAAAATCTGAAGAAGTCCTTGTTAATATTCTCGAAACAATTGAACTAAATTTAGTAAAAGTTACTAAACCCCATAACAACAAGCTTGAGCTAAGCTTACAAATTTATGACAATGTCATCCTGAAAGTCTTAAATAATCTTGATACTGGAGCCCATCTTCGATATCAAGCAATAGTCCAAGAAAGAAGTGCCTAGTTCAATAACCAATTAGGAGATGGCTAGATCTACTTCTTTCTAACCTTAGGAGTCACATCAAACTTTTCAAGGTAGCGACCAAACATCAGCCTAGTTTGAGAATAAAATCCAGTAGTCGACCCATAGATTAACCCAACAATTGGAGTCAAAATCCACTGCAACCAAAGGAATATAGACCTACTTTTTTTATGATGCTCAGGCCTGGGCGGTAAAATCTTATACGCGACATAAACGCTGGAGAGCACTCCAAGCGTTGTAAAGGTCTGAATCCACCTTGCTACATCCGGTAATTGGTGTGCAACAATACTGGCATCTGAATCTCTCGCAAAAATAATTGGCAACCAGGCTCCTATAGCTAAAATCAGTGGAGCTGCCGCCCAAGAAACATCATTCTCTAAATGTCTCAGGAATCTTGCCAAAGTCGGCCAAAATGGAACTCCATCAATCTTCTTTTTACCAGCCAAACCTCTTGTAAATATGTAAGGAATATCACTAACTCCATATGCCCAGCGCCGAAGCTGTATAAATTGAGCCTTGAGAGTATCTCTGTAGTTTAGACCCAGTACAGCGTCTTGATAGTTGGGAACAAACATCGACTCCACCCTATAACGACCCTTGAAGGCCATATAGCTCCTCCAGTATTGATGACCGTCTTCTACAATAGTCTTTTTGCTCCAAAAGTTTGTAACAAGTAGTGAACTAAGACTTTGTGAATGAGATGAGAAATTCCTCTGTAGGTGCGGTCTCGAGGCCTGTAGCAAAGTATAAAAACTATTACCTACCGCCAAGATTCGCATTGGCGCTGGAGCATCCCAAATATTGTTCGTATAGAATGCCAATGGCTCATAGCTCGCATTGTCCCGGTCATGATTAATTAGATATAGATAGCTCAGATGTGCCAAATATTCTTTTTCCATAATAGAATCTGCATCCATCGTCGTGATCATCACTCTTTCAAAATCTATCTTCAACCTCCCAAGCTCTTCACACAGCCTTTCCGCCGCCCAAACCACGTTCCCACCCTTGCCAACGATCTCTCCCTCCATATTCGCAGGATGCTCAGACACCATGAACTTTAAGAATGAGTTACTGAATTCATTCTTAAGCTTAGCAACTGTTTCAAAGTTTGATTCTCTAGCCCTTGCTTCTGGACAAAGTTGAAGTATGACTTTATTTTTGACATCATAGTTCTGATTAACCGCAGCTAAAACCGTATCTCTCACTACCTCAAATGACTCTTTATACATTGGAACCATTACCACATGGATAAGCTCTTCTGGTTCAAGGCTCTTTTCATTTGAGAAGTTGAACTTAAGTAAAGAATTCTTCCTAATTTTGTCTAAACGACTCAGTCTTCTTTTTTTCTCAAGCTCATTGAGCTTTTCTCTAGCAGAGAAATAGTCTTCATTAAGTAGTTTCCACCAATCAACATCTTTTATAGATTTTATAATCGCCAAAGTGTTCAAAGCTTTTGATGCCATTATCACTGTTCTAAAGAACCAAATAAGCATGAACAGTAAAATTAAAAAGCCTGCTACATCAGCCCTCCAAATTCCAACTATGACCGGCAACGCAACTACAAGGTAACTCAAAAAACCTGGAACTATCTCCCAGAAGCGATATAACTTACTGCGCTTTCCAAGGTCTATTTCAAGCTTAGAAAGGTCTTCGTCCGTAAGCCTTAGCTTATTTGAATAGACAGGACTAGGTGTAGAATTTATATTTGAGTCACTCATCAATCAAGATTTTTAAATTAAAGAACTTAAGCCTGCGACTCTGAACAAAACACCAAAAGCTATAATTTGCACACAAACTCCAATCAATAAAACACCATTCCGATAAAGGTTATCCAACCTCTTCAATCTAAAAGAATAGATGAACGTCGCAAACCCAAATCCAAACACAACCAACAGAATCAAGTAGCCGTTCCACCAACTCCCCTGAACATACTCATTCCCCGCTACTAATCTTATCGGAACCCTCAAATCAGATGATTTAGCCCGAATAAAAACGGCAACCAAGCTAAGTAACATAACCAGACCATTCAATAGGGCCAGGCTGTAAAACCACAAATCAGAGTTCGTCTTTCTACCGCTCTTTTTTTCTACTTTCATACTTAAGTTTAAGTATACCAAATTCTCGTCATCTGAAGCTCTAAAGCTTAACCGCTTTAGATATTTTTAGCTTGTCCACAAAATACTTATCGTGGCTTGCCACAATCAAACAACCCTTAAACTTAACTAAAGCTTCTTCGATTGCTTCTTTGGTTGAAACATCCAGATGATTTGTTGGTTCATCCAAAATCAAAACCTCTGGCTGGCTTAACATCAGCTTAACAAAGCCAAGCTTTGCTTTTTGGCCTCTTGAGAGATCTCCGATTTTTTTATCTGCAGACTCTTTGTCTAGCCCAATCTTAATACACAGCGTATAACACCTGGAAAGCTTCTTTTCGCTTAAACTTAATTCTTCAACTGCACTTTTATGATCGTCCAAGCCATAAACATCTTGACTAAAATATCCAATATTGATATCTTCCCCAGCTTGAGAGTCTCCACCACTTAGGGTGTCCCTGCCAGCCAAAATATTTAGCAAGGTAGACTTACCAGCACCATTCTTACCAGCAATCAAAACTCTACTCGGACCTCGCACCTCCAAATCTAAATTTTTGAACACAGACTTAGACCCAAAAGACTTACCACCACTCTCGATTTTAAAGATAAGCTTAGCTTTTGGAATCTGAGCCTCAAACCGAACATCAATTTCCGGATCTTTATTTGGCCGCTTCACCTCTTCCAACTGCTCAAGCTTCGAATGCGTAGCTCCAATCTTTCTCCCTAGACCAGCTTGAGCTCGCCTCTTTTTTCCATTAAAAGCCCCTTTAGGCATACTGTGTTTAATTCTATCGTAGCTTTCACCAGTCACCTTATCAGCATATCTTCTATTTTCATCTATGTTGACCTCCAGGCTTTTTCTAACTTCCATGTAACTTTCGTACCGCTTCAGTTTAAAATTATTTTTAATTTTAAGTTGCTCTCTATAGGATGAATATCCGCCTCCATATTCAGCCAGTCTACCTTCTTCAATCGCAAAAATCTTATCCACTGAATCATCCAAAAAAGATCTATCATGGCTAGCAATTAGAACTGCACCACCTTGAGACCTAAACTTAAGCAAAGATTCTTTAAGCCAAATTAGACCCTCAACATCCAAGTTATTTGTTGGCTCATCTAAAATTAAAACTTCCGGTTGATCATAATCTGCTCTAGCTAAAATCACCCCCAAAGCGAGTCTCGTATTTTGACCACCACTCAAACTAGAAACCTTTAGGCCGGACTTAAAATCGATAAGCTCATTTAAGCCAGCGATATCTAGCGCCAAATCAACCCGCCAAGGCTCATCTTTAAATTTAAGTTCTAAAAAGCATTCCAGATTATTAGCTAAATGATCTACTTCCGCTTCCTGCGGTAAATAACTAAAAGCTCCAACCTTAACTGTTCCACTCTTTAAGCTATTCTTTTTAATTTCACCAATCAGAATATTGATTAGCGTACTTTTTCCAGACCCATTCGGGCCAACAAGCCCAGCGATCTCACCCTTTTTAAGACTCAGATCTAGACTATCAAAAATTAGACCATCCTTCAAGGTGCTAGCGTTGGAACTCTCATAACCAAAGCTCAAATTCTTCACATCAATAACAAACATATTCTTAAAACAGACCCCTACAGCCATTAAACTTAATTATTAGGGTATTTATTTACAGCTACAAATAACTAGGCTAAAGACCTAGCAAAGCTGCAAAACTATTTCTGTTCTAAAATCATGTACGTTATCCAAGCATGTTTACTTAACAATAATTATACCATAGACACTGTCTATATGCCATAGTAAGCTTACAGAAGTGGTCGCTAATCAGACCATGGAAGAGCTAATTCTTTAAATTTAATTCCATTGTCCGAGTCTGTCCATCTAGGAAATTTTTCCATCATCGTTTTCAAAACTTCTTCGAAGATTTTTTCGAACATCCTCAAAAGCTCTGGCGTAAACAGTTCGCCCTCATCTACTGGACCATCACCCTTTGAGTTTTGTATGTGAACTCTATTCCTTGCAATCCTTAATATTTGCAAATCTGAGCAAAGACTCTCGTCAAAACCAAATAAGCTGTGCTTCCTGGCAACGGCAATGTAGTGCTCTAGTTTATCTCTTTTCTTAGTTTTAAAATCTTTAATCTGGTCTTCAGTGAGTATTGGTAAGGGGTCTCTGACGCGGCCACTAACTCTATAAACAAAATCCGAGAGGATACACTCAATAACAGAGACCCCAAGAACTACTATAGGCTTTATTAAAATGTTCTGACGACCACCATCAGAGTCATTTAACTCGTAGATCCTGTCAATAACCTCCAAGTTGTAGACAATGTTATCACCTGTTTTAAAATTCCATATAAAAGTGCCCGTAATCGCACTTGCAAGGAGTTCACGGTCTTCTTCATTCATCTAGGCAATGCTGATAACTAATAAAATCAACTGGCGGACCGTAACGTTGGAGGTATGGAACTATTTTATGAGTGCCACACAGGAACTGAGTCGATTCGGAGTGGCCTATCGTCACCCTTAGACTGCATCTCTTTACCATCTTCTACAGGCACTATACTTACTAAGCTGGAAGCGAGAACCCCAGCACCAACACCATAAGCTATGTCTAAAACATCAGGAGTCGTATTATTGTTAACGGCGGAATAAATATTTAGACCATACTTTGTTTCCACTAATAGGTTGGCGGCAACAACCGCAGTCCCACCTATTGCCATTGCAAATCTCCTAACTGCTTTAGGCGTATTACTGAATTTAGTACCCAATAAGGCAGACAGATATGTCACACCGACACCCACCATCATTGAAGGTGCAAGGTTGCCCGCATGATCCATTAGATCAAAAGGTTCTGGAATAATATTTCTTACCATGTCGCTTGCCCCACTCTGTGATACAAGTGAAGCGGCAGAAGCGGCGCCCCAAGCACCAGCTCTCAAGGTTACATCCCTTATGGAGTCCTCTTTCGTTTTTATGAAGCTAAACCGAGGTTTATATCCTCGTGCTTGCCCGGTCTTTTCTTTTTTTGCCATTTTTGTTTTTAGATAAAAGAATACCTCATATAGTAACACATGAGATACATAAAATCAAGTGGCAGGCTCTACTCTAAGGGAATCGATATACCTACCAAGCCCTAGAGGTAGGCAGCAGGTACTCGTCTGATAGTTCTCCCTCGCCAAGCATCTTAGAACCCTTCTTGCGGTTACAACTGCGGTGAGCTAGCTGAAGGTTCTCGAAGTCGTATGGACTACCTCCTCTAGATACAGGTATGATCTCATCTATCTCAGGTGAGAGTGGTAAACCTTTAACTAGAGTCTTATCGACTGGATGGCCACAGATCCCACAAGACTCATAACAATCAAAGACACGCTTTCGCATTATTGCACGTAGCTGGCCATGTCTCTTACGAGGATCCCTTCGTGTGCTTTTCTTACGTACTGCAGCCATATATGGTTTTAGTATATAAAAAACACTTCTTTTTATCTTAATATGATCTTTTCTAGAATAAAACAAGGGGGGAGGGTATATACCTCTCCCCTGTTAACTGCCAAGCGCGGTGAGTGGGCTTATTTTCGCGTGTCAAAAAAAAGTAAAAATGCTGATTAGTAAAATGAGTGGAAATTAGCCAATCACCTTAGCTTAATATTATTCTCAAACTCAAAAATTAGAATACATACGTACCTAAGAATTACTTCAGCATGATGCTTTTCAATTTTCAACTTTGAATCAACTTGTCCATGCTTTACCGCCCTAAAAGACTTATTAATATAATCAATTACTGATACTATATGTAATTCAGGATCTTCTTGATCCTTAGAATAAGCTGTATATTCCCATTTCTTTTTATTCGTTATAAGCCAATTAAGTAACGACCCTAAATTATTACCGCCCCTTGGACCAATGTAAGTTTTTAGCAACGATTCTAGAGCCTGAAAAGATTCTTGTGCCGAATTCGTATAATTAGGATCAAGACCATAGAGCTCTTTAAATGCGTCTTGAAACTCACTTTCATAAGTCTCTTCACCTTTCAGTTTGTCTGCCATTAGTTCTATCTCCTCTTTAGTAATCCTCTCGACAATAGTGGCCTGTCCATCAATAATTTGCACCTGATACTTATGCCTTGCATCATCTAATATTTCCTTCAACTTGGAACTATACGAACTTGGAACTTTTTGTAACACATAATCAATTACTACAAAAAACAACTTACTATTTTTATCAGCAATCATCATCAAGAAAGTCAGCAACTTCCATTCATTAGTCGGCTCAATATAGTTATTTGGTCTGCGTTGAGGAATTGCAATATCATTAATCCTGAACCGGTTTTGAATGTCACACGCCAATTGATAGGGCTCAAAATACCTTGATTCCACTACTCCATACAACCAGTCTGCTAAAAGTGGGACCATAGACTGGGCAACCCCCTCTATGAGAGGTGCCTCCTCTTGCTCTTTCTTGTATTTTTCCCAAAGTCCCATTCTCCCTATTATATATCTTTAAGCCCTGATGCTATAATTAGCCTTGTCTAAAACCGATGTCTATATCGCATACGCGTGTTTGTGCTTTTGAAAGGGCGACTCGCGTAAAGGTATTAAGCGCAAGCTGGTATCGGTTTTAGACGACCTGCGGGTCGTCCTTTTTTATGGACTTCCTGCGGTAATTAAAAAACCAAAGGAGGTTATATATGAAAGAACTAAAACAAGGCAACTGGTTTAGACGCCACAAGATACTAACAGGAATTTTAGGACTAATAATCTTAATCTCAGTAGTTAGTGCTTCAGGCGCTAGCAAAACAGAACAACCAAAGACTGAAGCTAACCAAGAACAAGTTAGTTCCGAAATCGAAGTTAAACAAGTATCTCAAAATGCTGCTGAGAAATACTGCCAAGATGCAGCCCTTCTGGGTAAGTATATTGATCTAGATAAAACTAGCATCATCAAGGTCACTGCGTATAATGCTCAATATAACAAAAGTGGAACCAAAGCCTCTAACGGAAATGCTATCTACGACTTCCAGTGGGTTGGTGAGAATAAAGAAAGCAACGAGAACATTCTATTCGTCTGTTCAGTAAGTGGCACAGAGAAGGATATCACCCTTCATAACCTAGCCATTAGTGGTCAAGTTGTCTACGGTCCCGTTGATCAGCAATAAGAATATTGACAGTAACGGTTGTGCTTTGTATTATGAAAAGTATTAGAACCCAAAAAGGTGCTAACGCAGGTGAAGTTAAAGATCATAATCTCACAATCTGCGCGGCGCAACGAACCGCTTAACAAATTCGGTAAAATAAACGTGTTAACGTCCGCCGTGGCACCAACACATGCACCTACTTATTATTAATCATCGTAATCTTCTATTCTGTGCGGAACGACGTCCCGCCTAGCAGAATCGGTTGTGGAATATAGGATTGTAAGTAGTAACGAGATACGGACTCGGTTAAAAACGGGCTTACATGCGACTAACTTGGAGTCTTAGACTCTAGAAGGTCATGTATAATGCCCCGTTCAAATAACCCTAGACGGTACAGTTCTGTATCGTCTCTCATAAAGAAAAACAATAAAACAGTAACCAGTTTCTCTACAGAAGCCCAAACATTATTTAGGCTTCTGGAGCTTATTGTAGATATAAAATATCGCAAGAAGTACGGCCACACCCTTGGCTACAGTGACTCAAGATATGGTAACCAAGAACAACAAAAGAAAGTCGTAGCAGACCAAATATCCTTGGTTGATAATATCAGTCCTATACGGCAGAATTCAACGGAGGATATTTGGTAATGGAAAAACAACCAAGGTTAAAATGCTATGTCTACATTCGTCGTTCTCAGGACCGCGAAGACAGACAATACAACTCTATAGAGAAGCAAAACCGCAACACGCGTGAAGTAGTCCGTGAAAACGGCTTAGACCCTATTTACCTGCCAGAAGAGGAGCGGTCTGCCTACAAACCTGGACGGCCTATATTCAACGATATGATCAAAGATATTAAGAACCGTAAGGCACGTTATATCGCGGTCTGGCACCACACTCGTTTAAGTCGTAATGCATTTGATGCGGGACAAATTATTCAGCTTATGGATGATGGTGACTTACTGGCAATATATACGCCAGGACGGGTTTTTAAAAACACCTCCACAGACAAAGCATTCCTAGCAATTGAGCTAACATTCGCCAAGAAAAATAACGATGACCTGAGTGACCAAGTAAGGGACAGTTTCGTAGAAAAACGTAATCATGGAGAATATCCGGGACCGGCACCTTTAGGCTATATCAATTCGATCCTCGGTCCAAAGACACGCAATATAACACCAGACCCCGAAAGAGAAGAACAAGTTATTGAATGTTTTGAATTCGCCGGTACAGGGACTAATAACCTTACTGATGTCTGGAAACATGCTAAAGATATAGGCTTGAGATCCCGTAGAGGTAAAGAGCTAAGCAAGGCCACCCTTTCGGATATGTTGAAACGTCGACTTTACACCGGCGTTTTCAAATACGGTGGTGACGAATGGCATCAAGGGACATACAAGCCACTAATATCTGTTGAGCTCTACGATAAGGTGCAGATTGCCATGGGATGGAGGAAAAGCTCAAATAAACGCCCCAGCACAACCTCGGGGAGGTACTACATCTATAAAGGCTTAATGCTTTGCCAAACATGCAAGTTCAATATCACTGCATATACTAAGCCAAAGAAGTTAGCCAATGGTAGCGAAGCTGAGTACATCTTTTATACATGCACCAAAAAGAACAAAAAAATTAAGTGCGCAGAGCAACAGCTGTCAAACCAACGTGTAGAAGAAGAGGTGCTGTCTCATATGCAAGAGTTTGAGATTAGTGAAGCAGACGGCAAAGAATGTTCACGCTGGCTGGAACAGCACTATAACGAGTTCGTTAAAGAACGCATCCGCTTTAAGCCACTCTGGCTTAAAGACATGAGGCAGGCTCAAGTGGCATTAGACACGTTGGACGATAAGCTGGAAAGCGGGACCATAACTGACGAACGCTATAAGCTTAGGGCCGCGAAACATGAAGAAACCATAGCTAGAACTAGCCAACTCCTTGAAGATTCCGGAACAGATGCCAGCAGGTGGCTAGAACTAGCAAAAGAAACGTTTTCCAGCGTAATTAACCTTGGAGAAGTGTTCCAAGACGCAAGTGACCAAGAAAAGCGACAACTCATGATATTCATAGGATCGAACTGGTATTTGGGCAATAAAAAAGTGACTCTAACACCTAGAAAACCACTTGATTTGTTGCATGTAAGCAACCGAAGTACGGATTGGCGGGCCCGACCAGGTTCGAACTGGCGATCTCCTCCGTGACAGGGAGGCATGTTAACCACTACACCACGAGCCCATTAAACTTAACTTAAAAAAGTACAGTCTACGTAAAAAACAATTATAGCATAAGGACCTAAACTGAACTTGTAAAACCAACCCCAGCACCCCACGGATTACCGATCAGAGCCTCTGACCAAGTCTTTCTCTGCTTCTTTAAACTTAAGGTTGCGCTTTATCATCCCATCAGAATCGAGCTTCTCCAAATAGATATCAATTGGCTTAAAGCTTAGCTTTATAACTTGAACGTCTCGCTCATCCTCAGAGTAAGTTTTTACGTTTTTAAGAATATAAAAAGCATCATTAGTTGTGGTGACAGTAGAGACTTCACCCTCTTTTAGACTTTTTAGAACCTCCAAAATCGTATAGCTAAAATTCGGACCATTCGTCTTCAGGTTCATTCTAGCCACAGCCCCATTTGAAAATATGCCTAGGTCTGAATCCGAAGTTTCAGTAGCCAATACGGCAAAATCTGCACCATCTTTAAGCCTAGTCTCTGCGGCTTGAACTTTACTTTTAGATTCTTGGTCTAAGGCAGAAAGCACTTTTCGTTTTAAGAGAACCTTTTCATAAAATCTCTCATAATCTCCAAAAGTCCAACCATAGTGTGCTTTTAAGATTATGGAAAGCTCTTCTCGGCTAGAGTTCCCTCGGTATTCAAGGAGCTGGTCGATTTCTTTATCCACTTCTTCCTTGCTTATTTTAATATTCATTTCCCTAGCCTGTTTCCTTACAAAAGCATAGCCCTCTGCCTGATTCAAAGCTTCTATTTTCTTTTGCTCGATAATCTTATGACCATCTTCAGTGCTAACATCAATTTTCTCAGCGCCGACTCCATCAAATTCTACCAAGTAATGCACGTTCTGCTTGAGAATGAATAGGTAATCCTCATAAGAAACTTTCTCACCATCCACCACACTTGCATTATAAGGAGTTAGCCTAGATACTCCATAGGCCAAATTGCTGTAACTTTGTCTATTTTGTAAAAGAAAGAATCCATACGCAAAGAAGATAATTACTAAAGTAATCACGAAGGCAAAAGATCCTAGCATTACACTAAAACGCGCTCTTTTTAAGGGTTTCTTGTGCTTTCTACCCCTTTTCAAAGCCTGCTCCCGATGTACCTTCAAAGCTTCCTCGATTTGAGCATCGTCAGCCGGCCTAACAAGCTTTTTAGATTTAACGTTGCCCACCTTTCTAGTCTCTTTTTCTAAGGTATGTAGCCTCGACTTTCTGGCAATTCTTCTGGCGCTCTCATTAATCTTATTCATCTTTTTCAAAACCTCTAAATTTATCGTAGTTCGCCACAATAACATCATGCCTTTTGGCGGGCCTGGACATCTTTTCTAAAACTGCATCCCCAGATTGCGTCTGTATAACAATTGTACCAAATCCTAAAAGAGCCTGCAGCACCCCATTTGTTACATAGTTTGTATTAATTATACTTTCAAATGGAATATCCACCACAGAACGACGGAATAGACCTTTCTGGTTAATTATTTCCAGACCACTATTAGTTAAAACTGTCAGGCTAAACCACCAGGAGACGAGTTGCCCAAAACAAAACAATCCAAAAATAGAGACTAAAAATAGCATTATCTCTGGTCTTAAATTGAACTTTAGTCCTAAAACTAAGATTAGAACAGCCAAGCTACCAAAAAGTCCAGCCCTATCTAATGCCACCCAGTGCTTTCTTGAAACGTCGACAACTTTTTTATAACCCTTTGAGGTGGAGCCCCCGCCTTCGATCTTTAGTGTGTCATTTACCATAAAGTCTATACGTCAAAAAAGCCTAGTCTCTTAATTTTAGCACAAGCACTTTATTTCCAGATACCAATATATTCAGGCTGGCTTCAAGCTTTAAACCTGAACATTCCGCAGCACGTTCCAAAACTTCTTTTTTTGAAGACATGATAGTAATAATTCCATCTTTAGAAATCTTTCCTTTTGCAGCCTCCAAGAAGTCCAGATACAGCTTCTCTAAGGCCTCCAGCCCTCCAGGATAATCTTCAAAATCACCCCAAGGTGGATCCGCCACTACCAAATCAAAAACTTTATCTGTCTTGTTCAAAAACTTAACTACATCACCAGCTATAACTCGGGCAAGCTTCTTGTCTAATTCAACCTTAAGCCTATTAACTAACCTGCTACTTTTTTCAACTAAGATTACGTTTAAGTTGTGGCTTCCCCTATTAGTTCCTGCTCCAAAACTTCTCAGAGCCTCTTTAGATATCCCACCATTGCCCGCAAAAGCATCTAACATGTAGTCAGCATTCTTGATGCCTCCCAGCTCCAACAAAAGATTCGCCACATCCGGATCTAATTCACCTTTTTGTAGGCTGATCTTCTCACGTAACTTAAGCTTAACTCCAAAATAACTAACTCCACCCCTACGCTTTGCTAAAACAAAATCTACATCAGGATTAAAAGACCGATACTCTAAGTTAAACTTTTTGCTAATTTCTGAAGTCAAATGATCTCTTATACTCGAATCCATCTTTGTAGGCTTAGCAGATTCAAAGTTTCTTAAATTAAATGTTGAATAGCCACCAAGCTCAAAATCATTGGGGTCAACATCAAAATTTAAGTTTAATTGCCCATCTTTACCAGACCATTCCAAAAGCTGGACTACATTTTTAGCGAAGTTAAATTTAACGTAATCTCTAGGTTTGAGCTTTTCTTTGAGTTTAACAATACAAAAAGCCTCCTCGCTCAATACAGCTTCCGCGTCTAGGCCCTTTAGGAGTTGACCAACCAGGTCTTCAAAACCGGGAACAAAATTAATAGCATATAAATAATTCATAAATAAAATCTGGTGCCCCGGGTAAGAATCGAACCTACAACCTATTCCTTAGGAGGGAATCGCTCTATCCATTGAGCTACCGGGGCGAAAGTTAAACTCAATTATAGCAAAAAACAAGCCCCTAGAATGTATGAGCCTGGTGAACATTAAGATAATCCAGAATGTCATCCTCGTCAAACCAAATTGCGATCTCCAAATCGGCCTCTTCTCTTGTAGCACTGGCATGTACAATATTTCTGACTGCTCCGGATTCATTTGCATGCTCATAACTAACATGGGAGTAATCTGAGCGTATTGTACCAGGTAGGGCGGTTTTTGGTTCAGTCGAGCCAGTTAGCTTCCTCACCACTTCAACAGCCTCAACTCCTTCAAGCACGACGGCCAAAACCGGACCACTAGCCATATAATCTACTGTATTATCATAGATTTCTTTGCCCTTTCTGCTCATCAGTTTACCTATACCTTCGTAGTGGTTCTCTAGGCGACTCTTATCCGGAAGCAAGAACTTCATCCCCACGAGTTTGAGCCCAGCCCTTTCAAACCTACTTAAAACTTCGCCAACGATCCCACGAGCTATTGTGTCCGGCTTCAGAATTAGAAGCGTCTTTTCTATCTTCATAAGATTTTATTGATTATTTTAAGTTTAACGTCTGCGAATTTCTCTCTCAGATTATAGCAGAATAAACAGCGCTACAGCTATAGCCAGAATAATTCTGTAAATTCCAAAAGGTTTCAAGCCTCGCTTTTTTACAACATCCATCAACAGATAAACCGCTCCAAAACCAACAACAAAGCTCGCTAAGTTTCCAAAAAGAACTGCGCCAAAATTAGATTTTATAAAATCCAGACCCTCACTACTAACCATAAACTTAAGTGTTGCTCCAAGAATTACAGGTAAACCTATCAAAAAACTGAATGTTGCCGCAGTTTCAATCTTAAGCCCGACCCACATTCCGGCAAGTATTGTTACTCCAGATCTGGAGGTTCCCGAAATTAAAGCCAGTGGCTGCACTAAGCCAACTATTGCCGCTTGCTTAAAACTAACTTCCTGAACAAGATTAGTGTTCAGGCTTTCTCTTGCTACCTTTTCTTTACTATAGATACTCCGCTTTTCTTTAATTAGCATCATCGCTACACCGACCACAGCCAACATCAAGGCGACTGTGGCTGGACCGTGTAAATTCTTTTCTATAAAATCCCCAAAGACGATACCCACCAAAATAGCTGGCACAACCCCAATTGTAAGCTTCAAGACTATTTCCTTTTTTTGGATTAAGTTTAGAGTTTTACCAAAAAGGTCCTGAGTTACACTCCAAATTTGCCTTCGAAAAAATATCGCAATGACGGCAATCGTTCCGATATTTAAAAGTGTTTCAGCAGTTAAATTAGTTGGGATATCCAAAACCTTAGCAGCTAGTAGAATATGCCCCGAACTACTGACAGGCAGAAACTCGGTTGCACCCTGAACTATTCCCAATATTACCGCTTGCCAAATTGAAATCATAAGCTTAAGTTTACCACTCAAGTTGAACTTAATTAATACCCTATTTTATATTCAATAAATCCGTTAGACTTAAACTAGATGTCGCAAAATAAAAAACCCAACTCACCCTACCTTAGTGAACTAATCATAGATTTTTTAGAATATTTAGAAATCGAACAGAACCGTGCCCAACACACCATTCGTAATTATCACCTCTACCTCAACCGTCTTGTTGAGTTTTGGGGAGACGAACCAATCAACAAACTAACTGCAGATTCAATCCGTAAGTGGAGGCTCTGGCTAAACCGCATCCAAACTGCTGGCGGAGAGAATCTTTCCGTCGCAACTCGCAACTATCACCTCATTGCTCTGCGCCACCTTCTAAAATACTGTGCCAAATTAGATATTGAAGCGCTCGCTCCAGAAAAAATCGAACTTGCCCATTCCGTCAGGAAGGAAGTTACCTTTCTTAATGCCGAAGAATTACAAAGACTTTTTACTCAACCAGACTTAAGCACCCTTGGGGGTTTACGAGATTTAGCAATCCTACAACTTCTTTATTCCACCGGACTCCGTGTTTCCGAGTTAACAAAACTCAATATCGAACATCTCAATTTAAAGCTTGGGGAATTCACCGTTAGAGGAAAGCGTCAAAAAGATCGCCCTGTTTTTGTAACGGACTCTGCCAAAAATATCTTAGAAGAGTATCTAAAAATAAGAGAAGATAACAGCAGCCCCTTATTTATTAGGATTGGGGGTAGCAAAAAACTAGACACCTCTGGCGACCACCTCCGCCTTACCCCACGTTCGATTCAGCGCATTATTCAAAAGTATGCCTTGCTAGCAGGAATAACCAAAAAAGTTTCACCTCACACGCTCAGGCATAGCTTCGCCACTAACCTACTTATGAATGGGGCGGACTTAAGAAGCGTTCAAAGTTTACTCGGTCACAGCAATATTGCAACCACCCAAGTCTACACCCACATCACCGACCCTCATTTAAAATCAGTTCACAAAAAGTTTCACTCTGACAATACTCCAGGCAAAGATTAGGCCTACAGGCTCTCCGGCTTAAGCTTAGAGACTATCTCCATGCCGTCATCTTCTGACTTCTTAATTTCTCTATACACTCTTCTACCGACAAAATAGACCTCAACACCATTCTCAATCATTGCCTTCAACCCAAACTCAACTATCTCTTTCTTTAGTGGCCTAACCTTTTCAGTACTGATCCATTCATTTTCACCTAAGCCTTCATCGGGCCTATAAATGAAACCATCGCCAGGCAAATGATATATAGCCCCGCCGCTATCCAATCTCATAAATTTATACCGACTCTTCACGATCACATGCCACGGTCCAGCCTCTCCAGATTCACTCCACCTGCCAACTAGAACCCAGCTCTCGTCACTTGGAACTAGAAAGGTAGAGGCAAGAGCTTTATCTGGAGTAGCAAAAACAACCGGACCCTCGCCGACATTTCGAATACTTTCATTCCGTGGCTCAAAGATGTCGATCTCTGAATTCGGTGATGCATGGTATAAAGTCTTTGGCCTATTCATAAAGTCATTATTAAGTTTACTTATTCTGCATGTAGCAAATCCAGAAGTTACGCTTAAAACTTTGTCCATTAACTCTCGGGAACCCCACTTTTTTCTCTAGGCAAATTATTTCAAAGTACTTTCCATAAAAATCTATAAAGTCTTCTCTGCTCCAAACTCTTTCGGTAATCCCAACCGCAGGTAGTGTGTAGCAATCTTTTTCTGTGCCTGCGAACTTCTTCAGTAGATTCTTGGCATTCTTATCGGCATCTTTACAAAGAGCCTTCGTCAAGAAGTACCCACCCCCTTTTAGGATTCTCGAAACTTCACTTACAAAAATATCCCTTTCTTTTTCAGTTAGGGAATTGGATGAAACAATATCCAAAGCTAAATCAAAAGAGTTCTCACTAAACGGAAGCACCTCGCCTATGCTAGATTTAATGTAGTTCAGATCCAATCCAGACTCTTTGGAATTATTTTCAGCAATACTAATTGAATGATCCGAGATCTCCACACCAACCACGTCTGCTCCTAAGCCTGCAAAATAAAAAGAGTTCCTACCATTTCCAGAACCAAGGTCTACGAGCTTACTATCCTTGAACTTAAAGCCTCTCTTCCTCACCCATCTAGTAAACCTCACAACGTCTCTCTGTGGGCTATTCTTAACTGAAAGCAGCTTCGGCTTTTTATACTCATCGTTCCAAGCTTTTTCCTGTGGCATACTTTTATAAAAAATAGGTTTAAAATCTAACGATCCCAAAACTTAACCACAGCGCAATAATCAAAAGTGCTCCAAATGGAATCCTTTTAATTTTAAACCTAACGCCAATTAAAATTCCGACACTTGCCGCCAAAGAAATACCAGCTAAAAGTTGTACTAAGTTTAAAAATAACCCGGCTACGGTAGCTAGCCGAACATCACCTCCCCCGATTTCACCTTCAAAAGCCTGAAATAAGCCCCAGCCAATCAAAAAGATCACTAGGGCCTGCCAAGGGTATAGGCCCACTCCTGAGTTTAAATATTTTAAAACTCCGCCGCCGGCTATTAATAGCATTAAGTTTAAATTGCTAATTTTATAATCTTCCAGATCCTCTTGTAGGATTCTCCAAGAAGCAAAAGCTACTAAGCCAACAACTGGAACAACTCTAAAGTTAAGGACATCCAGATTACCATTAGCGAGAATGACCCCACAACTCACTAAAGCCCCGAGAAACCCAACATAAACAGCATTAAGTCTTATAATCCTGGTCTTGTTATTTTCTAAAAACTTTCTTTTCATATTCTCTAATCTTGAAATCTGCAATTAAATTTAAGCTTTTATCTCTGTTATAATTATACTCTAAAGTTCAATATTATGTCATCTCTCAAAATCGGAATCGTCGGCCTCCCGAATGTAGGGAAATCCACGCTATTTAATGCTCTGACTAAAGCTGGGGCTCTTGCTGCCAACTACCCCTTTGCAACAATAGAACCGAACACCGGAATCGTCGAAGTCCCCGATGATAGACTCCAAAAGCTACTCAAAATCTATGGATCCAAAAAAGTTATTCCAGCCACAGTCAACTTTGTAGATATCGCCGGGCTGGTAGCGGGAGCCTCCAAAGGTGAGGGTCTCGGCAACAAGTTCCTCTCTCACATACGTGAATGCGACGCCATCATTCAGGTTGTACGAGACTTTAAAAATGATGACATTGTTCATGTTGCCGATAGGATTCACCCTAAAGAAGATATCGAAATTATTAAAACTGAGCTTATTCTCGCCGATCTTTCTACGTTAGAAAAAAGAATCCGGAGCTTTAAAAAAGAGTCTAAATCAAACCCTAAACTTAAACCTCTAGCAGACTTATATCAGCTCCTCTTTGATTCACTCTCAGAAGGAGTTATCCCAGAACTAAGTAATGAGCAGCTCCTAGCGCTAAAAGACTTAAACTTAATCTCTCTCAAACCAACCATGTACCTTTTCAATATTGCTGAAGAAGATCTAAACAACGAAGAATTGAAGTCTAGTCTGTCAAAATTGGCAGAAAGGAGCCCAACAGTTTTCGTTAATGCCAAACTAGAAGAAGAGCTTAGCGAACTTGATGACGAAAGCGCCAAGGAACTCCTTGCTGAATATGGTCAATCTGAAAGTGGGTTGCAGAAAGTAATTTCTGGAGCCTACCGACTCCTCGGTCTGCAAAGCTATCTCACTGCTGGCCCAAAAGAAATTAGAGCCTGGACAATTAAAGTTGGAGCAACCGCACCTCAAGCAGCCGGAGTTATCCACGGAGATTTTGAGCGCGGCTTCATCGCCGCCCAAATCATTAACTACAATGACCTAGTCGAACTCGGCTCAGAATCCGCTGCCAAACTTGCAGGCAAGGTTCGAACTGAAGGAAAAACTTACATCATGCAACCTGGGGACGTCGTTGAATTTAAGTTTAATGTTTAGGCCACCATCAGGCTCTCCAGAATGGCGAAGTAAAGAATTAAAAAACCACTGATCTAAAATCCCAAAGCTTCAAATATGCCTCTATTACTCTGAAATAAAGTTCTAGCTTTTAGTAGACACTCTGAATTCTCAAGTTCCAACTGATTTACAAACTTCAGCTTTATCAAATCCATATTTCCCTCAATTAACTCACCATGGCTGGAGCCATATTCTGCCTCAAGTTTTTTATCACTCAAAATTTTAAAAGCGGTCTTCGGCCCAACTCCCTTTATGCCGCTTATATTATCCGCCTTATTACCTGTTAGTGCCTTAAACTTAACATACTCGGTAGCTCCAATACCCAAATTATCCAACAACCACTGCTCACTTAATATCTCAATATTCTTTGAACCCCTCATTTTTAAGATCTTCAGATTATCAGATAAGCATTGATAAAAGTCAGTATCCGAGCTGGCAATATAAGCTGCACCACCTTCTTCCACAAAATTACTTGCTATAGTAAAAATAATGTCATCGCCCTCGGCCAAATCAGACTCAATATACCTTACTCCCACATATTTTAAAACTAACTTTAAGTTATCTAGGTGGTGAAATGGTGAATCAAGTTCATCTGAAAAATCTTGGACCCTATCAGACTTATACTCTGAGCTCTTCAACCTATAGTTATCCGCTTCAGGATGGTCGAAAACTACGGCCACATGACTGGCGTCAACCTTACTGATAGCACTTCTGAGAAAGCTCAAGAACACAGTCAAAACATCTAGTCTTATTCCTTTTTCTGAAGAAAATTCAAAAGGTGCAGCATAAGCTTTTCATAAGAAGTTATGTCCATCAACAACAACTAGAGCATTCATTTCCCTAATCTTAATAAATAGAACCGTTCTACGTTTCCTTTTAGGCCAGAAAGTTCCGAATCCATCTTTTCTTCAGTCAGAAATTTATTAAGTTTAAGCCAGCTTTCAAAATCTTTAATAATTTTCCTGCGGATTTTACTATTTTTGATAATTCCCTTGTTCAATTCTGATTCTTTAGCCTCAAATTGAGGTTTGAACAACAAAATTATACAAGAATTTAAATCTAAGATCTGCTTCTTAAGATGTACCAAAACCTCCCTACAGCTCAAAAAAGAAACATCCACCACTGCAACATCCACACTTTGAATAACTTTCTTATTCAATTTTGCCAAATCATTCTTTGTTATCACATTAAAAATATCTATCTTTTCATAAAGCTTAACACGCTTATCCTGAACTAAGGAGTAATCCATTTGATCAGTGCCAATCTCTACAGCAATAACTTTTTTTGCTCCCTTTTCTAAAGCAAACTTAGTGAAGCCTCCGGTACTACTTCCAACATCCAAGACCACCTTTCCGCTAAGTTTAGACCCCAACCCAACCCTCTGATCAAAATAGTAGATCTTTTTATATGCTCTGGAAAACCCAAAGTCTTCAAGCTCTTGATCTATCATCTGTTCCTTAAAATTTTAGCCTGTTCACCATCTTTACCCAATCTCCAAACATCAACGATTTCCTTAACAGAGTTAACTTTCCTGACTAGCATCAACGAGTTAACCACGACCCTTAGTCTTGGATCAATTACTATTCCAGTAGAGACATGCGGGTTATACTTCTTACCGACCCAGTCCAAATTATCAAGTTTACAGCCAGCTGTCGACAAATCTTCCAAGGCTCGAACATGGAGAGAGGTCAGATATATTCGATTTGGTCCCACGACTTCTTGGGCAGGCTTTGCTCCAAAATTACCCTGCTGTTCGCCAAAGTTCACATAAAATGGCTTCTGGCCCTCAGCCAAAATCAAGCACATCGAAGCTAGGCCAGCTTCATTAAGCTGTTCCGGCAGCCAAAAATCTGGAACAAAAGTAACGTGCAAAGGCCAACCCTTAGCATTACCCGTCCATTTAGCATCAACTTCTTGCAAAGGGACACTTAGACTATATCTGGGAGCTCCAGCTACCTGTTTACTCATTATTTATTATATTTAATCTTAACTCAGGTTTTCAGCTTATCCATACCGGCAAAAAAATACAGGCTCCAAAAAGGGTTGTAATTTCTATTTTTTGCGTTCACGGTATTCACCAGTTGAGGTGTCAATGCTAATTTCATCTCCAGGTTTAATAAATCCAGGAGCCCTAAGCCTGTAGCCAGTTTCGACCACAATTTCTTTAGTCACCGCACCAGAAGTATCCCCTTTTACCACGTTAGGAGCCTCAACAACTTTCAAAAATAAGTTGTTCGGCATTTCTAAGTTTACTGGACGATTTTCAAAAAGTTGAACTCCGACCTTCTGACCTTCTAACAAGAACTGGAGTTCATCTTTAATAGACTCACTATTTAGCTCAAACTGTTCAAAATTTTCATCATCCATAAAAAAAGCTTGACCGTCAGAACTGTACAAATACTGTGCACTCCTAACTTCAATATCTGCCGGTGCTACTTTTTCCGCGCCCTTAAAGTTCTTAGAGATCACCCGGCCATCTAAGGCATTCTTAAGTTTAGTGTTGACAGTACTTCCACCGCGACCCATCTGCTTCTGAGAGTACTCAACAACCTTCCATGGCTGCCCATCCAGCTTGATCAATGTACCCTTTCTTAAGTCTGTAATTCCTAACATAGATTATGCTCAACTAAACGTTCAAATTATCTCAACCTAGGTTTAAGTCCTTGGTCTGTGTCCACCACCACGAGGGCGTTGCGCTCGTCCTTCATCAACATATTCTGTAACAAATGGAATAAGCGCTAAATGCCTTGCTCGCTTAATTGCCTTAGAAAGCGCAGCTTGCTGTTTTTGGCTTAATCCAGTTCTACTTCTTGCCTTGATTTTTCCAAAATAATTTAAATATCTTTTTAGCAATTCTGCATCCAGATAATCAAAATATGCTGGAATTACGGTTGGTCTTTTATCACTCATTTTATATAACTTAAATTTACTTTTTCTTAATTTAGAACGGAATTGAATCTAGATCAATCTCTCCGCTCTCAACTTCTTCGACCACGACATCTTCAGACTTAGAACTTTTCTTTCTATCCGAGCTACCATCGCCTCCGCCAAAGCTAGAGTCACCACCATCACCTGCAGATTCAATAAAAGTCATATCATTAGCGACTACCTCAACCTTACTTCGCTTCTGTCCGTCCTGTTCCCAACTTCTCTGTGAAAGCCGTCCAGAAACTAAAACCCTCTGCCCACGCTTCAAGTACTTTTCCATTGTTTCAGCTAAAGATCCCCACGCTACACAATCAATAAAGTCGGTATCTTCAACCCATTCACCGTCTCCACCTTTATAGCTCCTATTTAAAGCCAGAGAAAAACTAGCAACGCTCTTTCCATTTGGAGTCTGCCTCAACTCCGGATCTCTAGTTAATCTACCTAATAATGTTACTTGGTTTACACTTCTACTCATAATTATATCCCTCTAATTTAGAATTAAGTTTAGCTTTTCTCAGATTTATCTTTAGAATCTGAGTTTCTATCCAGTTTCTCATTCTTTTTTGCCTTGGCTTGGATTTCAGCCCGAACGACCGCCATCTCTGCCCGAACTTTTTCGAGCTTAGGTGTCAAAGCAATCGTTAAATACCTCAAAACTCCATCCTCTAGATTTAAGTTAAATTCTAGCTTCTTAACACCAGAACCTTCACCTTCTAAGATTAGTTTAAAATATTTTGCAGATTCTTGTTTTTCAATAGGATAAGCTAGAGCCTTTACGCCCATATCTTCTTCTTCAGATACAGAAAAGCCAGCCTCTTTAACTAACGCATCCACTTTCTTCTTCAGTTCTTTATCCTCGACGGATAGAACCACCACTAATTCATATTTATTCATATTATCTTCTGGTTACCGTCCTTTTACGGTAGAGGAATTGTTTCAATAGATCAAAACCTCAAGATTAAATTTACGTAACTCCTATTCTACCACAGTTAGGAATTTGCCTCAACAAGATGAGCAGGAAAATCATAGCCCCTGGTTGCAAGTTCAACGGCTCCTCCAGTCAGATCTCTCCCTAAAAGATCCCCCACAGGATCCTCAAAGCGGTGAATCGCTACAAAGGCCAGTGAACCGAACGAGTGATACATGTCAACAATCCCATTCCCTCCACTAGACATGCTAACCGGTATGTACAAGTTCCTACGATCACCCAGGTGTTCGCATCCTAAAACTAAACTTAAGTGCCCCCAGTAGTCTACAACTGTAGCTCCAGCACAACCCTTAGCCAAAACTCCATCCGGCAATTCAAGCCTGGTTTCACTTATAGAGCATACTGGTTGAATAGAACCAGAAAATCCTCTATCCAGTCTATATAAATAACCAGTTCTCTTTCCTCAGGATTGACCTTGCCCGCTCAAACTTTCAGACGGTTTTCTAATTATTGCGTCCTCCATATTACTATTAATTATAGTTCCAATAGAGCCCCACATCAACTCATGTAGCAAAAACTACTCCCTACTGAACATCAAACCAAACCTTATCCTTACATTTAGGGTCACGATTATAATTAATCAAAAGTTCTTGCCCATTATTTATAGCTTGCAGAGACTTAAATTCAATTTTATTTAAGTTAAGTTTAACCTTATACTCACAATTTGGATTATAAGAGTGGTTGTACATAGAGCCTAGCCCCAGCGCTAAAACAGCCCGGCCTTCACTCCAGGCATAATAGTGATCGTAAAGTTCAGTCTTGTCTATCCACTTGATGTCTTTTTTGGAGATAATTAAGACATCACACAGCTCCACCACCTCCCCAGCTTTAAAGTCTCTAACCGCGAATACACCACGACCACTAATTTCACTTTCTCCCAATATAATTTGTTCAACCCCAGAGCAAGTCATTCTATAAGATTAAGCTCTACTCCAAATCTGACCTCGTGCATCATCCCGAGCCTCAATTCCTTGAGTCTTAAGTTCATCACGAATCCTGTCGCTCTCTTCAAAATTCTTTTCATCTCGAGACTTTTGCCTTAAGCTTAATAATTCTTTTTGCTCAATAGAAATATCATCACCAAAAAGATCTATCCCAATCAAATCTTTAATATAGGTTAGCAACTTATCCATGTCATCCTTTCCGAACTCAGGAAAGCCAGATTCAAACATCCCTAAAGACTCTTCAATTACGCCAAGTGCCAAAGGAGTATTCAAATCGTCGACAAGCTTAGCCAGAATTGCCTCTTTCGCCATTTCCACCTCTTTGATTTGTGTCTCTTTGCTTGCAACAACTTGCCATCTTAAATCTGCAGTAGCTTGCCAATTCTTCAACCTATTCTGAGCAGCTTCTAAAATCTCCCACGTAAAATTGATTTCACTTCGAGGATGACCAGAAAGAACCAGCATCCTAAACGCAGCCGGTTCAAACCCTCTTTGCTCAACATCTCTTAAGGTGTAGAAATTATTCAAAGATTTACTCATCTTCCGTCCATCGACCAGAATATGGCTCATGTGGTAAAAAACATTTGCAAGAGTTTTTAGTTTAAGTGCTCCACAGCTCTGTGCTATTTCATTTTCATGATGCGGGAACTTAAGATCAATCCCACCAGTATGGACGTCGAATGGTGTCCCGAGCAACTGATTACTCATTGCACTACATTCAATATGCCAACCAGGGCGCCCTGGCATATTAAATTTAAAACCGTGGGAATCTTTAAGTTCGGCATCCCAGAATGGTTCACCCTCAACTTTTGCCTTCCATAGCACAAAATCTGCTGCGGAGTCTTTTTCATACTCATCATTACTGATCCGTTCTCTACCAGAATCTAAATCAACTTTCTGTAAAATTCCATATTCATTTCCAGTTTCTATGTATTTTTGAATAGAAAAATAAATTCCATCTTCAGCTTTATATGCTAGACCATTATCTAGCAAGTTTTGAATTAAACTTAACATCCCCTCTATAGATTCGGTAGCTTTGATAAATTTAACAGAACTAACGTCGTTCCCAATCTTTTCAATATCATCACGAAAAACAGCATCAAACTTAGAAGTTAAGTTTAATAAAGATTGCATCGGATCATCGGGAACGGCAAACTCAGGCAAATTAGAATCTCTAATTATCTTATCTTCTACATCTGTTATATTCATCACATGATTAACCTTATAGCCACTAGCAACCAAAACTCGCTTCAGCAAATCATCTCGAATAAAAGTTGCTAAATTCCCAATGTGCAGATTGTTATAAACTGTTGGCCCGCAGGAATACATCTTAACTACACAATCTTCAATAGTTTTTAGTCTTTCCTTTTTCTTACTTAAAGAATTATAGAGTTGAACCTCCAAAATCTCATTTTTATCTTCACTTTTCATAACAACTTAAACTTAATCCTTATTTACTACTAGATTTCCTACTCATCATCTTTATATATTCTTTATTGCTCATCCAACTTTTAGAATTCGTAATTCTATCCACAAATAACATCCCATTTAAGTGATCCGTTTCATGCTGAAAGACATGAGCCACAAAATCACTAAGAATCTCACCTTCGTGGAACTTCCCATCTTCATCATAGTAATTTACTTTAACTTTACGATACCTCTCGGTTTGAGCAAAAACTGGGTCATCACCGCTACTTAAACAACCATCCCAAAGTTGAGTTGGCTTTCCAATGTATTCGATTATCTTAGGATTAATCACAACTTTATCAAATGGTTCTCGGTCTGGTCTCGCCGGCGTCTTCTTAATCCTAATAACTAAAATTGCTTTAGATTCTCCAATTTGTGGTGCCGCAATACCAACTCCATACTTATTGTTATCACAGGCTTCGTTTAATTCTGCAATAATCCTTTTTGTTTCTTCAGACTTAAACTCACCTACTTTAACATTCCCAGCTTTTTTCCTTAAAATATCATTCCCAAATTCTACAATCTTATCCATAACTTAAACCTAATTCTTAACCCTATCCAGCTCTTCTCTAGTACACTTTACTAACTCATTCTTAAACTCATCATAGCTATACATCCCCGGATCGACTTTACAGCCAGCAGAACCAGGGTGGCCCCCACAATTAAACTTTTCTGCAATCGCTCCAGCCACTTCAAAACCAGGATTCGTTCGAATCTTCGCAGTCATCCTCCCATTTCGGTAAGATTTGACCGCCATTACGACCTCCACCCCTTCAGTTAAACGCATGTCTTCAAAAACCAAAATTGGAGGGTTATAAATTCCTGAATACTGCTGAATATCCTCCCATGGAATATGCACATACGCCAGCCTTCCGTCTAGCAGATATTCAACTCTCCCAAGAAGTTCAGCTTTATATTTTGTAATAAATTGTGGGCGCTTATTAAGCTCCCTTCGATCTTGATCAATCTTCGACATACTCGCCCCAAGGTCAGTTAGCTCAGCCACCATTCGAAAATCATCAGCTTTTACAAAATCTAAACTTAAGCCAAGAGTATCGCTCAAAATACTCGCCAAAGCAAATGTCGCCGTATCTTTGCTAACCTTAAGTTTACTTTCTTTGGCAAGATTAAAGATTACTGCACCAGCAGAAACCGCCGTTTCATCAATAAAATTTACCGTATCAAATGGCATATTAATTTGATCTTGATGATGATCCAAAACTAAAACTGGAACTTTCTTAAATCGTGCTGCTTCTGGATTCCTCAGAGTCTTCTCTAAAAGAACTTGCTCTGCACAATCAACTAAAATTACTAAATCAAAATCTTTTGGTAAAGCCTGAACAACCCTGTCATGACCTTTTAAATATCTTAAGTGCGCCGGAACAGTTAGGTTGCAAAACATCGTAACTTTTTTTTCTGGAAAATTATCGCTAAACAGACTCTCTAAAGCCAAAGAGCTTGCCACAGAATCCCCATCTGGATTTTCGGCCTGAACCACCAAAATATGCTTCGCAGCTGTAATTAAGTTTAAAAAATCTTTCATGTCTAAGCTCAATTATACCCTAAATAAAACTTGTATATACCAAAGGGAACCGCAGTGTTAAACTTAACTTTATGGATACTACATCTTTAGGAAGAAAAGCTGAACAACAAGCAGCCCAGTGGCTTAAGTTTAATCACGGTTATCAACTCCTCTCAAAAAACTGGAGAACTCGCACCTGTGAAATTGACTTAGTTATGAAAGAAGAGCAAACGATTCACTTCATAGAAGTTAAGTACCGTAAAAACTCATCATCAGGATATGGCCTAGAATCAATCTCCAAAACTAAACTTAATCGAATGCAAAACTCCACTCAAGAGTGGCTCCAGCAAAACCCCGAATACACCAAATATGAACTGAGCATTGGAGCAATTGAACTCACTGGAACTAAACTTAAAATCACCAACTTCATCCAATCAATCAACTTCGATACTTAAAGGTTGCCTATAAAAATCAAAAAGAGATGGCCTCTCGACCATCTTTTTAAGATTTAAGCTCAGCTACAGCATAGCCTCCAACTAAGCTAAGCGGCAGCATTACCTACCTGAGATCTGTGATAATTTGCAGCACCCTCAGCAGTAGCCTGCTGAGCCCTATAATCTTCTGCTGTCATTAGAGGGTTGCCGCCAAGACGCTCTTGTGTTGAGACATCCCCTTCTCCAGCTGCAACTGCAAGAATGCCGAACCTCTCTGCTTGAGCCAGTGAGTTAAGTGCTAACTTCTCTGCTTGAGCAACTTGCTCTACTCTTGTTTCCAGTTGCGCAGTTGGCGTTTGTGGTGTATTAAAATTTGCCATAATATTTTCCTTTTCTTTTTAGTTATTTTTATTTTTGTTGATCGTTTTTATTTTGATAATTTATTTGATCTACCTAATATCTTAGCATAACCTTATTCAAATTACAACCCTTTTGTTTAGACTGTAAACCACAAGACTTAACAACACAGCTTCCAGCTCCATTAAATATTTAACAAGAAAAATAAGCGACTCAATCGAGTCGCTTATTTAAGTTTAAATTTTTATTTAAAATTAAGGGTTTAAGCGGATCGCTTACCACCTCTTAGGGCAAATGCATAAACTGAACCACCTATCATTAGCGAAACGGCTGCCATCGCGACTAGAGCGCCACCACCAGTGCTTGGAGTCTCACTTGGTGCGACTACTCCGGGCTTACAATTCGGGTTATCTGCATCAAAGCTTTCTAGGCCAGGAATAGGACATTTTTCTGGCTTCTTACAATTAGGATCATTGTAAGCTAGATCTTCAAATCCTGGGACTGTACAAAACAATGGTTCTGGTGTTTTAACTTTTGCATCATCACAATCGTCTTTTTCTGGGTTCTCACCTTGATCAGTAACTGCTGGAGCATCAACACATGCAGTGTTAGTAATCTCTTCACCAGTTCCACTTACAACTTTAGACTTAATGACGAACTCTTTGACTTCACCGACTTTTAGCAAGGCAATTGTTGCGTCAAACTGAGCTTGAGTAACAACACTTTGTGCACCATCAACATTTTCAGAGCTAATGAACTCCACGCCTTCCGGAGCAGTGTCAAACACCCTGACATCTTTTAAGTCTACATTACCGTTATTAGTTACAACCAACTTCCAGTCAAATTCCTCGTTGATCTCTACCTCATACTTACTGACATCTTTTTCAATATCAACTGCAGGGTTTTCAACTTTTGGAATTTCTTTACACTTAATCACGGCTGGATCTTCCTTTTCTCCTAGGTTCGGCTCAGTACTTTTTGGATCAGATTTAGCCACATTATTATAGTATCCGACCTCTGTAGTACAAGGTTTAGAATTTTCTGCAGCAACTTTTATTTTAGCTTTAAGCGTAAACTCAGCGCTCTTTCCAATAGCAATAGAGCCAATCGTGATTCCCTTTGAGCTATCAAAGAAGTTTGCATCTCCGTTAACCTTTTCACCGTTAAGTTTGAGACTTCCAGAGGTGTAGGTCACCCCTTCAGGTAGAACATCCCAAACCTTAACATCCTTTAGTTCAACTTCGCCAGTATTAGACACTACAATCTTATAATCAAACTCTTCGCCAGACTTTACGCTAACTGCTGAGTTGTTATTCTGGGCATCATTGCCTTTAACATATTTCTTGATTGTGTAGTTTGGAGTCTTTGGTTCCGGCTTAATCTCTACAGATGCCGCACAACTTGGACCGCCGTCACCTATCTTTTTTCCATTTAACTCACCTGCAGTACCTGCTTGGATCTTAAAGTTACCAGTCTTTTTATACTCGTGAGTGTATGAGGCCGTCGTATTGGTAGTTGCACTTCCTCCAGCTCCACCATCTCCAAAGTTAATCAGGTAACCTGTTAGTTTTGCAGCTCCACTCTTTGAACCTTTGACAGTGAACTTAAATTTAGTTCGACTTAGCTTTTCAACAGCTAGTGCATCACACTTTACTGCTCCAGTAGCTGCTTCAACTTGCACTGTTTTAGCACAACTTGGACCACCATCGCCTATTGTCTTACCGTTTAGTGAACCAGCAGCTCCAGCCTGAATCTTATAGCTACCAGTCGTCTTATATTCGTGAGTGTAAGATGCTGAGGTTTTCGTAGTTGCACTTCCTCCAGCTCCACCATCTCCAAAGTTAATCAGGTAACCTGTTAGTTTTGCAGCTCCACTCTTTGAACCTTTGACAGTGAACTTAAATTTAGTTCGGCTTAGCTTTTCAACAGCTAGTGCATCACACTTTACTGCTCCAGTTGGCGCAGGAGGTGGTGGAGGTGGAGGCGTATAAGTTGGAGTTCCAGTTGTCGGGTTACCGCACGACCTAATTACTGCATACAAGAACTTCCCATTACCATCTAGTTTCACCCAAGCCTTTGCGCCACCACCTGGAATTGACCTACTAGGACTTCTTTCGTAAATAACTACGCCTCCGCCAAGGTCTACTCTAGTATTCTGCACTCCAGACAGTTGTTGCCTACCAGTAGTTTTAGCATTAGTAGCAACTTTTTTACCATTCAGCCATATAGCGCCATCCTGGCGAACCTCACCAACCGGTAAAGATGCGATTCTACCAGTGTCTATTCCATAGTGCCCCATGATTTTACCGACATTTGCTGGGCCATGCCTTTTACTAATGTTTTCATTTAAGTAGGTTTGATTGGCCGTACTGCTCCCACCTTCTTTAAAACCTCCGCAGTAAACTATTGCGTTGCTATCACAATCGCCGACTAGAGCACTGGCATTAAAAATTGTAGCTCCACCGACAAGTATCGCTAAAAGAGCTAGAAAGACGAATGGTTTTTCTTTAACAAAACTAATCACCCTGTTTAGGAACTTTCCTTTAGAAGGCTTTCCTTCCTTCGAAGCTTTTTTCTTCAAGCCCTTTAGGCTCTGGTTTTGGCTTTTGACTTCAGTGTCTGACATAGCAACTTTAAAATACTCCCTTAATTAACCTATTAATCTTAATACTAAGATACCAAAAATATACCTTTCAAGTCAAACTTTTGCAGACAACCCAGATCTAGCCTAGCTTTAAATTTCAGAGTCTGGTGCCTTACTTACCAGTACGTCTCGTGGCCTGGAACCATCCGCCGGGCCGATTATTCCCTTTTCTTCCATCTCTTCCATTATTCTAGCGGCTCTAGCATATCCAACCCTTAAGCGCCGTTGCAATAACGAGGCCGAGGCTTTGCCCGCTGCCATAACTGCAACCACTGCATCGTTATACATATCGTCATCACTATCCCCCATCTCACCGTCATCAAAGACGACTCCGCCCTTGTTGTTGATTTGAACAGGCTGGGCTACAACCTCGTCATTATAATCCGGAGGACGCTGCGTTTTGATTTGATTAATCACTTTAACAAGCTCCGGATCATCAACAAATGCAACCTGAACGCGCCTAGGCTTTGGGTGCTGCGCTGTAGTCATTAAACTATCACCCTTCCCAAGCAGCTTCTCGGCACCACCCTGATCTATAATCGTCCTAGAATCGATTTGCGAAGCTACAGTAAAGGCTATCCTAGCCGGAATATTTGCCTTAATTAGGCCAGTAATTACGTTCACACTTGGTCGTTGTGTTGCTAGCACCAAGTGGATTCCCACTGCACGAGCCTTCTGAGCAATTCGCACGATCAAACCTTCGACGTCGCGTGCTGCAACCATCATTAAATCTGCCAACTCATCAATCACGATCACGATGTATGGCATCTTTTCTTCAATCTTTTTATCGTTGTTATAGCTCTTAATTTGACGATGTCCAAATTCCGCTAACAAAGAATAGCGTCTTTCCATCTCATTAACAGCCCACTTCAAGGCAGAGAGGGTTTTTTCTGGCTCCACAATAACCGGAGTCAAAAGGTGCGGCACACCGTTATAGGGGGCGAGTTCAACTTGCTTTGGGTCAACCAAAATAAGTTTTAATTCTGCTGGAGAATTTCTAAACAGCAAAGAAGATATCAAACTGTTAATCATTACAGATTTACCAGAACCAGTTTGCCCTGCAATCAAAACGTGTGGCATGCTGTTTAACTCACCAATAACCGCATTCCCGCCGATATCTTTTCCAATTGCAAAACTTAGTGGGTCTGTTGCCGCTCGCCACTCTTTACTTTCCAAAATACTACGCATTGTGACCATTGCCGATTTTTTATTTGGAACCTCAACTCCAACCGCACCCTTCCCTGGAATTGGAGCCTCCATCCTAATCGAGTTCGCACTTAAGTTAAGTGCAAGGTTCGTATCTAACGAGGTAATCTTATTCAGCTTAACCCCAGCAGCTGGCTTAAGTGTGTACTGAGTAACTCTCGGCCCAACATTAGCCTCCTCCATTTCTACTTTAATCTTAAAGTCCGCCAGCGTATCTTGGATAATCTTTGCGTTCTTGGTAATGTCACCGGCGTCAGCCTTAAAAGTTTTATTTGGCAATAGGTCTGAACTCGGGAACTCCCAGTCCGCATCTACTGCCGCAGTCAGAGCTGCAGACTCACCCTCATTACTAGAGCTCTCTGGCTTTTCGGTCATACTGCCCTTAATAGAATTTAGGCGATCCTTGAAACTTGAATGTTCAGCCTCTTTTTTTATGTCTAGCTCTCCAAGCGTTTCACCAGAACCATCTTCCACCTCTACTCCACGATTAAGTTTAATCTTCGTAGGTTTAGTAAACCCAAAACCAGAACTTTCAGCTTCTTCAGTATCTTCATCATTTTTGCGCGGATTAACTTTAGAGCTCTCTCTTGCCTTAAATAGTGAACCAATAAATTGTACTAAATTCTTTGGCTGAACCTTAAAAATAAACATTAAGCTTACTAAGCTTAAACTTAAAAATATGAAGAATGCCGCCACAGGATGTAAAAAGTTTAAAGATGACTGGCTCAAAACCTTTCCGACTTCTCCACCAGAGTTTTTAACTTTTGTAGAAGCATCCAAAGAGACTGCGATTGTCGCACTAGCTGCTGCCATAAAGCTGAAGAAACCAAAGTGCATACTAACTGGTAAAACATTTCCTTCTGTAAACATCTTTTTTAGCGCCAAATAGACAACTATAAATGGGACCGTAAAGGCAATCAGCCCAACTAAGCTTCTTAAAGCTTTGAAAATTTCATTTGGAGCACCGCCACCAATTCCGGCAATTGCTAAGAATAATATTCCCGCAAAGACCAAAGCCAGAAGTGCTAAAACTTGTTGCCAGAACCCATTCGGAACTATGTGTTTAGCACTAGACGCTTTTGATTTTCCTCCGACTGCTTTTTTAACTGCTTTCTTTTTTGCCATCTTACGATCTTATTTATCTTAAGTTTAGATTATCACTACGCTTAAGTTTACACCATTTCGTCAATTTTATTGCCAAGTAAACCTGCGGAATCTAATCTCTGTTAAAATACGAAGAATGACAACATCCAAAACTCCTAGTAAAGAGAATAAGTTTAAGCTTAACTCTGCCTATCAGCCGACCGGTGACCAGCCCTCCGCCATCAAACAACTTATGGAAGGCTTAAACTCTGGTAAAAAAGAGCAGGTCCTCCTCGGAGTTACCGGCTCAGGTAAAACATTCACCATGGCCAACTTAATTCAAAAAACCGGCAAGCCAACGCTTATTATCTCCCACAACAAAACCCTTGCCGCTCAACTTTACGCTGAGTTCCGCTCTTACTTTCCAGAAAATGCTGTTCACTACTTCGTTAGCTACTTCGACTACTACCAGCCTGAAGCCTATATTGCCTCCTCCGACACCTTTATCGAGAAAGATTCTAAGATTAACGAAGAAATTGATCGTCTTCGTCACGCCGCAACTTCTTCACTGCTATCTCGAAGAGATGTTATTATTATTGCCTCGGTTTCTGCAATTTATGGAATTGGCTCTGTCGAAGATTACGGCTCCATGGCATTAACAATTAAGCTTGGTGAGCAAAGAAAGTATGATAAGTTCCTGCGACATTTAACCGACATCCAGTATGAACGTAATGATTACGCCATGGAACGTGGAACATTCCGCGTTAAAGGTGACGTCATTGATGTCGTTCCTGCGGGTGAAGAGGTTGCCTACCGCATCGAATTTTTTGGTGATGAAGTTGAGAGCCTCAAAGTTATCAATCCTCTAACTGGAGAGGTCATATCCAGCCCTCAACAATTAACAATCTATCCTTCAAGCCACTATGTCACGCCAAGAGATAAACTTAAAGGTGCGCTCGGCTACATCGAACAAGAACTTAAATTACAGGCAGGCAAGTTCAAAAAAAACCAACAATTTATCGAGCACCAGCGCATCAAACAGCGCGTTGAGCATGATTTAGAAATGCTTCGCGAAACTGGCTTTGTTAAAGGAATTGAGAATTATTCTCGCTATCTAACCAACCGTGAACCTGGTGAACAGCCCGCCACCCTCATGGATTACTTCCCAGACGACTACTTACTATTAATTGATGAAAGCCACATGACCCTTCCCCAAATTAGAGGCATGTATAATGGCGATCGCGCAAGAAAAGAGGTTCTAGTCGAGCACGGCTTCCGCCTCCCTAGTGCCCTAGATAACAGGCCTCTTACCTTTGCCGAGTTTGATAGACACATCAACCAGGCGGTCTACATTTCAGCCACACCAGCACCTTACGAGCTAGAAAAAGACCCTCATCCCGCCCAGCAAATTATTCGCCCCACTGGTCTGCTCGACCCTAAAATCGAAATCCGACCTACCGCAAATCAGGTTGATGATCTGATTGATGTCATCCGCCAAACAATTAAGAAGGGCCAGAGAATTCTTGCCACAACTCTCACCAAGCGCATGGCCGAAGACCTCAGTGACCACCTGGAAGATCTGGATATCAAGGCCGCCTACCTGCACAGTGATGTTGATACGGTTGAACGAACCGACATTTTAAGAGACCTGCGTCTTGGGATTTATGATGTTCTAATTGGAATCAACCTCCTCCGAGAAGGTTTAGACCTCCCAGAAGTCAGCCTGGTTGCTATTCTAGACGCCGATAAAGAAGGCTTTTTACGTTCTGAGGCTGCCCTTGTCCAAACCGTTGGCCGTGCTGCCCGCCACCAAGAAGGCAAAGTGATTATGTACGCCGATAAAATTACCAACAGCATGGAACGTGCTATTTCCGAAACTGAACGACGCCGTAAGCTCCAGATTAAATTTAATAAAGAAAATGGAATCACCCCAATCAGCGTCCAAAAAGAGATCTCACAAGGTCTAAGAGAAATCATCAACTCACCTGATAGCAAAAGGATGACCAAAAAAGAACTTCAACAACAAGAAGAACTCAAAGCACTCGACCCGTTAACGTTAGTAAAAAGTTCTAAAGGAAAAATGGATCCCAACGAAAAAAAGATTATGCTTTCCGACTTGCAATCACAAATGGAACTCGCCTCCGCCAACCTGCAATTTGAACTCGCCGCTCAACTCCGCGACGCTATCAAAACCCTCCAAACCTAAAACCCAACACCCCGTCATCCTGAGCCTGGTTGTTGGATCTGAGCTGGAATCCATTGTTCTTGTCATCTCGAGCCTGCCGAGAGATCTCTGAACCGAAGATGAACCTTGTTGGACTCAGCTTTGCTTCATTTACCCATCAGTTTTTGTCATCCTGAACACAGTCGAAGGATCCAGGAGAGTGGTTCCATTGCATCCATTTCCCATCCCTCTCCCTCTGTAGGGGCTAGGATAAGAGTTTACAAGTTTGAATTAAGTTTAAGTTTCAAACTCCGTCATCCTGAGCATAGTCGAAGGATCCAGTCAAAAAAGAGTTCCATTGTCGTTCTATTGACCGAAGATACTGGATCTCTCCACTTCGTTCGAGATGACAAAGTTCCTCCATGCGTCATTCTCAACTTGATTGGGAATCTAGGATTTATACAAAAAATAATGCTGGAGCCTTCGCTTCGATAGCATGTGCTCCGTAGCTTTAACAGAGAAGGAGGCTCAGGATGACGAAGCTCAAAGCCCGGGCTCAATCTTACTGCGACTTCAACTCTTTAAGCTCCGTCTGCAGTTGGCTTAAGTTTAACCTGCTATCCTCAATCAACTTTTGTGGAGCTTTTTCCACGTAACTAGAATTAGCTAACCGGCTTTCTAACCGTTTAATTTCTTCCTGAACCTTATCGATTCGTTCCCCTATTTTTTCTCTATACTTTTCAAGATTATTACCAGAAACAAGCAAACTCCAACCATCCACCATTGGAACTGCGAGTTCCGAAACTATTTCTGAGCCCTCACTGTTTAAGGGTTTTAAGCCTGCCATATTCTCTGTTAATCTCGCTAAACTTTCATCTTTACAGCTAACTTCAATTTCAGAACCAATCACCGCCTTAACACTCCTTGCAAGCTCCGTTGCAGAAATTAGGTTCTTAAACTTAAGTACCTCTTCTTCATCAATCTCTAATCTAACTTTTTTTGGCCAACACTCACTAACCAACAAGCTCCGCTCACTCTCAGATTCTAGGCCCTGCCAAATCGTTTCCGTCACAAAAGGAGCAAACGGATGCGCCAACTTTAAAACTGTATCTAGAGCCCAAGCTAAAACAGTTAAATTTAATTCAGATTTACTAGCTTCTAAATACCAATCAGCAAATTTATTCCAAACCAGATCGTAGACTCTGTTAAAAGCCTCACCGAAATCATCCCCATCTAACAAGTACTCAATCTTCTTCCTGGCAACCTCTATCTCAGAGACTATCCAGTGGTCAGCAGCAAACTTTAAAGTCGGATCGCGAACTTCAGAAACCTTCAGCTTACGTTCATCAAGCAGATTATCTGTAAAACGGGCAATATTCCATAATTTATTCGCAAAGTTTCTTCCAGCAACGAGTTTAGACCGACTAAAAGCTTTATCGCTCCCAGGGCTACTATCTATTGCAATCATCCCCATCCTAGTTGCATCTGAACCATATTCATCAAGCATCTCAGCTGCAGCAATATTATTCCCAAAAGATTTACTCATCTTCCGACCATCTTCGCTACGAATATTCCCATTTACATACAGAGTCTTGAACGGAACTTGATCGTTAACTAGCAGGCTCATCATAATCATCCTTAAGCCCCAGAAACCAAAAATCTCTCGCCCCATATGAATCCAACTCGTTGGGAAGAACTCTTTTAACTCCTCATTTTCAGGATATTCTAAAGCCAAATACGGGAACTGCGAACTACTCATCCAAGTATCAAACGTATCTCTATCTCGGAGGTAAGTTTTTCCATCCACTTCAACCTCGCTGACGTCTTCATCGCTATAAATCCATTTATCAAGCTCCGCGTTATAAAAAGCTGGAATTCGAATTCCCCAAGGGATCTGCCTCGAAATGTTCCAATCACGAATATTATTTAAATAATCTAAACCGATCTGCTTTCTATTTTCCGGCTTAAACTTAACTTCGTCTGCTTCAATTGCTGTAATCGCTTTTTTAGCAAGAGGTTTCATATCCACAAACCACTGCTCCATCATTAATGGCTCAATCGTTGTTCTACACTTATAACAAACCCCAACCCTGTTAACGTAATCTTCATCAACCTTAATTAACAAGCCTTTTTCTTTGAGGGCTTCAACCACTGCTTCACGCGCATCCAGAACCGTCATCCCCTCAAAGCGACCAGCATTACTATTCATCTTCCCGTCTTTACCAATTACCTCAATAACCGGAAGGTCGTGCCTCGTCGCCAAATCATTATCATTAAAATCATGCGCTGGAGTTATCTTCACTACCCCAGTACCAAATTCCTGATTAACTAGTTCATCATCTGCAACAACTTTAACTTTAAATACCCCATCCGGACCCTCAATTTCTAGTTCTTGGCCGACGAACTCTTTATAGCGTTCGTCATCCGGGTGAACCGCAACCGCAGTGTCACCCATAATCGTTTCCGGACGAGTTGTCGCAATCTCAAACGGACCATATTTTATATAGTAAAGACCCGTCTTTTTATCATCATATTCAACCTCGATATCACTGAAGCTTGTTCCATGGTATGTACAAAAATTAACTAGCCTTTTACCTCTATAAACCAAACCCTCATCCCACATCTTTTTGAAGATGAGCTTAACTTTGCTAGTGATTTTTTTATCTAACGTAAACGTGAAGTTATCCCAGCTACAACTCAAGCCCAGTCTGCGGTAAGAATTCTTGGCCATTCCCATATTCTTAACCACAAAATCGTAAGTCATTTTGTAAAGTTCATCATCATTAAAATCTAATTTTGACTTGCCTTCTTTTGCCAACTCTTTTTCAAAAACATACCAAGTTTCAAAACCAGCATGATCAGCACCTGGAAGATATAAAACCCGCTTGCCTTTTAGGCGTTCATAGCGAGATTTAAGATCTTGCTTTACATAAGTTGCCTGACCTAAATGCAGCGCCGCATTGGCATTTGGTGGAGGCATTATCAGCGCAAACGGCTCACCATCACCACTTGGCTCAAAAGCTCCACTCGCCTCCCACAGTTTATAAATATCTGCCTCATACGCTTGAGGCTCATAAGTCTTCGCTAATTTCATATACTAAAAATTATACCATCTTAAACTTAACCCCCAGAAATTGATAATACTGGATCCTACAACTCCGTTCAGGATGACAAATCTAAATCAGACAAATGAAGCTAAATTGAGTCAAAAAATTTCCAACTCAAATCCAGAGATCTCTCAACTACGGTCGAGATGGCAAAAGAAAAATCATCTCCGCTTCGGATGATTTCAGCCATGGCCAAAGGTCCGCGGGCACTAGCGTACATAGGTGGTAAGCCATTCTAAAATCTTGAATCTTTTGGATACTTTTCTGTTCAAGCAGAAAAGTAACACTAGATAAAACCGTCTAGCTCAGATCCTTCGGCAAGCTTAGGATGACGGGTTCATACGAAACAAAAGGTGGTCAAAGTGTTGATTTTAGATACACAGAAAGTAGCGAACACTCTGATCTAGTGGCGACAAACAGAGCTTCTGAACTGGGTGGAAAGGTCTGTGACGTTTGCAATCCAGACCGTAGATTATGCATGCCGCCAACGGAACAAACAGACCTCGAGGAAGGCAAAGAGTAGCAGATTTTGAGTTTCCCCAGATAGGCTATACTTAAACTTAAGATGGAGCCTAAAGAAGAGATCAAACAACGCCTACCCATAGAAGTCGTCGTCGGAGAGTACGTCGAACTAAAACGTGCAGGTAGAAATTATAAGGGCCTCAGCCCCTTCAACAACGAAAAAACTCCCAGCTTTATTGTCTCTCCAGAAAAAGCAATCTGGCATGATTTTTCAAGCGGTAAAGGTGGTGATATCTTCAGCTTCGTAATGGAAGTTGAGGGCATGGATTTCCGCGAAGCCTTAAAGCACCTTGCAGGGAAAGCTGGCGTTGAACTTAAAGAATATAGCCAAGCTCAAAAAAAGGATGTTGAACTCAAAAAACGCATCTTTCAAATTAACGAACTAGCCACAAAATACTTTCAAACCAGCTTGGTCAGGAATCCCGACGCTCTAAGCTATTTAAAAAATCGCGGAATAACCAAACAAGCAATCCTAGATTTCAAGCTAGGTTACGGGCCGAATTCCGCCAAAGGCCTCAGTAACTTATTACTTAAACATAAATTTAAGTTAGATGAAATCCAAAAGGCAGGAGTAATCACCGTCAAAAATGACCAACCTTATGATATATTCAGGGGTAGGATTATGTTCCCGTTTATCAACACCAAGAATGAACACCTCGGTTTTACTGCAAGATTAATTGACGATGCTGGTTTCGGACCAAAATACCTTAATACACCCCAAACCATTGCTTACAACAAATCTGATTTTCTGTACGGCTTAAACTTAGCTAAAGAAAAAATCCGCAAACAAAACCAAGTCGTTCTACTAGAAGGAAATATGGATGTCGTCGCCAGCTCCCAAGCTGGGTTAAAGGAGGTCGTCGCCGCCAGTGGAACTGCCATTACTCCGCTCCAAATTAACCAACTTAAACGCTTCACCGAAAACATAATCCTCTGTTTAGATACCGATTCCGCCGGTGTTAATGCCACAGTTCGCTCACTAGAAATTATTGCCAAAACCGACATTAAAGCCAAAGTAGCTGAAATTCCAGCGCCATACAAAGACCCAGATGAACTTCTAAAAGATACTAAAAATGGAGGCCTCGAACGCTGGAAAATCATCATTCAAGAAGCCGAAGACGCCTACATCTGGATGATTGAAAAGCTCGCTACGGATATTGACCTTAAATCACCTGCCCAAAAAGGATCTTACGCCAGTGATATTCTTCGAACCTTAAACTTAATTCAAAACCCTGTCGCTCAAGAATCATACAAGAAGTATTTAGCTGAAAAGCTAGATGTATCCCTAAGTTCTTTGGAAGAATTAGCAAACTCTGCACCACCAAAACGTTTTAAAAAACCAAATATAAAACCAAAAGTTAGCCAAGATCAACCAGATATTCAGTCTCTCCAAAAATTGTTTACCGCTAGCGACCGTTTTTTGAGCATCCTCTTAAACCTAAACGACCCTCCAGCTCTACAAAAAGTTAAAAAAATTGTTGATCCCGAAGACTTCCTCCGACCACAATCTAAGTCTGTGTATATGCATATCTCAGAGTGCACACTTAATGACAGCAAGGCAACGATAGATTCTGAACTAGAAGATTACCTGGCTCAGCTGAACTTGATCGATGGCCAACTTCTAGAATTTTCAGGTCAAGACACGGTACTCATAGATCTTTTAATCGAACAATTTAACTCCATGCAGCTAAGATTAAAAGAATATCGAATCGGAAAGCTAAAGCATAAGCTAAAGCAGACTCCAAAAGATGAACAAAATGCGGTGCTGCAACAAATCCAGCAAATCAATTCTCAGGCTGCTCCAAAACTTGAGTTCTAAAAGCCTGTGCAGAACTAAACCACCACTGAACGCAAAAATCAGCCTGTGGAAACACATATTGCATAATTATTGCCAAAATAGCGCTTACGTTTCACGTGCACCTCAATATTGGGTCAATTCGAGAAATCTTGGACTCAGTCTAAAAAATGAAACAAAACCAAGTCTGCAGCAGTATTAATATTAAGTAAAGATCCGATATTAAACATAGCTGACTTATTCTAAGCTGTTGCAAGCTGGAGTTAATAAGCTTATACTCATAACTTATGATAAGAAAAAGCACTAAATCACAAACAGAAAAATTACAGAATAAAATACTCAAAGATCTTAAAAAAAACGCAGGCGATAGAGACAAAATCACATCTACAGACTTTGATCAGTCACTTCTTAAATTTGACCCCAAAGACGCCCTAGATAAAGATGCCATTCGACACCTTAAATCTCTATTGCGCCAAGATGGTATCGCAATTGCTAAACCTACCGAGAAGGCATCAACAACAATAGCTAAAAAAGACCTTCCAAAGAAAGCGCCAAAAGGACCTCGAAAAGGTGCTACTAAGATCGTTCAAAAAAGAACACTCACAGACGAACCTGACGCAGAAGACCTTAAAGATGATAGCTTAGAAGTCGAAGAAGATATAAATGTTTACCTTAAAGAAATCGCTGATGATTCCGTCCGTCTTTACTTAAGAGAAATTGGAAACGTACCTCTATTAACAGGACCTGAAGAAATTGAAATTGCCCTCAAAATAAGAGAAGGAGACCAGGCCGCTAAAGAAAAAATGGCCCAAAGTAACATGCGTTTAGTCGTTTCAATTGCTAAGCGCTACACCGGTCGCGGTTTAGATTTCCTAGACCTAATTCAAGAAGGTAATGGTGGTTTAATGCGTGCTGTAGAAAAGTTCGACCCTGATAGAGGGTTTAAGTTTAGTACCTACGCTACCTGGTGGATTCGCCAAGCCATAACAAGAGCTATCGCTGACCAGTCTCGTGTAATCCGCATTCCAGTACACATGTTCGAGAACATCAACAAGCTGATGCGGACTCAGCGTAGAATGACTCAAGAACTTAACCGTGAACCAACTATCGAAGAGCTCGGCAAAGAGCTAGAAATGGATCCTGAAAAAGTCGAGTACATCTTTAAAATTAAACAAGAAGTTGGGAGCTTAGATTCGGCCATCGGTGGTGGAGGTGATGAAGGCGATGAAAGTGTTCTAGCAGATTTTATCGAAGATCAAGATAGCATCAGCCCCGAAGAAGCAGCAACCAAGGCATATATGCGACAACAAATTAACGAAGTCCTTGGTGAACTCAGCGACAGAGAGGCTAAAATCCTACGTCTTAGGTTCGGTCTAATCGACGATAAGCAACACACCCTAGAAGAAGTTGGCCACGAGTTTGATGTTACCAGAGAAAGAATTCGACAAATTGAGGCTAAGGCTCTAACCAAACTCCGCCGTAACCAAAGTGCCAAAAAACTGAAAAGCTACCTTGAAGAATAGGCTTAAGGCTCACACAGAATATTCCAGATTAACCTATGCACATACAGACAAATAGGCTTGTAGGCCTTACAACTAACTGACTGGAGTTACTTGGTATTTTTAGAATAAGCAGAAGACCACCCTCTTAACAAGTAGCTTCAAAAAAAGATTACTCAAGGTTTAACATAAGTAAACTACAGACTATTGACATTAAGCTTAAGTCTTGATATACTGATAGACATAAAATTGCCTTATGAATAGCGAAAAAGGAGAACTCTCAACGTGGCATGCCCCGGGTCATACACCGTCCGATAAGGGCGCAGCTAATCCTACCCCAGGACTCCATGGGCCTCGACTTGAACCAGACTATGCGCAAAACGTTAGGCGTGGAGCAGCTCTTCTTACACAAACAGCTCCCCCAAAGCCTGAACCGAAGCAGGATGAAATACCCAAAGATGAAGTGCCCAAACCAGGAAGTAAGGTTTGGACTCAAATAGGCTCCGATTCCGACTATTTTAGCCCTCAAGATGACACAAGCCAGCCCGTACCCGTGCCGGCCATCATAGAGTCAAACTCATTGCCACCTGATGATGTACCAGATGTCGAGGCAGAGCACACTCCAGATGTGTTTGATTTCAGCTCCACCGACAAGGGCGTATTTACAACCGAAGCCAAAGTAAACGGCGTTAACATGAACCCTGCACCGACTAAAGATGTGCCAGACGCTCAACAATGGTACGTTCCGAAACCAGAACCAGACCAGGAGGCCACACCGAACAGGTACCCAGACTTAGTGCCACTGCAAAAGGAAGCCAAAAGAGACAGTGATACTAATCCGGCATCCACCTCAGTACCAGCCAATACACCAGCTTCAACCCAGTCTCAGCCTACGTCGCGAACAGCACCGAACAACCCACCTCAACGTCCGGGTACGCTTTCAGAGATCATGCTTTCAGGGGCTACCCTAGGTGTTGCTGGAGTAGCCGCAGGTATTAGTGAAAGGGGCTTGGCCTTAGGAGTAGCCTGTGGGACTTCAGCCGCACTGCTAACAGGGTTTGCTCAAGAATCTTGGGATAAGCTAAGTGCTAAAGGCCGTGCCGTAACAGCGGGTCTCGGCTCGTTAACCACAGCTCTATACTTTTCTGACGATCTATCACTTTCTAAGCTTGGCGTAGCTGTGGCTACATCTACAGTCGTCGGTGCTGGGGTTGGTACGGTATCAAAAATTAAAGAAAAATTTACCCCACCACAAATAGAAACAAGCAGCACCGATTACCTAGATAAAGTAGATCAGCAGGTAGATGCTGCTGTTGAGGCACTAAACAAACAAGAGCCAGGCTCAGGAGACAAATGGAAGCAAGACTCTGAAGATAATGGCAGCTTAGTCCGACTAACAAACTACGCCTGTGATTTACATCAAACCAAGGGTTCTATTCCTCAGAACTTAATCAAAAGCTTCAACAATAGTCCTCGAGAACGCGCTTTCCGTGCTGGAAAAAAAATCCAAGAAGTCATGAAATGGGGTAAACAACAATTAACCCAGCCTTCAGCTGCTTTAAAAATAGGAGGCTTAGCCCTCATCACTGGAGAGGCGACAGCGATAGCTTCAGATAAGCTAAATACCCTCCAAGCCACAGCTTTCGCTACAATAGTTGGCGGGGCAATCTACGGAGGATCCAAGGCTAAAGAGAGCTACGACAAATTAGACAAGACTGATAAGCTCCTCGTAAAGATTATCGGAGGCTCAGCTTGTATCTTAGCTGGAATAGTAGGCTTTGCGTTGTGGAGCAAGCTCGGCCAGTCTGCACCCTCAAAGCCTAAAGGGACTAAAGCTACACGAATCATCCACGAAGCCACAACCTCTACATCAGCCCCTAAACCAAAATCCCAAAGCACAACCGTTACTGAGTTCATTCCGAAGGGAAGTGGAAGCGGAAGCAGTGCGGGGGAGCTTATTCACACTCCAACTGGAAGAACTGCTACCACAGCGACCACCAAAGCGACCAAAGTAGCTACAACTGTCGCCACAGAGCTTAAACCTGGAGCTGAAACAACACAACGCACTGCCAAAGCTGCAGAGAAATCTGGTCAAGCTCTTCAAAAAGGTCAGGAGCTCAAATTTAAAGTTGGAATGGCAACTGAAGAGGAAAAATTAAAGCGAAGAATAAAAACCTTGAGCAAGGGCAGAAAGGTGCTCTCCGATTCTGAAATAACTAACAAAGCTAAGAAAATACTCACCAAAAGGTGGAAAATCCTCAACGGACCAGGCGCTGCAGAGAATCTACCAAAATTAACACCATCAGTGGCATCTAGAATTGGGGACAACGAAATCCTAAGAGAACTAACGACTGCAGCCTAAAAGCAAACTGTAAAGGTAGATTTGAGTCTAACGCTATAGCCCCTCAGCAATCCTTCTTAAATCTTCATCATCTTTATATTCAATTATAATTCGCCCACCCTTTGACCTTGGGCGTAGCTCCACACCAGTAGAGAGTTTGGATTTCATCTTTCTGACAGTATCTTCTCTGAACTTAAAAACATCTTCGGTTTTGGCAGCTCGCTTAAGTTTATCTTGCTGCTTAATGACAACACTAAACTGCTCCGTCTGCCGAACACTCCAACCTTCATTCAAAATATGCTCTAAGCCCTCTTTCTGAGCCGCTGGGAACTCGTTTAGACCCGCTAGCACTCTAGCATGCCCTTCACTAATTCGTTTATCGTACAGTGCCTCCTTAGCCTCAGTTGGAAGGTTTAACAAGCGCGTTGCGTTAATTACTGTAGAAATAGCCTTGCCAACTTTCTTCGCGACCTCTTCGTAGCTTAAGTTAAACTGCTGACGCAGTTTTACATAAGCTGTAGCCGTTTCTAAAGGACCAAGATCTTCCCGCTGTAAGTTTTCAACCAAAGCAAGCTCTAATTTTTCCTGATCTGTTGGAGTTCGCACAATCGCCGGGATTGTCTTAAGTTTAAGATAATTGCTAGCTCGCCAACGACGCTCACCGGCAACTAAATTATATCCACCACCTACTTTCGGAGAAACTACCACTGGCTGAATCACACCGTGCACTCGGACAGATTCCACCAAGTCCGCCATCGGGCCTTCTTTAAAATCCATTCTCGGCTGGTGTTCATTCGGTTCGATTTCACTTAAGTTTAAGTCTAAGGTTCCAGCATTATCTTCACCGCTCTGAACCGTAGGGTCAAACTGCTCCTCAATAAAATCTGTTGGGATTAAACTCTCTAAACCTCGTCCCAATACACTTTTGCTCATATTATAACTGCTTAAAAACTTCTTTTGCCAAACCGTCATACGCTCTTGCCCCAGAAGAGTTTGGCGCATAAACGCCAATCGGCTGGCCGTAACTAGGTGCCTCTGCTAAACGAACATTACGCGGAATTGTCGTCTTAAAAAGATGTTTCGCAAAGTGGGCTTTTAATTGTTCCCGAACTTGTTGACTTAGGCTTGTGCGCCCATCATACATCGTCACCAAGATCCCCATTACTCCTAAAGTCTTGTTTAATCCAGTTCTTACAATTTGCATCGTTTCTAAAAGTTGCCCCAAGCCTTCTAATGCGTAGTACTCTGACTGAACCGGAAGGATTACAGAATCCGCTGCTGCTAGAGCATTTACGGTCAGCAGGCCTAGTGACGGTGGAGCATCGATTAGAACCACCTCTGCATCGATATCTGCCAAAGTCTGCTTAAGTTTAAGCACACGGTCTCGCTGAGATGCCGGCAACTCTGTGTCTAAAACTGCCAGTTTTGTACTCGAAGGTACTAAGCTTAAGTTCTTCCATTTCGTTTCAATTAAAACTGATTCAATGGATTCTCTACCAACCATGCAGTCATATAGGCTTCCATTTACCTCTCGAACATTGAAGCCAAGGCCAGAGGTCGCATTTCCTTGCGGGTCTAAATCTACCAGCACCACACGCTTTCCTTTTTTGGCTAAATTATATGCCAGATTAACAGTTGTCGTAGTTTTACCAACCCCACCCTTTTGATTAATAACGGCGAGAATTTTAGCTTTTTTTGAAACCTCTTTCTGTTTTTGATCTTCTTCTTTCAAAATATCTACCTACAAAGTTAAACTTAATATTCTATAAGTTATCCCATTTTCTTAATTCAAAATTATAACACGACCCCAATCTTACCTAGCCTAACCTTTGGGTCTGGCTGGATAACTCTTAGCCCTATTAAACTATTGAAATAATCTTTAATTTATGCTAATCTTTAAGCTATCAAAATAGATAAGATCTTAAATAACTAGACTATGCAACCTCAAGTTCAAAATCCATATCCAGCTCCCCAGACTACTCAGCCAGTTCAGCCACAAATGCAAGCTCCCCTGCAAGGCCCGCAAGCACTTCCAGCACTTCAGGAAATTCTAAACCGCATCACTCAGGTCAACAATATCTTAATAACAGTTAAGGCCAACCCTAGCGTTGATGAACTTGCTGCCGCACTTGGCTTAACAATTGCACTTGATCATTCCGGAAAGCATTCTACGGTCGTCTTTAGTGGAAAGGTACCGGATGTAATGAGCTTTTTAAATCCTGAAAAAATTATCGAAAAAGATGTTCACAGCCTCCGTGATTTTATAATCTCACTCAATAAAGATAAGGCCGATAAGCTTCGTTTTGCCAAAGATGGTGAAATTGTCAAAATCTATATAACACCCTATAAATCAACTATTACCTCTAAAGACCTCGGCTACGGCGAAGGTGACTTTAACGTTGAACTAGTACTTGCAATTGGAATAAACAACAAAGAAGAGTTAGATTCCGTCATCGCTGCCCATGGCAGAATCCTGCATGACGCCACTGTTACTACCATTACCCCTGGTTCAGAAATTAGCCAACTTGGGTCTATTAACTGGTCCGATCTAAATTATAGCTCTGCCAGCGCCATGGCCTTAACATTACTCCAGAATTTAAATTTACCAAGTGGGATCTCACCAGAAGTTGCCACTGCTCTATTAACCGGACTCGTCGCCGACACTGACCGCTTTTCTAATGCTAAAACAACGCCACGAGTCATGGAGCTTGCCGCTCAGCTCATGAGTGCCGGTGCTAACCACCAACTTGTTACTAGCAGCATTGGAAATCTAACCACCCATAATCCAAACCAATCTAACTTTCAGAATAATCAGAATCAACTTGGCACAGAAGTCCAAACAACCCCAGAGGACTTAACTCTAGAGCTGCACCAAAACGGCTCCACTGTTACAGCTACAACAGATCAAGCAATCGATCAGTTGCCCCAAGAGGGCAGAGCGCCTAGAGTTGCCCCACCACCACCAAGAGTAGCCACCAACACCGCACCAATGTCCTTCAGTAACTCAGAAAACCCTAACCCTGGACAAGTTCAGACTTCATCTTCGAACTTAGGTCAAAGCCCAACTCAAGTTGATACCCCCGCACCTCAAAGCCTAGAGTCGCCAGCTCCACAGCCTGAAAAGCAGTCGGATCAGGTTACAGGTTTAGCAACCACGACAACCGCACCCTTTTCAGACACAAACCAGGATGGCTACGGCTTGGCACCCCAACCGCTAGGTTCACTGCCGGTTAGCTCAAGCGAATCACCGAAAGAGGCTGAAGCAGATAGAATTCAAGAGGAAATAGATGCCATCTACAATGCTCAGCCCTTTGATCCCGCCAACAATCCAAGACAAGATTACGGCTCAGACCTCATCCTCCCAAGCGAACCCAACATGAACCCGACGACTAACAGTCAAGCTCAGGTTGATACTTCAGTCCAGCAAGACCAGCATCAAGAGTCTAAATTTAATTCCATAAAACCACCAGAGTTAAAGCCAACTCAATCAACGAGGGAAGAAGTCACCAATTCTGATGAACTTCCCGGTAACAGCCCCATACCTGGCTTAGAGTTACCCCCAGAAATTATGCCGCCGCCGCCTCCGCCGCCGCCACCAGGTGCAGCTACAACGGAAGCCAAGCCAACAAGCTATCCGGTGGACTCTTTTGGAAACCAGATTAATTTTAACCCCACCAAAAACCCAACTTCTTAGTGATGGACCTTAAAAATCCACCAAATACTACACCTCGACCAATAAAATTTAGCGATCAGTTAAACTCCAGGCTAGAGCTTCCAGAAGACTCCATTTATCTTTTTGATAAACCCGCCGGAATCAGCTCTTTTGGAGCTGTTTATCAAGTTCGAGCTAAACTTAAACAGGTTCATCAAAAAAAGATTAAAGTTGGCCACTGTGGAACACTTGACCCAATCGCAACCGGATTGTTAATTCTGGTTTCTGGAAAGTTCACCAAAAAAGCAGGGGAGTTTAGCAAGATGGATAAGGTTTACACAGCAACCGCGAAACTTGGTCAAAGCTCCAATACCTACGACTCTGAAGGCCACCTAGAGCTAGTCTCTACCAAAAGGCCAACTCCAAGTGAACTCAAAACCGCTCTCTTTAAGTTTTCTGGAGAGATTGAACAAACTCCGCCTGCTTTTTCCGCTATTAAGATAGACGGCAAACGAGCTTACAAACTTGCCAGGGAAGGGACTGAAGCGAATGACGAAGAGCTAAGACTTAAACTAAAACCCCGCCAGATCACGATTCACAGCATTAAACTAATTTCATACAGATACCCGACCGTTAAGTTTAAGGTCGATGTAACCAGCGGAACTTACATACGTTCGATCATTAATGACCTCGGTAATGAGCTCCAAACCGGAGCTCACATGACCGCCCTTCGCCGTGAATCCATTGGGCCCTACACTATCTAGTGTTCTAACTAGAATTATCCTCTCTATCTATTATTAAGCTTTTCTGTAGCTACCGTAATACGCTCCTTTACTTTGTTTTCGACACCTCTATCTGCCACTCTCGCCAATATCTCTGCTGCCCTCAATGCTCTACCATTGGTCAACACAGGAACTGTTCTGTTGTTAGTTTCCACTACTTGAGGAGGATATACCGTCGAGTACCCGTCATCCCAAATCGTCTCATATTCACCGCTATCTCTGTTCAGTTCACGCCTAACCTCCATTGAACCGTAATGAGTTCTTATATTATCCACGGGAATCGCAGAAGAGTCTAAAAAGTAGCTACGTCTATTTGCCGCGCTCTCAGGGTCTATAAAATCCACACCAACAGCCATGTTTCGTTTACCGTGATGCGGCTGTAGAGTCCCGCTCTGCCCTCCGGCTCCACTTCGAGATGAACCTGTCGCCAATGAACGAACTTTAATAAGTCTTGACGGGTCATTTTCAACCCCAATTACGGCCGTTCCCTTTGGTACGTTCCTATAGCCTGTTGCTGCAACTCCAAGATCTTCAGCCACTCCTACAGCCGCATCTAATCTTTCAGCAGCATCTCTATAGGTTTCAACTGTACCTTTTATTCCGTGTTCACCGTGTTTAGTTTTTTCCATAATTTTTTGACCTTTTCTATTTATTTTTATTTTATTTGTTTAGTTTTTAGTTTTTGCTTAATCTTTATTAAACTAGTTAAGATACTAGCATAAGCATTAAGTATAAGTCAAGCATTATGATAAATCAAATATAATTAAACCTACTACTTGAGTTTACCTCCCTCATCAATCGGGTAATAGCGCAACGCAGCATTCCCGACCAACTCGTCAATTGGTACAAAGCCTAAAGCATTACGGCTATCTAGACTTTGGCTTGGAGCCCTGTTATCTCCACTCACAAAAATGTGCCCTTCAGGAATAGTCTTTTCTTCAAAAGTTGTTGTATCGTTCTTTGGTAGAGTATCTTCGTAGCTTGCATCAGGGTCAAAGCCGTTTGGATATCTGTCGTTAACCACCTTAAACCTTCCATTAGTCATACTAATTTTTTCACCGGGCAAAGCAATTACTCTTTTTATGAGTGACTTTCCTTCTAGTTTTGAGTCAAACACTACAATTTGCCCACGCGTAGGAGTGTATTCGTCTCCAGCCTTTGTTTTAGCAAGCTTATTGACCACTACCCTGTCGCCATTGGTTAAGGTTGGGCGCATGCTACTGCCGTGAACATTGTAAGTTCGGAAGACGAACGTCAGCATTAAAAATGCAAGCACAAAAGAGCTAACCAGAATACCTACAACCGACCTTAGCTGTTCAAGTTGTTCTGCTCTGTAGCTTTTCGAAGATTCAGCTAAATTTTTTTGTTCTATTTTTTGTGATTCAAATTCCATTTTCTCGGCTTTTTCTCTTAAAATTTAGTTTTGCAATCTGCACTCTCTAATTAGTATACTTTATATCACTATTTGATAGCCAAGAAGTCATTTTTAAAAAATGTATAGGCACAAAAATTAGTACTCTTTTGCTGAATTGTGAAATTCAAAATAATTGTTTACAGATTTGTATTAGGCTTTATAGAGATAGATATTATTAAAAATTGGTGGGCACAACGTACATTTTAGACTTAAATTAACATGAATAGAAAAAAAAGCCTTGATGGTTTTATTCCCAGACGGACTCCCCAAAATCAGGGGGGCTACAATGCGCCACTAACAGGAGCACCAAGCCAACTTGGGGCTCAACATAATACAACTAAAAAACTCAGTCGTAAACAAAAAAAAGTGTTACGACACAGTTCAGATACTAGTTGGCAAAATCCGGCTTTAAAAAACTCAGTCCTATCTAGTGCCAACCCTAGTGAACCCCTCAGTTCATCTCCACTTGATCTTTCAGATAAAAATATTATAGACAAAAAACAGTCTAAAAACCCTCGCCTCAAAAAGGCTTTAAAATTAAGTTTAATCCCACTCTTGCTAATTGGTAGTTTCTACCTCTGGAATCTCTTTAGTCTCTCGGGCAAAATATTCGGAGGCAATCCTCTCGGCTTCTTGAAGAGCACCGCTCTAAAAGGAGAGGACAAGGGTAGAGTTAACATTCTACTTGCAGGGACCTCAGAGGGAGACCCTAACCATCCCGGTGAAGACCTTACCGACTCGATTATGATTATTAGCTATACTGTCGCTACCAAAAAAACTGCCCTGATTAGCATTCCGAGAGATTTATACGTCAAGAATAAGTATGCTTCTACTAAGATTAATGCGCTTTACCATTATGGCGAAGAGGCAAAGTTTGATGAAAGTGGATATTTTAAAGGTGGAATGGGGGCTCTCCAGAAAGAGCTGGAGGGCGTAACCGGATTAGATATCAATTATTACGCCAAGATAAATTACAATGCTTTTAAAGAGGCTGTTGATGCCGTAGGTGGAATTGAAATCGACATTCAAGGAACTGACAAAAGAGGTATCTATGACCCTAACTTTGATGGCGAATTTGGCAAGGACGCCCTTAGGCTAAAGAACGGTAAACAAACACTTAACGGCACACAAGCCTTGCTGCTCTCTAGGGCTCGTAATGCCAACGGTGGTTATGGGCTTGCCGGCAGTGATTATGATCGGGCAGCTAACCAACGCAAAATGCTCGTTGCCCTCAAAGACAAAGCCCTAAATATCAACATTTTCGCCAACCCACTTAAGCTCAACAAGTTGACCGATGCTATTGGAGACAATATCGCCACAGACATGAATACCTCCGAAGCACGTCGAATCTATGAGCTTGCCGGCGATCCAGAATCTAAAGTTGAGTCTGTTGGCTTAACCTCCGAAAATGTTCTTAAAAACTACACCTCACGTGGTACCGGGGCGGCACTAATCCCAAAGGAGGGAATTGGTGAATACGACGAAGTTCAAAAATTTATCTCTGAGCAAGTTGGGCCACTCCAGAAAGACCCTGGATCATCAAGCTCAAACCAGACCGCAGAAGAATATCCCCCTGCGGAGGTTGTCGTTTTAAATGCAGGTGGAGCCACCGGGACTGCTCAAGCAGTTGCAGATAAACTTCCTCAAAACATAAAACCCATACTAGTTTCAGATACTTCCGAAAAAGTTTCCGGAACAAAAGTGGTCGTTATCAGTAAAGACAAAGATGCGGCTAAAAATAAATTGATCAAAAGCTACTCCGCAACTCTTTATGATGGGTCTTCCAAAACATACTTAAAGCTCTACCCTAATGCTGACTTTGTTATACTCGTTGGCAAAAGTTAAATTTTAAAGTAGCGAAACTTAAGCAAACTCAATGAAACTATTCAACAAGAAATCCGAACAGCAGCTATCATCGAATAAAGAGACTGACCTCGCTAAGACTAGTTCTGTAAATCCAGAACTCCAAAAAACTCAAAGCCTCAAACTCCCCAATTTAAAGTACTCACATAAGGAAACCGCAGGCAGATACACTCATCAGCTTTTAAGTTTAACTCTACCAATTTCAGTCTATCTTCTTGTTTCCAAATTCGGACTACCCTGGCTAGCACTAGTCATAATCCTTTTCAGTAAATGGCAAATATTTCTAGTTAAGCCTCGTTTTTGGTGGGCAAATCTAAAATTTAGCGCTGTTGACCTGGTCTTTAAGCTCAGCATCTTGAGTTTAACAATTTTTGCTCAGTTTAAAATAGAAAGCCTAGTTAATAAAAGTTCAATCTCACTTCATATTCTACAGCTAAGCTTAGTGGGACTTTATATATTTTGGAATCTCTACCTTAGAACCAAAACTGCACCATTGAAAATGCTCACTCAATCTTTACTCTCACAATATTTTGGGCTAACCGCACTTGCTTGGGCTTCTGGGTTCATCAGTCCAGTCCTACCTGTCCCAGTTGTCATCTCTATTGCATGGTTAATTTCTTACGCTTCAGCCCAGCATGCTCTTTACGCATACGAGGAATCTGCCATCCCCCAGCTTGCAAGCTTTTGGGCACTAACCTCCACGTTACTATTCTTTATGCAAATTATCTGGGCGCAAAATTTCCTCTTTTTTCAGGGTTTAATCTATCTACCTTTGCTTCCTGGCGTTAGCACGGGCCTAGGGATACTTGCTGCTCGCTCTCATGCCTTGATTGAAGATCAGCAGTCCTCAAAAGACATCTCTAAAGCTCAACTAGAAAGATCTCGAACCGCACTAATTCAACAAGGGACAATAGCTGCCGTAATTAGCCTTATACTTTCAATCTTGATAATCATTAAATAGAAGCTTAAACTTAGGCATTATGAGTATTCTTGAAACCCAACGTCCTCCAACGAAGATTATAAAACCAAAAAAAATGGTTTCTTTACGAAGCTCAATCTTTATTTCAATCTTTTTTGCCATTTTCTTTTCTTTAAGCTCACTTATAGCCAGCTGGTTAATTTTAAATAATCGAACCTCTGTCGATAGCTTCCAGAATCACAAAGAAATCATCTCATCTGAGGGAGAAGTCTTCAATAAGATTGCCGGTGAAGTTGGCAAAAGCGTTGTATCAATCAACTCAATCCAGGAAGACGGTAGGGGGGCAGCAGGAACTGGAGTCTTAATTAATTCTGACGGCCTTATTCTAACCAATAAGCATGTCGTTGAAAAAGTTAGTGAATCTGTAACAATCGTTACTCATGATTCCGAAGAGCAGCAAGCAAAGGTTGTCGGCAAAGATAGCACTAATGATATTGCCTTCCTGCAAGTTGATAATATTCCAAAAAATATTCCACCCGCCAGGCTCGCTGATTCGGCCTCAGTAAAGGTTGGTGATAAGGTTCTGGCAATCGGCAACACTTTAGGTGAATTTCAAAACACTGTTACTTCTGGGATTGTATCTGGGATAGGCAGGCCCATCGAAGTAGGTGATGAGAATGGCATGAGTTACGAATCTTTATTTAACCTAATTCAAACTGATGCTGCCATAAATCCCGGTAATTCAGGTGGGCCTCTTGTCAACATCAACGGAGAGGTTATCGGTATTAATACTGCTATTGTCCAAGAAGCTCAAAGCCTAGGCTTTAGTATTCCAATTAACGATATCAAGCCACTCATTTCTCAAATTGAACAAACCGGAAACCTTGGAGAAAAAGCTTATCTTGGAGTTCGCTACCTAAACCTAAATGCGTCCATTGCCAAAAACTTAAATCTAACTATCAACGCTGGAGCGGTCGTCTACACATCTAGTGGCAACCCCATAGAGCCAGGCTCACCTGCTCAGCAAGCAGGAATCCAGCAACTAGATGTCATTACAGCGATCAACCAAACTCCAGTAGATAGCTCAAGCAGTCTTTCGTCAGTTCTAGCCAAATTTAAGCCTGGCGAACAGGTCACTTTAACGGCTTTCCGGTCTGGAGTAAGTATTAAAATTGACGTTACCCTCGGTTCAACCCCTAATTAAGCTTATTTCACAAAGAAGCTCGGCTTGCTAACACTTTAGCCTATCTGTTATAATTCATTCTAATCACATTAAATTTAACTCTTAAACATAAGACATAAGATGATCGACCAAAAAAAGAAGCAAGATATTATTAGTAAGCACGCCATTAGCAAAAATGATGTCGGTTCCATTCAAACTCAAGTTGCCGTCTTAACCGCTCGCATTCAAGAATTAACTGAGCACCTCGAAACCAACAAGAAAGATCGCCACGCTAGAAGGGGATTGCTCCAAATGGTTGGTCGAAGAAAAAGATTTCTCGCTCACCTCAAAAAGACAGACTTCGAAAGCTACGCCGGCCTAATCAAATCTCTAGAACTCCGTAAGTAATAACAGCTTACAAAAAGAAACAAATTATCTGTTAAGAACTTGAACTCTGTAGCGAGCCAAAGCTCTCGCCCTCTCAATGCTGGCGAACTCTGTAATCTTCCTGTTTCTAATCCCACCAAGGTCCCTATGTGTCATGCTTGTAAATCGCATTGGTCCGAGCCTTGATATCTGAGCACTATCCACAACCGGAGGTGCATTTTTTCCCAATGAGGTTCTTGCCGCGTAAACAGTACCTTCTGGGAACTCAACTCCATTTATAAGTATTGGCTGAAGTCCGACTGCAGACCTTTCACCTCGCCTCCCACGAAATGAACTCTTCTCTAAAAGCAGAGGCTGCGCATCCGGACCCTTGCCGACATCATCTACGTAGATACGCACATCACCCATCTTGCCAGCCCTCCTTACTGGTAACCATGGTAAGCCAGGCTGGTCTACTAGATTACTAAAGTGACCTTCAAGATCGTTACAACAGTTTACCCCAGGTAGTTTCTTGGCCGAAAAAGATCTATCTAGTGGATTAACCCCTGGCAGCTCCACCAAGTCCTCAGGTCGCTTTCTTTTGTCTAAGTTCGCGAGAAGCTTCCCGTAAATATCCGCCTCAGCACCTTCCCTCATTGCACTCAGACGACCTAGGTATTCAGTGGTGGAGGATATCTCAGGGTTCCCTCTAAAGTCATCCAGCAGCTCACCGATCTCTCTCCTGCCACCGTCATCTATATAGTCATTTGAAAATGTTTCAGCCATATATCAAGCTTTTTTAATTTAAGTAGCATGTAAATAATTATATAGCAACATATCAAATATAGAAGAACGTAAATAAACTTTAAGTTCTCGACATTTTCTGTCCAATAATTCTTACACCTTCTCTCGAAACCATTTCATCAATCGCACTGTTTAAGCCACTTGAACCAACCGTTAAACCGAGGTCAAAGTCAGAAACTGCACCTTGGCGCATCCTGCCACTGTTGGGCTCTCCAGAAAGAGCACTGAATAGAGCTTTCATCGCCGCTATCAAATCAAAAGGTTTCTCCCACTCAGACGGATGTGGGACACCATCACTCGCACTCAAGCCCGTTAGCATGTCATTCCTGATTAATGCCGCCTGAAACAAGGTTATTAGCGAATCCGAAACCTCGGTCTTGCCATCACCAGCAGCATTCCAAGCGTGGCGAACATCACCTAACATTTGCCGCTGCAAGCCAAACAATGGAACATCCCTCAATACCGACAAGTCGAGAGCGACAACCGCCATCGGATTCCCAGGTCTTTCAATATAAAAACCCTTCACATTTCCTTGCCGGTCAATGTAGTCATACGGAAACCTGAACTTACCAGAAGAAGTTCCGTCATTAAATCCATCTGCAAACAATACACCCATGGATTGAAGGCTAATTAAAGCAGAATTATCGAAAAACTCAGGTAAAGGAACAGCACCCTGACCACTCAAAAAATTCAAAGCACCAGTTAGCCCATTATTTACAAACCATGTATTATGGATTTCCGAAACCCCGGCACTAAGATCTGGGCGAACTCCAACCCCAGGCTCAACTGTCTCTAAAAAATATCCTCTCTCTGCACTCATATAGATATATTATACAAATTAAGGTCAATAAGGTCAAGCATATCCTCATAAGTGTTATACTTTATGTCAGGCAAAAGAGAACTTAAGTAGATCCGGATCGATAAACCAATTTTATCCGTCTCAATTTACTTAAAATCACTCTACGTCTACTAAAAAATTAAACTTAACTTAAAAAAACATGCCAACATTAAATCCATATCAAAAAGAAATTACTAAAGTCGAAACTCAGTTCTGCGGAAGAACCCTCAGCCTAGAAGTCAACCGCCTCGCTTTCCAATCCAAAGGAGCGGTAACCGTAACCTACGGCGACACTGTCGTTCTAGGAATTGCTAATGTCAAACCCGAAGTCGCCGAAGGCTTCGATTACTTTCCACTTTCTGTAGATTACGAAGAAAGATTTTATGCAGCCGGCCGAATCTCTGGTTCCAGATTTATGAAGCGGGAAGGTCGACCGAGCGACGAAGCAATTTTAACTGGAAGACTAATCGATCGCCCAATCCGTCCATTATTCCCAAAAGGATTCCGAAACGAAACTCAAGTTATCACAACTGTTTTAAGTTTAGACCCTGAACTCGGAGCTGAAATCCCAGCGATGATTGCCGCTTCCGCCGCCTTAAGTTTAACTGGAGCGCCATTTGAAGGCCCAATTGCCGGAGTTCGCATCGGTCTTGACGAAGATACTAATGGAAACACTCTAGTTGAATACCCGACCAACTCTATGAAGGCCGATTCTAAGTTAGATCTTTTTGTTGCCGGAACTAAAGATGCAATCATGATGGTTGAGGCTGGAGCCAACGAAGTTAGTGAAGAAGTTATGGTCAAGGCCTTAATTATGGCTCAACAATCAATTCAGCCAGCTATCGAATTACAGCTCAAACTTAAAGCGGCCTTGAATATCCAGCCAATTGAATTTGAACTCGCTCTTCCACCAGAAAAGGTGATTCAAGCAGTCGATACATTCTTAGCAGATAAACTCGGTTCAAACTTGATTTTCACTGAAAACCGAAACAGAGTTGATGCCAATGCCCAACTTAAACTTAGCTTTAAAGCCTGGCTCAAAAAACTTGAAGCTGAATCAGAAGAAAAGATTAATAAGTCAGACTACTGGGATGCTTTCGACACTGCCATCAAAAAAGATATCCGCACTAGCATTTTAGAAAATGGAACTCGCCCTGACGGAAGAAAGCCAACAGATATTCGAGCAATCACCTCAGAAGTTGGAATCTTACCAAGAACCCACGGCTCAACCATCTTCACTAGAGGCGAAACTCAGGCCATTAACGTCACAACTCTCGCCCCACTTAGTTATTCACAAGTAGTTGATGGAATGACTGGCGAATTTGAACGTCGCTTCTTCCATCACTACAACATGCCCGGCTACGCCAGTGGAGAAATAAAACGGCTCGGCGGAACTAACAGAAGAGAGACTGGCCACGGCTACCTTGCAGAACGCGCCAACGCCGCCGTCCTGCCAAGTAAAGAAGACTTTCCGTATACAATTCGCAGTGTTACTGAAATAACTTCTGCCAACGGCTCAACCTCCATGGCCGCAACTTGCTCAACTTGCTTAAGTTTAATGGATGCCGGAGTTCCAATAACCGCGCCAGTTAGTGGGATCGCAATGGGCTTAATGATGGATGAGAGTAGTGGAGAATACACAATTCTCAGCGACATCATGGGTCCAGAAGATTTTTCTGGAGACATGGATTTTAAAGTTGCCGGAACTCCAAAAGGAATTACTGCTTTGCAAATGGATATTAAACTTAAGGGTTTAACTACCGAAATCCTCCAAAACGCTCTTCAGCAAGCCAAAGTCGGACGCTTACACATTCTAGAACAAATGCTCAAAACTCTGGCAGAACCTAAAAAAGAACTCAGCCCCTACGCTCCAAGAGTCGTTTCTGTTCAAATTAATCCTGAAAAAATCGGTGCATTAATCGGTAAAGGCGGAGAAAACATCCAGGCCCTAACTGCAGAAACGGGAACTGAAATCGATATTAATGACGACGGAGTCGTAACTATCGCCTCACCAGACCAAGAAAAGATCGAACTTGCCAAACAGCGTATCGCCGAACTAACTGAGGAACCAGAAGTTGGCAAAACTTACACCGGAAGCGTCGTTAAACTTATGGAATTCGGTGCCTTCGTCAACATCCTCCCAGGAATCGACGGCCTAGTCCACATCTCCAATCTTAGCTTAGATGGAAGCAGAGTAGAAAAAGTCGAAGACGTAGTGAAAGAAGACCAAGAAGTGACAGTAAAAATAATTGACCTCGACGAACGCTCCGGCAAAATCTCCCTCAAACTAGTCAGCTAGCCCTGTTCAACGGTTCTTTACAAGCGAAGTATTGGTTATATTAATAGCTCCCTCAAGGTCGGGCTTGGCTAAAACAGGCCTTAAAGACACCATAGACTTCTCTGCCGCCTTAGATGACTTATTAGTTAAAGTTCCTGTGGTTCCACCTGATTTAGCAGATGAAGTAGCACCTGTTATAACAATAGTCGTAATACCCACTAGGGGATCATCTGGAGAAGGCGTATCTAATATTTCACCAAAAGCCCTTAGTGTACTATGGGTAGAACTGTTGAATTCCAATATATCTGCGTTATTCATCTTTTTCATCCACCTTGGGGGAGTCCCAGATCTTAGTGCATTGGCAATATTGGGTTTCAGAGGATCCTCAGTACCAGGAGCCAGGGATTCTGCTAAGTTAGCTATAAAAGTTGTTGTTTGATCATTGGAGGCTTTCGATTTTTCTATCTCGTCTAATGCACTTTTGCTAATAATAACTTTTGAACAGTTCCATGAAATAGCATAGTATCTATTCTGACCTACTTCAAAAACATCAATTTGATTTGGGATTGTTCCTGAATCTAACTTAAGAATGTTTATTGCTATATCCCTTAGGGGGATGGGCAACCTAGTTACGGCCACTGCCATATTTGCCACAGACTGAAATCTATATCCCTCTTCTGCTTTTATTCTGACGGCGGCGTTAGCCCATAGGGCGGCCTTTTCTACGTCGGTGAGCATTGTATCAATTGCCTCTGGGTGATCTTGCTCTATAACTCCTGCCTCTTTACCTATCTCGATTGCCTGGGCACATTCATCTCTATAGTCACATAATCGACATGCCAGTTGGCCGGCAACTATTTTCTCTGCAGATAGTGACTCAGGCCTAACTAGCGCTTCAGGTATCATTGCCCAGTGTTCATCCAGGCCAATACCGAGCTCAAGAAGATCATCTTCAGAGCCACCAGACGGAGGAGCACTAAGATCTGCAGGACAATCATCGGGGACTGTTTTTATTCCTAAACCCATGTTTATTTTAAAACGCTTATACTTTTAATATTAGTATAAACATTATATAATATCAACAATGGCGAAACCTGAAAGAAACGGTACAGGTGAACCCCAGACGGGCGACATAGAATTTGATTGCACTAGTACAGATGATTGCCCCTGCGGTGGAGAACCGTTTGATGGCAAAGATATAATTTGCCCTAATATCGCATCCTTCGCTAAATTATTGGCTGATGAAATATTGCTTAACGATAGCCCCGCTCTTATAGGTGAAGATTAGGCGACCCTTGCCTGGTTCTTTACCCGCTCCTCATATAACTTTGCGGCCAGCTCAACGAATTCCTCTCTAGGTAAACTTCCAGAACCAACTCTTTGCTTAAGGGCTTCAGCAAACTCCAACCTTTCCTCAGAACCTTGAGCCATAGCGATAAGCTCTTCCACACTAAACTCCACCCTACCTTCAGGTATAACAGTGTCCATATCTCGCCTGAAACCACTTAAAACTTCTGTCTCGTCTACAGGAATAATCTCCACATTTGCATCCTCACCATCAAACCTCAGTACGTCCATAATTAACTCGGGGGATACGGTAACCGCAAACTCAGAAGCAACTTTTTGTTGTGAATTCCATTCATGATCAGTATCTTGGTGTCTACCGTCAAGTAAAGGGGAGTCTTGGCTAAAGTTATCCTTCGACATTAGGTATACAACTCCATCTCCGAACAGACTAGCCCATTCTTCACTTCCAGGGCCTGCAACATAAGCGCTCTGAATAGCCTCTGCCATATGCTCAGGAACCGCAAATTTACTTTTACCAGGAGTTTTAACGACCATATTTGAACTAGCACCAAGCTTTCCGTCTAGCATCCTTAAGGCAACGGCTCTCGACCCATGCTTATTAAGTAACGCATTGAATAGGGCAGTTTCCGGATCATCCGTAGCATAAACCGACTGTTTTTTACCTGCCAAATTACTTCTAGCCGGATCAAACTCTTCGATTAGCTCAACTGCACCATTACTTCCTCGCATAACAAGATCTTCACCAGCCATCTCAGCGAGCCTAACCTTAACTTCATCAACAGTCTGGCCTCTCATATCTATAGCTTGCATAGTCTTATCTGCTTCGTTCAATTCTAAATCCACTACCCTAACAATAGCACCACCAACCGCATCAACAGAAGACTCTAAGTCCTCATGTTCTTCTAGCCTTGGAGCAAAGTCAACTTTTGTCATTTTTGTTTTTTGTATTTTATAGAACTCTGACTACTATACTAGCATACATAAGCACAATAATCGAGAGCTGCTAGGTGTTATAATCTAACTCAATGAAAATCCTCGGAATAGAAACATCTTGTGACGAAACTTCTGCTGGCATCGTAGAGGATGGCAATAAACTACTCGCCAATATCGTAAGAACCCAAATTGACATTCACAAAGAATACGGGGGAGTCGTTCCAGAAATTGCCGCACGCAACCACATTGATGTCATCATGCCCGTCGTCAACCAATCACTGGTCAAAGCTAAACTTAACTGGGGTGAAATTGATGCCATCGCCGTCACTAACGGCCCTGGCTTAATGGGCTCTTTACTAATTGGGACTCTAACCGCCCGCATGCTCGCTATAATCCATAAAAAACCACTCTACCCAGTCCACCACATTCTAGGACACATCTACGCCAACTGGATCACCGACAAATCCGAAGATCGACCAGAATTCCCAATCTTAGCCCTAATTGTCAGCGGAAAGCACACTCACTTGTTTTACCTGGAAAGTCATCTTAAAGTTAAACTTATTGGCGAAACTACAGATGACGCTGTCGGTGAAGCCTACGACAAAGTCGCTAAACTTATTGGCTTAGAATACCCCGGAGGACCTTCTATTCAAAAGGCTGCCCAAGGAGGCGACTCAAAGTTTTTTGACCTTCCAACACCAAAAGTTCAGGGGAAATACGACTTTAGTTTTTCAGGACCAAAAACCGCCGTTCTAAGAAGAACCCAAGAGCTTATTGGCGAAGATTTTCGGTTCCCAAGTTGGAAGGTCGCCGAAAGACTAACTAAAAAACAAGTCCAGGATATCGCCGCCAGCTTTCAAGCTAAAGCTGTACAAATTCTAGTTGAAACCACCAAAAGAGCTTACAATGATTTAGGCACTAAACTTAAACCTAAGAGCCTAATCATCGGCGGGGGAGTGGCCTGCAACCAACTACTGCGCACAGAATTGACCAAAGCTTTTCAAAATGAACCCGTTAAACTTAATTATTCACCAATCGAACTTTGCACCGACAACGGGGCAATGATCGCCGCCCTTGGATGTTTTATGTACCAATATTCTACCCCTGAAGATCCTCGAGAAGTTAAGACTAACCCAAATCTAAAAATAGCCTACCAAGATTAATATTGCTTGAACTTAATTGACTTTAAACAATCCTTTTTGCTATAATGGAGCTCAACTCATACGAAATCTCTTTAAAACTTAAGAACCTATAGGCCCCAAAAGCACAAGAATTAACAGTCGCGATCCGTCTTTATTAACTATTAAATTTAATAACGATCAATTACGATTATTAGCTCTTAACAATATAAAACTTTAGAGCATTCTTTACCATAAAAATACATCAAAGCTAAACTTAATAATCGTCATAGCCTTGGAGTAAAGAGTAAAGACAACTGCTCGCTTAACATAACTTAAAATTAAAAAATAAATGTCAGAAAATTCAAACTCTAAACAAGATAGCTCTAGAACCAACAGAAACAACCCTACAAGTGGACCAAAAAAAGCCAAAAATGGACCACTTATTAGCTCCAGGTCTAGAGCCCTACAGGCAATTCGACGCGCACAGGACAACGCCAACAAATCAATCGGCGAACTCGGCGTAGTAGAGGGTCGACTTAAAAATGATTCTGCAGGACCAGTTAAAAAAGACACCCTTCGGGTTGTCTTTTTAGGGGGAATGAATGGAATTGGAACGCACAACCTCACCGTAATCGAATATAATGATAATGCCCTAGTTGTAGACTGTGGAATGGATCTAACTCTAGGCGCACTCCCCGGAGTAAACTTTGCCGTTAGCGACATCGATTACCTTCTAAAAATCAAGCATAAGGTTAAGGGCTATGTCTTTACCCACGCCCATTTAGACCACGTCGGAGCGATATCTCAGGTTCTGCCAAAAGTTCCTGCAAAAATATATGGTTCATCGTTCACTTGCGGATTTATCGAAAAACAAGCTCAAAAAAATCACAGTGACGACCATTTCCACCTTGGTGACGAAGGCTTAACCGTTGAAACTGTTCCTATGAATATGGACAACCACGAGCGCCTAATTGTTGGTTGCTTCACCATAGAACTTATCCGCGCAACTCACTCTACACCAGATAGCTCAATGGTAATTATTGACACACCGGTTGGTAGAATTGTTCATACTGGTGACTTCCGCTTAGACCCAGAGCCCCTAGATAAAAGACCGACCGATATGGAGAGGCTAAAGAGCCTTGCCACTGATGACCAGAAAGTATTGATACTAATGGAAGAAGCAACTTACTCTCAGTCTCCTGGAAGAGTACCGACTGAAAGTACCCTACAAAATAGTTTTGCTGAAATATTTCAAAAAGCCCAGGGCAGAATTTTTGTTTCTAGCTTTTCATCAAACATGAACCGTGTCCAGATGATTGTTCAAGAAGCAACCAAGAGTGGCCGCAAGGTCTGCGTTACTGGGAGAAGCATGCTTAATTATTTAGAAATTGCCGTCAGACTAGGTTTGATTAAAATCCCTCAAGGAGCAGTTATAACTTCTAGAGAGGCTGCTAATATGCCAGATAACGAGCTCTGCATCATCGCCACAGGTGGACAGGGCGAGAATGGCGCTGGCCTAACCAGAATGAGTACAGGTGATCACCGAGAATTCAAACTAACTCATGAAGACACCATAGTCATCAGTTCTACGCCTGTTCCAGGAAATGAGATTAGTATGGAAAGACTAGCCAATAACATCACCAGGATGGGTGCCAAAATTTATTCTGCAAGGACCCACGAAGTTGACGGCTCTGGACCACTCCACGTTTCTGGTCATGCTAGACGTGAAGAGTTGGCGGAAGTTATCAGACTTTTAAAGCCAAAATATTTCATACCTATGTATGCTGGACCAAGGCACCGAAAATATCTTGCCGAGTTGGCAGTCGAAACTGGAATGCCAGCCAGTAATGTCTTCATGATTGAAGATGGTGAGACCTTAGAATTCAACCAAGAGCAGAAGGCAAAAAAAGGTGGTAAAGTTCACGCTGGTTCAGTTTTAATTGATGAAACTGGAATGGAGGTTCCAGGTCTAGTTGTTAAAGATAGGCTGATCATGCAACAAGACGGCATCGTCAGCGTCGTTTTAACAATAGCTAAGCGATCTAAGCGTCTCGTATCCAGCCCTGACATCATAACTAGAGGCTTTGTCTATATCAAACAAAATGAAGACCTCATGAACGGTCTTCGTGACCACCTCAAAAAGATGACTGCCGAACGCTACGGTCGCTCCACACTGGATGAATTCAAGTATGAACTAAAGGATTTTGTTACACACTATCTTTACGAACATACCCAACGTTCACCAATCGTTATCCCAGTCGTTAACGTTATTGGAGGATCCAAGAATGATCCTCAGCGCAGAGATAAACCACAACAAGACTGCCAACATTAAACTTAAGCGATCAACTCCATCATGCGACACGGTCAGGTTCAAGATTTATACGAAAAAGTATTCCAACTGAAACGTATTCAAAGGTCTGGCTGGGTTAATCACGGTATTGTATCTCCGGAGAGTGTTGCCGACCATTCTTATGCGCTCAGCATACTCTCACTTTCTCTAGCGGATGGGCTAAACTTAAACAGGGAAAAAGTCCTCCTAATGTCCCTTTTGCATGATCTTGGAGAAAGTATCATAGGAGACATTATCACTCCACAGAATGAGTCCGAAGTCAAACTTAAATTTGAGGCAGAAGTTAAAGCCATCAAAAAGGTCCTCAAAAATCTTGACTCATCTGATGAATTAATAGAACTGTGGCTAGACTTCGAACATGGCAGAACAAAAGAAGGGCTTTTTGTAAAGGAGTTAGACAAAATAGAAATGTGCCTCCAAGCCCTAGCCTACGAAAAAGAGCAAGACAAAGATCTAACTGAATTCTTTGCCCACACCGAGAAAAAACTGACCATCCCAGAGCTAAAAGATATTTTTAAAGAAATCGAATCCTCCCGTCCACCAGCCAAAGAAGGCTAGGCGCAAACTTTAGGTAATTAGATTTAAAATGCTTCTTCTAGTGCATAGATTTCTGCAGCATCAGGATGATAGACCCAAAGTGCATTTTTAGCAAGCCGTTTGATATCTCTGCTTGTTACGGAGATATGCTCTTCCACTGCAGCGAAGACCTTACCTTCGACCTCTTCGGCAAATTTTTCCGCTGCGCCCAAAGGGGTTAGAACCGCTCGACAAGCTCGCACTACACCGTCTCTCAGCTTTTCGCCATTGTAACTTTCTACCTTTCCACAATTTCTATGTACTTTTGGCATATTATTTTATAGTTAAAGTATTTAATCTAATCATAAGCATAATCTGTATTATTGTCAAACACGAGCAGTCTAAATATTTTTCTGAGATTTTAAATTATCCCCATCATAAATGCTACTACCGACCAGGCAATGATTATTCCAGCACTAGCCCCAGCTAAACTTAATCTTAGGGCAAATCTTTTCCTAAGCCTTTCTAGGCTCGCAACATTCATCCCATAAAGTAGCATCATAAAAACCATCACCATAAAGCTCGAGAGCAAAAGGCAAGCAGTCACAAGTTCTGTAATTCCAAAGCCACTAATAGATTCTAGCAACCAAATCCCACCGATTAAAACTCCAAGTTCACCCCATATAATTCGGCCCCCACTCAACAACCCGAAAAGGAGGTCCGACCTAAAGGTCCCAACAGATCTGCTTAGGCTTACTCTTTTCCTTTTTAAACGATTCTTATTTATACCTTCGCCGATAAACGAGAGGCCATTACGCTGCACCAGGATATTAATTACAGAACTAGCCATTGTTAACCCAGATACAATTAGTGCCGCCACGACATAGCTTCGACCTTGCAGACCAATTAAAGACCTTACTCCAATACCGACTAAGGCGACAACCGGCGCGATTACTATTATCACCCCAATTAAGTATGCCAGAGAACTTAGGCTCATCTTGCGGATATTGCCATGTCTGCCAAGTACACCAACTGAAAAAACAACTCCATCGCTTAGCGTCCTAGAGCTTAGTCCCCCTAACGCAAAACTTAAATATACAAGGCTAAAAATGGCAAAATTAATCATTTCTCTAGCCCTCCACTCATACAAAATGAATCGCGACACAAGCTGTAGCCATCGCTAAGCAGGCTGTAACAACTGTGCTCAGGGGCAGCTCTTTTGACCCCATACTCCATTAAGACACAGTCGCCAGCACTTTCTTTAGACCTCTCCGAGAGACTAAGTCTAACCCGATCTGTAGAAAAGTCACTCAAGCTTCTTGCCTCCCATTCAAAGCTCTTTGTTTTGGCATCAACTCTGGCTACATAAACATTCCAAGAGGAGTTCTTTTGCCCAGTACAACTGGTCTTCTGGTCTTCAACTAGTATACCCGGCTCTCCAGACTCACCAGAGTACTGCACCATATCTTTAAAATTTCTAAGGTCACCGTTTGCGCCAAGTTCGAATTCAAAGCTATCAGATATCGGTAAACTCACAGAATGACTCTTAATCACTGCACCAACAGAAGCTAGGGCCTCTTGTGCTGAGTATGAGTCCTCCGAACCTCGAACAATGACCGCACGATCTCCAAGCACCGACTTACCTTTATTAAGGTATCCTGACAACGGAGAGTCAGCTCTTAAGCCTACGCTTGAGCCACATACCCAGACTTCAAAACCAAACCTGCCGTATCCCAGCTTTGAGCTATTGCTAAACAAAGCTCCGAGCATAAGAGAGTGAAGAAGCAGTAAGCTTAAGCTTAAAAAAAATAGCCAGTTCTTCCTTGGAACTGTAACCAAAGTTGCCCCAATTAAGGTATAGGCCATGAGGCCTAAACCAACTATAATGCTTAATTCTGAATATCCCCACCCCATAAATAAATTTCGCCAAATTACCCACTAAACCCTCTGATGAAAGACTGCTTTACATACCAGAGAAGTAGCCCAGGCAAACCTTATTATGCTTAAGTTTAACATAAAACCGCTCCTCAAATAAGGAGCGGTGGACCAACATTTGTAAAACTTGGATGAACCCTACGCCGCTACCAGTTCCTGTGAACTCAAGTAATTAATTTCATTTATTACATCAAGCAAGGCCTGAGCTTTAAGCTTTTCACTGGTGATTTGTTCTGCAGCTTTATATGTTGGCTCAATCAAACTTGGATCATCGCTAGCTCGTAACATCATTAGGTATTTCTCAAATCGCTCCTCAGGAGTCAAGTCAATGTGCTGCATTAAGGGCCTCAACTGCTTAAGGGCGTTGAGTTTAATTTGTTCAATCGAGTCATTTTCCTCAGAATCAGACTGAGGACTTTCCGGATGATCAATTTTTACTTTTGGTGTCGAGTACTCAGGGCCTTCAACTTTAGTTGGCTGCTTTTCAGCTGGTTGAACATGTGATCCATCATCAACTTGAGGGGCCGGATTCGATGCTGGAATCGGGCTGGGAACAGGAGTTGGCATATCCGGAACACCGCCTAAACCCGGTTCTCCAACGGTCTCAAAGTCTAGATTGTCTTGCGGACCAGCCTGAACGCTCGCTAAAGCTCTTGCGAGGTCGTCATTACTATTAGTTTGATTAACAGCTTGTCTAGCTGTAGAATTATCTTGTACTGTGTTGTCTAAAGGATTCATATGGCCCACCTCATACTTATTTTCTTTTTACGTTAAGTCCTATTATACATAAGCACTTCTATTTTTTACAACCCCAAACTTTAACAATGCCAAAGCCAGTTCCTCAAGCCCAAAGTTCTTCAGTTTTAATTGCTGTTTCTGGTGGTGTAGATTCGATCTGCCTACTGCATATCCTTGCAAGTTTTAATGCTAGCTCTGAGTCTAGTTACAACCCTCTCTCGAGATTCTTAAAAGACCATCCGCTATGCAAGATAGAGGCAGCCTATATCGACCATTCTCAGCGCCTAGACACAGACTTAGACGTTAAGAACGTTCAAGAAATCTGTCAAAAACTAGGTGTAAAATTTAACTCTACAAAGTTAGACTTGCCCAAAAACTGCTCTGAAAGTCTGGCGCGAGAAGAACGCTACAAGGCTTTAAACTTAATCCTAAAAGACAGAGGTTTGGACCACCTGGTTACTGGCCACCATGCAGACGACATCGTCGAAACCGCCTTGATTAATCTTACCCGTGGAACTGGACCCAAAGGTCTTTGCTCGCTTCAACATCAACCAGCTGGAATCTGGCGCCCCTTCATATACGACCTCCAGCAGCAAAGGACAGGCTCTCGCACAGTAACCAAGCAGACACTTTTAAGCTATGCCAAACAACACAATCTAACCTGGAATGAAGACTCTACTAACCAGTCAGGTCAGTATTTACGAAATCGAATTCGCAAAAAGCTCGAATGCTCAACACCTCAGCTCAAGCAAGAACTCTTAAACTTAAGTATTTCAAACCTAGTCTTAACCAAACAGATTGACTTTGAACTACAAAAGATACTTCAAGCCATCCAGTCCTCATGTCATACTTATTCAATAGTTAAATTGACTGAACTTCCGGAGGAGCTCCAAGCCTATCTAGTCCATAGCCTACTAACTCAAAACTGCACAGAAGTCAGCTCTCGAGCCGTTAAAGACACCTTAAATTTTCTAAACACTAAACAAACCGCAAAAATTCTTCAGCTCAAAGGAGCACAGATACTTATCCTTCCCAAAAAGTATTTTAAATTTCTTCCAGGAGTCTCAAAATAAATAGCCAGACCGTCATACGAAATGATATAATTTAGCACTTAGCACCCCAGAGTGCTTAACCTAAATAGATATTATCTTAAATTAAATAAACTTAACCTAAAAAGTACATGAAACCTAAAAAACCACAGCTACCACTAAAGGGTTCCGGTGGACCCTCAAAAAGCAATAAAATTCGTACCGTCATCACTGCCGTTTTAGTAGTAATTGTTATTGCAGCAGTTGGATTTTCAAACTACAACAAAGATGGTCTTACGAAAGATAATGAGGTTTCTTTTAGCTCACTAGTTACTGAAGTCAAAGAGGGAAAAATTTCTAAAATCAAAGAAAACGGTCAAAAGCTTTTGGTAACCACCAAAGAACAGCCAGATCAAGATAAGCCTAGCAAGTATGCAGTTCTACCAGTTGGAGCCAGCGCTACTGAACAAGGTTTAGATATTTCTAAAGTGGAATATACTGCCAAAACTCAAAGTGAAGGTGATTCAACCGCCTTAAGCTTACTGATCAATCTTGGTCTACCAATTTTAATTTTTGTTGGATTTTTCTACTTCATCTCTAAGCAAGCCGGAAACCAAGGAAATCAGGCTGCAATGTTCGGTAAAAGTAAAGCCAAGCTTTACGGTGGCGATAAAAAGAAAGTTAAATTTAGTGACATAGCTGGAAACGACAACGCTAAGCAAGAACTTTCAGAGGTTGTTGAATTCTTAAAGTACCCCGGCAGATTTAAAGCTATTGGGGCAAAAATTCCAAAAGGAGTCCTACTTGTTGGCGACCCAGGAACCGGTAAAACAATGCTTGCTAAAGCAGTTGCTGGAGAAGCCGAAGTCCCATTCTTCTCGATTTCTGGTTCGGAATTTGTCGAAATGTTTGTTGGCGTTGGAGCTAGCCGTGTCCGAGATCTTTTTGCAAAAGCTAAGAAGAATTCGCCTTGCATCATCTTTATAGATGAAATCGATGCCGTTGGCCGAAAACGTGGCACTGGAACTGGCGGAGGCCACGACGAAAGAGAGCAGACTCTTAACCAAATCTTGGTAGAAATGGATGGCTTTGAAGAAGGACAGAATGTCATTGTTCTTGCCGCCACCAATCGCGCCGACGTGCTCGATCCAGCGCTTCTCAGGCCTGGTAGGTTTGACCGTCGCACACACATACCACTACCAGAAAGACCAGACCGTGAAGCAATCCTAAAAGTTCATTTTAAGGGTAAACCGTTAGATTCTGATGTCGATCTCAGCGCCCTCAGCAAAAAAACTGCCGGGATGAGCGGTGCAGACTTAGCCAACCTTGCCAATGAATCTGCCATTTTTGCTGCACGTCGCAAATCTAAAACTATCCAAAACTATGATGTCACCGAGGCTTTTGAGCGCGTTGCTATCGGACCAGAAAGGAAGAGCTCCCCAATGACTACTCACGATAAGGAAATTACTGCCTACCACGAAGGAGGGCACACCGTAGTCGGACATCTTCTCCCTAACGCTGACCCAGTACACAAAGTAACTATTATTCCTCGCGGAGGAGCCGGAGGAATAACCTGGTCGCTCCCAGAAAATGACAAATCTTACCACTCTGTTAAAGATTTAAAGGACGTTCTCGCTAGACTGATGGGCGGACGCGAAGCTGAAAGCATTATTTTTGGCGAAGGCAACGTCACAACCGGAGCCGGCAACGACCTGGTTAAAGCCTCTTCTTTAGCCAGAGACATGGTTGTTGAATATGGAATGAGCCCTAAAATGAAGAACGTTGCCTTGCAGGAAGAGGGAGACCAAACTGGGCACATCGGCTCTAGTAGAGTACCGTATTCTGATAAAGTTGCAGTCGAGATAGATGAAGAAGTCCGCGTATTACTTAATGAAGCCACTCGCCGAGCTCAAAAAATTCTTTCATCAAACTTAAAGTTCTTAGAAAAACTCAAAGATGAGCTCCTCAAAAAAGAGACCTTGGACGAAAAAGATATCAACCGCATCTTAAAAGACGCTAAAGCTCCTAAAGAAGTTCTCCTAACTTAAATTCACTAATTTATCTTGTGCAAGATCCAAAATTAACCGAAGCTATATCCCAGGTTAAAGAACTCGCCAAAAGAGGCGCACTTTCCGAACTCCAAGCTGATGACCTAAAAGATTCAGACATCAAACCTGCAACGCTAGGCTGGACTGGCGGACCGCTACATCTCAATTCTGTCAGAAGAGCACTCCAAAGAGTTAAGAGTGGAGAAGTAGAAATGATGGTTATTCGGGCCCCAAACGGAATTCCCATAGCTAAAGGAGGAATCGATTACGAAGTTAATCCTGGCTCTGGAACTATTTGGCAATTAGTCTCACACCCAGAACTGAAGGGTCTAGGCACAGGAACAATGCTAATTAAAGCAATGGAGAAAAAAATGCTAAAAAGAGGAGTACCCACTGCGATGATGGGCGTTGAAACCTGGAATGAAAGGGCTAAAAAACTCTACGAAAGGCTAGGCTATAAAGTAGTTGGCACTAAACAAGAAACTTGGAAAGAGCTCGATAAAGATGGCAAGGAGTTCGACTACGTCGCCGACGAATATCAAATGTCTAAGGATCTTTAAAGCTAATTGGTACTAATTAACAACTTAAGTTTAACCTAAATTCTAATTTCTCCTTTACATTAAGCTTAAGCTTTGTTATTATCTGCTATAGAAAAGATAAAAGCATAAACAAAAAATAAAAATAAAATGTCACAAAAACCAGGTCAAGCTCCACACATCTTCACCCCAAATACAGATCCAACAGCTGCAGAAAATAACCCTGTGGGGGGGGCAGAAGCAGTTTCCGCCGCTGGCCAAACTGCCGTAGAAGTTAGCACTCCGCCAACACCAATAACCGCACCCAATGAATCGAGCGAAGATGGGTGGGATAGGGGTTTAGAAGAAATCAGAGCACAGCGAGCAGAGGTAAAAGCACGTCAATTAGCAAAAGACCACGAGCTAAGCGATAGGCGAAGAGACCATGGAATTGGAAACTTCACGATAGTCGCAAAGCACGCAAGACCAATTCAAAACCTAGAAGGACTCCTGGCTGTAGAGGGTCAACAACCGGACCAACCACTTAAGTCTGAATATCAAAAACGTACTCTAAGGACTGGTATAACTAAACTCGTCGGGGAAGGTCACGTAGATCCCGTAGAATTACTTAACGACTTTATTGCCGGAGGAGTGCAAAGAACAGTTGTTTTAAATCTAGATACCATCGCCGAAGGGTTTAATATGGCCAGTGTAAGCTTGCAAGCGCTCTCTGAACCAATGGTAAGGCTAGCAGAGGGAGCCATTGAAGATGGAAAACCTGGACCTTTTTTAAAATATCTTCACGACTTTATAGAGGCTGGAATACCCTTAAACTATGCAGAGCTGACTAGTGGCGATATCCAACCTGAATCAACAATGCCCCTGCTTCGAAGCCTTGATGAACTCTCAAAAGTAGGGGTAGACACTGAAGACCTAAAAAGGAGAATAGGCGACTCGCTCAACGAAATCCTACAAGCTGGTCAGGACCTAAACATATTCGCAAGGCCCCATAATCTCAGGGTTATTGAATCTGGGCTTGGAATACGAATTGATCGTCAAGAGCTCGGCCAAAAGATGGTTAATGCACTTGCAAGAGGCGGGGCACTAACAGAAGGCCTCTTCAGTCAGCTCAGAGCTATCGGCGTGAACACAGCTACTTTGAATATTCCTACAACTTCAGCAGGGTAAAAACTCCTGTCACATTTACACAATATTTAGACGGCGAAGGGCTGCCAACGCTAAACGAGGGTAAGCAATCGGAGTGCGAAGTTGGATAAACAATCCCAAAATCTTTGCCCCCCAACTTATTCAACTTATTTAACTTAACATGTTTTCGGATAAACTCTTCGTTGCTACCCAAGCTCCCATAATCCACGTAGATCCTGAAACAAGTTCAGGATGACAAAATGTGACACTTAGAAAACGCATCATCCTGAAACGGAAACCGTCATCCTGAATTTATTTCAGGATCTTTTCTAGGACTTAAATTTAAGTCCGGGATCTTGTCATCTCGAGCTTGTCGAGAGATCTGAGCTAAAATCTAATCCCTAATCCGCGAAACTTGAACTTAATTGAGCTGTAAGCTCTTCATCATCACTTTAAAATCATTCAATAGTAAGATACCATCAGCCGTATTGAAGTCCATATCCCTCACAAACTGATCTTTGTCTTCATAGCCATGAGCTAGAATAAAAACAAACTTTCCATCTTTGCCCCTGAAAGAACAGGCAGATCCAGTTTCGGGATTACAAAAACTTAAGCTTAAGTAACCTCTATTTTCTTCAGTCGTCTTAATAAAAATTAAAAAAACAGGCTGACCAGATTCGAGAACAAAAGAATCAATAACTCGATCCACTTTGTAGTTTGGAATTGTTAGCAAATCTAAATCTTCTGATTGCACCGCAACTGTCGTTTTGCCATGCCTCAACCTGTTTTCACCAACAGACTCCCAACCCTCGGGAATATCGATGTTTAAAACTGTCTCTCCAGGAGTCGCGACCATTGCAATCCTTCTTAAATTGCTCGGCTCTGGGGCCTGAACACCACCTTCATTTTCAGCACCTTCATTCTTTATTTTAAGACCAGAGAGAGTCTTCCCGATGTTTTCTAAGTCTTTCTGTAAGTCGGCAACTTTAAGCTCGGACTCAGCTCCGGCTTTTTTAAGGTCTCTGTTTGTCTTCTTTTGGGCTCCAATTATTAGAGCGGAGATGCTCAGAAAAGACAGTAGTCCAAAAACGGCTACCATCAAAATAAGTTCTCGTCTGCTTGGTCGTTTTTGAGTTTTGATTAATGCCCTCATTACCCTTAAGTTTAACATAGCATTTCTTCTTGTTTAAGCTTAGCCTGGTAGCGTATAATAAACAATATTATGACAACTCGTCAAGAGCAAATTTTAGTTAGTATTATAGAGCAGTTCGCAGAAATTGCAGTGCCGGTTGGGTCTATTACTCTGGCTAAGCTTTTTGGTGTTTCACCCGCCACAATCCGCGCCGAAATGGTTGATCTCGAAGAACTTGGATTTCTAACCCAGCCCCACACTTCATCTGGTAGAATTCCTACCGATAAAGGTTACCGTTTTTATGTAAATTTAATCCAAGGTGAAGAGTCTAGTACTCCAGACCTCAATAAAGAACTCAGCCGTCACACCCAAAGAGCACTCGAAGGTAGAATCCACGAAAAGAGCCTCCCCGAAACTACTATTAAAAATGCCGTTGACACGCTGGTTGAACTTACCCAAAACCTTGGTCTTGCCACCATTGGAGACAATCTTTATTTGAGCGGGCTCTCTAATCTCTTTTCACAGCCAGAATTTAGCAGGGGAGTCGGGGTTAAAGAAGTTGCTAAACTCTTAGACAATTTGGAGCCATGGATGCGCGAAGTTGCACCCGGAAAGCCACTCAGCGTCTACATTGGTTCAGAAAACCCAATAGGAGGCTCCAGCGGCTGCAGTTTAATAATCTCCAAATTCAGCAGCCCTTATTCCAAAAACAGTTACATCGGAGTCCTCGGCCCAACTCGTCAAAGTTATGCTCAAGTTATGCGCCTCGTCAAAAAAACTGGTGAACTTTTAGAAAAGGCCCTATGACCCAAAAAGCGGACCTTATTCAAAAATCTTTAATCGACGTTAGCGCATCAGATCTCGAACAAGTCGAGATAGACGGCCAAAGAGAGCGCAACTGGCACAAGCAGAGTAAAAGGTATCAGACTGATCAAGACATTCAGGATGCATTCAATGAAAAAAGACTCTTAAAAGTCGGCGTCACTACAAACTACCGCCCAATAACTCGGTTACTAAACCCTGCCAACAACTTAAAGTATCCTCCTTACTTAAAAAACGAGGCTTTAAAAATCTTAAACGAGCTCGCTCACAACTGGAGAAAAAAACTAACCGAAAAGTTCTCCAGCAAATACAACGACGTTCTTCTACCCCTAACATTCCTAACCTGTTCAGAGGATTACCGTCAAGAGCTGCTCAAAGATTCAACAAAAATAGTCGGCAAAGAGGGGACCCACACCACCGGATACACCTTTGATATTGATGCCAGCTCTTATTACAAAAAAGATGGAGAAAGCTTTGCTTCAGTCGCAGACCCAAGAAGAGCTCAGAAAATCATAAGCAACAATACCAAAAACTTAACCAAAATTGGCGGAGAATTCATGCACACTCAACAAGCAAGCGAAGCCTACAATCCAGAAGTTACCCAAACTTTAATCGACTGCGCCAAAGAATTACATAAAGCTCAAAAGATCAACTTAATCGTCGAGTATCCGGGGACTCAAAACTGTTGCTTACACATTTCCGTTAAACCAAACTCAGAAGCTGAATCCGAACGTTAGCATTTGCCTTAATTGCTTTATGAGCAAACTCAACCTTATCCACTAAAGGTTTCAACTTTAGGGCACTCGTTGTATTTTTATTAATAAATATTTCTAGAATCACTAAAAGCGCATTCAAAAAACTCAGTGCGTCCTCTCTTTTTGAAAGCCTATTCTTTAAAGCCACCAGCTTCTCATAGTCTTTAGACCCTAAGAACTTCTTTGCATCACTCAAAGATTCCAGTACATATTTTTTTAAATTTTCATCTGCAAGAATATTAGCTAAGTCGCGAGAACTTCCTCCAGCCTGCAGCCACAAAGCTTTAGCCTGACTTTCAGTTAGGTTTAAGTTTTTAGAGATTTCGGAAGCTGCATCATCCTCGTTCGGCTTTTTTAGCTTAATCAAGCTACACCTAGAGCTAATCGTCGGTAAAAAAACGCCCTCTCTGCTAGAAAGCAGTATAAAAAAAACACCCTCCGGAGGCTCTTCAAAAATTTTAAGCAGCGTATTTTGAGCCTTAGACTCTATCCGAACATTTTCCGGAATCAAGACTAGGCGTCTTTCACCGCCCTTTTTAGAGCGGAGGTCCAAGCTCGCTGAAAGCTCTCTCAAATCCTCAACCTTAATATAATTTTTACCCTCCGAATTTTGAGCTTTAATTAAATTATTCTTATACTTGTCACCAAGCAACTTATCTACCAAAAAAAGTTCTTCTTCAACGCTAAAGCCTCCAGGCCTAACAATCAAAGTTGCGTGGGCAGGATCCTTAAAAAACCTACTTAAATTAAGTTTATCTTTCTCACTAAACAAAATCATAAACTTAATTCTACACTAAGCCCTACAATTCTAAACTTAATTTAACTCCTGCCTTAGGAAGCTTTTGCTATCTACCCTATCCTCTCACCTTCTTTAATATTCCTACAAAGGCAGATGTAGTTAGGGCTAGAGCTAGGGAGATTAGGGCTGGGGTGTTAGATCCTGTGGCGGCTAGAGTGTTTGGCTCTACTTCTGGATTTGCTTTCAAACTAGCCTGTTTGTAGTCTGGAGTTCCGTTACCATCTGTGTCCAACAAAGTGTAAACAATTGTAGTCTTTGCATCATCTGGGTTGGCTATAGCTACTGGAATTCCGTAAAGATTTAGCTCTCCATCAATCGTTCCATTGTTATCTTGGTCTAGCTTAGATGAATCAGAGATTCCAGATTCCATCAGATCGAAGATTCCATCGTTATCACTATCTAGGTCTCTGAAGTCTGCAATTCCATCTCCGTCCGTATCTGCAGCTCCTTCTTGTTCATCTAGAATTCCATCATTGTCTGTATCTAGATCTAGGTGGTCTGGGATGCCATCACCATCTGTATCTACTGGGTTAGTGCCAGCATTAGGGTTCCCGTCTCCATCTGGGTCATAGCCCTCTTCTTGGTTGGTGATACCATCACCATCGCAATCTCCGTTTGGGGTTAAAGCTTCGCTGGTGTTGTATGGGGCTGGGCAGTACAGTGGAGTAGGCTCTGGGTCTGGAGGGGTGGTGCAGGCGGAATCATCGTAAGTTACAGCTATCTCTGGTGTATCTAGTGAGTATCTAGATACACCACCTTGATACCAGTCATTTTGACTTCTAAGTTCGTACAGTATGACCTTGGTTAGATCGGCGCCAGTTAGTGAAAGCGGGTTGACGGTTACAGTGTAGGAGTTATTGCTAGATTCTAGAAATGGTGGCACAAACATACCAATGTCCCCAAAATTAAATGGCAGCATTGGTGTTATTATTGGAGAACTGGCACCCGTTAGTATAATGTCGGTTCCATTATACAAAGATACTCCCGAATCAATCGATAGTAGATAGTAGTCATCATCACTCTTGCCTCCAGCATCCGCATTTATATTTGGTAAGGTGTAAGATATAGATTGTATGGTAGCGTTTGAACATATTGAAAAATCGTAATAGTAAGCACCGGTGAATGTATTTGCCCCTAGAATAATAGTATTATCGCCTGATGTTGATGGATCTGGCACAGTTTCCCACTTCGTAACCGATGGTTGCGATGAAGTTGAACTACCAAATTGACCTACTAACGAAGAGGAGATTGGATTGCCTCCATCGTACGGTATATTAGTGTTGGGAGGCATCGGATTAAACATACCTCCGATACTAGCAGCACTAACCCCACCACTTAAACTTAAGATAGTTAGAGTAAGGATTGCTAAAGTTGATGTTGTAGCTTTAAGAGCTTTAGAGAGCTTAGACATAATGTGTTTTTATTTTAGATTGTTTGTTTTAGCTTTTGAGGTTAGTTTAGTTATTTCTATTCCTAACGGAATCTAAATAACTAAACTAACCAGCTATTACCTAATAGCATAACCTTAATGGATATTGGAGTGCAAGGGGGTAGTAAAGCTTAGCTTAAATCCAACCATCTAAATAAAGATAGGAGGGTTAGGGTTAAGTTTAACAAACTTAGAATTTCAGACTTAATTCTTTAATTTTACCCTTAAAATATCCAGGAGCTTCAACCTCAAAATCTCTCCAGACTTTTTCATCACCTTCAGCAACTTGAATTGTTAAACTTAAAGCATGCAACATTAACTGCTGGCCATCTTTAAAGTTTGGATTATAAAAAGGGTCACCTAAAATCGGCCAACCATTCGCCCACATATGGACCCTAAGTTGGTGCGTTCTCCCAGTTTTTGGAGTCAGCAACACCAAGCTCTGCTTACCATTTGTGCTCAAAACTTCGACTTCCGTTTGCGATGGTCTTCCGCTATCTGTCACAAAAAATGTCGTCAATTTTCTCGGGTTTCTACCAATCGGCATATCAATCTTAAACTTAACTTCTTCCGGGCTTCCTTCAATGATCGCTAGGTATTTTTTGTGAACATTTCGATCACTAAATTGCTTCATCAACCAGCTTTTAATCTCTGGATTTTTTGCCAGAATCATCACCCCACTCGTTGCCCTATCTAAACGGTGCACGATTCCACTTCGCTTTTGCTCCTGATTATCTAAATCTGTCGTTTTATCAGCCATCCAGTCTGCCACGGAAACCTCTTCACTTAATTTTCCTTTTGCATGGGAAAGCATCCCCGGCGGTTTATTAATCACCACAATATTCTCATCTTCAAAAACAATTTCTATTTCCGTATCTAACTTCGGTTCCTCATAATCTAATTCAACCTTATCGCCAACTTTTAATTTAGTGGCTTTGGATTCCTCTTTTTTGCCGTTAAGTTTAACTTTACCCATCTTAATCAGCTTCGCCACAGTTGAACGCGTAAACTTACCAACTGTGTGTTCTGCTAGAACAGCATCTAATCTGCCCGTTTCATCAGGATTTTCTTCGCTACCAAAAATAAACTTCATATACTTAAACCTAAGTATACCACTGTTTGGAGCTCAAAATTAATATTTACCCAAAAAATCTACCCCTTGAAGAAAAACTTAAATTTAAGCTATAATAATCTAAGTTACGGGCCAGTAGCTCAGCTGGTTAGAGCACCTGCCTCTTAAGCAGGGTGTCGCGGGTTCAAGTCCCGCCTGGCCCTCCAACTAGCGTATACGTAAGTAAGACCCGAGAGGGTCTTCTTCTGTTATGATGTATACATGCATCAAATTATTGTTCAGGGAGTTAGATACTTAGCTCTCCTGTTTGTTCTACTATCCTTCCAAGGCAGAAAACGAGTACAGATACTGCTGGCAATGCTCACGGGCGTTTTGCTCTTTGTTCTGCATTATAGCTTGTTGCATGCATGGACAGGGGCTCTAATGAATGCGATTGAAGCAAGTGTTGTCTTTGTATCTTTCAAAAAAGAAAAGTCTACTTGGGCGAATAATAAGCTATGGCTATATGTATTTATCTCTCTCTATGTATTGGCGGCTGCCCTAACCGTCAAGAATCCTGTTGATGTGCTTCCTATAATTGCACAAATTGCTGGAGCCATAGCGGTTTGGCAAACCAACCCTCGCTCAATTAGGTTTATAATGCTTATACCCCGACCTTTGTGGTTCGTCTATAACCTAGCCGTAGGCTCTCAGGCTGGAGCGGTAGCTGAGGTATTCATGTTGAGCTCCGTTCTTGCCGGGATCGTCCGCTACGACATACTCAAAAAGAAGTCTAAGTCTGAAGTTTAGTTGAAGTAAGTAGTACAATGGCCCTCCAGCAAAATTAATTTTAAATAGAGCTTCTTTATAGTATTAAAGAACTATGACCCTCAAGGGATCGTCTCAAACTACTATTAACAGCACTGAATACAAGCCAGGCTTGAACGTCCTACCGTTTGCACCTAAATTAGCTGATTTTATCACTAACAGTCTAAAGCTAACGACCTACCGCTTTGGCGATAAATATAGCCATCTTAACATCGGTGACGTTGTTTCGATCCAAAACTCGGTAACTAAAAAATCTACGCTTAAGGCAAGGGTTAAAAGCATATCAAGAAGCAAATTTATCGAACTACCGCTTGATGACGGCGGACACGAAGCATACGAGAATAAGGAGCATCAGCGGAAAGTGTTTTCTGGGTACTATAAGTATATCGGTAGAAAAATAAAAGATGACGATAATTTTCTTATTATTAGCTTTAAGCTAATCCAAGATCGATAGTTATCGGGAACCTTGAAGCCGAAACACGCTACTTGCAGTTTTCTTTTATAGCAATCATATCACGCCTAGCCTCTTCAATGCACTCTGGTAACGTCAAGTATCCAAATTTCTGTTCCATTTTTCGAATCAGTTCTTTTTAACTTCTTCTATTATCATTCCTCGTTTTTGCAAATCTTTCAGGAAGGCTTCGGCACCCGCCAAAGATAGGAACTTAAAACCTTCCGCATTTTTACATAAAGACGAACTCTCGAAAGATATTTTAAACTTAAATTTAAGTTTTCCAGCTATCTTGTTGGTAGATTCTACGAATTCTAAGAATGCCGTAAAAATCCTGATTGATTCCAAATCTTTCAGCAAGATTGAAGACCTCGAAACTTTAAAATCAGAATTACAAAAATCTCTAACCAAGATTAGGTCAAACTAACAAAACTCAACTCACCCCAAAACATATATACTTATACTTACTATGGATATTGGAAGACGTGAAGTATTAAAAGCCGGTGCTGTTACAGCAGCCACCGCGGCAGTACGGGGTGACCAAAGCAGAGCACCAGGTGGGCTAGAAATCCTGCCCAGTAAGCTTTCTAACCCATCCGAAACAGCACGTCGAGCAAGGCTAGCTCTTGGCAACATTGCAACCGATCCCAACAACACAACAGTAACCGTAATGTCCGGCAACCTCGCAGGCGGGCGCAAAGACAGAATCTGGCAGGGGCCACAAGACCAAACTAAGACTATCGAACTAATCAAAAGATGGTCCCCACAGATCTGCTTCTTTCAAGAGGTTCACTTAGAAAGATTGGCGCCACTCTACCAACAGTTTGGCCAGGTTGCCTTGGCTCCAAATGATAGCCACCCTACAAGAGGAGACTTTGGCAACATGTACGTCATTCAAGAGGGTCTGGACATTATAAATCACAGTAAGATACAACTCCCAGACAGCGGATTAGTAACTGGGAGAAATGCAGCAACCATTACCCTAGACGTAAATGGTATAGCCCTAAGGGTTCTTGGAACTCATTTCAGCCCAGAAGCCAGCATCAGATATCAGCAAATACGCTCCGTCCGAAGAACCATAGACCGAGAAGGAATAGACCTCGCCATCGGGGATTTCAACCAAGACCTTAGTTCAGTGCAGGCCTCACTAGTTGCGCGCCGCCAAGCACACCTTTCTGCTCCAGCGACAATGCCTTCCTGGAAGCCGAGAACAGCAGCTGATGGCACCATACCAATATCTCGCAGGGTTACACCCATAGATCGACCAACAACCCATCCCATAGAAAGTGACCACTTGGCTGTTTTAGAACAATTCAAAATCGCCGTTTAAACTTAAGTAGTCACATTTAGGATGAGACGATGTTAACATGTTAAGCTTTAACTGAAAGTTAAAAGTTAAATCTCCGTGAAGCCTGTGGTGCCAGAAGAACAAAAAAAATAGCATCAAAAATTTGTTGATAATTCCAATTCACTTGAAGACGTAAGTTAAAAAATTAAACTTAACATAAAACTAATGAGTACCACTTTAATCACAGGATCTTCCTCTGGAATCGGCTTTGAACTCGCCAAAATTTGCGCCAAAAATGGCCACAACTTAGTTCTCGTTTCTAGGAATAAGGCAGATTTAAGTTCCACCGTCTTTAAAGATGTTAAGGTCTTAAATTTAAGCCTGGACCTATCTAAACCAGGTGCCGCACAGAAACTACACTCCATCACCCAAAAAGAAAAAGTAAAAATTGATATCTTAATCAACAATGCCGGCTTTGGCGACTTTAACCTATTCCTAGATGCAGACTCCACCAAGTTAAACTCCATGATCAACTTAAACGTAGTTGCCTTAACTGAGTTAACTCATACCTATGCTAAAGATATGAAAAAACAAGGTGGGGGAAAAATAATGAATCTCGCCTCCACGGCAGCTTTTTTACCAGGGCCCTACATGGCAACTTATTATGCTACTAAGCACTTCGTCTTAAGTCTAAGCGAAGCTCTTGCTGAAGAGTTCATTCAAAAAAATGTGCCCATCACCGTCACTGCTCTTTGCCCAGGACCAACCGCAAGTAAGTTCCAGGAAAGTTCTAATATGAAGGTTTCTAAGTTGGTTAAAGGTAAAAGTTTACCGACCGCTCAAGATGTTGCTGAGTTCGGTTATAAGGAGATGCTAAAAGGGACAAGGGTTGCCACTCATAAAATGGATAGTAAATTTAAAACCTTTATGCCCCGAGTACTACCTCGGAAAGTTGTCACTAAAATTGTTTTTAAGGCGTCTCAGCCTAAATAAAGTTTTTGGGACTTAAAAAGACACTCCAAATGGAGCATCTTTTTATTTAAGTAACTCCGTGTTTAAACTTAAGTTACTTTTTAGAAATTTTATCTACCCTATCTACTTTATCCAGCTTATCCAACCTCAAACCTCTGACCAGATAGAATATGACAGCCGCCGTTGCTAGCAATACAATAATGGAGTTTAAAACCGCCCCCCAACCTAACACCAGTTCTTCACCTCCGCGCACAAGCCCAGTTCTCCAAACCAGATTACTCAAATCCGCACCTCCTAGAATGAAGCCAATTATTGGGCTAATTAATCCATCTACAATAGATTTAACAGCAGCACCAGCCGCAACACCAACCGCTAAGCCAACCGCCAAACCAATCACCCCTTGCTCTCTAACAAAGTCTACAAATTGCTTCCCCTGCTTATTCATAATATTTCAAAAAATTTAGATTAACTTAAAGCTTAAGTTTAATACTAGGCCGTCAAGGCTGTCAAACCAGAATAGGATCGCCAATTTTAAAAACTTAGTGTATAATTAATCTGTAAAGATATAAAGAAAAACAGTAAACACTCACTTCAGTTTGCAGTTCTCGTAGTTGGAGTTTTAATTGCAATCCTGTTCTTCGCTTTGACCAACTCCAAAACAGATGCCCCACAGACCAACAATCAAGGCGCTGATAACCAAAAAAAATCTTCTTCACAACAATCTGAAGACCCTAACCAGGATCCGGCTGTACAAAATAACTCTAAAGCAGGAACCTATCAAGATTACTCTAAGCCTACTTTTACAACGACACCTGGTATGAGGCTAATATTCTTCTTTAGCTCACAAAGCCTACAATCTATTGAACTCGATAAAAGTATTAAATCCTCTCAAATCCCAGCAGGAGTCACCATCTTTAAGGCAGATTTTGGCACTAAAGACGACCTTCGTAACAAGTATGGAGTAACTCTCCAGGGCACTGTAGTAAAAGTCAAAGAAGACGGCAGCTTAGACAAAAAGTTTACCCTCGATGATAAGTCGGATTATAAAACAGTCGAGACAGAGTTGCTTTAAATCAACCGAACTCCAAAAGTAAGTTCGCACCAAAACTCAAGTGTTTGAACCAAATTTCACAAAAGAAAAAGAGCTTCATTACCGACGAAAGATTAAACTTTATTATCAACCTTTGGCTGCTCTGGCTGGATTAAGCCTAGATCCTGTAAGCACCTCGCGTTGGGCAGAGTTAATATTTCTCGGAAGGGCAATAGACGACTATATAGACATGTCTCAGCTTGCATCGCTCCACAACAGAGAAGCAGAGGTTCTAGCTTGGCTTCCTGCTCCACAAAACTTAGCCAGTGCCTCACTCCCCAACCTTATTCAACTTGGCGAAGAGCATCTAAGTTCTTTATCAAGAGATACCTCAGTGATACTTGAACTCAATAGAAAGTTTAAGTCTGCAAAAACAGTTACAGATTTTATAGCTCCCAGGTCAAAAGAAGGCGCATTGTACGCTCAAATGATTTTAGGCTGTGCAACTCCTGAGGTTTATCAGCAACCCAATTACCAGAAATCTAGCAGAATCCTCGTGACTGGCGGAGTGGCACTTAACCTCGCAAACAGCGCTAGAGGATTACAGGGTGACCACCTTGCTGGCCAAACAGCACTAGAACCCACGATTTATAATTCTATGGCACTAATGGCCGCTGCAATTAAAGTTCTTACTTCAAGCACCTTCACCGACAAGCTTCATTCAACCGTTTAACAGTGTTAAACTTAGGTTAAACAAGTATTAAAATTTAACAATGTCTATTACTCTTCTCAAAGGCTCGGATCTAGTCGAATATATTTCTGAGCGTCAAGCCAAGCAGGTTCGCGCTCTAATTCAGTCTAGAGGAATCACCCCAACACTCGCCATTCTTATAGCCAACCCTAAGAACCTTGCCATCCAAAAATACGTTAAGTTTAAGCAGGCTAGGGCGAAGCAACTTGGAATAAGCATTCAAATTCATGCACCAAAACAAGATCAACTTGAAGGAGCTATTCTCAAACTTAACCAGGATTCCAAAGTTCACGGTATCATCCTTCAATTGCCACTAGAAGAAGCATCTCAAACAGAGTATTTTTTAAACTTAATCACTCCACAAAAAGATGTTGATGCTCTCGGAGAAGAAGCAGTAGTCCAACCCGCAACCGCTGGAGCAATTCTCTGGCTCTTAGCCGGCTATAATATTGAACTTAAAAATAAAAAAATTCTAATTATTGGTCAAGGCAGGCTTGTTGGAACCCCAATCACGAGGCTTCTAACAGAGCAGAATTTAAATTTAGAAACTTTAGATATTTCAGCCTCTGAGCAGAAGTTGAAAGCAGAGATCCAAAAAGCTGATATTATAATCTCGGCAACTGGCTCTCCAGAGTTAATTAAACTTAGCTATTTAAAAGATAAGCAGGTAGTTATTGATGCCGGAACTGCCGAAAGCGGGGGAGTACTCCTCGGCGACCTCGACCCAGAGCTCTACAGTAGCGATTTAAACTTAAAACTAACCCCAAAAGTTGGAGGCCTCGGACCGCTGACAATTAGCTACCTTTTCGAAAATCTTATCCAACTCATTGACAAATCTTAAGTTTAATGATAGTATTGGTGTATATGGAAAAAATAGGACCTCTACAATCAGCAGACGCGACAAGTTGCCAAGAAGCGATCCTCCTCGGTGCCGCTGTACAAAGGCTTGGTGATCCAAAACTTGGCGATCTAGACCTTAGCCTTGAAGACAGTAAGCAAAGAGCACTCAACGAGCTAGCAGAGCAAGGTTGGGAACACGCTAAGGCTAAATCATCGTCGGACTGTTCCATGTGCATAGGCGAATCAGCCTGCGGATTTAAGTCCAACCCAAACGGTGGTAATCCGGTAGTAGTCACATTGAGTAGAGCCCTCACTCGCAGTGGGATTGACGGACGAGCGGAGTTGTTAGAAGAACTTGCATCTCGACTTCCTGAAAGTGAGCTCGTTGAAGAACCTCTGGCTTCTTAAGCCAATTTAAGCCTTCGCCTGTGCGGTTAACTCACCAGGTAGTTCAACCTTTGCAAAGACTGGACCACTTAAAACACCCATCCGCTTCCCACCGAACATTTCCTCAATCATTTCTGCAGTTTTTGGCATAAATGGTGCAATTAAAGTTCCAATCTCTAAAATATCACTTACACAGTTTAAAAGGATCTCTTTAACGTGCGCAGCATTCTTGTCTTCTTTAACCAGCATCCACGGTTTAGTTTGCTCTAAATATCTATTGACTCCATTTACAATTTCAAAAGCCCACTCTAGAGCTTTATCAAACCTATAATTCTTCAGGGCATCATAGTAAGCACGGTTATCGTGATGCGGACCTGGGACATCATCACCAAGCTCACCCTTTAAGTAGCTATCAACCATCTTGGCCGTTCGCTGAATCACATTTCCTAGACCATTAACCAGGTCGTCGTTATAAACATTTAGAGTTTTTAACCATGTAAAGTCGCCGTCTTTATAGCTCGGCAGGTAACGTGCATTAAAGTACCTCGTTGCATCGGAACCATAAATTGCAGCCAAATCCTCTGGATAAGCAACGTTCCCAGTGGTCTTGCTAAGTTCTCTTCCATTCATATTCCAGTATCCGTGCACATATAAGTTGTGAGGTAAAGGAAGTCCTAATGCTAGTAGAACACCTGGCCAAGTCAAAGCATGGAATCTTAGCACACCTTTGCCCAGAACCTGCACATCTGCTGGCCAAAATTTTCTAAAATCTTCATTTTCTGGGTAGCCAAGCAGTGTAATATAGTTCATCACCGCCTCAAACCAAACATAAACAATATAATCTGGGTCATCCGGAACCTCAACACCCCAGTCACCAACCCTACTTTTTGGTCGAGCCACGCTCATGTCTTCCATGCCGTCACCAATTAAGTTTAAAGCCTCTTTCTTTTTAGATTCGGGAACAATTCGAATTTCATCACTTTCTATTGCCGAGCGAACCTGCTCTGTAAGATCACTAAATCTAAAAAAATAGTTCTCTTCTTCAAGCTGATCATATTTTCTATCGTGATCGGGGCAAACCTCATTCGTTTCTTTAACGTGAGTTTCAGTTTTAAACTCTTCACAGCCAACACAGTAAGCACCAACATACTTACCTTTGTATAAGTAAGGCTTAAGCTTGTCCCAAATTATCTGCACTCTTTGCTTATGTGCTTCGTCACTAGTTCGAATAAACCGATCTGGTCGGATGTTATAGGCGTCAAAAACATTGCTGAACTTAGCCGCCATCTCATCTACGTAAACTTTGGGGTCCAGGTTTGCTTCTTGGGCTTTTTCTAAGTTTTTCTCTCCGTGCTGGTCTGCACCCACGCTAAACATTACCTCCTCACCTAAAGATCTGTGGTGCCTTGCTAAGATGTCTGCACAAAGCCAGTCTACTGCATTTCCAATATGAGGTTTAGCATTAACGTAGGGGATTGCTGTAGTTATATAATATTTATTTTTTTCTTCCATTGCTTATCTCCTTTAACCTTAAGTTCGTCATTAAAATTATTAATTAAAAAATATCATATTGAATTTTGGGCTACTTCGTTAAAATAAAATCTGTCCTTAAAAAGTAAGATTCCAGACTAGCAAGCGGCCCCAAGCATCATCATAGGCATCATTTTGGATAAAGATTGCAAAGATTGCTTAGTATTTACTAAGCAAGAAATTAAAGTTAAGAGCTTCTCCGTCATCCCAATAATTATACCACCAAAAGTTAAACTTAAAACAACAGGAGTTTTACTACGAAATCTAGTTTAAAACTGACTCCACATCACTATCCAACTGGGAGCTGTTCAGCGTAGACTCATCTACCCCGAACTGCGCCATTAAATCCTTTATATTTATCGAATCTGTTGGCTTTTCTATTTTTTCTTTGGGGTCAACAACCTTCACATTTAAATTAATGCTCTCTAAGCCTACAGCCTCCTGCTCATCAAGATTCGTCTCGCCGCTCGCCTCAATCATCTTAATCTTACGCTTTCCACGGTCGATCCAAACTGTTAGTTTTCCATTTTCAAAGTCATTAACATTTTCTACCTCTGTTTCAGGCGTGGTGGCACTGGCATCATTGCAGCTCTTTGCTACAGACTTAATTTGTTCTAAGTCTCCTACATTTTTACCAAAAATCTTTGCAGCATTTTGGTCTAAGCCAACTTCAATTTTTAAGAGCTTGACACCGTCAACAACCTCATCAGAACTATTATTAATCTTCATGAAACGGTTATCTTTGTAGGCGGAACCAACTGACTTTGCAAAGGATGTGTCTTCTCTCAATCCATATAGAGATTTCATGCACTTGTCATAAGTTTTCGAATATTCATCACTACCACTAAGTTCAGCAATGTCTTCTTTTTTTATCTCCACCCACTTATCATCTAGCTCAGAAAGTTTAGCCTTCATTTCCTCTGGTATTCCAGCTCCAGAAGCAAAGTCAGAACTTAGAAGTGCCGGCAAATCTTTTACCTTTACATAAATATCTCCATTGTCACGAATCTGCACCGCACCTCTTAGCCTCAAAACTGAAAGATTAACTTCAAAATTAGTCTGAGCATTCATCCCTGAATTTTGGATATCTAGCTTAAGTTCGACTTCTTTAATCCCCATTGTTTCATTGGCAAGTTTAATCTTTGAAGTTGTCTCAAACCTTTGGTCATCTTTAGTTATCAATAAATTCTTCACAGATTCAGCCAGTACATTTTCAGGCTTATTTTTTTCATTTCTATATAAAACCGCTCCAACCAACCCGCCAAACATTAAAACCCCAATAAAGGCCCCGCCTAGAATAAGTAGGAGCTTCTTTTTTGGTTTTTTTGATACTAGCTGCTGGCTCACCACCGGCTGCTTATCTACAAAAGCCTGATTATTAACTTGGTCCTGACTGTTAAGCTGATTGGGATTCATAGTAAAAACTCTTGCTCTCTAAATTTAACCTAATATTAACTTAAATCTTACCACAACCAGTTTCTAGAAGTAAGCTTCACCTGAAGCATCTCTGTTATAATTAAACACTCATGAAGAGTATCTCAATCTATTTTTTAGAAATCCTTAAAAAGGAGTTAAACTCCCAGTTACAAAAAATATTAAGCTTAACACAAAATTTTGAAGTTATTGAAGCCCACTCCAAAACTGGAGCCGACCTCGCCGTTCCACTTTTTAGGGTTGCCAAAGAGTTAAAAATAAATCCCAACGAGCTCGCCTCGACTCTCACCAAAAAATTAAGCTTACCCGAAATCCAAAAAATAGAACCAGCAGGAGGGTTCCTTAACATTTGGCTCAAGCCACAGTCTTTAGCTCAAGCCCTGACAGTAGGTACACAAAATGTTAGAGACTATGGCCAAGCATCGGAAGGAATACGCAAGCTAATTATTGTCGATTATGTGGGGCTAAATATGGCCAAACCTTTCAGCGTTGGACACCTCCGACCAGCCCTTCAAGGCAAGCGCTCATAAATCTTTTCAGAAAACTTGGCTACAAAGTAATTGGAGACACTCATCTTGGTGACAGCGGAACTCCCTTTGGAATTTGGGTTGTTGGTTTTAAGCTACTGAGCTCAGAGCAAAAACTAAAAGAGGGCGGCGCATACGAACTCGGCCGAGTTTATACAGAAACTAAAAAACTACTCAAAGCAGAGGAGTCCGCCAAAGAGACTGAACTTAAGCTAGAGGTTGCGTACTGGCTCAAAAAACTTGAGGCTGAAGATCCAGAAGCTATTTCTTATCAAAAAAAGTTCAATGAAGTCACTCGCACCCATATGCTCGAAATTCTTGGTGAACTGGGCATAAACCCAGATGAAAACCTCGGAGAGTCTTTCTTTTTAAAAAGAGCTAAGCAGCTTACCCAAGAATTAATCACCTCAAAAGTTGCCATAAAACAAGATGATGGCTCCGTCATAGTCAATCTAGAAGAATATGGTATTAACTACTCCAATCCTGCTAGAAAAAAGCGATGACACCGCTCTCTACGCCACTACTGACATCGCAACAATTGAACATCGCTTAAGTGGCTATAAGAAGTTCCAAAAAAAATTATCTACTCCGTCGACCTACAGCAACGCTTTCACTTTCAACAAGTCTTTGCGCTCACCAACAAGTTAAACTGGAATATACGCACAGAATTATTTCATGCCTGGTTCGGGCAAATTCAAGAAACTACCAAAGATGGCAAACGCCAAAAAATGAGCTCTAGAAATGGGGCAATGTACATCCGTGACCTAATTGACCGCGCCATGGAGCACGCTACTAGGGTCGTCGAAGGGCGTGAAATACCTTTTGGAGACATCCATAAAATTGCCCTCGGAGCAATTAAGTTTAACGACTTTGCTCAAGACCGAACGACCAATATTCTCTTCGACTGGGATCGTATGTTCAGTCTGCAAGGTTTTTCGGGTCCATTCGTTCAATATGCCGCAGTACGTATCAAATCCATCCTTCAAAAAGCAGGGGAGACTACTTCTCTTTCTGCAGACAGTTCGTATCACGGAAGTTACGATTTTGAATCTGAAAAAGCGCTCCTCCTTAAACTTAATAAATATCCAGAAGTTGTAAAATCTTCAGCACAAAAGTATGAGCCTCACCATCTAGCAACCTACGCGTTTGAGCTCGCCAAAGAACTCAACCGCTACTACGAAGAGGTCAACATTCTAAATTCTGAAAAGAATGAAAAGGAGGCTCGCCTCTGGCTACTTAAGTTTACTTATCAAGTTTTAGAATCATCTCTTGGAATCCTCGGCATCGAAATCCCCAACAAAATGTAAGTTAAACTGTAACCTAGCTAACCGAAATTATTGCTCCTTGGGCGCCTTCAAAACCTAAGATATACTCCAGTCTTTCACAGTCTAACTTAGTTATTTTAGATTTATCTAAAAGCTCTTTAGCCAAATCTAGATATTCACGCTTATCCCGAGTTGCAAACCCTTGTTGTTTTGACACACCAAACTTAAATTTACCGAGCAATTCCGGGTGCCTAGCAATCCTTCTCGAAGCTAAGACCACCAAGCATGCTAAGGCCTCTAAAGAGTTAACCTCACTCTTACAGACTGGGAAAAACAAAGTGTCGGCGTAAAGCTTTCTCCTTTTTGCGACCGTTAAAGGTGTTGAAGTTGAACCTAGCACAAATCCATCTTTCATCTTTGCGTAAAGCAGATTGCTAACTCCTGAACTTTTTCCTTGAAAATCAGGTCTTAAGACAGCCCCAATATTGTAGTAGAACCTCTTACTCAGAACAAAGCCTCTTAGGCTTTGGTGATATTCATCCAAAACCTTTGAACTTACAAGATTCAATTTCTCCAAATATCTCCAATGTTTTGAGTTGCAATTGTCTATCATTTCAAATAGTACTTTTGAGAACTCTTCTTCTGCAAGATTAGAAAAATTAGATTGTTGATACTCTAAGAGCCCGACCGGCTCGCCATCAGATAGGGCGATAAAAACCTCAGCATTAGTGCCGCACTCAACCGTAGCATTAATATCGGCCCTCCATTTTTCAGGATTCTCTAAAAAAACTTCTTTTATTAAGCTTTCTGTACTCCAGCCTCTATTCTTTTCGATTATCGGAATTACATACTTCTCTAATTGCTCTAAATTCTTGTCAGAAAAAACAGCGATACCCTTATCGTCGCGCTCCAATTCCAATTCTATAATTTCAATATTCATATTTATTTAAATTTAATCCAGACTTAGCAAAACTCCATTTTTACAAACCTCCGGCTCGGTGCACATGCTCGAATTAAAACAGCACGGGCGACGCATTCCAGAATTAAGTTTAGAAATTGAGACTTCAATTCGCCGTTTTCTAGTTTCAGGATTTGCAGTAGAACGAATCCAGCGGATGAATTCCCACCGAGCCTTAACTGTAATGTCTAACCACAACTCATTCACTTTTGGATTTCCATCTAAAGAATCTTGCAAATCTTTTGGAACTTCCGGCTCCAGCCAGTCTGCGACCTGCTTAAACTTAACTTTAATTAAATCCCCATCCGAAGCCTTCAACTCTTTTTGCATTTCAGAGCTAAACTTAAACCAATGCCCACCACTTCCATCTGGCTCAAGAGGTAACTTAAGTTTAACTTTACCCCTGGACGATTCAATGGAGGGTTCAATGGAAGACCCAAGCTCCGCCTCAACCATGACCATCCCTCTAGATGAAAGCTTTTTGCTCGCTTCATCTGGCAACCTCAAAATTAACCAAGAATTAATCTTACAAAGCCTAGACTGAAAATTTACCTCTTGCATCTAATAATTTCTGGTGGGCGAGGAGGGACTTGAACCCTCACGAGATTGCTCTCAACGGATTTTAAGTCCGTCGCGTATACCAATTCCGCCACTCGCCCTTAAACTTAAATGGATTTACCCAATTTAATTCGACTTGAACAAGTCTGCCCCTTATTATAATCTATTCCACCCCCAATCTTAAACCCACGACTAAAATTTTCTACCAACACTACCAAGAGTTAAACTTAATTAAAAATTGTCTCCACTTCGGATGATTTCAGTAGTGGCCAAAGGTCCACGGGCTATAGCGCACAGAGGTGGTAAGCCACTGTCCAAATCTTGAATCTTTTGGTTACTTTTTTTAGTTCAAGCAGAAACAGTAACGGAGGGTTAGACTTAAGCAGCCATAGGCTCATCAGGTATAGCACAGAAAATAAGTTCCGTAACCATTCTACCCATCTCTTCAGTATACATAGAATATAAAGCTAACCTCTCTCCACAGGGCTCAGTAGCCAAACTATCCAACTCAAGCCTGAGTTCTGACCATGCAATAAGCTCTTCAGCAACATACGGATTACTTTTCATAACTTCGTCAGCTTTTCCACGAACAGCTGTTTCGTAATCTAACATATTTTTTTATAAAACTCCTTATGATTAAAGATGTCTGGTGCAATTTTACACTTTTGCGCGAACCCAGTTTCAGCGGAGCTGTGAGTAAGCCGCGCCGCCTGTCCGCCGTGGGCGGACGCGCCCCACCAGCCGCCCCCTTTGCCGTTTTCTGAGATTTCCCCCCGCCGAATTTCTTTTTTTAGCTGAAAAGGGGTTGGCTGGTGGTTCGCCTACCACAAGTGGTAGAGGTGGCGTGGCTTTAGTCGGCATAGCCGACGCGCTTGCGCGCTCTCGTCCTGTAAGTTATATGCAAAGAACAAGTCAAGTAATAACCGAAAGTATAAAAACAAGTAAAAATGGTAAAATAAACTTATGCTCAAAAAACCAACAAAATCGTCATTAAGACGTCTAGGCGTGTCGATCTTACTGGGACTTGGCTTTTTCGTATTATGGGCGGTACTCATATCGCTTGTGATGTCGAATGATACTCTCGAGAATCCATCCTGGACGCGAGCCGACGAGGCACTACAGCGGCTATGGTGGGAAGTGGTGCCGGCACTTGCACTACTCGTGGCGACAGGCGTGTTTGCCAGTAAAATCGGCGGCAAGATTGGCTGGCCTGTATTGGCTGGTAATAAATGGGTGAAAAATCTCGCAATCGGTACTCTTGTCGGCGTAGGCTGGCTAGCAGTAGTGGTTCTTCCGCTTGTACTAATGGGATTTTTGCAATTTGAGGGCACTACTACCGTTGCATCACTGACTATTTGGTTTGCCGCCATGGTTATCAATGTTGTGATGCAAGAGTATTTGGTGCGCGGCTATCTGTTCACGATGATTGAAAAGCGGCACTCCGTCGCTGCTGCGGCAATCGTAACGACAATACTGTTTACTCTGATGCACGGGCTGCAAGGCGGCGTGCTGGGGGTTGCGAACGTTGTCGCTGCAAGCTTGGTGTTTACATTTTTGCTTATACGCACAGGCTCATTGCTCGCACCGATTGTCGCGCATATTATCTGGAATGGTATTGGCGGAGTCATACTAGGTGTTGTTAGTCTAGGCGGCGTATATCCGTCGCTACTAAAAGTATCGCAGCATGGCAGTGACATAATGACTGGCGGCGCGGCAGTGATTGAAGGCTCGATAGTAACATTATTTGTTAGCGCGATGATTGTGTTAGGGCTTTGGCTTGTCGGGCGAAAACCCAGGCAGGCAACAAGGAAAGCAGTAGCCAGCTAGTCGTCAAAGCGACAGCGCACCTAACCAGCCAACCCCTTTTCAGCTAAAAAAAGAAATTCGGCGGGGGGAAATCTCAGAAAACGGCAAAGGGGGCGGCTGGTGGGGCGCGTCCGCCCACGGCGGACAGGCGGCGCGGCTTACTCACAGCTCCGCTGAAACTGGGTTCGCGCAAAAGTGTAAAATTGCACCATTTTGGGAAAAGAACGGAAATTGCCGCCCTCTGGGGCGGTTTTTTCTCTGGCGGCGCGCAGCGCCAGCCAGCTGTTTTTCTGGGGGGAATGAGATTTGGAGCACCAGCAAGCTGGTGCACTTTTTTGTTTTTCTGTCGGCATAGCCGACACGCTCCGCGCCGTGGTAAAATGGAAGTGGACACAATCAATCAGTAAAACGGCGATATTTTTGGCTTATATAGCCGTCCCGTACAATGCAGTTTTACTGGATTGTGTCCAGCGGGGCGGCTATTTAAGTTGAGAGGGCAACTATGAGGGATTTACTAGTAAATATAGAGCTGGTGTATTTCATCTATGTGCGCAAAAGCACCGATGTAGAGGACAAGCAAATATTATCTGTCGCGGCACAGATAATCGAGCTAAAAGAATTTGCCAAGCGTATGGGCTTGCGTATCGCAGGTATCATCGTAGAAAAGCAGACAGCGAAAAAGCCAGGACGTCCGAAGTTTAACAAAATGCTGGAGCGCATAGAAAACGGCGAGGCTAACGGCGTTTTGGCGTGGTTGCCCGACAGGTTGTCGCGCAACTCGATAGATAGCGGGCGCGTCATTTATATGCTCGATGAAAACATCATCGCCGATCTAAAGTTCCCCCACTTTTGGTTCGAGAATACGCCGCAAGGTAAATATATGCTGGCAAATGAGTTTAATTCGTCTAAACAGTATGTCGATAATCTATCGGTAAACACCAAGCGAGGACTGCGCCAGAAAGTGCGCGAGGGTCATTGTCCGCGCCTTGCGCCTGTCGGCTATATCAACGATGTATGGACAAAAACAATCTGGGTAGACAAAAAGTTGGCGGAAATCGTGCGCCAAGCCTTTGAGCTATACGCCACAGGCACAAAAACGCTGGACGACATCGCCGCTTTTCTGTACGTCAATGGCGTAAAGACGCGCGGACGGCGCAGGAAAAAGGGCGAGCCAAAGTCGGCGGGTGGTAAACAGTGGCACGCGTCGCGCGTCAAGCGTATGCTGACAGATGTATTTTATTATGGGCATTTTCGATACAACGGTGTTGTGTATGAGGGCAAGCATACGGCTATTATCGACAAAGCGTTATTTGACAGAGTGCAGCGCGTACTTACTGGGCGCGGACGCGCCCAAAAGCAAGCCACCGCGCCGCAACCGCTTAATCTATTGGTTAGGTGCGAGAATTGCGATTGTTTCGTAACTGGAGCGCACAAAATCAAGCGGCAGAAAAACGGCAATGTGCATGAGTACACCTATTATCGGTGTACTCATAAAAGCAAAAAGGTGATGTGCCGAGAAAAAGAGGTGCGCGAATATGTATTGGCTGGCGAATTAGTGCCGATTTTGCAATCTTTTGCCTTGCCAAAAGATTGGCGCGACTATATGACGTCAAGGCTGGAGCAAGACCGACAAACGCTAGAGGACGAGAGCAAAGCGACCATCGAGGTGTTGCGCGAGAAGCTGGACGCCATAGACGCGAAACTCAAACGACTTTTTGACGTGTATTTAGAGGGCGATATTGAACGCGATGACTACAAAGACCGACAAGGCGAATTGATGAGCGAGAAAAAGTCGCTTGAGGGCAAAATCGAGCGTGTTTTGACAAACGCGGGCTATTGGATTGAACCTATGCAAAAATGGCTAGAAACTGCCGTTTCTATCTGTTCGATAGACGAGAAAACCGAGCATAGCGAGATTGCGAGGGCACTACGCAAAATCGAAGGATTGAACCTAAAAATGAAAAACAAAAAAGTCATCGCGTCCCGCGATGCCAAATCTCATTCCCCCCAGAAAAACAGCTGGCAGGCGCTGCGCGCCGCCAGAGAAAAAACCGCCCCAGAGGGCGGCAATTTCCGTTCTTTTCCCAAAATGGTGCGCGGGAGAGGACTTGAACCTCCACGGCCTAAAGCGGCCACAGGCCCCTCAAGCCTGCGTGTCTACCAATTCCACCACCCGCGCATAAACCTATTAAATTTAAGTACTAATTAAGCTGAAGCGGTGTGCACGCATCAAACTTAATTTACATTCTAATTATACCATCAAAGTAGTAATCAACAGAGCTTAATAGCCTTCTGATAAGTACTTCTGCATCGTCTGAGTGTTCAAAATAAACTTATCCATCAGCCCCATCAATTTTTTATCTTCAGGGTATTCTTTTTTTATCTTCTGAATAGAGTTTATAATTTCTGAAAGTTGCTCTTGCAAAACTCTCGAAAGTTCTGGATTTAAATTATTCTGAATTTTAGCCGTTTCTAGACGTTCTTTTAACTCTTCATCGGGCTCCTGGCTAACAGAAGAGGCTACACCTTTTTCGGTCTGAACGTTTTCTTCATAATAAGTGTTTAACTCACTCCTGTCTGCCGCCAATATTATCAGAATTTGAGACAGGTTAGCCTTCAACTTTCCACTTTTTACATTACTTGCAGGCTCTTCAACTAGAAGCTCAGTAGCTTGATGTTGGTTGGCAAGATCTTTCAAGCTCACCGCTAAAGAGTCAGCACTACTTTTACCACCACCACCAAAAAAGAGCATAAAAATCAACAACAAAATTACTAGCACACCGACAATTTTAGTTATCGGCTTTTTAATAATTTCCTCAATTTTTACTTTATTAGAACTATCCATACATAAAAGCATAACAAATCCAAGCACTTTAAATCACCTCTACCTTAACTCGGCAACTAAAGTTCGTTGTCCTTATCCACAAAAAGCTCGGTTTTTACACATTCTTAACAGGGTGAGCTTAATAACTGTTCACAACTATCTACTAGAACCACTCTTTCAGTTTTCTGGTAGACTTAGCTTATGTCATTCAAAAAGATCTTGCTGAAACCTGTAGTCTTACTCCGAAGAATCCTTCCAGGCTGGGTTTTTCAACTGCAACACTACCTGGAGGCCCGACTCGCTCAACTTATGTATATAAACCCCAGCAACAAGATGATTATCATCGGCATCGTTGGCTCAAAAGGCAAGACCACGACTGCAAATATTCTTTGGGGAATCCTAAACTCTAAAACTCATCCAACCGGCCTAATTGGCACAGCTGATATTCAAATTGGAAACCATAAAGTAAAGAATCATTGGCACAAAACTATGCCTGGTCGCTGGCATACCCAGAAACTTCTCTCGAGAATGCTCCAAGCAGACTGTAAATACGCTATTATGGAAGTGCCTAGCGAAGCCCAGCAAAACTGGAGGCATATCGGTATCAACTTTGACCTAATCATCTTTACTAACGTTACCAACGAGATCCTGGCTGTTCATAAAAATAGCTTGGAATTATTACACAAGCACAACAAGCGTCTACTTTCTAAATTTTACAAACTTAACAGAAAGACTATAGACAGAATTACAGTTCCTAAAATAATTCTTGCCAATCAAGACTCCAACTACTTTAATGATTATTTTAAGTTTAAAGCAGATCAAAAGTATGCATATTCTGTAAACAATAGTACCTCAGATTTCTTTGCTACGGACATAAGATCTGGAATCAAGGGTAGTCAATTCAAAATTCAAAAACAAAACTTTGAACTTAACATTCCCGGCGAGATTAACATCTCAAACGCAACAGCTGCTATTGCTACCGCTAAAATACTGGGCTTAAGTTTAAAACAGGTCTCTAAAAAACTTTCGACGTACAAAGAAGTCCCTGGAAGAATGAACTTAATTGAGAAAGGGCAGCCATTCACGGTTGTGATAGATTATGCCCATGAAGAATCTGGCCTAAATTACATTTTAAAATGGGCCAATCAAGTCAAGTTAAAGCACTCTAAGGTAATCACCTTAATTTGTGGGCAAGGAGGTGGCAGAGACGTAAAAAAACGGCCCTTAATGGGTGAGATGGCAGCTCAGCAATCCGATTTTATAGTAGTCAGCAATGACGATGTTTATGATGACGACCCTCAGCAAATTATCCAAGACATTATCAAAGGAGCTAAAAAAGTACGCCCGAACCTAGAGCGAGTTTTTAATATTGAAGATAGGCGAGAGGGTATAGCCAAAGCCCTAAGCTTGGCTACAAAAGATGACATTATCTTGATCACTGGTAAAGGTGTCGATACCAGCATGATTATTGCTGGCAGTAAAATTCCATGGAACGAGCATCAGGTCGTAAGAGAGGAGTTAGCGAAGCTTAACATAAAAAAATAAAGCTCTACCCACATCTAAGTAAACTCTATAATCTGGCGGAGAGAACAGGATTCGAACCTGCGATACACTTACGTGCATACACGCTTTCCAAGCGTGCGCCTTCAGCCACTCGGCCACCTCTCCAGAAAAAGATTCTGCCTACAAGTATACTATAAACCCCTGGAGCCATTGCAGCGCTTGTGTTAAACTTAACTCAAGACAAATCTAAAAGTAATCTTAAAGGTAAGTCTAAATAAATAAACGAAAGGTAAAAAATGACTCTATTAGAAAAAGTGAAGAAGTGTTTCAACAAGGGCGAAAAGGCTGCTGGTAAAGTCGCCAATAAAGCCAAGAGTGCTGCTGATACCAACAAAGACGGCAAAGTAAACTTGGCAGACGCTAAAGCTGCTAAGAATAAAGCGGTAAAGGCCGTTCACAAAAAGACAGCACCAAAGAAAAACTCTAAAAAGTAACTCAGCCAATTCTTTAAAAAAAATACCGACTTAATCAAGTCGGTATTTTTTTAAAGACTAGTTAAAAGTTTACTTAACTGTATCTAAAGCCCTACTGAAGACGAACTTAACTATTGTCTGTGCAAGCAGAACAATAACCAAACCAACTAAGGCATATAGAATAGTATTCTTAGCATCTTTAGTTTTATCATCACTACCACCGCTAGTCATGTACTTAAATCCACCAAAGATAATCATCACCACTGAGACTGCACCAACTGCAAGTGAGAATAGGTTGATAAGCGTACTAACAGTTTTTGCAATTTTACTATCATTTGAGTTGCCTGCTGTAGTGCAGTCACTACCAGAACCTACAGTACCGGTACCATCTAAAACAGTATTTATTCCACTACAAACCTTATCGTTAATGCCCGCTGCATTTGAAGTTGCAGGAACCGCAAGACCGAGGCCAAGTACGAACACGAATGCCGAACCGAAACTTAATATCTTTTTAGTTAAACTCATTATTATACCTTTCGTTTCTTTTTATATTGTCTTTCCTTTAAGGCTTAAGCCTTTATAATGTCTATTCTATACAAGAATTTATCCGCTGTCAATAAGCAATTTAGTAGTATTAACTTATATTCTAGAAGCCCGGCCAAACACAAACTTTACCAAGAACTGTGCCATAACCACCACAGCTAGGCCTACTAGTGCATATATAATCGTTTTTGATGCCGCCTTAGTTCCTTCTGCATTACCACCGGAAGTTATAAACTTAAATCCACCAAAGATAATCATAATTACAGAAGCACCACCCACCACAAAACTTAAGAGGTTAGTAACCGTACTTACCGGACCGCCAACCAGCTCGCCAGTAGTTTTGCTTGTGTCGCAGTCTACATCAAATCCTTTTAAGGTATCACAAGCTTTTTGGGCCCCAGGTTCAGCAGCACTCACCTTAGAGCTAGGCAAGCCCCCAATAAGTAACGCTGATCCGAACAACAGGATACTAACTGCTATAAAGTTCAATTTTCTTTTAGATTTATAAATCATATTATTTTTATGTTATCCGTTAGCAATACTTATTGCAAATCTCAATATAACGTTGCTTGCAACCGTGACTCCAACGCCAATCAATGCAAAAAGTATCATTTTTTTAGCCTTCTTAGTCTTCTCAGCATCACCTCCACTAAAAGTAAACTGCAGCCCACCAACAACTATAAATATAACGGCTAAAAAACCAGTTAAAAAAGAGATGAACTTAATAATTCTACTCACAAACCCGTTTTTATCTAAAAAACCCACCCCTGCTGCATCATTAAACTTATCTGTAACATTTGAATCACAAACAGTGTTGTCTTCGCCGTCATACCTTGAGCTAGTATTAACTTCGGTGCAAAAATCATCAATTGGATTTACTGCCGCATAGGTCTGTGTCTGAGCTTCTAAACTAAAAAATCCAGCCACAAGTATTAGCAGGCTAAAGATGTATAAAGTATTTCTAAATTTGATCATACTCCCGTAGTTCCAATCTTAAAGACCCAGGTTATAAGGGTATAACTAAGTATTACAAGTATAAGGCCTATGCTTGCATAAAGAATCGTCTGACCAGCCTTCTTTGTTTTTTCAGCGTTCCCGCCTGATGTCACATACTGATAACCGGCTGTAACTAAAAAGTACAGAGCTAAAATTGCGGCAATCACAAAACTTAAGTTCTTAAGATTTTTCATAACATCTCCAGAGCCGGTAGTAGGAAGGCCTGCATCACTATAAATTGAACTTAAAATGTCAAATATCATAATTATTATTCTAGCAGTTTAGAGTCTGTTTTTCGCATTCCTTGGGTTTTAAGCAGAGAGCTGTTTTGCAAGATAGTTAACGATAGTAGTCGCAGAGACTGCTATAGCAAGGCCAATTATTGCATTTAGAAGTGTAGATCCTGCATTTTTTACCTGCTCAGCGTTCCCGTTTGAGGTCAAGTACATAAAGCCGCCGTAAACTATGAAAGCTAGTGCAGCAAGCCCTGCCACTGCAATTAGCATTTGCAAAACAGACGCTACAATTAAAAGGATTGCTTTTTTGGGGATTGCTTTTTCGGAAGAATCTTTTTTTATAACCGGCTGGCAAACTTCTACCTCTTTAATCCCTCCACTTCCATCAGGGGCCATCTGTAAGACCTTTTCGCCCGGCAAATATTTATACCAAGGTGGAATACCAAAGAACGAAGTTCTTCGTAAAGTGCTACTGCAATCGCCTCCAGCTGCAGCATTAGTACTTTCCGATAATCCAAAAACAACGAAGCTTAAACTCAGCACTAAAACCAAGATCGAAGATTTTATAAACTTAAACTTTTTGAATGATATTTTTTTTGAAATCTTCATATTGAATAATGATTTAAGTTTAACCTGGAAGTATAAAATTAAGAACCGCAGCAGACATTATATACAAGATTAAAACTACCACATTGCTTGCCAAGCGCGTTTTGGCCTTTTTAGTCTTCCCGCTATCACCGCTAGCGCTAGTGTACTGGATTCCAGCGAAAATAGTACTGCCAACCAGGGCAACCCCCACAATCAGAGTCAAAAAACCCACCGCTTCACTCAAGTACGTGAATAGAACTTCTCTCGCATCAGCTAAAATTAGCAGTGGCAGCATATTTTTTATTAAAAAGCTTAAAGTTAATGGCTTTGATTATACAACTTTAACCTCTTTAAGTAAAAACTATCTACGGATTTAAGCATTAATGTCGTGGCATAGGTCTTAATATTTAGATTAGAGGTGGTCTTAAATCATGTTTATTGTTAAAATAAGTTTAAGCTTAATACTATAAAATTCCTAAACAGTCTAAGTTCATAATAAGTTATGAAATTTTTAAAAAAACAAAAACCAGCCTCCATCTACGGAGAAACTCCACAATATAACACTCGTCAAAAAGCACTGGGTGCCTCCGCTGCAATTATCATCTTACTCTTTATTATTTTCTCTTTTTTTTCAGGGAAAGAATCTTCACCAAGCATTGACCCCGCCAAAAACAACTCTCAAAATACGGAACAACTTAAGCTTAAAGAGTCTAGACATACCTTAGGTATCTCTAACTTCGCAATTTCAACTCCCGAAGGCTTTAACCAAAATAAAGACACAGATTTCCTAAAAAATAATCGTGGAGAAGTTTTATTTAGAAAATCTGCCTCTGGCTTAAAATATGATTTTATCTCTGTAGCTAAGCAATCTTCAGATCCAAAGGATGACTCTCTCCAGGTCATTGAAAACCAGCTAAAAACTTTTGCTACTGACGATCTTAAAACCAACATCACTAAACTTAATGATGGCCGAAATATATTAATTGCAGAACATTCTTCATATTTCGACCGCCGCCAAATACAAAGCTCTGATTCAAACTCAGACGACTCAATAAACTATTCTGTAGAATATTACATAGTAGAAGTGAACAGTATTTGGCAAATCAGTTTCAGTTCGATAACTAAAGATAGTCTTTATTTAAAAAGCTCCCTCCAGGTTGTTGAGAGCTTTAAGCTTATATAAACTATGAAAAAAAATAAACTTAAAAGATTTAACAAAAGCCTTTCGGGCATCTTTTTGCTAGCAACATTAGTTGCCCCTTTGATCTCTTCAACATTTCCACCCAGTGTTTCGGCAGATGTTCCTCCTTTATTGGCGGCGGGGGGATTCAATCCTGACGCTGAAGTAAAGCCTACTCAAGTAGAGGACGTGCTGTTACTTGAAGCACTCGTAAAGTGCAATGTTGGCCCTGGGAGTACACCTGCTCAGCTTTCACAATCTCAAGTTGACTCATTAAATATTTTTTCCGACCCTACAGCAATAGTTTCTGTGGGTCCAGCCTTAGACAACGGCCCTGATGGTGATGAGCAGTTTAGTTGCAGAGAAGTCGCCGCCAAGGCAGCACCTGCTATTAAGAATCTATTTGGCTCCAACAAGGCTTATGTGGAAAATTTCTACATTTACGAAGAGACCAGTCCAGGTGCCGGCCAACCAGGCCGAACATACTACGCCAGAACAGACCCTCCACAGACCATGTTCCAACTATACAGAGACAAGCCAGTATTTAGCTCCTATTTGCTAGAGAACATTGACTTGGCTTTTTATTTTGCAAAATGTTATGACGAGGATGGCACCACCGGAGATTACAAGCTACTTGATAGCGCCACCCCTGACACATTAGTAATGAACGGTGGGTCAGCCGCAACACAGCTGACATGTCAGCAGGTTTTTGATAGCTTTAATTTTAGCAACTTCGGCGATGAATACGGTGGATTTACTACTGGACGGTTAAGGAACAGTCCGAGCACCCTTTTTGATGCCATAAAAAATAAAGCTCTTAATGAAGAGGCCAGAGCCGATGCCGCCCAAAAGCTCTTAAACATTTTTACCATAACTCCCGGACCACTAGGAGAATGCTGGGCAAACGCTGGCTTAACATTCAGGATGGACCAGGGCCAAGATGCAGCCGACCTTCTCGCTGGGGTCATTTCTGACATAGACGGAAACCCGGACCAAACAACTGTTGAAGACAGCCTAACAGACTGCATAAAAGAAAAATACGGTGCCTTTGTGACCAATATCTTGGATGATTTAGATGACACCATTGAAGGTAATGAGCCTATAGATAACGCCTCCTCAGACAGTCCTACGGCAAAAGACGATACAGACAAGTGCCTGGAGGGTGATTCTATTCTTGGCTGGGTTGTTTGCCCGATCATAGAAAAAATACAAAGTACTTTAGGTGTATTAGAAGGGTACATAGGCTCTATGCTCAAATTCGACTTAGCTAATGTACAGGGCGAAGGTGGCACCGGAGGTGATAAGTCGCAAAAAGAAATTCGAGAATCTTGGAACATATTTAGATCTTTAGCTAGTATACTAATAATTATCGGATTCTTAACTGCCTTAACAGTCAAGGCAGTAAGAGGTGAGTAAACCTGTAGAATAAAAATATATTATGTTCAGCGCTTACGATCTAAAAAAAATAATCCCCCGGGCAGTCTTTGCACTAGTTGCCGCCAACCTTTCCTGGTCTCTAATGAGTATTGCTATTGGTGTCGTCAATATTCTAGGAGAAGGCGCCAAAGATCTTATTGTCGCACCCTTTGCTTCCACTGCAGCAATCAGCCCTACTTCAACTGGAGACATTCTACTACTCACAATAGCGGCTGGAGCGGTCGCCAGTGCTGGGCTTGGATTAATACCTGTTGCAGGGGTTGCGGTTGCTGCACTAGGAGGTATACTTTTTGCTTTTATCATAATTCTAGCAAGAAGAATTGCCCTTCTTGGCTTAGTGGTAATTGCTCCTTTTGCAATTGCCCTCATGGTTTTTCCTCAAACTGAAAAATGGGCAAAACAGTGGTGGGAGTGGTTTCTAAAACTCTTAATAATGTACCCCTTCATTATGGGCTTTTTTGGCTTAGCTCAAGTTGCAGCTGGCATAACATCTAGGGCTGGTAACCCTTTTTATGAGCTTGCTGCCTTCGCTATTATAGTAATGCCATATTTTTTAATCGGTAAGGCTTTAAGCTTTGCCGGTGGAACAATTGCAAAGTTTGCTGGCGCCATCAATGACCCAAGTAAAGGGATGGTTGATAAAACCAAAGAATGGGAAGGGAAAAAAGTTGCCGAACGCAGGCTCAAGACTGGAACTGGTGACAGATTCGACCAAGACTCCTGGCGGGGTAGAGCTCTCAACAGACCTCTACGAGGCATCATGAACGCACCAAGTACTCTTATGCACCCCAGCTCTGCTAAACGCAATGCTGCAGCTGTTCTGAAACAAGAGAGGGCACAGGCAGTAATGTTAAAATCTCATCCCGAGCTTGAAAAGCTTAGTGATGACGAGGCAGAACTAGCAGCCATGGGCAGTGAGCAGATGGCAAACGAAAGGATAGACGTCAGAGTTGCCGAAGCTGAAGCCCAAACTCCAGGCAGTGGAGCAGCGCGCAGAAGAGAGCTTGAGATGGCTCGAGAGACCCTTAAGGCTAAAGGTGGTGGCTTCGGAACACTTGTTGGCAAAATTGCCTTACCTCAAGCAGTTAAATCTGGTAGGGTTGGTGCTCACGAAATAGAAGATCTCACCACTCGAATGGCTCGAGGTTCTTCTCACGGCACAGACACAGTCAGAGTACTTCAAGACCAAGCAAGAACTACAGCAGGGCAAGGTTATAAAGATACTGGCCGAGTCTTGCAATCTCAACTGTATTCCGCCAAGCATGATACTGGTGATAGAGAGGGTCTCTCTATCAGCACTGAGGGTATAAATAGTGTCCTTACGGCCCCAGATGATGCTTCTCGAACTGCCGCCACTGCAGCTCTCCCTCAAAATGAGCGTGTACGACTTAACAATGTTGTCAATGACACATTCACTGGTGGGCATGGTAGGGCCGCAGTCAGCCAAGAGCAACTTGGTAAAATGGAACGCGGTGAAAGGTCTGTGGTAATAGACTCTAAACAAGCTCAAGTTGCTAGCACGCTAGAGAATGTTAGGATGGGTACTGTCTCCGGAGCTGATGCTGCGGTCGAGATAGCTAGACATCGCGCAGATGCCTTAAGCCTAGCCCAGGCCTCTGCTAAAAAAGAAAACCAAGATGGTGTTACGGCTGCAAACACTTTAATTGCTCAGATTGACCAACAAATTACAAACCACAACACAGCCACACCACCAGGAACAACGGCTGTAGTAGACAACACTGTCGTCGAAGCAGAGTCAACAAGAGCCCTTCAGCAAAGATTTGGCCTTCCGGGCGAGCGTCCAACCGATACCTACACTTAGGTTTGAGTAACTAAATATTAACCAAGAACTGATTTCAAATGGAACATCTTAACCCTAGCAGATCCACCTATACCAGCGTCGCCCCGCCCCCAACAGGAATCCTAAATAACCTATCTGAAAATGGAATAGACCCTGGCAAACCACCAGATGAAATAACCACCTTAGCAAACGAACTTGGGCAAGCCTGCGTAACTGCAGCTTTTCTAACACCAGTAGGTTTAAACTTAGGAACAACCACTTACAGCAACCTCCGAACAGAAAAAATTGAAGGTCAAGTAGCTAGAGAGGTTCGAGTAGGCAACACCTCAGCCGTCAACGCGGAAGTCAACAACCTCGCCGCCACCAGCTTAGACCCAGCGATAAGAGATATTGCCTCTGAAGCAGGTAAATTAATTCCAAAGCAGCCACAACTCACTCCAGCAGTCTTAAAACTTCAGTCTGAGATTGAGGCCATTAAAGCATCTAGCAGGGCCGGCAATGCCGGCCCTGCCGTAAAGCAACAGCTAAGAGAGAAGCAAAAAGCACTTGACAGGCTCCGGCGAGAGCACAAAAGAATGTCTTTCAGCACTCGCACCAGAGCCGAAAAAACCACCAGAAGAGCAAGAAAAAGTATGCAAGAAGGTGTTAACAACCCAACTCGAATTGCCCACCTAACGGGCACCGATCAAAGATCTAAAGTTAGAGACTGGCAAAGAGGGCAAAAAGAGGCTAACGACTCCGCCAATCAAGTTTCCACCAAAGGGGCAATCCTCATAATTAACGGACGCAAACATGTCGTCGTGGACACTAAACCTCAGCCAGTCCAAGCCTTCCGCCCAGATAGAACAGACCGAAGATCGTCATCGCTCTCAGACCCAATACTAGATAGATCCGCAGTGCCCAGCCCGGATGGAGGCTTTCTGCATGATGTTTACATAAACACCGCACCTCCAGGGCAGCCACTAAGACTCATATCAATGCCCCGGGGAGCCATCCAGCCTGGTGGCACGGCTTACCAAAGCTTAACAGGAACACCATCTTCAGATGGCAATCTATACTATAGAGATGGAGCACAAGTAGTCCCTAGTGAATCAGTAGAATTCGACATCCCGTATCCAGCAACAGGAATACTCCCACTAGGGGCAGACCAAGGTAAAGAATACACAAATCCTGCAACCGGAGAGAAACGCCTCAAATACTCAGCTCCCGTCCAAAGTGAGCAATCATTCGTAAAAGAGGAAGACGAAGTGGTTTTACAGCCCCTACTCTCGGGCGCAGAAGCAATCCAAGCTCTCGTTGGCAATATAGCTGGCCAGCCAGAATTTGATGAAACCTTATTAAAGCAGGTCAATATGCGTCTTTCCGAACTTGAACATGACCTAAGCGCCGGAGACATCCAGCCCATTAAAAATAGGAAGCGAAAAAAAGCCTTAAAAGAAAGTCTGATTTTTAAACCATCTGATACCGCCACCCCACCAGAGCTACGCCCTCCACACGATACTATAAAGCAAACTGGCCACTTCTCCCGCTATACTCACCAAGGTGGCAACCCGGAAACAACCCGGGCCAAACGCTGGGACGAATACATCAAGATAGTTACTGAAATACGACACCGGACAATGCAACAAAGTGGCGCCGACAAAGCCAAAAATAAGGTCCGCAGAACCCGCATTACCTAGTTTCTATCTTTAAGTTGTCTCGCTCTCTAAGCAAAGGAGTGCATCATGTTAAACTTAGACTTATATGGCAAATCATAAAGTACCTACAGATGTTGAAACAGCAGATAAGTTAATCGGCTTTTTAAGCTTGAAGCAGTTTATTTTTACGCTTGCTGGTTTTGGAACAATCTTCATAGCATACACTTTTGCTAAAGCTACACCATTCCTCGCCATCCCGTTTTTACCAGTTATATTTGTCTTTTTTATTCTCGGACTCTATCAAAAAAAAGACCAGCCAGTAGAAGTTTTTCTGGCTGCTTGGCTTAAGTTCAAGCTCAGCCCAAAAACTAAGATCTGGAACCAAGAAGGTTACGAGCAGCATGTTATAGTCACTGCCCCTAAAAATGAGACCATCGACTACTCCAAAGGAATGACCAGGCAAGATGTTCGCGATAAACTCAAAGGCCTAGGTACTATTGCCGATACAAAGGGTTGGTCAGCTAAGGGCGTCTCTAGCCAGGATGCACTTAGCCTTGGAGATCAAAAAAGTGAACGTCTACTTTCCTTAGAAGAAGTTGATGCACTACAAAAAGCACGAGAGGGTACACCCGAACCATGGGAACTTGTCGATGTCCAAGATGCCAATAATTCTACTACTGCCAGCCGTTTTGAAACTGGATTGGATGAACTTAGCATTCAGTCTGATTATCAAGCCCAGCAGATCATGAAGCCTCAAACGGAGTTTAGCACTGCGACTCCATTCCAGCAGCCTAGCACGCTAAACCCAGATGCGGCTCAGCTAAACCCTCAACAGCAAGAACAGATTCAGCAACTCTCTACCGCCGATGCGCCTATTTCTACTGTCGCTCATCAGGCCCAAGAACTAGTGCACCCAAATGGAGAAATAGATTTAGATAGCGGCGCAGTTTTTAATCTTCATTAAAAAGTCTGGTGTTAGTTTTAATATTAGCCTTGCACTCAAATAAACTGAAGCTAGCAACAACACCAGCATAATCACGACTGCAAATAATACTCAAGGATTCAACACCACACACAGAAAGACTCACAGTAATTTAGAGTTTTCCAAAACTTTCCCGCTTCTTCTTGGACCAACTCTCTGATTGTCTAACAAGTTCCTTGATGTCCGTTTTATCTTTTAAGATGAATGGGATTACCTCTTCACTGTAAATACCATTCTGAGATCCTTTTACCAAAACAGCCATTCCCGCAACTACCTCACCTTCTAGGTAGTTCCCAGCTCGGTAAGGATTAGCAAACCACCTATATTTAACTCCTGCAGTTTTTAGAATCGGTATATAGTACTTCTTAGCAAGGGAGCCAATCAAAACTACCTCCTGGAGTTTTTTCTTCTTAAGGTAGAATGCAACTTCACTATGCGCTTCTCTTTCTAGGCCTTCACTCATTTCATTAATTCCCCCCAAAACCGCAATCTTACGCTTCGCGTTGAATTCGTATAAAAGATCTAAAGCAGCAATACTAACGTTCGCTCCCACATTATTATAGCTGTCATCAATAATTACAGACCCCCTTAGACCAGCTAGGAGCTTTCCTCGACCATTTGTGGCAGAAAGGCCGCCCAGACTCTCAGCAGCTTGATTTAAATCCAAATTTAGCTCTTCCGCTACCATCAGCGCCGCACCAATTACAAAACCTGAATGCCCATGAAGTAAGCCGCTCCTAACCTTGAACTCCTGACCATCGAGCTTAATTTCAAACTCTCGTTTTGTATTTAAACCGATACCCTGCAGTTCATTAGAGCGGACCCTAACAGAATTCGTGTCTGATGTTCCAAAGTAACGCACATCTGAGCCTGCCTTTTCTAACTCTCTGCGATATTCTTTTTCCACTAGATCACTATTTGCAAAAATTTTTTTAGAGTACCTTACTACAGATAACTCTTCGTTCGCCAACTCTCTCATGTCTTTAAAATTTTGCATATGTTCCGGAGTTATTGCCGTCAACACGCAGATATCTAACTCTAAGAATTTACCAAACTGTTTCATTTCACCAGGTGAGTCAGTTCCCATTTCTAAAATTCCAATATCAAAGTCAGCGACTTCTTTAGATTTTTTCTTAAGTTCAAGGTACGCTTTCATTAAAGCGGGAACGCTATCAATATTTGGATATTCAACGCCCATCAAAACGAATAAAGAGGCAAGCGGATCATTATAAGAGCCTTCGTGAACTAAAACCCGATTCTGACCATTATCTAGCGCTGCCTTTAGGGCAAACTTTGTAGAAGTTTTGCCCACGCTCCCAGAAACACCCACGAGCTTCATGTTCATGTTATTGGCTCTAAACTTACGCACACTCTTTGAATAAAGCGTTATCCAAAATCTTTTAGCCCACTTCCTGAACCATCTTTTTAACTTCATTCCTGAGGAGCTTTCTTATTATAAATCTTACTTAACGTTGATCGGAAAAAACCTTAAGATAAGTTTAACTTAGCAGACAAGAATTCTCCAGGGTAACCAATAGATTAAAGTCTAGATCCAGAAAATTAGTGAATAAATAAGTATTTTCCGAGTTCGCTAGATGGAACAGTCCTACGAGTAACCCTACCCCATGCAGGGTAGTTCATGTCGCTAACTGAAAGACTCCCGTCACCGTTAACAGCCTCGACATAAGCAACATGACCAGCTCCACCGATATTCCTGTGGTAGAGCACATCACCGCTGCGCGGATTACCGTCTACAGAATATCCGGCTGAAGCGGCCGCCCTAGCCCAACTTATTGCATTGCCCATTCTATTTGGAATCGGTCTCCCGATCTGCGCTCTTCTGTTTGCAGCATGCCAAGTGCAATATCCTCTCGTGTAGGTATTGCCTCCCGTAAAAACTGGGTTGGGAGTTGGACCGTAACCTCTGCTTGTACCGGGAAGGCTTGTTAACTGGGGCACTTTTCTAGGTGTTCCATTAGGAACAATGATTTGTGTTTTTTCGGTAATCTCTGCATCTGCTGAAATATCGTTAAAAGCAGCGACTTCTTCTGCAGAACTTCCAGTTTGTTCAGCAATACTTTTTGCGTTATCACCCCTTTTAGCATCCACCACAACTCCCGTAACTGGTAGGATCTTCAACTTCGTTCCTACGTTCAAGCTGTCACCACTAATTTCATTCGCCCAGCGAATCGTGTCCGCACTAACTGCAAAGTTATCTGCCACACTCTGTATCGTATCTCCTTCTACGCTAATATATTCTTTGATTTCTCTAGAAGACCCTCCGACAACTGTATTTTGAGGCTTATCCACTATATCAGCTTGGATCGGTGCAACAGTCTCTTGAATTAAAAGAGTATCCCTACTCTCTGTGATATTGCTCGCTACTAGAATTTCAGACTCAAGACTAACATAAGATGCCAAGCTTGCAGAATCTAGATTCTCGGGAACTCGATTCAAGCTCTCCTCATTCGGGTCACTCAATAGACTGGGTACGGATGCAAGGTTTTGCTTCTCTAAGCTCTTTGCTGCAATAAATGTCTCTGAAGCTGGCGCAGAACTAAGCTGCTGAGGCCTAGCACTAAGTATAAATAAACCCAGGATACTAACCGATAAAAATATCCAAAAAGCCCTGTATAATTTCTTGTTACGTTTAAAAAGGGTTCTGGCCCTTAGAGGTTCAATTAGCCTTATCCTTTTAGGCTTTTCTCTATTTAAAGAAATCGACCTTCTTCTAACTTTGATAATTCCCCCTGTCTATCTCTATTCGAGATCTACTTATAAATTGTAAACTAGTTTTTTATTATTTCGATTTTAAGCTGACTTAGATTCATGAAGTATCAACATATTTATCCAAAGATAAAAAGATAACTTTTATTTAGACTTACTGCTAATTCTTTAGAACTTCAGCCTAAGAGAATATTACATTATATTCTCATATTTTGCAAATATACACAGTTTGTACACCCCTATTAACGGCGGAGAATACATTAGCTGTGGAGAACTCACTACTAAGACCCTCATTACTTTCTGGGTAGGTGCTAGTAACAACACATGTGGAAAACTCGATACACTTCACCTATACTTAGGGCTATCAAACTAGTAAATAGATGAACCACTGCCACATCAAAGAGAAATAATAATGTTAAAAAATGCAGTAAATGGATAAGGCAAAGTTAGATTTAATATGGGATACAAGCCTGCAGGAAGTTCAAAAAGAGCTCTCAGAAGCTAACTTTAAAACTTGGTTCCTGTCTACCACCCTAGAAGAGGTTGACCCAGTCACTAAAACTGCTTTAATAAACACACCTAACAATTTTGTCAGCAAGAATTTACAAGCAAAGTACAGCCAAAAAATCTTGAAGTTGCTCAAAAAGCATGCCTCAGTAGAAATACTTGAGTTAGACTTCAAAGTTGCTGGATCTAAAAAAGGTAGCGCCAGAAAGAACACCGCAAATACAGAGCTTAAAGAATCTCAAAGTTCACACAACACTCACTCTAAGCCCTCCTATATAAAAAAGAGTTTGGGGCACACCATGTTACCGATTAACCCTAAGTATAGCTTTAATAACTTTGTAGTTGGGGGGAGCAATGAACTTGCCTATACCGTTGCTCAGGCGATTTCTAAAGCTCCTGGAGAACGCTTTAACCCCTTGTTTATCTATGGCGAGGCGGGGCTGGGAAAAACTCACCTGATCCAGGCTGTTGCAAATGAAATATTAAATAGTTTTCCGGATAAAAAAGTTGTTTATACCTCAACGCAAGCTTATATTAATGATTTCTTAGATAATATTCGTAATAAATCATCTTCAAACTTTTCAGAGACGTACAATCAGGCAGACGTACTTGTTATAGATGATATTCAATTTATAGCAGGTAAAGATAAGACTATGGAGGAATTCTTTCACACCTTCAATCTTCTCCACCAGAACAACAAACAAATCATACTCTCAGCAGATCAACCACCCAGGTCAATTCCAACCTTGCCAGATAGGCTCCGCTCTAGATTTGAATGGGGAATGACAGTGGATATTCAGTCTCCGGACTTTGAAACGCGCTGCGCCATCATTCAATCAAAGGCAAAGTCTCAAGACATTGAACTAAGCTATGACGTCGTGGAATTTATTGCCACTAATATTAAAAATAATATCCGTGAATTAGAGGGCGCCATTAACCAAATAATTGTTCTCTGTCAGGTCCAAAATCTAGAGCCAGACCTCGACCTTGTTAAGAATATACTTAAGTCATCTACCAAGGCCCCGGGAAGATTTACTTATCGACAAGTTATATCTGTCTGTTCAGAATATTTTGGTATAGAAGAGAGTGACATTCTCAGCCCTAGAAGAGATAAGGAGATAACCCAAGCCAGACAAGTTTCAGCCTATCTCATGAGAACCGAACTGAAGATGTCACTACCTAAAATATCTGCAGCAGTTGGCAGAAAAGACCACACCACAGCAATGCATTCAATCAATAAAATCACTAAAAACTTAGAGAATGACTTTAATCTAAAAAGACACATTGGTGCCATCAAAGAAAAATTGTATGCAAAGTAGCTATAATAAAGTGAACAAGATTTCTTCAAAAAATAGCTCTAGTCCGTGCACAAAAGAGTACATAACTTGTTCATATATTGTGCAGATCCTCACACTTGTAAACAACTTAGCTATACTTACTGTTGCTAAAAAAGTAACACTATTCATTTCCCTCCACTTTTCCTACACAAACAATACACACTTTATACCTAACAGCTTGCTCAGGGTAGACAGCCTAACTGTTAAGCAGTCTTTATCCACCAATCACACAGGCCCTACTACTACTACTTATTTAATTACTAAAGGTAGGGAACAAAAAACATACACTTCCCAGAACATAAAAATGTATACAATTGGAGCTAGTTAAAATAAACTCATTAAAAATATGTTAAAAATTCAGATCAATCGACAACTTTTTATCAGCTACCTTTCCATTGCTTCAAAAAGTTCTGGAAGCAACCTAGATTTACCTGTTTTAAACTCAATTCTAATTTCAGCAGATTCTCAAAAATCATCTTTAAGGTTGACATCAACCAACCTTAGTCAAGCTGTCATATCTACTATTTCTGCAAAAGTTATCTCACCAGGAAACATTGCCATACCGTCTAAGGTAGTTTTTGAATTCCTCTCTAGCTTAACCGACGAAACTGTTATCATCGAGGAACTCAAGAATCTAAAACTTAAAATAAGTGCCAAGAATCATAATTCAACCATCTATTTAACAGATGTTTCAGACTATCCTGAGCTACCTTCAATTTCCTCAGAACATACCTTAGAGGTTCAATCCGATAACTTAAGGAAAGCATTTCTGGAGACATCTTTCGCAGCAAGTAAAGATGACACTCGTCCGGTTCTAAGTGGAGTTTTATTCTACTCAAATCAAGAAAATAGTCTTACTATAGTCTCTACAGATAGCTACAGATTAGCCGAGAAAACTATTCAGGTTGAATCCAAATTAGAATTTAACGCTAAAGCAATTATTCCTACTCAAACTATTCAAGATGTCCTTAAAATCATTGGTCTACAGGGCTCTACAAATACCATGATCCATGTTGAAGATGATCAAATAAGCTTCGTTATCGGCAATGTTACTATGGTCAGTCGTCTTATTTCCGGAGACTATCCAGAGTATAGAAATTTAATTCCAAGCAGTAGTGACCTCAATTTTTTTGTTGACAGAGAAGAGTTATTGCAAACCGTTAAAATTGCTGCAATTTTTGCTAAGGAATCAGCAGGAACAATTTCACTAGAAGTGGATAAAGAAGACCAACTCCTTAAAGTAAATTCAGTTGCTAATCAAATGGGTGAAAACCATTCTCAGATAGCTATTTCTACCGACTCAGACGGTTCTATCAATATTAACTCTCGCTACCTAGTCGATGCACTTAACTCATTCGATGAAGATATTTTGGATATTCGTTTCTCAAAGGGCTTGGCACCGTTTATAGTTTCTCCCCATAAAAGCGGTGAAGAAGGTCATCTCCACCTTATAATGCCCATCAACTCTTAACTTTGGAGCTAACTACTCTAAGAACTTCAACAAATTAAGTTTAAGTTTAAAGCTTTTGTTGTATAATCTATCCTACAAGTTAAAGTGATGAATACTTTTATTAATGCCAAAAAAAGTTAACCCTAATTCCAAACTACCTAAGAGCAGGGCCGTTAAGTCCAATCTAAATAAACCTATTTCTAGAGTTAAGAAAAGAATGTCTACTGAAGGCCGTGTTAAAAGTAGAAAGATAAAAAGTTCTGCTCGTCACTCTAAGAACCAGCCGAATAGTAATTCACTGCACTATAAGAATATCTCTGATTCTTCCAGCACAGTAGGCAACTCCATAAAAGGCTCCTCATCACTTAAGCCTCGAAGACGAGTTACTAAGAAGAACTCCAGCCGAAGCAATCGTACTGCTCCACGCATTCTCGCTGGCCAGCCACCCGAAGGCCGGATCAAAAAGGCACTATGGTATGCCCACCCTAAAAGGTTCTTTAAATTTCTATTTAGCAAAGAGGGCCTCTTCTTTAGCCTCAAGGCTGCCGGTATTGGGATTTTACTACTTGGTCTCTTCATCTTCGGGCTTTTTGCCTACTACAGAAAAGACCTTAATAAACTCAAACCAGAAGAAATTGCTGCCAGAATCAAGAATAGCGGAGTCAAATATTATGACCGAACAGGCGAGGTGCTGCTCTGGGAACAAAAAGGCCAAAAAGATCGTACAGTCGTAGAAAGTAATCAGATTTCTGATAACATTAAAAAGGCTACCATCGCCCTTGAAGATCGTAATTTTAAAAATCATCGTGGCTTTGACCCTAAGGGTTTGCTAAGAGCTGTTGTTAAGAATAGTTCTAATTCTGGAACTAAACAGGGTGGTTCAACCATCACTCAACAGCTAGTCAAGAACGAGCTACTCACTAATGAAAGAAGCTTTTCTCGTAAACTTAAAGAACTAATTCTTGCAATAGAGGTTGAGAGAACCTACTCTAAAGATCAAATTCTAACCCTATACTTGAATTCGAATAACTATGGAGGAACTGCTACAGGGGTAGAGCGTGCTGCTCAGCGTTATTTCGGGGACACCAAGCACGCCTCAGACCTAACCGTTGAAGAGTCACTTTTTCTTGCCTCTATTCCTCAGAGCCCAGCTAGATATGACCCATATCGAGATTCTTTCGATGCTGACCTTCTCAAGGGACGCATGCAAGCAGGCCTAAAGGCAATGGTAGAGACAGGAGTCATAACTCAGTCAGAAGCAGACAAAGCAAACACTACTGCGGTATTAGACAAGATCCAACCAAAAGACCTTGCCCTCAAAGGCCAATATGAAGACATAAAAGCTCCACATTTCGTCCTAGAGGTCGAGAAACAGCTTGAGGCAGAGTTCAGCGATAAGCCGCTCCAAACTAGCGGATATAAAGTCATTACAACTCTAGACTGGGATATGCAACAAATTGCTGATAAGTCTGTTCAAGACAATATAAAGTACGTTGATTCTGGAGGCGGGAACAATGCCGCTCTAGTTTCCGTAGATGTTCAAAGCGGTCAAGTGTTAGCCTATGTTGGTAGCAGAGATTTTAAATACGAAGGATTTGGGCAGTATAACGAAGCCACAGAGCCTAGGCAACCAGGGAGTAGCATAAAACCATTTGCCTACTCAGAACTATTTAAAAGTCCTGATTGGGGCCCTGGAAGTACCATTTTAGATACTCCAAACACCTGGAAAGGGCTTGGGGGCGACGGTAACGATTACACGCCTAATAACTTCGATAATAAGTTCAAAGGCCCAATGTCCATCAGAAAAGCTCTGCCAGAATCTAGAAACTTACCAGCTTTAAGGGCTATTGATGCAGCAGGAGTTGAAAACACAGTTCAGCTCGCAAAAAGTATGGGCGATAAAGATCTCTGCGAACTTACTAAAGCTGCTGGCAAAAGTTATAACATTGCCGTTGTACTTGGTGGTTGTGAAGTTAAGCTAGAAGAGCATGTTCAAGCTTACTCAACTTTTGGTAGAGCCGGTGTTGCAAAGCCTCAGGCCAAAGTTTTGCGTGTTGAATCTTCGACTGGCGAGGTCGTCAAAGAGTGGAAAGATGATCAAGCTGAGCAAGTTCTTAACCCAGAAATTGCCTGGTTAATGAGCGACATATTAAGTGATGACGATGCCCGATCGGGAACTTTTGGACGTAACAGCAGACAGATAGTCATACCAGGCATAAAAGCAGCTGCAAAAACAGGAACCACTAACCGAAACGCTGAAGGATGGATGATGGGCTATACTCCAAAAATTGCTGCCGGAGTTTTAGTAGACCGAAGTGATCACGGCGGCATGAATGGTATAACAAGTAGGATGACCGGTCCAATCTACACCGATTTTATGAGAGAAGTCTACAAGCTCAAAGGCTGGAAGTCGGAAGACTTTTTTGAAAGGCCTGCCGGAATTCAAAAACTTACTGTCGATGGCCGAACAGATTGGTTCCAGAGCTACTTTAAGAAGCCAAAAGAGCTTCCATCTAAAGAATTTACAGTTGATAAGATTACTAAAAAGCTTGCGACAGACTGTACTCCTCCGGCAGCAAGAGAGGTTATCCGAGCAATAACCTTTAAATCTGGAAGTGGTGAAAATGACTTAGATTACAAGGCTGAGGGATACGATCTTAAAAATAATGACGACCTCCACAACTGTTCAGACGTCAAGGCAAATGCCTCCATCAAGGCTGTCAGCTCGGGTGCTCCAGGTCAATACTCAATCACTGTGAACATATCCCAGGGTACGCACTCTTTGCAAGGAGCAGAGCTTTATGTAGACGGAAACCTAGTACAAAATCTTGGTGCTGGCACTTCGTCAGTTACCCAAACTCTCGCAGCAGGGCAGCATTCAATTAAAGTCGCAATGTCGGATAGTGCTCTCTACAGTTCAGAAAACTCAATTACAGTTAACGTTGTTGCCAACTAAGTTTTTCTGAATTAACCTCAGATTTATACCCCACAACCACCAATCACCGTCCCAGGTCTGTCGAGGTAGTAGAACTTTGTTTGCTAGGGTAAGAGTACCTATGCTAAACTTAAGCCTAATAACATTGAGAAGATCTACTCTAAAAATAGATAATTTTAAACTAAACTAATACCTGCCCCAAAAAAAATAACCACACCACTCTCCCTCCTCAAAAAACACTCCAAGCTTCTTACTCTTCTTATCCTAAGCTTAACCCTAGGAGCTTACTCACTAACTAACAACAGAACTAACGCCGCCTCCACCATCACAGTAAACTCTATAGCCGACACAGAAGCTAACGATGGTCTCTGTACTCTAAGAGAAGCCATCACTGCTTCTAACAATGACACAGCCAGTGGAGCTACTGCAGGAGAATGTATTGCCGGAAGTGGCAACGACACCATCAACTTCAATATCACAGGAACAGCCGACTTCACTAACAGCGGACAGAATGGCTACACCATTAAACCTCAGTCTGGACTCCCAGGAATCACAGACACCGTAATCATAGATGGTTATAGTCAACCTGGCTCACAAGCAAATACTGCGATAGCCCCAAATCCGTTAAATGGTGTGCTGCTTATTGAGTTGGACGGGGCAAACGCGGGTAACAACAGCGGCCTGGTTGTGCAGTCGCCAAATACAAAAGTAAACGGGCTAGTAATTAATGGATTTAATTTTGACGCAATCGGTGTTGGGGGTGACGACCTCACAGTCCAGGGATGCTATCTTGGTACCGACCCCACTGGCCTAATAGACGTCGGTAATTTGAACTTAGGTATAGCAAACTCAGGAAGTGGTGAAAATCTGCTGGTTGGTGGGCTAGATGCTGAGGATCGAAATTTAATATCTGGTAACGAAGCTGGCGCCTCATCACCAAATACAGGCAGCCACAACTGGACGTATCAGGGCAACTACATAGGTGTAGATGCTACGGGACTGGTAGCAATGCCGAATGCTCAGATCGGTGGCAGCGGTGCCCTCTCTCTTGATAATAGTGACGGTCACGTTGTCGGTGGCTTAGAAGTCGGAGCAATTAATGTAATTGGTGAAAATCTTGGTCATGGAATAGCACCACACAACGTAGATAATATAATAATCGAAGGCAACTATATTGGACTCGGCTATGATGGAACTACAGTTCTTGGGAACACCAATAGTGCTGGTTATGGTGCTGGCATAACTTTGAACGATACAACCAACTCTTCGATTAAAAATAATCGTATTGCTGGCTGGTCGATGGGAGGGGTTTCTGTAAACCAAGGGGATAGCAACATACTTATTGAATCAAATACTGTCTATGACAATGCCAAGAATGGTATAGAGTTGAAAAGTACAAATATAACAGTTAAAAACAATACTGTTTACGACAATGGCTTTTCCAACATTAACAGTACTGCTTTTTCAGCCTTCGGAGCTCCTGCACAAGACATTAAGATTGTGAGCAATAAGGTTGGGCTTAAGGAAAACGGTGAGGCTGCTAGTAATAATGCTGCCGGAATTGTTGTAATGGGCGATCCGGTTAACGTAATAATTGGCGGAATAGACTTGGCAGATGCAAATACTATATCTACAAATAACGCTGCTGGGATTATTGTTAGTTCAATTGCCGTCGACGTAGCAGGAGCAACAATTACACCAGAGGGTGTCTCAATTCTTGGCAATTCTATGTCAAAAAATAATCCAAGTACTGCTGGGTTATTTAAGGGTGATGGATTAGGGATAGATCTCATTAAGGCTACGGATACTGATTCTCGACCTGATGGCTTACCTAACAACTTCACTGATCTAGGACCTACCCTCAACGATGCTGGTGATCCGGACACCGGCCCCAACAACTTCATCAACTTCCCCGTTCTTACTTCTGCCACTCAAACTGGCACTAATGCCGAGATTAATTTTAACCTTGATGCAGCCGATGGAGAGAATGATCAATATCGTGTAGAGTTCTTTAGTAACGACACTCCTGACCCATCCGGCTACGGAGAAGGTCAAACTTTCTTAGGCTCAACTACCGTCACCAACGGCAACAGCCAAATAGCTAATTTAACTCTCCCATCCGGCACCAACTTGGCGGACAAATCTATCTCCGCCACAACTACCGCCATTGACAGCAATGCCACTTCTGGCTTTGGCTCCACCAGTGAGTTCAGCCAAATAGTCACTGCCACTCAAGTTCTAACTCCAGCTACAGAACCAACCACTCCAACTTCATCCCCAACGTCTTCCACTAGTAACCCAACCCCAATCACCAACCTAGCCTCCACAGGAGACAACCTTAAGCTTCTCTTCCTAATTGCTAGCCTGCTGCTACTCGGAGGCTTAGGAATGCTGGCTAAGAAGCATTTGCCGCGAACTGCTAAGAAGAAGTAGAGTAAACTCTATTTGTAATCCACTCACACATCCTGTCATCTCGAGCCTGCCATGGGAGATCTCTAAGCTGAACCTCGATTTATCGTCATCCTGAGCTTGTCGAAGGATCTGAGCTAAAATCCCTCGAATCTTCCGAGCTCATTATCACTTTCAATCCACTGCATAAATTACATAAACTTAATTTCATGCAAAAGCAGTACTACGTCTACATTCTATCCAACAAGGGTAGGTCAACCATCTACATTGGGATAACCTCGGGCTTAGTAAAAAGAATAACCGAACATAGAGAAGGCATTTATTCAACTAACTCATCCAGCTTCACCTCAAAGTACAACTGCAAAGACCTTATTTATGTAGAGCAGCTTTCTAATCCAGAAGAGGCTATTGCCAGAGAAAAGCAGCTCAAAGGTTGGGGCAGAACCAAAAAGTGGCAGCTTATTCTAAGCCTAAACCCAGACATGAAGGACCTCTCCGATCTTATTTAGCTCAGATCCTTCGACAAGCTCAGGATGACGGGATACGGAGAGAGTCCGACAAAGCCTTAATTGACAATCTCAGGATGACACAGCTATGCGATTTCCCAAGGGTTAAACTTAATACAAAAAACCAACCCCAAATGGAAGGACCTGGATTTCTCGGCAGGCTCGAGATGACAAAAGCCTGATATTAAGGTTAAGGGTTTAGGCCACTGCTATCATCGTCACTAGCGATTTGAGCATAGTACTTTTCAATCTGTTTCAAGTGCTTTTCTCTAAATCTCTTAAACTCAGTTTTGCTCAAGGCATTTTTCTGCAGGAAGGACCCCATTTTTTCAGAACCTATCAAGTGTGGCATTATTACGTAAGATGCTCCTTTTGAATATAGCTCCATTGCTCCTTCAGCACTATCTGCAGAACATATGAAAACAGCCTTTTCATTATGAGTACTTAACCAGTTAACCAGAGTTAAATTTATGTGATGATCAGATATTGTTGAAACAACTAGTTTAGAATCTTTTAAATTAATCTCATCTAGAATGTCTGCATCCGTAACATCCCCATACATTAAGTCTAAGTTTTGTCGGTCCAACATTTCTATGACTTCAGGATCATAATCCACCACAATAAATTTACGCTTCATCTTCTTAAAGGTCTTCACAAACTCTGCTCCACCTTTTCTATAGCCCAGCATTACAACTGGATAGTGCACCGCAGGGTGTCGCTGTTCTTGCGTCGTAACCTTCCTTTCAAATATTTTTAACCTATTTTCAACGAGTTTAAATAACTCATCATCATACTTCATCATGTAAGTTGAACTTGTGAAAGTTATTAATGCAACTAAAGTTATTACAACTCTAGCTTTCTCAGAAACTAAATTATTATCAAATGCTGAAAATATAAAGACTAAAGAAAACTCACTAATTTGTGAAAGTGCAATTGCTGTTTTAAAACTTGCTCGTTTTGTGTAGCCACTCATTCCCATGCTTCCCATGACGATAATTGGCTTAATTACAACTACAATCAAACTTAAAAATATTGCCGGGACTATCACTGCAAACATCTGCCCTGGAATCATGCTGTGGCCTAGAGACACAAAGAAGATCACAATAAAGAAGTCTCTCAGTGGCTTCAACCTTGAACTAACTTCACCGCTAAACGGTAGAGTCGCCATACTTGCACCTGCAAAAAGAGCCCCTAGCTCTATTGAAAAACCAGCATGCTCAAAGAGTGTCGCGAAACCTAAGCCCCAAGCTAAAGAGACCAGCAACATTAGTTCTCTAGAATGCTCCATTTGTGTTGTAAGCTTAGGCAGTAGCTTCTTTCCAGCCCAGTAAAGACCACCACTTACAACTAAGCCTCTAATTAGTAAGAATAAGATACTACCAAAAGAGGCTCCTTCGCCACTTTGTGCAGAAATAAAGATTCTACCTGCAGTTGCTACGATATCTTGAATAATCAAAACCCCGATTGCAACTTGCGCATAAAGCCTGCTAGTTTCTTTTTTATCATTTAAGATCTTCACAATTATTATTGTTGAACTTAGCGCTAAACTTAAACCGACGATTAAACTTTCCATCACCCCAAACCCCATTAGTACTCTTGAACCGAGTGCACCGATAATTGTTATTAAACCAACTTCAATCGCCGTCGTCGAAAAGACAACCTTACCTAGCTTAGAAAAAACTTTAACATTCAACTCTAAGCCGATTATAAAAAGAAGTAGCGCAACTCCAATATTTCCAAAGACTCCGAAAGCAGTGTCATCGTGGATAACATTCAAAACGGTTGGCCCAGCAATTAGGCCAGTCAAGATGTGCCCGATGATAAGTGGCTGTTTAAAGCGGTGCATTATAGCCGCAATTCCAGCTCCAAGAGCAACCACTAAGCTTAATTCTGTAAAAAGACTAGATCCATTCATTAATGCTTAAGTTTAACACTTTCGCTAAGCTTAAATCACGACTAAGTACTTAGCTATACTTAAGTTTAAGAAAGTTATATATTTAGACTAATGGCAGATGAAAAAAAAGCAGAAAAAAAGTTTGAAAAACCTCCGAATATATTTACACTTAGATATATTAAAAAAAAGCGTCGTAAAAAGGAAAAAGAACAGCCTGAAGTCTTGAACAAGGTTGGTGAGGCGCGTTGGCGACGGCTCGGTGCAGTTGCTAGTTGGGTTGCTTACACCGTCAGGCTTGAAGGAGAAAGTGAAGTTGTACCAGTTAAAAAAACTGCCAGCCGTTTAGAGCTTTCTAGAATTACTAAAAGATTGAAGAGCTATCTACGAAAAAAACATAAACTAGAGCAAAGAGATGAAAAGAAATCTACAAAGTGAGCAAATCAAGATCTGAAGCCGAGCAAAGAACAATCTACTTCATTGGTGGAGCCCCGAGGACTGGAAAGTCTACCGTTGCCTTAAAATTCATCTCCAAAAACCCAATCGTAGCTGCATCAACAGATTCTATTCGGGCTGTTGCTAAAAATCTCTTAAATTCAGAAGTAAATCCAGAACTGCACAGAGTCGGCAGGGGCAGTCTAAGTTTTGAAGAAGAATTCAAAAAAATATTAGCTAACCCACAGAAAAATCTAGAATCCCAGATTAAAGAATCTCAGCAAGTGTGGAAGTCAGTCCTTAAGTTTATATTTAGCCAATTTGAATATGGCCAAGATATGCTCATCGAAGGTGTTGCAATACTCCCCGAAGAAATCGCCAAGCTTAAACTTAATTCTAAGTTGAATATAAAAGCCATATTCCTAATTGGTGATGAGAACAATACAGAGGAAATAATTAAGCACGCCACTCAAAATCCACACGACTGGCTTCATAAGTACAATAAAAATCAGCTCACAGCTTTCTGTGAGCTTAATCAATATTCCCACAATTACTATAAATCTGAAGCTCAGAAATACGGCTTCAAAGTCATAAAAATCGACTCTAAGAAGTTTAAAGAATCCGCTGAAGATGCGTCTAAAGAGCTTCTAAAATAATCTTCAAAATTTGATTAGATGAAGATATATCTTTAAGTGTATAATTCACATTTATAAATAAGTAAAATATGTCTGAGATATACCAACAAATAGCACTAAGGAACTGGAAAGAGTTGGACTTTGAAGACTCCGTTAAACTTAACTGCGAAGCAGAAAAAGGTCTGGGTATTCCACCAGAAACTGGCGACTGGAGGACAGATATGCTTGGAGTTAAAAGAACCTTTATAGACAGTGGTGGAGAATTCTTAGTTGGTCACCTGAACGAAGAACTTGTTATCATGGGTGGTTTTAAACCACTTGACAATAAGGTTGCAGAGGTTAAAAGAATGCGCGTTAGCCCCTCACTTCACAGAAAAGGTCTTGGAAAATGGATGTTAAAGACTATTGAACAAAGAATGAAGATTAAAGGCTATTCAGAATCTAGAGTAAGCACACTTGATGCTCAGGAAGCAGCTTTAGGGCTATATGAATCCAGCGGTTATGAAGAGATAAGTCGAGTCCCTGCTTCAGGCATGGAAAGTGGATTCAAGGTCGTAACTTTTATTAAAAAACTTTAAAAAAGTTAAACTTTAAAATAATTTCTTGGTACTCCGGATAGGACTCGAACCTATGACCTGTCGGGTAGAAGCCGACCGCTCTAATCCAACTGAGCTACCGGAGCGTAAAAATAGAAGTAACTAAAGTTTCTCTATATAAATAATAGTTAAACTTAAGTCTCTATCTGAGGTTATTATAACATGCCACCGCTTAAACTTAAATCTAAGAATCCAGCCGAATCCAATTCCCACCCTAGAATATCAGATAGCGCCTATGTTAAAATTACTGTTACAAATCGTTATTTCAGAAACTTGTTAAACTTAACATTCCAGCCCGCATAGCTAATTATTGAAATGAACTTACGTCAAAGAATGAAGATTAAAGAGAGTATCACCAAAAAACTTGGCTCTATAAAGGCTTCAACAGCCAAACTTCAGGACCTAAAAAGGTCTATTAGCACCAAGGCCCTCTCTAGAAATAGTCTGGAGGAAGACACATCTCAAGATGACACTCCTTCAAAACCTCATTCTCCAAAAAATGTTTTTGCGAGTCTTGACATCGGAACAGAGTACGTCAAAGCACTAATCTCAGAATCTGATGGTGAAGAAATTAAAGTTATTGGAGTCAGCAAAAAACACCAGGGCTTAACAGACATGTACGCTGGAGCAATTGCCGACATCTCTGCCGTAGTCGACAATTGCGACGAAGCTCTCGCTGAGGCAGAAAATATGGCTGGAGTCGGCGTCAATAAGGCCGTCTTAGGAATTGCCGGAGAGCTCGTTCGCGGTATAACCTTTACCGTCAGCTACAAACGATCAAATTCTGAAAAACAGATTACTGCCGAAGAAATGCAACTCGTTATTGAAAAAGCCCAGGCTCAATCTAAGCTTAAGGCCTCAAAGCAACTTTCTGCTGAAACTGGTGAAAAAGATATTGATGTCAAGTTAATTAACTCTGCTATTGTTGCCATGTTTGTCGATGGCTATAAAATTTCTAACCCAATTGGTTTTCAGGGTTCAAAGCTTTCAATCCGCCTTTATTCTGCCTTTGCTCCAATGGTTCATATTGGCGCTCTGCAGCAGGTAGCCAGCCAGCTAGATCTTGAATTAATGGCAATTGCCGCTGAACCCTTTGCTGTTTCTAGAACTGTGGTAGGAACTGACCCTGCAAGCTCAGTTTCCGCCATCTTGATCGATGTTGGAGGCGGAACTACCGACATCGCATTCGTGGAAGAAGGTGGAGTCCAAGGCACACGTTCTTTTGGAATCGGCGGACGGAGTTTTACGAAAGCCATCTCTGAGGATCTCGGGATAAGCTTTAAAAAAGCCGAGCAACTTAAACTTAATTTAAGCTCTGATGAGTATTCCGTGCATGAACGTGGTGCTGCCACTAAAGCTCTACAAAAAACAGTTGAGGTTTGGCTTTCTGGGGTAGAACTTTCGATTGCAGAGTTTGTTGAAGAGCAGGGTCCAGAATATGGCGCTCTTCCTGCAGTCATCATGCTCTGCGGAGGAGGCTCATCTCTTTCAATGCTTCCTAAAGCTCTACACTCTTCTGAGGGCGAATGGTATAAAGATCTACCCTTTACGCTGAAGCCTCGTATCGGGCTGATTAAGGCAGATGCTGCTAAAGGAATCACAGACACGACAGATAAAGTCACTGATCATACCTTTATCACTGCTCTTGGCTTACTCCGTGTTGGGCAGGATACAACTGGTCCAGAGGCTCAGGAGTCTGAATCTAAACTTAAAAATTCTGTCGAATCCTTCAAACGCGTTCTACGAACTTAAGTTTAAGAATCTTCGAGAATCAGCGCCCAGGGTTCGGAGTTATCGGATCTAATGTTTTTAAGCCCGCTATGAATTTATCTGCCTCTGGCTTGTACACTAAACTAAATCCAGCTTCTCTTTCCGACTTTGCAGCTCTACCCATGCTGGAACATGCTAACAGGTATCTACCCTGTTCCATTTCTTCTGGAAAATAGAAGCGTTGGTGGCCAATAATCAAAGGATTCCCTTCAACAGGTTTTGGTTGCTGCACCCAATATCTTTCTAAGAAATCTCTTTCCCTAGAACTAGCTGCACCAAGCACATAAATTCCGGGGTCTTCCGGAGGCGTAAATCTCTTTCCTGTATAAAGTTCTAACAGTAGTCCACCGGCTTGCCCTGCCCTTTTTGGTGCATCCAGTTCGCCCAGACCATCTAATGTCGGGATGACTTCCGTCCCGCTTAGGATTCTTTTTAACTCACCCAGAAACTCATTTGCCTGTTCAGGAGTAGATACCGCTAGACCCGAACCGCTACTTGGAGAATTAAAATCACTCATATTCATACATCTTAACATTATTCAGGTTAAGAGTCAAGCATATTTGTACAAACTCCAAGCGTCATCGTAGCATTTTCAGGGTATTCTTAAGAGTTTAAATCCAGCTTATCCAGAGCCTCAAGCACAAAAAGGTGGAAGTAGTCTACTTTTTGAGGAATAGGCAACTTCTTAAAATCTCCAACCGCCATCCACTCATAGGAAGAGTGTTCACAGCTGAGCTTTATTTCTGGTTCTTCATCCTGGATCCATAGACCATATACCGAGCTGTCTCTGGTTTCATCAACTCCCAGAGCCTTCCTATTTTCTCTTAGAATCTCTTTTAAGCTTAAAGAAGCATTACTAAGTTCGAAGCCCAAACTTAGCTCTTCTTGGATTTCTCTGAGCAAAGCACTCTTAATATTTTCTCCTGGCTCCACTTCTCCACCTGGGAAATCTACATGTTCCGGATAGTGAGGGTGTGTCTTACTTCTTCTTAAGATTAGTAATTTACCTTCAGGATTAAAAATAAGAACTTTTACTACCGGAGGCTTAATCATTGAACTGATTTAATAAATTCTAATCTGGCGGAGGAGGGGGGATTCGAACCCCCGCGAGGACTTAACATCCCCCTACAACTTTAGCAAAGTCGCCCCTTCAGCCGCTTGGGTACCCCTCCAGAAAAATACTTCTCTAAGCCTTTAAGCCAGAAGTTAATCTCAATTATAACACCGATAACAACCTCCTCCAACTCGTGAATTGTAATTAATCTGCTATCCACCGTATACTAAAAACTAGTTAACTAAGCACAGAAAGGCAGATTTAAAATATGTCACAAATAAACCCAGTCGGATGGTTTGAAATCTACACAGAAAATACAATACGTTGTGACTCCACTCAATGAAGTTAACGTAATCCAACAAGGAAGGAGCGGGCTTATCAGAAAAAACCGGGATTAAAAATCCCGGTTTTTTAAAAAGACTTAAGACTAAGTTTAAAACTTACTTCTTTTTCTTTTTTGGAACCTTAAGTTTAAGATTTGGTTTTTTAGCCAATCCTTTAACTGATTGAGGTTCTTCCATTAGTGTGTAAAGCCAGACTCCAGCAGTAGCACCAACTAACGGTCCAAAGACAGGCCCAAGACTCAACCCTCCGAGGCTCTCTCTAACTGTTGCCATAAATATCGCAGGGTTTAGGAATCCTGCTCCACTTACAAAACCAGCAAACAATAAACCTAAGAAGAGCGATGCTCCGATCATAAATCCAGATTCTAGAGAACTTCGTTCTTGCGCAATCGCCGCCCTTATTCCGAATACAAAGATGAACATTCCGAGAGCTTCAGCTGCAAAGATCTTCCATGCGTCTGCGTTGATAAATGTTAGCGCAGTCGCCTCTGGAACAAATAGTTGCATAACTCCAAAAGCTGCAAAAGCACCGAGTAGCTGCACTAGAATATAGGCAACGGCTGCAGCAGTTCTAATCTTCTTAGCTGTCCACATCCCAAAAGTTACTCCTGGGTTAAAGTGACCACCACTAAACTTTCCTAGTGTCATGATAGAAATGCCTAACGCGAAAGAAACCATTAAGGGTACAGATACTAGATAAACTGCCGGGAATGCTTTTTGAACATCACCTGCAGCACTAGCTTGCTGGAATATTGCCAGTCCGCCAGCAGCGTACTTGCTTGCAGCAAGAACCACAAAAACCAGCGTGAAGGTTCCGAGCATTTCTGCCACCAGAGCCACCGGGTTTAAGGTCTTTAATATTTTTTTAACGTAGTCCATATATTTTATGAATACCCTCCTGAGGCATAAATTTAACTAATTCTGAGTGTACACCACTAGTTTACCTCCAGTAAACAAAATTGTTAAACCGACACCGCTTAAGCTTGCCATTAAACTTAATATTTACTACAATATGTCAAATATAGAAACACTACCAAAAGGAATTATTGATACCGAAGCAGCTTAAACTTAAATAACAAGATCAATGCCAAAATCAGGATTTAACGCAGCAGAGTATAAAAGTGCCCCAAAAAGAGTTTTTACACTCTCTGGCCCGCTACGCGCTCAGATGAAGGAGGTTGTTGAGCAGGCAACTTCACCCGACTTGGAGGACCCAGGCATTGTTCGACCGCCGTCCTACACGAACAGGGATTTGCTTGAAGGGGAAGAGGGAGCGCTCATCTCCTTAAGCCTGGAGGAGTTTGAAGAGGTTGAAAGAGCTGGAAGTTTTTCGGGGGTTGCTAGTAGGCCGGCTACTGGTACTCGATACGCTCTACCTACTCCAAAGTTTGCATTTGAACAGAATCCGGGTGCCAGAACGCTACTCTACCTAGTAGGCTTTAGGAGAGCTAGAGAGTTTAAATCCGGCTACCCTACTCAAAGAGCAGCTCTTGTGCCTGATACCGTCGGATACTTACAAAGTATTTTAGTGGCGGAGGGTCAGCACTCAAAATCAGGAATGGAAGAGGCCGTAAAAATTTGGGCAGAACAAAACAAGGCTATAAACGGTCTAGATGGCGGCATTCAGGCTGATCTAGTAGTCAGAGTCGGCGCTGGTAATTATGAGCATTCTTCTGCGGCACTACTAACTGCAATGAACACAGGAAGAACCCTAGGTACAGCATAGAGATGAAGCTCCGTCAGGACCGTTCTGCTAAACTTAATTCCATATGGCAAAAAAGAAGCAGCAACAGTTTGTTTGTACAGAGTGCGGAGAGCAACATTCCAAGTGGTCTGGTAAGTGTGACAGCTGCGGAGCTTGGTCCACACTGGTTGAATTCTTCGAATCTTCAATGCCTAAAAACCCCAAAAGCGGGCAGGGTAGTGAACTTAAATTTAAGTCAGTTCAAGAGTTAGCAAGCTCTAAATCTAAAAATAAAGACCGTATCAAAACTGGAATTTCTGATGTCGACGAAGTTCTTGGCGGTGGAATCGTTGCCGCAAGCGTAAACTTAATTTCTGGAGAGCCCGGAATAGGAAAATCCACCTTAATCATGCAGATTGCCTCTGCCGTTGCTAGTCCCAATAGTCAAGTTCTGTATGTCTCTGGAGAGGAATCTGCCGAACAGGTTGCCTCTAGGGCCTCACGGCTCAATCTTTTAGATAAATCTTCTACTAAAGACTCCGATTCACTCGGAATAGTTTCCTCAACTTCTACAGATGATATCGCCGCAACGATCCTTAAACTTAAGCCGACCTTAGCGATTATTGATTCCATCCAGACCATGGCCTGTTCAGAGGTTAACTCTGCCACTGGTTCTATCTCTCAGGTTACAAATTCAACTCATATTTTAACTCAGGCTGCCAAATCTGCCGGAACAGCTCTGTTTATTGTCGGACACGTTACTAAAGAGGGCAGTCTGGCTGGCCCAAAAATGCTTGAGCATTTGGTGGATGTCGTCTTAAACTTGGAAGGAGATCGTTACGGTGGCTTCAAGATTCTCCGTGCTATTAAAAACAGATATGGCTCAACCTCTGAGGCTGGAATCTTCAACATGACCGATAAAGGCTTGGAGCAAGTCCAAAATCCGTCGGAATCTCTCCTCGCCGAAAGACAAGTTACCGATGGTTCAATCGTTTTTGCTGCCATGGAAGGAACGCGACCGCTGCTGGTTGAAGTTCAAGCGCTAGTTAATAGAACCAATTTTGGCTACCCAAAAAGAGCTTCTTCTGGTTTTGATTTAAACCGACTCAATCTTCTAGTTGCCGTTTTAACTCGGCGTACCAAGTTAAACTTAAATGATTTTGACATTTATATAAATGTTGTGGGAGGAATTAAGTTGACCGAACCTGCCGCAGATCTCGCCGTTGCTATGGCAATTGCCTCCGCCGCCAAAGGCTTAAGTTTAACCCAGGATCTCGCCGTCGCAGGAGAACTTGGTCTCAGTGGTGAAATCCGCCGTATTCCAAATCTTCCAAAAAGGGAAGCCGAAGCTAAAAAGCTTGGTTTTACAGGTTTACTCGCTCCAAAGCCAGATTCTAAATCTAACTTTATTCAGGAGGCTAAATCCCTTCGCGAAGTCCTCAACACTTGGTTCACAGCCAAATAGTCACAATTAAGTTTAAGTACTTGACTTTTTCAATCTAGTTAAGTTATAATATAAAGTACATTAATCAAAATTATTTATGAGCAGTACAGTAAACAGTAGAAATAACATACGAATGCGAACACGAACACCAGAAGATGTTAGAAATATGGCAAGAAACGGGGCTAACGCGGCCCTCTATCTTGGAGCTTCTGTCATGGGTATAGTTAGCATAGCGAATAGCGCAGGGGCTTCTCCAGCTTTCAGTGCCGTACTTTTTGCGGGAACGACTATAAGTGGAGCCGTCTGCGGAGCAAGCATACATTCCGGAATACAAACTGCAACCAGTACCTACATTGATCCTGATGCGCCAACTAATACGACGGCCGAAACTACAGCTTCTCCAGAGCAAAGTTAGGCTTAATTAGTTATTTCTACATCTACGATATAATCTAGATAGACATGCAAGAAGAACAAAGAGATTTTGGACCTCACTTAAATATCTTCGGCCGGGTAGGTAACAGCATTAACTGTCGACTTTCGAAATTGCCAAAGTTACCCAGGCTAGACGTCGCCAAGTCTATAGGTGCGCTATCTTTGGCTGCTTCACCGGTAATACTAAATTCTGGAGCTCAAAGAATATTTAGTGGCATCTCGTCCAGCAGTGTTGGTGAGACCGCCTTTGGTGCATTTGAAATGGGTATCTCAATACTCGCTTTCCAGCATGGAAGTTCTGCCACAAGTCTGGGTTATTAAGCTCATTTAAACCAAGGCCCAACCTTAATAGTAATCCAATGAAGCCAAACTCAAATAAGAATCAAAACATGGGGCCAGCAATTGCTGAGGCTGCTATTGGAGCTCCGCTAGCTTTTTACGGAACGCCGATGATTGCTCTTTTAGGAGTTCTTGCTTTAGGTGGCTCAATTAGACTCACATTGCAGAATATAACTGCTAGTTAATCTAAATTCTTTAAAGCTCTAATCCAAATCTTTCAAAACACTTAAAGTAACTAAATTTAAAAAGTGCTAAAATAAAGACTAGGAATTTATCTTATTTATCTTATTTATCTTATTTAACTCCTAAGCATCTTTACTAAACTACAAAAACTAAACTTAATACTAAATTTATGGAAACCCTAATTCTAATCACTTGTCTTTTAAACTTACTGTTGATTGCTTCAGTTATTAACAACAAAAGCTCATCTTCTAACAAAATAAAATCAACTACTCGTAGAAAAATTGTTCTAGACACTTCCGCCGTAATTGATGGAAGAATTCTCTCTTTGGCAGAAGCAGGTTTTTTGAACCGAGCAGAATTAATCTCAACCAATATTATTTTAGATGAACTTCAATATCTGGCAGATGAAGGGGATAATCTAAAGAGGGCACGTGCTCGCTATGGCCTCGAAGTTCTCAACAAGCTTTCTGATCTTAAGTCTCTAAGCCTAATTACAAAAAATTTAGAAAAGTCAGAACTAGAGGTTGACCAGCAGCTTCTAAATTTAGCTAAAACACTTAAAGCTCAGCTTTTTACAGTAGATTTTAACCTTGCCCAGCGCGCTAAAATTGAAGGTGTCAAGATTCTTTCACCAGCTGAACTTGCCGAAGCCTTAAAGCCTCAAATTCTTCCAGGTGAAGTTTTTAAACTTAAGTTGATTCAAAAAGGAGACAGCAAGAATCAGGCAGTTGGTTACCTCCAAGATGGCACCATGGTAGTTGCAGAAAATTGCCTAGCTAAACTTAACGAGACTGTTGAGCTCCAAGCTAGTAAAATAATTCAAACAGATGGAGGTCGAATCGTCTTTGCAAAACTTAATAACGGGCGAGATAACGGCCGCTCTCGAGGAGGCTCAAGTTCCAGGTCGTCATCCAAGAAAGCAACTCCAGCCTCACCAACTCCGACTAAAGAAGCCTCAGCTAAAGAAGTCCAAAAGCCAGTTCAAAAAAGTGCGCCGCCTCAAAAGCCAACTTCAACAGCCAGGCAAAATCAAAATTACCAACGCCCTAAAAGAGTTAACAACCAAGAAGAATCGCTAATTGCTGCAATTAACAATTCTAGCAAGTAGAAAGTTAAACTTAAGTTCAAAATCTAGTTCAATCTGTTAAAATATAGATTGTTAGCGCCCGTAGCTCAGCTGGATAGAGCACTGGTCTTCGGAACCAGGTGTCGGGAGTTCGAATCTCTCCGGGCGCACCAACAAAGTATCCGAACCTTCAAGTTCGGATTTTTTGCTGGTTTTTCTCCGAAGGAGAACCGAACTCCTGCGGTGAGTTCGGGCAAAGCATGAGTTCACGAATTATCTCTCCGGGCGCACCAGATCCTGTGATTTGTCCTCTAGAGGGCATTTGACTTAAATTATATAGATATGTTATACTAAAGCAAATGATAAGAACAGAAATTTTAGAAGTATCCAATAGGCAGAATGGTGACTGGCTGCCGGGAGTAGAGTGGTGTTTAAATAGAGCCGTTCCATGCGGTAATGCTCTATGTATTGATGAAGCCATGAGAAGTGGGCAGATTTATGAAAGCAATAAGACATCTTCAGAGCACGCTCTTAGTCATGCAGGAAGCATTGCCAGAAAGTGTTTTAGGTCCGAAGGTTGTCCGCTCCGACTAGCTTCTGGAGATCAGACCCCAGAAGCGCCATTGCTAGAGATAAAAACTTTCCATCAAAGACGGCAAGAGCAGCTACTTGCAGAGTTTAGAAGCAGGTAGAACTTAACACATTATAACACTTATGCTTGCTATCACTAACAGGGTTGCTGTTTAATAGAACTTAGAAGTTAAACTTAATTAAACTATTTGCAAAAATGATAAAATTTCCCGTTTCTAGCCAAGGTATCAAGACTCCAAAAAAACTAAATAGAATAGATGTAGGTGATCCTCGTGATTTTTTTGACCTTCTTTCTGCAGTTGAAGCCGATCCTAACACATCACCCAGAATACAAGAACTTGTATTGGAAATGAGCCTTCGCGGTAATGACTCAGTTGGGAAAGCTGTAAGAAAAGGCTTGTGGCTACCAGACACATTAACTATTGGTGAGTCAGAGCATGCTTTAACACCAAAATCTGTCAGTGTCGTCACATCCCTAGGTGAAGGAGCTGTAGAAATTGAAGGAGCTAATTTACCAAAAGGGTATGCTGCCCTACATGTCGGAGACTCTGGACTTTCTGCAGACCCAGAAGGGCTAGTTATGATTTCTGGTCGAACCATAAGAATATAGCAGTAAGCAAAATAGCTCTGCTATTTTCCGGTTTATAACCAAAGTGGGTGTTCGCATAGAATCCACACGAGGGCTTCATCAGAATATTGAACTCCCGAATACTAAAAGCATTCAGAAAAAGCAGAGCTACTTACTATTCTAGCACTTTTACCATATTTTGCAATTTAAGTTTAGTTTTTGGAGCCTTGAAGTCTCCAAGGGCAATAATTTGATTTTTAAAATCGAAAGGATTATAAATAAAAATAAGATGTTTCCTTTTTGTAAAACCAGACTTAAACTTAACTCTATAATTCTGACACCAATAATCCTGATTGCAATTCTTTCTTTTCTTCTTTTAGCCCCAAACACAACCTTTGCAGAAACTCTAGATTCCAACCAGACCACTCTAATTACATCTGGAGAGGTTGGAGCTTTCGATGGTGAAGGTTCCACAAAGTGGGAACAACAGGCGGGGGCCATTGAAATGGCGGACGAGCTAGATGATTCATGGCAACAGGACATTCAAGATTCTGCAGACCCAGATTCGACAATCTCGATTCAAACTGCTCAGGTAGATCCAGATTCTTCAAACCCACTAGAATTTAAGTTTAACGATCCAACTTCAGGCACTGGTTCTCAGGTTACGGTTATGGCCGAACTACGCGATATGACCAATCTGGAAGATCAAAGTGATCTTGGCCGGCTCGCCACAACTCAACCAGAACCAGATATTGGAACATCAGGAACTGGGGCAAATACTTATGATAAGAATACTTTGCAAGATCTTGCACCAATTCCCGCCAGATTCAAAGACCAGCACTTCATAAATGAACAAAAAGCAGGAGGTCGAACTTCTCGCAATGCAATTCTATTCAATTTTTCTGAACCTCTACAGGCATTCGGAGTTTTTCTCGGCGACGTTGAAACTCGCACCGATGGTTTCGGAACCCCAGCTGTAATTCGTCTTTTTGATGCCGCGGGCGCATTCTTAAGCGAAGAGCAGCTCCAGCCAAACCATCCCAAGACTGCATCGACTCAACCAACAAAGGGCGATCAGCCTCCCTGCTAAACAGTAGGGGTTACGGGCATCTTTTACTCACGGCACCACCACCAGTTCCGGGTCAACAATCTAGCTCACCTGCAGAAAATAAGCCCGAACAATCTACTGAATAGTTGTACCGTAGATCCCGGTTAGTTCCAGCGCTCCAAATTCATATAGAATATAATTCTTACGAAGAGTTTAACTTAAATGATAGATATATGAAATATATAGCATTGCTTCGAGGAATAAACGTTGGTGGAAACAACAGAGTTCCAATGGCAGAATTGCGGCATTGCTTTGAATCGCTCGGATATACAAACGTAAAAAGCTACATAAATTCTGGCAACATTATTTTTGATACGAACGAACAAGACATCGCGAAATTGATTAAAAAATGTGAACAGGCGATAGAAGATGTTTTTGGCTTTCATGTCATCTGCTGCGTTATAACCGCCAGCGAACTTCATGATGCGCTTAAGCACGCACCCGATTGGTGGGGACTCGATGATGGTAAAAAACACAATGCAATCTTTGTCATTCCACCAGCAACTGCAGCCTCGATTATGAAGGTGGTAGGCGAGACAAAGCCAGAATATGAAAAGGTCACCTCTCATGGGTCAACTATCTTCTGGAGCGCTCCACTCAGAACCTTTAGCCACACACGCTACAGCAAAATTGTCGGAACAAGCGCCTATAAATCCATCACCATCAGGAATAGTAACACCACTAAAAAACTAGTTGAACTAAGCGTCTAAGAATCTATTAAGTTTAACAAGACCCCTCTTTTAGAGGGCAGTTCTTCAGGAACTCTTTAAAAGAATTTAGAAACCTCAGCTCTTCTCTGCTTGACATAAGCACTAAGCCTGCTATACAATCCCCAGTAGTTACTCAAGGTCTATAAAAACAAACAATAAACAAACACTCATATGAACGGAACAGATTGTGCTAAACACCAAACCCAACTTAAGTTTAAGAAAATCTTCTTTACCACAGCGCTAAGCTTGGTTACAGTATTTGGCATGGTTGGTAGTGCCAGTGCAGCTCCGCAACAATACGATTATGTAAGTTCCGGAGGTTTGGTATATTCAACTAGCGACAACCCCCGCGTGAACTCAAACCCATCCACTACAACCACATACGGCGCAGTTTTAACCAGGGGAAGTGAGCTTGCACCAGGGGAAACTACAGTCGATTCGGGTACTAATTTATTCTACACTTGGAAGCTTGATGATTTGACATCCAGAACTTGCAGCCAGGCGAGTATTGAGTCAATTCATGCAGTAGCTAACGTTACCGCTACAACCGAGGGTACCTCTGATTTAGCTGCAGTAGGTCTTTATGTGCTCGACGGTACTGGTGGCTACATGCTAGATAACTATGCAATCACCACAGGCGTCGACTTCAGAACATCAAGCGCCGGATTTACACCACCTAATAACGAAGGTATATTTGCCGTTGGGCGGGGTACTTTCGGGGATCTTGGGGGTGTTATCTCGGGACAGCTTGATGCGACTTGGGATGTCAGCGGGTTACCTCTCTCTAGTGAAATTGGGGTGATTGTTCAAAATGACGCCGAAAATAGCACGGTTGATCTTCAGACCACATTTCAGTCTATCGTTGTTAACTACGATGATTCTGGTTGCTCTACCAACCAACCCCCAACCATCAATCCAACAACTCCTAAAACCTCAACCTCCACTAAAACCCCAACCGGCACCGTCGTTTCACCTGGCGCGTCACTCAATGCCGCTGATCTCGATGGCGATACTTTGACCTACGCTATCACCGATGGCAACGGCGCAGGATACTTTGCAATTAACTCGGCTAATGGCGATATATCAACTGCCACAGCCAACATCCCAGCTGGAACTTACGTCCTGACAATCCAAGTCAGCGACGGTAACGGCGGCACCGTCACCACCCAGCTGACCATTGTCGTCAGTGCCGACGGCACAGCCACTCTAGCAAAAACAGGTCAACCAACAAGCCTAGTAGTCTTGCTCGCAGCTATCTTGTTTAGTTCTGGAGTATTCGTTATGGTTCGCAGCAAACAATTTCAAAGCTAAACGTTAACTGCTGCATCCTGAGGTAGCTATACTGCTCACTATAAATTTTTACGTAGCAAACAATTATAAATGAGCAGTTTTTAAGGGTGCATGCTTTTCACAAATTCTTCACATACTTGCATTCACTTTTTGAGAATTACACTATTTTACAGCGGTGAGGGTTAGACCCTGGTAGCCTAGTCTCACATATCAGGTCAAGCCTAAGTAAGCAGAGCCTAGCCACTAGTTAGTTGCTTATGTTAAACTTAAGTTCAAATTAGTAAACAAAAGAAGTCTTGTTATGAGTTTTTCCAGAAAGGTTGTACTACTGAGCTTTAGCATTCTAGTCTTTATCTCCACAAGCTTACTAGGTTCGGAATCCACAAACGCAGCCTTCCCCGGGTCTAATGGTAGGGTCGTGTATACAGATTACATACCGGAACAGGGTTCTTTAAACTCATATCTGATTTAATCGGTAACAACCCCCTAACTGGCTTTAGCATAGAATTTACAGATATTGACCCTCCTCCCGACACCTCCGCCCCCACCAACATCTCCCTCTCCAACTCCTCCATCGATGAAAACATTACTCCGCCAGGTGATGTCGGAACGCTAACTACAGAAGACCCAGACTCTGGGGACACCTTCTCCTATACTCTAGACTGTGACTCATCTGCTCCAGACGACTCCTCCTTCTTCATCGATACAGATCAACTTAAACTTAACCTTTCTGCAGACTACGAAACTAAAAATAGTTACGACATCTGCATTCGCTCCACAGACCAAACAGGCAAATCCTACCAAAAGAGCTTTATAATCGATATTAATGACCTTGATGAAAGTCAGACCATCCCTCAAACAGACTTTAGCCTCTCCATCACTCTTCTTCAAACAGGAGAGATCAAAGCCGGGGACCCCGTCACCTATAAATACACCGTTAAGAATGAGGGGCCGAATGATGCTGAACTAATTGGAGGTCTTTACATCATAACCCCACCAGAGTTTACCGTGGGCACTATAGATAAACCGGTCCAAAGTCCAGACCCCATTGGCCCAATGCCGGTCAGCTCCGTGGGTTTATCGGTCATCTCAAGCAGCTATCCAGGGTATAATTTTGTCATTTTCGAAAGCGAGAGTGATCCCAGCCACACAGTATTCACTTCAGGGGTAAGTGAGACCTTTACTATTACCGGAAATGCCAATACCGATTTCACCAACAACCAAACAACAACCAGAGCAATCTATGGAAATGCAGACTACGAAGACACTGAGGCTATAGCTCTAAATACTGCCATCCAAAGCAACCAAGACTTCTTCCTTCTTCCTGGCAATAACGTCGCCCATCACACTTATACCCACGGCTTATCAAACCCACCAACCAACCCCACCAATCCCTTCGTAAACTTCACACCTAAGCCAGCCTCTACCGGCCACCCACTAGCCTCAACAGGAGGAATAGTCGCCTCACTCTCATTTATTTCAGGAACACTGCTCATGATTGGAGCCCTCTTCATCTATGCTAAGCGGGGGATTGAATAGGGCTTAAGGTTACAGTCTGTTAGCTAGGATTAAACTTAAATATTGAATATGGTAAACTTAAGCGTATACAAAAGTTACTAAAGTGGAATCTATAAACAAGTGAACAATATCTTCCGCAAAATCTCGGTTAAGATTTCTAATGCCACAGGTAAAGCCTCAACGTTTGTTTCGGCCTTCTTGATTGTTCTCCTTTGGGCTGCTGTAGGTCCAGTTTTTGGGTTTTCAGATACCTGGCAACTTGTAATCAATACCGGTACAACCATCATCACTTTTTTAATGGTATTCCTAATACAAAATACTCAGAACCGAGACTCCAAGTCTATCCATCTTAAGTTAGACGAACTAATTCGTACCCAGAAATCCGCCAACGTTTCATTCCTAGACCTAGATTCTAAATCTGATCAAGAGCTTGAAGATTTAGCAGAACGCTTTACAAATATGTCCCAAAAGGTTGTTGGCAAAGAAATCGAACGCAAGCAAAAAAAGGTCAGTAGATATCGGCTCTTAGGAAGGGGTCGTTCTGAATACAAAAAGTTAAAAGCCAGTCAAGCTAAGAATAAGTAGCCCGGTAAGAATGAATAAAAGGCAGGGTGGCAAAAACTTAAAATCTACTAAAACTAAAGCAGCTAAGTCGCCTAAAAAAGAGGTTTACAAAAACTCATCGCTTAAAGAAAAGCTCAACCCTAAGACAGTCAGAGTTTACGATCAATCTGAGCTCGCCTGGCACCACTCTAAGCCCTATCGCAAGCGCTATCTGGGCTCATTGATCATTGCACTCCTCGTGTTTTTTAGTCTTTTCTACTTCTTTGGCGCCACTAGTGCCAAAAACTCTAGCCTTGCAAAGAGCGCTAAAGGCCTTGTTACCGACGTCTTCGGAAAGGAACCTGCAGACGATCCTAAACTTAATGTTGACTCAACTTATGGATTTTCATTTGAATACAGCTCAACTGAACTTTATGCCAGCGGAATAGATTCCACAACTGGGCAACTTTATGTTGGCCCAGAGCTTAAAACTAGTCGAGCTTACAACTCCATCAGAATTGCTCCAAATATTACCAAAGATATTCAGTCGAACGGCTCCTTCGGTTCGTTAGACTTTAAGTACTACTCCAACCTTCCCGTTTCTCAGCCGGCTGATTTAAGTGGGCTTCAGGCTCTCACAGTTTCAGCAGAAAATCCAACTTTCGAATCTCAAGTTAGTCGAACTATAAAGCTTGATAATCAAGACTTCCTAAAAACAGAGTGGCGAAGTAAGCCACAAGATGGAGTTGCCGGTTCACTCAGCTTTGGTTTTACCTCTTATCTAACCAGTCTGAATGGTAGGCCTTTCGTTGCCATTCAAAGGGATGGCATAGTCCAAGATGAAGTCCAGCAAAAGGTCCTCGGCAACATCTTAAACTCCCTTAAGTTTAATCAGAGTACTAGCAGCAAGAGGCAGCAGTCAAACTTAAACCCAGGCCCTACAGACTTTAAAGACTTAAGTCTAATTGACCGCTTAACTTTAACATCTAAAACCTCAGCCGCAATTCCTATCCAGCCTGGAAGCTCAGAAAAAATTAGCACTCTCTACAGCCCGGCGGTGGTTAAGGTTTATAACTTTTACTGCATGGATATTCTTATTAACGGCCAGCCATATCTAAGAGATGTCTGCAAAGCTCAAAGTGGAAGTGGATTCTTAGTTGGAGGCAGTGGGGTGGTGGGAACGAATGGTCACGTTGCCGTTAACAGGCCAATTGATGTTGTTATTGAAGACGCCATTAATCGCTCTAAAGACCAAGGAGACGACACCTACATAAATCGTCTTATAAGCCTGGCGGGTATAACTGAGGCTGATGTTGTCTCGAGCAGTCAAAACGAGACTATCGGTAAAATTATTGACAAGTTTTATTCTAAAATTCCTGAAGCCACTTTTGCCGCCACTAACAATGTCGATAACATTTTAGTTAGTCTGGGTCAGGAACAACCAGACGTGGAAGAGCTCATAAGTTTAACCAAAAACCGTCAGCTCTACCCTAATCAGAAATCAATCAAGCATGCTGAGTTAAAAGGCTACGACTATCGAGCGTTTGACGGGCTAGACGGCTTTAAAGCCTCAGACATCGCCGTATTAAAAGTAGAGGGTCAAAACTACCCCTCAGTTTCAATTGGCGACGCTAACCAACTTAACCAAGGTAGTGAACTGAGCATTATCGGTTACCCAGGGGCTGCTAACAATAATGGTCTAGTCGATTCAACCCATAGCTTGGCAACTTTGACTTCTGGAAAGGTTTCTTCGCTTAAAAAAGCCGCCGGGAGTGACAATAATCTAATTGAAACCGATGCTACTATCGGGCACGGAAATAGCGGCGGACCTGCTTTTAATGAAGCGGGCAAGGTTGTAGGGATCGCAACTTACACCATTGATGGCTCTGGAGAAGGAAATGGTACATTTAATTACGTTAGAGACATTGCAGACTTTTCTAAGCTAGCAGGCGAATCCTCCGTCTCCATAAATACTGAGAGTGAAACTCAAAAACAGTGGGAGGAGGGAATTGAGCTCTTTTATCAGGCTCGGTATTCTAAATCGCTCAACAATTTTGCCGCCGTAGAGCGTCTTTATCCAGAACACCCCAAAGCTTCGCAGTTTATTTCTCTTGCTCAAAAAAGAATTGCTTCTGGTGAAGAAGTTAAAGACTTCCCAACAGCTCTAGTTATCACTGGAATCATCACCTCTTTAGTCACTATCGGGAGCATCATTTTCATCATTGTCCGTCACAAAAAGAAGAATAAAGTTTACCAAAAAGTTAATCCACCTCAAGTTCTGAATCCGACAATCCCACAAAATCCACCGAGTCCCCCAACTCAACCTACATCACAAGCCCCGAGTAATTTAAATCCACCAATTCAGACTTCCGATTTACCGCACAGCCAATCCCCACAGCCCGCTCCAACAGAAGTAAACTCTGTAAATATCCAGCCAGAAAGCTCCCAGCCAGCCGCTGTTCTTCACGAAAAAGAACTTAATCCTATTACCGAAATTACTGAAACTACTATTCCGCCTGAACCTCCTACTATTCCGCAGCCTCAGACAAATCTAGTGTCTAAAGAGCCAGAAATTGTTGATACACAAACTCCATCCACGCAGCCTTCTTCTTCAAAAGCAGAGAGTTTAGCTCCAACGCCCGACTTCTCATCTCTACAAAATAATCAACACATTCCAGATAAGTCTCGCTTTAGGCCGTCAACCAAGTTCAGTCTACCGGTTCAATCTAATCGTCCAGCAGCCTCAACACAGCCAAGACCGGCAGAAGAGTCAGCTGCATTAGAAAGTTCTCCAACTCTAAATTCGACCTCCCCTACAGAGGTTCAATCAAGACAATTTTAAATTTAGTTTTTTAAATCTTTGGCAATCTTCCAGTAAGATTCAAACATTTGGCGCATTGTTTTAGCGTAAGCTCTATTTTGGATCTCCATTCCTACCTTCTGACCATCTCTAAAATGGAAAACTCCAACCGTATCATTATAAACTGTAATCTGTTGGTCTAAATCCAAAATCCCCTCATCAATCAAGCCTCCATAGAAGATGTTTTTAAAAACAGCGACATTATTTTTGTAACAGTTGGAGATCTTGCTGGACCAGACTTTATTAATTCTAGCCATATAGGGCTAATGCCCCGGGATTCTCTAATCGTAAATATTGCCAGACCCTTCATTATTAACAACGAAGATATTTTCAGATATTTAAAAGCAGGCAAGATAAGGATGGTCTCTGACTACGATTTAAAAGGAGAATTTAATAATCTTCCATATACGACATGGTACTGTAACAACGGTACTAATGGCTCAATTACGGTTAGCGAGACTAAAAGAGCCAGTGATATGGCAACAGAATCGATAATCAATCTACTAGAGAAGGGTGAAGATAAAAACCGAGTTGTATAAATTCTTGGTGGAGTATAACGGATTCGAACCGTTGACCTCTTCACTGCCAGCGAAGCGCTCTAACCAACTGAGCTAATACCCCAAAAGTCTAAGGTTAAACTTAATTATACCACCGACCAACTCTCCAGCCATCATTCGGAGCTAAATCCAAGCCTTCCGTCACTCTAAAAGCCACAACTATGTCATCCTGAACACCCCACTATGTCATCCTGAACTTGTTTCAGGATCCAATCTGTATAATTACTTCATGTAATGAAGTCCTATTTTGTCTATATATTAGCCAGAAAAACTAACGGAACACTTTACATTGGTGTCACCAGTAATATACAGAGAAGGCTAGAAGAACACATCAACGGATTGGCGGAAAGTTTTACTAGCAAGTATGGTCTTAAAAGGTTAGTTTACCTCGAAGAATACCAAAACCCAACAGACGCAATTAAACGCGAAAAACAACTAAAAAACTGGAAAAGGCTATGGAAGTTAAATTTAATAAACGCACAAAACCCAGCGTGGAAGGATTTATCAGAAGATATTTAGCTGACTTTTATTGATTGGATCCTGAAGCAAGTTCAGGATGACGATACTCTGAGAGAAATTCAGAAGTTTATGGCTGTCTCTAAGCTTAGTGACAACACGGGGATCTTTCGGCAAGTTCAAGATGACAAATTCCGATTTTTTCGTTAGCGGCGAACTGCAACCATACTGTGCCTTAGCACCTCGTCGCCAATCCTATAGCCGGCCTGCATTTCTTTTGTGATAACTTCTTTTTCACCGTCGCTTTCATCCACAGAAATGGCCTCGTGCAAGTCCTCATCAAACTTTTCACCTTCAGCCTTTATTCTCTCTAAACCAATCTTTTCCATGGCCTGCTTAAGTTTAACTAGTACGGCAACCATTCCTTCACCTTCTTTGCTAAGTTCAACTTCTTCAGCGAGTTCCAGAGCTTTTTCAGCCGCATCTAAAGTTGGCAAAACCTCTTTTATAACTTGAGCTTTATAAAACCCAGCCCATTTAAGCTTATCTTCTTCAGCTCGGCGTTGTACATTTTGAGCATCGGCACGCTCTCTTTGCAGAGCTTCAGTCAGCTCGGAAATTCTAAGTTCTAAAACTGCAGAATCTAGGTTGCAATCAGCAACGATCTCCTCCGGAGTTTCATCTTTTGGAGTTGGCTTTACTTTTTTAGTCTGCTTTTTATCTGCTTTCATTTTTTAAATAAATACTTTTGGTGGGTGATGAGGGACTCGAACCCCCGACCCCCTCGGTGTAAACGAGGTGCTCTAGCCAACTGAGCTAATCACCCAAGATTAAGTTTAGTTAAACTTAATTCTACAATTTTACATCAAAAAGATAGAAAAGATTTGTAGAATTTGGCTACGCCACACGAAGTTTTATACGAAGTGTGGTGATCCCGCGGGGAGTCGAACCCCGGTTGCCAGGATGAAAACCTGGTGTCCTAACCGTTAGACGACGGGACCACTAACCTTTAATATTTTAACACATCTAGCGCTGTTACTCTAAATCTGTTAAAATTAAGTTTCTTAAGCCTAAAAACTTAAGGGCGAGTGGTGGAATTGGTAGACACGCATGCCTTAGGAGCATGTATCGCAAGATGTGGAGGTTCAAGTCCTCTCTCGCCCACCAGATTTTGTAAAAGAGACTTTCGAGTCTCTTTTTTGCTGTACATCTTAACCGCTTCTTTATCTGTTAAAATTAAGCTTAAGTTTAACTAATATTGATTAATAGGGCGGTAAAATCTTTTGGCTAGAACAAAACAAGCAGTAATTATTGGTGGAGGTTTTGCAGGACTCAGTGCAGCCTGTTATATGGCTCGTGCCGGCTACAGAGTTATCTTGCTTGAGAAAAACCAACAAGTTGGAGGCCGTTCTCAGTTTTTTGAAGATGCCGGGTTTAAGTTTAACCTCGGGCCAGACTGGTACATTATGCCTGACATTTATGAGGATTTTTTTAAGGATTTCGGATTCCAGACAGAAGATTTTTATAGCTTAACTAAACTTAAACCCGGCCTAAGATCCTTCTCGCTTGATGGGCACATTCTTGACGTTTCAGAACAGGACAACTTCACTAAGCAGCTTGGGGATATTAAACCCGGCGACTCGCTAGGAGCCAAGCGCTTAATTAACCGTTCTAAGATTCTTTATGCAGACTTTAAACTTAATCTGCTTTATCAAACCTGGGGATCTCCATTTAAGTTTAAATCCATACTTAGCAATGCTAGCTTTTCCAAAGGAACTCATTATTCTCGAGTTGCAAAACTTCTACAATCTTACCCAGCGATTTCCCTAACAAACCAACTTAGCCTGCTACTTGGTACTGAGGCCTCGAAACTTCCTTCTGCTTATTCTTTTTTGCCATACACTATTTTTGAGCAAGGCATCTGGTATCCTGGAGGAGGCTTTAATTCTGTGGTATCTGCCTTCCACTCTTTAGCCCAAAAGCTTGGAGTAGAAATTTATGAAGGCTACGAGGCCGAAAGCATAGAAGTTAAGCTTAATTCTGCCTCTGCCGTAATTGTTAAGGGGTTAGAAGAAAGGCTCCCTGCGGATATTATTATTTCTACAACCGATTATTCATTTGCTGAAGGCTTATTGAGTTCTGAGCACCGAAACTATAAAACTGGCTACTGGAACACACGAGAATATTCACCCTCTGCTATTACCGTATCTTTGGGGCTCGATACTAAGCTTCCAAGTATTTTACATCATAATATTTTTCATCTCGGCTCAGATTCAACTACAACTTCAAATTCTAATCTCGCCAAATTAAACAGTTTTAGTGTCAGCTGCCCGTCTCAAACTGACCCGTCTTTAGCGCCGGTCAATTGTGATGTTCTAACTATTACTATCCCAGTTGACTCTCCGCTTGGCGAAGATCAAGATGCTACAAACCACCTCGTTAAGCAAGCATTAAGTAAAATTAGCCAAGTTGCTAAAATAAAAATTGAAGACCACATTGTGACTCAAAAAATAACAGCTTCTGGCTACATAAAAAATACGTTTAATGTTCCTAGCAGCTCCACAAATGGATTAAGCCTAACTAAGAGGCAGGCTTTTGGAAGGCGTCCGCGCACAAAATCTAAAAAACTGACTAATCTTTACTACGCTGGGCAAGACACAAATCCAGGTCCGGGAACACCTTTTGCCATAGTTTCTGGAAAAATAGCTGCCTATCAGGCGCTTGGAAAAGACCCTTCACCTAACAAATCTTTCTAACAAAAACTGGTCTTAATTCCGTGGAATGCTCTTCCACAAAGCTATAGCCCTCTTCTTTAAAGTCTTTGATTAGTCCTACTTCATCAATTCTATTTTTGATAATCCAGCGCGCCATTTTACCTCTAGCAATCTTGGCATGAATTGCCTCAAATTTGGTGTCGTCGCCACGGGTCTGTAAAAAGTGCGGAGTTATAATCCGACCCTCTTCCACAAAAGGCCGAATCACTTTAATGTACTCTTCTGAACTTAAGTTTAAAATAATATCATCTGTGGGCAGACTTTTTGCCACCTTATTATTCCAGTATTGGTAAAGGTTGTCTTTATTGCCAACTTTAAGCTTGTAGCCAAGCTCCAGCCTGTAAGGTTGAATTATGTCTAATGGTCTTAAGATGCCATATAAGCCAGAAAGTGTTTGAAATTTCTTCTGGGCAAATTCAAAATCTTGGCGGTTAAGCGTTCTTGCTTCCAGACCTTTGTACAGGTCTCCACTGAATAGTAGCCAAGCTGGGGTTCCATCTTTAGGTCTCCATTTTTCAATTTTATCTTGAATCTCTAAACTTAATTTTTTAGATACGTGCATCAGCTTTTGGAGTTCTTCAGAAGTCTTGGTGTTAAGTTTGCTATTTAAGAACTCTGCTTCATCTATAAAACGAGGCACGCTTAGGTTAAGTCTAAAATCAGTCTCCAGTTTTTGAGGGACCATCGTTTTTGAAGAAACTAACAGTGTAATCATACCCTTAAGTTTATTACGTTAAGGATTCTTAAGCTAGGTCGCAGGTTGTTAGGGCAATGTCGGCCGCCAATCTGTTAAACTTAAGCTTAAGATGAGTGAAGACAAGGCAAAAAAAGTTCTGGCTGTAATTGATGGCAAGTCTGTTTTCTACAGAGGTTATTATGCCATGCCGAACCTCAGTACGCGTGACGGGGTCTCCACTGGTGGAGTTTATGGTTTCGCCACTCTCGCTCTAGAAATTATCTCAAAGCTCAAGCCAGACTACGTTGCTGTTGCCTGGGATAAATCTAAAACCAATACTGCTAAACGAAAAGAAATCTATCCTGAATATAAAGCAAACCGTAAGTCTGCTCCACCAGATTTTTATGAGCAGGTTCCAATTCTCAAAGAGCTGCTGGAAGTTCTTGGTTGGCCACTTTATGAACTTGATGGCTATGAAGCAGACGACATTATGGGAGCTTTTGCTCACCAAGCTAAAGGGCTCAATTTAGAAACTAAACTAATCACCTCAGATTTAGATATGCTACAGCTTATTAAAGATGGCAATACTGAAATCTTAACTATCAAAAAAGGGTTTAGTGACATTACAAAGTTTAATCAAAAAGCTTTTGAAGATAAGTATGGAATAGAAGTTGAGCAGTTTATCGACTACAAAGCATTAATGGGAGACAGCAGTGATAACATTCCCGGCGTGGCAGGCATCGGTCCTAAGGCGGCCAAAGAGCTACTCAATGAATATCAAACACTAGATTTAATTTATGAAAATCTTTGGAAGCTCCCACAAAAATATCAAAAAAAACTAGAACCTGGAAAAGGTTCGGCGTTTATGTCTAAAGAGCTGGCCACCATAATTTTAGATTCTCCACTTAAGCTTAAGAATGAACTTAAAAATATGCACGGAGTCCCAAAAGACGCCTCCAAACTTCTTTCCAAGTTAGAAGACCTTGAGTTTCGAACTTTAATTAAAAATTTACCCCGCTTTTTAAATGCTCGCGGAGCTAGTGTTGAGGCTAAAGTTCTTGAAGACTCCAGCTCTACTAGAAAGCTAAACACTAAAGTTGCCTTCGCCACCGAGCTCAAAGATCTAAAGCTGGATTCTAAACTGCCCCTCTTTACTTACTCAACTTCTGGCGGTAGGTTCGGAAAAGATCCGCAGCGCCTTTACCTTTCTCAAGACTTTAAGCAAGTTTATATTTTAGACTTTTCTAACTCTAATAAGTTTAATTTTCAACCAAAAGAACTTCAGTCTGAGCTATTAAAGTATAAATTTGTTACTTATGATTCCAAAAAGCTACTTCACTTTTTTGCGGGTTTAGACTTGACGGAGCTTGCCGTAAGGCCAGTTAAGCACGACATCCAAATTGCCGCATTTTTACTGAACCCACTATCTAGGGCAAAAACTCTAACTGAACTGGCCAATCAGGAGCTTAAGCTTAATTTTACAGAAGACCTCCCACCAGAAGAACTTGACAGTCGATTCCCAGAAATAAATCAAGCACTGTTAGAGCTCCATGATCGCCAAGTTCACCAGCTAAAAAATATTCCTGATCTCCAAAAAGTGTTAGCGCAGATCGACCAACCGCTTGTCCCAATTTTAGTCCAAATGGAAAGAAGCGGAGTTAAAGTTGATCAAAAGAAAGCCAGGATTATTTCTAAAAAATTTGAAGATCGGATCTCAGACCTTACCTCTCAAGTTCATAAATTGGCCGGTAAAGAGTTTAATCTTGCTAGCCCAAAACAACTGGGCGAAGTTTTATTCGTAGACTTGAAACTCTCACCCGTAGGAGTTAAGAAGAAGAAAACTGGTTTTTCAACCGCCGCTGATCAACTCGAAAAGATGGCTAGCCTGCATCCGATTGTCGTCTTGATTCAAGAATATCGTCAAATCGCTAAACTAAAGGGAACTTATCTCGACCCTCTAGAAAACCAAATCTCTAAAAAAGATGGGCGTGTTCATGGTACTTTCAACCTCAACGTCGCGGCGACTGGAAGACTCAGTTCATCTGATCCGAATTTACAAAACATTCCAATACGTACAAAGCTCGGCAGGGAAGTACGCTCAGTTTTTGTAGCCGAAGAAGGTAAGGTCTTAATTTCTGCAGATTACTCTCAGGTTGAGCTGCGCATTGCTGCGGCAATGTCGAATGATTACGAATTGATTGAGCTATTCAATCAGGGTGAAGATATTCACGTCGCAACCGCCGCCCAGCTGGCTGGAATCTCTCCGAGTGAGGTCACTAAAGAACAGCGCAATCAGGCCAAGGCTGTTAACTTCGGAATTCTCTACGGACAAGGAGCACATGGTTTGGCCATTACAACAGGGATGACTGATGGCGAGGCTCGCATCTTCCTCTTGCGCTATAAAGAGATTAGATCTAAATTGTTTGACCTCACAGATAGCTTTATTCGTCAAGCTAAAGAGGAAGGTTTTGTCAATACATTTTATGGACGACGACGGCCAACTCCAGACATTCACTCGGTTAATTTTAATATCCGTAGCGGAGCTGAAAGAGCTGCTCTAAATATGCCAATTCAAGGAACTTCAGCTGATATTACAAAGCTTGCGATGATTAAACTTAATGATCGGTTACCAAAATCTGCTATACAAATTCTACAAGTTCACGACAGTATTGTAGTCGAAGTTGACAAAATAGATTTAGCAAAAACAAAGAAAACTCTCAAAGATGTTATGGAGTCAATCTCTCCAAACCTAGGAGTTAAACTTAAAGTTGACACCAAATCCGCCACCAACCTCGGCGAACTCTAAATTTAAATTTTGCATTATTTATGATCTACACTATAATGATATAAGAAAGTAAAATATCAAAACAGCTTAAGCTAAATAAATCACTAAAATGGAATCACTTTGTTCTCAGTGCACGGAACCTTCTCGAACTCTCTAGGACTACGTCCTCAAAGTTGTAAGCAGTGGCCTTGATTCTCAGGAAATTACTGCAACCTGTTTTGAAGGGCATCAATCTCCTGTGCCCCCTCGGCTAATATCAGACGATAGGGAATTAAGCAGGGCGGTAGAGGCCTTGCAGTACGAGACGACTAGGAGAAGGTCGCGAGTCTAGAAGATCATTAAAATCAACTAATAGTTTATTAAAGCTATGTCAAATTCAAATGAATCTCCAGACACCCTTAACCTTACTTTTGAGTGCTCTAAACATCCGGGCCTGCAGACTGTCGACGCACTTGGTCCTGCTGCAGTGTACCTGGTAGATTCAGATGGGGCCTGCGTTTTTAGAACTCTCTGTACTCGTGGAGAGCCAGATCACCCACTAGATATAAATCTCGAAATAGAGTCTATGGTTTACGGTTTGAGTTTTGTCGCAGCATTTAGGGCTCAGGGTGTCCCTTTTCATGAAGTATAGCTAGCAACTATGCAACTTTTGTTAAACTTAAGTCATGCCAGAACTTCCTGAAGTAGAGACCGTTGTGCGTGGGCTTAATAAACATCTTGTTGGCCACACTATTAAGAGCTTTGATTTTGATTGGCCAAAAACTATCAAAACTCCACCAGAAATATTCCAAAAAGAAATTATTGGCTCTAAGGCTATTTCTGCGGAGAGGCGAGGGAAGCTGATCATCATAAACTTAGTTCCCAAAGATTCCGAATCTCAGGCACCACATTCGCTACTTATTCATTTAAAGATGACTGGACAGCTAGTTTACAAATCATCCAAAACTCAATATGGAGCTGGCCACCCGAATGATTCGTTAATCTCCAAACTGCCAGACAAAACGACCAGAATCCACTTTAAGCTTAACGATAATTCCGAACTTTTCTTTAATGATGTTCGTAAGTTCGGTTGGGTAGAACTCGTCCCAACCGAAGATCGCCACCTACATAAATTTATTGCGTCACTTGGCCCAGAACCGCTAGAGATTAGATTTAAAGATTTCAAGCAAGCACTTTTTAAACATCCTAATGGTCAAGTTAAAGCTAAGCTTTTAGACCAGCATATTATTGCTGGAGTCGGTAATATTTACGCAGATGAATCTTTATGGTCTGCAAAAATTCATCCTCAGACTAAAATCTCTGATATCTCAGAACTTAAACTTAAGTCACTATTTGAAGAACTTCAAAAAGTTTTAATTTTAAGCATTAAGCAGGGCGGATCTTCTTCCGCTAATTACATTAAGGTTGATGGAAAAACTGGCTCTTATTTAACGTTTGCTAAAGTCTATAAAAAAGAAGGTCAACCATGTGAACACTGCACAACGGAAATAATCCGTACAGTAGCCGCTGGGCGTGGAACACGACTCTGCCCAAGCTGTCAAAAGTTGAAACCTTAATTCAGGCTTCCAGTAAAAATAGTCTATACTTAATCCTAACTATGCTTAAAATTTTTTACGGCCCCAATATTTTTGCAAGAAATCTAGAAGTCGCCAAGCTCAAGGCAGAGTTCACCAAAAAAGATGGTCAATATGCCGTGCGCACTCTTTCTGCTGAAGATTTAAGCGTAAAGAAATTTCTAGAAGACGCCTCTAATAACGGCCTTTTTGCCAAGTCAGAACTTATCATAGTCCGCAACGGAGAAGACAATTTAGAGCTAATTTCTGCTGCCCTAGAATTGCCAGATTCAAAGTTCAAAAGCATCGTTCTGCTCGTTAGCAATTTAGATAAACGGACTTCACAGTATAAAAAGATTTCAAAAAGCTCAGGGTTCACAGAATTTAAAAACTTCAGCGAATTAGAACTTAAAAAATGGATCTCTTCCGTTGCCAAAAAATTAAACTTAAATCTATATTCTAAGACCATTCAAGAACTTCTCCAGCGGACGGAATCTAACCAGCAAGAAATTTGGATCTGCCTTAACCAACTTGCATTGCTCGGAAGGCAAGAAATTAAGCTTGCAGATTTGGACATATTCCTCGCCCCGTCTTCCACCCAAAATGCCTTTAATCTTTTAGAGTCTGCCTTAAAAGGGGACTCCAAAAAGTTCCAAAAAACCTTAAAAGAACTACAGCAGTTTAAAGAGGACCCTTACAGAACGATCGGTTTACTTTGTTCGCAGGCACATTCTCTTTTTACCCTAACTCTTGGTATCCAAAACTCTAAAACACCTAGTCAAGTTGCAACTGAAAATGGTCTTCATCCGTACGTTACATCTCAGCAGGCAAAACTAGTCAGTAGCTTAAACTTAACTAAACAAAAACTTTCCAAAGCTGTTGAAACTTTAAGCTGGCTTGATTTATCTTTAAAAACCGTGAATAAGACCGAGCCTTGGCCTATGCTGGATGTTGCCCTACTTAAAATCTCTATGCTATAATTACACTTAAGTTAAACTTAATTAAATAATTATGACCTATAGAGAAATTTGGAAAGCAGTTGTTTTATCAATCGTTACCTTCGGAGTTTATGCCATCGTTTGGCAAGTAAAGGTCAAAGGTGAACTCAACTCCCAGGGTGCAGAAATCCCTAGTGCCTGGTGGTTAATCGTTCCAGTCGGAAATATCTGGTGGTTGTATAAATATGGTGAAGGAGTAGAAAAGGTAACTGGCGGCAAATATTCTGCTGGTCTAACTTTTGTCCTTCTGTTTCTAACAAGCCTTGTTGGGCAAGCTGTTTTACAAATTGAGTTCAACCAAATGGCTAGAGCTTCGGCTAAGGTTAAGGCAGTTTAAACTCTAACTCTAAAAAGTTTGAATCAAAAAGAGGTTTCGGAATTCCGAAACCTCTTTTATCTTCTTCCACTAAATTACATTATAGCAAAAATAAAATTTTAAAACAAGACTATTCAAGTAATGTCAAACAGGCTAAACTTAAGCTCATGCTCAAGTCAAATTCCAAAAAAGGCAAAACAGAAGATTTGAATAAGTCTAAAAATCTGGATGCTGAAAAGTTTATTAAACTTAAGTATCTCCAGAAAATGCGAGATCACAAGATTAGCTATTTTGGGGTGATTTCTTTTTTGATTGGGAGTATCCTTAGCTCCAATCTGATTCCAATTGTCTATTCAGGCTTTGTGCAGAGAATAATTCAAGGTGGGTATGCCAATGTCTCTGGAATGGCTGGAGTTCTGCTCCTCTTGGCATTTTTATACGCAGCAGCTCAGTTTCTCATTGCGATCTCGGATCTAATTGCGTTAAAAGTCTCGAAAGGGATTCAAGTTGAACTTTTTCAAGAGTCCCACAGGATACTTTCTTTGCAGTCCAGCTCATTTTACGCTAACAATTTTTCCGGAGGTCTAGTTTCTAAAATAGAGCGCTACGCTATTGGATTTCAAGGCGTTCAGAGGGCCTATCAGTTTCAAGTTATCCCAACAGTTATCACGGGACTATTCATGCTTGCTTATGTCATGATTAAGAGTCTTCTTCTTTCTATCCCATTCTTTCTAATTATCTTCTTCTATGGCCTATTGGTTTTTACAACCAAGAAAAAGCGAAAAATCCTATCTAAAAAATCTCAGAAACTTGCCACAAAGTTCAGGGGAAAATTCTCTGACTCAATCATTTCTATGAATACTGTTAAGGCTGAGGGCGCTGAACGTAGAGAGCTCTCCAAACTCAAGGCTCCACTAGAGGATATGCGCAAGGCGTTAGTCAAAAGCAATATTTTTGGTAATGTAACTTCAAGAGTTTCTACATTTTTGGCTAATCTGTTCATCTTGATGTCACTAGTTTTTGCTGCAATTTTATATATTAACGGCTCAATTGAGCTTGCCACAGTTCTAATCACTACTAGCTATTCAAGTTCACTCGTAAATAACATTAGTCGTCTTGCTGAAACTAAGCTAAGACTGCAAGACATATATTCCGAAACTTACGAAATGGCCGAGATTATGATGCAGAAGCCAGAAATACAAGACCCTAAAATCCCAACTAATCTCAAAATTAATCAAGGTTTGATTGAATTTAATAATGCTAGTTTTAAGTATTCAGACTCTTCAGAAAGTATTGAGGACGAAGAGGCTGCAAGCTCCGAAAAAAGAAAAAAGGATAAGCCTGAGCAACATCTCTTCAAAAACTTAAACTTAATTATTCAACCTGGTGAAAAGATAGGCTTGGTTGGCCCAAGTGGAGGAGGAAAATCTACCTTGCTAAAATTAATCTTAAGGTTTTACGATGTGGACTCTGGGGAAGTTAAAATAGATGGCATCAATATTAAAGATGTAATTCAATCTAAGCTCCGTCAACAGATTGCTTACGTTCCACAAGATCCAGCACTATTCCACCGCTCCATTCTCGAAAATATTGGTTACTCAAAACCAAAAGCAACCAAAAAACAAATTGAATCCGCCGCCCATCAGGCCTTTGCCGATGAGTTTATTAATGATTTACCAAAAGGCTATGACACCCTTGTTGGCGAGAGAGGCGTGAAGTTGAGCGGAGGTCAACGCCAACGTGTTGCAATCGCTAGGGCAATCCTCAAGGATGCTCCAATTCTATTACTAGATGAGGCTACCAGCGCTTTAGATTCTGAGTCAGAAAAGTATATTCAAAAGTCACTCCAAAAACTTATTAAAGGCCGCACAACAGTTGTTGTTGCGCACCGCCTTTCAACCATTCAAAACATGGATCGCATTCTAGTCATCGAAAAGGGACGAGTTGTAGATTCTGGTTCTCACCGCGAGTTGCTTTCCAGCTCACCACTTTACCAAAAGCTTTGGTCGCACCAAAGTGGGGGGATGCTATAAGATTAAATCTAACTAAAACTCAAAAATACTGTATCAGAATTACTGATCCAGAGCTCTATCAACTGCTTGTTGGGCTACCCATAACAGAAGATAAATTAGTTCTGCGCATCATTCTAGGCAAGATATGTGCCTACTTTAACGGTCTCGCAGTAGACTTTCCAGGAACAGTCGATTAGCACTATCTACAACCTAATTCACCCAGCGCTCCTTGGACTACTGCCATCACTGATGCTGGATAAGATATCTCTGTTGACGGGATTGCGGAATAAATCTCCCATCCACCAAACTGTAATTCGGTTGGTCTTTGTTCGGCCTGCTCACCACCAAAAAAACTTGCCAGAGCTACATCAGACATCATTCTCTGAGCTACGACTTTTGTTCTGTCACCACAGGACACTTCGTTAACATAGGGACTTTTAGTTCTGTCGATTGAAACTTCCTCCATCATCCTGTCTATCACCATCAAAAGTGAAGGGATTACAATAAGCCCGTGTGCATTACCCGCAACAATTCCATGCCACCAGATCTGATCCAAGTTCAGAACTCTGAGTGTTGTACCTCCTAGTTTCATTCTTGCAAAACAGTCTCCCTTTCCCTCTGCTAATGCATTTTTTAAACTATGAATGGCTGCATATCCCGGCAAGAGGCGGTTAACTACGTCTTTGGCCACTTCAACTTTATTCTCTGCAGTGAGGGTTCCAATTCTGATCACTTTAAATTTAATTAAAGCTTGGCCCTAAAACCTAAAATTACTTTTTGGCTGTAGGTTTTTTACTAGGAGCTTTCTTTGGAGCAGCCTTTTTCTTAGCAGGGGTCTTTGCAGTAGTTTTCGCCGTAGGCTTACTGTCTACTTTTGGAGCAGCTTTCTCCTTTGCAGATTTCGACCCTTGTGGGTTAATCTTAAGCTTCTTAAGATCTGCATTCAATCTGCTCTTTTTTCTTGCCGCCGCATTTTTATGGATCAAATTCTTTTTTACTGCAGTATCAATTGTTGATTGAACTTTCTTGAAGAGTTCGGCAGCATTTTTCCCGCCATCTTTAGCGTCTACCATAAGCTCTTTAATAGCAGAACGCATATTCTTTTTTGTAACCTTATTTCTAGCTTCACGAACTTTGGCTTGTCTAGCTCGTTTTTTTGCTGATTGGATGATTGGCATATTATAATTCCTTTTTGATCCGTAGACCTTAATGTTTATTCTTTCAAGTAATTATTATAACAGGGGAGCTTTTAGCAATCAACAGTTGGGCTCAAAAAAGCTTGACTTAAGTTTAAGCGAAGTGTATTATGCAAGGTATGCAGCTTAGTTTTAAAAATATTCTGGTGATTACAGACGTTCAATAACGGCTGAGGCAAGGTATTTCAAAAACTAAACTTAAACCTCCCAGCCGGGAGGTTTTTTGCATAGAAAATAAAATAAATTAAAAAATAATTATGGAAACACTAGCAAAAAGAGTAGACTCAGGGCCTACTGGAGACTCTGTCAGAGCAGTTCTGCATGGTCATATAGGTATGGTCTACGAATCAAATAACTGCAAACCTCCGCTTCCAGAAATGCAGGCCAAGGGAGGCTTGGAGTCTGCGGTACACGTAGCCAGGGAGGTCGCTAAACTTGCAGCAGGCAGTGATGAGGTGCCCGGTCTCACGGCGGGGGGGGCTAGGAGTTTCTTAAGGGAAAGTATAGGAGAGATGACCCCAAGAGGAAGTCATCCTTACGAGGGAGATTAAGCTTAATCGACGTTTTTTTCTTCGACGTTAGCGTCCAGCTTATCCTGCAGGTCCTTGGCACTTAGGGCAACGGTATTGCGCAGTTCTACAATTTGGTTGTATTCAGCAATGATCGTTTTGATTTGCTCAACTTTAATATTGTAGGCTCCAACTTCGTTGTTGTAGCGCTTTACTTCGGAAGCATATTCCTCCCTGCCGTCGCTATTTTGAAGCTCTTCAATCTTGCCTTGTCTAAATTCCAAATCTTCATTTAAAACCTTAAGATCATTTTCTAGCTTATCTTTTTGTGCCTTCAAATCTTCTAACTGCTTATCAAAGCCTACAACTTGAGCTTCCACCGCCTTAAATTCTCCGTTGTATTTTTTATAAAACTCTACAATCTGAGTTCTGTTTTTGAAATATTCAGAGTAGACTTCTTCTAGCTCCGGCCCAACATCAGCAAGTTGTGTTCCAAAAATTGCAAACTTTTCATTATCTAAGTCTCTACCGTCACCAATTTCTGTTTTATAGCTCGCCACTAAACTTAGTGTCTCAGGATCAGTAATCTCTGACTCCAAAGCTCCTAAAAGTGACTTAAGTTTAACTTTTTGATCTTCGTCCATTCTTTCAAACTTAGCATGTAATAACTCGTGTGCTGCCGTAACTTCTTCTACTCCGCTAAGCTTTGGTTCATCAACCTTTAAAACGTAGATTTTACGCTGAGTGTAGCAACCTAAAACACTGGCTTGCTCATATCTTTCTACCGGGCAAAGTGTTTTAAATTTACCTTTTCCGTCAACTTCTGTTTTACTCGCCTTATAGACTAGCTCACCTTTGCTGGTTAAGTTTAAGTTTTTTAAAACTCTACTCGAATCGGTAGTGGCCTCGTAATTCCTGGCAGACCATCTATCATGGATTTCCCATTTATTGTTCCAGCCCCAAAAACCAACTGCTAACAATCCAAAAAATGTGACCCATAAAAATAGCGTTGAAAGAATTCTGAATTTAGATCTCGTATTTTGCGAATTTTGCATTGAGTTTAAGTTTAACCAAAACTATGTTTAATATACAGCCTTAAACTGAAGCTTTATCTAAAAAAGGATAAAATACGCTATAATGTCTAAACAGGTGGTGAGGGGGCGTAGCTCAGGGGTTAGAGCAGTCGGCTCATAACTGATTGGTCGTAGGTTCAAATCCTACCGCCCCCACCACTAGAAATTATTTTTTTAATGTTTAGCATCAAGAAAAACCTCCCACCGAAGTATGGAGAAGGAACGGCAGAGTTACGGGAAGACTTCGAAAGGTTCTTTCAGTGGGGCTTAGACCTTCAAGATCCCCATAAGCAGATTCCCGAAATGGCGCATCAACTAGGCTTCGGAGCTAAGGTGCACCCACTAGGCTTTCACGTTGTATATCTCTCAGAACAAGATCTTGGAGCGCTCAGCCCTCAAACTGGGGTTGTGCGAGCAAACTTTTTTCCACCAGGAGTAAAAATAAGAGAAGATCTCCATTCCCACGGGTTTGATTTTTATTCTGGTGTGGCTCAAGGTGGCTTGACGAACCTTGATTATGGCAGATTCATCGATTTTCCAACGCCCGCACCCTATGGAGAGGGGCTTGTCGGGTATGAGGGTCGAGTTAACGAGACCACCGGAGAAAATGAAACAGTATTAGCATTAAAACCAGTTGTCGTTTTACCAAAACCTAGAAGGCAAGAGCTTTCTCGAGGATCTAGCTACACTATGCCTCCTAAGGATTATTTTCATGGCCTAGGGGAATTTTCAGAAGGTCCGACCGTCACAATATTCTGCAAGTCTCCAAATTATGGTGGGAGTAGGGGAATTTCGATGACACTAAGAGAGCCAGATGATGCTCCAGTTCCCGAAGAATATTAGGCTTAAATTCCTAGACCTTCAACAACCACTACCATGTTCCTGTAACTTTCTTCCTGGTTAGAATAAGCGTAAAACCAGAGAGAACCTAAGGCGATCATCAATTTGTAACACTCTAGTCTGCGTTCAAAGTTCTGTAGTTTTATGCCGAGTCGTTTGGATTGTTTTTTATACTCAGCTGTAAATCCATATTCCGAACCCCACAGTTCTAGCCTGGCAAGGTCCCTGACGGGGTCACCATAAATTGATTCTTCCCAGTCAATAACTCCAGTTATTTTCCTCCCGTCGCTCAAAGTGTTATTGAATCCGAAATCATCATGAATGACAACCCTCTCTTCAGGGCAGTATTTGATCAACTCCTTTATTCTGAACTTAAGTTTATCTCGTAAGTCTTTATCATAAAATAAAACATTTTTTAGCTTATCTTCATCCGTACCTAGACTGGCATTTAAGAACTCATTCCAACTTTTAAACCTCCCATTTCCAGATGAACCCCAATTTCCATAGCCAGTTCCAGGTACTTTAAGTTGATGAACTTCTAAAAGGGCAGCAACAACTTTTGGTACTAAAAGTTTATTCGTAGCTTCATCTAGCTGATCTAAAGTTATGCCTGAACATTTTTTTGTAATGCAAAAGGAAAGACTTTCGTTGACATCTCCAATCTCAATAACTTCTGGAATTGGAATATTCTGAGAGGTAAAGTTTTGGTATGCGAACTTATCCTTAAGATAATTTTCTTTACCATGGGAATTAACCCTAAGTACATAATCAGCATCCTTAAGTTTAAAGAAGAAGGCCTTAGATGTCTCACCTCCTCCAATTTCGGAAACTGAAGTGACATCATCATTAAAGTAGCCACTAAGGAAGTCTTTAGCATCTGAGAGCGTAAGTTCAGTTTTGTGAGTAGACATATGTCTACAGTATAGATTACAAGGCAGCTTAAGTTATAATTAGACCACAAGCCTTAAACATAGATGAAGAAAGAAGAGATCCAGCTGAGCATTATTATCCCTTCGTATAATGAGGAATTAATTATTGCCGAGACGCTCCAAAAAGTTTCCAGTTATCTTAAAAAGAATAAGAAAGATTTTGGGCTGACTGAAGTAATTGTTGTTTCTGCCGGGCAAGATAAAACCTCCAAAATTGCACTTTCTAAAAAAGACCTTTTTGATAAATTTAAGTTAGTGTCCCCAGCTAAAATAGGCGGCAAGGGCAGAGACGTCCGTCTAGGTTTTAAAGCAGCAACCGGTCAAGTCCAAATATTTATGGATGCCGACCTCGCCACACCACTGCACCATATAAAAACCGCTTACTTAAGTTTAACCTCAGGCAGCGATGTTGTAATTGGAGTCCGCAAACTTAGTAAAATTCATCCCGGGTTTTTACGTTCATTATTTTCTATGGCTAGTAATTTAGTCACCAGGATGACGCTTTTTCCAACAATCAGAGATACGCAGTGTGGCTTCAAGGGTTTTACTAAATCTGCGGCTAAAAAAGCCTTCCTACGGCAAAGATTGAACGGCTGGGGTTTTGATATTGAACTCCTCCAGCTGGTTAGAGAATGTAAGCTTAAGCTGACGCAGCAACAAATTCTAGACTGGGAAGAGGGTAGAGAAGAGGGGCTTCGCGGGGATAACCTCTTTACCGCCGGTTTTAAGACTTTTGCCGACATCCTCCTAGTTCGCTTAGAAGCTTGGGGGCGGTTCATGGGCAGGCACTATAGACCTATCTTGGTCATGGCTATGGCTTCAACCTTTGCCTTGGCGCTTTCACTGGGCCTCAAGCAAAGTGTTTGGTTTGATGAGAGTTACTCTATAATGCTCGCTAAAAGTTCAATCCCGGACCTTTTCCGCTTAACAGGAGTTGATGCGCATCCGCCATTTTATTACCTACTCTTAAAGAGCTGGACTTCAATTTTTGGCTACAGTGAACTCGCGCTCCGAAGTTTAAGCGCACTCTTAGCGTCCTTTTCTGTTGGAGCAATATTCATCTTCGTGAAAAGATTTTTTAGACTTTCGGCGGCAACAGTAACCTTACCACTTTTAGTCTTAGCACCCTTCCTGGTTCGTTATAGTTATGAAATTAGGATGTATTCTCTGGTTACCTTGCTGGTTGTTCTGGCAACATATTTCTTAAAGTTGGGCCTGGAACAGAACCGTAAAAAAGATTGGGCCATCTATGCACTTCTAATTACTTTAGGAATGTACACACTCTATATGAGCGCCTTAGTTTGGGCGGCGCACTTTATTTATGCGAGCTACTACCAGATTAAATTTAATCGTAAGACACCCAACCAAAAGCATAAGACATTGAATAATTTTTTATGTCAAAATTCGACCCTTGCCTTTGTAGCAGCCGGATCGCTCTTTCTGCCATATCTGCCAACTTTAATCTCGCAGTTTAAAAATTCTGCCCTGCCCGAGATTACGTTTGCAGTTGGCTTTAGGCAACTGACCTCCATCCTTAGCTTTGGATTAATATACCAACCAGAAACTCAGATAAGCCCTCTCATGGGCATATTCCTGATCACTTTTCTTGTTCTAATAATCAGGCTAATATCTGCAGGGATTTCTTCTAGGGATGCTGTTTTCAAAATAAATTTAAGCATAGTTCTCTCAGTTTTTTTACTACCAATTGCATTGCTTGCAGTAATTTCTCTGATTAGCCCATACTTTATGGAAAGATACGTCGCCCACTACATTATTTTTGGCTATGCACTAATTGGAATAACTTTAGATTCAGCCTGGCGTAAGGGTCGCCATAAAGAGGCTTTTATCCTCGGAGCGTTAACTATCGGCCTTCTATCGACTGGTATGTTTAATCTCTTCAAAACTGGAAACTATAACTACCAAAATGACACAAAGCCCAGCTCTAAGCAGCTTTTAGCCTCAATTCCTTGTGACCAGGACTCTACGATTCTCGCCTACAGCCCCTATGTTTATATTGACTTACTCTATACCCTCCAAAAGGACTCCAGTTGTAATTTTAAGTTCTACAGTCAACAAGAACTCCCAGATTTCGGAGCTTACAACATCCTAAAAAACAGCACTCAAAGGGTTACTTCCTATAAAGAACTTAATACCAAAAATATCTACTACCTGTTCTTAGACCCAGAGCAACCCGTAAACTTAAATGAATATGGCTATTCTAATATTTCTGACTCACTAGCAGAAACCAATTTTGGAGGGTTTAAATTAAACCTATATCAACGTCAGTAGATTCTTATTCCCAACGGAAAACCCTAAAGGCAATCAAATATATTACCGCTGCCCAGGCTGCCAACAGACCAACCTGCGGGGCAATTTCAAATATTGTTTTACCTTCGGTAATTATTAGCCTCGCTCCATCAATTATCGGAGTAAGCGGCAAGAAACTAGAAATAGTTTGAAGTACTTCTGGCATTAAGAATCTCGGGAAGAAAGCCCCACTTAAAAATATCATTGGGAAGACGACGATCTGTGCCACTGGAGCCGCTTGGTTTTCATTTTTAGCCCAGCCTCCAATTGCCAGCCCAACCCCAAACAAGGTAAAAGTTCCCAGTACGATCAAAGTAATCAAACTTAAGTAATCACCCTTCATATTAAGTTTGAAGAATATTTTTGCAGCTGCAAATAAAGTTGCCGTTGAAAGAATTCCAACTAAAGAGTAGGAAAGCGCATTGGCAATAAAAAGCTGTCGAACTTTAAGTGTCGTTGTGCTATATCTTTTTAGTACTCCACGTTTCTTAAGTTGTGGGAAGACGTTTGTTGGCCCAAAAACTGCCAAGCTCAAGATTGAAAACCCTAATAGTCCTGTAAATGTGTAGTCAAATGACCTTTGCCCCTCCACCGCTGTAGACTTTGACTCAACCGAAAACGGAGTCTCAGTTTTTACAAAGCCTGAATTAATTTTATTAAAAACTGAACTTAAGACTGAACTTAAAGTTTGCGCAGCCTGTTCACTGTTTTTGTTATACAAAATCTCCGCTTTTCCAGTGGGATATTTTTTAGCTGAATCAATCATTCCAAAGCTTTCTGGCAAAATTATTGTTGCATCAATCTCATCTCTATCCATCTTTTGACGGGCAGAGTCCAGGGTTCTCGCGCCCTGGTTAACTTCAAATGTATTGTCTGCCTTAACTTTTTCCTCAAACTGCTTTGCAAAATCACTTTTACCTTGATTAACAAGGCCAACCTTGAACTTAACACTAGAATTATCGTTCCCAAATATCCCACCAAACACGAATAAAAATATCAAAGGAAAAACAAAGGTAAAAAATAGTGCGGTCTTATCTCTAAGAGATCGCTTCGTCTCAATTTTTGCAAAAGTTAAAATTGTTAGAGCTTCCTTCTTTAAATTTTTAAACATAATTTTTTAATCTCTTAACTCCTTACCAGTTAAATCAATAAACACATCCTCTAAATTCGCCTGTTCAACGAGCTGCTCCTTTTTAAACCCGCGGTTCAATAAATCCTGAATTAGTTTTTTTGGACTGTCCAGTGCAATAATCTTGCCACCGTCCATCACTGCAATTCGATCGCAGAGCATCTCTGCCTCATCCATATAGTGAGTCGTCATAATTACGGTAACACCTTTTTTCTGAATATCTTGGACCAGCTGCCAAAGGTTCCTTCTTGCTTGTGGGTCGAGACCTGTCGTCGGTTCATCTAAAAAGAAAATCTTTGGTCCGTGGACTAGTGCCGCAGCAATGCTCAGTCTTTGCTGTTGGCCTCCAGACAGGTTTTCTACAAAACTGTTCGCCTTTTCCACCAGATCGACCTCCTTTAGCAACTTCCTGGCATTGATTTTACTACCGTAAGCCGCTGCAAAAAGTTCCAGAATTTCAGTTAACTTAACGTGTTCTGCAAAAGCTGGTGACTGCGGCTGAACTCCAATAATCGCTTTAACGTCATATGGTTTTTTGCTAACATCAATTCCGTCTAGAGTTGCACTTCCACCATCAATCTTTCTGAGGGCTTCGAGCATTTCTAAGGTTGTAGTTTTACCGGCTCCGTTCGGTCCGAGGATTCCAAAAACCTCACCTTTTTCGACCTCGAAACTAACACCTTTAACAACTTTCTTGCCATCGTAGATTTTAACCAAATCTTTAGCTCTCACAATCACTTCTTCTCTTCCTTGCATATCAATCTTTTAAGTTTAAGTAACCTTTAAAGGTAATTTTAGGCTTCTGGTATTCTTAAGTCAATCTCGTGGTAAACTAAAGCCTAAGCATATCCAAAATAAAAAAATGAATAAAAAGAACTCACAGCTTAAAGATTCTAAGTTTAATCAAAAGTTTCAAGACCTTAAAGGTCTCAAAAGCACAGACCTGGTGGAAGGTCTTAAGAGCCAGAAACCAGACTCAAAACAGCTTAAAAGAGGTCTTAAAAAAGCTATCTCCCGAAATAACTGGCTAAATTATTTAGTTTTATTCATCAGCATTTACTTTTTTTGGAATACTGGTGTCGCCATTCGTCATAACCATAAACTAGGCGCTAAATTCGATGCTCTTAAGCTTAAGACGGAGCTCCTGCAAGAGTCAAACAAGAACCTCGAACTTCAAAAAAGATACTATTCTTCTCCAGAATATCAAGAAAAAGCCCTCAAGGAAAACTTTAATCTAGTTGCCGAAGGTGAAAACGTCCTGATTGTTAAAGATTTACCAGAGCCTAAAAACAAGCGCGGCAACGTTTTTTCTGAGCTACAAGAGCTCCGCCAACTAATTAATCGTTAGACTTTTTTACGGATTTTTCGTTTTTTAGTTCTGCTGTAAACAAAATATCCTACACCTGCCAAAATCAAAATAATTACAGCATTCTGAAGAACTCCAGCATAAGTTTCGACCTTGTTAAACTTTTCACCTAGGCCATATCCTGCCAAAATTAACACGCTGTTCCAGATTAAACTACCTGCTGCAGTATAAGGTATAAATTTAGACATTGGCATTTTTTCAATACCTGCTGGAATAGAGATCAAGCTTCTAAAGATTGGCAGCATTCTTCCCCAAAAAACTGCTTTAGACTCGTGTTTTATAAACCACTTTTCAGTCTTATCAATATCCTTAACTTTCATCAGAGGAATCTTCTTTGCCCAGTCTCTAGCCCTTTCCTTTCCAAGCCAAGCTCCAGCCCAGTAAAGCATGATTGCACCGACCACAGAGCCAATTGTCGCCCAGCTAATTGCTAAAACTAAACTTAATTCACCTTTGCTGGCTCCAAAACCTGCCAAGGGCAAAATCGCTTCAGATGGAATCGGTGGAAACAGATTTTCAATCATCACAATCAGTGCCACTCCAGGCTCTCCAATTTGGTTGATTAGTTTAACCGCAAAATCAACAAACTTCTGAGTCAAAGATCCAGCCCCAAGATTGATTAGTAAATTTAAGTTAGTAAACATAAGATTAAGTTTAACACTCTTGCTGTAAACCTCCGCTCCTTAATCAGTCCGTAATCAATATCTAAGGCTAGGCTTAAATTTAAAATCTAAAGTAGGCTATAATCTTAATTTAACTTTGAATTTATAATCTACAGTTAACTAAGCATAATTTCTAAATACTAACTAGCAATCAATCAATTTATGTCTAGCAGTCTTCTTGATGTCATCATCTTCTCATTGGTTGGAGGAGTTGCCTCCCTGGCTGGCGGAGTCTTACTCCTTAAATTTAAGCTTAAGCCAAGTGTCATCTCTGATTATGTCACTCCGTTTGCCGCCGGGGCACTTCTTTCTGCTGCTTTTCTCGACCTTTTGAAAGAGTCTGCCGAATCTAACCTCTACGAGCAAGGCTTATACGGAGCTCTTGGCGGGATCTTACTCTTCTTCTTTTTAGAAAGGTTTTTCAGCTGGTTTCACCACCATCATCCTCACAAAGAAGGCGTTATGAAAGACCCAAAAATCAACATGATTATTATTGGCGACAGTTTGCATAATATTATCGATGGTCTTGCTATTGGAGCAGCTTTCTTAATAAGTCCAAATGTTGGAATTGTTTCGGCGCTAGCAGTTGCTGCGCACGAAATACCTCAAGAAATTGGAGATTTTGGCCTACTACTTTCTAAAGGCATGGAAATGAAGAAGGTCCTATTGTTCAACTTGGTTAGTGCTTCATTATCAACTTTTTCTGCTGTCGCAATATTTCTAATCGGGAGTAGTATCACTATTAACACCGCCCCACTTTTAGGAGTCGTCGCTGGGATGTTTATTTACATCGCTGCCAGTGATATCATCCCAGAAATCCATAAAAGTAATTCTAAAAAGATCGTAAACTTAAGTTCGATGATGCTAATTCTAGGAGTCGTTTCAGTTGGAACACTTTCTAATCTACTCCATTAAACTTCCTCCACTGAAAATGGTTGGAAGTTCCGGCCCTACGCTTTTTGATATTTTGCAAAGTCCAGAATAATCTGTTAAACTTAATTTTACACTCTTAAATTATCGCGGAGTAGAGCAGCGGCAGCTCGTGTGGCTCATAACCACAAGGTCGCAGGTTCGAGTCCTGCCTCCGCAACCAAAATAAAAACCTCAGCTTGTCTGGGGCTTTTATTTTGGTTAAGAATTTAATAAGTTCGGTTCTACGACAAATCTTTTGATGCAGGAAAAAGGTTTCGGTCGCACATTTCGGCCAGAGCATGAGCACAGTTGCCGGAAGCTTTTGAGTATTTTGCAGTCAATGAATACTTTTAGTGTATAATCTTAAGTGTTAGTCAACATTACTTAAACTTAAGGAGTCCCCAATGATCGCACTTATTGTTCTAATTATAATCTTAACTCTAACTATTCCACTCTCCATCTTTACTGTAAACCAACAAACTGCTGCAGTTATTGAAAGATTCGGAAAGTTTAAAAGGATTGCCAATGCCGGCTTAAACTTCAAGATTCCTCTAATTGACCGAGTTGCCGGAAAATTAAGTTTAAGGGTCCAGCAGCTTGACGTAAAAGTAGAGACTAAAACTGAAGATAATGTCTTCCTCTTTGTGGTCGTTAGTGTTCAATATCTTGTTCTTCCAGAAAAGATCGTCGATGCATTTTATAAACTCCAGAATGCTCAGGCTCAAATTACGAGCTATGTTTTTGATACTGTTCGAGCACAGGTTCCAAGCATTAAATTAGATGATGTTTTTGTGGCTAAAGATGACATTGCTCAAGCTGTTAAAAAAGAACTCGACCACGTCATGGATGATTTTGGTTACGGAATCGTCGGCTCACTTGTAACAGACATCGATCCTGACCACAAAGTCAAAGATTCAATGAATGAAATCAATGCTGCCCAGCGCCTCCGTGTTGCTGCTGTAGAGCAGGCCGAAGCAGATAAGATTCGTGTGGTTAAGGCTGCCGAAGCCGAGGCGGAAAGCAAAGCGCTCTCCGGAGCGGGGATTGCCAAGCAGCGTCAAGCAATTGTGGATGGTTTGCGTGAGTCGGTTTCCGGATTCCAAGAAAAAGTTAGTGATGTCAGTTCACAAGAGGTCATGGATCTGGTTATGTTGACTCAATATTATGACACCCTAAAAGATGTCGGTTCTGGAGCGAACTCAAACACGATTCTAATTCCTCACGGCTCACCCGGTCAGGATGAGGTCTTCAACAAAATGCGCGACGCAATCATCATCGGTAATGAAGCCTCTTCAAAAAACCAGAAATAAATACTAGGTCTAAAACAGTAGGGCCTTTAGGGTCTTGAGCGTACTGTCTTAACCGGTGCTGCCGAAAACCAACCGTGGGGCCAAAGCTTCTGCCCCCACTTTAGTAATAGCTGTCGTATGCCCTCCTTCCATTTTCACGGTAGAGTCTACTAAAGCGGCCAATCTCCTTTTTTCGAAATCATTTAGTCCGCCAGAACTTTCAGAGGCTAGCTCTCTTGCTCTCCTTGGGTTAAGTCTGAGTGCTTCAACTAGTGCTGCATCCGGATCTCTCGCACTCGGGTTTTGTAAACTGTAGATTATATCTTCAGGGCCAAATAGCGGGTCGTTTTCATATGCAAAAATTCTTACCCTCCCAGACTCCAGATTACTGAGCACTCTATGCATATGTGGATTACAGCACGCTCCTTTGCATTCCCTAAGAGAGGTTATGGGGTGACCAGCCATATATCCAGCAGCATCAGCTAGTCTGGTGGCTTGAGGTGCGGCTTTAAGTAGCCCCCCAGAATCATTAACAACATCTTCAACACCTATCCCAACGACTTGTGCAAGTCTGGGTCCGGCAAATCCAGAACCGGGTAAAGCCCTGGTATTATTGGTGATTCCCGCAGGGGCTATTAAGTTTACACCAATAGTTCTATGCAGCTCTTCCAGTCTGACCTGATCGGCTTTATTAAAAATGGGCGCAAAATTACCAATGGACAGATCGTAGAGTCCAGCTAAGGCAATTGGGCTGCCCATGGAGTGGCATGCCAGAGTCAAATTATCCGTTTCTTCAGTAAGCTTCAGTAGCTCTAGTAGCATCTCAGCCCCAGCTGCTTGTAGGACGCCATTCCCAATACGTCTTCTGGGGAGCAGTTCTTCACGCATGTCTCTGCTCCTCTTGTAGGAGTGAACTCCGGTTCCGTCCTCGCCCATGACTTCTCCAAGTCGAATAGCGCCCTTCCAGCTGTCGCAAACTCCGTGCACAAAAAGTACCGCTTTATCTGAATCCTCCGCACCCAGCTGGTGCAGTTCTGGGGGATGGTAATCCTTGCCTCTAAACATAACTGTATTATAGCATATCTTGTCAATTAAACTTAACTAAATATTAAACTTAAGCTAGTGTCTTAGTATGAAGGTCCTGGTCGATCTGAACGTTTAGGTTGGTCATGGTTTACGGGAGTATTGTCATAATCTCCCGCATTGACTTCCATTCTAAACTGAAGACTGAACCTTGGCTCTCCCTGGCCAATATTAGTAACGGCATGAGCTCTCCTAATGGCATGATTAAGATCGGTTGGAAGATATAATCTACTAGAACTAAAAAATACGGCATCTCCAGTATTTGTCGTAATCTTTCCAGCATCTGTTGGATGACCTTGGGCGGCAGCCTCCCTTGCTTGCTTTGGGGGTTTGTTGGAAAAAACAATGTCACCCGACCCAGCTAAGGTTGCAGATATAACGGCGAAAAGATCATTTATATGATCTCGGTGCCAACCAAGCCCCAGTTCAGTTCCTGCTGGATAAATCTGGACAGCCACTTCATCAGGCCGAAAGTTTTTCACGGCCGGGAATAGAGCTTCGGATGCAACAATCAAACGTCCAGCTAAACTTAAGCCTAAGGCTTCAGTTTTTGGATACAAATGTTCTCTAGTCAAGTCTATAACTGCTCTTTTAAAAACTTGTGCGACTAAGCTCTTGGAGTCCCTAATTGGCTCGATTCCTCCATTCTCTAAAACCTCAGCGATAACCCCACTTCGAGCCTCTTCGGGAATAATCCCGGCATCATACCAAGCTCCAGAACCTCCTTCGCCCAGACATTCTGGACCGTCGAATCTTGGAGTGGTAAATCCCCCGGTCTTCATATAACTTTAAGTATATCCAATCAAATAAATACTCTGCAACCAAAAAACCAGGAGTACAACTTTCTACATAAGTTAGCGCTCTTGCACACAGACTGCCAATTTGATATATTTAAGTTTATGGTTAGCACTTGATTAGTTAGAGCGCTAACATATACAATAATAATCACATTAAAAATTAAGTAGATTCACTTTTTGGAAACCAAAAACAAAAAGCGGAATCAAAAGTAATTCAATATAAGGAGAAATAATATGGGAAAAATACTTGGAATTGACCTAGGAACAACCAACAGTGCAATGGCCATCGTTCAGTCTGGAAAGGCGACTATCATTGAAAATAACGAAGGAAATCGTACCACACCTTCTGTCGTTGCTGTAAAAAGTAAAGATGGCAAAGAAGAACGTATCGTTGGTGCCGGAGCTCTCCGGCAGCGTGTAACGAATGCCGAAAATACAATTTATGGTGTTAAGCGTTTAATCGGACGTAAATTTAGTGACAAGGAAGTCCAAAAAGACCTTGAATTAATGCCTTATAAAATTGTTAAGGCTGGTAACGGAGTTAAGGTAACAATGTCTGGCAAGGACCACTCTCCAGAAGAAATCTCTGCGATGATTCTTTCTAAACTTAAGGCAGATGCTGAAGCCTACCTTGGTGAAAAAATCACCGAAGCTGTAATTACCGTTCCTGCCTACTTTGATGATTCGCAGCGTCAAGCTACAAAAGATGCGGGTAAAATTGCTGGCTTAGAAGTCAAAAGGATTATCAACGAACCAACAGCTGCTGCTCTTGCTTACGGGCTAGACAACAATAAAGAAGAAAAAGTTGCTGTCTTCGACTTCGGAGGTGGAACATTTGATGTTTCTATTCTAGAACTAGGTGATGGAGTCTTTGAGGTTAAGTCTACTAACGGGGATACTCACCTCGGCGGTGAAGACGCCGACCTCCAGATTGTCAATCACTTTGTTGCAGAGATTAAAAAAGAGCACTCCAAAGACCTCACCAAAAACCCATCTGCAATGCAGAGACTGAAAGAAGAGGCAGAAAAGGCCAAGAAAGAACTCTCCACAGCTCAGAACTATGAAGTCAACCTGCCGTTCTTAGACCAAGGTGATGATGGTCCAATAAACTTTGAATATAACTTCACTCGTGCCAAGCTTGAGGATTTGCTCAAAGACCTCATCCAAAAACTAGTTGCACCATGCGAGAAGGCACTTAAAGATGCCAAGCTGAAGAATTCTGAGATTGACGAAGTCATTCTTGTTGGGGGAATGACCAGAATGCCTGCAGTTCAGGCTAAGGTCAAAGAAATCTTCGGTAAAGATCCAAAACAGGGAGTTAACCCAGATGAGGTTGTTGCTCTTGGAGCCGCTATCCAAGGTGGAGTTCTTCAAGGAGATGTTAAAGATGTCTTACTTCTCGATGTTACGCCATTAAGTTTAGGAATCGAAACGATGGGCGGAGTTTCAACCAGGCTAATTGAAAGGAATACTACTGTTCCAACTTCTAAATCTGAAACATTTTCTACTGCAGCGGACAATCAACCTCAGGTTGAAATCCACGTTTTACAAGGTGAGCGCGAAATGGTCGATGGCAATAAGTCACTTGGAAGATTTGTTCTTGATGGAATACCTCCAGCGCCTCGTGGAATTCCACAAATTGAAGTCACCTTCAATATCGATGCCAATGGAATTCTAAACGTCAGCGCAAAAGATAAAGGTTCCGGTAAAGAACAAAGTATTACTATCCAAAACTCTGGAAATCTTAAAAAAGATGAGATCGAAAAGGCTCAAAAAGATGCTGAAGCTCACGCCGAAGAAGACAAGGCAAAGAAGGAGGCCGTTGAAGCTCGAAATAGCTTAGAAAACGCCATTTATCAAGCAGAAAAAATGCCAGACGAACTCAAGGATAAGATTTCTGAGGAAGACGCTGAAGAAATTAAAAAAGCAGCTGAAGTTGCTAAAGGAAAGCAGTCATCAGACAATAAGGATGAGCTTGAAGCAGCAACAAAAGAATTACTCGAAAAGATCCAGCCAATTGCCACTAAGATGTATCAACAGGCAGCTGAAGAAGAAGCTAAAAAGGAAGGTGGCTCTGACTCTGAAGAAAAGAAGGAAGACGCTCCAGAAGCTGAAGTAGTCGAAGAAGATAAGGAAAAGAAGTAGTCTTAAACTTAAAATAAAGTCCTATGAAAATCGTAGTCATCAGCGGAAGTTACCGAAAAAATTCTCAAAGTCATAAAGTCGCTAACTGGATCTTAGAGAGATCTAAGACTACGATCGCAGAAGTTGAAGTTAAGCCAGTAGATATCAAGTGGCTCGACATAGTCTTAGACCCAGAAGAGTTCTGGGCGGGAAAGAGTGAGGCCGCTAAAGATATGAAAAAAATCTATGACTCCCTCGAAGATGTTGATGGCTTCGTTGTCGTCACTCCAGAGTGGGGCGGCGGAGTACCACCAGCTCTTCGTCAATTCATCTTGATGAGCGGAACTAGCTTTAGTCATAAACCAGTTCTTGCAGTAGGAGTCTCCGCCACACCGGTCGGAGGCATCAGGCCTGTTGATGAGCTTAAGCATGTCTCAAAAAATACACGCCTAGTCATAATCCCAGACTCGGTGGTTATTCCTCAAGTTGAAACTGTCTTTAACAAGCTTGAAGTTGACCCAAGTAACGAACATGAAAAGTACACCGCAGACAGGCTAGACTATTCCTTAAAAGTTTTAGAACAATATGCCGAAGCTCTCAGCGGAGTTAGAACTTCTGGTGTAATTGATTATAAAGAATTCCCTTTTGGAATGTAGGCAGGTAGTCTGTATTATTCGACACTTGCCAGTCTTGCCTGTATAACTACCCTTCCATCACTCGCTCCTTTTAGGGTGCAGGTATAAAGAGTTAGTTTAGCTTGGTCTCCCGGCACTACCGGAGCCTCAATCTCAACTTGGTCCGGCTTAACCTGGTAGGTCTCGTAAATCTGATACTTATACCGCCTTCCCTCGAAGTCAACAAACAAGTCGTCTCCAACTTGTAGGCGGTCCGCATTGTAAAGTGGGCTTTGGGCAATTGTTTCTGCTGGATTCTTTCCAGTTTTCCAGCGGTGTGCGCTTAAAATAAAGTTGCCACCCTTAACCGGGTCTCCTCTTTCTGGAAGTCTATGCCAAATACTGTCTTTCATCACGCTGGCATCACCAGCCTTTATAGGCATATCAATTCCTAATTTTTCAATATAAATCCTATCGTCACCAACTTTAGGGGTGTTTGTATTGATGGCTTTTTCAACTTTACCAGAGTTCAAAAGTGGCGTAAACTTAGGAGCAAACGCCAGCATTAGGGTATAAACTCCCGCCACAAGCAGCAAGATGGGAACGACGGTCATTATCTTTGAGCCAATACTCGAGGATCGGTCATTTCTATTAGAATACTCATACCTTTTTCGTTTATACATGAAGTTCTCGATAGTCTATCTCCTACTAGTTTCCGGTAGTTCTTTTAATCGCTTCACTAGCAGGGCCAATCAAAGGGAGCTCCGTAAAGCTACCGAGTAGCCATAACACAACAGCAACAACTACTGTTCCACCAATAAAGATCCCAAAACCCTGAGCGATTCCCTTTAAAAAGCTAAATTTGAGAGCTTCTTTTTCATTAGTGTAGCCAAGTTCATAAAAACGCTGTAAGCTTTTACCAAGCTCCATTAGCTCATCTTCTTTGACTGTGGTTTTGTCAGCTTTCATCAAACTTAAGTTTAACATAAGCACCTATAAATCGAGAGCATCTTCCCACTAAAGTACGGAGGAGATTTCAAGCTCTAAAGCCTAGAAGCGTATGCATTCTCATCAAGCAAGACTGGTGAGCAGTGTGTAGCTCGTTCTCCGCCATAAGCTACAAATGCAACAAGTGGCTCATGCGTCACTACCAGTAAGGTTTCTGCCTCATTTGGTAAGTTGTCACCATTTTGAAATTCATCTATCAAAAATTTGGTTAAGTTTAATGGTACGTCTGGATTTTTCCATGGTCGAATGACAGAGGCCTCGTATAGCGGTTCACTTCCGACAAGCATATTAACACCTGGCAGGTGGCTTGCCAAGCACTCAGCCGTCAATGTCGCTCTTTTGACATTAGAGTGCAGGATCGGAGTATTTTCCGCTATTATACCCCCAAGCTGCCCCATCGCCGCTGGATTAGTTAGTAAGTCTGCGCCCCACTCGCAGTCCCTTTCTGTTATTCTTGTTTCGTTAAGTTCGCAGTCAAAGTAGTAGTCTGCGTGCCTCATTAATATTACTCTCTCAATACTCATAAAAAATCCTTCCTTTGGTTATAGAAAGGATTGTACTTATCCAAGCTCTAGGGTGTTAAGTAAAACAGTTTACCTAAACTTCAATCTCCAAGTCTTTAAAACTAGTCTTAGCCTCCGTCGAGTTAAGCTTAAGTGCCTCCAAAAGTTCATCGCCAGAGATATCTTCAACGTTCTTCCAACAAATCTTCGGGTTTGAATGCCCAAAATCCGAGTATTCACTGGCATTAAGTTTAAGTTCAATTCTAAAAAGGGGCCCAGTTCTGTGTGCAACAAGTTCTCCGTCGTGTGAATATCTAATATTTAAAGAGCTTAAAGCTTCCGCCTTTTGAGCTTCCAAATTCCTGGTTGAAAGCATCCTGGCAACAGTTTTTAGATAACTTCTCCCAAGACGGATTTTGCCAAACATCATTCCCTCCACCCCGTTAATCGGCGCACCTTTATTTTTATAAACTAGAATTTTTCCGTCCGCTGAAAAAATCAATAAATATACTCCACTAATCGGGCGGATTTTTATTCTAGAATTATCCAATGAATAAAAATCGACTTCTCGCTTACCTTTGGCAGTCAATCGGTATTCTCCCAAATCAGTTTTTTCGACAATCTCACTATTCACTAGGCTCTTTAAGTGATGGTTAAAGGCATTTCCGTCCATGTCGCCTGGTTTAAGTTCCGAATACTTTAGATCTTCAGAGCTCAGCTTAAGTTTAATAATGATCTCACGCTTAATATAATGGGCGGGTTCACCAAATTTGATATATTCTTGCTGTTCTTCTAGCACTTCCATAGCATTCTGACTTCTGGCATACTTAAACTCTAACCCTAAGTTTAACTTAAAATCCCAATTTTGAAAAAAAAGATAAAAAACATCGTTCGTCGAATTTTTAGAAAGCGTTTTGCACGTTTCTTTGTGGTTGGAATCTGGAACACCTTTGTAGATCTTGCGGTGCTAACGATAATGATTAAGATTTTGGATGTTCAGCCAGAACAAACCCTAAAACTTATTTTTGCAAACACCATTTCTGGAACCTGTTCCATTGCTTCTAGCTTCATCTTAAACCGCTGGGTAGTGTTTAGAGACCACAAAAACCCAATCGAAGGTAAAAAGTTGATTAAGTTTATCGCAATTAGCTTAGTTGGAGCTTACTTAATTAACAACACAGTCCTAAACTTAATAGTCTTGCATGCGGATTGGTTGCATAGCTTTACCTATTCAATTATTGAGTTTGTAAAACTAGACGGAATATTCTCGAGAGGTTTCGTTAAGATATTTACCGGAAAAGCCGTCGCTGGTCTCAGTTCTATGCTTTGGAGTTTCTGGGCCTATGGCAAGTTTGTATTTCAAGAGCCTAGACCTGGGATTGACTTCAAAAATAATTAAGCAATTACTAATTTCGGAAACAACGGCAATAGCTATCCAGCCATATATCTTTGTTTTGGGTCACCGCCACCTTCTACCCATTTCGCGCAGCTTTCTGTTGCTTCAGCGTGCCCTCGAATTGCCACTCTCACTTCACTCAGGTCGATATCAACCAATGTTCCGTCAGGATTTTGTATAGCTCCCGTTATGATGTGAGCAGGAGTATTCTCCAATATGAAGGAGCCGACATTCCTACCATACCAGCTTGCCGCTTCAGTAGTTTTTAGTGCTGGCCCAACTTCTGCACTTTCGGGGTCCAGGTAGCGAGTGTCTATACTCGCCTCCGAAACAGTTCTCAGTGGTCCGGTTGCAAAAGAGAGATGCACGGCTTTAAGCCAGGGGCAGGCAAGGTTGCTTAAGCCCTCCAAAAGCGCCTGAACCTCAACACCTCTACGGGTTGATTCATTAACTTCTCTACCCTGCAGATAGTCTTGGACTTCATTTTCGAGGGGAACTCCATGGCTATTTATAAATAGAAGCTGGGTTGCTACCACCGGATCTTTAACCTGTCCTTTCAGCATGCCGACTAGGCCTTCGGGAAAGTCGCAGCACGGTTCATTTTGCCAAAATCTTTCGGGGCCAGACCTAGACTTTTTTCCTTGGGGAGACTTTCTTCGGCTACTCATTTAGGGGATCCTCTCCAGTTCCAGTAAGACCGGGAACTGCACTAGCTAACTCTACGGATAGGTCGCTAAATTCAGGCAATTCTCCATCGCTAAGAAGTAGGGTTTCTCTAGCCAGTCTATCGGCTGCTTCACTGAGGGCGTACCCTTTTGAGCCATCCACGTCATCAACTCCGGCTTGCTCCAAGATAGCCGTAGCATTATCATAGACATAGAATAGACCTCCTCTCGTACTAAGACCTGCCCCAGCGAAAGCATCAGTTGGGTCAATGTGTGTTAGGTGAGCTAAAAAGTTAGAGAACCTTACAGCAGGGGAGTTCCTTGGATCCTGGGACTTGCTCAAGAATGTGACTTTGGGTTTTTCACTCATAAAAATTGTAAATCTTAAAATAAAATCTTATATCAAACTTCTAAATTTAGAGTATATAGTATGGGCAAGTATTTGTCAACTCTACAAACTTGTACCAAAAAAATACGGAGTGTATAATTAAGTTTAATATGACAGCAAGAGAAATACGACGAGCTTATTTAAGATTCTTTGAATCAAAAAAGCACCAGATAGTCCCAAGAGCAAGCCTCGTCCCTCAGGGCGACCCAACAACTCTTTTTACGGGTTCTGGAATGCAGCCAATGGTTCCTTATCTACTCGGTGAGCCATATCCAGAAGGTCTAACTAGAGTTACGGATTCTCAACCCGTTTTTCGTGCTGTCGATATAGATGAAGTGGGGGATAGTGAGCACCTGACTCTTTTTGAAATGCTTGGCAACTGGTCTTTTGGGGATTATTCTAAACAGCAGCAAATTCCATGGATCGCAGAATTTCTGTTCGACATCATTAAACTTAATCCTCAAAATGTCTATGTAACTTGCTATATCGGGAACCCTAAACTCAACATCCCAAAAGATACCGAGGCAATTGAACTTTGGCAGGCAGAGTTTGAAAAGAGGGGAATAGATCCGAAAGTTGTGGAACTCGGCTCCAGCGAAAGCGGGGATAAGTTCGGCATGCAAGACGGGCGAATCTTCCTTTACGATGGTAAAGAGAACTGGTGGTCACGCGGAGGAGATGAAGACGGAACTCCTCTTGGCGACCCTTGCGGTCCATGTTCCGAAATGTTTTATGATTTTGGTGAGCAATATCATGATGAGACAAGGTATGGCAAGATTCATCCAGCTTCAGACTCTCCACAAATTACAGAAATTGGCAATAACGTTTTTATGGGATACCGTAAGAATTCCCCCACAGAGTTTGTTGAACTTGATGCACCAAACATAGATCATGGAGCTGGTCTGGAGCGTTTAGCAATGGCATCAATTGGCATCCCGGATATCTCTAAAATTGATCTGATAAATCCAATAACCAAACAGCTGGAATTAATCACCGGCAAATCTTCTGATGAAAATCATAAAGCTTTTAGAGTAGTTGCTGATCACATTAAATCCGCCTATTGGTTGGCTTGCGATGGAGTCGTTCCTAGTAATACTGGCCAAGGTTACGTTTTGCGCCGTTTAATGCGCCGAGCAATTAAGTTTGCCTTAGATCTTGGAATTACCGAAAATCTCTCTACTCAAATCTCTCCAGTTATTGCTCAGATTTATGGTGAAGACTTCCCAGAAATCGATTCCAATTTTGACCAAATTCTGAGCGCTCTTCAAAAAGAAGAACAGCTTTTCCGTCAGACCTTAATCAAAGGTTTAAAAGAATTTGAAAAAAAAGTTGCAGGATATTCTACTCCGACCGTTTTTCCTTATGTTTCAGGACCTGGGTCCATAAGTGGATCGGATATATTTAACCTCTACGACACTTATGGATTTCCAGCAGAGTTATCTGTAGAAGAAGCTGGCATACGCGGGATTCAACTTAATTCCAGCTGGAAGGAAGAGTTTGACTCTGCCATGAACGAGCAAAAAGAGCGCTCCAGAACTGCCTCCGCCGGTCAATTTAAAGGGGGGCTTGCCGACCATTCTGATATTTCCATAAAGTATCATACTGCCACACATCTAATGTATCGTGCCTTAAGAAATGTGCTTGGAGATCACGTCATCCAGCGGGGGAGTAACATCACCCCAGAACGTCTACGTTTCGATTTTACTCACCCACAAAAAGTAACTCCAGAAGAGATTAAACTTATCGAAGATATGGTTAACGAGCAAATCCAAAAAGACTGGGAGGTTACCTGCCGCGAGGAAAACACCAAGCAAGCTTTGGCAGATGGAGTAATGGGTGCTTTTGGCGATAAATATGGAGAGATTATTAAGGTCTACACAGTCGGAGACCCTGATGGTGAAAACTACTCTCGCGAAATTTGTGGAGGCCCACATGTTGAGCGTACCGGAAAACTTTCCGAAGGAGGCCTTAAGTTTAAGGTCAAAAAAGAAGAGTCTTCTTCTGCCGGAATCCGCCGCATCAAAGCCGTCTTGGTTTAACATTGTTATGCGAGATCTCGATCTTTTAACAATTAAACTTAATCCCACTAAGAATATTGAGCTTAGATTCCCCTCCGACCAAGAACTGCACTCGCTGGCTGAGCTAGTCTTCTTGCCGGAAAACTTCAAGCACGTTTTTAAGTACACTGGCTTTAGCAAGGAGCTTAATGACCCAGACGGCTACTATGAGAAACGCCTCAAAAGTGCGCCTAGTCGTGCAAAAGACCACGAGAGCGCCTATCTGGCTATTTTCTACAAAGGTAAAATTGCCGGAAGGGTAATCGCCTCAATTATTGATCCAGCGTGCGGGAAGATGGAGCTAAGCTATTTCCTGTTCAAAGAATTTCTAGGTACAGGAATTATGCTCTCGTCAATAAAAACCGTAGAAGAATTTCTATTCCGTGAACTAGACGCAAACAGAATTGAACTATGGATAGATCCGGCTAATAAGCACAGCGTTAATTTAGCCTTAAAACTTAAGTACCAACTCGAAGGAACCCTGCGCCAGTCCTATCACAACGAGTTCCTCGATGAAAATAGAGACGACATGGTCTTCGCTAAACTTAAGTCTGATATAATTAATCTTTAAACTTAAGCATTATTTTTTCCGGGCTCTCAGAATGCATTAACTCTAATAAAACTATGCCCTCTCCAGATATATTTTTCCAGCGAACGATTTCTAAACTCCAGATGAAGACTACCTATCGAGATAGCATTAAATCAGGGTTGATTGTTAACAATCAGAAAAGAAATGAAGACAACCTAACTATCGTATTTCCTCCGTGGGGAACTAGTCCTTTACTCCTAAGTTGGATAGTCAAAGCTGTTTCTAGAAATTCTAGTATTCTTGGAATATCACCCAGTAAAATGCTGACTTCCGACCCCGAAGAAAGTCTTCATTTCTGCACAGAATCTCACCAAGAATCCTTAAGTTTAATTAAGGAGGAATTAGACTCAAATGATTACGAATATATTAGAGTAGTCGGGTTGAGTATTGGTACCGGCTTGGCAGTTTTAACTTCTATCGATTTATTGAGGGGGGGGTATTCTGTGGACAGGCTCGACCTTGTTAGCCCCGGTTCGTCCATGGCCTCCGCATTCTGGAGCAGCAAGGGTACCAAAGCTCTAAAAAAAGCTTACCTCCGACAAGGCTATAACTTAAAAAGTTTAGAAGAAGTCTGGAGTCCGGTTAAAATCATAGATCTTATCGACAGACTCAAGGATGTTCCAACAAAAGTTACATACTCTAAAGCAGACATTATCATCAGACCGTCAGAAACTAAGCGGCTAATAGCTAAACTTAAAAGAACGGGCACTCCAAATCTTAAAGTCAAAAAGAATTACTTTTTGGGACATTATCTAACCCTATTTTGGGTCTGGGCAACTTGGCGAATAAGGTACAGATCTTCAGAGAAGATTTAAGTTTAAGATTCAAAACAAAGGAGTTCTCTAACAGGACCCAGGAGCTAAAGACTTTAGAACTGCCCTGTCACCAATAACCCTCCTCTCTGTGTAGGTCGGTCCGCAGTGCAAGCCATGTGGTGGGATTTCGGCAATTTTTCCAGGATCTAAATCTATAATTTCTACACTCCCTTTGCTAAGGGCGTCACGTATTGCCCTTTGACCTTTTCTTCCCAGAGTAAAATATAGAGCTTTTTTGGGGTCCATACCCATTAGTGGGTCCAATCCCGGGATCCTTCCTTCGCTAAGATATTTTGTGCCTCCTCCAAAATTCATTAATCTGAATCCTGGGTAGGGGCTGAACGTTTCAGAATCAGATACATCAAAGTGCCAGTTACTAACTGGATCACCAAACATTAGCTTATTAAGCCCTGTGGTTAACGGTGGCTTCTTCTTGATTTCTATAAGTGCTGGTCCGCCTACAGTGTAGCCATGCCCATCTTCTTCGAGCACTCTTAGGTGGCTCATTAGGGTCGCCTGGTCTTCTGGGCAAAATAAGTCTAGAGCACCGCCAAGCCTTTCCCATATTTCAGTGTAGGCGGTTCTTTTATTGTCAAAGAGTTGATGCACCTCACGAATATCAGGAGGCTCAAGCTCGCCCACAATCTTTATTTCTGGTTGTACAAATTCTCCCATAAATTAAATCTTAAACTTAACTTTTAAGCCCCTACTTTATCTTTCTTTTGACCACGCTTAGCACTGGTTTCAATGTGCTGGATAATCTTGGTGGCAATATCTCTGCCGGTAACACTTTCTGGAGTACGGATGCTGGCGCTGCTGTTGACCTCCAAAATTAAAGGCCCACGACTAGAGCGCATCATGTCAACTCCACAAATTGGGAGTCCCATAATTTTTGCCGCCTTTCTAGCAACCTTTTTTTCCTCGTCGGTAAGTTTAATTTTTGTACCTTCAGCCCCAAGGTGGGTGTTGCTTCTAAAGTCCTCATCCAAGCTCTGCCTTTTAATACTCGCAGCAATTCGACCGCCAATTACTAAGACGCGAATATCTGTTCCGGCACTTTCTTCAATAAACTCTTGCACCATAAAGTTAATATTTTCAACATAAAAAGCCTGCATTACTGCCTTTGCTGCCTTTTTAGTCTCTGCCAGAATAACTCCTTTACCATGTGTTCCACGAGTTGTTTTAATAATGTAGGGGCCTTTTCCAAAAGCATTTAATATTTCATCTGTTTCTAGATCAGAATTAGCAATAATTGTTTTCGGTACTCCAACTTTTGCCTTTGCTAAAAGTTGCATGCTCCTTAGCTTGTTCCTAGATCGATTAATTGCTAAAGAACTTGCTGCAACGTAGGTTCTTTGCATCTCAAACTGTCTTAGGACGGCAGTTCCATACTTGGTGTATCTTTGAGCAATTCTTGGAATTACCGCATCGTAACCTTTTAACTCCTTACCCTTGTAGTAAACTTTTGTATCTCCAGATTCAACTGAAAGGTAGCAATTCTTGTAGCTCTTAATATGACAAACATGACCTCTTGCCTTGGCAGCTTCTCTGAGCCTAACATTAGTGTAGCCTGCACCTCCTAAAATTAATATTTTCATTTTGAATTGCTCCTATTATTTAACTTAAGTTTAATCTTTTCTAAGTCTTTACCAAAATAAAAACTCCGCGAGGGGTCAATGAGATAGTTTCCTTGCTTTAGAATTCTCCTGCCTAGTAAAAACTTATTTCTCAAACCACTTCGGCTACTCAAGCTGATCTCTTCAGTGATTAAGTTATCTCCAATTAAAACTTGCATAGGAGCTACATATCTTTTTTCCCTTTCTCCGCCGGTGGGGGAGACGAGTATCTTCCTAAATTCATCAAAGATTCCAACCGTGCCGTTATCAAAAAGTACTTTAAGTTTAGATTTTTCCAGTTCTACAGACTTAACATGTAGCGAACAGTAATACGCTCCGCTATCTATTTTTGCTCGGATGACTTCTCCGGATTCGATGATTCCGATGTATTCTCTACGTCCAATTTTTTGCGAGGCCTCCAGATCGACTAACCCAGTTTTAGGGGGTCTATAGCTTTTCTTTTCAAGTAGCTCCTTTATCATTCCAGAGTATGCCAAGGTCTTCTGGTTTGCGAACTCCCCAGAAATTAATTGTGGGCTGATATTGACTTCCAAAACTAACCATTTTCCGGAAACCTTATCTTCAATTAAATCCACGCCTGCCACACTGAGTCTTTCTATGCTGGCCGCCAACTTCACGCTAGCTATTACTTCTTTTGGGATTTCAGTTAAGTTTAACTGCTCAACACTAGCCCCAAGCGACGTATTGTTAAGATGGGTTTTACTTTTATCTCCTGAGCGCCTAAAGGCTAAGCGCACTTCTGAGCCCATTACTAAAAATCGATAGTCGCCGTCATTTGGAACGTAGGGCTGAATTACAAAATTTAAATCTTTATTTTCACTTAGAATTTGCCTCAGTTCGCTCTTGTTCTTGACCAAGAAGTTGTGATTACCCTTTCTTCCCAAATCCGCCTTTAAGATTAGCGGAAACTTATCAAAGCCGTGAGCAAACTTTAAAGAATTTAAAAGTCCATTGCCAGAAGTTGCACCTAGAGTTGGAACAACTGGGACTCCCCTCAAACTTCTTTGCATTGCGCAGGCTAGTTTCCCTACCGGTACTGTTCGCCTTAAATAGCGATCTATAAATGGGACATTCTTATGCTCCAAATACCTTGACGCGGCAATTGCGTATTCTCTTTTTGAACCGACATAAATAAAGATTACTAAATTAAAATCAGCAATATCTTTCCTGGTTTTACGAATAAATATTTTAGATTTTTCGCCATCAACATAGTAGCTCAGTTTAGACAGTGCGGAAGTCGTCAGTTCAACTTCTTTAGGGTCGAAGTTCTGGCCAACAGCACTAGAAAAACTCCCCCAGTTCCTTCCAGTAAGATTTTTAGGCTTAACCCCAAATAAAATTAATACTTTTTTCATAAATTTAGAGCTCTTTAAAGAAGTCGCTAACTGCCTTCATCTTTTGGGGAATGAACGTCCCCTCGTCAAGCATTGTTTTTTTATTTACCTCTAGAATATAGTGTCTGCCAGTTTGCTTATCTATTAAAATATCTACTCCACACAACTCACGATCTAAAGCCTTTGCCGCATTAATTGCATCATTTTTGATTTCTTTACTCAGTTCTTCTTTTGGGACAAGCCTAGCTTTTGCTCCAAGTGAGGTATTATTTCTATGGTCACCCTCCACTGCACTTCGATGAATTACTACTCCAACTTTGCCTCCAGTAATTAAGAATCGGAAGTCGCCATCATTTGGAACCATATGCTGATAAACAAAAATACGGTCCTTATTTTCAGATAAATTTAAAACCTGTTTAAGTTCCTTTTTATTTTTAATTAAGTAATTTCTACTTCCAATACTGCCATTGGCATCCTTCATAATTAAAGGAAATGTCAGCCACCACTCTTCATTTTTAAGCATCACTTTAACCTCTGGTTTTGCTGCAATAATCGTATCAGGAATCGGTAAGTTGTTTAAACTTAAGGCAACAAGCTCCGTTAGCTTAGAAAAAGATTGCAGATTAGAATTCTCAGAATTAATTACATTTAGGCCCCAGGCTTTGGCTGCAATAGATACCGCTGTAACTTTTTCTTGAGTTTTAGACTTAAGCCTCCTAATATAAATTGCTTTAAAATCATTTAAATCTTTACTACTCAGCGATTCAGTAATTTTAAGTTTAGAATCCCTAATCTCGAAGATTAAGTTTTTTAAACTACCTTGAACTACCAGCTCTTTACCAGCTTCTGAGTTTATAGCTCTAACAAAGCCTGCAAAGTCTAGGCGCTTATCCTTTTTGAAAGGAAAGAGTACCAAAATCTTTTTTCCCGAGTTAGTGTTTTCTGCATGCATATTATATATATTAGCATAACAGAGGTTACAAAGTCAATCATAATTCTAGTTAAGGATACCTGAGTTTAAGTTTAAGTTTAAACTCCTCTAGCTTCTGGAATTGCTGCCAGCTCTCTCTCTAATTGTTTTCTGTACCTTTTAGCCTTTTCACCTTTGCCTCTAGCCTCAAGTAGTAGAACATTTACAACATTAGTCCTCATCAAACTAGGGATTTGCTTTCCCTGAGTGTCAAAACCTAGGACTTCTCTATTTCCATCAATCATCTCTTGGAGCGCGGTCATCACATCTTCACCAGCAGTAAGTCCTAATTTTTCACCAAACCCTGTGCTATTTATCTCATTCTTTAGGTCTTGTATTTTTTCTGCATCGCATAATGCCGCAACAAAATCTTCTATTGGTGCAAGCTGGTACATGACTAATCTTTCCCAGCTGTAGGCACTGGACTCTTCACCTGCATGCAGCGCTCTGTTTTTAAATCTCTTACGAGCATGATACTTTGCGAGTCCAGAGTTCGGTGCAAGAGAAAGTTCTGGTGGCTCTCCTTGTCTGTTCTCGGGGTCCTCCAGGAACATTCGAGTACCTCTTTCGGCTATATGCTGGACAGTTGCCTCCATTAGTGAGGGAGGCAGGTTAGTTGAATAATCCTGCAACACAGCATGAACCATCTCGTGAACAAACGTTTCAGGTGACTCAATGAGAGAGTCAATTTCCTTTTTTGTACCAATCATTGAATGAGGGCTATTGGAATTTGCGAAGGCCATCAAATCTTGCATGTCAGAGTACAATTTTTCAGAAGGACTAAACTTAGTGATTGGGACATTAAAGATTTCTAAAACTTTCTCGGAGTCTATTTCAACCGGCAAGAGCCCCAACTGATTGAGCCTAGAGAAGATTTCTGTTGTGACCATTCTTAAATCCTCTAGCCTGCTAAGCGCTCCTGGGTTCGTATTTTGGAAATAGACATTATTGTACTCTTTCGCAATAGTTCTAATACTCTCTACCGTTCTTGCTCGCTGATACGGTCCCAGGTCTCCTGCCATGGGATCTCTTATGACCATGCTGGAAAATCTAACTGTGTCATGCTCTGGAACTGTAACTCCTTCCGGAAAGACAGGCAGTTCATCGGCTATTCTTGTGATCGTTTCATCTTGAAGGGGGGGTTCTTGAACGGAACCATTAGTATCACTGGTTGGACGCATTGCCGCAAAGGCAATTTCACCCGCAGTATCAGACCATTGGGCGGGATGGCGGTGCGCAACTTCATCCCTAGTTTCTAGACTTTTTGTTGAAGAGCCCATTTAAAAGTTAAACTTAAGCATATTATACTTAATTATAGCAAAATCGTGCATCTAGCCGGGGTTTGGATCCGTAAAATTTCTTTCAAATAGAGCCTTTGCGGGCCTTAGAAGGGCTTCAGCGTAGCCTCTTGCCAGGGCTTTATCTTCATATTCGGGAATAAAGCCTGGGTTAGAATTAACTTCCAGTAGCCAAATTCTACCTTTTGGGTCTTCTAAGAAGTCGACCGCAATGAAAGATTCCTTTAACCCGCAGTGTTCAGTTAAAGTTTGGCACACCTCCTTGGCAAACAATTTAACTCTCTCTGGAACAAAGCCTTCGAAGTCCCTTTTAGTACCATCCATCAGTTTAGTATTTTGGTCTTTTGGAACTCGAATGTAGGCACTGTTAGATCGAGAGAGGCCATTTACTGAATAGGCAAAACAGCGATACATAGTAGAGCTCTCTACGAAGTTTTGCAGTAAATACTTACCCGTATACTTAGCACTTAAATAGACTTCAACATTTTTAAGAAGCTCATTTCTATCCACCTTTTCAATTCCAATTGCCTGTTGACCAGATTTTGGCTTTAGGATGTAAAATTCGGAAGGATTTTGCTTGATAAAGTTAAAAAGATCATTCGGACTAGAGTCACTCTTCAGCTCTAATTCAGGAATCAATAATTCATTAGTGTTTAAGTTCCCAACTAAAGCCGAGTGCGTCTCTCGTTTGTTTAAACAGACCTCTTTTAAAACTCGAGGGTTCAGTATCTTAAGTCTACCTTCGGCTTCCGGTGGCAAGTTATGAAGATTCTTAATGTATAGAATATCAGGCTTAACTTCACCTGCATCGACTAGTCCATTGTCAGAAATAACTCTAGATTGGCGATAGTTTAATTTTTGATCATTGAAATCGCTCGCCCTTACAAGTCTTAGCTCCATACCCAACTCTTGCGCTACCTGGTTTACGACCTTAAAGTATTTAGCATTTGCTTTAGCACGCTTTGATTTATTAGCTCCAGCGCCACCAACCCTTAAGCTTAAAGTTACAAAAGTAATCTTTTTTGACATAGTATATTTAACACAAGGTAGCTCCCCAGGATCCTACCTAAATATTCCCCGTTTTTTAGCAGCCTTAAAGTCTGTCAAAAGATCTTTTTGCTTCTTACTTAAGTTGGTAGGAGTCTTAACCCTAATTGTAACGATATGGTCTCCGCGGCCAGCTCCCCGAACGTGCGGAACTCCTCTGCCGCTAAGTTTAAAGTCATTTCCGCTTTGCGTTCCTGCTGGAATCTTCATTTTAATTTTACCGTCAACCGTTTTTACGTCTATTTCAATTCCTAGAGCCGCATCCACCATGTCAATTTCTTCGCTAGAGAGAATTAAGCTCCCTTCACGAGTAAACTTTTTATGAGGCTTAACTCTAATCTCAATGTATAAGTCACCTCTGGAGCCGTCATCACCCATTGCTCCTTTTCCGGTCACTCGAACTGCAGCACCATCGTCGACTCCTTTTGGAATTTCAACTTTAACTTCTTCGGTCTGTTTAGTTCTGCCTTTACCGTGACAAACGGTACAATCCATTTCTGGCTTTTCACCAGCTCCAGAACAAGTTGGGCAGATTTCATCTTGGTTAATCTGGCCGAACGGAGTGTTAAAAGTTCGAGTTCTCTGGCCCTTACCACCGCAGTCAGGGCATTTCTTCATTTTATGACCAGGTTCTCCACCAGAACCTTTACAGTGCTCACACTTAAGTTCAGTCGTTATATCTAACTTTTTCTCTACTCCAAAAACGGCCTCTTCAAAGTCTAAAGTAATTAGTGTTTGCAGATCTGCTCCACCACTTCTTCGCCCCCTCTTGCCACCTCCTCCGAACGCACCTCCAAAGAAGTTCCCTAAGATGTCATCTAGGCCTAGATCATTAATGTCGAAGCTAAACCCCCCTCCACCACCTCCAAAGTCGAATCCACCACCTCCAAATCCATTTCCGCCTCCAGCGGCTCCATTTACGCCAGCGTGCCCAAATTGGTCATATCGCTGCTTTTTCTCTGGATTGCTCAGCACCTCGTAAGCCTCAGCGCCAACCTTAAACTTTGCCTCGTCACCACCTTCTTTATCAGGGTGGTTTTTTACTGCAAACTTACGGAAAGCTTTTTTAATCTCATCGGCACTAGCATTCTTGCCGACTCCTAAAGTTTCATAATAGTCTTGTTTTTCTGCCATCGATAATTATTTCAATAGTGGATCTTTTTATCCTTTAAGTTAAATTTAAATTCTAACACACTTAATTATATTTTAGCACTCTCGGGCCTGGAGTGCTAGTCATAATATCTTCCAGCTTAAGTCTAAAGTAGGCTGATCCAGTAGCTCCAAAACCGTTGAAGGATTAAACCCGCAACTAACATGTAGGAGCTAACGGTTAGCTCAAGTGGATACTTTTGAAGAACTTTCTGTAGAGGCTGTTTCAGCTTAATCACACCTTCATCAAGGCTATATTTTAAAGTTAGAAAGAAGATTGGGATGACTGCCATCCAGGTACTAATGCAGTACAGACAGAGTGAAGAAATTGAATATAAAGATTCATATATTAACCAACCAACGAATCCTAAGCCAGCTACACTGGCTCCAAGCATTCCTAGCCACCACCAATCTTTAAACTTAACTTTCGGTCCAACTGCTAAAAGTGCCATTCCTGCAGCCAGTAAACATCCAAAACCGAATAAGCCAAAACTTGGGTTGGGGAGCGTAAAGGCACTTGCTTGCCCGCTATTAATTACGGGCGAACACGCCACAACTGGGCTTACCGAACAGCTTGTTACATAGTTCGGATTCTTTAAAATCTCAATTTTTTCTAGCGTTAGAACACCGCTTGCAGCCAGGCCGATAGACGCTCCAACAATCAGCATAAAAGGGAAGAGTTGCTTAAAGTTAAACTTAAATTGTTTATGCAGAGTTTTTAGAAGTGCAAACTCTATAACTAGTAAGCCAGCGATCATCAAAAAATAGACTCCAACTGAACTTCGGGTTACAAAAACGGCTAAAAAGGTAAGCAAAAGCGGCAAGACCACGGCCACAAATTCCAACTTATTCTGGTTATCTAGCTTTATCATTACACCGGATTATAGCACAGCGCACCTCTTAAGCATCCAAGACTATTGACAAGTATGAATATAAATGATAAGATGTGAGACATTATGAACACAAAGTATAGGTCGCCCACCACAGTTTTAAGAGAACGAAGAACTGAAAAGCCGTATCCGGCCAGAAGAGCCATGGCTATAACTGCAGTAACTTTAAGTTTGGCCGCACTTACTTGCACCACAAATATTGGGGGTGCAAGAGATGGCATCAAAGATGTAGCAGGGTGGGTTGAATCTTCAAACAGGCACGAGGAGGTACTGCATAACGAAGATCCTGAATACTTTGAGTTATCTGGTGGAGATGTCGTAGGTACATCGGGTAGTGAAGGCTATAGTCCATCAAACTAATAATCCAACAAATTAAGTTTAAGTAGATAATTTATGGCAGAAATATTACGGGTAGATTTTCATTCAGGGGAGGTCTTCAACAAACCTGCCAGGGGTGCAGCCAAAAGAGAGCACCCATCCTCTAAAGCGGGTCAGTGTGGATTACCAAAAACTAACGCCGGAAGAACTAGACCATTCGACTTTGAGAAGGACGGCTGTGGTGCTGAGGCAGTAGGTGGAAGGGTCATCTCTCTAGGTTTGGAGGACGATGGCCACACAACTTATGCCCCAGACTACTTAGACGGAGAACCAGAGGGTTGGGTGTCATATACGGATGCAGTTTATAACGACCTGCCTCCACGGCCGGAGGGCGCTTAAACTTAAGTTTAAGCTCTCTTTATCTTTCGTAAATATCACGCTCCATCTTATTTAACATTCTCAAAATTCTACCTAAATCTTCTGCTCTCTCTACTTCAGTTCTTGTGTCACCAGCTCGCCTTCCCCACATGGCAGGACTGTAACCGGCTGCAAAATTATAATTTCGCCCATCCATCATTGGAACGTTCCGAACTACGCCATCATCACCGATTATCGGGTCAGTGACCAGCTCCCCCTCGAACGACTCCTTGCATCCTCTTAAAAAACTTCTTATTCCCATAATTAAATTTAAGTTTACTCCTATTAAACTTAAATAACAAAGTTGACGATTTTACCAGGGACGTAGATTTCTTTTTTAATCTCTTTATCGCCAATAGCGTTACCAACTTTAGAATCTCCTTTGGCAGTTTTTAGAACATCTACTTTTTCGGCATTCGCATCAACTTCAATTTCTGATTTAAGTTTACCGTTGATTTGAACGGCAATCTTAATTGTTTCTGAAACTAAATATTTTTCATCCCATTTTGGCCAGGTGTCGATGTGGATTGTTGAACTGTGCCCAAGATCTTGCCACAACTCTTCCGTAATGTGTGGAGCAAACGGAGCTAAAACTGCTAGCAAGTTCATTAAACTTGACCTCCAGGTTCCATTCTTATCATCAATCATTTTTCCGCCATCATGTTCTTTGATTTTGAAGAAGGAATTGGTTGCCTCCATCATCGCCGCGACTGCAGTGTTAAATTTATCGTTCTCGATATCTTCAGTAACTTTTTTAACTGCTTTGTGAGAAGTGCTTAAAATTTGTTTTTCAATTTCTAGATCGAGCTCTATTTTCTGACCCTCAGGCTGAGCATCTTGATTAACTTCTAAGAATTCCTGCACTAAATTCCAAACTCTATTCAAGAAGCGGTAAGCAGCGGGAACTCCTTGCGGGTTCCACCTAGCATTAACCTCTGGAGGGGCCGCAAACATTAAGAATGTTCGTAGTGCATCAGCACCGTAGCCACTCTTAATTATGTCTAGAGGGTTTGGGCCATTACCCTTTGTTTTAGAAAAGTTAGAACCATCACTCGCGAGCAGCTTTCCGTGGAAGAGCATTTGTTTGAAAGGTTCTGGCTCATCGACTAACCCAATTTTAGTGAAGAATCTAGATACAAAACGTGCGTAAAGCAGATGCGCTGTAGCGTGATCAGCTCCGTCATAAAAATCAACCGGGAACCACTTGTTGGCTAAATCAGTCTCAAAGATCTTATCTTCATTTTTAGAGTCCAAATATCTATATAAATACCAACTGCTGTCAATAAAAGTATCCAGCGTGTCAGTTTCTCTTTCAGCTGCGATTCCACACTTTGGACAATCAACCTTTAACCATTCTGTCGCTCTGGCCAAAGCGCTTCTGCCATCACCACTCGGCTTAAAGTCTTCGAGTTCTGGTAAGACAACAGGTAGCTCTTCATCTGGAACAAGTACCGGTCCGCATTCTCCACAGTTAATTATTGGAGTCGGCGTTCCCCAATATCTCTGTCTGGTCACACTCCAGTCTCGCATTTTATAATTAACAACTCTCTCACCCCAGCCCTTTTCAACAAAGTAATCCATTGTTTTTTGCATTGCCTGATCAAAAACAAGCCCATTAAACTGTTCAGAGTTAACCATTTTACGTTCAATTCCATGATTAAGCTTAACTTGATCAACTTTTTCATTTTCAGGATCAACGAACTTTTTAGTCTCGCCATTCTCACCCTCAACGACGCGAATTATTGGTATTCCAAACTTTTTTGCAAATTCAAAATCTCTTTCATCGTGAGCTGGGCATCCTTGCACAACTCCGGTTCCAAAACTGGCAAGCACGAAGTCTGCCACCCAAATTGGCACTTCTTTGCCCGTAAGTTGGTTTATTGCGTAAGAACCAGTAAAGACCCCGGTTTTTTCTTTGGTATCTTGCATCCGTTCTAATTCCGATTTACGAACGCAAGCTTTGACGTATTTTTCCACCTCTTCTTTATGTTCATCTGCAACAATCTTTTTGAGGATTTCGTGCTCCGGTGCAACTACAATAAAAGTCATTCCGTAGTTTACAGGGGTAGTAGTAAAGCAGGTCACCTGGTGTTCGCTCCCAACAATTTCGTAATCAATATTAATTCCTTCACTCCTACCAATCCAGTTCTTCTGGGCAATTTTGACATGGTCAGTCCAATCCAATCCGTCCACTCCTTCAAGAAGTTCATCCGCGTATTCTGTAACTTTAAAGAACCACTGCTTGACTTCCTTTTTTTCAACGATCTCATCGTCCGGGCTCTCGTGCCTCCAGCATTTTCCATCTGAATTGATCTGTTCGTTAGCAAGTACTGTTTGGCATTTTTCACACCACCACTGCATTCGAACATCCTGATAAGCCATATCATGTTTATACATTTGGCCAAAAAGCCACTGACTCCACTTGTAATAAATTGGCTGTGAAGTGTCGATTTCCTTTGCCCAGTCATTTCCCCAGCCCATTGCTCGGTATTGCTCCCGATAGCCAGGAATGATTTCTGCCATACTCTTTTGTGGCGAAACACCCATTTTAATGGCATAGTTTTCTGCTGGTAGCCCAAAAGAATCCCAGCCAACGGGGTTTAAGCTCTCGAATCCAGATTGCCTTTTGAATCTAGCTTTGATGTCTGGGATGGTGAACGTGAAGCCGTGCCCGATGTGGATTCCTTGTCCACTTGGGTAATTAAACATTCCGCTCGCAATATACGTTGGCTTTTTAGACTTTAAGTTTACGACGTAAGTTTTGTCTTCTTCCCACTTCGCTTGCCATTTTGGCTCTATTTCTTTCGGTTCATATTTCTTCATAGTAATTTTTAGGTTAAGTTTAATAAGAGTTTTTCTGAATAAAGTCAGATTGCAAGAATCTGGCTTAAATTTAAACCGGCAGCAGGTAACGCGTCTTTATAATCCTTTTTATCATCACAAAATATTTTTCCAAGATCTTTAAATCTTTAACTTTAAACTTAATTTTAACATATCCCACCCCAGTAGTTTAATCTACAGGCTAATCCCTATCTTTAATCTTTAGCCTAACTTATCTTCCTTAAGTTTAAAAAAGATATAAAAAACTGCGCATAAAACAGCACTAGCCATCAGCCCGAACCTAAGTTCAATATTACCTAAGTAGTTAACTATCGGTAATAAGATAAGTATCGCTAACTTCTGCGCCATTCCATAAACGGAAAGTGCTGTTGCCTGAATATCTTCGCCAGCTTTTTCTTGGATGTAGGGGCTAACTCTCGCTGAATTAATTCCTCTAGCAAGGCTAGCCAATAAAAAGATTAAGATTGTTGCCATTGAAATACTCCATCCCAAAACTACATAGGATGTCCCAGCAATCAAAAAAGGAGTTAGCATATTAAGCTTAGTTCCTCGCTTTACCCATTCTGAGCCAACCACAGAAAAAACAGAGATTGCTGCAAACAGAACACCATGGAACTTAATACTTATTCCAGCTTGCAAAAACATCGGCGTCAAAAACCAAACCATCAACATGGTCGAAACTCCAAGCCCCGCGCCTAGGAAGATTCTCCAAGCAAGCTCTTTATGGCCATGCAAACAGTATTTAGTGACTATCCAAGCATCTTTCCAGGGCTTGTGTTCAGAGGTCCTATTAACCCCAGCGTTCTTAATAGTCAAAGCAAAGCCACCTGCAATTAAAAAGATGACCGCCTGAATCAAAAAGACGATTCTAATGTTGTGCTCACCAATCAAGCCTCCAACAATTGCGCCGAGGCCACTCATACTAAACCCGATGGTCATTAGAGTTGCAGTCTGCTTTCTGTAGTCTTTTTTAGCAATTTTACAGTGCGCCTTCATAAGCGCAGCGTCTGCTCCACTAGTTAAGCTTAAACCAAGCCCAAGTAAAACTTCTGCAAAAACAATTTGCCAAAAGCCTGCTGCAAAAAAGTAGACAAGAGTCCCACTGGCAATTATGAAGTCTCCACTGGCATTACTAATCTTACGGCTAACACTATCTGCAAAGTAGCCAGTTGGAATTTGCAAAAACACAGATATCCCAGCAAAAATAGCCTGTGTTAAACCAATTTGAAACTGGTTTAAGCCAATCTCTGCAAATAACAAGTATGCAACTGGCATAAAGATAATAAAAGAGGTTAAAGCAGACTCTATTTTTAGAATCTTAATTGCACGCAAACTTTCTCTAACTTTTAAATTTTCCATAACTGTTGTTGTTATTACTTAATCTTAACTTATTGTTCAACATTTTAACTTCTATTTCCCCTGTCTATTTTCTCCGGCCACTTTAAAGCAAAAAACCTCCACTTTCACGGGAGGTTCTCAATTTTTAGATTTCTAGTTTCTAGCTTTAACTTATTCTGTGTTTAAGTTTAATCTTTTAGCTTCAATCTTAATTTCTCCCATTTTTGTAATTCGCACAGGCATGGCTAGCACTGCAGCAACGCATAAGGTTGCCAGCGACATAATCTGATTCGTATAATTTAGAGCAAACATTCCATCTATTAAAACATATTCAATCCTAGATTACAATACCAACTTGCAATTTAAATAAAAAAGGCTTAAGTTTAATATATACATTCTAAATTAGCTTTGTATGGGAAAATTTAAATCTGTAGTTTCAAATATATTTTTAAAACCTCTTCTGCTAATACCTCTAACCTTACTTCTAGTCTTTATCGCGCAGTCCACCTCTTTAAAAGTGGAAGCATCTCCAGAGTCGTTAATCTTGATTACAGAACTTCAAACGGGGCAGGGGAGTTCTGAGTTTCTTGAGGTTGAGAATGTTTCTAATTCCGAACTAGACTTAAGCCAGTGGGCCTTACGCTATCACGGGGCAACTTCAACCAACTGGACTACTAAAACATTAAGTTTTTATAATCCTACGGAAACGACTATTTCTAGCGGAGAGCGAGCGTTAATTACTTCCAGTGGCTACTCTGAGCCAGGTCTTAATCCGATTGCCAGCTTTACTTCTGGTCTAGCAGACACTGGTGGTGTAGTTCAAATATATCCAACCTCGGTCCCTGGAGATTCGGCTGTTGAAGAGCCTCCAGAAGGTGGCGTGACAGTTCCGGCTCCGCCAACCCAAACAGATCTTGAAGCTCTCGGCGATAAGCTTAGCTGGGGAACTACTGATCCACCGGCTTGTTCCATTGCCCCTAAGCACACGGATGGGCAAAGTTTAAAGCGTTTTCCAAGTGGCGATGGAGCAATAGTCGACACCGGCTCTTCCGGCAAAGATTTTTACGTCAGCAGTTCACCGAGCCCAGATTCAATAGACAACCAAGATCCATTTTCAATTGATGAGGTCAAAAATTATTGTGGAATGCCTGAAGAAATTACCGAAGATCCACAGGCTCCCGGGGCACCTGAAAACCCAGGGAGCCCGCCACCACCGATCTACCTAAGGGTGGATATAACAGAACTGTTTGTTGACCCCGTTGCCCCACAAGCTGATACGGAAGATGAGTATATTGAACTCTTCAATCCCAATCCTGAATCCATAAACCTAATTGGCTATAAACTTCAAACTGGAATCAATTCAACTTATTCTTACACCTTTGGAGACCTAGTGCTTCAGTCGGGAGAATACTATGCACTTTCTCGTAAAGATTCGGGGCTAACCCTTTCTAACTCATCTTCAAAGGCCCGACTATTAGATCCTAATGGCGATATTGTGTTTGAAACGGAGCCTTACGACAAGGCTTATCAGGCTCAAAGTTGGCAACTTTACGGTGGAGTTTGGCAGTGGTCTTCAAGCCCAACTCCATCGGCAGCAAATATCCAGCTTGGGTCTGGGGGTGCAGCCACTTCGCTCGCCGCAAAGACGACCAAGTTGCCGTCTAAAACAGCTTCAAAGGCAAAAAAAGCAAAGAAGGCTACAACTAAAAAACCAAAAGCAAAGAAGGCCTCAGTCACCAAGAAGCCAAAGGCAACCAAAAAAGATAAAAAATCAAACGCATTTTCTTACACTGATGATAATGGAACAACAAAAATCCAGCCCTATATTCTTTGGGGCGGAGGAGCACTTGTTCTTCTCTATGCGCTCTGGGAATACCGGCTAGACCTCCTTAACTTTACTAGAAGATTCAGAGGTAGAGGCAGCTAGGCAAAAGCCTAAGTTCTTTGACGCAGGACTTCATATAAGCAGACTATACTGCTAACGGCAATATTCAAAGAGTCGGCTGCGCCTTCCATAGGTAGCTTTACTAGTTCATCACTATTTTTGAGCCAAGTTTCTGAAAGTCCATACTGTTCAGCTCCAGCCACAACTGCAATTGAGCTCTTCACATTGAATTTGACGTCCCAGTAGATATTATTAGTGTGTGGTGTAGTTGCAAAAATTCGAACACCTTTATTCTTCAACCACTTCAGCGCACTTTCAGAGTCTTCAAAAATAACAATTGGAACACTAAAGATCGCACCAGTTGAGGCCCTGACTACATTAGGGTTAAAGGCATCTGTTACCGGGTCGCAAACAACCAAAATATCCACCCCCGCTGCATCGCAACCCCTCAGTAGGGTTCCTAGGTTGCCCGGTTTTTCAATGCTCTCCACTACTAGAAGTGTCGACCTTTCTCCAAGCCTAATTTTAGATGGACAAGTTTCCGGTTGCTCAGCCACAGAAAGGAATCCGTCTGGTCGATCTCGATAACTAATCTTTTTGAACAGATCTTGATTAAGTTTAATTAGCTCCGCTCCATTATTTCTTGCAGCTTCAATCAGCGCCAGATTAGACTCTTTCAAGAACCACTCCTCACAGAAAAAAAGCTGTTTAAGCCTAATCTTCGCCGATAGGGCTCGGAGGTTTTCCCGATACCCTTCAATCACAAACAACCTGGATTCATCTCTAAGTCTCTTCTTTTTTTGGAGTCGAACTACCTCCCTAATTAATGGGTTGCTACTACTCGTAATTTCTTTAACTGCTTTCAAAATAGTTAACCTTAATCTTTTGTGGGGGCCTCTGCCACAGGCTCAGATGAAGACTTTGGAGCTACTCGAATGGTTCTAGAAAGCCAGTTATTAGGGCTGGCTTTTTTTGGTCCAGACAGATTTCCACCTATAATAAACTCATTAAATAAGAGCTGCAAACATCCCGCAATTGGAAGAGCTATAAATGCAGTAAATAGACCACCAAGTGAAGCGCTGAGAAGTACCACAATCAAAACGATTAAGGGGCTCATCTTAATTGCCTTGCCCTGAATCCTGGGTTGAATTGTAGCATTTTCAATCTGCTGGTAAACAAAGAAGTAGATTCCAAGAGCTAGGGCGACTTTCCAGTTCACAAATGCACTCACTGCGACCACAATAGTTGCTCCGAGGGTTGCTCCAATTAGTGGAATTAGCCCACAAATCCACATCGCTGCGGTTAAAACTAGCGGATAGGGTAGTGGGGTACCAAAGATCCATCCTGCCAGAATTATTGCAAATAAACTTAGAATTGAAGCGATGCTGGTTACAACGACTTGACCATTAAAATAGGCCGTGATTACTCGATACATCTTACTTAGAAGTTCTTCATGTCGTCGCCTAACATCTTTGTCTTTGTATCTGCCAAACATTTTACGCATCATTATTGGTCCATCAACTAGCATTAAGAATGTCAACACTAAAACTGTGATTGTATTTATCAGAACAGTTAAAGCGGTCTGGGCACTGCTAAAAGCAAAGTTTCCGATATCTCCAAGCTTACTCTTTACAGTAGTAGCTGCCTTATCCACCTCATCCTCTAAGCTGAATCTCTCTATAAATCTTCCCGCTCGGCTGTCTGTATTATTTTGAATATCATTAATAATGGCTGGTGCCTGGTTGGCAAAGTTGCCGATCTGCTTAGTGACTGGAGGAATAACGGTCAGAATCAGGCTACTCAAAAACCCTACCACTACCAGATATGCAACAGCTACACTTAGGGCCCTACTGCCTTTTGGCATAAACTTTGAAAGCTTACTTACTGATGGGTTGAGCGCTACCGCCAAAAAGAAAGAGGTAGTTATTAACGTCAAGGGGCCGCTCATCTTACCAATTGCGCCAGCTGCAACGAACAGTCCGGCCGCAATCAGCGCAGTCCTTATTACCACCCAAGGTCTAATTTCTACGTCTACCATTTGACCACTATTCGTTCTGAGCATTTCTTTTTTGAAGTTAAATCCAAGCTTATAACAGTCCTAGCGACTATTCCGAAGACATTAATGACTCCGCGCTATCTTCTTTGAGCTTTTCTAGTACAAAATCCCAATTCACAACCTTCCAAAAAGCTTGGATATAATCAGGCCTACCGTTTTGATAATCAAGGTAGTAGGCATGTTCCCAAACATCTAGTGCTAAAAGTGGCTTATCACCGTTCATTAATGGCGTATTGGCATCATGCATTCCGGCTATTTCAATCGAACCATCTTTTTTTCTAAGCAGCCACGCCCAGCCACTTCCAAAATGTTTTTTGGCCATTTCTGTAAACTCCTCTTTAAATTGGTCAACACTCCCAAAGCTATCGATCAAGATTTTAGTGAGTTCATCACTTGGTAGGTTGTCACTGCCGGTGCTGTTGGGCCGCATACAGTGCCAGTAGAATGTGTGGTTGTAGGCTTGGGCTGCATTGTTGAAGAGACCTCCTTCAGAGCCAGCTACAATTTGCTCGACACTCATTCCCTTATAACTTACACTCGCAGACGCTTCTACAAACTTATTTAAGTTATCAACATAAGCCTTATGATGTTTTCCATAATGGTAGCTTAAAGTTTTTTCAGATATGTATGGCTCTAGGCCATCAAGGCCGTAGGGTAGGGTAGGCATTTTAAACATAGTAATTGAACTCCTTTTCCGTTCTTCTTAGTTCGTTCATCTAAAATTATACTAAAGAGTTTTGCCTAGCGCCACTACTAGTAAGTCTCAAACTGTTAAACTTAAGCATAACAGGGGTGTTGTTAAGTTTAAGCTTAACAAACTGTTGACTATCGTTATCTAGCTGGTATAAGCTCAAAAATACAAAGTTAACTTAACGGAGGGATTTTAATTAATCTAAAGAAATTTTATGGCAACAACATACGGATTTGAAAACAGTAAAGGAATAACTTATTACCTATACACAAAAAGTGGAGTTCAGCTAAGAGGAGCAAAAGAAGCTCGAAGTATCTTCTTTTTCTCTAAAGACCCTGCTCGTGAACTCGGCGAGGGTGAAAGCGTTGTACCAGAAGTGCCAGAAGGGTACTTTGTTGAAGAGTCAGCCAGAAACGGATTCGTTTACCTCAAAAAGAAGAAGTAAGCACAGTCTTAGTACCTAACCCTGCAATTCTTATAAATAAGGGTTAATAACGGCAAGAAAACCTCAAGGACTCAAAGTTCTTGAGGTTTCTGCTTATGCTATAATTAACGTAAATTACGGTAACAAAAACTTAACTTACTTTTTTAGGGTGGCAAAAAAGAAGCACATACAGTCAGACAGCAGCTTTGATACGATTGTTATTGGGTCTGGTCCAGCAGGTTCGACCGCAGCTGAACTGCTTGCTCTTGCCGGCCAAAAAGTTGCCATCGTTGAAGCAGAACAAATCGGTGGTGAGTGCTTAAACTATGGCTGCATCCCTACAAAGTCAATGCTCAGCTCTGCTCATCTTTTCTCTACTATAAAATCTCAAAAAACAATTTCCAACCAGGGCTTACTTAAGCTTAAGCTGAGTCGGCTCATTTCTAAAGCAGAAAGTGACATACTCCGGACGGGTGCCCCGAGCTTAGGAGCTGGGCTTTCAGAGGCTGGAGTTAAGATTCTTAACGGTCGGGCGTACTTTCTTGACAGCTCCAGGGTTGATGTTGCTGGTAAAAGTTACGCTGCCAAGAACTTCATAATTGCTAGTGGGGGTGACGTTCGTATTCCTAAAATCCCAGGACTCGAGGGCATAGACCCATTAACTTACAAAAACTTCCTCCAAAGAGTTAAGCTTAAGGTCCCGCGCTCTATTACAATTATTGGTGGCGGAGTTGTTGGCTGTGAGTATGCACAAATTTTAATTAACTGCGGAATTAAGGTCAATATTATTGAGTGCCGGGACCGTTTACTTGATAACCTTGAGCCAGAAGCCTCTAATGTTATTTTAAATCGTTTTAAAGAACTCGGAATCAATATCTATCTTTCCGCAAAAATTCTTGGTGCAAATAATAGTAGCACAGGAAACTTTAAAGAAGTTCAGTTTACTCAAGCATCACTAGATGGTGGCTTATCAAATCCAACTGACTTAAAGACAGAGGAGGTTATGGTAGCCACTGGAAAATCTATGCGCGATGGTGACGGCTTTCAAAATGCCGGAATTAATTGTCAGGATGGGTTTATCCAAACTGATGCTTTCCATCGAACTTCCCAGCCTCACATCTATGCTATTGGTGATGCTACGGGCCCACTCAGGTTGACATCCACTGCAATCTTGCAAGCTAAAAACGCTGCTCATAATATTGCAAACAAAAATAAAAATCCTATTCAGCACTCTGATTACAACTTTGTGCCCGCCTCAGTCTTTACCTCTCCGGAAGTTGCTTACGTTGGAGTGTCGACTCAAAAATTACTAGAAGATAAGCTTGAGTTCAACCAGTCACTTGTTCAGCTAAATACTGTTTTACGCTCCAGCCTAGAGGACGATTTACACGGTTTTGTAAAAATTTGGACTAACCCAAAAACTGGTCTGATACTAGGAGCCTGCCTGGTTGGGCACTCCGCAACTGAACAAATTTCAATTTTATCTTTAGCAATTAAACTGAGGATCCCGGTTTATGAGATTGCAGATTTAACTCAGGTATTTCCAACTTGGTCCGAGGCAATTTCTAGCGCGGCCGCTGAGCTTTAAGGCCTCGGATAGAACCGTTTAAGCCTCAAAACCATACTCAGCTTTAGTATTCTTCTGCGCCTCACTTTTAATTACAGCATCTTTAACCTCAATAAATTTATTTGTAACATTGGTTATGCAACCTCTTTCAATAATCAGAGTTTTGCCGGCTAAACTCAATATCCCAGCTCTTTCAACATACAGTTTGACTATAAAATAACCCTCAGTTTCAAATATGAAGTTCACCACTTTCCCAAGCCTCTTCCCAGATTCTGTCCTAACCCCTAATCCATCTAAAATAAACTTACTGTCTATTACTTTTCTAACTTTTGGCATATTTTCGTCTACTTCGATTATGGCATCCTCAGAGTTGACGACCACTCCTAGCGCACCCCACTCTCTAATGTCAGAGCTGTGCAGAACTGTGAAGAATTTTATTCCCGGAGCTCTAACCGAAAAACCAATAATTTTTAAAGTTGTTGGCTCGATTACTGCAGCACTTAACTTGGCAATTGCCTTGCCGGCGTGGATACTCATTACTTTTCTGTCTTCAATAACTTCGCTAAGTACCAACATTTGAATAGAGTTATCGTTTTTCAGCTAGAGGGATTGCTCTTCCTCCATCGTCAATTACCGACTGCTGATACTCATCCCTGGTGTCAGTAAGCAGTCTTTCATAGTTGAAAGCATTCTTGATAAAGTTTATCTTATAAGTTGCATTTTGCCCCTCTGTACTTAATGTAACCACCCCGTAGTTTAAGAGTTTACCAAGAATATTTTGGCGGACCTTAACGTCTTCAATATTTAAGTGACTGATTACTTTTCTGTCGGTTGCGGTTAGGCCGTACTGGGTGACCCTAACAATGTGCTCATTTGTGATGAACATTCGATTTAAAGAATAAATATGTGCTGCAAGCAGACCCGCTAGCAACGATATAATCGAAATTACCGCAAATAATGGTGCCACAACAACACCTTCTTCCGGTCGGAAATCAACCATAAAGCTAAGCAAGCTCCCCTCTCCGGCACTTAGTAGTTGAATAAAGACTATAAAACTTAGAATTGTACAACTTCCGACTAATCCCCAAATTAGAAAATATGGCGCCTTGCTGCGCTCCATCTCTGTAATTAGTGTCTCATTTTTAGTGAGCTCGAATGGAAGGTCTTTCATCTTTAGTTTTTATGGTTTAACTCAAATTTAGGTTCTCGAATTTAGTTTAATTTTAACACAGCTACATTCACCCTCAACCTGAATACTGGTACACAGCAAAGCTTAAATCGCTATTCATCTTTCCTGAAACTTAAACTTAAGTAAAATGTTTAGTTTTAGTTTTGGGACTAAGCTAAGAGATTTTCTCTGCTTTTTACCCACTCACTTCTTACAACAAATCCAAATAGAATTACTGGTAAAAGCATGAGCACTATACCCGTTTGCGTTCCGGACTTTGGCACCCCTGGAAAGCCGCCCTTTTTCTGGTCATTACCATTTTGATATTGGATCTGCCCTTCTTCACTGTCGATGTTTTGGCTCGTAGATCCGTTACCCACAGACCCGGCATCATCATTGTCAGGAACCTCAGTTCCGTAGGCCACTACCCCAATATAGCAGTGGTCCCCGTTTGGGTATGTGGGAACGCTACTGGTTGTGACAATGCCAGGGCCGGAGCAAATAGGTACATCTGTTGTTAGATATTTAAGTTCCTTTGAAAAGTAGATATGGTCAATTCTTCCGGTTGGAGCAGAATTGGGGTGTGTGGGCGCTATATTATTCCCATGCCACTGAGCATCCATAATAGGTCCAGGTTTACCATAGGCGAACCCGCTAGTTGGATAAAGATTGTAGTCACCAGCTAAAAAAATATGGTCAGCGACTGGTCCACTCTCAAAAGCATAGGAGCGTGCATTCGCTTCATTTTGCACCATTTGATCACGAGTGACTAAGTACTTGTTGGCTCCACTAGTAAATTGCGTGTGCACTGCACATGAGGCCAAGATACGGTCAAGATACCTAGTTTTTATACACGGAATGCCACGCTGTCCGTACCCGGTGAGGCCGGTACCAGTATTTTATATAAGTGCTGAATCAAGTACTTCACCTCTTGATATAATCGCTAGGCCATAGTCGTCGCTTGAGTCATTAGACCCTGCACGGCACCCAGCTATGTCTTTATCATACGCAACTGAGTTACTGCCAGAATATGAGCTGCCTTTATAATCAAGAAACTTATAGTTTGCAGCGGGAATATTATTTTCCACAGCAAATTGCTCGACTGATGATTTACAAATTTCCTGTAAAGAAAGTATTGCAATATCTTCACTTGACCAGGCATTATCAGCTATTGCCATATTAAAGTCTGTACGAACACTATAGCGTCCATTTCCATTATCAATTTTATCTATATTAAGTACATTCCAGCTGTGGACCTTGAAAACCTTAGAGGCGTCACGGGTACAGCGAGGTTTTTTGTGTGAGACGGGATCTCCGCTGTAGTAGCCTCATCGCCATAGTTCCCGAGTATTCCAACAGCAATGATCGCAAACAAAAAAATCACACTCCAAAGCCGGAAAGATTTTACAGATATTTTCAATTTAGAAACCATAGACTTAGACTATATTGCCTAATTTATGCTTAAGCTTAACACGCCTAACTGAGACGGTTACCTCCAAGCTGTTTCTGTACCAAAGCTAGTCCTTTTTTAGAAGCACTGCGAAGGTGTCGTTTGGAATTTCAACTTTACCGAACTTCTTCATTCGCTCCTTTCCTTTAGCCTGTTTCTGAAGAAGCTTTTTCTTCCTAGAGATATCCCCTCCATAAAGGTGTCCTGTAACATTTTTACGCATTGCTGAAAGGTCCGCTCGGGCAATAAACTTTCCACCAATCCCAGCCTGTAAACTAACCTTAAACATTTGTCTTGGAATAATTTCTTTTAATCTTTTCACAATATCTTGGCCTAAATTAACTGCATTTGCCCTATGCGTAATTAAACTTAAGGCATCAACCTTTTCACTCGCCACATAAAAATCAACTCGGACTAAGTCCTCCTGCTGGTAGCCATCGAGGTCGTAATTTAAGCTTCCGTAACCACTCGTCACGCTCTTAAGTTGGTCATAAAAATCGGTTAAAAGAGTTGCTAAAGGAGCCCTAAAGTGAACAATTGTTAAATTCTCGTCTACAAACTCCATATTGTTTTGAATTCCACGAATTTTCAAAACCAACTCAATCACCGCACCCAAATAAGCCTTAGGGGTTAGGACTTCAGCCTTAACCCAAGGCTCTTCAATCGCTTCAATCTTCTGGGCATCAGGCAACTCCGAGGCGCTCTGTACCTCCATCATCTCTCCGTTAGTCAGCAGGACCTTGTAGTCGGTCCCGGGGTTCGTGATAATTACGTCAATATTATATTCTCGTTCCAGCCTCTCTTTTATAATCTCCAAATGCAATAAGCCCAAAAAACCTACCCTAAATCCAAATCCTAGAACTTGGCTATTTTCTGGGGTAAACTGTAAGGCTGCATCACTTAAACTTAACCTTTCCAGTGCTTCTTTTAACTGCGGATAAAGTTCATTGCTCGGGGGAAAGATCCCAGCATAAACGAACGGGCTGACCTCTTTGTAGCCGGCGAGGCTATCCTCTGCAGAATCTCTTTTAGTCGTTACCGTATCGCCAACCTTTGCCTCGCTGGTACTTCTTAGGTTCGTCACTATGTAGCCTATTTCGCCGTTACCTAGAACCTTCTTTTTATTAAATCCAGGGCTCAAAAAACCCACCTCCAAAGCAAGACCTTCACCGCCGGAAGCCATCATTTTAATCTCCGCTCCGCTCTTTAAGGTCCCATCGAAAACTCTGACATACAAAACGACGCCCCTATAGTCATCGTAATAGCTGTCAAATATTAAGGCTCTAAGCGCCTCGTCTTCAGATTCTTTTGGAGCGGGAACTCTTTCTACCACGGCGTCTAAAATCTCTCTAACACCTTCTCCTGTTTTTGCGGAGCTTAACAAGATTTCTTCTTTTTTACAGCCAATTAATTTAATAACTTCAGCACTGACTCTTCCTACATCTGCTGCAGGCAAATCAATTTTATTTAAAACTGGGATTATCTTTAGGTCTGCCTCTAGCGCCAGGTAAAGGTTTGCCAAAGTTTGGGCTTGGATACCCTGTGTTGCATCAACCACCAATAAGACTCCTTCACAAGCGGTCAAGCTTCTACTAACCTCATAGGAAAAATCAACATGTCCTGGGGTATCAATTAAATTTAATTCATACTCATCTCCTTTTGCCGTCCATTTCATTTGCACAGGAGTCAGCTTGATCGTAATTCCTTTTTCACGCTCCAGGTCCATCTTATCCAAAAGTTGAGCCTTCATCTCCCTCTTTTGGACTGTTCCGCTAAGTTCTAGCATTCTGTCGGCCAGAGTGCTTTTTCCGTGATCAATGTGCGCAATAATACAAAAGTTTCTAATCTCCATAAGTTAAACTTAATTATAACAGAGGGAAGCCACTCCAGACCTAACCTCAGCCTTTTTCTACTGGATGATAACTGGCTTCTTGAAAAGCTTAACAGCCTTATTAACAAACGGGCGAATTTCTTGCAACTTAGCAAAGTAACTCAGTATCCCATAGAAGACAGAGCTAACTGTGCAAATTGCCAAAAACTTTGGAATCAATGGAAAAAAACCTTGATCTGACGAATCCACAGGGAGCAGGGCGACCATTGTATAGCTTACAAGTGCTGTGGCACCACCAATTGCCAGCATTTTAAAGATTGGCTGGAACAGACCATCTGTAAACAAACCATTTCCCATTTTTTTGTTGAGTAAGATTGCCAGAGCCACAACTTCTAGGCTCCCTGTAATAGCCGCGGCAATTGCCAGTCCACTTAGACCATACCTCTCTGGACTAGAAAGATAGAATAGTAGAGTGACATTAATAATCATCGTTACAATTGAGACTTTAAGTGGGGTTTTAGTATCTTGCTGCGCATAAAAAGCCCTCGCTAAAATATGGTACAAAACCTTAAATGTTAACAAGAATGATAGAATCCCAACAATACTCGCTACAATTGGTTGACCGGTACTGGCAAGAATTCTCGAAAGGTATCCACGACAAAAAAAAGTTAAGATTGTTGCTGGGACTGCCATCCAAAACATCACTCTGATTGTTTGCTGAAGCTCTTTACGGAACAAATCTGGTCGACCCTGGCCCAGCCTTTCACTCATCTTCGGAAAAGCTGCTGTTGATATTGCCATCCCCACTAGATTTACGGGGACATTAAAGAGCTGCAGGGCCGCGGTATAGGATGCAATCGAGCCAACCGCCAAACCAGAAGCTCGGTTAAGTTCAATTAACTGTGTGACGTAGTCTATTCCCTGATCAGCACTTCTTGTTGGGGCAGTCTTTAAAACTTTTTTAAAGCCTTTATTCTTCCAGAATATTTTTGGGCTGTACCTCAAACCCTGGCCCCTTAGACCAAGAGTAACGACTACAAGCTGAGCAACTGCTCCAATCGCAACACCGTAGGCGACTCCGAATATTCCTAATCGTGGAGATAGTACAACTGTTCCAAAAATTATTCCTAGGCTATATACACTTGGAGCTAGCGCATAAAATAGGAATCTCCCCTTAGCTTGTTGAACAGAAGTCAAAACAGAACTTATTCCAAATAAAATTGGATTAATTGCAAACACCCGCATCATGCTAACTGCTAAGAATTGTGTATCTGGGTCTAGGCCTGGGGCGATCAGGTTCCTGAGAATTGGTCCTGCAAAAAGCATTAAGAATACACCCGAAACCATCGCTAGCAGCCCAATTAAGTTTAGGAGGCTACTGGTAACCTCCCAGGCACTCTTTTTATTGCCACCGTGGTACCTTTGGCTGAATATTGGAATGAAACTGACACTCAAAGTTCCAGCAATTAGCATAAAATACATAAAATCCGGCAGAGCAAAAGCTGCTCTGTAGGCATCGGTTTGGATGCTAAACCCAAAGTTTGCCAAGATCAACCTTTCCTTAAGCAGACCTAAAAGACTACCAAAAAGAGTACTTCCAGCTAGTAACGCTGCCGCCCAGCCAACATTTACTCTCCCACCTATTTTAGCTGCCCCCTTTTTTGCTGTCATTAATAATACTTAAGAATCAAAAAAAATATACTTTAAACTTAAGTTTAAAGTATAGCAAAGAACAGACCTCCAGCTTCTTAAAAATAGATTCTATTCAGCCTTTTCTATGATCTCATCAATTAAGCCATATGTCTTAGCTTCCTCAGAATTCATCCAGTAATCCCTGTCAGCATCTTTTTCAATCTCAGAAATCTTCTTCCCGGAAGTTTGCGCCATCATTTTATAAAGTTTATTTTGTAGCTTTATAATGTGCTCAGCCTTGATGACGATATTGCTAGCTTGACCCTCAACTCCAGATGAAGCTTGGTGAATCATAACTTCCGCATTAGGAAGTGCGAACCGCTTTCCTTTTGCACCCTGAGAAAGTATTACCGCACCCATACTCGCAGCAACTCCCATGCAAATTGTGTGGATATCTGGCTTAACATAGTTCATCGTATCAATTATTGCAAAACCCGCAGTTATGCTCCCACCAGGTGAATTTATATACATTTGGATTGGAGTTTTGCTATCTTCTGACTGTAAAAACAAGAGTTGCGCCACAATCAAGTTTGCAGTATCTGAAGTTATCTCTGGAACGAAAATAATCCGATCTCGAAGTAGCCTTGAATATATATCAAAAGCTCGCTCACCTTGGTGAGTCGGTTCAATAACTGTTGGAACTAAAATTGACATCTCTTTTCTCTTTTATGCTTAAATTCAAAGTGCTATTAAAGACTATTTTAACACTTTTAACTTTAAATTAAAAGTTAGAGTATTTAAACTTAAGAAACTTGAGCTACTAGGTAGTCCAAGACCTTATCTGCTAACAATCTTCCTTCGATTCTGGCCTGCTCTTGTTCGCTCATAATCTGCTTCTGGGCTTCTGGATTTCCGTACTGCTGCATAAGTGTCATTGTGTATTGTTGCAACTCTTCTTTGCTGACTTCAAGTTTTTGAACCTCCGCCAACTTTCTCAAAGCCAAACTTATCTTAACTTGTCTTTCTGCTTGAGGTCGGGCTTCCTTATTGATCAGTTCGGCTTCATCTTTAAAGCCACTCTCTTTAATAAAATCTTCAAAGTTTTTACCATTTTGTTCAGCCTGCTGACGAGCATTCTGCAATCCTGTTTGAATATTATCCTCAACCAACATTTCTGGAGTCTCCATCTTTGCCTCATTTCCCAGTTTTTCAGCCAGGGCATCTTTGAGCTCTTCTTTTGAAGACTGGGACTCACGTTCAATCAAGCCACTTTCGACGTCATCTCTCAGTTCTTGAAGAGTTTTGAACCCGCCAATTTTATTTGCAAATTCATCATTTAGTTCTGGCTTCACAAGCTTGGCGATCTTGTTGATTTTAATTTTAAATTTAACTTTTTTAGCCTGTAAGCTTTTAGAGTGATAATCTTTAGGAAAGGTGACCTCGAATTCTTTCTCATCTCCTACTTTTAGCCCTAGGACCTCTTCTTCAAAACCAGGAATGAAACTCCTCGAACCTAAAACTAGCGGGTAATTTGTACTCTTGGCGCCAGGAATTTGTTCTCCTGCCTCATCTTTTCCATCAAAATCCAACCAAACTCGATCTCCATCTTTCGCGGCCCGCTCAACCTCTTCGGCCTTAGACATATTCTCTTGTAGCTGAGCTAGAGTTTCATCAATCTGCTTTTTTTCAATCTTTACATCAGTCAGTTTAAGTTTGAGATCTTTTACCTTCTTGTCGGTTTTCCATTTAGAAAAATCCGGTAAAGTGATTTCTGGCTTCGTGTCTCCAACAAACTCAATTGTCATTGATTCGCCCTCAACCATTTTTTTAATTTCTAACTTTGGAGCTCCGACTAAATCTAGCTTAAACTCTTTAAGCATTGCCCCGAATGCCGCATCTACGCAGCCATTAGCGACTTCACTCTTTAAGCGGTTTTCGTCAATATTTTCTTCAATTAACTTATCTGGAGCAGTTCCACTTCTAAAGCCTGGGACTTTAACACCTTCACCAAGTTTTTTTAGAGCTTTAGCTTTTTGCTTAGCAAGATCTTTTTCATCAAGCTCTGCAGTAACCTTAAACTTAATTGTGCTGTCTTTGTCATTTTGTATTGTTAATTTCATAGATTCCTAATTCTAACATAGCCCATAAGCTGGCTAAACTCTCTGAAAAAGTTAGTTTTACCACAAAGCACTCATTTTGATTGCACTTAAGTTAAGTTAAGTGCAAAATGTAAAGTACAAAACTTTCATCTTTTCAAAAAGAATAGTTGATTGGTGGGGCAGCTCTTTCTTGATTAGGGAGATTTTAGAAAGATTTTTAAATTAATCAAAAATTAAACTTAAAGAAGAGGGTAAAAAACAATTATGCGATTACGCAAAATAATTCTAACGAGTTTCGCTTTAGGGCTTTCTCTAGTGGCTTTGAATGTTGGCTCACCAGCCTCCGTTTCAGCAGAATCTGAAAATAATGACAGTTACGTTTATGTTGCTAAGGCTGGAGACAGCTACACCGAACTGGCTAGGTCAAGCATCATCAAGTTCGATGAAGCCAACGATTCTGTTGAACTTAATACTGCAGAAGTCACTGCAGCAGAAACTTGGTTAACTCAAGATGCAGGCTCACCAGCAATTCAAGTTGGACAAGAAGTTAAAGTTTCTAAAGCTAACACTGAAAAATTTGCCAAGCAGGCAGATGAACTTAGTGACGAGGCTAAAAATCTTTGGCAAGGTTATGCAGATAAATCTAGCATTTCTAACACTGACCTAAAAGACCAGACTAGAGAAGAGGGAACTGCCCCAGTTGAAGCGCCAGCTGAAACCCCGCAAACTGAACAGTCTACTGAAACTCCAAAAGATACCGAACAATCTAAGGTTGAAGACGACAAAAAGAACTCAGAAAACACCGAGAAGAAATCTTCTAAAAAGTGGTTGATTCTTGCAATTGTTGTTCTACTAATCCTCGCAGCAGTTAGCCTAATCCGCTCATCTTCTAGCGATAAAGAAGACGAATAAAAATAAGAACAAAAACTAAAAAAGTTTTCAAGAGTTTGATACTCCAAAACTTAAACAAAAAACCCACCTTTCATGACAAGGTGGGTTTTTTTGTTAAACTTAAATTAGTGGTTCTAGGTTGAAACTACAGAATCTAGAACCCCAATTAAGTTTAAGCGCAAGTGGCGGAATTGGTAGACGCGCTAGATTCAGGTTCTAGTAAGATTTATCTTGTGGAGGTTCAAGTCCTCTCTTGCGCACCAATTCAGAGAAAAAATCCAAATCTTCGCCCGAATGGGCGATTTTTTGGTTCAGATTTCCCAATTTCTGCCACAGGCAAAAACCACTTTCCGCCCCCTTTCGGAAAGTGGTTTTTGGGCTTTCGGCGTTTGGGGTTTGGGTGAGGGTTTTGTGGTGTAAAAACAGGTTCGAGCCAAAGATTTCAGACAAAAGAGCTTTTTGTCCGTTTAAGTCGTTGTTCTCTCGCAAATAACAGATAGATTTTGCTGTTTTTAGCCAATTTCGCATAGGTTCTATCCAATAATTTTGGTTGGCTTGTAGACTAGCCAAACTTTCCTCTAAACTCTTCTTTTCGCTCAAAATCTCCGATTTTTTAGCGAGAAAAGTTTGGCGGTCAATGTCTTGGTCTAAATAACTATCAAGCAAAATCTTTTGTTTAGCATTCAGGCGAGCGATTTGCGTTCGCAAATCGTCTAGTAAAGATAAGTTACTGGAACTTTCGGCTTGTTCGTCTTGGGCTATTTTATCGGTCATAAAATCATAGACTTCGGGTGACATCTGGTATTCGTCTAGCAGTCTAGAGAGTTGTGGCAATAAATCTTTTTCTCGCACTGGTGGTTCAACACATTTAACGGCTCGTTTCTTACGAGAACAGCGGTAATAAGTCCAGCTATGGGTGTTGCCGTTTTTCTGCGTTTTGGTCTTGGTTTCAGCCGTTATGCTCATACCGCAACACGCACATTTCAAAAGCCCTAAAAATGGTATCGGCTCTTTGACTTGTGGTTGTCTATGTCCACGAGTTTCAATGACTTGCTGGACTTTATCATATAGGGCTTTTGAAATTATCGGCGTGTGGCGACCCTCGTGTAATTCGCCGTTATACAGAAAATGTCCATAATAAAATGGGTTTTGTAAGATAGATTTTACTTTGTCGTCCTTAAATGTTTTCCCGCCCGATGTTATCGCTCCATTTTCCTGCAAAAAATAAGCGAGTTGTTCCATTGTTTGATCGCCACGAGCGTAGCTAACATACAATTCTTCCACAAGCGGTGAATACCGCTTGTCTAAAACAATAGTTTTGGTGCGAGTATCGTTTAAGTATCCGAACGGTGCTTGGCTGGGAAAATCGCCATTTCGCACTCTGGCTCGCAAACCTCGCTTGGTATTTTCGGACAAATTATCTACATAGTATTTTGACTGACCAAACATAATAGACAGCATAAACTTGCCCTGCGATGTATTCTCAAACTGAAAGACTGGAAATCGCAAGTAATTGAGCGATGTTTGGTCTAGTAAGTAGATAATTTGTCCGCCGTCTACCGAGTTGCGAGCAAGTCTATCGGGATGCCACGCTAAAATGCCGTTGGCTTCGCCAGACTGCAAGCGAGATAACATTTCATTAAAGATTGGTCGCCCTGGACTTTTGGCGGTGCGTTTTTCTATAAGTTCGTCAATAACTGTTAAATTGTTATCTCTGGCATACTTCCGCAACTCTGTGAGTTGAGCGTCAATGCTCAATACTTGCTTATCTTCCGTATCGGTAGATTTACGAGCATACAAAATATATTTTTCCATTTTTGCCCTCCTTTTAACTCAAAAAGCCGCCTTGGTGCAAAACAATTCGGAAAAACCAAATAGTTCCAAGACGGCTTTTCAAGCCAAAAATAAAGGCTTTTCCGATTGAATTGTTTTGCTCTTTCATTATACAACATCACAAAACCCTCACCCAAACCCCAAACGCCGAAAGCCCAAAAACCACTTTCCGAAAGGGGGCGGAAAGTGGTTTTTGCCTGTGGCAGAAATTGGGAAATCTGAACCAAAAAATCGCCCATTCGGGCGAAGATTTGGATTTTTTCTCTGAATTGGTGAGATTTTACGCCCACGCTAGAACCCATTTTAGCACCAAATGCGAGAAATGACTTTTCGGCGGGTCGCCCCCGACCCGACCCGCCGAACTGCTCCGCAGGGGTTTAGTTTTTTCTGGAGAGGTTTTTGGCACTCCTGCCGTTTGTAGTAATCTGTTTTGCTATCTGTTAAAATAGAACTATGGCATATTTAGTTATCGCATACCCAAAATTAGAACAAAGGGATTTTGATTTTATACAAAACTATCGTGAGCAAAACGACCCACGCTATTTTTCAGTAGTTGACCCGCACATTACCCTTGTGTTTGCAATTAACGATATAGACAAAGATAGTTTTGTTAGTGAAGTCAAAGATAAAATCGCTGGTATTCAGCCATTTGATTTTGAAATCAAAGTGGCGACGATAAACCAGAACGATGACGGCAAGTATTATCACGAATTTTTAGTTCCTGATGCTGGCTACTCAAATATCGTAAAACTACACGACAGGCTCTATTCTGGTTTATTTGCTCCGCATTTGCGATTTGATATAGATTTTATTCCGCATATCGGCATTGGTAATAGCGATGACGCAAAAATATCAAGACAACGAATTGACGAATTAAACGCCAAAGGCGTTTCAATCAGTGGACGAGTTGATAGTGTTGATGTTATTGAATATGCGGACGATAAAGTAATGACAGTGGAAAAGATAGCATTATGAGATTATTTTTATCGTCCTATGGTCTGGGCAACGCACCTGATGAATTATCTGCTCTTGTTGGCGACAACAAACGCACGGCAATTATTATGAACTCACAGGACGCAAAAACTCCTGAAAGTCGCACCGAACGCCTACAACGAGAGATTGACAGCCTAGCGGCTCTTGGCTTACAGCCGGAAGAATTAGATTTACGAAAGTATTTTGGCAAATCTAATGAATTGAAAGATTTTGTTAAAAACTTTGGGCTTGTTTGGGTGCGTGGCGGAAATGTGTTTGTCTTGCGGAAAGCATTTAAGCAGAGTGGTTTTGACGAAATCATTACCGACTTACTCAAAAATGACCAAATCGCCTACGGCGGTTATTCTGCTGGTGTTTGCGTGCTTGCTCCGTCATTACACGGCATTGAATTAGTAGACCCAAAAGACGAAACCGCAGAAGGCTATGACACAGAAGTTATCTGGGACGGTCTTGGCATACTTGGCTACGCTGTCGCTCCACATTACAAGTCTGACCACCCAGAAAGTGATGATATAAACAAATGCGTTGAGTATTTTGCTGATAATCATATTCTTTTCAAGACACTTCGGGACGGAGAAATTATCGTCATAAATGGCGATAATGAAAAAATAGTTTCCTAGCATTTAATGTCGCAAAGCGACATTGTGCCAAAAACCTCTCCAGAAAAAACTAAACCCCTGCGGAGCAGTTCGGCGGGTCGGGTCGGGGGCGACCCGCCGAAAAGTCATTTCTCGCATTTGGTGCTAAAATGGGTTCTAGCGTGGGCGTAAAATCTCACCAAGAACGAACTTTTCGGGAAATTTGAGCGCATTTGCGCTCTTTTTTCTTGGGTTTTGCGGAGTAAATCCCAGATGTTTTCAGGGGGGAGAAAAGAATCTGGGGCAGCCGTTGGCTGCACCTTTTTGGAATTCAGAAACAGGTTCAATCCGTCCATTTTAAGAAAAGCGTCTTTTATCGCCACAAAGTCGCCACTTTTGGCGATTTCACGGAGAGAAACAGCTTGCTTAAGCCACTGGCGCATAGGTTCAACCCAAGCTCTGCCTGCAAGCGTTAGCTTGCCGACTTGCTCCTCTAGCGACTTCTTCTCGCTCATTAGCTCGCCTTGTTTACTGCGATAGGTTTGCTGGTCAATATCTTGGTCTAAATAGCCGTCCAGAAGTCGCTGGAGCTTGCTCTGCAAGCCTGCAAGTCGTGTTTGTGCGTTAGCCACAAACATACTGGCAGACTGCTCGGCTTTTCGTTCGTCCTCGTCCAGCATTTTGCCTAAACTTGTCGCCCAACTTTCGGGCAGGGCGTAGCCCTGAAAGATGTCGGACAACTGCTCTGCTAGTTCTGGCTCGGTAACTGGCGGCTCTTTGCAAGCAATAGTTTTGTGCTTTCTTGTGCAACGGTAATAGATATATTCGTGCGTGTTGCCGTTTTTCTGGTGCTTTATCTTTTTCTCGGCAGTAATCGCCATATTGCAAGTCGCACAAGTCAGCAAACCACAAAACACCTGCGGCGCAGTTGCGCCTTTTTGCGGGTGGCAACGCTTGGCAATAAGGGCTTGCACTCGGTCAAATAGCCGTTTCTCTATGATTGCCTTGTGTTTGCCCTCGTACACTTCGCCGCAGTAGCGGAAATGTCCGTAGTAAAACGGATTTACTAAAATGCGCTTTATCTGGTCTTTGGTCAGTTGTTTGCCGCTTTTAGTAGTGATACCTTTGGACTTCATAAAAACGGCTACACTTTCAAGCGTTTGGTTGCCCTTTGCGTATAGTTCAAAAACGGCTAGAACAATAGGCGCAAGCCGTTTATTCACAATAACTGTTTTAGTGCGGACATCATTTATGTAGCCAATCGGGGCGTGGCTGGGGTATTCGCCACACCGCACCTTTTGGCGCAATCCTCGCTTGGTGTTCTCGCTCAAATTGTCTACATAGTACTTTGACTGTCCAAAAGCGATAGACAGCATAAACTTGCCTTGACTGGTGTTCTCAAACCAGAAAGCCGGAAATTTGAGCGTGCCAATTTTACCAGCGTCCAAAAGATAGATAATTTGCCCGCCGTCCACGCTATTGCGTGCTAGGCGATCAGGGTGCCACGCCAGTATATTGCCGCCGTTTTTCTCAATTTCGCCGAGTAATCTGTCAAAAATAGGGCGACCAGTTGTCTTGGCTGATTTCTTTTCAATAAACTCGGCGGCAATATGCAAACTCTCACGCTTGGCATATTCTCGCAGTTCTACCAACTGCGCCTCAATGGACAAGACTTGTTTATCCTCGACATCTGTACTCTTACGAGCATAGATGTAAAACTTTTGTATTGTTTCCATAGCTGTACCCCCTCAACTTAAATAGCCGCCCTGTTGCACACAATTCAGGCAAGCCTAAGTTGTACAGGACGGCTATTAAAGCCAAGCAAAAAGCCTGCCGCTTTGAATTGTGTGCATTTGTATTTTACCAAAAACCGCCGATGGCGGCAAAAAGGCGCAGCCAACGGCTGCCCCAGATTCTTTTCTCCCCCCTGAAAACATCTGGGATTTACTCCGCAAAACCCAAGAAAAAAGAGCGCAAATGCGCTCAAATTTCCCGAAAAGTTCGTTCTTGGTGGAATTTTACAACTCCGCTCGAACCTATTTTGAGGAAAAATGCTAAAAAACACAAGCTCCGCCGCCTAGCAGGCGCGAAACGCCCGCTGCGCCCAGCCAGAAAAACCTTTTGCATATTTTTGAGATTTCCCCCGCCGAGATTTTTTGAATTTGGAAAAGGGTGTTTTCTGGTGGTGCGCTATCTGACGGCTTGCCGTCCCAATTCTTTCTGCATTTTTCCAACAAATCGGTGCATGCAGGGATCAAGTTTACGAATATCCGTTGCAAGAACATCGTCAAGTTTCATCCACTGGTAGCCATTCATTTCGCGCCGGTCATATTCTAGCTGCTCATCTCGGTTGCCTGCAATTACATACCATAGACTTACGTCTGTATGCTGTCCGTGTCCAACGGTGCGCGTAACGGTAATAAATAACGGATTGTCTTTGAACGGCGTATCAAAGCCAGCCACAATTTGCAGTTCTTCGTCTGCTTCGCGGACAACAGTTGTTCGTGGGTGTTCTTGTGGCTCAACATGTCCACCACTCGGTAGCCATAAACCCGACTTTACATGGTCAATAAGCATAACTGATTGATTAGCTTCGTCAAATAAGACAAAGTAGGAAACAAGATGTTTTGGCGGGTTATCTGGCTTACTTATTCGGCACAGTTCCGTACCGCTATCTATCCATGCTAGAACGTCTTTGATGTGTTCGCTTTCAATGTCGTCAAAAGGTGTTATTTGTTCAATTACAGGTCTTACTGTTTCATACATACTACTGGTAATCTTTCGCAGACGGTATTATGCCTTTATATGCGCCCTCAAATTCTACTGTTTCTGCACTCCGCACCGCATCGTAAATGCTCTCCTGCACGGCTCGTGCGGCGGCGTGTCCGATAATATCAACTTGGGTGTATAAGCTATCGTCCGTTTCTTGGAAGTATTGCAGCATATCATTAAACGGATTTTTCAGTTCGCCTGTACTAAATACAAAAACAGTGTCGCCGTCAGACGAAGTATGCACAGGATTTATGGCACGGACTTGTCCGTGCGAGGCAATATGTGCAACTTTTTCTAAATGCAGTTTGCTCCCTAAATCTACATTTATGCCAACAACGGATATTGTCGTGTTCTGTCTGTCTTGTGTTACAAAATCTATTAAGTCCTCGTAGGACTTAAACTTGGTATTTTCATCTCTGTTACCAGCCAGTATTTCGCCATTTGGCAAAATAATATTGCCCAGCGCATTTACAACTGACAGCGCAACAACAATTATGCCGTTGCCCAAGTCAATACGAGCCGAGCCAACGCCCGCTTTCATGGCACCGGTTTTCGTGCCACTCTCAACCCAGCGGAACTTACCAACAGATGTGCCAGTACCAGCCCCAACATTACCGCTTGCGATTGGTTCGCTGTTTGCGTTTTCGTATGCCTCACGCCCATATGCAGGGTCGTACGGCGCAACTTGCATACCTTGATCGTACACAATCGCACCAGTAACAGACGGATTAAAAATCTGCTTGTCTTTACCAGAGCGAGAACCTTTTTGGTCGTGGCGCAGACATTCCATAATTTCGTTTGCAGACATTAAGCCGGTATTGCTACCACCAGCTATGAATATTCCGTCTTCACCATAGTTTGTTTTGTCTGCTTTGTTTGCTTCTGTACCATATGCGCCAACGGCTCCACCGTAGGCTTTGTATGCTACTTGATAAGGTTTATCAAAGAGAACTACAGTACAGCCTGTCAGTTTGTCCAGATGCGTGGAGTGTCCAACACGAACACCATTAAGCGCAGTCAAAGTTTTGTTGTCCATAGTTCAATAATAACAGATTTCACTCTGTTTATGTGTCGCTTGCGACACATAGTGGCTTTGCCGCTCCGAGCCACGCCGCCTCTGCCATTTATGGCAGGCGCACCACCAGAAAACACCCTTTTCCAAATTCAAAAAATCTCGGCGGGGGAAATCTCAAAAATATGCAAAAGGTTTTTCTGGCTGGGCGCAGCGGGCGTTTCGCGCCTGCTAGGCGGCGGAGCTTGTGTTTTTTAGCATTTTTCCTCAAAATAGGTTCGAGCGGAGTTGTAAAATTCCACCAATACTTCACGCATATATTAAGCCTTTATAATTTCATGAAGCAAATCTATAGAACAGATGAAATGATGGTTCGGTATGACGAATATTATCGGCAGTACAAGCCTTCCGAAAATTGCGCCTTCTGTGATAGGAAGAACAGGAAACTAATCAGCAACAATAAAGATGAGGAGTACTTGTATGTTGCAGAGAATGATTTTAAATTTAGCTTTTGGGATATGCAAGAAGTTGTGGATCATCTTTTGATAATCCCAGTTCGTCACATATCTTGCATGTCTAAGATGAACAATCAAGAGTTAGATCAGTACCTGCATCTAATAGAAAAATACTCTAAGTTGGGCTATGATATTTTTATAAAGAGCAGCCTCTCTGAGGCAAAAACTATGGAGCACCTACACATACATCTAATCAAAACTAAGGGTAAAAACTTAAACTTAAGTATTGAATATTTTAAACTATGAAAAACTATAAGAGGATAGGAGTATTAGGAGGTATGTCTCCAGAGACAACAGTGGAATTCTACCACTCCATAATAAGGGAGCATTTTAATGATCACGGTGACTATGCGTATCCAGAAGTCGTGATATTTAGCGTTAACTTTAAGCGGATCATAGACCTGCAGGAGTCGGGAGATATGGAAACATACACTAATGAGCTGATGAGGGGCGTAGAGTCTCTCGAATCATCAGGTGTAGATTTTATTGTAATTGCCTCAAATACTCCACACGTGGTTTTTAATCAACTTGAACAAAGGTCCAAGGTTCCAATTTTAAGCATAGTCAAAAATACGGCGGACAGGGCACAAGATTTAAGTTTAAGTAGAGTCCTCCTTCTTGGAACTAAATTTACGATGCAGGCATCTTTTTATAAAAATGATTTTTTAGAATTGGGAATCGAAGTCAGTGTTCCGTCTGAACCTGAGCAACTAGAGGTCAATAGAATCATATTTGAAGAGCTCGTTCTGGGTGAAATTAAGAAAAGTAGTAAAGATTACTTGCTGGGCTTGATTAATAAATACCCAGCTAAAGGTATTATCTTAGGCTGTACGGAGCTCTCTCTAATTATTGGCAAGAAAGACACTAATAAAGTCTTGCTGGACACTCTGCAAATACATATCAATGCCACACTCCGGTATGCACAGAACTAAGAGTTTTTAATCAATAATCTGATGAAGGACATCTAGGAACGGTGACAGCCATTCTTTGAGCCCACTCTTCTCATCAAATCTTGATCTATCATGGTTTGGTCTGTGAAAATACTGCCAGATAAGCAGACGGTCATCAATTAGATAAAGTTCTAGCCTCTGCTTCGCTTCCGCATCCAGTGTGGCGCCATCAAGGTAGGCTTTAATATAATCCTCAGCTACCGTCAATAAGCCTTCTTCAATATACATGCTGAATTGCCTAGGTATGTCTGCCAATCCATCACCAAAATGTGCAGTCATTAAATCAAAGAGTCCAGTAATCTGCCAGTTATCGTTGTCACCTTGCTCAACAGTCATGTTGTTACGGTTAAAATCTTCATGCACGATCACTGGCTGAAAATCATCGCTAAGTTTAGCGGCATCGGCTAGGGTTGACTCGATCCAGTCTTTATCAGTCTGGCTTATATGGGGGTTTGGGTACTCTATTGATGTCGCAACATTCTTCCTAATTCGCTCAACTGTTCGTGCAACATAGCCATTTGGAAACGGAATAACAGCTTTTTCTATATGGTCATATTTACCACTTACGTCATTTGTTAACTTTTGGAGCTCTCTTAATGCAGTACCTTGTGCCATGGCTAAAGAAGATTTTTGGCTAGAGTTAAAGCTTTTGTATGTTTCTGGGTCGGCAGTCGTAATACCAGGTAGCCTTGGCATGATCGCAAAGCCGTATTGAAACCCAAAAATTATCTCAGATTCACTAAGTAAATAGGGCCACGGTGCTGGAACTTGCGTTCTTTGATGTATGAGCTTGCTAAAAAATTGTTCCGTAGGTAATTGCCAGTCATAAAAAGCGCACGTCCTTAGTACATATGAGCCGCTCGTACTTTCCAGGAAGGCATTTTGTCCAAACAATCCGAATGGTATTGCCTCTGAAGATACAAGCTGGCCAAGATCAAATTCATCTAAGGCGGACTGAAGACTGCTGTCCGAAATCTTACCTAGCAGCTTTCCAAAATTTTTTTCATTGGTTTTTGACATGGGTTCAGTATAGCATGCATTTCGACTTCTGGAGTGTTAAAATATAACCATATGAACAACGAACCAACTTACAAAAAAATCATCAACCTTTTAGATTTCGCAGAAGAACTAATTCCACTGGCAGACCCAGGAGGTCCGGAATATATGGACGCTAACCCAATTTTTATGACGCTGGTCCATATTGAAGAAGTCCTAGATACCTATGGCAGGGGAATGGCACACCGTTCGATGGTAGATACTGGAGTAGACTCTGACCAAATAGCAGAGGCCTCGTCTTCAATCAATAAGAGGCTAAACGAACTTAGAAACCATATCCGAGAACTCGCTCAGACGCATAATTTTGATCAAGCTCTTAAAGATAGCGCCGAAGAAGCATATAAGAACTGGCATAAAAGATCTGAAGAAGAACAACTTAAGTTTAAAGAATAATATGACTAAACCAAATTTTAATCCGACCCCAAATTCAATCCCAGCAAGTAGGTGCGCAAAAAGACAGCTAAACAAACAAGCCGATTTGCCGTTGCCGCTTGATCCAGAGAGCCTAGCCCACAAAACATCAAGATTTCTTGACGGAGTTCGGAGATCCACAGAGTTTGTAGACGGAGGAGTTAGGCGAGTTGGAGCATTTGCAACCTGCGTGGCCTGCGATGCCGAGGTTCGGCTCTGTGAAGATGTATCAAAACCGGGGGGCATTGTGGTGGTTCAGCTTCCTGGTGGAGCTCAGTGTGCCAAAGACGGGCAAGAAGTCTAAGCTTAGCCTATTAGAGAATAAATCATACAACACTGTTAGGTGGAGTCATATCTTGGGTGTAAAATATATCAGTATAGGCTAATCAAGCAGAGTTAAACTTAAGTAAACATGGTATCCAAATCTACTCCACCTAAACCAAAAGCTTGCGCAAAGCAAAACCTCGAGGCTTGCCCCCCTATGCCTGTTAGCGTATTCGCACTTCCAGAACGGGCAGGAGAGTTCATGGTCTCCGCAACAGACTGGCAAAGGATGCGCGGATGCCAACTTGAACTTGGAGTTCGCGCTACTTGTGCAGGATGTGGTACGGTCGTTACCTATTTTGAAGACTCTGAAGATCCGGATCCGGAAGGGCCTAATATAGTTAAGGTTTTAGATCCTGGCTGTCCACTAGAAGCTCAGGAGGAGTAGCTTACCCTTAGGCTCCATTCCTTGACTCCAATTACTTTGTTGTGCTAGAATCAACAACATCGTTCAACATAGAAGTGAATCCTAGAAGTTTAATTTGAATATTTAGCTGGTTTCGTTTCTAAACAAAGCGAATCAAGTTCTACAAAATATTAATTAAACTTAAGAGGATTCTTTTTTATGTCCGGAAGCGGAAGCTACTCAAACAACAGCAGAGGTCGATCAAATAACAATTCAGGCGGTGGAGGCTCCATGTATGGAGGTTATGGCCGTTCTAACAGCTCCCAAGGCGGGGGAGGATACAGTGGCGGCGGCGGAGGCAGGTCTCGCGGCGGCGGCGGTGGTTACGGTGGAGGTCGCTCCAGAAATGGAGGCGGTGGAGGTCGTGGCGGCAAAAAAGTCGGACGTGGTCAATATATCCATCCATCAAAATTTGTACGTGTCGCAACTCCCAAAAAGGAAGAAGACTACAATCCAACACATAGTTTCGAAGATTTTAAGGTCACTGATGTTCTTAAGCAAAACCTTAAAAAGATGGGCTTCGCGATTCCGACACCAGTTCAGGATCAGACAATTCCAGTCGGATTAGAAGGTAGAGACGTCATTGGAATTGCTAACACCGGAACAGGTAAAACTGTTGCTTTTGGGCTTCCTTTGCTCAATAAACTCATCCAAGATAAAAAATCTAAAGCAATCATTGTTGCACCAACTCGGGAGCTCGCCTCTCAGATTGATGATGAATTCAGACTTGTCGCAAAAGGCAGTGGATTAGCTGGAGCAATCTTAATCGGCGGAACTCCAATGGGTCCACAAATGCGAGATTTACGTTCTAACCCGCAAATCATTATCGGAACTCCAGGGCGAATTAAAGATCACATTAAGCGCGGTAGCCTCAGGGCCAACGATATCAACATCGTCGTTCTAGATGAAGTTGACCGAATGCTCGATATGGGCTTTGTCGATGATGTGACTGAAATTCTAAGTGCACTTTCACCAAATAGACAGTCATTCTTCTTTTCTGCCACGATGGAGCCCCGAATTCAAAGCTTAATCCAGACATTCTCTAATAACCCGGAAGTTATTTCTGTAAAGTCTAGCGAAACTAGTGATAACGTCCATCAGGATATAGTCCAGTATCACGCCCGAAGTGAAAAACTAGAAAAGCTACACGATATTCTGATTAAAACAGAAGTTCAAAAAACAATCATCTTCCACGATACTCAGCGTGCCGTTGAAGAACTGGCCCGCGAACTACATTCTCGCGGCTTTAAGTCAGACGCAATTCACGGAGCCAAGACTCAGGCTCAACGTCAGAAGGCTTTAAATAAGTTTAAGCGTTCCGAAGTTCATATTCTTGTAGCTACTGACGTTGCTGCCAGGGGAATTGATGTTAAAGACATCACCCACGTTGTAAACTATTCTCAGCCACAAACCTACCAAGATTACACTCACCGAGTTGGTCGAGCAGGTCGAGCAGGAAACACCGGCTACGCCCTAACCTTTGTCGAGGGTTAAACCTTATAAGAATCCTCCTCTAGCTCTTCCACTCTGCCGTGTCATTCCCAGCAAGACTGGGATCCCTAGGGTTCTGGAACTTAAGCTTAAACTTAAGTTCATTTTCTGCTACAATTGTACTTAAGTTTAAAGTTACTCATAATGTCAGAAGATCTACCCACTAACGGCCCCTCAGATCAGGAAGAGCCAGGATCCACGGCAAATACTGGCCCAGGGTGGCTTAGAAAGGCAGTAGCCACAGGAGCACTTGCTACAGTTGCTTTATCTGGGGCGTCCGCTCTTACCAATCCGGGTGGTAACCCCGGCACCAGCCCGGGCACAAAAGCCACTGCATCTGCTACGCTCCAAACTGGCCCCGAAACAGGAGTAGCCCTAGGGTTAGAAAATGACGATAACGGAACTTTAAATACTGGACAAGAAGGTCCGTCAGGAGGAGGGCTCAAAGAACTAATACCGAACGTAGTCCCCAACATTGTGGCAGGATCCGTCACTCCAGCCAGCCAAGGCAATCCAGTTGGAGACGGCTGGCACTTTGAAAAGGTTCCAAGGGTCTCAAATAGGCCCGCACCTAAACCAATCGAACTAAAAATACCTACATCAACACCAAGGGCGGAAAGAATAACGGATCCATACAAGTACCCGATCAAAACTCCCTGGGAACAGGACTATACTGTTTCACCAGAGCTTCAACGTGAAGTCTCCGGAGCAGTCCAAAGCTGTTTCAATAATGTGCACGCCAGAGAGAAACAAGGCTATCAGCTAGACGGTGTAGAAATCGGTGGTATTGCCAGCGGTGAAGATAATACCACCGAACCCGGAGACCTGCTTGCAAACCTGGACCGCCCAAGCCAACTCAACCTTGAACTCGCAAACCAAAGAGGCCTTGTCGGGCTACAGTCGGCAAAAGAACTCGCCCCGGACAGCAACATTGATCCAGAAATTATAAGCTTCCTAAAAGGCAAGGAAACCGACCCGAACCCTGAAGAACTGAAGCAGATAATTGAATATGCCCAAATGCTGGGTGAAGACCCACTCACAGTAGTACAAGATTACAACCGCTCCCGAGAAGAAGGGCTACAACCCTTAATGGATCAGCTCTTTGAAGGGAACCGAGGCATAGTCTGTATTGCTAAAATGTCTAAGTTGGAAACTTCTAATCTACCAGGACCAGACAAAACAGTGACCCTAATGGTGCCAGTAATGAAAAATGGAGAAGAGAGAACCTGGCGTATCGAAATCCCAGGAGAAATTCTGTTACTGCCACTGCTATTCATTGGACTCAGATCATTAACGGCTGCAGGGTCCCGCAGGCCCAAGACACCGGAGTCTCCGTCGCCCACCCCAAAGTTAACACCAACTCAAGAGCCATACTGGGGTCCCAGAGATTATCAAAGTTACCTAAGTCCAAAGACTCCAAAGACGCATAACTCTGTCAAAATCAAAATAGATCCTCCAATCAGAGCTCCTGGTATCGTTGCAGACGGTACCCCTCCACCAATTAAGAAAGTTAGAGACCCAAAGCCTGCAACAAACCATCCAGGGCAAGAGATACCCCAGCAAATAGCTACAAGGATTAAGCAGCCTAGGCCGCATAATTACCATGGAGGATCTACCCAAAAAGGTAACAAGCAAGGTCGAGATCGTAGTGGGGCACGGCGCAATAAAAGAAAGGGTACCAGATAGGGCAAGGCCCGCTCTGACCTAATCCTCATAGCATCCAATACAAAGGTCCTTATAAAGCCATCTCTTCCGGGAGGGTTCGTACATGAGGTACTCAAAGGATTCCAGTTTTGTAAAGCTTTGCCTTAAGCTCTGAAGTAGTTTTAGAATGACAGGCTCTTAGTTTAGTTTAGCTAGCTTCTGAGGTATTTGTCGTCCCATCGACTCCATCGGCGACGTAAGTATCTAGCTAGAATCATTCTAAAGATTGCTCCACAAAAGAAGATTAAACTTAAGGCTAGCGATATTCCAGCTGGATCCCAAACCCATCGAGGGCTTGTGAATTCAAAAGAATAGAGCGCCTTATCTGGGAGCTTAACTTTAAGCTTATCTTGTTCAATATCTGGGTTATTATCTAAAACATAGTCTGCAGCACACTGGGCACGAGCTGTAATCGGAATTCCTTTGGCCTCACAAGTTTTTTGAGCTTGTAAGTAAATGTCTGGTTTTTGGCCATCTTCTGTTAATACACTTTGTGCAGATGTAAAAATTTTCTGGGAGTCTCTTTGGTACGTTCCAACCAACTCCACTGGTCTTCCAACATCACTGTTCAAGTGGCCAAATGTAAATTTTTGCAAATCATCCAACTTTTCATAGACACTTCCGCTGTTCTTATCCGCCTTTAAGACCTCCCGATATTTATCCAGAGCTGTTAAATTATTTGACCTCAAGAAGAATAGCCCAGCAAGCAGAAAAAGTAGAGACGTGAAAAAGAGCCTCCAAGTCGGCCAGAGCGCATAGCGCCGGAATTTAGTGTAAAAATAGTGCTTAATAGCTCTGCCCACCCGCTTCATAACTAAGCTTAAGTTTAACAAAAATGTTCACCCAATTGTTAGTACTGTGGACCTTTTAGAAGATGCTACCCCAAATACTAGGTGCAGCGCTTGGGACTTCTTGAACCTCTTTTTCTGTAGTTTGGTTGCTCTCAACTACTTTATTCTTGGCAGGATCTGGCGAAATCTGCACAGCACGAACATAAAGCCTGTTATTATCAGTCCCTGGAGGGTCGCAAGTAATTAAAGTTACGCTTGGCACATCGGTTGGGTAAATGTGGCTAAATTCCGAAGGTGGAACAATTTGTTTTTCAGTGACTTTATAGCCATATCTAACTCCCTCAAAATCTAAATAGATAATATCGTCTGCCTCTAAACGTTTTAGATTTACAAACAGATATTTATAATCCCCTGAGTTTAGAAGATTGTTACTAGAGTGTCCTAGAATCACCACATTTCCAGTTTCACCAGGGGAAGCAGTGTTCCAATATCGAAGCGCTCCTCTTTCCATTGCTTTTTGCACCGGATCGTTAAACGGGCTCGGCTCATCATAAACTACGGGAGCCTTAACCCCAATCTTTGGAATAATCACTGACGGAGTTTTGCTAACTTCACTAGAGCTGGACGGTTCGATAATCGAAGGCAAACTTGCCGAACCTGCAGGCCCTAGGTATTGCTTCACAGCCCCAACTACTACGGGGTTAAATTGTAAGAACAAAAATAAACCTGCTGCCGTTCCCGCAAAAACTAAAGCTCTGACATGCTTTCTAGCTTTGCCCCAAAATGAACTTTCCTTACCGCGCTCCACGATTCTATTTAAGATATCTCTACGGATTGCTTCTGGGTCTTCCAATCTTTTTTTCTGTGTAGCAAGTTTTTTGTTGTCTTCAAACATTTCTACCAGCTTATCGGTAGACTTTTTATGATGTTCATCAACTTTAGTCTTAACTTCTCCAAAGTATTTATCGTAGTAGCCTGAGTAATAATCTTGATAGTAGTGTTGCCAGTATTCTTGCCAAGATTTATGGTAGTGCTCAAGTTGAGCTTTATCTACATCAGGGGCCAATTCTCCAGGAGGATGAATCCCTTGTTGCTGGAGTTCATTTTGCCTAGCCTCTAATTCCTGCTTATAGACGCGGTTAATACCTCGACGAGCATATTCTTCTGCCGCCTTCCTTTGCAACTCATCCTTTTGCAGTTCTGCAGAACTCTTAGATGGTCTACCAACTGGTTCTGGAGTCGGCCTCTGGGGTCTTAGCCCAAAATGTGGATCACTTCTATTCATATTTTTAGAGAGCTTCTTCTAGCTAAATTTTAGCACAAAACTATACTTAAGCAGTGTCTCTGTACTTATTTAATCTTCAGAATCTACCTCTAATTTATTTGGGTCGACAATTGCATTATCTAGTTTTGCTAAGAGCTGTTCTTCGAGGTTCTCTCTGCCCATATATCGTGCAAAGATCTCATTCCAAAGGCTTTCTCTAAAGTGATAAAAAAGATGCTCTCCATAGCTATCTTTATTGGCGTAACTTAAAGTCAAATCCATAAAGTTTAAACTTACCGGCAACCCATCAAAGATCTTTGCCACATAATCTGATTCCTCCCAAATTTTTAGTTCTGGAATTCTATCTGCCAAAACCGTCTCTGTCTTATCCCAGTGCAAATCTTCAGGTTGTAAGTGTGGTTCAAAAACTTCGGGATGTTTTTTAAGATCATTTAGCTTTCCAAAATAACGCTGTACAACTCGCCAGTCTACGTCTCCACTCTCTACTTCAGCATCTGTGTTCAAATCTAGGTTAACCTGTGGGCTTGCAAGAATTGTTTCAGCCAGCATTCTTCCAAACTGGCACCCCTTTAAGTTTTTAGATTTAAGCTTAAAAAATGCACTGTATAAGTGGACTTCATAAAAGTAGTGCACAATTAATGGTAGAGCTTTTAAAACAATCCCGTGTCTCAAGTTCTCATCCTCAGTTTCCAAAACTAAAATCACCCCCAGTTCTTTCAAGTGAGTAATATTGTGCTTCTTTTTTTCGATAAACTTTTTAGTTAATGGAGCCCATCTTAGCGGCATTTTAATAACTTCAATTTCACCTCTCGTAAAATCTTCCGGCTCCAAATCTTTATACTGCGCATTAAACTCATCAAGCCACTCATCGCCTTCGGCAAATCTTAGGGCACCATAAATTTCTTCCAGCTTTTCATTTTTAAGCAACTCTTGCATGTCGTCGTAACCTAGAAGCTTCATAACTTCTCTTGGAGGATTTTTAACGAGCATTTCTTTGGCTTTAAACTCTCGAAGCCGGAAAATAGTTTTTGTTAAGTTTAAACTTTTGGCAAACTCTACGCAGCCATTTAAAACACCGTCTAAACTTGCATCCTCCTCCAGTCTTAAGTATTTAGTTAAAACAAGATTATTCTGCATTTCCATCAATTTCATTAGCGCAGCGTAAATTTCTTCCCCGGAATGATAATCACACTTTAGTTTTAAAACCTCTTCTGTCAAATGCTGAAATTTAAGATCAATCTCTGCTTCAAACTTTGTAATTATTTCTTTATTCTGAGTTAAGTCTTCTAAGCCAGCTATTGTTCTATCGAAAAGGGGTTGCTTAGCGGCCAGTAAATCTGCCAACTTTTTAGAGCTCTGCTCAACTTTTGAATTATCCATAAAAATAAAACTTCTCTAGCCCCATCTCTAGACTGAATCATTAAACTTAATGTGTACTCTTAGCATAAGCTTAATCTTAAAAAAGTTAAAGAGAGGCTTCTAACACTAGATGCAAACTACAAAAATTTTAAAAAAGACTTTGATTTTAGTCGCCATTCTGGTGGTTGGAGTCTACACAAACATTTCTAGCCAAGCCCACGCCTCCTCCACCATCACAGTAAACTCTACAGCCGACACAGAGAAGCTAACGATGGCCTATGTACTCTAAGAGAAGCCATCATAGCCTCTAACGATGACACAGCCAGTGGAGCTGCTGCAGGCGAATGTATTGCCGGAAGTGGCAATGACACCATTAACTTCAATATCACTGGAACAGCCGACTTCACTAATGGTGGACAGAACGGCTATACGATTAAGCCTCAATCTGGACTCCCAGATATCACCGAAACAGTCACGATTGATGGCTATTCCCAGCCAGGCTCACAAGCCAATACAGCCATAGCTCCTAATCCGTTGAATGGGGTTCTGTTAATTGAGTTGGATGGAGGCGGTAGCGTTACGGGGGTTAGTCCGCTTGCTGATTCAACAACCATAAGAGGTCTTGTCATTAACAGCTTTGATAGCGCAGGTGTTAGGGTCGGTGGAGATGATGTGTTGATCCAGGGTAACTATATTGGCACAGATTCTACTGGCCTAATTGCAAAACCCAATTTAGGCAATGGAATAAACGGCAATTCAACTGGCTTCAAAAGAACATCGGTTGGTAGCTCTAACCCTGCAGACAGGAATGTAATTTCTGGTAACCAAGATAGTGGTATCACTCCAAACACTGGAGATGATGATTGGGTCGTAAAAGGAAATTATGTTGGATTGGGTTCAGATGGATTGACTCAATTGGGTAACAGTGTCCCATTTGTTGGCCCTGGAGGGCTGTCGATTGACAACTGTAGTGGAGCAATTGTTGGCGGACCTGAAGTTGGTGCCACTAATGTTATTTCCGGAAATAAGAATTTCGGGATATACCCAGATAATGTTTCAGGTTTGGTTATCCAAGGCAATATTATTGGTCCAGATTGGAAAGGTGAAGCTTTCGACGATCCAGTGCAGCTTGGCGGAATTGGGCTACCTGGTATTACTGGGCCATTCGTTAATACCCTTATCGGGGGTGTTAACGGTGATGAGGGCAATCTTATAGCACATAATCATGGAGCAGGAGTAGCTGTGGTGCGCCTTTCTCTTAATGGCAGTCCAATCCAATCGGTGGGAGGCATTTCCATACTTGGCAATAGCATTCACGATAATTTATCTAACAGCAGTTTTCTGTTAAGTGAATCAGGCCTGGGTATAGATATTTTGGATGCTGAAATGTCTGACAACTCTTCGAATACGACAGGTCCCACCCCCAACGACCCCTCCGACTCCGACACTGGCCCCAACAACTTCATCAACTTCCCCATCCTCAACTCCGTCGAACAGAACGGCTCTACCGCTTCTATTAACTTCAACCTTGATGCTGCCGATGGAGAGAATGATCAATACCGCGTAGAGTTCTTTAGTAATGACACTCCTGACCCTTCTGGCTACGGAGAAGGTCAGACCTTCTTAGGTGCGACTACCGTCACCAACGGCAACAGCCAAATAGCTAATTTAACTCTCCCATCCGGCACCAACTTGGCGGACAAATCTATCTCCGCCACAACCACTGCCATTGACAGTAATGCCACCTCTGGCTTTGGTTCTACCAGTGAGTTCAGCCAAATAGTAACTGCCACACAGACCTTAATTCCATCTCCAGAACCAACCACTCCAACTTCATCCCCAATATCTTCTACTGGTAACCCAACCCCAGCCACCAACCTCGCAGCCACTGGAGACAACCTTAAGCTTCTCTTCCTAATTGCTAGCCTGCTGCTACTTGGAGGTCTAGGAATGTTAGCTAAGAAGCATTTGCCGCGAACCAAGAGCTACAACAAGAAGATTAAGAATGCCAAAAAGAAGTAGACGTTTTATTTCTATAGACTTCAGGTTAAACTTAACTTAACTCAGTAAGTATTCTAAGTTAAGAAGCTCGTTATGCCTTTGATTACAGACATCAAAATTCAAGTTAAGAATACTGAAAAGGTTTCTCTTTTTGTAGACGGTAAATATTCTTTTTCATTAACCATCTCTCAGCTAGCCGAACATAAGATTCTCAAAACCAATCAAGAGATCTCTGCCAAACAAGTTGCTGAATTTAAAAAACTCTCTAACTTAACTAATCTCTACATTAGAATCGTCGGACTAGTCTATTCTCGCCCGCGTTCTGAATTTGAAATTCGCACCAAGCTTAAACTTAAGAAGCTCTCTCCCGAAGAAGTCGAAGAACTGGTCTCCAAGCTTAAACTTAAAGGCTATTTAGACGACCAATACTTTGCAAAGTGGTGGGTTGATGGCCGTAAAAGCTCCCGGCCAATCTCTAAACTTAAACTTAAGTCAGAACTAGCTCAAAAGGGTGTTAATTCCAATTTGGTAAACCAGGTTCTAGAAGAGGGCTTTAGCAAAGAGGACGAATTAAGTTCTCTAAAAAAGCTGATTGCTAAAAAAGAGTCCAAATACCCAGATCAACAAAAACTAATTGCTCACCTGGCCTCCAAAGGCTTTAGCTATCAACTTATAAAAGAATGCCTAAAAGGTGATAGCGACCACAACTTTTGAGGACTTCACTTAACTACCTCTAATCATGAAACTCAAGGCTCACGTCATCCTGAACTCGTTTCAGGATCTATTCCTAAATTCTAGAGAGGCTTAAGTTTAATTTCAACGTAGATCCTGAAATAAATTCAGGATGACCTCTCTTTTAAGCGAACAGGAGCGAGCCAGCTAGAAGCGCTGCAAGCGGAAGGGATAGGTTATCGATACTCCTCCAGTTCAAAAACTCAAAAAATTCTAACACTAAAATTGTTAGAGCAACTCTTAGAACTGGCAAACTTCCAAGGTTAGAAAATCCACCAAAACTCAAACCTATGGCAATCAAAACTCCAACTGCAAAAGCAGTCGACCCACCAATAGATTTGTATGCTCCAAGTATCTCTACTTTTTTAACTGGAATAATCTTTCCAATAATTGCCGCCATAACATCTGCAATCATTAAAATAAAAATTGCAAACTTTTTAACTTCATAATCTACGGGTGATGCCATAATTAAGCTTAAACCAACGGCAAGCATGATTCCGCCCCACTTTCTCTTCTTGCCAAAAGAGATATTCTTGCCAAAAAATTCTATTTTTTCAGAAATATAAAACCCTAAAGCCATCGCTGGCAAAAAAAGCATCTCTAAAACCATCCATTTTTTTCCAATTAAAAATAACGCTACACTGCAGGATCCAACGTGGAGGACCTTTCGACCCATTTCTCTAAGTAAATCTACTTGGTTAAATTTTATGGAAACACTTTTAATTTTCATCTTGGATTTCTTTAAGTTTAGCTTTATGTATAAACTCTAAGTATACATAAGTAGAATGAATTAGGTTGTTTAGTCTGGGCTTGTAGTCAGGGGGTTGTTATTATGCTGCTTAATCTGCTAGAGTTGATGGTAACGAAGTAGTTTTTTGAAGGTCAGCGGGTAAAATAGATCTGGAATCAGTCCCAGAACTCGTCTTTACTTGTCTTTGAATAGGGGGCTTCCACTAAAATAAAAATAATCTTTAAAGACTGTTTAACCGACTCACTCAAATGTGAGTTTTTCGTACAAATATCTCTGCGATTAGGTCAACAGGGCTAAAGAAAAAAGAACTTTATAAAAGCCTCTAATTTTAAATAATCTTAATTTTAATAAAATCTATGCCAGCCACAAAAGACTCTAAAGACGATCAGAAAACCTATAAACTTATCAATGGCCGAGCATTTTTTAATGACAGCCTTGACGCAATCTCGCTACCTAACCAGATTGCTCATCAGTTAGACTCGTTTAAGGATTTTGTAACCCGCGGTCTAGGTGAGATTCTAGCTGAGTTTAGCGTAATCTCTGACTACACGAGCGAAAAAATGGATCTCAGGCTACTGGACTATCAGTTTGAAGACCCCGAAGCTAGTGAACTTGACGCTAGAATAAATAACACCACTTTTGAGGCGGCTTTAAAAATTAGGGCCGAATTGGTCGTTAAGACCACTGGAGAGGTTCGCGAGGCGGAAATCTATATGGGGCAATATCCTTGGATGACAGAGCGTGGAAGCTTTGTTATTAACGGAGCAGAACGAGTTGTTGTTGGCCAGCTAGTCCGCTCTCCCGGGGTAATGTTTAGCATGAACGAATCTGCACTCGGTAAAAAGCTTTATTCGGCTAAAATGAATCCAGTTCGCGGTTCTTGGTTAGAGATTGACATTGCAGCCAATGGTTCAATTAGCGTCAAGGTCGATAAAAAAAAGAAAATTCCTCTTACAATTTTCTTAAAGGCTATTGGCTTTAGCTCTAACACTGAAATTGAAAAAGCATTTAAAGATGTTAACAATGGTGACACAGACTTCATTCAAGAGACACTCAAAAAAGACTCTACTAAAAACCAGTCTGAAGCTCTGATTGAAGTCTTTAGCCGGTTAAGGCCTGGTGAAATGGCTACAGTGGATAATGCCAAGTCATTAATTGAAGGAATGCTCTTTAACTTCAAGCGTTTCGATTTTGGAAAAGTTGGACGGTATAAGATTAACCGCCGTCTTAAATTAGATGCACCATTTGATGCTTCTGGAAGAATTTTACGTAAAGAAGATTTAGTTGCAACAATTAGTGAGTTAATTCGTCTCAGCAACTCTGGTGATTCGGCAGACGACATGGACAGCCTAGCGAACAGGCGTGTCCGTTTAGTCGGGGAACTGCTTGAGCAGCAATTCAGAAAAGGTCTTCTTCGTCTTGAAAGAAATATTAAAGACCGCATGACTCTTGCTGATCCAGAAAGCGCTACGCCGATTTCTTTAGTCAACTCAAGGCCAGTTACAGCCGCTGTTCGTGAATTCTTCAATACCGGACAGCTTTCTCAGTACATGGAACAAGCTAACCCCTTGACTGACCTTTCTCAAAAAAGAACGTTAACCAGCTTAGGCTCTGGTGGGCTCACTCGTGAAAGAGCAGGATTTGAGGTTCGAGACACTCACCCAACTCACTACGGTAGAATTTGTACCATCGAAACCCCGGAAGGTCCGAATATTGGTCTAGTTCTACACCTAGCATCCTATGCCAAGGTCAATGAATTCGGCTTTATTGAAGCTCCATACCGTAAAGTCCTAAATGGTAAATTAACAGATGAGGTTGAGTATCTTGATGTTGAAGCCGAGAAATCTGCCGTAATTGCCTCTTCTGGACTTTCAGTAGACAAATCTAACAAAATCACCAATGAGCGTGTTGCAGCCAGAGCAGGCTTTAAGCCTGAAGAGGTCGACACGGAAGAGCTAACTCATATGGATGCCTCCCAATCGGAAAGCCTAGGAACTTCTGCTGCTCTAATTCCATTCATAGAGACTAACGAAGCCAAAAGAGCTTTAATGGCCGCCAACATGCAACGTCAGGCAATCCCACTCATTAAGACTGAATCTCCAATTGTTGGAACTGGCCTAGAAAATGATGCTGCAAAGTCAACTGGTCAACTTATTATTGCCGAAGAAGACGGTGAGGTCACTTATGCTGATGCCAACCGCGTAACCATAAAATACAAAAAAGGTGGTGTTAAAACTTATGAACCAAGACACTTCGCACGTAGTAATAAGGGAACAAGCATTAACCAGAAGGTTGTTGTTAAGGTTGGAGATAAGCTCACAAAAGACCAGCCAATAATTGAAGGAATGAGTATTGCCAGCGGAGAATTAGCACTCGGAAAAGATGTTCTGGTTGCCTTCATGCCGTGGGAAGGCTACAACTTTGAAGACTCAATTGTCATCTCTGAAAGGTTAGTTCGTGAAGATGAGTTCACCTCAATCCACATACAAGACTTTACGGTTGATATCCGTGAAACTAAACTTGGTCAAGAGCAAGTTTCTAAAGACATCCCCAATGCTTCAGAAGAAACCTTACGCCATCTTGATGAGCTCGGTATTGTTGGAGTAGGAAGTGATGTTAAGTCCGGTGACGTTCTGGTCGGTAAGATCACTCCAAAAGGTGAGACTGAACTAACTGGTGAAGAGCGTCTTCTTCGCGCGATCTTTGGAGATAACGCCAAAGACGTAAAGGATACTTCGATGCGCATGCCAAACGGTAAGGCTGGTAAGGTTGTTGACGTTAAGGTCTTTACTCGTGAAGGTGGTCATGACCTAAAATCTGACGTTTTAATGCAGGTTCAGGTCTTCGTTGCTCACACCGCTAAGGTTGAAGTCGGAGATAAGTTTGCTGGACGTTATGGAAACAAGGGTACGATCTCAAAGATTCTTCCTGCAGAAGACATGCCATTTACTGAAGACGGACAACCAGTTGACATGATTCTTACGCCGCTTGGAGTTCCAAGCCGTATGAACTTGGGCCAGGTTTTTGAGATGCACTTAAGTTTAGCTGCAAAAGCATTAGGATATAAGGTCGCTTCACCATCTTTCAATAGGGTTACTACTCCTCAGATTAAAGCTGAACTCAAAAGAGCTGGCTACGCTGAAGACGGCAAGGTTCAACTTTTTGATGGACGTAGTGGTGATGCATTCGAAGAGCGTACTGCAATAGGTTACATGCACATGCTCAAACTTGATCACATGATCGAGAATAAGATGCACGCCAGAAGCATTGGTCCGTATACTAAGGTAACGCAGCAGCCACTTGGCGGTAAGGCCCAATTTGGTGGTCAGCGTTTCGGGGAAATGGAAGTTTGGGCCCTAGAGGCATTCGGTGTTTCTAGCATTTTGCAAGAAATGTTAACCATTAAGTCTGATGACATGGTCGGACGCTCTAAGGCCTACGAATCTCTAGTTAAGAGCCGCAAGATAGTCGGGTCAAAGTTGCCCGAGAGTTTTAAGGTTCTCGTCAGTGAGCTACAGGGCCTTGGCCTCGATGTACAACTTATTGGTGACCGCTATGAGGTAACTGAAGACCCTACTAAAGATATGAAAAGTCGTAAATCAAACACCATAGAAGCGGAGGAGCTAATCGAGGAAGTTTCAGCCACCGAAACTCCGGTTTCAGAAGATGTCTCTGAAGTTATTGAATCCGAAGGAGCACTTAGCCCGAGGGATATCGACCTCAGTGGCTTAAGTTCTGATTTCTCAGATTCCGAAAACAAGCCTGAAGATCCAGAAGTAGCCAGAGAAAAATCTGAACAACAAATAGAGGAGGAGCTAGCATAAAAGTTTTAAATTTAAAGATTAGCTAAATATATATGACAGAAGACAAAGACACCAACTCAGTGCTAGCAGATTTCGAAGAGATTAGGATAACTATCTCTTCACCTCAAATGATTATGCAAAAATCTTCGGGAGAAGTAACTAAGTCTGAGACAATTAACTACAGAACTAATAAGGCAGAAAAAGACGGTCTTTTCTGTGAAAAGATTTTCGGTCCAACCAAGAATATTTCTGCGCATGACTCAAGATTTAAAGGAGTTAGAGCCAGAGACATGGCGGTCGATAAGCGTGGTCGATTGGTTACCAACTCAAATGCTCGACGTGAAAGAATGGGGCACATTAAACTTGTTGTCCCTGCGGTCCACACCTGGTTCCTGCGTTCTAACCCAAGTGCAATCAGCAACCTCTTGGGAATGGGCGCTAAAACCCTCGAAAGGGTTATCTACTTTTCCGCTTACATGATTAGTGGTGTTGATTCAGAAGCAAAAGATGCTCTCTATGCAGACTTAGAAACTGCTGTAGATACCGAAAAAAAGACCTTAGAAACTCGATACGAAGAACTCTCCGAGGCCGAAGGTGCAGACATAAAAGAACTCGCTAAGTCTAGAAGTAAAGATATCGATGAAGTTAATGATGCCTACCTTCTCCGAAAGTCACAACTTGACGTTCTTAAAGAGGCTTCTCTAATTACAGAGTCAGACTACAGTCAGCTTCCACAAGAATATAAAGACGTCGCCAAGGTCAGTATGGGTGCAGAAGCAATCTATGAAGCACTTAAAAAACTTGATATAGTTGCCCTCATCGAAGATCTCAGGGCTAAGGTCGAAGAAGCTCAAGGACAGAATTATAAAAAGTTAATCAAGCGTTTAAAGATTGTTGAAGGAATTCACAAAGCTGGAATAGATCCGTCTTGGACTTGCCTTACTGTTGTCCCGGTGATTCCACCAGAACTACGACCAATGGTTCCTCTTTCAGGAGGTCGTTTTGCAACCTCTGACCTCAACGATCTTTACAGAAGAGTGATCAACCGAAATAATCGTCTAAAAAAGTTAACTGCACTTGGAGCACCAGAGCTCATCAAGCGTAATGAAAAGCGAATGCTTCAAGAGTCTGTCGATGCTTTGATTGATAACGCCGGTCGTGGCTCCAGAGCTGTTACAGCAACTGGTGGTCGACGAAAACTTAAGTCTCTAACCGACGTCCTTAAAGGTAAGCAGGGCCGATTAAGAGGAAACCTCCTCGGTAAGCGCGTTGACTACTCAGGACGAAGTGTGATCGTTTCCGGACCAGAGCTGCAAATAGACGAGTGTGGTCTACCTCGCGAAATGTCACTAGAGCTATTTAAGGCCCACGTAATTGGTTACCTAATTGAGAATGAATATGCTCAAAACATTAAAAGTGCGAACAGGTTGATTGAACTTAGAGAATCAATCATCTGGGATGCTCTAGATTCTGTCATGGAAGGCAAATATGTTCTACTAAATCGTGCACCAACCCTGCACCGCTTAGGAATTCTAGCCTTCAAGCCTAAGCTCAACAACGGTAAGGCAATACAGCTCCACCCACTTGTCTGTGCCGGTTTCAATGCTGATTTCGACGGAGATCAAATGGCCGTTCACCTCCCTCTCTCAGAGGAAGCTCAAAAAGAAGCTCGCGAAATAATGGCTGCTAATCTTAACTTACTAAAGCCTGCTGATGGCTCTCCTGTCTTAAACTTGAGCCAGGATATTGTTCTCGGCTGCTACTTCCTGACCTACATTCGTCCAGAATACAAAGAAGATAAAGATTACAAAGCTCCAGTGATTTCTAGTGCCCAAGAGGCTGAGCTAGCTCACCGTAAAGATAAGCTAGATATTCAACAGCCAATCAAGACAATTGTCGAGGGAAAGCTAATGGAAACAACTTACGGACGACTAATTCTAAACGATGCCTTGCCAGCAGATTATCCGTACCAAAATAAAGAAATGGATAGTAAAGCACTTAAAAAAATTGTTGCAGACATGTTCACTCAACACGGCGCTGAGTATGCGGCAGAAGTTGCCAACGATTTAAAGATTATTGGCTTCACCTGGGCTACAAACTCTGGTCTTTCAACCGGAGCAGATGACTACTCAGATGTTAAGAATCTACCTATTCTTCTTGAAGAAGGAGAAGCTCAAGTTTCTAAAATTGCCGAACAATTCAAAAACGGCTTATTAACTGAAGACGAAGAAACTAGGGCCACAATTGAGGTTTGGAAAGCCATTGATAGGAAAATTTCAGATGCAATTGCCGATCAGTTTAAACGTATCGATTCAAGTATGGAAATGGCGGCAATCTCCGGAGCGCGTGGTTCAATTGGTAACTTTAAAAATGTAACCGGAATGAAAGGCATTGTTGTTGATGCAGTTGGACGTGAAATAAAACTACCTCTAAAGAACAACTATAAAACTGGATTTAATGCTGTTGAGTATTTTGTAGATAGCTCTGCTGCGCGTAAAGGTCTAATAGATACCGCCCTTAAGACCGCAGATGCTGGTTATTTAACCAGGAGAATGGTTGATATTGCCCAAGATGTCTATACCGTAGACAGTCAATCTGTAGATCCTGGATTTATCGTGTACAGAGAAGAAGCTGAAGGTATCAATATTGAGTTTTCAGATCGTCTTCATGGACGGTTTGCTGCAGAAGATGTTAAATCTGGCGGAAAAACAATTGTTAAAGCTGGTGATTTAATTTCAAAAGAAGTCGCAGGCTTAATTTCTAAAGATTCCTCAATCTCTGATGTGACAATTAGGAGCGTTTTGACCTGTTCTAATTTACGAGGAGTTACAGTTAAATCATACGGAATCGACCTCGCATCTGGCGCATTAATTAAACCGGATCAAGCAGTTGGAGTAATCGCAGCTCAAGCCTTGGGCGAGAACGGTACTCAGCTAACCCTAAACACCAAGCACAAAGCTGGATCCGCCACAGAAGCTGATGTAACCAAGGGTCTGCCTCGTGTAGCTGAGCTACTTGAGGCCCGAGCCCCAAAGGGGAAGGCTATGCTTAGCGACGTCAGCGGAAAGGTCGCAGTCTGGGAAGACGGTGAAACTATAGTTATTCAAGTCACTCCAGTCGGAATCAAGAAGGAAGAGTACCCACTTGAAGGCCGTCAGCCTCGCGTTGCCGCCGGTAACGAAGTTCTTGCAGGAGATGTTCTTGCCAGCGAAGATGACAACTCAAGGCAGATAACTGCTAATTTTGGCGGTAAACTTGAAATTACTCCTGACTCAATCGTAATTACGGCAACTAAAAAATCTGCCAGCAAGCATGTTCTTGCTAAATCAACTCCGTTAGCCGTTAAAGACGGCGATCAGGTAGAAGCTGGAGATCAACTCACCGAAGGTTCACTCGATCCGAATGAAATCCTTGAATATAAAGGGATTCAAGCCACTCAACGCTATTTAATTAATCAGGTCCTCGGACTTTATGCCTCACAGGGGATCGACATTAATGCCAAGCATCTGGAGTTAATTGTTCGTCAAATGTTCAGTCGAGTTAGGGTAGAAGAACCTGGTGACAGCCTCTATGCGGCTGGTGAGATTGTCTCTCGAGCAAGTGTGGTCGAAGATAACACAGAGCTTCTGAAGGACGGTCAGCAGCCTATCATATATACCCAACTTCTTCTCGGTTTAACAAGAGCTTCAATTGCCTCAGATAGCTGGCTCTCTGCAGCAAGTTTCCAAGAGACAACTCGAGTCCTAGTCGGAGCCGCCATAAGCGGTAGGACAGATAAGTTAAGAGGGCTGAAAGAAAACGTCATCATCGGACGTAAGATTCCAGTCGGAACAGGCGCAAGAAGCCTTTCTCAAAATCAACCAGGTTACGACCAGGAATAAAACAATCCAAAAACTTGTTTTAACAGCTATGACAGAGTATAATCTCTAAATAAGTTTAAGAAAAAGATTTAAATCTAAAAATAAATTAACCTCAATAAGGTCTAAAGAGTTTCAATACATATAAATGCCAACCGTAAATCAGTTACTACGAAAGCCACGGAAGAGCCCTAGAAATAAGCCTAAAACGCCGGCTTTAAAGACCGTTGTTAATACTCAAAAAAATCATAAGTATAAAAAAGCTTCTCCTTTAAGGCGTGGCGTTTGTATCCAGGTTACAACTCTTAACCCTAAAAAACCAAACTCTGCAATGCGTAAAGTTGCTCGGGTACGTCTAACCAACAAAGAAGAGTTTTGGGCTTACATTCCAGGCGAAGGCCACAACCTCCAAGAGCACGCTGCAGTTCTCGTACGTGGAGGTCGAGTACCTGATTTAATCGGAGTACGTTACACCATCGTTCGTGGAGCAATGGATCTACAGGGTGTACAAGATCGAAAAAATAGTCGCTCTAAATATGGAGTTAAAAAGCCAAGCAAGTAATCACTTACAGACTTAAGTTTAATTTATGCCACGTAAAAAAACCAAATCACTACAAAGAGAACCAAACCCAGATCGACTATACAGCTCAGTTTTAGTCCAAAGACTAATTCATAAAAGTATGAAGGATGGTAAAAAGTCTTCTGCTGAAAAAGCTGTTTATATGGCCATGGAATTTGCCGCCGAAAAAGCTAAATCTAAAAATCCTCTAGAAGTCCTAGAAGCCGCTTTTGATAATGTTTTACCAGCCTTCGAAGTTAAGGGGCGTCGAGTCGGTGGTTCTAACCTCCAAGTACCATACCCAGTGCAAGGTCACCGTCGAACTCACCTCGCAATGATGTGGTTTGTTAGTTCTGCTCGCAGTAAAAAAGGAATGCCTTACTGGAAGCGCCTTGGAACTGAAATCGTTGATGCTTACAACGAATCTGGATCTGCCGTAAAAAAGAAAGAAGAAGTTCACAAAATGGCAGAAGCCAACCGTGCTTTCGCTCACTTCGCTCGTTAAACTTAATTCTCTTTTAACTTTTAAAGTCCTACCCCCTTCAATGTCGGGCTATCTGAGGGTTGCCAAGATTGTCATCCTGAACTCGTTTCAGGATCTACTTAGAACTTAAGTTTAACTTTTGGAATTCGCCATCCCGAGCCTGTCGAGAGATCCAGGGAAAAGTCTATTTTATTATTTTTACTTATCTCTCTTTTCAGAAGAGGTGAGGTTGGCGCCTTAAACTTAAGTGCATTACGCTATAATCAAACTAAAATTTAAATCAAAATGAAAGAATCTAAAAAACAAAAAAAGAACGACCAAAGCATCAAAGCGATGCTCAGCTTCTTAAAGTATAATTGGAAGCCGCTTCTCCCCACCTATCTGGCATCATTCTTAGCCAATATTAGCATTGCGGTACTTCCATATTTTGTTGGCCGAATCGCCGGCTTAGTTAGTGAGGCAAATGTTGACTATGGACAGTTAAAAATACTCCTAATCATAATGGTAGCCTTGAACTTGGTACACAGTCTCACCTGGCGAGTATATGGCCTCTTGGAGGTTTTTGTACAAACTCCAGTTCTTTATAAGGTTAGAGACATTACTCAGAAATATGTTTGGGGATTCAAATACGAAGAGTTTGTACAGAGACCTAGTGGAAAAGTTGCTAGCGCACTAGATGAAGTTTATGCAAAGTTAATGACAATATTTATAGATTTTGGAGAAGAGGATATAGATAAGCTTGTCAGATTTCCGGTTTTTATTGGTATACTCTTTCTCTCCACTAAGGAAAACGCAGTACTCTTCAGCGTGTTTCTTATAATTCTAGTCATTACTTCATATTTTTCACTAAAAAGAGTTAAGAGTACGGCTAATATACACTCAGACATGAAGTCTACAGTTGCGGGAAGACAGTTTGATTCGATATCAAATTTTGTTAACGTCAAGTCCTTTAACAGTGAATCGGTAGAACTTAGGTCTTTATCTAAGGATAGCTCTAGTATGCTCAAGACTTCGACTAAGAGGAATTTTGCAGATGAGATATATTGGGCCTCAGCAGACCTAGTGATTAGATGGGGCCTTTGGATTAGTTTTGCAGTCCTAAATCTCTGGCTCTACAGTAATGGGAACCTAAGCGTGGTCGGGATAGTTACCGCCGTTACAGTTCTGCAACAGTTTACGAATAGTATCTGGGAAATTTCTGGAAGAATCCAACACATTGCTACTGACTTTTCAGAATACAAACAGAACTATAACTACCTATTCCCAGGGCGCAATGTGGTTAAAGAATATTATCAAGATTTAAATAAGCCTAAACTTAAGGTTCAAAAACCGATTTTTGATTCCAGCATTTCATTTAATAATTTAAACTTCGCCTACCCCGATCGTGACGATACAAAAGTTCTAAAAAACATAAACTTAACAATCAATAAAAACGAGAAAGTCGGGATTGTCGGAAAGTCAGGTTCTGGAAAAACAACTTTAATTAAACTCCTACTTGGGTTTTACGATTACGAAGATGGTGCAATTCAAGTTGATGGTAAGCCACTCAAAAAAGAATCTTTAGGCTTACTTAATTCCTACGTTCCACAAGATACTACCTTGTTCCAGCAAAGCATAGCATATAACATTGCCTATGCAAAGAACGGTAAAGCCACTAAAAAAGAGATTATTGCTGCAGCCAAGAAAGCTCACGCCCACGAGTTCATCAATTCTTTACCAGACAAATATGAAACTCTAGTTGGCGAGCGTGGAATCAAATTAAGTTTAGGACAGCGCCAACGGATTGCCATTGCTCGAGCCTTCCTCAAACATTCCGACCTTCTAATTTTGGATGAGGCAACTTCCGCTCTAGATTCTAAAACTGAAAAGCTTGTTCAAGATTCCCTGGAAAAGCTCTGGAAGGATAAAACGGTCGTTGCAATTGCACACCGCCTTTCCACCTTAAATAATGTTAATCGAATCATCGTTATGGATGCTGGTCGTATTGTAGAATCGGGAACTAAAGCCGAGCTCCTTTCGCAAAATGGAATCTTTACCGATCTCTGGAAGCACCAAAAAGACGGCCTGATCATCGATTAAGTTTAAATATTAGGTTTTAACACCCTTGCCTTATTCAGAACGACAAGATCAAGAGTATATTCTGTTAAAATAATTAGTGAATAATTTAACAGTTAAAGCCTAGCCATAAGAAGTCATGTTTATCTCCGCAATACTTGTTGCCGTACTTCTGTTCATTGTCTTAGCTATAGTAAGCGAAGAGTTTTTTGTTCCTGCAATTGATAAACTTGCAGTCAGGCTTAATCTTGGTAGTGATGCTGCAGGAGCGACCTTGCTTGCAATTGGTTCTAGTGCTCCAGAATTCTTTACCTCACTTTTTGCAATCCTCGGCGTGGCGGGATCTCATGCTGATATTGGGGCTGGCACTATCGTTGGTTCCTCAATCTTTAATATTCTTTTTATTATTGGAGCTGCATCACTTTTTAAGACTGTCAAAGTTCAATGGCAACCAGTTCTTCGAGATATGATCTTCTATATTGCCAGCATCATACTTTTAATGTTAGTTTTTTCTGACGGGGCGATTACTTTAATAGAGTCAATAATCTTTATCGGCACATATGTACTCTATGTGCTTGCAGTTATGAATTGGCGAAAGATATTTCCGTATGAAGATCAGCAAGCAGATGAAGAACAGCTTTCTACGAAAGAAAAGTCTCGGCTGAATAAGAGAATTCACTGGGGAATTGGTAAGTTCGTTCCGGATCCCAAAAAACATCCCGAAAAGTACATCTTAACTTTCCTTGCTTCAATTATGATTATCGCTTTTACCAGCTTCGGTTTGATCTGGTCTATACAGACAGTCGCTCTTGAATTTAATGTTAATCCAACTTTCTTAGCCCTAACCATTTTGGCAGCGGGAACTAGCGTGCCAGATTTGATTGGCTCCGTTGTTGTTGCCAAGCAAGGTCGTGGAGATATGGCCGTCAGCAACGCAGTTGGCTCAAATATTTTTGATGTTTTATTTGGACTTGGATTGCCGTGGTTTATAGTTCTAATGCTAAAGCCAGAACAAGGAATCCACGTTAGTTCAGCCAACCTTATGGCGAGTATTTTCCTTCTCTTTGCGACAGTTGTCGCCTTATTCTTTATATTTATAACCCAGAACTGGGAGGTTGGCCGAAAAAGTGGCTGGGGGTTAGTTTCACTTTATATTGGGTATTGTGTCTACGTTCTATTTTCACTTTAGGGCAACTTTAAGCTTACCACAGTGTTAAACTTAAGTTTATGTTCAGCATTTTTGCGCTCTTAATTTTAAACTCTGCCCGGTTTAAGGCAGATAAACTTCCATTGCCAAATTTTCAAAATCTGGTAACTCAAGCTCAGCCAATTGCATCTGAAACTTGCCAAAATTCACCACTGCGCAATTTTGACCTATTTAATATTGAAGGAAAGCAAGTTAATAAGTTAATCTATTTCCAGACTAGGCAGATTTTAAAAGATGCAAAAGCTAATAATCTCCCCTTAAGTTTAACTTCGACATTTAGACCCTGTGCCGAGCAAGTCCAGCTCCATCGCCAAAACTGTCTTAGTGATTCGACTCCCGCAGAAACTTGTTCTCCAGCGACTGAAAAGCCGGGTGATTCACTCCACAATTACGGAATGGCCGTAGATTTTAAATGCGACGGACATCCAATCTTCGAAAGTTCACCTTGTTACCCTTGGATTCAGGAAAATGCCCCTAAGGTTAAACTTAAGCAACGCCCATCAGAACCCTGGCACTGGAGCTTCACCGGCCAGTAAGGTTTTCTTCAACATTCTCTTTCTCCAGGATCCCGTCATCCTGAACTCGTTTCAGGATCCAATCTAATCTATTGCCTATGCATCTAAGATTCCCAGTCAAGCTGGGAATGACGTGGTGCTACGAATCATGCATCTCACCCCTCCGCCAGGAAGGGTTTTGGGTGGGGTTTCAAAGATTTTTGCTTAAACCTAATTTATTTACCATGTAAAATTCTCCAGCTACCATCAACTCTCTTCAGTTTAAGAACTTTAGGCTCGCCATTCAACAAGTAGTTCACCGTTGCATTTCGGTAGCCTCCACTAATCTGTTTAAAATTCTCCACTCTTCCGGTTTCCGTAACCTCAATTAGAGTTCTGAGCTCATTACAAACTTCGATTCTAGAGTTAATCGTAATCATTTCTCCTTTTTTATATCTCTGATTGCAAAATCACACATTTTTTCTAGGTCTGACTGGGCGTTTGGGTGAGCTGAGTGGTTGGTGTATCTTGAAGGCTCTGGGAATAGGTATATTTTGTTCCAGAAAGAATGTACGAACATCCTTTCTGATTTTGGGAGCCTATCAAAATCTGCCTGGCTGAGAAGTTTCAAATTCCATTCCTTTACTAGCTCACCCTTTTTAAAGTCCCTCAAAGCATAGACGCCTTTGCCGGCGAGCTTCCCTTTTCCGATATAAACATCATCCATGATTTATTCCATTTTAAGCTTAGCCCAAAGGCTTATTCCAAATAACCGCCACTTCCATAATTTACCTTACTATAGATTCTACTATAAATCTGGTTGGCCTCCTCTTTGGTAATTGAACGATTCAAGTTTCGTAGAGTTATTCTAACCAGGACATTCTTTTGCTTAAGTTTAATTCCTAATTTCTGCCTAGCAGTAGTATTAAGTTTGGAATGTTCAGTTTCTTGCAATAACTCTACAGATTCTAAACTGTTCAGATCGTCACCAATTGCTGCTTCAACTTCTTGGCTTATATCTTCTTCTACATAATCTTCTGGAACACAGTAGCTCATATCTCTACTAATCGCTGGTTGCAAACTAACTGCTCTATATTCTTCTAAATCATACATCTGAGCTATTATCCTGGGGTTGTCACTCCGTAAATAACGAATATCTGGGATGTTCTTTAGCGTCATCACCAGCCTGTCTAAACCCGGTCCTGCCGCTAGCCCACTAACTTCTTCTGGGTCCATTCCATTAAGTTTAATGATTTCAGTTCCAAGTAGGCCGCATTCCAGAACTTCGATATCTCTTCCGTCTGCCGGATCCGGATGCGTAACGTTTACCTCAATTCCCTCGTTTGTGTAGGGGTGAGGATTTTCTTCAATCCGTAAAATCCAGCCAGGAGCAAGCTCCACGGCAATCGTTTTAACCATCTCCAGTAAGTCAGATTTTTTAAGCTGGCCTTCAATTCTTGTTTTATTTTTAACAATTCGCCAAATATCCATTTGATGCAAAACTCCGAGATGAGTTTTATCATAAACATCTCGGCGGTAAGCAAGTGACGGAACTAAAATTGTTACATCCTCCCAGTCATCATAAGTTAAACTTAATTCTCTTAAAACTCCAGGAATCTGCGCCGAAGTGTGCGTTTGCAGGCAATGTCCATCATCCACATAATGTGTGTAAGTTGAACTCCTGCTGATGTTATCTTTAGGAACTAAAAGGTTATCGTAGCAATCTTCTTTACTGACAATTGGGCTGCGTTTTATAACCCTAACTTCCGTTTCTGGCCATAGTTCTTCAAGAGCCACGCGCATCTTTCCATAAACTAGATTAATAGCGTGCGCTCTTTCACCGTCGGCCGGGTCTAAACTTAAATCTGGGATCGCTAAATATTCCTCTAGCTTGTGGCTAGAGATTGGTCTTATCTGTACTTTAGTCATAAGTTTAATATCCTCCTTCTGCTAGGAGCATTAATGTAGTTAGTGTTTCGCTATATTCTCGGTAGTCGGGAATTAAAAGCCCTCACCTCTTTTGATGTTGCTATAAGTTTTGCAGCTAGCGACAGGGGTTATTTTTTTCTCCGGCGCTGAATCTACCGCAGTAGTTTGCGGCTGCGTAGTCTGAGGTGCCGTCGACAGCCCCCTAGCCGTCGAACCAAGTGCAGCGCGTGTTGGAGTGGGGTTTTCCTGCATTTTCGCGGTTACAGCTCTTTCGGCTGGCGAATTATCTGGGTTTAAGTAGTTGCTCATAGTTTTTTCCTTTTCTGAATTTAAATCTTTTGTTAATTATTAAGTTTATCGTTCTAAGTTACCTATAAATCTATTTTGACGTATTTTGTTGAATACGAATTTTTTGGTGCTGAAATGTAAATATAAAATGCCCTAGAGGGCAAAAAAGAAAGTAGAAGAGTTTAAAGTACAGACAGCCTTTGCAGAAATAACAACCTTTTTAAGGCTTTCTACAATTTGAACTGTTTTTTTCTGTGAACTTTGCATAATATAATAATAGTCAATATTACACCAAGTTTAAGTCAAAGTCAATAGGTTTCGTGGTACACTAAGTTTAATATATGATAACTAGTAAGAAAAAACCAGTTAGTAACTTTTTTTCCAACGAAGGTAAGCCTAGGAAACTTAGATTTGCCGTGTCTTTAACAATTGGTTCCTTAGTTCTTTTTACAGTTTCTATGCTAGGCGCAAAAGGTACAGAGAGTTTGGAGCAAGACCAAGAAGACCGAGTCGCAGAGCAAGTTGAAGGTAGAATAAGAGGTTTTACAAGTGTAGAAAAAATAGTTCACGAACAGATTTTAACACCGGGGGATAAGGACGTTGCAGTAATAAACCTAGAAGATGAGAAAACTTGCACTGTGGTCTTGACATCCCCTGGTTTCGAGATTCCGACAGAGCTCGGCAATTTTAGCAACTGCCCTCACGATCCGGCACAGGAAGGAATAATATCTGCTAGAGATTAGGCTTAGGTGAGGTTTAACAACAGGAAAAAGTTATGTTGCCAGGTTTAGCTCCAAATATTACTCGAGGTAATAATATTGGCATCGGCGGTAACAGGCTGCGAATAGAGGGCTATGTTGATCAGCCAGGTGACTTTTCACGTACCGAATGCGGGCTTTGGTTGCCGCCGTACGAAGTTGCCAGAATTGAGCTTGAAAAGAGCCAGCAAAAACTTGGGCAACTAGCCACCATTCAAGCAGAAGCAGGGATGCCGCAATCTCCAAGAACTGCTCAGCTCGCAGAAATTATGGGCTCCTCAACTTTAAGTCCCGCTGGCTGCTTAACTGGAGGTGCAGAATTTAATTCTGAAGGAGAGCGTTTAAAGCTAGTCAGGGAGCTAGCCTCTTACCAGTCGGGCACATTCATTCTCGACAGCCTCGAAGATCTAGAATATTTAAGAATTTGCGACTGTTTAGATTGTTACGAACCCCGACACTATGATTTAAGTTTCGGGAGAAAAACTTTGCTCAAAAGAAGCGTTGAGCTCGACTCAGCATGGCTTAAAATCGACGAAAAAAATATTACAACAATTTGGGGTGATGAACTCCCAACAGTCAGAGAATCATTAGAGGGGTTCATTAGGTTACAGCGATCTTGCTACCCTTTTGCCCCTAACGAAGATTCAGCGCTTACTCCAGCTGGAATTTCTAAAGTCCGCTTCGATCCTTTCAGTGGCTGCTGGCCTAACCAGACTTATTATTACAGTTCTAATGGTCAGAGGCAGACTGACGGTTATGGCAGGACTACCTGTCGTGAAGGTTTGGTGAAACTAAACCCCGAGACGGGTGAACTCAGACGAGGTAGAGCTGGTATCCAACCTGTAAGCCATAGGGTGGTTTGGGCTGCAACCGGAGGGATATTGGAAGATAGAAAAGTTTTAAATCACCTTTGCAGTAATCGCAGATGTTGCAATCCTGACCATCTCGAACAAGTCTCTTCGGGTGAAAATAACAGGCATGGCTTAAGAGTCCAGGCTGCCATCGAGAAGGCCGGAGCTAGTAGCCCAACCTCGGCCAGAGATTATCTCTCTCCCAGAGAGCTAGCTCCATATTGGGATGATGCCAATAGGCTCTATAGCCAAATCTGCACAGAACAAGGCCTCCAGGTTTAAGTTTAGGTTGCAGGAGTGCACTATCATCCTGTCTAAAAACTTGACTTTTATTAAGTATTAATATAGAATGTTTAATAGATACCAAATTAATTAAGTTGAAAGATCAAAAGAAATCATCATGACGGAAAGAGTAGCCAGTCACGGGGGAAGCGCAAAAAAAAGAGACCTAGTTAAAGGATCGACGTTGCCTAGGCGAGCTCCAAGGTGCCCCTCAGACACGAGTGGGGAGGTAAGCAATCAGGTCATTTTTAGACTTGGCGGAATGGAGCTAGAAGGTGAGTCGCAACATCCAGCACCAGTAGAAGATGCTTTAGGTACTTCTGCCGTTCAAAGCGGTGAGCCTGGGTCTGAAATCTAAACTCCTGGAAGCGTAGAAGATTAGCTGTCGGCCAAATGCACTGCACAGACCAAAAAAACTTCCAGTGGTTGCAGTGTCTTTAACCTGTCTCGGTAGCAGTTAATAGTGGAGACGCCGACCACTGAAGTCTCAGTCACACTAGGTCTTTTAGGGCAGCAAGTCTAACTTCTCGATTCTCCTTTGATACTTCGGGTCAGATTTAAATCTAGTTTCTATAAATGCACGGATCATTTTATCTAAATTATAATCATCATCTTCAACTAGCTCCGTAACCGGCAAGCACAGCACGTTAATATTGTCATCAGCTTTAGCAATCTCTATCTCTTCTGCTTTACGGCAAACTCCGGCTCGAATCCCCTTGAATCTATTTGCAGCAATCGCTACACCTTGACCGCTCCCACAAAGTAGAATCCCAAAGCTCTCATTTAGGTTTTCATCCAGATTTCCCAAAATTTTCAGCGCAACTTCTTTAGCAAAATCTGTGTAGTCGTCCTCATCGCTGTAAAATTCCTCTCCTATAATTTTATAGTCCAACTCTAAACCCGCTAAGTTACGGGTCAGGTTTTCTAGTAATGCACGACCTCTGTGGTCTGCTCCAATAAATATCATTAAACTTAAGTTTAACAAATTTACTCAACTTAAGTTTAATGATATACAAGTTTGTACATCACGGGTTAATACGCCTCATGAATATGTAATAGCTACTATTAACGTATTTGGGCTATCGGGCTTTTACTAGGCTTAGCTATTTATTCTGAACAAATTCAATTTTATTGCCATCAGGGTCTAAAACACTGAACTCAAGTGCCCAGGTTTCTTCAATAAGTTCTTTGTATATTTTCAAACCCTTTTTCTGAGCATTTTTATACTCAATTTTCGCATTTTTTACCGAAAGGAAGAAAGTCTGAGAGCCAGGGATTTCTCTTTTTTCGGCCGCTTTCTTTATTCCTAGCCTTACCCCATTATCAAATAAGAAAGAAGCATACTTGTCGCCACTTCTATATTCTAATTCAAGCCCAATTTGATAGGTATAAAAATCAATGATCTTATCAATATCATTTGTGTAAAAAACAACTGCATCAAGTATGTTCATAAGGTTGTGGTATAAAAAATGAATTAAGATAACACTAAGCTCTTGAAAGCTCTCTGAAGAAAAACACGTAGGTCTCATTGGTGCCGGAGGAGAGACTCGAACTCTCAAGAGATAAATCTCATCGGATTTTGAGTCCGACGCGTATACCAATTCCGCCACCCCGGCAAAAGTTCTAACAAATAGAACGCTTAAACTTAATTATAGCAAATAGAGCAAAAATCATCCTCCAAGGGCTTCATTATCTTGCTAAAAAGTGCTATATTAAACTTAAGCAGATATAACGGCTTCAAACTTAATAAGTAGTATGAGTCGAACAAAATCAGAACAGGTTTTCTATATAAAATAAAAATGACAAATTTACCTCAAGATAAATCTACAAAAGACATTTCTGGGATAGTTTCTTCTGGCTCAAACCCGGCAGGAGTAATTTACATCGACTCTGAATCTGACATCACCTCAATAGTATCCAAGCTTCGTAGTGAAAAATCTAAAGACGTTAAAATCGTCGTTCCAAAAAATTCTGCTGCTCTAAAATCTGGAGTAAATCTTAAGCTGCTTGCCAGAACTGCACATACTAAAGCTAAGATTTTAAGTTTAATCACCTCAGATTCTAAGTTAATTGCAATGGCCAGCGCTGCCAAAATTATGACTGCTTCTACCCTCAGCGCTATACCAGAACTGATTGGCTCACCAGAAGTTGACTCTATTCAAAGTTCGGTTATCCCGGATGAAGACCTTAAAGAAGATCTAACAATAGACGGAGAAGATCTTGACCCACTTTCTTCTGCAGAGGAAGGGGCCTTAGCCGCAGCAGCAGCTAAAAGTTCAAAGAATAGAAAGACAAAGGCTCCTAAAAAAGATAAAAAAGCCAATAAAGATAAATCAGATAGTGACACTAAAAACCTAAACGAACAGGGCCCTGAGAAGAAACAGAAAAAGATTCCCAACTTTTTTGACTTTAGGAAAAAAGCTTTAATTGGCATAGCCGCCTTCCTCAGCTTAATTCTAATCTTAATGTTCATTTTTACACTTCAAAGGACAGCCACTCTGGAAGTTAGTGCTAACGCTGACAGGCTCGATGTAAATTTCAGTGCTCAGCTCGATCACGAAGCCAGTGAAACATCTAAAGCTAAACTTAAGGTTGCTAAACAGTCCGGCTCTAAGGCCATCCAAAATACCACTCCTGCCACTGGCGAACAAAATATTGGCTCTAAGGCTAGCGGAAAGCTGACAGTAACAAACTGTACTGATGACCCTGTCACGATCCCCGCTGGGACGGGAGTTTCATCTGGCGGACTAACTTACATCACTGCTTCGAGCATCAAAGTCTCTGCAAGTGACTTCTTTAGTTCAGGATCCTGCAAGAATAATGGTAAAGAGTCCGTTAACGTCACTGCTAAAGATGCGGGAGATCAGTTTAACTCATCACCAAGGGCATACACTATCGCTGGGGTTCCCTCCTCCGTGTCTGGTTACGGTTCTGCGATGGCTGGCGGTAGTACTCAAGTAGTTAAAGTTGTTACAGCTGCTGACGTTGCAACGCTCCGAGACAAACTTAAATCTAACAATGAGTCAGAGTTTAAAGATGAACTTAAATCCCAGTTCTCCTCCGATCAAAAAGTGTTAGAAGATAGCTTTTCTATCAAAATTGGTGAGGAACAAATTACACCTGCAGTCGGGCAACAGGCCGATCAACTTAATGGAAGTGTGACTATTAACTATTCAATGTATGGAGTAGATAAAGACCAGCTTGAAAAAATCCTAAACTTAAATATTGAAGATGCTAAAAAAGACCCGTCTCAAAGTATCATTAAAAATGGCCTTGAAGAGCTTAATCTGGCTCCTGGTGAAGATGGAGCATATAACTTAAGCACTGTTGCCTACCTTGGTCCTAATCTAAACTTAGATCAGATTAAAGAAGAAGTTGCCGGCAAAAAGAAGGGTGAAGCTATCCAAGCTGTCGAAGGCGTTGCTGGTGTGAATTCTGTTAAAGTTAAAATAAGGCCATTTTGGAGCTCTACTTTACCATCTAAAGATAAAATAGAAATCAAAATTGAGGTTGCTGATCAGCAAAACTAGACTCGAGAGGTTGCCTCGGCTCTCAACTTAAAAATACTTAAATCCCAAATTATGAAGATTGTTGCCTTAGACTTTGGAGAGAAATTTATTGGAGTGGCTTTCGCTGATACCAATTCTGTCTTGATCGCTCAGCCAGTAGAAATAATTCCCAACAAAAATGATGGCTCAGAAATTGAGGCTGTCTCCGCACTCTGCACTAAGCTTAAGGCGGAACTGATCATCTTAGGTTATCCACGGAACTTGAGCGGAAACTCGACTCCACAAACTACCAAAGTTGAGGCTTTTGGTGATAAACTAAAGGTCGCAGTTGAACCTCCTTTGGAATACCAAGACGAGACTCTTTCCAGTGTTTACGTTGAAGAACAGCTTAGTGAAGATAAGAAAGGCAAGAAGCCTAGAATCGATGATCAGGCTGCAGCTCTCTTTCTTCAAGACTATCTAGAAAATAAATTTAGAAATAAGAAATAAGCATATATAATAAACTCTGTAATACTAATAAAAATAAAATGAAGACGAAGACCTATTATCATCACAAACTTGGCGCCCTAAAAAAAGCCTCAAAGCCAAAAAAGTTAAACTTAAGTTTTAAAAAAGCTATTCCCGTTGCTTTCATTATCTTTGTAGCCATTTCAGCCTCTAGTTATTTCTGGTATAAAACCTCTCTCCAGCCCGCAGGCAGGGGGACCGCAAAAACCTTCATAGTTTCTGAGGGTGATTCTGTTGGTCAAATTATGGATCGGCTAAAAGATGAGTCTTTAATAAAATCCTCCACAGCCTTAAAAATTCATGCTCGAATTAATGGTACGTTTGCCAAGCTTAAAGTTGGGACTTACGCTATATCTCCAGAATATTCAGGTCCACAAATTGTCGAAATAATCTCAGGGGGCCGCGTTTCTACTAAGCTAACGATTCTTGCCGGGAAAACAGTTGAAGAAATCACACCAAGGCTTTATCAAGAATTTGGACAAGACCAGGTTCAAGAAACTCTAGATTCCATTACTCCAGAGTTCCATCCCATTCTCGCAGATCAAAAGGGAACAAGAGTAAACCTCGAAGGCTATCTATTGCCAGAAACCTACACAGACTTAGATGCCAGCTCTACTTTTGAGAGTTGGTTAAAAAGAAACTTTGACCTTTATGAAGAGCGAATTAGTAAACTCGACCTTAAAGTAAGGCTTAATCAGCGTGGTTTTACAATGCAAGAAGGGTTTACTCTGGCCTCAATTATTCAACAAGAATCTTCTAAGCCTGATGAGCAAAAAAAGATCGCCCAGGTTTTTGAGTCTCGGCTCGAGCAAGATATTTCTCTTGGAGCTGATCCAACTTTTATCTATGCAGCTAAGCTCAAAGGCGTTGAGCCGTCTCCAAAAATTGACTCACCGTATAACACTCGAATTAATAAGGGCTTACCGCCGACCCCAATTGGAACTTTCGAACTTAGCGCTCTGCAAGCTGTGGCGGAGCCAGCAGAAGGCGACTTTTTGTTCTTTGTGGCCGGTGATGATGGAAAAATTTACTACACTCGTAGCGAGGAAGAGCACCAGGTCAGCATCAAAGAACACTGTAAAGAAAACTGTAGTTTATTCTAAAAGTTTTGCAATTAATTTAAGTCAGGTGAGTTAAACTTAAGTTAATGCAGTTAACTCATCAAGAACTCAAAACTAAACTCGGGAGCTACAAGTTTATCAAAAGTGACCTTCCAGAGATTGCCAAACTTTGTAAAAAAATTGAAGACACCAACGATCAAAATAGAGTTAATTCAAACTTTAAACTCATCTTTGATAAATATTCAAACTATCCCCTATTTTTTAAAAAAGGGCCAAACAGAACTTGGTTCGAATTTATAAAATCAGCAGACCTCCAAACCCTGAGTTTAATTGCTAAGTGGCTGAGAGATTTTTCCTTAAACGAGGCCAATAAAGAGCAGTTTATAAAAGATAATTTTCCAATAGATTTTGACGTAGTTTTTGAAGAATTTAAACTTAAGGCTAAACAGCTCTATCAAGATGGAACTCTTAAACTTAATCCTCAGCCAAAGTTGGGTCGTCCAATACCAATAGTCATTGCCAATGCACTTTATCCGACCCTTAGAGCTGTCGTTGGATCCTTCAATTCAGATAGTGGGTGCATCTTCATATCCTATTATTCACGTTCTGCATATGGCGGAAGTTCAATCTACGGTACTTTAATTCATGAAATGGTCCATGCCTACCTTCAGTCTCGAACAAGAATCTCTCTGAGCCACAACTACCCAATTATTAGAGAAGGAGTAACAGAAGTCTTAACTATGAAAATTCTTAAACCTAAAGAATCCGTGGAACACCGCAAAGGAAAATCAGAAACAGCTTATGGATTCTATACTCAACTGATCGAGCTTCTTTGCCATGAAAGTGGAGGATTGGTGAAAGAAGAACACTTTTTCTGGGCTGCAGCGGATACTCGCCACCTTAAAAAACTTAAACTTAACCTAAATAAACTCTATTCTAAAAATCTTGGCGTAGAGGATGTTTTAACTAGGTTGAATCATAGATTCAAAGATTTACCACACTTCTCCAATAATCCAAGACGCAACAAAGAGCTGATTTCTAAGCTCAAAAAAGAATTAAATATTTAAACTTAAGCTAACTCAGTAGCGCCGTTAGAACTGAACTCACTTATTATTTCATTTTCTACGTATTGCAAGAACGAGATGTTTCTAAAAATTGCATCGCTCGGAATCTCGGTCTCCCCCCCCCTCAGTGAATATGCAATCTTGACCACGTCGAGGTACTCTTCTTTGTCTAGAACTTCATTTTTAAGTTCAAAGATCTTATCGTAGCCAACAATAAACTTACGTAATTTTAGAATGATTAATGAATTTAGACCGAATAAACAAGATTTGCTAAATTCCTCATGGGCGGTTTCCAGGTCGCCACTTCTGTCTGAAAGTACTGCAGCCAGCGCATAACCAATATCAAATCTAATTCTCTGGATTAAATCCAGAGTGGTTATTTTTTTAGACTCTAAGTTTTCAATAATCTTTTCTCCAGAAATAGTTTTACCAGCTTCAGCAAGTTCTCTCATGTAGATATTCTTTTGAAAAGGAGTATCAATTTCTCCACTTTTTATAGCCGACAGCTTAAATGGATAAATTCTTACCTTTTCTAAATTAATAACCTTATGGATAACTCGTCGACTAACGTATTTTTCATCCTCAAAAATTACTCCAATCTCATAATCACTATCTGGTTTATGATCACCACGTCCACGCGAACCATAAACAAAAACTGAGTATGGATTAAATTGTTCTAGAGCTTCAATAATTTTCTTTTGCATAAACTTAACTATAACAAAAAATAGAGCCTTTAAACCTGTGTTTATTGATCCGTAATCTCTTGGATGAGTATCGTGGAAGGCGCCATAGTACTCTTACTGGTTAGTCGCCTGCTCCACTTCGCCAGTCATACGACCAGCTTTCATAAAGTTATTCTTATAAAGCTCAACTTCATCTTTAGCGAATAGAATTAGTACTTCTATTTCTACTTGGGTTTAGCCTTTTGTAGTTTGCAGTGAGATGACTCGGCAGTATCCATAAAAGTTCCAGTCCTGGTCAATCATTAGCAGAGCGGTCTGGAGAGGGATTGTTCTTTCATCTTTACGAGTAAATTGCAGCCTTTGTCCTTCTGCCAGATCATTAGTATTAATTCTGTCAGGAAGTATGACGAGAGAATTTATTTCTATTCGAGATTCCATATTAATTCAATTATAACAATAAACTAGATAAGCTACAGAAAGTGTTTTCTCGAAAAAGCAATACCCGATCCCGTTTTCAAGTACTTTTCAAAATCTCTAGCTTTTTGCTTATCACCGAATCTGATAGCTGTCACCATGTCCCACGGACGAAACTTATTGGTATGTACACTTTTACCTGAGTTGTGCTCTTTAAGTCTTTTGTCTAGGTTTGTGGTAAAACCAGTATAAACTTGGTCCGCAATCTTACTTTTTAAGGTATAAACGTAATACATATCGCTAAATAATAAAACCCTCCTTCGCGTAAAGCTATGGAGGGCATTCTACTAAATTTAATTCTACGAAGCTTTAGCGGAGTAGAATGGAGGGCCCAGTGAGACTTGAACTCACGACACCCGGCTTAAAAGGCCGGTGCTCTAACCAGCTGAGCTATGGGCCCACAACTAGCTGCTCCGCTTATTTTACTACAAAAAACTCCGATTCCACAATCCCCGTTAAACTAAAATCAGAATTAAAGATTAAACTTAAGGTTAATAATTTCGTCAAAAAGATAAAAGTTAGGAGGTTTCGATTCCTATAAAAGTATGCCCACCCTCCTAAAAAAAATTTCCCTAGAAGTTTAAGTTTAAATTCCAAGAAGAATCCAAGAGTTTAAGAGCTTATAGCCTCCAGCTAATATTCTTCCTTAGAAGAGATATACTAACTAAAAATCGAACCTCTCAAACTTCTTAAGATTCCGAAAACTTTCCGAAAGTTTTTTAAAGCAAAAATTCTTAAATAACTTTCTCTAGATTTTAAACTAGAAGATTCTTTTATTTTTGAGTTTTTATTTTGTACAGTGGGATAGCATCAGAACCTTAAACTTAAGTTTAACTTAAGCAATTTAGATCTGTCAAGTTGACGCCTCTCTGCTATAATCTAGATTTAAGTGATGGCGCCTTGGCCGAGTGGTTAGGCAACGGTCTGCAAAACCGTGTACACCGGTTCAAATCCGGTAGGTGCCTCCAGTAATAACTCTAAAAGATATTTTTATGAAGCCAGGAGAAGTAAGGGTATACGATTTTAGAAATCCAAGTACAGTTCCAGCAGATACAAGTGTCGCCAGAGTGGAAGTTACCAAGCCTCACCCACTTGAACGGATGGGTGGAGAGTTCACCACCGGCTGGAGCGTGTCTGTCCTAGGTTACCAGCCTAATCAAGTCTACGGAGCCTCACCATGCATACAGATACCACATCCTCGAAACCCAATTCTTAACAGTGCATCTAAAGGATTAGTTCAAGTAGCTATAGCAAAAGCCAGACGGGATGTCGCCAGAAAACCTAGAGCTTAACGGGCAGCTTAAACTTAATTTCTAATGCTAAAAGAGCTCACCACCCTAGAGCTTAGTTTAAAAGCTCGACAGCAACTCCCGCTCACTTTGAGTGAGGTTTTAGAATCTTGTCAAAATCAAAAAGACCTCAGGAATGTTTCATTAGATTCTATAAACTCTGAAGAAGAAGTTAATCTAGTTAATTTAGAAAATCTCGATATCACTGAATCTATTATCAGCAAATGCTTTCTTCCAGGGGCATCCTTAAGATCCGCTCACTTTACTAAAGTTAAGTTTACTAAGTGTAACTTCGCTGGGGCAGACTTTAGAAAGTCGGTTTTTAAGGAATGTATTTTTGAAGACTGCAACCTGCAGGGCGCAAACTTTGGTAATTCCAGCTTTAATAAAGTAATTTTCAAAACTTCTAAATTAGAGGATGCCTTCTTTTTCAGGGTCAATATTTTTAAGGTGGAGTTCCTAAAAGCCGAGCTCAAGAACCTTACTTTTAATGAATCTGAGTTTAGCCAAACATCTTTTACGGAATGCATTATTGAAGGTTGTAATTTTTCAAATACAAAATTCAAGAAATCTAATTTTCCAAATTCTACTTTTGGTTTAAATTACGGACTAGCCGGATTTAAGGGTGTTGAGTTAGATAGTATCCAAATTTCACAGCTCGCTGAAAGCTTGGCTCTAGAGGTTGGCATAAAGCAGATTCAGTAAGTCGTAGTTAAATTTAATCGGCCTAGAGCTTTACGCCATATATAGCGGCTATGTTAGAATCTATATCACTACAGAGAGATTCTTGTGATTTATCAGTCCTGCAAATCATATAGTGGAGAAAAAGAGGGCTACTGCACAGATTTATAGGTGTATTGAACTCAAAAATTAAACTTAAATTCTAGTTAACCAACTTCAAAGAACTATTATGCCAACAATCACCATGTACACTACTCAAACTTGTGCCAGCTGCCAAATGGTCAAAAAATGGCTAACCATGAAGGACCTGAAGTGGGAAGAGGTTCGTATCGACCAGTTTCCAGAACGACAGCAAGAAGCAATTGACCTTAGCTCTTCAACTACAGTGCCAGTCACAGTAATAGAAAAGCCTGGAAGTATGAAAAGTGTTGTCGTTGGCTTTAAGCCGGCCCAGCTGGCTGAGGCGATCTCTTAAGGTTTGAAAATTGTTAATCTTAATTAGATAAATTAAAATAAAAGCTTCAAGAGTAGTTCAAAAAATAATATGCCAGAAGATAAAGACGCAAGCCAAGCCTCCAAGGTTCACGATGTTGTAATGGTCGGAGCAGGTCCGAGCTCTCTTGCTGCCGCAATTTACACAACTCGTGAAGATCTCGACACTTTACTCCTTGAAAAAGCAGTTATTGGCGGACTAGCCGCAATTACAGACCGGGTTGATAACTATCCGGGCTTTCCAGAGGGTCTAACTGGAATGGAGCTTGCTCAAGGCATGGAAAAACAGGCTGAAAGATTCGGCGCAAAAATTGATTTTGGAACGGTCACCAAACTCTCCAGAGACAAAAAGTTAAACTTAATTCGGGTTCAAACAGAAGAAGGTCCAGAATTCTCCGCCAAGACTGTCTTAATTGGAACAGGGTCACATTACCGGCAATTAGATATTCCTGGTGAAAAAGAATTTTACGGCAGAGGAATCCACTTCTGTGCAACCTGTGATGGGGCATTCTATAGAGACAAGAAGCTCGTCGTGGTTGGAGGAGGAAACTCCGCCATTCAAGAAAGCATCTTTCTAACTCGCTTTGCCTCTGAAATAGAAATTTTAGTCCGCAAAGATAAGCTTAAAGCCTCAGAAATTCTGATAGAGGAGTTGCAAGGTTTTATAGATTCAGGAAAAATTAAAGTCCGCTACAACTCCACCGCAGAAGAATTCCTTGGTGGTGGCGAAGATGGTAAATTCAATTCTGTTAAAGCTAAGGTTGACGGCAAAGAAGAAGTTATAAAATGTGATGGAGTTTTTGTGTTCATTGGTCTAATTCCAAATACCCAGTTCCTCAAGGGCTCTGGAGTCGAACTTGATGAGGCAGGCTTTGTAAAAACCGACTTAAGTTTAATGACTAGCGTCCCAGGAGTCTTTTCTTCTGGAGACTGCCGTTCTGGGGCAACAATGCAAATTGCTTCCGCTACCGGAGAGGGCGCCACTGCCGCACTAATGATCCGTCAGTATATTGAAGGCAAGTAGTGAAATAGTATGACTATCCGCAAGTTCACTCTAGGCGACATCAAGAACATAATTAATGTAGACATAATTTCTTACAAGACTCAGTTTAGTGAGATTCCCTCAGAAGAGATGGCCTTTGAATTGGAGGGACGAAAAACAGGGTACGAAGATCTAAAATCTGGCAAAGACAGGGCATTCGTGGCATGCGAAGGGGATACAGTAGTTGGCTATGTTCAGTATGGAAAGGATAGTGAGGGCAAAGAGTGGATTAAGAGACTCTATATTTTACCTGAGATACAAAACCAAGGTTTGGGCCGTAAACTTTTAGGTAAGACTCTTGACGGATTAAAGAACACTAAAGTTTATATCGACGTTTGGGAAGATAATGAAAGGGCATCTCACTTATATTCTAGCCTCGGGTTTAGACCCACTGGTAGAAAAATACCCTTCTTGAATAAAAAAGGTGAAGTAGACGGATTTGAGGTAGAAATGGTAAAAAAGTAGATTAAGTTTAACAACTCTGCGTCAATTTAGGCTTGCTGCACCGTATAATCAAGCCTATAATTTCGAAAAAAGGAGAAGGTTTTGTCGAAGGGGTTCACGTCTTAAGCCTAATGAGCTTCGTTGCTCCAGAAGAGGGGGCAAAAAGAACTGGGGTTCTAAATATGGTCCATAAGGCTGCCAATGTAACTCTTGACGGCTTAACTGGGGATTATCATTCCGGCCCTACAAGATTCATAAGACCTTATCAGAGTGCGTTGCTAGACGGGCAAGAGGCTAGAAATGATAGAGCCCTTTACGTCTGTGTAGCAGAAGAATTGGGGGCTGCAGCGTCTGTTATCGACCTTGATGAGTGTCTTGAAGGGCGCTCCAGTCTTCCAGATGAACTCTCTCAACTAGAAGACAGGCGAGACTCAAAATTCTTTCCAGGCCTGGTCATGTCCGCAGTCCTTGGTTGCAATATATTATTGACAGATCCACAAGGTAAATTACGTGAAAGAATGAACCCGGGCAATGTGCTTGGTTTTGCAACTTCTGAGGAGAGAAGCCAAGCGGCCATTCTATCTATGCGGGTAACAGGATACAATATTCCCTGTTTCAAGCCTGGCGGCACCCTAGAACAGTTATTCCCGGAACTTAATTGCAGCCCTGTGACAAGAAAGAGGGCATTGAGTGTGCGGCATGGTTGGCTAGGCGGAGTTGCAACTCCTGGATGGATTCTTACAGGAGACTCAGTATCTGTTAACTTCGCTACACTAACTCCTGAATTAGAAGAATTCAAAGACTAAGTAGTGGCATTTACATTATTCTTATGTTATAGTACATAAAAAGTGAGAGCCCTTGAACCTGAGGGTTATTTTTTCGCTCAAATTAAAAACTAAACTTAAGTTATGAAAAGATCTCCAAATACACCCGGAGGAGGCGCGGAGCCACTCGTCCCGACGCTTATAAGGTCTAATAAAGGAGTGCAGAGAGAGGCTGCCGGACTTTCAGCTTTCCGAACTCCACCAGGTCGTCGTCGAGTACTCGCAGCGATGGCCCTTTTAGTCTCCGCAGCATTTGGAGCCAGCTGTACTGACGCAAATGGCTATCAGCCCGGAGAACCGAAGCCTGACCTCACTGAGACAGAGATGGTCTGGCTGCACGTAGATGGCTGCACCTCCAACCCCATAATCGAAAAGTCTGACGAAGAGAGCGTGAAGTTTGGCTGCCCATACAGCAAAGAGAGCCCTGATGAACCCGAGATAGTCGAGGAGAAGCCTGGGCAGACCGATGGAAAGTACTTTAGAGTGATAATTGATAAGCCTGGTGCAGGGTTGAAGCCAGATAAGAGCACCAAAGATTCTGATGTTGGAACTACGGGAGGAGGCAAAATAGAAGGGCCACCTCGACAATTCTAGGTTGCAAGTTTAATGTACTAAAGTTAAGTTTAAATCCCTCTCGGCACGCTCCGAATATGGAGTTTACGGTCAACTTTTTTATTTTGCAATAACCTTTCCCCGGCAGCTATAGAGAGCTTATCTATAATACTGATATGGTCTTTTAAGACTATCTTTTCGACCTCACTTCTTTCCAAGTATGCGAATCCGGAGGAGCCCTTAATTTTAATTATGACATCCTCCGCCTTTGAACTAAGCTTGACTTCTCCTGCTTCAAAGCCTTCTCCCACAAAACTCTCTAAAACCTCGTTAAACTTAAGTCCATCCTGTTCATTTTTAAGCTTAGGTAGGATAATCAAGAATTCATCGCCACCCATTCGAATTAGAATGTCAGTCTTGCGGATTTTACTCTTAAGATTTTTTGCTACAGCTTTAAGAACTAAATCTCCGCTGTGTTGACTGTAGACCTTGTTTATCTCACCAAACTTATCTAAATCGATATATATTAATGCCAAGCCTATAAAGTTGCTCTTCATAAGGAAGCTGGAAACCAAGGTCTTGTCTATCACAGGTATGATATCCCTTCTTAATACTCCAGTTAGAGGGTCTTTAAAGCCTTCTATTTTTCCAATAGTTATTGCTAGCCATACAGACTCTTCTTTGCTCAGCTTAATTCCCTTGGAACTCAAGGTACCCTCCATGGCAGAGTAGCTCCCGTACCCAAATCCAAGCTGAGTGTAGCCTATGTGCCTACTAATTTTATTAAAAAGCACAACCCCAGCCTCACCGTATTCAGAGAGGCCACTTAGCACACAGGATAAAGACAACTCTCTGTTCATAATTACATATTTATGGAAACCGCTTTTGTTTTAGTATAGCCTATCTATAGTCAGTCATGCGGGAATTAAGTGTTGCTCCAACCGTAACTGTTGACTCTAGGGAAGAATCTTTGATACAATCAGTTTTAATATTAAGTTAGCGCCCTCTAGTCATATTAAATTTGCACTAGCAGGTGATGCCAAAAGCGCCAAGTCTGATATTCTTATAGCTGTTAATTCTTGAATTAGCAAACAAGAGAACCCCTCAGAAACTAGTTATCTTTTTCGGCATCAATTTTTATGCTCTAAATTAAACTTAAAAGTACGAACAGATCTCAAATGAAGGCAATAATTGGTAAAAAACTTGGAATGACTCAAATCATCAATGATGATGGTCAAATGGTTCCTGTGACATTGGTAGAGGCGAAGCTTTGCAAAGTCGTCCAAGTCAAAACTTCTGCCAAGGATGGATACAGTGCCATTCAGCTGGGAGCATTTGAATCTAAAAAGTTAAATAAAGCACAATTAGGCCACCTCAAGCAGGCGGCTTCTTCTTCAGCTAGGCTTAAAGAGTTCCGATTAGAGGCAGATTCCGAACTAGAAATCGGCGCAGAGCTTTCCATAGAGTCTTTTGAAATAGGAGATGATATTAAGGTTACAGGTAAATCTAAAGGTAAAGGCTTCGCTGGAACAATCAAGCGTCACAACTTTTCACGAGGTCCTGTCTCCCACGGGAGCCACAATATCCGGCAGCCTGGCTCAATCGGTTCAACTTATCCTCAAAAGGTTCTAAAAGGTAAGAAGATGGCCGGACATATGGGGGCTAGAAAAACTACAACTCGCGGTCTTAAGGTTGTATATCTGGATATTACCGAGGGAATCATTGGTATCAAAGGAGCAGTTCCTGGACCAAACAAGGGCACTGTCTATATTAACGGAGGAGTAAACTAAACTTAAGTTATGGCAGTCTCAACTAAATTAAATAAAGATGTCTTTGGTGTAGAAGTCACCAACCACGAGCTTTTGGGGCGAGCTTACCGAGCCTATTTAGCAAATAACCGTTCTGCAGCTGCAAAAACCAAAAAACGTGGGGAAGTCCGTGGTGGAGGTCGTAAACCTTGGGCGCAAAAAGGAACCGGACGTGCTCGTATTGGATCTATTCGTGCTCCACACTGGCGCGGAGGTGGTGTAACATTCGGACCTAATGGTGAACAAAACTTTAAACTTACTATCCCCAAGGCTGCTAAAAAGGTTGCTATCAAGCAGGCTTTAAGTCTTCAGAATAGAGAAGGCCTAATCCAAACCTTTGCTCCATCTACACTTAAACTTAAAGATGGCAAAACTAAGCAGGGCTTAGAATTTATCTCTAAAAACAAGGCCATCAACCTCAACTTTGTTCTGATTGTCGTTAACAGCAAAGACGATATGGCAGTCCGCGGTTTTGCCAATATTCCAAATGTAAAGTATATTTCTGCCCCATTCCTTAATGTTTATGATGTTTTGAATGCAGACCTAATTCTTGTCTCTGAAGACTCTTTGCCAACTATTGAATCTTGGTTAACAAGCAAAGCTTCTAGGGTTGGTTCAAAGACTGCGGAAGCTAAAATCTTAACCATCAAAACTGGTGAGGCTAAAAAGCCAACTAAAACTAATACTCGAAAGGTTTCCGTTGAAGAGCTTAAAGTTAAAGCCACTGCAAATTCTGATGTAAACTCTCAATCAAAAGGAGGAGCCAAGTAATGAAGACCTTAAGTTTAATCCCCCACATTAGTGAAAAAGCTTACCAAATGAGTATTTCTGGAACCTACATCTTTGACGTACCTACGGATGCAAACAAAGCAGAGATCGCAAGGTTGGTTGAATCCAAATACAAGGTTTCCGTTATTACAGTCAACGTGCTTAATAGAAAGGGTAAGAAAGCTCGCTCTATCCGTTTAGGCAGTAAAACTCAGCCGATCTACGGAACTCGTGCCAAAACAAAGAAGGCTTTCGTTAAACTTAAGAAGGGTGAGATTATCCAAATTGAAGCATTTAGCGAGGTCCAGGCTCAGGCAGATCAAGCTGATAATTCTAAAAAAGAAAAAAAAGTTTCTAAGAAATAGTTATGGCAATTAAAGCTTACAAACCAACTACTCCAGCCAGGCGCGATATGACTTCTCAGGATTTTAGTGAGGTCACTACAGCCAAACCGGTCAAGTCACTCCTCTCTCCGTTAAAATCTAAGGCAGGACGTAACAACCAGGGTAAGATTACGGTAAGGCATCGCGGTGGTGGAGTTAAGAAACACTATCGTAAAATCAATTTTAAACCTGTTGATGGAGCTAAACTTAAGGTCTTGCACATTGAGTATGATCCAAATCGTACCGCACGTATCGCTCGAGTTGAAGATCAAGAGGGTAAAATGCACTATCTGATTGCTGGCCTAAATTGGAAGCAGGGTCAAACTGTAATAGTAGGGGCTACCGCTCCTATTGAAAATGGCAATATTATGCCACTTTCTAGGATTCCAGTTGGTTCCCAGATGTTTAACATTGAATTACAGCCAGGTCGTGGAGCGCAAATCTGCCGGTCTGCAGGAGTCTATGCTCAGCTAATGGCTAAAGAAAATGGGATGGCTTTGATTAAGCTTCCAAGTGGTGAAAGACGACACGTTCCATTAACTTGTACTGCAGTTCTCGGAATAGTTGGTAATATTCAACATCAAAATGTAAAATTAGGTTCAGCAGGAAGAAAGAGGAAGATGGGGATCCGCCCGACAGTCAGAGGAATGGCAATGAACCCAGTCGATCACCCGCATGGTGGTGGTGAAGGCCGAGGAAAGGGTAACAACCCAACAACACCTTGGGGCAAGCCAACCCTTGGATATCGTACTCGCCATAACAAACGTACTCAAAAAATGATTGTTAAGAGCCGTCACCAAGCTAAGCGTAGAAAAGGTTAATCATTAGAAACTAAAAGATAAATTTAAGTTATGTCAAGATCAGTAAAAAAAGGACCATTTGTAGACTTCAAGCTTCAAAAGAAGATTGAAGCCCTGCAGTCTGGTTCTCGTACAGTTATAAAGACTTGGGCTCGCGCTTCAACTATCTCCCCAGAAATGGTTGGCTACACAATTGCCGTTCACAATGGAAAGTTGCACATCCCAGTAGTCATCACTGAAAATATGGTTGGACACAAGCTTGGTGAATTTTCTCCAACTCGTAAGTTCCGTAAACACGGAGGCAAGCAAAGGTAACCTTATGTCTCAAACTGAAGTAAAAGCCATAGCTAAAGGCATTAGAATCTCTCCTCGTAAAGTTGGAGTTGTTGTCGCTCTTGTCAGAAGAAGGACAGTGCCTGATGCATTAACTATTTTAGAGAATACGCAAAGGAAGGCCGCGCAACCTGTTGCGAAGCTTATTAATTCTGCGGTTGCTAATGCTCGTAATAATCTACGGATGCCAACTGCTGACATCAATTCTCTCGAGATTAAGTCTATTATGGTTACTGAAGGGTCTAGCATGAAGCGCTATAAATTTGTTGGGCATGGACGTCGGGCAAAACCTCGTCCAATGCTTAAGCGCAGTTCACACATTACCGTTGTCCTATCAACTCCAGCTACCGAAGTAGAAACTAAAACTAAGTCTTCAAAGGCTCCAAAGGCTTCCACAAAGCCCACTAAAAGTACCTCTCCAGTGAAATCAGCTAAAAAATCTGAAGTAAAAGCTAAGCCAGCCAAGCAAATCAAAACCAAGGAGGCTAAAAAGTAAACTATGGGACAGAAAATTAATCCAATTAAGTTTAGGATACAACATACCAAAGATTGGCGTTCCAGGTGGTTTGCCTCTAACCGTAAGTTCGCGACCTCCCTCAATCAAGACATTCAAACTCGAAATTTGATTGAAAAGCGCTTTGAAGGTCAGGCTGTTATCGACCGCATCAATATCGATCGTTCACACAAAATGGTTAGCGTTACAATCTTCACTTCCAAGCCCGGAATGGTTATTGGTAAGGGCGGAATAATTGTAGAAGAGATTAAAGCTGAACTTGCAAAGATCTTCAAAACTGCCACCCTTAGAATTAACATTGAAGAAATTAAAAGGCCAGAACTATTTGCTAAATTAGTGGGTGAATCCATCGGTCGTCAGCTTAAGGCTAGAGGTTCATTCCGTCGAGCAATGAACTCTTCTGCTGACGCAACTATGCGTGCTGGTGCAAAAGGAGTTCGTATCCAAGTCTCTGGGAGAATCGGTGGGGGTGAGATGTCTCGCCGAGAAACCGTCTCCAAAGGTTCAGTTCCACTGCATACAATCCGTGCCAATATTGACTATGCTCTAACCGAAGTCAAGACACCTGCAGGAATTCTAGGAATCAAGATCTGGATTAATAAAGGAGAGAGCTAAGCTCAACTAAATCTAAGTTATGTTATTACCACGCAAAACAAAATACCGAAAAGTCCGAAAGGGCAAAATTAAGGGGAATGCCACCTCTGGGAATACAATTGCCTTCGGAACTTATGCAATTATCTCCCTTGAAGCAGAGCGAATCAACTCTCGTCAAATTGAATCCGCGAGGCGCGCAATGACTAGATTTGTTAAGCGTGGTGGTAAGATCTGGATTCGTATTTTTCCGCACACTCCAGTTACTAAAAAACCAAGTGAGACTAAAATGGGAAAGGGTAAGGGTAACCCTGAAATGTTTGTTGCTAAAGTCAAGCCTGGCACAGTTCTTTTTGAGATGGCAGAAGTTACAGAAGAGCAAGCTCGTGAAGCAATGCGACTTGCCGCCCACAAGCTTCCGGTTAAAACAAGATTTGCAGTAAGGGAGGATTTTTAGATGAAAAAAGTTAAAGTACAGGATCTATTAAAAAAGACTCAAAAAGATCTACATCAGGATCTAGAAAAACTCCAACTTGAACTCAACAAGCTTAGAGTCGAGGCTACTATGCGTAAGCCATCTGAAGACAACAGTTCAGCACAAAAGGTTAAAAAACAAATTGCAAGAACTCAGACCGCAATTAATCAGATCGTAAAGCAGTCTCCAGTGAATAAAGAGGCAAATTAAATTTAATAATTATGAGTAAAACAACATTAACAGGAACAGTTACTTCCACCAAAATGACTAAGACTATAACAGTCCAGGTGGTTAGGGAGGTTCGTCACTCTAAGTATAATAAGCTTTACAAGGTCTCTAAAAAGTTTCATGCTCATGACGAAAAAGAAGAGGCTCACGTTGGGGATCTTGTAACGATAGAGGAATGCATACCCCTTTCTAAGTCTAAATCATGGGTGCTAAAGACTATAGATAAAAAAGTTACTAAGCTTCAAAGACAACTTCAAGGAGTAGAAATCTAAAGAATAAGTTATGATTCAGCAAGAAAGCAGAGTGAAAGTTACAGATAACAGCGGGGCAAAGGAAATCCTCTGTATTCGAGTCCTCGGCGGAAGCGGTAGGCGTTACGCTGGTATAGGTGATATAATTGTAGCTACAGTAAAAACGGCTTCACCAACTGGAAACACCAAGAGGAAGTCTGTTGTTAAAGCAGTGATTGTTCGAACTCGTAAAACCATTAAACGTTCAGACGGCAGTACAATATCTTTTTCAGACAATGCTGCAGTTCTAATTGATGATAAAAAAGAACCAAAAGGAACACGTATCTTCGGACCAGTTCCTAGAGAACTCAGAGATTACGGTTATACAAAAATAGTTTCACTAGCACCAGAGGTATTATAAATTAGACAATAAGAAAGTAAGAAAATAGCATGAGCATTAAGTTAAAAGTAGGAGACAAAGTAAAAGTTCTCACCGGAAAGTATAGGGGCCGGGAAGGTAAGATTCTTCAGGTCAAGCCTAAGCTCTCTAGCGTAGTTGTTGAAGGGGTCAATATTGTCAAAACTCATCAAAAGCCAAGCGCAACTAATCCTAACGGAGGCGTTCAAGAAAAAACAATGCCTATCGGTATTTCTAAAGTTGCTTTTGTAACCGCTTCGGGCAAGACTTCACGTCTTGGCTTTAAGCTTAACTCAGGCGGCAAAAAAGTTCGCATCGCCAGACAAGATGGAGGCAAGGAGGTTTAATTATGTCAAAAAATACTATTACAGTTTACGTCCCAGCCCTAAAAACTCACTATAAAGAGCTTGCTCCGAGGCTACAAAAAGAACTTAAACTCAAGAACATCAATCAGGTCCCAAAGGTTAGAAAAGTGGTTGTCTCAGTCGGCCTAGGTAAGGCTAAAGAGGATAAACGTCTTTTAGAAATCGCCTCCAATACCCTTCGTAAAGTTACAGGTCAAGAGCCAACTCCTGCTCAAGCAAAAAAATCTATCGCCACCTTCAAAATTCGTCGAGGAATGAATGTTATAGGAGCTAAGGTTACCCTAAGGGGCGACAAAATGTATGAATTTGTTGAACGCCTTAACATGATTGTTCTACCTACAGTACGTGACTTCCACGGTACTTCTCCAAACCTAGATAATGGTGGTAACTACAATATTGGAATTAAAGAACAGTCAGTTTTTCCTGAGCTTAGCTATGCAGAGACCACAACCTCTCACGGCTTGCAGGTTACATTCGTAATGCAGAATTCTGACAACCATGAACATATACGTCTGGTCCTAAAAGAGCTTGGTGTTCCGTTTGCAAAACAAGAAAATAATAAAGAAATTTAATTCATATGGCAAAAAAATCAATGATAGCACGAGATGCTAAAAGGCAAAAAATGATTAAGCAGTATTCCTCAAAGCGTAAAGCACTGCTAGAGGCAGGTGATCGCGAAGGTCTTGCTGCTCTTCCGCGCAATGCTAGTCCGACTCGTTGGAAGAATCGCTGTGCAGAATCTGGCAGCCCAAGGGCTTTTATGCGTAAGTTTGGCCTAGGGAGGATTGCTTTTCGTGAACACGCCTCCGCAGGAGAAATCCCTGGAGTAAGAAAATCAAGCTGGTAAAATAAGTTAAATAAATAGAACATGACAGATCCAATAGCAGACATGCTGACAAGAATTAGAAATGCTTTAGCCGTTAACAAGGCCGAAGTCTCTATCCCCCACAGTAACTTAAAGGAAACAATTCTTGCTCAACTTTTGAAGCTCGGCTTTATTGTTGGAGTAAAAACTGAGGGAGAATTAACAACTAAAAAACTTGTTGTAACCTTACGTTCAGAATCTCAGCCAGCTAGAATCTCCTCCTTGTCTCGAATCTCTCGACCAGGACAACGTGTGTACTCAAAGTCTGGAGCTATCCCTAAGGCTAAAAATGGGAGAGGCATCGTGCTTGTTTCAACCTCTAGGGGCGTTGTTTCAGATGCGGAAGCTCGAAAACAAAAGCTGGGTGGTGAGTTAATCTGTCAAATTTATTAAGCTATAAGGTCTTAGAGCAACAAGGAATTAAATCAAAATGAGTAGAATAGGAAAAATGCCAATCGAAATGCCTTCAACCGTCTCCGCGGAATTAGTTGGTAGGGTCCTTAAAGTCAAGGGCCCAAAAGGCGACCAGAGTTTAGAGCTCCCACCGTTTCCGGAAGTTTCAATAGACGGTCAAATCATCACAGTAAGCCGTAAGTCTGAAGAAAAAATGCACAAGGCTCAGCATGGCTTAACTCGATCCTTAATCAATAATTTAGTAACAGGAGTTACAGAAGGCTTCGTAAAAGAGCTAGAAGTTAATGGTGTTGGCTTTAAAATTAAGCTCGAAGGCAAGGTTTTAGTCATGAATCTTGGATTTTCCCATGAAATTCGCTATAATGTACCTCAAGACGTAGAAGTTTCGATTGAAAAAATGGAGATTAAAGTTAGCGGAATTAATAAGCAACGAGTTGGGCAGGTTGCAGCTGAAATCCGTGAGTTTAAAAAACCTGAACCATACAAAGGCAAGGGTATTAAATACAAAACAGAAAAAATCGTTCGTAAGGCCGGTAAATCTAGTAAGTAGCGACTAAAAAAGATTGATATTCAAATGAACAAGGAAGTAGCAACTAAATTACACAATAGAGCCCAAAGAAAGGCTCGTATCAGAAAAGAAGTTTCTGGCTCCAAAGACTGCCCACGCTTAACTATTTCTATTTCAAATAATCATATTTCTTGCCAGCTAATCGACGATTCAAGCTCTAAGACGCTAGCCTCTGCAAGTACTGTCGGAAAAAAGGTTGATGGGACTATGACTGAAAAGGCGATAGCAGTTGGTAAGGAGATTGCTAAGAATGCCAAGGGAGTCAAGGTTTCTAAAGTAGTTTTTGATCGTAATGGAAAAAAATATCATGGTAGAATTAAGGCTTTTGCAGACTCTGCAAGAGAATCAGGTTTAGTATTTTAATTTATGGCAGAACAAAGAAGAGGCTCAAACCCTAAAGATTCAGATAATTCTGACTACGCTCAAGATAAAGAGGTCTTAATCTCCGTCAATCGAGTTACCCGTGTTGTAAAAGGAGGCCGACGTTTCAGAATGCAAGCCCTAGTGGTTGTTGGGAACGGTGACGATATGGTTGGAATGGGAATTGCTAAGGCTGGAGATGTTGCGTCCGCCGCTTCGAAGGCTGGCAAGATCGCTCGCAAAAACATGCAAAAGATTAAACTTAACCCAGACAATCAGTCTATCTCCCACGAAGTTAAATCTAAAGTATCTGGTGCTCAAATCCTTTTAATGCCTGCCTCCCTTGGTACTGGATTAATCGCTGGTGGAACCGTCCGTTCAGTACTTTCTGTCACAGGAGTTAAAAATATTCTATCCAAGTCATTGGGTTCTTCAAATAAGATAAATTGCGCCTATGCTACTATCGAAGCTCTAACTCAACTTGTCCCTAAAGAAGAATGGGTTGGATATGAGGCTAAAAAAACTATCAAAGTTACCGAGTAAATAGGTAAAGTTAAAACTACTATATGAAAGTTCATCAATTAAATCTAACTGCTAAAAAGAATCGCAAGAGGGTTGGGCGAGGTATTTCTGCTGGAGGTGGAAAAACTGCAGGTCGAGGAACTAAAGGTCAAAAATCTCGAACTGGCAAAAAGCTCCGACCTGGCTTTGAAGGCGGTCAGACTCCTTGGATTCAAAAGATTCCAAAAAATAAAGGATTTAAGTCTAAGCGTCTACGGCCTCAGGTTGTTTACACAAGCGCACTTAACGATTTGAGTGGGGTTATTGACAATTTTAAACTTTTTGAAGCAAGTTTAATTTCTACTCCGTATAACAATGTCAAAATTGTTAAAAATGGCGAGTTAACTAAAAAGCTCGAACTAAAAGTTCAGAAAGTTACCAAAGGGGCCTTAGAAGATATTGAATCTGCTGGTGGTAAGTTTACATTTACGGCTTTAGTCAACAAGAATCAATAGTATTTTTACGTATAGTTTCTTCAGGCAAGTTGATGCTAAGTAAACTTAACTTAAATTTAAAAAGAACTTTACTGTTCAGCCCTAAGCAGCTAAACTTAAATATCACATGAACAGATTTCTGATACTAAAATCACTAAAGAGTAAAGAGATGCGTAGCAGCATCTTGGCTGTTCTTGGTATCTTTGTGGTCTACCGACTTTTAACTCACATCCCCATTCCCCTGACTGAAACCTCTCAATTGAAGCAACTCGTCGAAGGTCTTCTTCAAAACCAGCAAAATCTTGGTTTCCTCAACATTATTTCTGGTGGAGCCTTAGCCAGTTTCTCTATTATGATACTAGGGCTAGGCCCTTACATTAACGCTTCGATCATCATGCAAATTCTTTCTAAGGTTATTCCTAAGCTAGAGGAGCGCCAAAAAGAGGGTGAGCATGCCAGAAGAAAGATCAATCAGTACACCAGGATACTTTCTGTACCTCTTGCTGCTGCACAGTCCATCGGTGTGATTACACTTTTACGTCAACAGTCAGTGGCGAGTTCTTTGGGGATTGATATTTCAAAGAATGCTAGTAGTTCTCAATGGTTAATAATGGTAGTCGCACTGACTGCAGGCTCCGTTCTATTAATGTGGCTTGGGGAGATTATTACGGAAAAAGGAATTGGCAACGGAATAAGTTTAGTAATCTTTGCAGGGGTGGCATCCAGGCTGCCAAGTACTGCTGTTAGTCTCTGGAATACAGTGAGGGGTGAAGCTGCCGACCATATCCAGGTCCTGGGCGCGACCCTTCCGATCAGTGCCAACGGTGCATTTATTGTCAGCATAGTGCTCTTCTTCATGGTCTTTATGACCTACTGGGTGGTTAAGCTTAATGAAGCTCAACGCACCTTAACTATCCATTACGCTAAACGTGTTCGAGGATCTCGCGAATATGGGGGTATTACGACCGATTTACCACTCAAGATAATTGTTGCTGGAGTTATCCCGATCATTTTTGCTTACGCAATTCTTTCAGGTCTTCAAATGTTAGGCAACGTGCTACAAAACGTATCCAGCGAAACATTTAGTGCTGTAGGTCGGAATTTTGTAGCATGGTTTACGGGTGGAAATGGTGCATCTCAAACAGGGAATATCTATATTGCGGTTTATTTCGGCTTAATTTTCTTCTTCACCTATTTCTACACCAGATTTGTTTTTGATCCACATGAGATTTCCGAGCAACTCCAGCAACAGGGTGGCTTTATTGAAGGCGTTAAGCCAGGTGGCGATACTGAAAGGTACTTAAACCGAACCATGCAGCGCTTAAACTTAACTGGAGCATTGAGCATTGGGATTCTAGCCTCAATCCCACTATATGCTGAACGCTATGTAAATTCTAACGTTCTCAGCTTTGGTGGTACCAGCTTACTCATCACAGTTTCTGTTGCCATCGAGACCTTGCGACAAATAAGATCAAAAGCGTTGATGTATACTTATGATATTCAGGATGCAGAACTTGAAAAATCTATCAACAATACAAACGGTGACAGGTCCTCTTTAGGTCTAGTTCGCAAGGTTTTTAAGATCCCTAAATCGGTTCGACTCAACAAGAAACGTAGTGTTCTTGACAACGACTCTATAAAAAAGAGTTCCAAGCTTAAGAAAAGCTTACAAAAAAAGTCTAAATAGTATATAATCCAAGGGTAGTTTAAATAAATGTCTAGCGGTAAACAAGTAATCCAAGTAAAAGGTCTTATTGAAGAAGCTCTACCTGGTATTAAGTTTAGAGTCAGGCTTGAGAACGATTTAACGGTCATCGCTACAATCTCCGGAAAAATGCGTAGAGGTCGAATTCGACTAGTGCGAGGAGACGAAGTCAGCGTTGAGCTCAGTCCTTACGATCTTTCAAAAGGCCGTATCGTCTACCGTACAAATTAAGTTTAATAAAAGAATATCTCAAATGAAGGTCAGAGCTGGAGTCAAAAAAATCTGCACAAGTTGCAAAGTAATCCGTCGTAAAGGACGAGTTACTATAATTTGCTCAGCAAGAAAAAGGCACAATCAAAGACAAGGCTAAATTTAAGAGGTTTTAAGCATATATGGCTAGAATAGAAGGAACTACAATCCCAGATAATAAAAAGATTTTATATAGCTTAACCTATGTACACGGTATTGGTTTAACTAGCTCCAAGAATATCTTAAAAGCTGCAGCTATTGATCCTGAAGCTAGAGTAAAAGATTTGGACGAGGTTTCTTTAAATAGAGTTCGTGAAGTCATCTCTCAGGGCTACATTACAGAAGGTGAACTTAAGCGAACCGTTTCTTCAAATATTAAACGTCTTAAAGATATCGGTGCATACCGAGGAACTCGTCATAAGCTCGGTCTTCCCTCTAAAGGTCAGAGGACCCGAACTAATGGTAGAACTCGAAGGGGAAAGCGTCTAGCCGTAGGCGGAGCTCAAAAGAAATAAATTTAACTTAAACTTAATTAAAAAAGCATGGAAACTAGCACTAAAGAAGTAAAAACCACAAAGCCTGCCACTCCAGCAGCTTCTTCATCAAAGAAGAAGAGAGGCAAAAGAACGGTCACTAACGGTTTGTTGTGCATCAAGGCAACTTATAACAACACTATCGTTACGGTAACTGACGAGGCTGGAAATGTTCTGACTTCTGCTAGTGCCGGTTCGTGCGGGTTCAGAGGGTCTCGAAAGAGCACTCCGTATGCCGCTCAGGTCGCCTCTGAAAAGGCACTCACCGCTGCAGCTCAGACATTTAATATGAAGAGCGTTGCCGCCAAGGTTAGTGGCGTCGGCATGGGAAGAGAGTCTTCCCTTAGAGGCGCTGTTGCAAGTGGTGTAGAAATTTCGTCCATTAGCGATATGACATCTCTGAGGTTCGGAGGATGTCGAGCTAGAAAACCACCTAGAAACTAGGCTTAGAAGTTAAATTTAAGATAAAAAGTATATGGCAAAGGATAATTCACCAATTGGAAAACAGAGTCGACGCGAAGGCTTCGCCCTGCACCCCAAAGCACACAAGCTTCTAGTTAAGAAGCCGTATGTACCTGGTCAACACGGTCAAGGACGACGCTCTCGAGTTAGTGAGTATGGCGAACAGCTCCGAGAAAAACAAAAGATTAGAAGGTCTTACGGCCTTTTAGAAAAGCAGTTTAGAATCATTGTTAAGCAAGCTCAAAATGCCGAAGGTCAGACCGGTGAGATCATTCTTAAGACACTCGAACTCCGTGCTGATAACGTTATCTATAGGGCCGGGTTTGCCAGTTCCAGAAGGTCAGCCAGGCAGCTAGTTTCTCACGCCCATGTCATGGTGGATGGTAAAAAAATGAACATTCCATCTTATCGCCTTAAAGAAGGCCAAGTTGTTGAAGTTTCCCCAAAGGCTAAAAAGAACGAATACTTCAAAGAATTGATTACTAACCCAACAGCTGGAGCAGCGCCAAAGTGGTTAAAAGTAGATTCAAAAAGTTTGAAGATTACTGTTGCCGCACAGCCAGCAAGGGAAGATATAACAGAAGAGCTTAATGAACAAGCTGTTGTGGAGTTCTACTCACGTTAAGTTTAAAAAGGTTAAAAATAAGAATATGAACAAATTGATCATTCCAGCAATTAAAAGTACAAAATCAACAGGGGATAACTCTTCTAAGATTACAATTAGCCCGCTTCAAGGTGGGTACGGTAGAACTTTAGCCAACAGCGTTAGAAGAGTTTTACTTTCTTCTATTCCAGGAGCCGGCGCAACCGGTTTCCGAATCGAAGGAGTCAGCAATGAATTTAGCACAATTGATGGAGTTCTAGAAGATGTCGTTGAGATAACTCTAGCCCTAAAGCAACTTCGCTTTGTTTGTAATTCTGAAGATCCTGTCATTCTCAAACTAGACAAGAAGGGTAAGTCTGTTGTAACTGCAGCTGACTTTACTGCTGATGCTTCTGTAGAAATTGTCCAACCAGAGCAGGTAATTTGTAATTTAACAGACTCAAAAGCTTCAATCTCTCTTGAGATACAGATAGAACAAGGGATTGATTACGTTCGTGCCGCAGACCAAAAGAATCTTTCTTCAATGATGATCCCTTTAGATACTGTCTATAGCCCAATTAGCCGGGTTCGATTCCAGGTCGGCGACACTCGTCAGGGGCAGAATACTGAATTGGATGAGGTTGAGATGACTATAGACACCGACGGCTCAATAGCTCCAGAAGCAGCATTTGAATCTGCTTGCGGCATTCTCATGCAACAGTATCAAATCCTAGCAGGTAAGTCTGCCGAAGCTTTCGACCTCAGTGAACAAATCAAAGAAGATACTTTAACTTCTGCAGCTGATGAAGAAAACGAATACCTAACCAGAAGCATCGAAGACATTGATCTTAAGGCAAGAACTATGAAGGCCCTCCAAGATGCCGGTGTACACACCGTCGCTGAACTGTTACAATATAGTGATAGCGATCTCCTAGCCCTCAGTGGTTTTGGAAAAGGGGCACTAGATGAAGTTAAAGAAGTTTTAAGTGGATTAGGATTCTAATTTAAGTTACAGAATTACACTTAATATAAAAATAAGATGGCAAATACATTCAAAGGTCGAAAATTTGGTAGAGAGCGTGATCAGCGTGAGGCTCTTATGGCCGGGCTTTCAACTCAGCTAATCTTAAATCACTCCATCAAAACCACACTTGGGAAAGCCAAAGAACTTCGCCCACACTTAGAAAAACTAGTTACTCTTGCCAAAAAACAAACTCTTGCCTCTCGTCGGTTAGTCATCGCCCGCCTAGATAACAATGTTCAAGCCGGGCATTACTTAGTCGATGTTATTGTTCCTTCACTTTCAGCTAGAAACAGTGGATACTTGAGAATCATTAAAGAGGTTAACCGCCGAGGTGACAATGCCGAGATGGCCAGAATCAGTTTTGTCGATGAAATTACAATCACCCAAAAACCTGAAGTTGAGCCTTCGAAAAAAGTTGCCGAACTTAAGACTAAAACAAATAAGACGGCAGTTAAAGCTAACTCTAAATAAAACTTAAACTTAATTCTATGGCAGCACAAGTTCAAAAAAAGCAGAAGAGGTCAATTCGTACTTATTCTCAAAAACCAACCGAAGTCTCTAGAGATTGGCATATTGTTGATGCTTCAGAATTAAGCTTAGGAAGAGTTGCTAGTGCAATTGCCAAAGCTTTAAGCGGTAAAAATAAAGTTACCTACACTCCTCACGTTGATGGAGGCGATTATGTCGTCGTCATTAATGCTAAGAATGTTAAGGTTACTGGGGCTAAGCTCCAAGATAAGATTTATTATAATTATTCTGGATATCCAGGTGGTCTAAGAGAACAAAACTTAGCCACAATTTTAGAAAAGAATCCTGCCAAGGCAATTCAAAGTGCAGTTTATGGAATGCTTCCTAAAAATAAGCTTCGCCCTGGAATGATGCTACGACTTAAGGTCTTCGCTGGTGCAGAGCACAAGCACGAGGCGCAGTCTCCCAAAAAGCTACAACTAACAAACAAAAAAAGTTAGGTTTAAGTAAAAGATATTAAAGATACCAAAAAATATTATGGCTACAAAAAAACAATACTATTACGGCCTAGGCAGGCGTAAAACTTCTACTGCCTCATCTCGGCTTTTTGCAAAAGGTAAAGGTGAAATTTTGATCAACGATAAGACTGCTCTAGATTATTTTGATGGCAATGAATACCTTGTTGCTAGACTCCAGAAACCATTCGTCGCAATCTCTGGTGAAAATCAATTTGATGTAACCATCAAGACCAAGGGTGGTGGTCACAGTTCTCAGGTTGATGCAATTATTCTTGCAGTTTCTCGCTCTTTGGCGGAATTTAACGATGACTACCGCTCAACTTTAAAGCGTTCCGGTCTAATTAAGCGTGATCCTCGCGAAAAAGAAAGAAACAAGCCAGGCCTCCGCCGAGCTCGTCGAGCAGAGCAATTTTCCAAACGTTAAACTTAATCCAAAAAGTTTAAATTACAAAAAAGCCAAGATCCAAGTCTTGGTTTTTTGTTATAATTCACCACAATATGACAGAGCAAACCATCATTGTCGACGAAGGAGATAAGCAAATTGGCATCAAAGATCGATCTGAAATATCCCTAGGCGACATCTGTAGGTCTTCTGGTCTCTGGATAGAAAATTCAAAAGGCCAGGTTCTTTTAGCTAAAAGAACGCGAAGTAGGAAGGTCAGCCCAGGAAGGTGGGGTCCTGCTGCATCCGGAACACTGGAGGAGGGTGAATCTTATGAGCAAAATATCTACAAAGAGGCCGAGGAGGAGATCGGATTAAAAGGGTGTGAATTTAAAGAATTTATATATGGCAGGTTTGACCCCAGCCGATTTACTAAAATCTTTAAACTTAAGTCAGACATCGATATTTCTAATCTTGTTCTTCAAAAAGAAGAAGTTGATAGCGTTGCTTGGTTCGACCCAGAAGATTTAAGAAAGAGAATTAAGTCTCATCCAGAAGAGTTTGTAGAGAGCGCTCTAAAATGGGAGGAAATCGGCTTGCTGTAAGCAAATCTCGACATCCTCAACTAAAAAACTACTAGATTTAATTTAAGCTTATGTTTATAATAAAAGATATAGCAGCGAGACTGTTTGTGAGACATTAACCGATTCAATAAACTTACATGAAGAAGAGAAGAGAAGAGAATCTCTAGCCTGTCTAAAAAAATAATTTTAAGCCTATCAGCACTATTTTTGGTGCTTATTTTCAGTACTAACCAGACTTTTGCTGCCCGAACTCTAAACTTCACCGAGCTTGGCACTCACCCAGAGGCCGCCGCTCAGACTACCGATCAAGGCAAAACCCTTAATAGCCTGGCAGTTTTTGATGGCAAACTCCTTGCCAGCTATGGTGACTACAACGCTAACACCGGCCCTATCACTATTAACCCATTCGACCTTACGTCGCAGACATTCGATGGCTCCGCCATCTCTGTCCCTGCCGAATCAATTGGAACCTGGCGGGTTATTAATGGCAAAATCTATGCTACCACCATAGACCCAACTTGCTCTGGTAGTTGTCCAGCTGGTTACGTTGTTTACACCCCTGGTTCTGGTTGGGAAGTCAAAACTCCAGTTAATGCTGAACACATGTACGACATCGCTACTCTAGACGGCACCGACCTTTGGATGTTTGGGTCAGCCGGTGGTGCAACCTCAACTGCTTGGCGAAGCACTGATGATGGCCAAACTTGGAATGTGGTTCAAACATATGAAAATGTACCTGGTGGTGATAACTCTGAACGTTACCACTGGGGCGCGGTATTAGACGGCAAGATGTATATGCAGTCTGATTACAGCTCTACTCCAAACCCTGTCCAAGTCTTTGATGGTGCCAACTGGGATACCGGCACCACAGATAAGATTTGTAATACCGGGAATGCCGGCAGAGGGCCCGGTCCGGTAATTTTTCAAGGGAAAATTATTTGTGAAGAAGTCTTTCCTCAACAAATACGAACCTTCGACGGCCAATCCACCAATCAGAGTAATTTTTCAAACGTAGGTATGAATGCCTATTGTGCGAGCAGTGGACCTAGTGGTGGCAGTTGCGGTCAGAACCAGAGACAAGTTGCAACTACCAGTAGTAAGCTCTATGTACTAGAATCTTATACGCCGGGCTCAGAAGATGATTACATAAGTAATTTGATGTACACAAATAACCTAGAAGATTGGCGGGAATACGATGGTTTACCTGGCAAGGCAACATCTGTAACCGTAGATGAGCAGGCGGGTAAAATTTATGTTGGCACCTCAGATTCTAAAATATATGTTGCCGACCTCCCCGACCCAGACGTTACCCCACCAACCGTAAACTTAACTGCTCCTACTGATGGCTCAACTTTCAATACTTCAGTTTTGCAGGTCACAGCTGATGCCAGTGATTCAGAATCTGGTGTTTCTAAAGTCGAATTCTATGTAAATGATGAACTAGTTTCTACGGATAAGACTGGTCCATATACTGCAAACTGGCAAAACCAATATACGAGCGGTTCCTGGCAAAAGCCAGCCGGTCAGTATACCTTTAAGGCGATTGCTTATGACGGCGAGGGGAATTCTACCGAAAGCTCAGCAGTTACAGTTACAGTTAATCCTCCCAATTTAAATATCTCTGAATACCCAACGGACAGCACTAATGCAAACGTAACCGTTGATGATCAAGGCAACCTGTGGTATATTAATTCAAATTTAGAATCCGGCACCATAGATAGTTTCTCTAAATTTAATCCAACTACTAATCAGACTGAAACCTTCCCGATCCCAGACGGGCAAACTTTTTCAGTATCACTTTTTGGTGAGATTATATTTAGTCGAGGTCGCATTTGGAGTGTTGACTGTAATTCCAACAGTATCCAAGCATTCATAATTACAACTGGTCAGGTTGAGAGTTTTCCATTTGATGAGGTTTGCCAAGACGGTCTATCTACTCTCGCCGCTCAAGCTGATGGTTCCGTCTTTAGTGCCGTATACGGCACTGCTACGCTTAATGTAGTTAAGGCAGACGGTTCAACCGCAGTCTTGAGTCCTCCAGCCGGATATTCGGGTTTTTTAAACTTAAGTTCTAACTCTCAAGGCCAGGTCACAGCTATTGTTTTCAGTGAAGAAGGTGGCATTACACTTGGTCTTGCCAGGCTCAACCAGAGTGGTGAATTCGAAGTTTACCATAGCTACCAAGTTGGCGGAGAGGGTGAGGTCCCATTTGGCTCCATGGCTATAACTGTGGATGGCTCAGCCTGGTACAACAACCCAGGCGGTGGCGATGAGTCCTCTTCTGTAATTTTGACTCAAATAAAACCATCTGGTGAGCAAATTAACTACCCCAATACTTTTAACTCAACGGTCTCGAGCTTAATGGCCGGTTCAGATGGCGCACTTTGGTTTGTGCTCTACAATGGTCAGATCGGCAGAATTAGCCCAGGTGACACTCAGCCTACATATTATGCCGGCTTAATCACACCACTCCCACCTGGTTTTGCAGGGATGTCTGAAGAAGATCGGGAGTATATTAATCAAAATTATCTAGGGTTGTACGCTGGAAACATTACAGTTGATGACCAAGGTAATTTATGGCTCTCAGACGGACTTGGTCAGCGCCTACTTAAAATTTCATTAAGTGAATTAACTGATGGCGGGCAGAACCCAAACGGAGGCTCGATCACCACGGATGGATCAAGTTCAAGTTCGAGTAGTTCTAACGGCAGCTTTGCTGGGCTCGCAGCCACTGGAGACAACCTCAAACTTCTCTTCCTAGTCGCTAGCTTATTCCTGCTTGGAGGTTTAGGCTTACTGGCTAAGAAGCATTTACCGAGGAGCAAGAAATAGCCCTACCCATCTGCAGCTAGAAGCTTTTTGTGGTAAAATATAGTTATTCGTAACTTAAGTTTAATACCGATTAAGCTTTCGATTCGAACTGAGGACATTTCTGAAAGCTTTACAGATTAATTAAATCATTCCCCATCCCTGAAAGTAGGCCTAAAACTATCATCGTCATAATTTTAAAAGCAGACTTCCTTAATCTCTACTAGAAAAATCCCAAACTTTTCTAGTTCTCTAAACATAAAATTAAGATTAATGCCTTACAACGGGAGGGCCTAAATACGTTATATGGAACCAATTACAATACTCTTAGCACTCGCAGGAGCTAGCTTCGGCTATGCAGGCTCACAATACGTCTCAAAGCAAAAAGCTTCATCCGCAGATCAAAAGTCCGCAGACAAATTAGCTTTAGCTAAAAAAGAAGCCGAAGAGCTTAAGCTTAAAGCTAAAGAAGAGGTCATTGAGCTCAAAGAAAGAGCGCAGTCAGATATTTCTACCGAGCAAAAAGAACTTAAAGAATCCCAAAGAAGAATCATTGACCGCGAAAATAATATTGATAAAAAATTTGAAGATCTAGATACTCGCAACAACGATCTCCGTAAAAATGAGGAAGATCTAATTACTCTAAAAGAAGAAATTAAACAAATTAAACTCCGTCAGCAAGATAAGCTTCAAGGTATTGCTAAGCTCACTAAACAAGAAGCTGAGGCTCAACTTATAGATACTGTTCAAAAAGACGTCTCTAAAGATTTAACAGATCTAGTTTCCAAGTTACAAAAAGAAGCTGTTCGTAATGCCGAAGGTTTAGCTCAAGAAGTAATCCTTTCTGCTATGGAACGTATCGCCGGGGATGTTACGGCCGAGCGTACCATAACTTCCCTCAAGATCGATGACAGCGTCAAAGGGCGTATTATTGGTAAGGAAGGGCGCAACATCCAGGCATTACAAAAAGAACTCGGCGTCGACATCTTAATGGATGAAGCACCAGGTACGGTCGTTATTTCTTCCTTTGATCCAGTTCGCAGACAAGTCGCTAGAGTCGCTCTTGAAAACCTAATTAAAGATGGCAGAATCCACCCCGGTAAAATTGAAGAAATTGTTCAAAAAGCTCACAAGGTTATCGAAAAAGAGATTGATCAAGCTGCTGAAGACGCATGCCGTGAAGTCGGAGTTTCTGGTCTGCCAGATCAAATTATGCACCATCTTGGTGAGCTCAAGTTTAGAACTTCTTACGGCCAGAATGTACTTAAGCACTCTACAGAAATGGCACATATTGCAACAATTATTGCCGAAGAAGTCGGGGCAGATGTTCGAGTCTCTAAAACTGCAGCACTCCTTCACGATTTAGGCAAAGCCTTAACTCACAAAATTGAAGGAAAACATCATCATATTTCTGGTGACTTACTCCGTAAATATGGCATGGGTGAAGAAATTTCCCACGCTGCAGAAGCTCATCACGAAGATATCGATGCCACAACTCCAGAAGCTATGGTTGTCAGAGTTGTTGACTCACTTTCTGCCGCCCGGCCAGGTGCTCGAAACATTTCTTCTGAGAACTTTTCTCAGCGAATGAGTGAGCTCGAAAATACTGCTAAAAACTTCAAGGGTGTCGATAAGGCTTACGCTATTTCTGCAGGAAGAGAAGTCCGCATTATTGTTGAAAGTAAGATTATTGATGATTTTACTGCTATTAAACTTGCCAAAGAGATTGCCCATAAAATTGAAAGTACAATGAGCTATCCTGGTACAATTAAAGTCAATGTGCTTCGTGAGACTCGCGCAGTTGAATACGCTAAGTAAATCCAAATTTTAAAATAAAAATATGTCTGCAGAACACCTATCTGAAATACTAGCCTCAATCGCAATTCTCTTTTTTTTGGCAGATCTTCTTGCTCAAACCATCAAGATAAATATTGCCAAGTCAGCAAAAGAGGTCTCTTTACGCGGAGTTTTAATCAGAACTATAGGTACTATTTTCTTTGTCTTTAGATTTGCTGTAACAGGTGATACAGTTTTACTGATCGGTCAAGCTATTTTTCTGGCTTTAATTATTTATTATGCCTCCAGAGTCGCTAAATACCGAAAAAGATAAATATAATCTCTAAATTCTCCACCCATATTCAGAATGACTATCCTTCATCTCGTATTTGTCATTCTGAGTGCAACGAAGAATCTACAGCTCATTTAAGATCAAACCCATGAAGGTCTACTATGTCTACATTCTAGCAAGCAAAAAGAACGGAACATTATACATCGGTCTAACTAATAATCTAGAAAGAAGAATTTATGAACATAAGAATTCGTTAGTGGAGGGTTTTACCAGAAGATACAAAATTAAAACTTTAGTTTATTTTGAGCAAACCAATAGCATTCAGGATGCGATTTCTAGAGAAAAACAACTCAAAGGTCTGCTTAGGAGAAAGAAGGTAGACTTGATAGAAGGCCACAATCCAAACTGGGAGGATCTCGAAGTTTAAGTTCTAAGCATCACGTCATAGATTCTTCACTCCGTTCAGAATGACACAACCCGCGAAGATCTTGTCACTTCAACAGAAGTTAAAGGTAATAGAACAAACAATTGATTTGCCATTCTGAGCAAAGCGAAGAATCTACAGCCCTGGATGTGCCATAGCTTTGCTCCCTTTTTCTAGTTCTGAAACTGGGAGCAAGGTCAAAAGTAAAATTACAAATTTAATTCTCTAGAGCTAACCGTAGAGCCTTCAAGATCGCTTCTTTATTCTTCGCTCCGCAAATGAATAAGTTATTGTGACAAAAGGTCATACCTTTTATACCGCTAGCTTTATCAAGAGCTGAGCCCTCTTTTCCCGCCCATTTCGCAGGTAAGTTTTTTCTGTTAGTAAATTCTGTCTTACCTGGTATAGCGCGTATGACCCATCTTTTATCATTACCATCTTTATACAGATAAAATAAAAGATTAGGCATTTCACTACTAAACTTCAATACTGGTTTAAACTCTTCGTGTATTAAAAATCTTGAATCCTCTAATTTAGAGTATTCTTTTAGGATTTGCTCTTTAAGCTCAAATGCCTCAAACTGCCTCTTTAAGATTCTCCCAAATATATATTCAAATAAATCCATTGCCTCTTCAAACAAGCCATCATCCATCCCCTTTTCGGTTAAGCTTGGATTTAATGCCATAGAATTAATATTATCCAAGTTAAAGTCATTTACACCGAATACCAAGTTGGTATGAAGAGATTGCCCATTATCTTGTGCATCAACTGGTTGGATTATTTTAGAATCGATAAACTCAAAAAGGTCGACCTTTCCCTTACAGATTTCAATGCCCCAGTGTTTCCAAACTAACCCAACTCCTGAGTATTCTATTCCATTGGCACGCTTTCCAGCCTTGCCTTCCTGGTGATGGTCAAACTTAAGATTCTCGAAGTCGTAACTCCCACCGACGTCTACGGCCACATCACATTCCTCAACCTTATTCTGGTCTCGAGTTCTAACAATCTTAATATTTGGGTAGATTGCTCTAAGTAGCATTGCAGCCAGTACATCATCCGCATGAAATTTTTTATCATGAACGGCTAAAGTCTTTAAGTCTAGGCCACGGTTTGCATATCTTAAGTTTAAACGGGGCTTGTTGATTAACATGTATTTAATTCTAGCAGATAAAAATTCCCCTTTGTTTTATTCCCCAAGCTTCACTGTATGTTAAACTTAAGCTTAATAAGTTAAATTCAAGGTTTAGACTAAAACATAAAAAATGAGTTCATTGGGTAGTTCAGTTGGGAATGAAGCTCGCGACAAAGCTCGCTTTCGAGAAGCGGATGAAGTCGCGACTATTCGCCGTGCTCAACTCCTACGCTACGAGTATCTAGACACTCAAAACTATAGCCTACCCAATGGTCCAATTTTTGACATTATCTCGGTTCAAGAGATGTATAAAGATTATTTCACGATACTCTCTGCAGACGTGGGTACCTATGTTTTTGCAATTACTAATCGTACTCCACAAAGCTTAATTTCAAGCTTAAAGTCCCGTTTCCAAGACCATCGGATTATTATTAAGATGACTTCTGAATCTGGCTGGAGAGACATTATGAAGATCTATGATCCGCCAAAGGTTGTTCAGTATCAAGATATTGATATATCTAGCTATGGCTCAAGTAGCAACCTTGCTCAAGTAAGCAAAACTTTGGAAGATGTTCACAGCGATGACCTTCTTGGTTATATAATTGAACAAGCTTATAAGCTAGAGTCTTCAGATATTCATTTTGAAAATGCTCGAGATTTTGTACGTATTCGCTTCAGAATTGACGGAATGCTGCATGTTATTGCTGCCTTGACTCACCCAAAATATTATCAAGTCCAACAGAGTATTGCAGTAAGAGCTGGTATATCATCTAGTTCAAATGATGCCCAAACTTCTCATCTCTCTGAACGTGTCACAGGAACTGATGGTCAAGAAGAGGTTCTCAACATGCGTATTGAAACTGTTCCAACCGTTTATGGGCAAGACGCCGTGCTCCGTCTTTTCAACTTTGACATAGAACTCTTAAACTTAGATAACCTTGGGCTAGATGCTCGTGAAAGAGAGCCGATTGAAGAAGTCATTGCCCACCCCCACGGAATGGTACTTGTTGTTGGTCCAACTGGTTCGGGTAAAACTACAACTCTTTACTCAATCTTGATGCGCCTTAACACTCCAGAGCGCAAGCTGATGACTCTCGAAGACCCAGTAGAGTACGGTCTGGACGGAATGAGCCAGATACCTGTTGATACTCGTAATGGTGATAGCTTTGCTTCAAAGTTTCGTGCCGTGTTACGTCTAGACCCAGATGTGATTATGGTCGGTGAGATCCGTGATGAAGATACTGCTCACACCGCCCTGCAAGCTTCAATCACTGGGCACTTGGTACTTTCAACCTTCCATGCCAGCTCTGCTGCTGCAGCAATGAGTAGGATGCTAGGCATGGTCGGGCGTAACCCTATTTTTGCTTCGGCCGTAAAACTAATTGTTTCTCAACGTCTAGTGCGTAAGTTGGACCCTGCAACGCGGCAAGCTTATCAACCTGACCCTGCCACCATTAAACATTTTCAAGAAAACTTGAGCGACCTTCCCTCCGGTATCCAGGTACCCCAGGATTTAAATAGCTTTCAACTATTTAATCCGGGGAAGTCAGAAGAAAATCCCTTTGGTTACAAAGGTCGAACCTCAATCCTGGAAGAACTGACAATCGGAGAAGAAATTAGGGCCCTACTTGGGGCAGAAATTCTGCCAACTTCTCAGCAACTTGAAGAAGCTGCCAAAAGGGGAGGCATGATTACAATGTACCAAGCTGGTCTTCTGAAGTGTCTTTCTGGTGAGACAACCTTAGAAGAAATTAATCGTGTCATGTAAGCCTGCAGCCTACCTCCATCTTATATTCTAGGCTCATTTTAAGCTTACTTTAAGATCTATTAATAATAGATAGGTAATCTTAAGTAAAATTCAAGCGTAGAGATTGAAACAAGTGCAGCTAGCAATTCTCTAACACTTGATTTTTCTAGGCACAGTTATGGGCATCGACACAAAGCTCTACCAGACGGTTACTGTATCCCCACTCATTATCGTACCAAGCTACTATTTTGATCAGGTCACCTGCTACAACATCTGTTAAGTTTAAGTCGACAATTGCTGAATGGCTATTACCGATAAAATCACTAGAAACAAGCTCTTCATCACTGGTTGCTAAAATTCCTTGCCAGCGAGCCTCCTTGATAGCTTTTTCAAAGATTAAGTTTAACTTTTCTTTAGTAATCTTCTTTTCAGTAATCGCAGTTAGGTCTACAAGGCTAACAATCGGAGTCGGAACTCTAATGCTCAGTCCGTTGAATTCTCCAAGTTCTTCGGGCATTGCTTCCCCAACTGATGTCGCAGCTCCAGTCGAGGTTGGAATAATATTTTCTGCAGCTGCACGAGATTCACGGAGCTTCTTGTGGGGCGCATCTTGCAAATTCTGAGAGTTAGTATAGCTATGAATCGTGGTCATCATCGATTTCTTAATCCCTATCGTATCTTCCAGCACTCTTAAAAGTGGGGCAACGCAGTTCGTTGTGCAGCTACCATTAGAGATGACTTTATCTGTCTTTTTTAAATCTCCGTCATTGACTCCAAGTAGAATCGTCTTCACCCCAGTGCCTTTGCATGGGGCTGATATGACAACCTTTTTAGCCCCAGCTTTAATGTGCGCCTTAGACTTCTTATATTCAGTGAAGAAGCCTGTGCTTTCGACCACAACATCAACATCAAGTTTTTTCCATGGTAGGCGAGAAGGGTCTTTTTCACTTAAAATAGGTATTTTTATACCATCGACTGTAATGGAGTTATTGCCGGCCTCGATAGTCTGAAACCAGCCATAGTTATGATAAGTCGAATCATGCTTTAAAAGGTGGGCTAAAGTTTTAGCATCGCTTAAATCATTAATTGCCACAATCTCAACATCGCTACGCTTCCAGGCGATCTTAAATGCCGTTCTTCCAACCCTACCGAAACCATTAATCGCTATTTTGATTTTCATTTTCTCTAAAATCCCACCTTAAAGAATTATTTATGCTTAAGCTTAAAGTATATAGCTTAAGCAAGCTGCTTGCAAACTACACCCCCGCACCCGTCATCCTGAGCCCAGCCGAAGGATCTACCCAGAAAAAAAATAATTTCGTTGCATCTCTGCAATCTTAACTCCTCTTCCTAGTTACCAGTCTGCTACTGATCGAGAGCCTGGCTGTATTAGCTAAGAAGTTCAGGCTTTAAAATTTAAGCTTTGTATAGCCTTAACTAGGTTCTTTGAAGAGTGGTTACCTATTATTCCAGCGGTCGATACTTTCTTTAATAATTACTTTAGCGTCTTCAACGCCGCCCCATCCCAGAACTTTAGTCGTTCCAGGCTTGTTCAAATCTTTATAGTGGTTAAAATGGAATTCAACTTCCTTCTTCCATTGTTCACCAAGATCGTCGACAGATTCTAGCCTCTTATTTTCAGTACGATCGTCTCTAGCAACGCAGATTATTTTATAATCCATTTCACCATCGTCTTCAAAATTCAAAACTCCTAGAATCTTAGATTCAACCACTGTTCCAACTGGAATTGGCTCTACGCAAACTAACAAAGTATCGAGTGCATCACCATCTTCATCTAAGGTCTGCGGGATAAAACCGTAATTGGCAGGCTTAGGAAAAATACTTGGCTCAACGCGATCAACCTCAAAAAAACCACCCTTAAGATTATATTCCAACTTTAAAATGCTCCCTTGAGGAATCTCCACTACATTGTTAATTATTCCAGCTTCGAAATCTCCGGGTTCAATTACATCGTGAAAATTCATAGTAAATAGCTTTTATTTTTTTCTAATCTAATGATTATTATAACAGAAAGTTAGTTGGAGCCCATAGACTCCGCAACCCTCATAGCTCTGCCAAGAGATTCCAGCTCTCCAACTAAGGACAGCGTTTTTCTGACTTTTTTTGCTCCAAACATCCTAGTCATATTTCTAAGAGATGACCTAAAAGAGATTGCCGGGTTCAGGTTTGATGATCTCCGTATATTTATTCTCTCTATAGCAACTTCAATTTCCTTCTTCTCTGCAGAATCCGGTTCTAGTTTTGAGCTTCGCTCAAGGAGAGTTCTTTTCTCTTTACAAACATTATCGTCAAATAATTCCTGATCTTGACGCATTCTGACCGTATCTCTGCCAAGTTGATTCAGGCACTTCCTTAGAGCAAGGTCATCATCTAGTAGGCTTCGAATATCACTAAGCCTAGCCCGGACCTCTTCTATATTCCTAGGGGGCGGATTCCCTGCCTCACGCCCCATACTTGCTGATATGAACTCCATAAAGTCCTGGTAGTTTCTTTCTGCGGAATCTGAAATTCTTGGAGATTCAATTAAGGCCTCGTATGGGCCCTCAACGGCAAAAAAACTCAGTCTCCCGTAAGTGAAGGAGTTTTTTCCATCATCATCGGTCTCCATGGTCAATAGGGTGCCAATTGGAAGGCGCACTCCGTTCAAAACGGTTTCCACAGTGGTTAATACTGAATTCTCACCCTTAGACTTCTGCCATCCTATAGTCCTCCCCTCTGCTTGGATTGGGGAAAGGCTAAGCCTTTCTTCTATGAAGTATCCTTCTGCCCTACCGCACAGATCGGACACATCCTTCTTTTTGGAGCCGTTGTCTACTGACGACTTACTGTCTCCAGGCCTGGGTTGGAGTACTACCATCCCTTCCATTTCAGATTCATCTGGTGGGTAGTGTACATCCATATCCATTCTCGCTACATAGCTTAATCCAGTTGTTGGCGAAGTTCTGATAAGTTCCATGTAGTCTTCTTTACTGGGCACATCTGAGAGTTCGCTTGAAGGCTTGCTGTAAAAGTCGCGGTTTCTTTTTGGCTTGAAAAGGGCCTGCCTAGTGTTCTTCTGCCTAGAAGATACATCCAGCGCGCTGCTCATATAGGCAAAACCAGAGTTACCGAATTCAGATGTGCCAGCATTAAAACTTGATACTTCCAGCCCCATTTCTTCCACCCATCCATCCAGAAGGTTGGAAGCTCTATCCTTGCTTCCTCGAATCAAGTCCGGAACCCGTGCACGAAATAGCGCATAGCTACCTAGGTGAGTTTGAGTTGCACTCGGGGGCACTGAATTAGGCCTCTCATAAGATTGCCTATCAACTATTTCAGAAACAGGGTCTCTCAAATAGAGATGGGTTCCTTTCATTAAGCTTAAGTTTAGCTATTATCTGTCTGTATGTAAACTTAAGCAGTGAGTTCGCACTAGCGAGCCGCCCCAACTGTTAACGCACTATTTATTTTGGCTATCTTTTTGTTCAGTCACAGCTGGCTCTTCAACTTTAACTTCAGGTTTTGCAGGAAGAGTATTGACAGCATTTTTATCGAACTTAGTTGCCGGCTTTAGCCTGGCATTCTTACCGGCTCGTTCACGCATGTAAGTTAAGTAATTTCTTCTAACTTTTTGACGCCTTAGGACTTCAACACTTTCTACACTCGGGACGTTAAGCATAAAGCTTTTTTCAACCCAGACTCCACTGGCTAACCTTCGAACTAAGATAGAGTTGGCAACTCCACCTTTATTTCGAACTCGAATTACTAGACCTTCGAAATTCTGAATACGCTCTTTGCTACCTTCTTTAATTCTTTGGCCGACTTTAACGACGTCGCCAGTTCTGACATCAACAACAGCGTGTTTTTTATATTTGTTAGCGACAGCTAAAACTTTTTGATTCATCTTAAACTAATTAATCCTTTAATTTACTTTTTCTTTTTAACTTCGTTTCGTCCGAGATTTTTCTTAGTCTCTAAATACCAAGTTTTTCTCCTTAGCTTTGGATTGTACTTTAGAAGCCTAAGCTTTTCCTTAACTTCCGGACCTTTAGTTGTGTAATAGTGCCTAAGACCAGTTTCTTCACAAACTAGCCCAACGATCTTTCTCTTAGAAGTCTTCTTCCTCTTTGCTTTAACTGCCATTTTCTAAATCTCTAAATTTATTATCTTCCAAATTTTAACGTATAGGCTGTAATTATAACAGAAGTATCATTTAAACTTCTAGTTAAACTTAATTATATAATTTCTTGGAGCCGCCTATGAGGATTGAACTCATGACCTCATCCTTACCATGGATGCGCTCTACCACTGAGCTAAGGCGGCACAAACCTAAATCTAAGTCTTTAAATCACCCTTGATTATATCAAAGTTTTAAGCAGGGCTTTAATGGTGCTTTAGAGCACAGAAAAACTTATGACAATTACTTTTGTGGTGTTCGATAATGTAGACTCCAGCTAGAATTAGGAACCCCCCAAGAACTGTTGAAACGGCCAAGGTTTCTCCAAGTGCAAATACAGATATCAAAATCGCTATAAAAGTTTCTAAGTAGCCAAGAGCTCCAATTGTTGCCACGCCAATAAACCTGTAGGCCAAAGAGTTTAATGAGCGTGCTAAAAGCCCAACCACCAGTCCGGAAAAAACTACTGCACCCCAAAAATTACCATCGATTGTACTGCTGGGCATCCCTTCAACCAAAAATAGTGCCAGACACACCATAGCTACAATAAAAGAGCTAATTGCGACTACAGATGCAATTGGCACACCCTCCTCATTTGCTTTACGCATCGAAATAACTGCCAGCGGAAAGCTAAAGACATTAATTAAAGAAAGTAACGTTGCCATTGGGTAAAAATCAAAACCACCTTGCTGTTTTAGAGCAATTGGCAGAAGTACTATTAAGGTTGCTCCAATTGCAGAAACCATGATTCCCGCCATCGCTTTTTTAGTAATTTTTTCTTTAACCAGCTTGGCAGAATAAATAATTAGCACTACAGGCGTTAAGAGTGTCACAACAGAGACATAGCTTGCTTCACTGAGCCGAATGGCATCGACGTAGGTCACGGTTGCAGTTGCCAGAAAAAAGCCAGCAGCAACAGAAAGACTAAGACCGCGCTTGTTTAACTTTTTAAAATTCTTAACTAAAAATGGCAAAACTGCCAAAAAAATCATGAAGTGTCTGGTCAGGTTGAAAAAGTTAGGGTCAACACTGTTGACCGTAAATTTGAGTACGGCCGAATTCGGTGCAGCAATAACTGCACTTAAAAGTGCGAGCAAGAACCATTTATAACTTCGGGGCTTTTTCATATCAGTTTTTATTTTGAGAGTCCTGTAGGGCTTTTCTGACTACTCGCGATCCTAATACCTCAAGTCTACACCGCTTGAGGTTATTTCTCAAGTTAACCCAAACTTAGACTTGTTTTTTTAAAAATAAAAGCTTATGCTTAAGTTTAAGTTCGCTAAATATTTGCCGAGCACTAAACATCTTGGCAACAAAAATAGCAGCAAAAAGGGGAACTCCAAAGTAGGCAATTCTCTAAAAACAAAAATAACAAAAAACTGGCAACGAGTTTTTCCAATTCCTTAAATTAGGATCTTGGATATTTCACCGCCACATCTTCAAAGATATTATTATGAGCACAAGCTTTCAAGTGATCTTTCTCTTAAAATCCTTCTTCGGCTGGTAGGTAAAGAAAGCTATTTTTAAGAGCCCGTCGTCTCATCTGTAGGCCTAGGTGCTTTAGCAGCTTCACCCGTTCTCAGCTCTTTTTTCTAAAATAAGCTGCATCCATTGCGGCAATAGCTAAAACCGTAGGTTCAGTGAAGCCCCTACTTCGGCTACATCTCTGGGATCACCAAAGGGAAGGCCATGTCCAGATCTAGTTTCAGGATCTCTATTTTTTCTATTATTCTGCATACTATTTTCTGTCATATAACCTTTAGCATTATTTTTAATAGGGGCCCGTAATTAATCTTTATGCTTGTGCTATGCATTATATGCATGATAAGAATAAAACTAATTACATTATATTAAATTAAATAAAAAAATCACTAATGAATACGTTGGTGATGTTCGCAGAATATTGAGACATAAAACATGCCCTTGCTTAATAGGACTTTAAACTTAGCAAAAAAATTAAGTCTGTATATTTTTATTGCAGTAATTGCAGCAATTCTTTCAGCCAGACCAGCTCTAGCCGAGGGTGGCTATACCTGGACGAAGCAAAATGATATTGGGCAGGCAAACTGGAAGGCTGTTGCTTCTAGCGCTGATGGGAGCCGTCTTGCCGCATTAGATTTTTATGAGGATGTAAATTCACGCTATGTTTACACTTCAAGCGACTATGGAGTAACCTGGGTTCAAAATGCTGCTAGTGCAGTTAATGGTGTTTGGAGTACCTGGGCCTCTATAGACTCCAGCGCTGACGGTAGCCATCTTATTGCTAGTACTGCAGATAGCATGATGGGTGGGTCTATATATACCTCTGAAGACTACGGAGTAACTTGGACATATCAGCCGGGAGCAGGCAATCACGTATTTTATTCAGTCACTTCCAGTGCAGACGGGAGCAAGCTGGCTGCTGCCGCTGGCCAAAATAACTTTATATACACCTCCACCGACTATGGAGTAGCCTGGACTGCAAGACTCGACGACACTGATCGTCATTGGTCCTCCATCACTTCAAGTGCCGATGGAACAAAGCTTGCTGCCGTAAATCGGTCCACTAAGATCGGTCAAGGAAACTACACGAATGGTGATCACATCTACACCTCCACAGACTCCGGCGTAACCTGGACTGAACAGCAGGGCACTCCATTGTTGAAGTGGTCCTCCATCACTTCAAGTGCCGATGGAACAAAGCTTGCTGCCACTGACGGTTACAGCACAAGTAATGGGGGCTACCTCTACACCTCCACAGACTCCGGCGTCACCTGGATCGAGCAAACTGCAATAGCTATCGAAACTTGGCAGTCTATTGCCTCAAACGCTGATGGCAGCAGGTTAATCGTTGCTGGAGCCGGTGAAGATTTTGACCAAGAAGGTACCATACAAACCGCCTTCAACCCCTCTCTAGTACCAACTGATCCCGACCCAGAAAACCCTCCCATCACGACTACAACCCCCACGGAAGAGCCTCCTGAAGAAGCCACTACTCCTACAACACCAATAAGTATGGTTGGAGACCTTCTTGCCGCAACTGGTGCAAACACTTTAATCCTTCTCGCTCTATCCTCTATTCTCACAGTAAGCGGAATAGCTTGGGCCGTCTGGGAGGAGAGAGAGCTAGCTAAAGATGGTGCAGGCTAGAAGAGGGTTAGCCTTATTCCTCGCAAAAGAAGTTGGAGTTGCTTAACCAAAGTCCTCTGCTCGCTATTTTTACATGAGATCAGAGAAGAAATGGCTTGATGGAGGATACTTTTAGCTGTTCCCTACAGAGAGTATTTGAATAATAATGGGAGAGCAGAGACTCACACTGGGAGTATGTACTCCAATATTGAAGCGTAGTCATGTTCAGTCATATCGAAGATCCTATATGGTATCCTAGATTGTTCCAGTAATTCTATCTGTCTCTTCTGCTGTTTAATATAGTAGCCTGCGATCTCATCAAAGTCTTTACCCTTAGTAACTAGATACTCTTTCCATGACGGGTCTCTATGTTCAGAAGCTTGTTTAACTCTATCTGCAATAGCACTCTCTTGTACTTTAAGGAATATAATTTCAGAAGAATGTGTTAGTAGTTGCTCTTCGATATTTGCATAATCCTCAATATTACTATTGGTCCTAAATGCATGCGTAAGATGCAGTCTGTCAAAGATTACTAGACTATATTCTTTGCCGTAAACCTCTGAGAGTAGACGGTTTAGGTACTCAAGGCTCACTTTTAAGTCTGTATTATCCAAGATAGCCATAAGGCTTTGCTCTTCAGGGACAACTTTTAACAAAGCCACCTCCTTTACCGCATCTTCAACCTTATTAATAATTGTGGACTTACCACTAGTTGCTATACCTTCAAGAATAATTGTCTTCATATCAATAACTACAGCAAACACTCCTTGCAGGAGTGCAAAGGGATCAACTGGTCTAACGGTGTTGGTGCGGGTACCGGGACTCTAACCCGGGACCTCTTCCTTGGCAAGGAAGCGCTCTAACAACTGAGCTACACCCGCATAACTTACAAAGTTAGAGTATAGCTTATAATAGCGTAGACCTTCAAGATTCCATTCCAAGTCTCCATTTCGGTTTTCATCCCTATTCCCATTCTTGTTTCCAAAATAAACTTAAACTTAATCCTAAAATAAGGTACAATTTATAGTCAAAGGTTCATGATCTACGGTGGACTCTAAAAGATAGGATTAATTATATAAAAATGATTCCATTCTACAGCTTAAGTTTAATAGACTTTATTGCCAGGGCTGGTGGCGGAGGTTCCGGTGGCGGAGGTAGCTTCAGCGGAGGCGGAGGTTCCAGCTCAGGTAGTGGCGGTGGTGGCGGAGGTGGAGTCATTGCTATCGCTGCAGTCGGCTTCGTCCCAATGTATGCTCTTGGCAAATTGCTCAGTAAAAAATTAAACCTAAGCTTGGCTAATTTAATAATTTGGCCAGTCTGCCTTTTTTATTCCGTAATCCTGATAGCGATATTTGGCGGCTGGGGTGTCTTAATGGCACTCGGCACAATTCCAGGGGCAGTAACTGGAGTTTTCAACTTGGATTCAAAAGCCTTGAAAATGTCTAAAAAGACCAAGGCAGACCTACTTTCCGCTGAACAAAAAGATTCAAGTTGGAATGAAGAGTCTCTCAAAAAGTACGCCGAGGAGGTCTTCCTAGGCTACCAAGCAAGCTGGTCTAAAAACAATTTACAACCAATAAAGTCAAATTTAACTCTAGAATACTATACCCATGCAAGCTTAATGACGGAGGCACTTATACTAGCCAAGAGAAAGAATTTAGTAGCTGACCCAAAAATATTAAGTTTAGAAATTGTTCGAGTTAATGATGTCGAAGGAAAAGAAGGCGACTCGTACGTGGTTGCGATCAACGCTCAGGCTAAAGATGAGCTGATAGATTCCAGCAGCGATGAGGTCTTATTTAGGGATAACAGCTCCTTCGTCGAGTACTGGAACTTTGAACGTCAGAATGCGGTCTGGCTGCTTTCTGGGGTCTATCAAGCTACCCAAAGCGCAGCCCAAGCTAACCAGTCATTAAAAAGTTTTGCAACCTCTAATGGATTATTTTATAGTGCAGACTGGGGATGGCTATTGTTGCCAACCAGAGGCCAACTCTTTGGTAAAGCTAATTTTGGTGCCTCAGATATTAATAATCACGTTATTGGAAATTATAGCGGCTTGAGTGGTCAGATCTTAATCCAAATCTATAATTACATTCCGGTAAAAACTGATAAAGAGGGCTCCAATAAAAATTACTTAGTTACTCAGGCATATTTACCAAAAAGCTATGGCAATATTCTAGTTCGTCAAAAACGTAAAACAAAGCTTTTCAATAAACCAAAAGATCTAACCCAAGTTGAAATGGAATGGGATCAGTTTAATGACGTTTACGAGGTCTGGGCAACAGACCCTGAACTCGCCACCAGTTTTGAACTCCTTAACCCGAAGTTTATGGAGGTCCTCCAGCAGCTCCCATTCGAGGTCAACATTGAGGTTGTCGATAATGTTCTTTATCTATATTCTGCGGATAAAAAGCTGATAAGTGCAGATAATTACTTCACAATGCTTAAGGTTCTTTACGAGGCGTTTAAACAGATGAAAATGTAGTATAATCTGAGCCAGAGGAATTCAAATATTCCTAAAACCAAAACAGAAGTTAAGTTAAAAAATTAAGCAAAGGATATTTTTATGATCATTTTAATCATCGTTGGAGTAATCGTTCTAGTACTATTAATGTTCTTGGGCGGAACTTATAACTCTCTAGTTAGAAATAGAGTCAAAGCAGAAGAATCTTGGAGTGGAATCACAGTTCAACTTAAGCGCAGGCTAGACCTCATCCCAAACCTTGTAAAAACTGTCAAAGCTTACGCTAAGCATGAATCTGAAACTCTAGAGAAAGTTGTTGCCCAAAGAGCAGCTGGAATTCAAGGTGGACAGACTTCTCCTGCAGATGCTGCCAAAACTGAAAATATGCTTTCTGGCGCTCTAAAAAGTATTTTTGCAGTTGCTGAAAGCTATCCAGACCTTAAGGCAAATCAAAACTTTTTAGAACTCCAAGCAGAATTAACTGACACTGAAGATAAAATCCAAGCTGCCAGGAGGTTCTACAATAGCGCTGTAACTAAGCTTAATACTAAAATTGAGAGCTTCCCAAGCAATTTTGTCGCTAGCATGTTTAAGTTTAAAAAACGTGAGTTCTTTGATGTTGATGAATCTGAAAAAGCTACTGCTGAAAAGCCAGTTAGCGTAGACCTCTAAACTTAAGATCAATTCTTAAACTTAAAATCCCGCCTCTTCAGGTGGGATTTTATTATTTAACTTTAATCTTTTGAGATTGCCGTCTCTACTACGACGCCACCAACCTCGTCTGCATGTGCATGTATTTGAGGTGGCAGTTCAGCCTCGCCCACCTCTGGAACAGGACTTCTGGGAGTCTGCGCTGGTCCTCTATCTGGCGGATGAGATCCTGGTCCAGTCATTTCTGAAAGGTAGCCTATATCAATTTCGCGAGCACCAAAGTTTCCCAAGTCTACGATCATATTTGTGGCCGTTAACTTCTATTAAATTGTGGTGGCGCCACCTGGACTTGAACCAGGGACACAAGGCTCTTCAAGCCTCTGCTCTACCAACTGAGCTATAGCGCCGCGTCGTCTAACTCCTCAAATTATATCAAAAAGCTGTGTTAAAATTAAACTTAATGATTGCACTCTTAACTGGCGAGATAATTAAAAAAGATTTAGATTCTATAGTCCTTCTTAATGCTGGAATTGGTTACCGCATTTTTACAACTCAGCGGGAATCTTCCAACTTAAATTTAAATTCTGAAGCCAAGCTTTGGATTCATGAAAACATCAAAGAAGACAGGCATGATTTATTTGGATTTTCGAACATCGAAGAGCTCGAACTTTTTGAAAAAATCCTAAGCGTCAATGGGGCTGGGCCAAAAGCATCTCTAGCAGTTTTAAACATCGGCCCAATTACAGAACTTAAATCTGCTTTAATTTCTTCTAATGCTAAATATATTCAGCAGGCCAGTGGGGTCGGCAAAAAACTTGCTGAACGTTTAATTTTGGAACTCAGTGGAAAGCTTAGCCAAACTGCGCTGGAACCAGATTCTGGCAATCTTAAGTTTAATGAAGACGATGAAGCCTTCCAGGCGCTCGTTTCGCTCGGCTACAGCCCAAAGGATGCCTCTAAGGCGTTAGATAAGGTTGATTCCAGCCTAACTACTCAAGAACGCCTCAAGCTCGCTCTGCAAGGCTAAGACAAGCCTTAAGCAGCAGGAAATTGGTCAAAAAACTCTTCAGTTTGTTCTAGAATCTGCGCTCTCGCTGCTGCACAGTCTCTTGGGCCATCAACCCTGATCGGATAAATAGTTAAGCCGTGGATAGTTGGATCGTCGGCAGCACCATCAAATCTTCTAACTTGCATATTGAGGTTAGAAGCAGAAAAGTCTCTTCCGAATCCAGCTGCCTGCATTTGTCCTACAGAAATCCGATCTGTGAATACGGCAAGGTCAGTTCTTGGGCCTTCAATTTTTTTGGCGGGGTCTAAAATCACTGCAGTTGGCTCAAGAGAGGGTCGAAAAACAGTAGCTCTTCTTATAAAGTTGGCAAAAACTTCTGCCCTTGCTGGCGTTTCATTGCCTGTTCTTGCAGCGAAGCTAATTGGTCCGCCAAAGCTGCAGTAAGGAGGAAAAACAAGTTCTGAATCAAACTCTGATGTCCCTTCTTCCATGAAAAGGGTGACTAGCCTACCAAGAGTGTGTTGCTTACCCTCTGGATCACAAGCTGGGCTAAACTCACCGCCAAGAGCATCCATAAGTAGAGCTGTCCGCCTACGAGACTCCTGCACCGCTTTTAATCTCATGGCTTTAACTATACTTAATTTAATCATAAACGGTCAAGGTAATGTTAAACTTGATAACCTTTTAAGCGGCAGGGAATTGTTCAAAGTAGGTTTGCGGTTTTGAGATTGCAAATTTTCACTCTAAAGATTATATTTCTAGCCCCATATAGTCTAGCGTTAATTTCGGTATCTTCAAACTGTGGGAACAAGGTTGCTTATCCATTTCCGTCCATTGATTTGATGTAGGGAGGGCTGGAGTGGCTTATTAAGGCCATGGCTTTATGGAGTTCTTCAGGGCAAATTAAGCACGACCTGCTCGGCTATGGCTAACTTAAGTTGAAGCCATGTGCAGAGCTGTTCCATCGTCTACGATACTCCAAAATGGATCAAATAAGTATGCCCAACCGCTTTCACTAATTCTATCCCGACCAACTCTGTTCTTGCCTTTTCTCACGGATAGGACATCTCCCAAGCGTAGCAACCCTAGTATGGGTTCTTCTGGCTCACCGCCCTGTGGTTCAGTCAGTTGTTCTAAGAAGGCATTCACACATGCTCCAATGTATGACCCGTGCACAGTGGTATTTATCCCATTAGTTAAGGTTTTTATTTTACAGAGATCTCGCATCGAACAGATCTTACCACCTAAAACTCCAGGGGTCACAAAAGTATTATCCCTTGAAAAAAACTCTGTAAATTCTGTTGGAGTAGTAGTTTCACCGCCTGGCAAAACTAGAATTGGCAATGCAGACTCCCCGAGCCTAGTGAGCAGTGCATCTTTGTATGCAGCGTACTGTCCATCCTCGTCACCAAATGTTTTCTCATGATAATGAGGGTGTATAAAAATATCTGATTCCATGTGTATCATTATAACATAATACTAAAAGAATAGTCAATGTAACGTCACATTAAGTTCAGCGCATATCTAAATATATCACGTTGACGGAGCTCTATCCTCTCTAGAATTTTAAACTTAGCTTTTTGGTATAATTTCAAACTATATGAAACTTTATTCTTGGAATGTTAATGGAATACGCGCCGGCCTTAATAAAGGGACTTTACTTAAGTTTATTGAAGAACGCCAGCCAGACATTCTCTGCATTCAAGAAACTAAGGCCAACCAAGATCAGGTAGAAATTGACCTCCCAGACTACTTTGAAGTTTGGAATTCCGCCGAGCGTAAAGGACATTTTGGAACAGCAATCTTTTCTAAAAAAACTACAGCTGGGGAGCCTTTGAGCGTTAAGTTTAACTTTCCTCCAGAAATTACCCAAAAATACCCTGGTTTAAAAGATGCTTTTGGCGACACCAATGCCGAGGGGCGAGTCACAGTTGCTGAATTTCCAGATTATTTTGTAGCAACATCCTACACCCCAAACTCTAAAGGAGATCTCGAACGCTTAAGTTTAAGAAAAGATGCTTGGGATCCCGCTTTTTTAGACTATATGCTCCTACTTCAAAAAGAAAAACCAGTCTTATTTTCCGGAGATCTTAATGTTGCGCACCAAGAAATTGATTTAGCTCGCCCAAAAGATAATCGAACAAAACATGGCTTTACAGACGAAGAAAGAGCCGGCTTTGATGAAATAATTGCTGCTGGATTTGTAGATACTCTGCGCCACTTTTATCCTCAAAAAACAGAACTTTATACTTGGTGGACGCACTGGCAAAAAGCGCGTGAACGCAACGTCGGCTGGAGGATAGATTATTGGCTGGCTTCTAGTTCTTTAACGCCTAGAATCAAATCTGCCAAAATACACCCAGAGGTAATGGGCTCAGATCACTGCCCAACCTCCATCGAAATCAAAGATTAGTGCCTACGAACATCTTAACCACTAAACCTCAGGAGTAGCTTTTATAAAGCAGTAAACTCCAAAATGGTAAACTTAGTAGTTATGCACAAGTTCGATAGCGCTGGAGTAGCAGAAAAGCTCTCTTGGGAAAAACCTGAAAGAAAAGACCAAGCCGGAAGCTTAGTCGTTTTTGGTGGGGTTGGGCTTAAGCTCAAAGAGATTAACTCTATTTTTAGCTCTGCCAAAACTGCAGGAGCCAGTTCTGTAGTAATCTTAGTCCCCGAATCTCTAGCAAGAGGCTTTAAGCTTTCCGAAAGTATCTTAAATCCAGTTAGTTTTAACAGCCATTTTGGTTTAACGGATTCTGGGTTAAGGAAAGTTCGTGATGAGTTTGGCCTCGTAGATGCCCTAATTCTAGCCGACCTTGGCAGGAATTCTGAAACTCAATTTAAACTTCTAAACTTAATTAGCCATAGCTATAAGCCAGTCATTGTAACAAGTTTTGCTGCTGAACTTTTTTCCTCAGAGCTAGACCAACTATCAGCAAACCCCAATATTACTCTAATCTTAAATTTTCCACAGTTCCAAAAACTGTATAAAACTTTAACTTTAAAAACTGTTAATGAAAAAAATATTTATCCAGCTTTACCCCCACTTTCTACTCAAAGTTTAAAACTAAAGATTAAAGTTCTTGCAACTTTTCAGACTCGAGTTGCAGCAAATATAATTCTGGTAGAAGAGGGGCATGTTATCGCGACTTCTTCAAACAAAATAGATGGTCGATATCTAAGGTTGGATTTTGGTAAGGATATTGAAAGGCTCATCTCCAGACTTGCGCTTTGGCAGGTTTGGGCCCCCGGAGCACCTCTTTTGGAGCAGCTTTTTATGGCAAGTTCTAGCCGTAAGGATCTATAAGTCCTCAGTTCTATAGAGTTCAGCTTTTTTAGTCTTGATACTTCTTAGAAACGAAAAAGCTTCACCGTAGCTATTGTAATAGCGGTTGTTATCAATTCCAGTGTCAAGCATATTTTTTTTGTAAACAACTTTAGCGCTCGGAGAGTAGAGTGCAACGGCTGGCTGATCTTCTTTCCACCTCTTGACAAAACGTTCTAGGCGAGTTCTTCTCTCTCCGCCATCAACTTTAGTTCTGGTAATATCTAAATCAACATCACTTAGAACAGATTTATAGTTACTGAAGTTTAAGCCAGTGGAGCTTGCCGCACTACTTGACCAGTAGGTGTAGGGCTCTGTAGCATTCCCCATTGAAATGCCATAAAGTAGGATTCCATAATTTTTAGCAACCAAATAGCTTGCTTGTAACTCTCTGTCTGCTGCTTGGGTAACTTCAACATCCACACCAATTCTCTTCCAGGTTGATTGGAGTTCTTCGGCTACATTTTTATAGGTTTTGGAAATCCCCGTGACTAAGCTTAACCTTAATTTAGTGCCATCTTTATAGTAAAAACCATCTTCAGAATTCAATTGCCAGCCCGCTTCCATAATTAACTTTTTTGCGGTATTTTCATCTGGCTCAGTGGCCTCATCTCCAATACCCAAAACTGGAGAGTTCAAGGGTCTAGCGCCATCAGCTAACTCACTAATTTTAGATTTATCGATAACCTTAGAAAGAGCTACTCGAATTTTCTGATCACTCAAAATAGGGTCTTGATTATTAAAGAAACTAAAAACTCCTGAATTAAACTTTAAGTCTCTTTCTGCGTAGCTTGCACTAAGGCTATTCCCATTTCCACTATCTATATACATCGTCACTACATTTTTTTCCAGAGCTTCATTCAGTAACTCTGCATCTGCAAATTTTCTAATTACTAAATTACTCTGTGCACTATTACCATAGTATTTAGGATTTGTTACTAACGGAATTTGTTGGATTTTTCCAGATCCAGTTAAACCCAGGGTTTGGCTATCTCTGGACTTAATTTCTCCACCAACTTCGAGGGGCCCGCTACCTACCGGCAGCTGGTTGTAGTCGAGTCTCCCATACTCCTCTACTGGCAAGCTATCAAAAAGATGCTTTGGGGCGATCTTAACTTTTACGAGCAGGTCATCCAACGCTCCAATCGCTTTAGGAGTTTTTATTTCAAAGCTATGTTCACCTGTTGCGTTGATTTCAACTGAGCCTACAGAGTTCCTTAAATTACTCCCCACCCGACTATCTTTCAGGGAATTAAAAGTAAAAATGACATCTTCGACCCTAACCTCTTTGCCGTCATGCCAGGCTGCGCCGTCTCGTAGTTTAAGCTTAATAAGCTTACCTCCATCTTCAATCACGTAAGACTCTGCTAGATCTCCAATTAATTTTCCAGAAGAGTCATAACTTAACAAAGAGCTATATATCAGGCTTCCAACGGCAAGTTCTGTTGGGCTACTTAAGGTTAGAGGGTTTAAGTTTAAGTTTTCTTTAGGATCTCGAACCCCGAAAACTAGGTCACCCCCATTCTTAAAGCTTGGAAATCTCTCTGCTTTAAATATTCCCCAAAATGAAATAACTAGCAAAAGAATAATAAAAGCTAGTTTTATGCCAGAAGATGCTAGCAATCTTCTGGCAGCGATCCTTTTAAGTGGGTTGCCTTTTGGGGTGAGGTGTTTTTGGGTGTGCTTTACGCTTTTTCTATGAACTGTCCTTTGCGCAGAGCGAACCTTTTTTTTAAGATCAAGTCTCTCTATTGATTTTAGTTGGCCCATCTCAGACCTTCTGTCGAATTCTTTCAGATTCTTCTTTTTTACCTTCTTTTTAGACTTTTGAGTATCCATAGTTTGAGTAATTTAGCTCATACCTAAAAGTGGCTTGAGCTTTTCTTTTACGTTTAAGCTTAACATCATTTCTAAGCATATTTTATACACCAATGGAAAAAGATCGAGCCGAATGAACTTTAAACGAAGAATTTGAAGCAGATGGTTTGAGACATACCCCAAACTCACAGGTTCTAGAGTTTAGCCAAGTAAAATGCTCATCACGATACTCCCAACAAAAACTGTTGCAGCGACTATCGTGATTGAAAATAAGTTCTTTTCTACGCCTCTTCTTTGAGTGTAGAGTTCGCCAGACCCACCAAAGCCAGCTCCAAGACTAGCCCCCCTAGTCTGGATCAACACCAGAACTACCATAATTACAGCACTTGAGACTAGAACAGTCTGAAAAATATTCATATTACTTTAAGTTTAACATAGTTTTAGCCGGTATTCAGACTCTACTCAGAAGTTTTGAACGTTTTTCCTTCCAGCTTTCTGCCCATGCCAGTCTTTCCACAGCTAAAACACCGAAACCCATTTTTCTGGCAAGAAGCACATACAACCTGTAGCATATTACATTTTACGAACGAGCAGTTTGTTTGCTCACTGGTCTTTCGACCGCATGACCCGCATTCTGCAAGATCTTGCTTTTTCTCGCCAGTACCGAAGTCGAGCTTCATTCGATTATCAAATGTAAAGCATTTACCATCCCAGAAGCCGTCTTCGCCATACTTCTGCCCATACTTTACAATTCCACCTTCTAGGTGATAAACCTCTGCAAAACCCTGGTCCTTCATGTAGGCACTTAAATATTCACAGCGCACATCACCAGTACAGTAAGTTAGCACTGGCTTATCTTTAGGTACCTTTTTCAGGTGGTCTTTAATCTCTTTAAAGGCATTTATTTTTGGGACAATTAAGTTTTTGCTGCCGGACTTAAAGGCCCCGATTTCACTTTCATAAACATTTCTGGCGTCTAAGATCGTTACGTCGGGATTTTTCTCTAAGTAGCGGTGCCAGGCAGTCGGGCTTAAACCCTTACTTTTGTTAAAGACATCAAACTCTCTTTCTGGATCAAGTGTGACAAGCTCATTTCTAACTTTTACGCTTAGCTTTGGGAAGTCGTCTCCGGTTCCTTCGCTCCACTTGTAGCTTATTTTCTTAAACTTAGAGTGCCTGTTCATTTTCTTGACGTAGGCTTTGCAGCCCACCATGCTGCCACCGAGAGTTCCGTTAATTCCGTGCTTTGCGATAATAATCCGTCCCTTTAAACCTAAGTTCTCACAAAGCTGTTTTTGCCAAAACATCACACTTTCCGGGTCTTCAACGACTACAAATTTATAAAAAAGTAAAACCTTATATTCCATAGTTTTATAATTATATATTAATCATAATTTTTATCCACAACCTTAAGGGCCAATGCACCATTCATTTATGCCTGCTATAATTAGCGCAAATGAGAGCAGTCATCAGGATTAAGTTTGAAGATGGGAGTATTTCTGAACCTAGGCAAGCCTTAGAAAACTTTTTAAGGCTCGAGGGCTTTAACCTCGTAGACCTAAAAGCAGACCAAGAATGGCTTGATGACCCTAGACAAATTTTAGTTAAAGATAAAATTGAAAGTTTTGTGGGCTCCATGGCCAAGCCAGAAGAACGTGGTCTCAAAATAATGGACTACATATTTTCCGGAAGCGGCACCGAAGGTATCGTTGCGTCTCGCAATCAAGATGAATTAGTTTTAATAATCTATAAACATAATTTAGAAAAACTAAAAGATTTCTCCAAGGCTATCGTAGGGTCAATGGTTGAAAATTTTAATAACTTCTATAGAAAAAATAGGTTCTCAGTTACCAAATATCTGGAACAGATTATCATCTCAGATATTGAAATTCGTGAAGACGGCCGTCAGAGTAGCATTATTACCGGTAGAATTGTGACTAGCAGAAGAGGCAAAAGACGCCGGGTGCATTTGGACCGTAAATTTGAATTCTACTTAGCTAGGATTTTAATTTTCTTAACTCTTTTGGCACTTTCCTTATCATTTTATGCCAACTTCAAATATGGCTTCAAAGTTGAGGAATTAAACACTCAAACAGAATACTGGGTAAAGTTTGCCGAGCGGATTACTGGTCCACTAATTGTCACCTCTAGCGTCCTTTGGTTTAATTTATGGTCCTACAAACTAAAAACAATGACAAGCAGAATCATTATCGATTGGCAGTAAATAGCTAGGCGAGGTCCTTTTGTGATAAAATACTAACCTATGTCAAAAAGAACATTTCAACCAAAGAAAAAAAAAGCTCAGCGTAAGTTCGGTTTTAGAAAAAGAATGTCTAGCGCAGGAGGTAGGGCGGTTATTAAAGCTCGCAGACTTAAGGGCCGAAAAAAGCTCAGCTACTAAGCCTCAGAAACCAGTATCTTCTCTCCAAAATCAAGAATTGACCTTATATTTTTAAGGATAGCTTCTTGATGAACCAGCAGGCGGTACTGTACTCTTAAGCCTATGATTCAAAAAAGGTATCGTTTTACAAGTTGGGACGGCTTCATCAGGATAGTTTTAAGAAAAGGCCCCTCATTTAGGTCAGACTTTTTAAGCCTAAGGACTTTGCCTTCTAACCATAGCCATCTGAGTTCGCGCTACACAAAGTTGATCAGCACTCACCCCAAGCTTAATAAGGGGATGTCTCCAGCTCCGAAGTTTGCTGTGGTGGTAAGCAAGAAAGTCTCCAAAAGTGCAGTGACTAGAAACAGAATCCGTCGCCGAATCTATGAATGGCTCCGCTTAAACTTAAGTCAACTTGATCAAGAGCAGCTTACGGTCATCTTTGTTCACAATGAAATCCTTGCTAAAATGCCATATTTATCATTAGTTGAGCAACTTGAAAAGACTTTTAAAAAAGCAAGCTTACTCAAAGAGGTTCCTTAGCGGCATATCCTGGAAAAAACCTTACTAGTTGTGTAATAATCATAAGCTATAAAAGCTATTGATAACCTCTTTAGGTCTAAGAAATTGAATTCATAAATCCAGTTCTTTTATAAGATAAAGCTAAACTTAACCTTAGATAATGAAGCCAAATCCCAATAACTCCCAGAACAACTCACAGCCCACCGGCTTAGGTACTCTAAAAAATGTTGTTAAGCAAAACAAGAGAAGACCCAGTGATATAGATGCTTACCTTTCCGACCACGATGCAGAGTTTGATAAGGCCGTAAAAGATAAATCTTCGGCTCATAGTACGCAGAACCTGCTAAAGTTTGCTGAAATTAGAGATGGCTTAGTTATTATGAATGATGGTAGCTTCCGCGCTGTGGTAGAGGCTAAGTCGATCAATTACGACCTCATGAGCCTTCAAGAGCAGGAAAATGTAGAGTACGCCTATCAAGGATTCTTGAACTCACTCTATTTCACAGTCCAAATTGTAATTCGCTCTCGAAAAATAGATATGGGTCCTTATTTGGAAAAGCTTTCCAAGATCCGAGGGGAAACAGACAACATGCTTCTTGGGCTTTTAATGGAGGATTATATATATTACATTTCAGACCTTGTCTCTCAAACCAATATTATGAGTAAAAAGTTTTACGTAGTTGTCCCTTTAATTCCTGGAGTCGACGATAAAACCAAGGAAGCCAACGTAACAAAAAAATCAATTCTTGGGCTCTTCAAGAAAAATGATTCTGGACCAGTAAGAATGAATGAAGAGGAACTCGAAAGGTCTAAGATTGAGCTTCGCAACAGGGTGCAGAGTGTTGTGAATGGTCTCTTACAAATGGGAGTCATCGCCACTCCGCTCAGCACGTCAGAGCTAATTGAAGTTTTTTATAATTATTACAATCCAGACACCGCTACTCGCCAGACACTGATAGATATTGACAGCCTTAGCAGCCCAATTGTCTCTAAGGGTATTGGAGCTGCAACGGACGCTAAGCTTGAAAAAGCTTCGGGAGAAGTTTTATAAACTTACATATGGCATTCAACTCTAAGCAAAAGAATTCTCAGGATACAATTAGTATTACTGAACAGCAGCGCCTCCGCGAACAACAAGAGGTCGAAACAGCCTTTCTAAAAGGTATTACTGAACTCCGTGATTTTGTTGCACCAAGTAGCCTTGAGTTTTCCTCATCTGAGTTCAAATTAGGCACTTTTTATGCTAGAACACTCTATGTTTTTGGGTATCCCCGACAGATATTTACTGGGTGGCTCTCACCAATCATCAACCTAGACGAAGAGCTTGATGTCAGCATGTTTATCTACCCAGTCGCCTCGCAAATAGTGCTAGAGAATCTTAGAAAAAAAGTAACTCAACTTGAGGCTGGCTTAATGATTGATGCTGAAAAGGGCAGGACGCGTGATCCGGGCAAACAGGCTGCAATCGCTGACGCTGAAGAACTTCGTGATAGACTGCAGGTTGGTGAAGAGCGCTTCTTCCGTTTTGGCCTTTATTTAACCATCTATTCTAAAAGCTTGGAAGAACTTGACTTCGTACAACATAAGCTTGAAACAATTCTTGGTCAACAATTGGTCTATTCGAAAATTGCCAGTTCCCAAATGGAGTCCGGTTTTAACTCCACGCTTCCGCAAAATACAGATGACCTGCAGATTAGAAGAAATATGAATACCGGCGCATTAAGTACCAGCTTTCCTTTTACATCTTCAGACCTAACCCAAGAGAACGGTATCCTTTATGGCATAAATATGCATAATAATGGTCTGGTTATCTTCGATCGCTTTCGGCTTGAAAATGCTAATATGGTCGTTTTTGCTAAATCTGGAGCTGGTAAGTCTTTCGCGGTGAAGCTTGAAGCGTTAAGAAGCATGATGATGGGTACAGAGGTGGTTATTCTAGACCCAGAAAATGAATACCAAAAGCTTGCCGAAGCTGTTGGGGGGGCATATATTCGCTTAAGTTTATCCTCTACAACCAGGATTAACCCCTTCGACCTCCCGCGAGTAATCGATGTGGAAGAGGCTGACAACGCCCTTCGCGCCAACTTAATAATGCTTCACGGCCTCTTCCGCTTAATGATGCAGGGCCAAATGAATCCTGTAATGGAAGCCGATTTAGACCAGGCATTGATTGATACCTATTCCAGAGCGGGAATCACTGCTGATCCGCTAACTCACCAGTCCCGGCCTCCAGTCATTGGTGACCTTTATGAAACCCTCGCCCACATGCAAGGAACAGGCCCCGCGATGGCACAAATGATTCGTAAGTATATTACTGGTACCTTTGCAGGAATTTTTTCCCAACAAAGCAATATTGATATAGATAATAACCTGGTCGTCTTTAATATTCGAGATCTAGAAGAAGAACTTCGCCCAGTCGGAATGTATATTGTTTTAAACCATATCTGGAACAAGACTAAGAGTGATAGGGTGCGTCGAAACTTAATTATTGATGAAGCATGGCAACTTTTAAAGTATAAAGATTCTTCAGACTTTATGTTTTCTCTCGCTAAGCGTGCTCGTAAATATTACCTAGGCCTAACGACTATTACTCAGGATGTTGAAGACATGATGACGGATAAAGCCGGCAGAGCAATTGTTTCAAACTCTTCGATGCAACTTTTGATGAAGCAATCTACATCGGCAGTGGATATATTGCAGCAAGTATTTAAACTTACTAGCGAAGAAAAAAAGCGCTTAACACAGTTCCCAGTTGGGCAAGGTCTTCTCTTCGCGGGTTCAAATCATGTACAAATCCAAATTCGAGCTAGTGACACAGAGACTGAAATTATCACTACTGACCCCGCCCAGCTTTTAAAAGCCAATGAGGTAACTTCTATCGCAGATGCCTCATACAATCTACAGGCTCAGAATCCTGAACAGCGTTATGAGGCAGTAAACAGTAACGTTACCACAACCCCTAGCCCTCCAGTCGCTAATTAAAATGCTTACTAATTGATGCTAAACTTAAGCTAAATGAAAAACTATGCCAACTAAGTTAAAACCACAAAGCGGCTCTAGCTCAAAAGCTAACAGGAATGCCCCTGGGATGAAGCCACGTAATTCTTCAGGTCCATCACGCCCCAGCACAGGCTTCGAGCCATCAAAGACAAGAGACGAGGCCAGAGGTAATCATGCTACTGCTGCCGAACCATCGAACTACATTGGAGACTTGGAGAAGATCCTCGATCAGGAGGGTGTTGCCAAGGGGGATCCAGCGGAAAAAGCTCACCAAGAACGACTCACTCAAAATGACTCGATTGATCAAGACTCAGAATCAGGTTCTGGTCCTGTAAACGATTTTTATAACAGCAAGTTTGGAGTTGGAGAAAATAATTCAAATTTAGCAGAGGGAAACGATCAACCTTCGGGCCCAACCCGAACCTCTGGAAAATTTGTGCCTACGCTCGGCAAACCCTCTAAATCTGAATCGTCAGAGCCTGCTCCTTATAAAATTCTAGGGGGTGACCCAGGTAGAGAAAAAGAATCTCTAGGCTCACTTATAAACCAGGATCGGGCCGATAGAGAGTCCAGACTAAATCTAGCTAAAAAAAGTGCCCAAGAAAAGAAGGTTCGCAAGTTTAACTTAGTTGGCAAAGGCAAAAAAAGGCTTAAAGCGGCGCTCCTCGGGGTATTGATAACTGCAGTAATTTCAGTTCCAGTAGGTATTATCTTAGCTATACCGCATGCCATTCAAAACTGGATTGAAAATAGAGCTGGAGAACTCGGTGAGCGAGCAATGGATAAGATGGGTCAGCAGCTCCTCATGTCGTTTCTAAGAGACAGGGTCGCAATTGAAAGTTGTAAAGGGTATTACAGCTCTAGTACAAATGCAGTATCTGCTGTTGCATCTGCAACTGGGACTTCGCCATGTCGGGCTAGAATGGGCGAAAGACAAGGTCGCGTTAAGCAGCTTTTTGACGACTGGCAGTCTGCAAATATGGAAGACATCTTAGCTAAAAACGGTATAGAAGTGTCGTATAACGCTAATCCTGGTGACGGTGGTGACATTAATAAGCCATACAGCATTTCGGTTGCCGATGGAAAACCAGATCTCAGGTTGAGTGACGATATCTACGATCTAGACTGGGATATTGGCGATTCTCTCGGAAGGAGGCAGGCAAGCAAGAGGATAAGGTCTGCTATAAAACCTGCCATGAGGGAGGAGACGCGCATGTTCCAGTTTCTAAAACGCAGAAACATGAAGGCTGGTTTTTTAAGAAACCTAGGCTTGCCGGGCAGATTCTGGGGCCCAGATTCACTTGCCAAAAAGTTAGATGATAGGGACATCAGGATTAAGAACAGGCACACAAAATGGCGACACTATCTCACAAAGCATGTGATTGAGCTTGGTAATGGACGATTGGGAACAATTCTAGAAGTTATACTGGATGGCGATGCTTCCAAAATAAAGCCTTCTGAGCTTATCAAGCAAAATAAAATTCTTCGACTTGCTGCCGAAAAATTGGGCGATGAAGCTGTCGAGAAGATAATTGATAAATACTCTAAAAAATCTGCATCAGAGGTGGCCACCCAGATTGTTGCTGACCTTTTACAAAAACTCTTTAAGGAGGCTGGCGAATTTGCAGGAGAGCTTCTGGTCAAGGGCATACCAATAGTAGGTCAAATATTACTGGCTTTTGCAATTCTAGACTTAATGGATCTAGCAACTGACGGAAGTTTACAAAAATGGATCAGTACGACCAATGCTGCACAGTATATGGAGATCTCTAACCTTCTTGCCACTGAAACGAGTGAAGAGCTTCGATTTTGGGTGGATGCCCCTTCGGCAGTGGACATGAGGAGGAGCATGATAGATGGGCTTTCATCTAGTAGAATGTTTGTTAATACTGTCGGATATAAGTCAGTAAGTGGCAAAAAAGCCCCTGGCTACGGTTGTAAGCCTAAGGTCGACACCTCCACCCTGTTCTCTGCCGTAGGTGGTATATTTAACGGTGAAAATCCAGAGTCTTTAGAACGGACCGGTATGGCTGATGATCAGGATGTCTGTACTAATAACAGGGTAGACTATGACCCTCTTAGTCCCCTAAATGGCGTATTCGGATTCGTACAAGGCAATCCTACAGGAGTGGACCTTACTAATTATACCGATAAATGTATCTTAGAGGTTGTTGGGAACCCCTTCGGTGGCTCTGTACCTGCAAACCCAATCACTAGTTCAGGTATCTGCCCTACGGCACAAGAGGTGTTCCACAAGTCTAAAGATGCCGTAAGCTACATATCTGGTAAATTACTAGACCCAATCTCAGACTGGATATCAAATATATCTTTTGTTAAGAGCATGACGGACAATTTTATGACGTGGTTTAATAATGCCATCACTATATTTTTAACCGGCTCTAGTCTGGCAGGTGCTGAGTTGCTTACTGGTGGGTATGGAACTGATACTAAGTCTGGAGCAAGAATTTTTGACGCTGTTTCAGGTGGTAACCAGGTAACAAGCAATGCATTTGCTAAAGGCGCGGGTGATGGTGGTGGTCTTGGCGGGACAACTGTAACACCAACTCAAGCTGCGGAGATTAACAAGTCAATTGCCTCTGAGCGAAAAGAAGAACTTGCTAATGCATCAATCTACGACAGATTTTTTGACATAAGTAAGCCAGACACTCTTGCCTCAATCAGTATGGCGGCTACAGTCACAGACGGTGGAGTTGATAGTCTGATTAATCCAATGAAAAATATTGCTACAATTTTTGGTTCAGGACGCTCTTCTGCCTATGCGGCAGCAGAAACCAGGAATTGTTCTTTTGAAAACTCCGAAGGCCAAGCAGTTACCGAGCTTGGTGTAATTTGCTACACACATCCGGATGAGCTACTTGATGCACTGACAGAGGAAGAAATCGAACAATATGGTGATCCCGAATTTTGCAAGACATACAACGCAGAGCACGACGCAGCACTCAAAGCAAAGGAAGAAATTGGTGGTGGAGACGAAAAGGCGGTTCAAGATCCAGACGGTTCAGCAACTAACACCGAACCTAATTATTGTGAACTAGTCTGCACGACTACAGATACAATGGGTACTTTGTTTAGAAAGGATGATGAAATTTGTGGATTTAAAGATCAGCCTGCTGCTGCTGGGGGCGGAGCCACTACCACAGAAGACTACAACACTACTGACGTACCTTGTGCAGCCGGAACTACTGATGTCGGTGATGCCAAAGCATACAAAGATGAAAAACCTTACGATATTAAGCTCTGTTCCATACCTGGATTTGTCTCTACAGGTACGGAAGACGTAGATAGCGGCATAAATCTGGTCAGAGTCAACTCTACAATTTCTGAAGATACTCTAAAAATGTTCAATGATATGGTGGCTAGCGGGATGAACACGCCCACAGCCGTAAGTTCATTTAGGAGTATGGAGTTCCAGACCTCGCAGTATGGTGATGGCTCAAGCGGAGAGGTTGCCAAGCCTGGCACCTCCAACCATCAAATGGGTTACGCCATAGATTTTGCTCTTGGAGGGTGCAATCCAGGAGGTAAAGATAGGGTTGGCGCGAGCAGAGACAATTGTCAGACCAATAGCCCTCAGACTTCGCCACCCTGCAAAGATACAAACGGTACTGAAGTAGCGCCTATGAAAAATACGGGAACAGTTCAATACGACTATCTGACAGCAAATGCCTCCAACTACAAGTTTAATCAGCTTTGCTTTGAGGCTTGGCACTGGGAACACGAGCCTGCGCCAGTTACACGAACGACTGGCGGAGGAGGCTCAGGAGGGGGTTCAGGAGAATGTGCCGAGGGATTGACTAAGGTCGAGGATACCCAAACCTATGTTAAGGGCGCACCAACTGATTCAACAATATGTAGTTATGACAAGTTTCCATCTACCGGAAGTGAAGACGGTGGTGTAGCCAGATTTAGCGCCGATGTTTCAGCAAAAGTTAAAGAGATGGTCGATGCTGCAGCTGCAGGAGGAGTCCAACTCCAAGCTAGCAGTACCTTTAGGAGCAATGCTAAGCAGGAGCAGATTTACAACTGCTTTGCCAATAACGTATGCGAGCCTGGAGAGTCTTATCCTGATGCTGCAGAGCCGGGGTTCTCCAACCACCAGTCTGGCAGTGCCCTCGACTTTTCCAACGGTAGTGCTTCATGGAACTGGATGAAGTCAAATGCTGATGGCTATGGCTTTAAATGGTTTGGAGGCGGTGATCCTGTACATTGGTCAACAACCGGAGGATAAGCTTAAAATCTATGTTAACTAAATTAAACAAGAACAACCTCTTTTTAAGCATAATAATGCTATTGTTTATGGGTCCAACTGTCTTAGGTACTAGCACCTATGCAGCGACTGACTTCCAGAAAGAGGATGTTATTAAGAGGTCCCAGGACTATGACGGTGAAAGCCAGCCTTGCAGTAGTCCAGACCCAGCTACGACGCCTATAGCGCCATCTGGCGGAGCTGGTTCAGGTTCAGCAGCCTCCGGGGTTGTTGTAAATGGCTACAAAAGGGGTGACCCATTGGGTGGTATTGCAGATACGGGTTTCACCCAGGAAGAGGTAGATATGGCTAAAAACCATGTATTCGGCGTAAATAAAAGTAGCGTCAGCTTCTCTGGGTCTGGCGGTTTTTATGTTACTACTTATGGCCCGCCCTGGAGTTCACTACAGGGCTACGGAGTGACGTCTACTGGCCAGAGCTTAGAGGGCCCACTCGGACCAAGTGACCCTACCGGTAAACCAAGGTATGTAATTGCTGTAGACCCAAAGGTCATACCTTATGGTTCATTCGTTACTGTTCAGCCCAATGCTCTTGGCTGGAATGGTGCATTTCTAGCTGGAGATACTGGTGGAGCAATAGATGACAAGCATGTTGATGTCTACGACTGGACTGGAAATGCCCTAGTCGATGTTTTTTCCAACCGCGCTGGAACTGTTATGCCTTATACCGGTGATACCGGTGATGCCGGTGGGTTGCCACCGAGTGATGACACTTCCGCTGGAGCTTCTAACTGCTCACTCGATTCATTCATAGGCGGAGAGGTTACTTTAGTGGGCGATGAGGCTTTTCCCTTGGCTGTCAGCAAGGGACAAGTTAATGAAGGCGACCTAACTCAGGGTTCTTGTTTTGCTCACGGCTACAAGGCGTGCGATATTATGGTTGATGAGGGAGTACAGGTCGCTTCACTAAGGGGAGGGGTGGTAAAAAAGATAGGAAACGATAGGTGCGGTGGTAGGTCTATAAATATCTATAACCAACAACTAGACGAAATGATTACCTATATGCATCTAGGCGTAGGGAGTGAAAGGTTTGCCGTTGATGATACAGTTAATCCTGGCGATATTATTGGGCTTGTAGGAAGTTCTAGCGCCTCGGCATGTGATAGTGGTGCACACCTGCATATACAGGCTGTGAGAGGTAGTTCTAACCCTAGTTGTAGTAGAATAAGCCCATGTACTGGCGCAACTCTCGACACATATCTAGATATGACCAGTGTCTTGCAAGCACTCTATCAAAAGCTTCCAAGTTAAATTATTAAGTACTGGGAATAAAATATGTTTAAAGGATTGATAAAGCAAAATTGGGTAAAGATAGATCCTAAAAAAAAGATCTTACTTGTTATCGCAATATCTATTCTGGGGCTAGTCATCTTAAACCTTGGCTATGGTTTTCTAACCAAGGGATCTGTAGCGCTTCAGCTAGAGGCTCCTTCCGGTAGTACAGAAATTATAATTTCTGATTCTGAGGGTGATAAGTTTATTCCAGAGGGCAAGAATAGGAGAGCTGACGCAGTATACCCAGAGGTCTATAAGAGTGATAAAAGAGCATTTAAAGTAAAGCTTAAACCAGGCAAGTATCTTATTACCGCTAAAGTTGATTTTCAAAACGATAAGAGTCTTGGCGAAGGTATAGAAAAGTCTTCCAAGCTAAGCTCAGAGGCAATGGTGGAGGTCTCTGCAAGATCTTCTAAAGAAGTGAAATTAAACATTGACCCTCCGCCTAACTTAAAATCGATTGAAGCTACGGGAAAAACGGTAGACTTGAGCTTTAACAAAGGAGATCTATATTCTTTGTCGGAGTATGGTCAACTTCGTGCATATGATCTAGCTTCTGGTAAAGAAAAATGGGTTGCAAGAAATGAGTCCGCAAACTTAGCATCCTTAGTCGGAGCCTGTCATTTTTCGAATGGCACAACAGTTGCGTATCGTTCAGACGGAAAACTTTATAGTACGCCGAAGCAAGGAGTAGCTAAAGAGTTAGACATCGGCAGTATTATTAATGATGATATGCGAGCCAAGTACAGTTCTATAATTGAGAATTTCGCATTCAACGATCCAGCCTTTTTATGCACTGATGACTCATTACAAGTGTACAAGTACTTAAAGATAGATAAAGAGCTAAACCTAACTTTAACAAACTATCCTGTAGACTTAGAAAATTATGCAAGATTCACAACCAATTCAGCTGGACAAATATTTTTGTATAACTCCCCAGATGTTAGATCTGCAGACTATAGTTTTAGAGAAGAAAAAATACAAAAAAGTAAGGTAAAGGTTGTTAACCCTGATGGTGAAATCAAAGAGTTGGATTTAGGTTTTGTACCAACCAATATCACCAGCTCTAATAAAGATAAGTTCTGCTATTCAAATGGTTTAAAAATTGGATGCCGCAATATTATCTCTAACAAAGATGAGTTCAACAAAGATACTCTAGACTATGTTGGTTTAATTGAGATGGTCACGGAAAACAGTTTAGTTTATACGTCCTACGGATCAGTTTGGCTCCTTGACTTAGTCTCTGGTGAAAAAAGGAACTTGTTCAACTCCTCTGACAACTGGACAGTCTATGCTCTTGAATATAGTGCAGAAGATGAAACATTAGCATTTTCAGTCAGTTCAACATTGGATAATCAAAAAATAGCTAGATCAGCCGAAGAGTTCGCAAATGCTAGGCTTAATCAGATATACACTGTAGAGTTAAGTGAGCTCTAGGCTTATGTAAGAGTTATTCTTTTATGCCACTCCACTCATAATAACTTGAGCATCCCCAAAAAAGCTTAGCAACTCTCTTCTTCTATTTTTATCCAGCTCACTCATTACATCATCTAGCAAAACTAAAGGTCGTATACCAAAACTAGTTTTAAGATGTTCATACTCGTAAAGTTTTAAACTTAGCATCATAGTTCTTATCTCACCACGGCTGGCGCCAGTTGCGGCATCTTTACCATTAAGTCTAATTTTAAAATCATCTCTGTGTGGCCCAATCTTCGTAAAACCGGTCAAGATATCTTTTTCAACTGAACTCTCAAGTTTGGTAAACATCTCACTACTAAACTTGTATTGCTCCTCTCTAAAGAAATTTGGTAGGTACCCTACTTCTACAAGGTCTTCTTTTTTGCTTATTCTTTGATAATCTTTTTGCAGACCATCTGCCAGATTTTGTAGATATTTTTTCCTTCTAGCAACAATTGGAGCAGCCAACTCGCTTAATTTAACGTGCCAAACGAATAGGTCCCCCTTCTGACCGCGTCCAGATTTGATTAGTTTGAGTAATCTATTGCGCTGAGCAAGAGCCCTCTTGTAATCAGTCAGGTTTTTGACATAAATTGGATCCAAGAATCCGATTCTGGCATCTAAATAACTTCTTCTTAAATCTGGACCTTCTGTAATCATTCTCATCTGATCAGGTTCAAAAATCACAATTGGCAGCAACCTCTTGCTCGGCAACCTATTGACGCCGTCAATTTCTAGTTTCTTGGTAGTCAGAATTTCAGTACTACCCAAAACTAAGCTTAATTTAATCACTCGTTTTTCTTTTCGGCCATCTAAATCAAAATTTGCTTCAATTCGAGCCCAGTTTTGGCCCTCTTGAATTAAGTTTAGATCCTTTTTAATCCTAAAGCTCCCACCACTACAAACCAAGGAGATCGCTTCTAACAAGTTGGTTTTACCAATCCCGTTAGAGCCCACAATCTCGGTGAGTTTTTTATCTGGATGGATTAACTTGTCTTCGTAGTTCCTAAAGTTAACTACCCTAAGGTCTTCTAAAATCATTGCTCTTAATTCTACTAGATAACCTTGACGAGCAGAAACTTAAGTTTAAAATTGTGTTAAACTTAAGCATATAGATTAAGTCTTTAATAAATAATAAACTGAATAAGTAATGAGCGTATTAGAACACAGCTTAATATCAAAAGCTCCGGAACTGATCCTTGAAGACGTAAAGCGGGTTAAGATTTTGGCAACCGTTGGTCCAGCTACTGATTCTCGTCAAAAAATTGAAGAAATGTTTGAGGCAGGAGTTGATGGTTTTCGGCTGAATTTTAGCCATGGAACTCCATCTGAAAAAGAGCGTACCGCAAAGCTTGTCCGAGAGGTGTCACGGCAGACCGGAAAGCCTGTTTCTATCGTCCAAGATCTCCACGGTCCAAAAATAGCACTTTCAAAATTTGAAGGACTACCAGTCTCTTTAGACCCAGGCTCTATCTGGAAGCTTAAGTACAACGCCGATATAAGTAGGCAATATCATCAACTTTCTATTGAGTTTAATCTTTCTAAAACAGCTCAAGTCGGTGAGCCAGTTTTTATTGCTGACGGCAGAATGAAATCTGTAATTACTAAAGTTGATAGGCAGGACGAATCTATTGAAATAAGAATTATAAATGGTGGAATCGTTACTTCTGGTAAGGGTTTAAATTTACCGGATACAGACTTTACTGGAATGGCAGTGACCGAAAAGGATATCGAAGATGTTAAATTTGGGGCATCTCTAGGTTCTGGCGTAATCGACTACGTTGCACTAAGTTTTGTACAATCTGCAGAAGATGTGCGGTACTTTAAAAACCTACTACGCAATATCGACTCCACTGCTAAAGTTATTTCTAAGATTGAAACTAAGAAGTCAGTTTTAAATCTTGAAGAAATTATTGCCGAGTCTGATGGTGTAATGGTTGCTCGCGGCGATCTTGCCGTTGAGGTCGGTCCGGAAAGTGTCCCAGTCCTACAAAGAAAGATCACCGGGCTTTGCATACAGCATCACAAATTTGTGATTATTGCAACGCAAATGCTCGCCAGCATGACTGCCTCGCCAGAGCCAACTCGTGCAGAAGTTAGTGATATCGCTACTGCCGTAATTATTGGCGCAGACTGTGTAATGCTCTCAGAAGAAAGTGCAGTAGGCAGTTATCCAATTGAGGCAATCTCAACAATGAAGAAGGTTATTTTATATACCCAAAAGAATAATGCCGTAGAAGCAATCTTCAATGAACCTAAAAAACAAGAGACCATCTCCGAGGCAATCTCCGCAACCGTTATTTCTCTAGGAAGAATCGTTGGTGCGGTTGCGCTTGTAGTCGAAACTAAGTCTGGAGCAAGCGCTCGGCACGTCTCTGGTCACCGCCCTAAGAGGCCTGTTATTGCTGTTACTTCAGAGGCTGGAACCGCACAGCAACTTTCAATTGTTTATGGAATAAAAAGTTTTATTCGACCAGTTGAAAAAATGGCCGCAACTAAACTGACCAATTGGTTAAGGCGTGGTGGAGTCCTTGGTTCTGGCGACGTAATTGTTACCGCCAGTGGATACTATCCTGGGAAGGTGGGCGGAACCGACACCATTAAGGTCAGAATTATTTAAATATTCTTATGAAAAATATTCAAGACTTGAATATCGAACCCGGAGGTAGAGTTTTATTACGCTGTGATCTAAATTTACCTCAAGATGTAAATGGTAATTTCACTGATTTTTTTCGACTTGAATCTTCGCTCCCCACAATGCGTTACCTTTTAGAGTTAGGAGTAAGTATCTTTATAATTTCACATTTAGGGCAGCCAAAAAATGGCTTTCAGAAAGACTTATCTTTTCAAAAGCTTGCCCTTATCCTTAGTGACCAACTTAAGCAAAATGTTAAATTTATCGAAGACCCATTTGCAGACGGCTTAAACTTAAGCTCACAAAACGGAGTCTTTATATTCGAAAATCTTCGTTTTTTTGAGGGAGAGGAGACTAACTCTAAACAATTTGCTAAAGATTTAGTTTTTGCATGTTCGGCAGAATTCTTTATTGAAGATGCTTTTGGAGCCTGCCACCGCAATCATGCCAGCATAACCCAAATTCCAAAACTTTTACCTTCTGCCGCCGGGTTCCTTCTTCAGCGCGAAGTCGAATTTTTAGCTTCACCTGATCCGCAAAACTTAAACTTAATTATCGGTGGTGCCAAAGTTGAAAGCAAACTTCCTGTACTTTCGAGCTTTTTAAATTCTGCAGAAGCAATCGTTACGGGCGGGATCGTTGCTAACACTTTGCTTAGCGCAAAGGGGCAGTACCTTGCCTCTAGTTTAATTGACTCCAAAAGTTTGTCAGACGCAAAATATTTAATTAATAAACTCCAAAATGATTCAGACTCTAAGACAAAGCTTCTACTTCCAGTAGATTACTTAAGTGCAAAGTCAATCGATGCCCTCATTGCAGATGAAACCACCTCAAAGAGCCTGCATGCAGACCAGTTAATTTTAGATATTGGAAAAAATACAATTGAAGTATACAAAAATCAGCTCAACAAAGCTAAAACTATAATTTGGGCAGGCACGCTTGGCTACGCTGAGAATCATATTTTTGCAGAAGGATCTGGGCAAGTTCTCGGGCATTTACTTAAGCTTAAAGCTGACAACCCAGCCCTTAAAATTATTATCGGCGGTGGCGATACAGTAGACTTTATCCGAGATTCTCTCCAGCCTGAGGAATTAAGTTTAATTGATCACCTCTCAACCGGTGGCGGAGCTAGCCTGAAGCTCCTCAGCGGGCAGGTACTCCCAGGTATAGCTGCTCTAGATTCGGAGCCAAATCCAAACCCAGATCAGATCCTAAAGTCAGCTTCAGATACAGATTTAAATCCAGAAATGGAGTTAAATTCAGTACCCAGTGTCGACTCGCAAAGGTTGGACCTGAACTTAACCCAAGTTCCTCCACTACCTACTCAGCGCACTAATAGCGACAAAGATTTACCTAATGCCAAGACTAAAAAATCTGCTCCAATTTTGGTGGCCAACTTAAAAGCTCACTTTACGATTCAGGAGGCATTAGACTGGTTTAAGCAAATTCTTAGTTTTCAGACCCTAACCTCACCGAGTTTAAATTTTTCCATCGCAGTCCCCTCTATTTTCCTAGAGGAATTTAGCACGCATCTTCAGAAGCTTAACCTTCAGTACCCTCCTCAAGTCTTAGCGCAGAGCACATCTTCCGTTACTGAAGGTTCGCATACCGGGCAAATCGCGGCATCAATGCTCCTGGGTATTGCCTCAGGAAGTCTAGTCGGACACAGTGAAACTCGTCAAGCAGGTCAGCAAGGCCTTGAGCTCGTTGCTAAGGAGTTCTTTAACCTTCAGAAACAAAACTTGAACTTAGTCCTTTGTATTGGGGGCAGCTCCAGCGACCCAGTGCAGCATAAAAAGCAAGTTGATTGGGAACTCCGCAGTGCCCTTGTTGCCTTGGATGAAAGCAGCTCTAGCGAGATCACGATTGGTTATGAGCCTGTCTATGCCATAGGCACAGGTAAGGTTCCCCGTCCAGGATTCTTAACAGAGCAGCTCAGCTCAATCAAAAAAGTACTTTCAGAGTTTAATTTAAATTTAAAAATTCTATACGGTGGCAGTATCAATAAAAATAATGCAGCTGAAATTCTAGAGCTAGGTTTTGATGGTCTACTAGTTGGATCTTCAAGCCTAAACCCAGAAGAGCTTCAAAAAATTGGAATAAATATGCTTGCCTAGTATATACTTAACCTTAAGCGTAATTAAGATGACACTTAAAAAGCAAACTAAAATAATCTTAGGTGGGAGATTAAAGTGAGCCAAATTGATCATAATCAAATAGACGGAGCAATGGCGGAGGTCATTAGCAGGGCTCAAAGCGAAAAAAGAGTTCGTCAGCTAGATATGGTTGCTCGAAAACGAAGCGAAGAGTCTAAACGAATAGACAATGTCCGACAGCAAGGTAATCTTGCCACCAAACGTGTTATTATTTCTGGCTCCAGAAATAGGGCGACTGTGCATAAGCAGGACCATAGTTCCGTGCCTGGAGTTGTTCCCGTTAATAGGACTAAAACTAGCTCAAGCTCTTTACTTAACCAGCAGGGTGGCCCAAGGGTGAGTCATCACCGGATAAGTGACTTTAAGGTGCCAAACAAGAAGCCGGATGAGGTTTTCAGTAAGCATTTCACTGTTGTACCGACCAACAATAGTGTAGAATCTACAACTAAATTAGCCCCACCTAAACAGGTCAGCACAGAAAAACCATCTTTGGCTCCTGCTCAAGAGTCCAAAGCTGAGCCCAAGCAAGCTGCCCGTCTGGCCAACATTTATTCACCTGCCCCAGTCATAGAACCTCTCTCAAGTATTGAAGAGATTAAGAATCAGCCGCTCGATTCTAGCGTCGGTCAGCTCAGTGATCAGTATTTAGTGGATCAGCTGACTTCACCTCCTCGAGCTGAACCTGAAGATCAACCCACCATCCATGATCCAGAGATAAACGAAACTGCAGATCTTATTTTAGATCAGGACTTTCTTGAAGAACTTCCACAGACTCCAGAGGCAATCTCCGAAACTCCAGATGTCCCCGAACCTCAAATGTCTGCACCTCCTGAGCCCGAAACTCCAAAACAGAGCCATCAGGTTCCAGCCCCAAAAGCTAAGCAAGAAAATAGACCTCCAGAGGATACCCAGAATCAGCCAAAGGAGCAACCCCAACCACAGCCACACACTAAACCTAAACCCAAAAAAGCTGGCGGGGCGCATAGAATATATGGTCAAAAGCTACCAGAGGAGTATCTTGTAAAATCCAACTCTAGAAAAAGGTCGCTAAATAAGCGCAGCCCCAGACCGGCCAAGAAACGAGGCTTCTTTTTCTACCTCCTAATTCTGATGATCATTATTGCCCTGGGTGCATGGGGAATTGCTGGCTACCTTTTCTTCATATACTAGCATCAAGCTGGATAAAGCCTTGCTAATCAGCCTTAAAATCAAACTTAATCTTCTCTGAAATCTCGCTTTGCCTGAATTTCAAACTGCCGTCTCTTTTTAGACTCTCTTTTATCAAATTCTCGCTTACCTTTTCCAGTTGAAGCACGTAGTTTAATGTATTTTGTTTTATTCAAAACTTCTGTAGGTACAACCGTTCTTCCAGAGTTCTTAGCTTGCAGAATCTCCTTCAGATCTTTCTTGGTGGCAAGCAATTTAATCGGCTCTGCAGAAGTTAAAACTTCGTCAACATTTTTTCTAGTTTTTGGTAGAGTTAATTTTGCATTCATCAACCACAGTTCATCATTCTTGAGATTTACAAAACTTCCGGTTAAACTTAAGTGGTTAGTCCTAATCGCACGGACCTGTCTGCCATCTAAAACCATTCCGAACTTAAAACCATCCTCCAGGGTATAATCATAACTGGCTCGTCTATTTCTAATTGAATTTGAGCCAGACTTTTTAGGTTTTAATTTTGATATTTTTTTACTCTTTTTCATAGCCTTAAGTTTAGCAGACTCCAAGACTCTCCTGATGGTATAATTAACTTTAATGAAATCCGATCAAGACATTGTTACAAAACAAGAAATTCTCAAACTAGCAGAGCTTGCCAATTTGATAATAACTGAACAAGAGGCGGAGAAATATCGTTCAGATGTTGGTTCTATTTTAGGGATGTTCAAGGAGCTCCAAGAGATCGATACAGATGGAGTTGATGCAACATTCCAAGTTTCTGGGAACTCCACCCGTACAAGGCCAGACATAGTTTCAACTTCAGACTTAGTGACTCCAAAAGAACTTCTTTGTTTGAATCATGAAATCTTAAAACAGCAAATTAAAGTCAAAAAAGTTCTTTAAAATGATTACAGTTAGTGATTTAAAGCAACAAATCGAAGAGGGCTCAAGACCGCTTGATTTAGTTAACGAAGCAATTTTAAGACTTCAAAACTCTACTCAGTTTAACACTATAATTTCTGGTGATAAGATGTTTAAGCAAGCGCGGGAAAGGGCCAAGCTCTTGGATGTTAAGTTTAAGACTTCTGATAAAAAAGGTGAGCTTTACGGAATTCCTTTCGTCGTAAAAGATAATTTCTTGATTACTGACACTCAAACAACCGCTGCCTCAAATATTCTGAAAAATTTTAAGGCACCCTACACCGCAACGGTAGTTCAGAAGTTGGAAGCTGAAGGTGCAATTTGTATCGCTAAAGCCAATATGGATTCTTTCGGGCACGGTTCTAGCACAGAAAATTCTGACTTTGCTCCAACTCTAAATCCTCACGATCAAACTAGAGTCCCCGGTGGATCTTCTGGAGGCTCCGCAGCTCTAGTTGCTCTGGGAGTTGTTCCCTTCGCACTTGGTACTGACACTGGAGGTTCAATCCGCCAGCCAGCCAGCTTTTGTGGAGTTTACGGCTTTAAACCCAGTTATGGCCTAGTCTCTAGAAACGGTGTTGTGGCGATGGCCAGTTCCACCGATTGCATTGGTCCGCTAGCAAGTTCAACTGAAGACTTAAACTTAATCCTAGATATCGTCAGTGGCGAGGACCTAAAAGATTCAACAACAATTGCTAAGCCAGAATCTATCTTGAGTAATCCAGATGCTAGTTCTGCTAAAAAGTATAAAATCGCCGTAGTCAAAGAAACTCTTGACCCAGACCTAGAAGGCTTAAATCCTGAAGTCCGTCAACAAATCTTAGAGCAAATTACTAAACTTAAGCAAAGCGGAGTTAAGGTCGAAGAGATCTCAATTCCAGAAGTTAAATACGCCCTTCCAGCTTATTATGTCATTGTTCCTGCAGAGATTTCCTCTAACCTTTCACGTTATGATGGAATTCGCTACGGGCTCAAATCTGTTGGCGCAAAAGATCTGACAGAAACTTATCAAAAAACTCGGGCTGAAGGATTTAACTCCGAAAATAAACTCCGCATTCTAATCGGAACTTATGTACTCTCTTCTGGTTATTATGATGCTTATTACAAAAAAGCACAACAAGTGCGCACACTTTTAATCCAGGCCTTCGATAAGGCTTTTGAAAAGTATGACATTTTAATTTCGCCAGTTGCACCAACAACTGCTTTTAAGTTTGGACAAAGCTCAAAAGATCCGCTCCAAATGTATTTAGGAGACATCATGACCGTCGGCCCAAGCTTGGCGGGCTTGCCTGCAATTTCTGTCCCAGCAGGGTTCGGCTCAACAACAGAAATGCCAGTTGGTCTGCAGATGATTGCTCAGCGAGCGGAAGACCAAAAACTCTTAAACTTAAGTAAACTTTTGGAGGAAAATTCAAAATGACTAAACTTAAATATCAGCCCGTAACCCAAGAAGATCTTCAGCTAGTCTCAAAGATTGAGGAGCAAAGCTTTAATCGTGACTTCGATAAAGTCTTTAGCTTGGAAGAATTGAAGGAGTCATACGATGAATTATCTAAGAGCAAGGGTGAAGTTAAGTTTATAGTTTTGGATAAGGACATAGTTGGCTATTACAGATGGATTGAATCGGATAATGGTTCTGCTGAAATTACGGATGTCGCAGTTATCCCAAAGTTCCAGAAAATGGGGATTGGCAGTCAGATATTAGAACTTCTGACTAGAGAATTAGCTCGGTATGATTATCTTAAAATCGTTGTACATCCAAAAAATATCTATGCAATCAGACTTTACTTAGAGTATGGGTTTATTCCAACAGAAATATCTAAGAATTATTATGATGATGGAGAAGGCATGCTGATAATGAAAAGAGCAAAAAGTTAAACTTAATTTTATGATTGACCAGAAAACTTTAGATTCTTACGAAATGACGATTGGCATTGAGTGCCACGTTCAACTTAAAACGAAATCTAAATTATTCACAGCGGTGGACAATGACGCGCGGGATGCTGCTCCAAATTCTACAATTTCTGAACTTTGCTTCGGTCTTCCGGGGACTCTACCTGTGCTGAACGAAGAGGCCCTGCATCTTGCAGTTCGAGCTGGTCATGCTCTAAACTCTAAAATAAACCTATTTTCTAGCTTTGATCGCAAGCACTACTTTTACCCAGACTCTCCACTTGGTTACCAAATAACTCAGATGGATCATCCCACCGTCGGAGAAGGGAAAGTTAAACTTAATTTACCAAGTGGCGAAGAAGTCGAAGTCCGAATCAATCGAGCGCACATTGAATCTGATGCTGGAAAGCTAACTCATCCAGCTGGCAAAGACTATTCGCTAGTGGATTTAAACCGTGCCGGAACTCCACTGCTTGAAATTGTCTCAGAGCCAGACATCCATAGCGCCGAGGCCGCCAAAGCCTACGCTCAGGAATTAAACTTGTTAATGCGTTATGCAGATGTTTCTTACGCCAATCTCTACTACGGGAATATGCGTTTTGATGTTAACATTTCTATTGCTAAAAAAGGCTCTAAAGAACTCGGAACTCGTGCCGAAATAAAAAACCTTAACTCTTATAAGGCTGTTGAGGCTTGCTCTAACTATGAATTTAAACGCCAAGTTAAACTCTTTGAAGATGGCGAAAGAATCATTCAAGAAACTCGCGGTTGGAATGACTCCGAGCAAAAAACATTCTCACAACGCTCAAAAGAGGACGCTCAAGATTATCGTTACATGCCCGAACCAGACATTCCACCAATTAAACTCAGCCAAGAATATATTGATCAAGTTGCCGCAGAACTACCGGCAATGCCAGGTGAAATTCGGGAGCTTCTAAAACCATTAAATTTAACTTATTCTCAGCGTGAAACAATTGTTGGGCACCTTAAAGCAGCTGCTAAAATGCTTGAAGTCATTTCTCTAAGTGCAAACCTTGAAGATCAAAAAAGGATCGCTAATTGGTTGCAATATCTCTCTGCAGGTGAAATTGAGTCTCCAGAGACTTTAGAATCACCAGAACTACCTTCTCTACAAAATCTAGAAGGTGGTGCAAGTGCTCAGCACCTCATTCAACTCAGTCAAATGGTTAAAGATGGGAAGCTAAGCTCCACTGCAGCAAAAGAAGTCGCCATAAAGATCTGGAAAAAAGACCAAGATCCCGGAGAATTGGCCAAAGAGCTAAACTTAATTCAAATCTCAGATAATACCGAGCTAGAAAAAATGGTAGAAAAAGCCATGACCGAAAATCTACAAGCAGTTGCAGACCTAAAAGAGGGTAAGGAAAAAGCAATTGGAGCTCTTGTTGGTCAAGTTATGAAGCTCTCCAAAGGTAAGGCGAACCCCTCAGCAGTCCAAAAAATTATTCGTGGCAGACTCTAGACACAATCTTTAAATAAAATCTATAGCATCTCATGAAACTTAAAAATATCTCAGCTCCAAAGAAGGTATTTACTCTGATGGGGCTAATAATCCTCATTTTTATAATAGCAGTTGGGTTGTACATCACCAGTCCCTCTGCGTCCGTTTCATCCATGAAAGATGAGGTCTCAAAGTACCTAATAGATGGCTCTAGAGTCGAGGAAGAGAGCTATAATACCGGAAGCTGTTTTGACGTTTGCTCTAGTGGTCATGCGGTGATAGAAATTCCAGAAACTACAGACTTTGAAGAGTTATTTGATAAATATTATGCACTAATCAAAGATAACCAGTGTGAACCCAATGAACCGAGAAAAAGTGGTCCAATCCAGTATTCTGATAGCCCAAAAGAGAACTTCTTAAAAAAAGAGTTAGATTGGTTCGATGGTAAACAACGTGATACTAGAATAAATTCTGATTACTTAGAGTTAAATTGTAAAAACCAAAAAGACTGGAGCATAGGGCTTTCATTCTATGAAAATGGTGACAATAGAGCTATTCCAGACAGTTTATCGAGAGATGACACAACTTACACTATGGTGAACCGGCTAATGATCGACATTCAAGCAAGCACTAGATAGATATTTCACTGGTGTATTCTCCATAGTCTGGGAACTGGTCACTAAATAAAGTGAATACATAGTTGACCTTCCCGCCATAGTCTCCGAAACTTTTTCCGTCACAGTAAGTGTGCCATCTATCAAAAACTTTATCTCCACCTTCAATTAAGGTAAAGCGATAACTATTTTCTGCGGGGCAGGCCTCCCTGTAGCCAAAGCCACTCTTATCCTCTCTTGGAATAGTAAAGTCGTTTCTTTCAAGAGCTTTTAGAAAAGTTGCATAGGCATCTATGTTGTTATCTAGGGTGGCAGTATTTTCAATAATTTCTCGATACCCACGTAAGGTTTTTATTGTTCGAGAGTTAGCATTGATAGTCATTTCGACAGAGTAGTGGTTTTCATCAGCGGTTACTCCACCTTCTACAAAGAACTTAACCGTACTCGTGCTTGCTGAATCAGAAAGCTTGCTAATCTGCTCTTCAAGTTTGGCAGATTTTTTATCCGTACCCAAGTTCTTATCTCTATTTCTTGAGGCGATACTAATACTCACAATAATAATTAAAACTACAAATAAAAAGCCCGCTGCCGCGAATATTAAACCGACAATATGCTTCTCTGCCTTATTCTTTGCCTTCTTTTTAATATCAAGTGCCATTTTATAAATTTTAGTTTTTCTTCAGTCCAATTTATACCTTAATTATCTCATTACATTAAACTTAATAGCAAATTAGGGGATAGCCCTCCGCTTATTTTATCTAAGAAATCGTAAAACTTCGAGCACTAAAGGAAGCTCTGCATAGCAACTATTGTATATAAAAATATAAAAGCTATAGTTTAGTCAATGGGGCAACTTAGATTCAGACTGGCAACTTACTCTTATCAATTCTCAGCAAGATTTATTCCTATTTTTGCCCTGTACGGCCTGATGCTTAGTGACAGGTTCAGCCTGACTGTACTACAGATTACTTCGCTCTTTTGCTATTGGTTCATTATTCAACTTGCCTCTGAAATACCAACAGGCCTATATGCAGATAAATACTTACCTAAGCTAGCTCTTTTCATGGGAAGCCTGCTAAAGTCGGGGTGTCTGGGGGTTTGGTTCGCAACTACCAGTTTTGCTGGTGCTATCATTGGATTTACACTTCTCGGAGTTGGGGGCGCCTTTAGCTCGGGAGCTTTCGAATCCTATCTTTACACATCCATACAGAAGGGAGGCAAGGTGAGCCATTATGCAAAAATCTCAGGCCTACTACAAAGTGTGGGCTCGATTTCTGTCCTGTCGTCGTACCTGCTCGCCTCTCTGCTTGGAGTAAATTACGGTTTAATTTTATTAGCCAGCACCCTATCTTCGTGTGTGAGCTTATTGGCAGTGGCCTTTCTACCAAAAATAGAGAGCCCTATGCAGAACAAACTAACAATCAAGGATGCTAAGCTCGCCCTTAAGTATGTCGCCCATTCTAAAGTCAGAGCTTATTTAGTGTTATCTGGAGCACTAATAGGCTCTACAGCAGCTGCTGGTGCAGAGGTCGTCCAGTTTTATTACAGATCTGTGGGCGTGTCCACGAGTTGGGTGCCTGTCATTATGGCAATAGGTTTTTCTGTGTCTACAGTCCTACTCACGCATGCGCATAAGTTTGAACAACGTAAGCCTAAGTTCAAGTTTATGCTGGCATTATATGCAGGGCTTATTTTAATTTTTAGCTCCTTTGGGAATATTGGCTATGCACTAGCTGGCGCCTTGGTCTACTTCAGGCTGATGGGGGTATTCAGTTTTCTAATTAATGTTGAGCTACAGCACGCTACAAATAAAATTTACCGCACTACCGTCCTATCTATCTCATCCTTCGTTACTGGTTATATCTCTCTGATTATATTCTTGCTTTATGGGCTAGTCTCTTTATGGGCTGGCTCAATTTGGTCATTTAGAATGATTGCAAGTATAACTGTATTTTTTACTATTTTTTGTATCTATCCTAAAGGGGTGCAGAAATTCAGCATGTGAGCATGATACCTCTAGCCTTACTTTACAGTGTCAGACCATAGGGTTTTTAAGTTTTCATGCTTATGCTTGTTTATATTAATCTAAATTCTACAATATAGTGCATGAAAGAAAGTGTTACTCAAGAGCTTGATTATGGATGTGCAATTGCTTGCATAGCATTTGCTATGGGTGTTCCGTATCAGGATGCCGCCGTACTAGTTGGTAAGAAGCAGGCTAACAGCTCAAGGTTCTACGTAAAAGACCTTCTAGCCTTTCTAAATTCGACCGAAGGGCAGTATAAATCTTTTCATGTAAAGTCAAAAAACCGCAAACATATATATGCAGAGGGTTTAATTGTGCTTATAAGAAGATCGAAGAGATATCCTACGGGCCATTATCTTATTAGGCACGAGGGCAAGTGGATGGATCCCTGGATTAATATGCCCCATGAGAAGGACATCTCAAAAGCAAAGTCTGGTTACAGAAGCAGACTGCCTGGCAATCCTATGTATGGAATACTCAAAATAAGTTAAACTTGGTTCTTGCTGGAGGTGTTGTCGCCATTCGCTGCACTGTAGTATGCTTATAAGCATAAGAACTTTAAGTTTAATTAAACTGGGAATTATTTTATGGCTAAAAAAAGTAAGCGAAATGATCAAGAATTTGGTGAAGACTCCGCTGAAATAAAAAGCTATCTTCAAACTAGCGAAGAACTTTACGAAGATGTTAATGAAGACATTGAGCACCTAGTCTCCGATGCAGAACAGCAAGCTCCGCAGAAAAAACAAAAGTTCTGGCAGCAGTGGTCCAAAGGCCAAAAAATTGGAATTCTGTCCACCATCCTCCTGGTTTCAATTCTAGCCACTCTAAGTTTAATCCTTTTTGTCATCAGACCCGCTAAGACAGACTCTTACCTCAAGGGGTCTTGGCATGATGTTGTCTCAAAGAGTTCCGACATTCTAAGAGCATCTAAAGCCGAAGTTGACCTAAGTGGAACTCGTGACTTTGCTAACACTATATATTCCTATAACAAGCTTTTAGGTTCAAAAAGTTATGAAGCAAAATCAAAAAGCTCGATTGCTTACAACAGCTCCAAGATGGGGGACTACTCTAGTCTTCTTGATGACTTATCGAGCTACTTCTCTGACTCTGCGACTCTACTTTCAAAGAGTAATTCTGAAGATTCCAATATCGAAGAGTCTTCCATCGGAGAACTCGCTGAAAAGGGCGATAAACTTCAAAAAAGAGTTGATATATTCCAAGGCATATATAGCACATCCGATAAAATAAGTTCTGAAGTTCTGGATTTAGATATGTACATTGGTCAAGTTAAACTTAAGAAAGAGCAGATTGACCAAGAAAAGATTTATGAAGAGTCAGCTAAAAAAGCAGCAGAAGCAAAAGATAAGGCCAAGCAGGCGCAAGATAAAGCCGATGTAGAGGCACTTGCAGATTCATACTACAAGGCCCTCATCAATGCTAACGAGGAGGGGGTTCGTGCTACTTTGAGTAAGGGCTTTACTGGTGAGTACGACTTTAAGGCTCTTAAAACAGAGGCTCGGGCCAGTTTTTATCCTAAAAGTTACCGCATGATTTCTGTCGAAAAAGATGGCGATAATTACAAGCTAAGTACCAGTGTAAACTACGCATATGTTTATCAAGACTCTGAGGGTCAAAACCAAGAAAACGCTTCAGTCTCTACCGAAATCTATCGAGTGGTCTACAATAAGGATCTCGGCGCCTGGAAGATCGACGGTGCTATTGTTCGGTAATCATAGTCATGGCTAAATCTAAAAAATTAAAACTTAATAAGCCCAATATCCTAAAAAAGAGGTTTGACATCGTATCTATTGGTCGTGCTACTGAAGACATCATTCTTTCTGGAGAGATTTTTAGACCTGTCTGTATTTCGGGCATCTGTCACGAAAAAATTACAGTTGGCATGAAGCATGAGGTAGAAGCGGTTGACAGATTCTATGCTGGCAATGCGTTTAACGCTTCAGTTACCTTTAGCAGACAAAATTTAAAAACCGCTATTCTTATTCAAGCTAGTCGGGATTTATCATCTGAAGAGCTGCTAGATATACTAGATTCTGAAAAGATTTCATCTAAATTAGTTTTTCAAGACTCAAAGTACAAGTCTGCGACTTCTATAATCCTCCTCCCCCCATCCGGAGATAGAACAGTACTGACTTACCGAGGTTCAAAAATTGACCATCAATCTTTGATCAATAAATTCTCCAAAGTCTCTACGGAGTGGGTATATATTTCTTCTACCAACTCTATAGAGCTACTCAAGGGAATCTTTACTTTGGCGGCTAAAAAGGGTGTCTTAATCGCTTTCAACCCAGGCGGTGAGGAGCTCAGAGAGATTAAGCAAGTCCGTAAGCTCCTTACTCAAGTAGAAGTTTTGATACTAAATAAGGAAGAGGCTGCTTTATTTTTTGGAGACTTAGATGCTCCAAGTTTAGCTAGAGCCGGGTCTGAATATTCCAAAATCTGCGTTGTTACGGATGGGCCACATGGATCGTTTGCTTGTTCTGCTGGTAAAGACTATTTTCAACCAATCTCAAAAGACGTGAAGGTTATTGACAGGAATGGCGCAGGTGATGCTTTTTCATCTGGACTAGTTTCCGTTTTAGCGCATGGTGGAAGCCTAAAAAATGCCTTGCAGTTTGGGTCAGAAAACTCAACGTCAGTTGTTCAGCAGGTTGGATCTCAGATTGGCATACTCAGAGCCTAAATTTACCCTGGTTTCCACCAAGGATACTTGGTCGCTATTGCGTAGGCACCTCAAAACCAAATACGCTACCATGACCCTGATCGGTAGTAAAGATTACGTGACCACCATGTCCAAGCACGATCTTTCTAGCCAGATAAAGTCCAAGTCCTGTGCCATCCGGTCTAATACTCTTGGCGTTAGTTGCTCTGAACATTTTAGAAAAAAGTCTGGGCTGCTCAGATTTAGGAATCCCAATTCCGCTATCTTTTACCTTAAAGTTTAGCCTATCCCGTTCGGTAAATAATTCTACATAGATTTTACCGCCTTTTGGTGTATACCGTATTGCATTGTCTAGCATGTTTACGACCACTTGCCTGAGTCTTGGGCCATCTACATTAACAGTCTTGATATTCTGATCTATATGGTAAGTAAGTTTAATTTTTTTGGCGTTAGCCTGTAATTTGACACCTTGTAGTTCTTCGCTTAAAATTCTTTTAAAGTCAACTTTATTTTTATTAATTTCAAATTTTCCACTATTCAGCCTTGAAGCAGTCAGAAAATCGTTTATAAGATCAGAAAGCTTATTTGTATTTTCTTCGATTATATTTATAAACTGAGCTTGCTTAGAATTTAAGTCACCGGCATCGCCGTCCTTTAAGATTGAGGCATAACCATTGATTGCACTGATTGGAGTTCTCATTTGGTGCGAAGCGATTGAAAGGAAGTCATCTTTAAACTCATCAGCTTTAATTAGTTCGCTATTCTGCTTACGGAGCTGCTTAGTAGATGCGACAATTCGCCGTTCTAGGTCTGAGTTAAGGTGTTTGATCTCCTCAAAGCGCATTGCTCCCTGTAGCGTGATGACTAGTTCCTTGGCAATTATACTCAAACTCCTTAGCTCCAGCTTTGTGTACCTCTCACCACTCTTCTTTCCACCAAGTAGTAAAAATCTATAATCTTTTCGATGCTCTCTATTAGATTTTTCGCCAAGATCAATTGCAACCGAAATACTTTCATTTTGAAGCTCAGAATAAAGCTGTTTGAACTTAACTCTGTCTAAGTTGTCTGCAAGGGCTACCCTTGAACCTTTTGTCATGTGGTATAGCCGCAACTCCTTGGCAAGCCCCTCACGCAGCCCACTTCTAACCTTTTGCTCTCGGCTATCAATTGATGACTTAAAATTTCCGTACATTGTTTCCAGGACCATGAATTCGGATTTAAAATATTTTTGGACCATTCGTTTTAAGGAGTCCGCAATTTCTTCGACTTCATCGCAATCAATCATCTCTTGATCAAGCTCTTCAAGTAACTCTGTCAATGTGTAACCCTTTTTAAAAAAATACTTGTCAGTAATAGAGTCGAAAATATTTTTTATCTTATCGTAAAGTAGTATTGTCGCCATTGTTCCAAATATGATCAACAAAATGGTTTCCATCCCTAAAGATGCACCAGGCTGAATTATCGGCAAAATAAATAAATATAGAGCTGTAGTATATAATCCTACTAAGACAGCGATAGAAATTGTGTAGGTCATGGCTTTAAACATATATTTTTTACCATCGAAAACAGATGGACCGTCTAGGTTTCCATGGCTTAAGGAAAGCGGCAAAGCGAAGCCCGCAAGTGGTCCAACCCAAATAAAGCTATAGACTTCAAATGAGGGTAGTATCAAATTTGATATTGAAATTATCATAAACACCACAGCCACTGTTTTAATGTATAGACTGCTGACATGCTTTTTGGCTTTTCTGACTGGCATAATCGCAACAATTAACACTAATGAAAGTATTAGGTTGTAACCAATTATGTGAACTAGATTTAATTTTCCATAGCTTTCCAGAGAAATAAAGAATGCGACTGAAAAGTTCCAGGCAGCAAGAAGAGCCGCCAGTAGCAGAGAGTGCTTAGCCAGCTTTAGTTGTTTGCTTGAACCTGGCGACCTAGCCCTGCTCAAGGTAAAAAGTAAGCTGAGTAGCGAAGCAGCCAGAAGAAGAATTGATTCCCACCGCATATTAATTATAAATATAGCACAAAATCATCTTTACTTCTGAAGGTTAAGCCTAAAGATCGCCAAAGAAGTTTAATTTGCTTATGCTATACTAAAATTCATATGAGTCACAAAATATCAGAGTACTTAAGAGAGCATTTAATTGGCGAAGTTTCTTCAAACCCTAGAACCCTAGACTATTTTTCTAAAGATGGCAGTATCTTAACTATCACCCCAAAAGTAATCGTATATCCTGACAATGTTCAAGATATTAGAAAAACTCTAAGATTTTGTTGGCGTCTTGCTGAGAAAGGAACGATTCTTCCTGTTACTGCCCGAGGTTCTGGTACCGATCAGGCTGGTGGAGCGCTTGGAGATGGTATTATTTTAGTTTTGCCTGCTCACATGAATGGTATTTTAAGTTTAGATTCTAAGGCCAAAACAGTTACCGTGCAGCCCGGAATTAACTACGGGTCGCTTCAGAATACCCTAAAAACGCATGGTCTTTTTTTGCCTCCACACCCAAGTAGTATAGATTATTCAAGTATTGGAGGAGCAATTAGCAACAATGCTTCTGGTCTTCGAAGTGTAAAGTATGGTGACACTCGTCACCTAACTAGGGCCCTTGACGTGGTCCTCGCTAACGGAGATACTATATCCACCGGTAAGCTATCCAAAAGAGACCTCAGCAAAAAGAAATCCCTCAATAACTTTGAAGGAGAAATCTATCGTCAGCTTGATGCCCTGATTACCGAAAATTCAGAATTGATCTACAGAGAAGAGGTTATGACCAGCAAAGATACCTCTGGTTATGCGCTCTCTCAGGTTCGCACTAAAGATGGTTCTTTCGATCTTACACCACTTATTGTTGGCTCTCAAGGAACTCTTGGCGTCGTTACTTCGGCTGAGCTTGATGTAACTCCCCACATGCCTAACCCTTCAATGCTGATGATTGGTCTATCAAAATTAGAAGATCTTGCCGATTTAAATTTAGGGATTCTAGACCTTACACCCTCTGCCGTAGAGCTTGTCGACAAGAACCTCTTAATTCAAGTCAATGCTCTGCAGCCTAATCAGCTCAGGGGAATCATAAAAGAGCCATATCCAAACTTTATACTTTTAGTTGAATTTGATGATGCCAAAGAACGTGATCAGGCAAAGAAGATCAAAAAAGTTAAGCGTATGGTAGAGGAGATTGGTGGCGACATCATCGCAGACACCAAAGATCGTGATGAACGCCATCGAATTTGGAAAACAAGAGACTCTGCCGCGATTATCATGGGCGAAAACTACAAGGGCTCATCTGCTTTGCCAATTATCGAAGATGGCTGCGTACCAGTCGAGAACTTTATAAAATTAATTGCGGGAGCTTATGCCCTTTTCAAAAAATTTAATCTACATGCTGCAGTTTGGGGCCATGCCGGTGATGCTAATATTCACCTCCAACCGATGTTAAACTTGAGCGTACTTGGTGATCGTCAAAAAGCCTTTAAGCTTATGGATGCTTATTACGGTCTAGTTCTCGATCTCGGCGGTACGATCTCTGGTGAGCATAACATTGGTCGGCTTCGAACTCCATATATGAAGCAGATGTACACTCCAGAAATGTATGAAATCCTTTCAAAGGTTAAGCAGATTTTTGATCCTTACAACTTCCTAAACCCTGGTGTCAGATTTGGTACAACTAAAGAAGACCTTGTTTTAATGATGCGTCACGAATTTGATTCCACCAACTGGAAGAAGCGCCTTCCAATGACCAGCGCTTAAACTTAAACTGTCCTAAAGGTTGACTTTTACTTATTTAGTAGGGTATAATCAACTTTAAAGTTAAAATTTTGAACTGATGAGCAGCATAGATAATATAAGTCGCAAAGGTGATTTTTTAGAACCCCTAGGCTGGGCCTTAGATCAGTTGGTTTATGAGGGGGGGCAGGACTATAGATCGCAAGATCATCCGCCACGCATTGTCTCCTCAAAAATTGGAGAGCCGCCGTCTCCTGCGAGAGAATACCTTAGATTCGGTCGGCATGTTAGCGATGTAATTGAGGGCTATGGATTTTATATTGGGCCAGGTAGGGTCGGCATTGATGTGTCTTGTATGGCAGTAGCTGGTATGGTGGCTAGCTGTGCTGGGCATTCCGCTGTTAATCTGCTGGATGAGCAGGCAAGGCTCGCAAGGGTTGGCACTATGTTGAAGGATCCCAGGTCTACTGCGGAAGTAGTTGAGCTCGCAAAGTGGGGAAGGTCTAAGTATGAATTTGATCACGGTCAATTAACGTCAACGCCTGCTTCAGCCATGGAAAGGGAATTGGGCATGTTCCCGAGGCAGGGTGACGGTCCAGAAGATCTCAGTGCCAGGCTTGCTATTGCTTTCAAGCCTGGGCCAGACGGTCAGCATTTTAAAGTTTCAGACTCGGCACAAAAAACTTTAGACGAAATCAAGTCTGGAGCTGAAGTAAATGCAGTAAAAGCTGGTTCCGAGCGGCGTAGCGTGTGCCCAAGAACGGCCATTGTGGGTCGGTTGTTTAACAAGATATCTCAAGCAGCTTGCCAAATAGATTCTCTAGTCCCCAGCCAGCTAAGAGAGCAGACTACTGGGTCTGGCCTAATAATTCTATAATCAAGTTTAACTTTTGGTCGCTCTTCAGTATCTTCGCAATCTTCCACCGTTTTAAGCTATAATTAACAGCTTAAACTTAAGTTATGCTACTAGACCTCAATATCAACCATAAAGAAATGGGCAGAAAAGATCTGCTTAAAGGCTTTTCTATGTCTGTTGAAGAAAATCAAAAAGTTGGTTTAATCGGCAGAAACGGAACTGGAAAGTCAACACTCTTAAACTTAATCTCTGGCATAGACAAAGATTTTGATGGTCAAATCTCCATTAATAAAAAAGCTCGTTTAGTTTTTACGCGCCAAGAACATACTGGGTTAGGAGATTTAAGTTTAATAACCTATATCTTAGAAGATCTCCCAGAATTCAAAAAGTTGAAGAGCATCTTAGACAATTTTGATTTTCCAACTCCAACTCAAAGACAGCTCGAATCATACTCTAACGCGTTAGATAGGTTTACAGTTCTTGGATATTTTGAAGTTGAAGAAAAAATCAAAGAAGATTTACGCCGTCTACAATTTTCCGAGAAACTTATAAGCGGTCAGCTTGGAGCGCTTTCCGGAGGTCAAAAGCGTCTGGTAGAGGTTGTTAAGATTATCAATTCTGGAGCAAATCTAGTTTTAATGGATGAGCCAACCAACCACATGGATCATATTGCAAAAAAATGGTTTGTTAGCTGGATGTCATCTTTCCAGGGAGCGATTATCGTCATTACCCACGATAGAGACGTTTTACATTGCGTAGATAAAATTACAGAGATAAAAGACCTCAAAGACCAAACCTTTAAAGGAAATTATGACGCCTATCTAAAACAGAACACTCAAAAAACAGTAAATTCAATGCAAGACTGGGAAGTCATTGAAAAATCAATTGAAAATCTTAAAAAAGATGTTATTCGCTATCGTAGACTTAAAGAAAAGTCTAGAAACCCTGGAACGATTCAGAACTTTAAGCGTATGGAAAATAGTGCTGCTGAAAAACTTGCTGAATTACAAGAAGTTGAAAAGCCAACCTTTTGGATTGACAAAGAAAGCGGGTCAGAGCTCAAGAAAGATCTTGGTGAAAAATATCAAAAACATAAAGCTAAAAATATCAAAATTAACCTTCACGAAAAAGAGCATAACTCTCAAAAGATACTCAGTGTGGAGTCGCTTTCACTCGGATATCCAGGCAAACAGCTTTTTAAAGACCTCAGTCTAAACTTAAGTATGGGTGAACGGCTCGAGCTGCGTGGTAGGAATGGGGTCGGGAAGTCCACATTTGTCAAAGCTCTTATCTCTACCTATAACAGAGAAGGACTGCAAGGCAAGATTTTTGGAGGCTTAATCGAACTAACTCCACTTGCTAAAATTGGAATTTATGAACAGGAACTTGAAGCAAGCTACCTGAATCTAACACTGGAAGATGCAATCTATAGTTTTTATAGTAGTCTAGATTTAAGTTTGACTGACACGGAGCTGCGCACAATCCTTAGCCGCTATCTTTTTGAGCCGGCAAGAGATGGCGGACAACCGGTTGCGACTCTCTCTGGAGGTCAAAAAGCCCGTCTGCAGCTAATTAAGATGTTTGCATCAGAGCCAAACCTTCTAATTCTAGATGAACCAACTAACCATCTTGACTTACCGAGTATTGAAGAACTCGAAGAAGCGCTGAAGAGCTACACTGGCGCAATTCTCTATGTATCCCACGATACTTATTTCCGAAAAAATATTGCGGGTAAAGTTCTAGAAATCTACCCAGCCTAAACCTGGATTAAGCAGTTAAGCTATATTCACCTTTAGTTCAAACGGGTATCGCTTTTCTGCTCTTAGTTCAATCCTTTTTTTTTGCTCCTCGGATTTTCTTCCAGCCCTAAGACTCTTGGAGATCAACCTAGACACGATAATTAGCAGTACCGCAGATGAAGCCACGACCACATCGCTCAGGTTGACAATATAATCAGTTCCAATAACTTTCCCGCTTATTACAAAGGTTGATATTTTATCGATCATTCCAAGCCTCACAAAAAAGTAGGTTGAAAAAATACTCAAAATAAGAGTTTGTGATTTTGACTTAAAACTAGAAACAACCCTGTTCACTAAAATGCTCAAAATTATGTCTCTAAGAATCAGTAGTTTTAATAAGTCTATTTCAGATATTTTTTTAGCTTTTTTATTCATATACTCTAAGTATACGCTGTAAGCGGCAGGGTCATCAAGCATTAGAGATTTAGCTATCGTTGTAACTTAGACTAGTCAGTTTAAAATAGACCATGTATAAACTTAACTACAGCTTTTCCCAAGAAGAACTGTAGCATTATTCCACTGACCCCAACGCTAAAGCCTATCGCAGTAATAAGTCCATCTTTTAAGATCATACCGATAGAAATCAACACTACGCCGAGCGCAGGCAAAGTGTCTAAACCCGAAAAGGGTGGAGCAGCAGTTGTTGCGGCCGCAAAGAAGGCAACCCCAACGCCTATCATTGAGTCCGCCAGCTTGCCCTTGAGCATGAATGACCACCTCGGTTTTGAAAACTTTTCTAACCACCCTATCATCTTTACCAGTGAAGGTAGGATTTTCTTTGTCAGTGTCTTATTGAGCTTTAACTTCTCCCATCGCCTTGGAAGCCATAACGTCTTTCTGCCTAAGGCCATTTGAGCTCCAAAAATTACAGATAAAATTGCAAAAAGATCTGTCACGCCTGCTGTGGGAATTGGCAGCGCGCTTGAGGCCATTAAGAACATAAATAAAATTGCAAAAGTTCTATTCCCAAAGACTTTGTCTAAGCTGAGCAGCGTCTTTGGTTGGTCAGAGTCCAGCCATGTTTTAATATCGTGACTAAAGTCCTCTCCGCTGTCTTTTTTCTTTCTTTTTTCTCTCACCATACACCTAATAGTGTAACACGTACTAGAAGTTGATATCATAAAAAAAGTTAAAGTTTTTAGCTTTGTGAGAAGTTTAACTTTATGAACTAAAAATATGCAGTATAAAGCTAATAGATTTAACCGTTTTCGACCACTATCAAGCCAGTCTGATTTGGTTACAGCACTGAGCCTTCTATCACTTGCGGCAATTGGCTTTAGTAAATTTACACCTTTAACTCAGGTCGTCTTCATTCCCAGATTACCCATTTTAACTTTAGTTTTAGGAGCCGTTATCGTTAAGAGGCACACCCAATTAGTCCGCCTATTTATAATTATCCTAGTCCCAGTTTTGATCTTTACACTGTCTTCAAATTTTGTAAACAGACTTCAAGTTTACAAATCTCTCTACGGTCAAACCTTAAACTTAACTGCTACTGTTCAAGATGATGCAGCCTACAATACCTATGGAGACTACGAGTTTAATGTTTACCGTTTAAGCTTTGCGGAAGATGGCCAAAAAATACCTGGCCGTCTGCGTATTAGAACTAAGCAAAACCTAGCCGTATATAGAGGCGATCGACTTTTTATATCTGGAAAGCTTAAGCCAACTTTAGGCTCCAGAACTGGCTCTATCTCATATGCCACAGTCGAGGTTCTAGCCTCTAGCCCGAGTTGGCTGGAAAAACTGAGGCTCAAGTTTTTTGCTTCAGTCTATTCTAGTCTGCCAGAACCTCATGCCTCGCTTGGAATTGGCTTTTTAGCGGGAGTCCGATCTTCGATCAGTAAAGAGTTTCAGGATCAGCTCTCCACGGTTGGGTTAACGCACATCATTGCCGTAAGCGGCTATAATTTAACGATTCTTGTTCTGGCAATTGGTAAGCTTGGTAAAAAGTTTTCTAAATATCAAAAACTGGTCTTATCTCTAACTTTAATCATTGGCTTCTTACTCGTCACTGGATTTTCACCAAGTATTGTTCGAGCAGCAGTAGTTAGTCTAATTTCTCTAACCGCTGTATTCTTCGGCAGAAAAGTCTCCGCCTTAAATTTAATCTTAATTTCAGCAGCCATTACGGCCGGTTTCAACCCAACTTATCTTTGGCAAGATATCGGCTGGTGGCTCAGTTTTCTGGCATTTTTCGGAGTTCTAATTCTCGCTCCAGCACTTTCCACGAAAGTTTTCAAAGAAAAAGAGCCTGGCATCATACCTTCCATCATACTGGAGTCATTTTCTGCTCAGCTAATGACTGCTCCGTTAATCGCCTTTACGTTCGGGACCTTTTCAGTAATTTCATTGCTCTCCAATGTTTTGGTCTTGCCACTTATACCCTTAGTAATGATTTTGGTTCTGACAGTCGGTCTAGTTGGCCTTCTCTCTGCTCCAGCTGCACTATCTTTAGGAATACTCCCAAAGCTTGTCTTGACCCCAATAGTTTGGATAATTGAGAACCTTGCCGCGCTGAGCTTTTCATCTGCCCAGCTTAAGTTTAGTTTACTCGGGATGATCAGCGTATATTTGTTGCTTATTTCTTTTGTAGTCGTCACTAACTCTAGTGCAACTCATAAAGATCCTGCCGTTAAGGTCAAACCTTGATACCAGATTTGCAGAGACATCAAATTAGGATAATGTGGTAAATTTAGAGATATGAAAAGGCTATTATATATTGGTTTAAGTCTAATGTTCATCTTAGCTTTTGGAGTCCATGCCTCAAAAGCACTAGCTGAACAGGGGCGCAACTCTTCAGAGGTTTGTATACAGTCGAATGACACGGGAGATCTCAACGGGCAGTGTGCTCAGCCGATTTTAGACACAAACTATGTTGCGCCTCCAAAAACAGGCTCAATCCTAAGTATCGTAATAATTATTTCTGGCTCAGTGGCTGCAGTAATCTCTACTATTTTGGGCTGGAAGAGACATATAAAATCTAACCGATTTTCAGTGCGGGCCTAGCCTGGACTTTTAGCTACTCAAAATGTTAAACTTTACCTAAAGTAAGACTAAAATTTAAACTAATCTACAAGTTATGTCCAGAGGAAAAGCAACCACATCAAAAAAACGCAACACTGGACGTCAGACTGGTTCCAGGCGCTCTCATCTACGCTTAAAGTTGGCAAGAGCAGTTAACGCAAAAAGTCCCGTTCAGGTCTACACCACAAGAAGAGAAAGTGGCAAAGCTTTAAGCAAGCAGGTTAAAACAAAGCAAAAATCATAGTTTCCCTTTAGCTAGGTTTCCCTTTAGCTAAAATATAAGGTAAACTTAAACATAATTTATGGCGGCAAATCGGCACCTTGGCAGAATCGTTACTATGCAAGCTCTTTACGAATACTTTGTAAGAAGTTCACTTAAAGATTCTAGCCTCGACATCAAAGATGTTATTGGTCGAGCGTTATCGGTTCATTACAAGAACATTAAAGATACAGATTTCGTAAAAGCTGTCATAAAAGGGACCATTGAAAAGCAGGAAGAGATAGACCAGGCTTGGCTTAAGTTCGCTAAAGATTGGCCGCTAGAACAGATCCCAACTGTCGAAGTATCTATTTTACGCCTCGCAGTCTATGAGCTTAAGTATCCTTATAAAGACGTTCCTTATAAAGTTGCAATAGACGAAGCAGTTGAACTTGCTAAACAGTTCGGAGGTGACAATGCACCGAAGTTTATCAACGGAGTTCTTGGTAGCGTCTACAAAGATATTTTTCCGAAGGAATCTGACGCACTTGTAGCTCCTAAAAAAACAAAACAAAGCAGTAAAGGTTAAGCTTAAAGTATAGGTATGTCACAACAAAAAGATATGCAGGATAAGGTCTCAAGTGATTCAAAAAGCCTCAACAATAAAGGCTCTGGTAAAGAGCAACCTAAGCCTAATGCTGACAAACCTGCAAAAAGTTCTAATAAAAATCAGCCTAAGACTAAAGATTCTCACAGATATCAGAGCAAGCTTTCAGCACCATTAAAAAATTTTTCCAGAATGGTTAAGAAGCCACTCATTAAAGAGGCCGTAAAAGAAGTCACTGCCGGAGGGATTGTTTATCGAATCAATAAGGATTCCATAATCGAAATTCTATTAGCTCAAGATTCTAGGGACCGCTGGACAATTCCTAAGGGGCATGTCGAACCTGGAGAAATTACCAGTGAAACTGCAGAAAGAGAGATCCGCGAAGAAACTGATCTGCAAGAGATGAAGGTTTATGACCACCTTGGAAAGTCGACTTTTCAGTATCGCCGTTTAAATACCCTAGTTCTGATGACGATGCACATCTTCTTAGTTGAAGGGAAGGGCAAAACTGATGACGTTCGTAAGGTCGATCCATGGATGAAGGACCTAGGATGGTTCGATTTCTCTAAAGCCTTGGATATGATTGCTTACGAAGCTATCGAGACCCTAATGTTAGTTGGTCTTCGCAAGGTACGTGAGCGTTATCCTGGAGCCAAAATATCTAGTTAAGCTAAGTCTTAAACCCTAAATCAGAATTAATCTTATGCCACGCCAAAGTCTTCGCCCAAAACAAAATCCTATTGCAGATCCAGGCGCTCAGATCGCAGTTCCAAGCAAGTTCTTTGAAGGAGTCGATATGACTGAATATAGTAATTTTTGTTTGGGTGTAATCGGTAAAAAGTTTGAGAATCTAAGGCTACTTCTTAATGCTTTCACGCATCGTAGCTATGTTAATGAGCATCGCAAATCTAAATTTAAGAATAATGAACGCCTTGAGTACCTCGGGGACGCGGTTTTAGAGCTCGCTGTTACGGAGTTCCTCTATGCTCAGTATCCAGAAGAGCCAGAGGGAGTTCTAACTGCTTGGCGGTCTGCATTAGTACGCACTGAAAGTATTGGAGCGGTCGGTGGAGCCTTGCAAATGGATTCCATTCTGCGCCTCAGCAAGGGCGAAAAGTTAAACTTAGCTCGTTCTCGGCTTCAAATTCTAGCCAATACTTTCGAAGCTTTTGTAGGAGCACTATATTTAGAATTTGGCTTTGAGACTTCAAAGCAGTTCATTGCCGAGAATCTACTCAGCAAAACTGAGACTATGATTCAGACTGAGAGTTGGCGCGACCCAAAATCAATTTTACAAGAACTCGCCCAGTCCAAATTCGGGGTTCCCCCAACCTATAAGGTGCTAGAAGAGTCTGGTCCCGATCACGATAAACACTTTACATTGGGCGCTTACATTAACGGTGAACTTTTTGGTAAAGGTTCCGGTCACAGCAAGCAAAGTGCCCAACAATCTGCCGCTGAAAAAGCTGTCAAAAAAATAGAACGTTAAACTTCTGTACTCTCGCCAGGCTTTAAAACTAGCAACTCTGTCCCAGCTTCATCTGCAGCCTTCTTGAGCCAGTTATACTCAGCTTTTTCTCCAAATTCAGAAAGCAGAGCATTGTGAGTTGGAAAAACTCGCTTAACTTTAAGTTTCTTAATAAATTCCATTGCTTCAGATATCTTCATCCACGGCGCAGATGCCGGAACTGCCACCAATTCTATTGATTCCACATCAACCGTTGGAAGATCAAAAGAGTCTCCAGAGTAGTAAAACTTCCCGTTAACAACCAAAGATCTATTTAAGCAAGGAGTAGTTTGGTAAATCACAGCATGATTATCCCCGCCAACTAGGATTTCAAATATACTTAAGTTTAACTTGTCCCCAGCGTTAACGGCTATTTTCTTTGCTCCCAAGTCTTTAAGTTCATCCAGAACTTCCGGGGAGCCAACTACCGTAAGATCAGGGTTATTTTCAAGTATCTTTTCAATATTTTCAACCACAAGATGGTCGCCATGAACGTGAGTTATAAATGCCACCTGAACATTATCTAGTTTTGGCAATTTAGAGACGATTCCAGGATCAACGACTAAAAGCTTTCCGGCTTCTTCAATAACTAGCGCAGCATGTTCGTACTTCGTGATCTTCATAAGATATAAATTCTGGTGCGGGTGGAGAGAATCGAACTCTCGTCACCTGCTTGGAAGGCAGGGATAATAGCCACTATACCACACCCGCACGCTAACATTTATTTTACCACAAAAGCTAAACTTAATTTAAAATTTGACCGCATTCTATTCCGTTAAGTTTTTTCTAAATTCCAAAACGTCTTCTCTAAGTTTAAGTTTTTCGAGTTCGCTGGAATAAGTTAAACCCCTTAGCAATAATTCTGCTAAAACAATCATATCTTCCACCTTTGCGCCAATTGTAGTTATGGCCGGAACTCCGATTCTTAGACCGCTGGGGTTGAAGGCTCCACTTTTATCGTTTGGAATAATATTCTTATTCGTCGTAATCCCAACTTCTTCCAGCATTTTTTGAGCCTCGCTACCGCTAATTTCAAAGCTATCCACCACATCGATTAAAATCATATGGTTTTCAGTTCCGCCAAAGACGAGTTTAAACTTAAGTTTTTGGAGTTCTTCCGCCAGCTTTTTAGCATTATCTAAAATCTGCTGAGCATAAGTCTTAAATTCTGGTTGCAATGCTTCTTCAAAAGCAACGGCTTTAGCAGCGATTGTCTGCATCTGCGGTCCACCTTGAATTCCGGGGAAGACAGACTTGTCTATGAGTGTTGGCAAATTTCCCAACTCCTGCGAGATTTTTTTTATCGGATTCCCGACTTTGCCCTTACTCAAAATTAATCCTCCACGCGGACCACGCAAAGTTTTATGGGTTGTCGTCGTCAAAACATGGAATCCTGAATCTAGTGGGTTTTCTAAAACTCCTCCAGCAATTAAGCCTGCAATATGGCTAACGTCTGCCATTAGCATGGCTCCGACCTCGTTGCCAATCGTTACAAACTTTTCCCATTCCAAAGTTTTGGTGTAAGAGCTAAATCCCGCCAAGATTATCTTCGGCTTAAACTTAATTGCAAGCTGGCGGAGTTCATCGAAATCAATCTCTCCCGACTCTAAATCTTTAACTCCGTACTGAACAAAATTGAAAGTCTTAGCCAACGCCGTAGCAGAGTGGCCGTGTGTCAGGTGGCCTCCATGGCTGTAATCCATTGCTAATATTGTGTCTCCGGGATTACACCACGCCCAGTAAACAGCTTGATTAGCCTGAGCTCCAGAGTGTGGCTGAACGTTAGCATGGTCTGCTCGGTACAGCTTTTTAGCGAGTTCAATTGCTAGTATTTCAACTTTATCTGTATTCTCCTGCCCGCCGTAATAACGCCTTCCTGGATAGCCTTCAGAATATTTGTTGGTGAAAATACTTCCAGAAGCTTCTCGAACATCTTCAGAGGCATAATTCTCGCTAGGGATCAATTCCAGCGCATTTTTCTGCCTTTCTTCCTCCGCCGCAATCAATTCAGCTATTTTTATATTTTTCATCAAACTTAATTATATCAACTCCGCTCGCTATTCAGTTAAGGATCTGCCTATGGTAAACTTAAGCGTATGAAATTAAAAAATAGATTTAAAAAACTAGATAATAAAGGCTACACAGCTGTAGAACTTCTTGCTGTAATTCTGGTCTTCTCAGTTCTTTCTGGGCTATTTGTTTATGTTCTTCGGCAAAATGCTGCAGATTCTAGAGATCTAGAGCGTAAAAGAGACCTAAGTGCAATTTATTTTTCATTAGAATCTAATAAATCCGAGGTTGGCTATCCTCAAAAGCCAACTTTAGAAAACCTCAAAGGGCTAGACCCAGAGGCTCTAGCAGATCCTACTAAAAAATCTCTCGGAGATCCTGGCGCCGAATATCGTTACTTCCCAGCAGATTGCACCAGTGGATTTTGTAAAGAGTACGAACTTAAAGTTAATTTAGAAAAAGAAGCTGAATTCACTAAAAAGAGTGGTCAGAATTAAAGCTTCAGAGCTCTAGCATATTGTAACTTAAACTTAATTCTTCAAAATCTAAAAACATAAGTTTATCTTTTGATATATTTAATCATAGTATGATTGCAATTGAATGAGGACTGCCAGACCCGGACACTTCCAGCAGGGACAGGGCGGCGGAGTTGCATAGAAGGGCTACTCCAAAATATGATGCTGGAGTTCGGGTGAGTTTAGGTATAACTGCGAGTGCACTTACGAACTCCGAGCCGGGACCCTGGCAAAAAGAAGCTGCTTGTAGAGTGTACAAAGGAGAAAAAAGGGACTCAATTTTTTATCCAAATGGGGAAACGGGTCCTGACAATATCGATAAAATAAGTAGAGCTAAAGCTTTCTGTAGCTTATGCGCAGTCAGAGCGGCCTGCCTAGAGTATGCAATCTCAACTCAGGAGGACCATGGAATATGGGGTGGCCTAACAGAAGCAGAGCGCAGAAGGGTAATACGTCAGAGAAAAAGAAAATAACTTATGATAGATAGAGCACACCCTTAGCGAGCCCATCTCAAAATCATCTTTAGTGGCGTGATATAATTATAGTTATGATTAGCAAGAATGGCTCGCTAAAAAATAAACTTAAATCCAACTTAATTTTGGCGTTGCTGATTGGTGCAACTTTTTTAATTGGCTATCTATATTACCAGTTTACTGGAAACACGATCGGGATAATCGTCTCTGTTAGTTTTGGATTAATCTATTCTCTGATATCTTACTTCACAGCTTCTAAGGTCGCCCTTAAAGTTAATCGCGCTAAACCAATCACCAAGGAAGACTTCCCAAAAGTCTATAAAATTGTTGGAGATTTAGCTCAAGAGGCGAAGATTCCAATGCCTAAGCTCTACATTGTGCAGGATTCAGCTGCCAATGCTTTTGCCACAGGGCGCTCTCCAAAAAAAGCACACGTTGCAGTTACATCTGGGATTTTAGAAGTACTAGATGATGATGAACTTAAAGCCGTTCTAGCACATGAAATCTCCCACGTTAAAAATTACGATATTCGTTTGATGATGATTGTTTTTGCTTGTGTAACATCTTTAAACTTAATTTTGGATTTTATGCTGCGCAGTTTTATTTTTGGAGATGAAAGAAACGGCGGAGGTTTTATGACCTATATCTTACTTTCATTTCTGACGCCGATTATTGGAATGATGGTTCAGGCAGCAGTTTCCCGTCAAAGAGAATTTGCCGCAGATGCTTCTGGAGCTGAAATAACTCATCGTCCACAAGATCTCGCCAGCGCTCTCAGGAAGATCTCTTCAAATGGTTCATCCCTAAAGAAGCAATCTAGTGCAACTGCACATCTTTTCTTCGCCAATCCTTTAAAAGGTTCCAAGTTTGCTAAACTTTTTTCAACCCATCCTCCAATGGAAAAACGAATTGAAGCCCTCAATAATCTGGTAGTTTAAGTTTAAGTGAGCACTAATTCTAATTCTAATTCCAATTCCAGTTCTACTCCAAAGCTTGGCCAGCACTGGCTGCAAGATCAAAACATTCTGCAAGCTATTGCAGACTATGCTGATCTTGATTCTGATGACTTTGTTTTAGAGATTGGGCCAGGACTTGGAACACTGACTTCTAAGCTTCTCAAAACTGAGGCCAAAGTTCTGGCTGTCGAATTTGATGAACAACTTGCCGGTAATCTTCCAAAGAGTTTCCCGGGAAAGTTGAACTTAACTGTTCAAAATTCTGACATTCGCAAATTCAACTTTGAAGAACTCCCGGCTGGTTACAAATTGGTCACTAACCTTCCATATTATATTTCAGGAATATTTTTCAGGATCCTAATTGATATCAAAAATAAACCAAGTTTAACTGTAGCCCTAGTTCAGCAAGAGGTTGCCGAAAAGTTATCAAAGTCTCCAGAACTTGGAGAAAGCAACAAGCTGGCGATGCTCGCCGCATACTATTACCAGACTGAGTTGGGGATTAAGGTCTCTGCAAAATCTTTCTCTCCTCCACCAAAAGTCACATCGCAGGTACTTATCCTTTACCCTAGGTTCGAACCACTTTTTCCCGAGCTAGACTTTAAACTTTATTCACGCTTAGTAAAGTTCGCTTTTGCTTCTCCTCGCAAAACTCTAATCAATAATATTGCAGCGGGTTTGCGCCTGCCCAAAAATGATGTTATTGAGCTTGTCAAAAGTTTAAACTTAAATCCAGGAATTAGAGCAGAACAACTTAGAGTCGAAGATTGGCAAAAACTCTTCAAAGTTCTGCTTAAGTTTAAATAAGATATAATTTTCTAAGTATGAAAGAGCTGCTCAACATCTTTAAATTCTCCAAACACCTTTGGAAGTATTATTTACTAATTGCAGTGTTAACCTTAGTTACGGCTATACTTGGTCAGGCTGCTCCACTAATAACCCAAAGAGTGATCGATGGAATTTCCAAAGGCTCAATTAGTTACACCAGCTTGGTTGTTCTCAGCATATTATATTTTGGAGCAGGGGCGGGCACAACTTTCATTTCTAACATTAGCGGTTACCATGGTGATATTATGGCCGTTAAACTAGAAATATTTTTAGCCGATAAGTTCTATCAAAAGATCTTAGCCTTACCTCAAAGCTATTTCGATGAAGAATTAACCGGAACAATCGTCAACCGCTTGAATCGCTCTACTGTTGGTCTTTCTACTTTCATTAAAGCTTTTTCAAATAACTTTTTTCCATTCATCGCGACAACTTTTCTATCCTTAGGAATTGTATTTTATTACAGCTGGCAAGTTGGACTTCTCCTCACTAGCCTTTTTCCGATCTATGTTTTACTAACAACTCGTAGTTCAACTCTTTGGCAAAAGTATGAAAATATCAGTAATAAGCTTAAAGATACTGCCGCTGGAAGATTCCAAGAATCTATCTCCAGCATAAAAACAATCAAAAGCTTTACGTCAGAAAGTAGAGAGCACAAGTTCTTCGTAGGCACACTCAATAAACTTATTCCAAACACTAAAAAACAAAGTTTTTACTGGCACCGCAAAGACGTAGAAAGAAGATTTATTGTAGACGTTATTTTTGGGATCATCTTTTTAGTAATTGCTGGCCAGCTCTTCAATGGCTCTATTTCAATTGGTAAGGCAGTCGCACTTTTACAATTTTCTGCAATGATCCGAATTCCGCTTTTTACAGTTTCCTTTCTTGTCGATAATTTCCAAAAAGCAATCACCAGCTCTAAAGATTACTTTTTGACCATGAAAGAAGTTGAAGAAATCTCCAACTCAAAAATATCTGAAACTCAGAAGGTACTACAAAGCTCTAAGATTGCAGGTCAGATTAAGTTTAAAGATGTTTCATTTGCTTACCAAAATGCAGAACCTATTTTTTCAAAAATTAGTTTTATTGTGCAGCCAGGTCAAAAAGTTGCCATAGTCGGAGAGTCCGGTCAAGGTAAGACGACTCTAGCTCACCTTTTGCTTAAGTTTTACACTCCAAGTTCTGGAGCGATTAAGCTCGACGGAGTAAATTTAGAAGATATTCAAACTTCGTCGTTAAGACAAAGTATCGGCCTAGTATTGCAAGAACCAGCTCTTTTTTCTGGGACAATTTATGAAAATATTGCTTATGGAAACCCAAAAGCTACAGAAAAAGATGTTCAAGTTGCAGCTAAGGCTGCCAATGCTGCGGGCTTCATCCTTAAGTTTAAGCATGGTTATAAATCTTTTATTGGTGAACGTGGCGTCAAGCTCTCCGGTGGTCAAAAACAGCGCATTGCCATTGCTAGAACGATCTTAAAAGATGCTCCAATATTAATTTTGGATGAGGCAACTAGCTCTCTAGATTCTAAAGCCGAGCACGAAGTTCAGGTGGCTCTAGACAATCTGATGAAACATAAAACTACAATCATTATTGCTCACCGTTTTTCAACAATTTCCAGTGCAGATCTAATTGTAACTTTAAAGGGCGGTAAAGTTGATGAAGTCGGACCCCCAGCAGAGCTCGCTAAAACTGGCGGAGTTTACGCTGAGCTACTTAAACTTCAAACTGTTGGTACGAAGAAAGCTAAAAAAGCTTTAGAAAAGTTCGACATTAACTAGGCAGCTCTTCAGGCAATCTTTGTAAAAGCTAGGAAGGTTCAAGCCATCATCATCCAAAATATCGTCGACTTCTAGCCAGCTATATTCCGAATGTTCAAAACTTAACTTCGGCTCGAACTCCTCATCAACGTGCAGGGCAAAGCAGAATCTATCAACCGGCTTTCCATTACGCATTTTCCACTGGGAGTTAATTAAACTTAATTCAGATGAATCTGCCTCAAATCCGGTTTCTTCAAAAGTCTCTCTTGCCGCTGCTCTCTGGTTTGATTCGCCAGGCTCTGCGGCTCCACCAGGAACGTCCCAGCGTCCAGGGTGGTACCATACATATTTAGAGCGTTTAATCACCAGAGCCTTTGAACCACACAGGATTGCAATTTTGCACATCCTGTCTCTTTTTTCATCTTGCATATCTTTATTTTTTTACTTTATTTTCTCCCCATTGCCATTTCGGTTTCGGTGCATGCCTTAGGCTCACAAAGAACAGCACTAGCGTGGTAACCACTACAGCAAATCCAATTAGTAGACTGAATATTAGATCTAGCTCTTCACCTTGTGAGGCAAATACTTCAGCAAGAACATAGATTACAGCAAGGTACGCTATGGTTACTATCCAACCATTCTTAGTGTTCGGAGACCACCCATAGCCCCAGCGTTTATTTTTAAACCACAGCTCCTGTGGCTTATCTTTTAATTTCTTTTGCATACCTAAACTTAATTATAACCTATCTATTCGGCCATTCATCAAGAGTTTCGAATCTTCCCTCTTCAAAAGGGGGCCAACATATTTCAGAAAATTTTGCACCCTTTGCACCTGCGGTCCACTGCATTACATCACTAGGTAGTATTGGAGTACTAGGGATGTGCGGCCCACTCTGGACCACCTCGTATTTGCCAGCTCTCAATACTCTCAAGTTAGTATCGCCCTCCCCATCAATAATCTGTTCAAGTGTAACTACACCATTTCTGACTACTTGGATTGGGGTTTTGGCTAACGGTTCCATGGTTACAATCGCCAGGTCACAAGCAGTCAATCCTGTGAATTTAAAAACTTCACAAACAACACCGTCCACGACGGTCTCGGAGCCTTGGCTTTCGACCGGGAAAGTTTTTCCTAAATAATCAAATGTTCTCATAGACATGGCTATGATTATAGCACAATTATACTTGATTTATCAAGTCTAGGAGTTCTTTTTCGTCGATAACTTCTGTTCCAAACTTTTCGGCTTTTTTGAGTTTACTTTCGCCGACCTTTCCCCCGGCTATCAAATAGGTTGTTCCTTTACCAACAGAACTTTGAAAAACACCGCCCAAAGCTCGGATCTTATCTGCCGCTTCTTCGCGACTCATTCCACTTAGACTTAAAGAGCCTGTTATTACAAAGCTTTTTCCGCTCAGTTTTCCTGCTATAGATCCAATCCCATCCCCAGAATTAAGTTTAACTTCTTTTGGCTGGACTCCGAATTCCTTAAACTTAAGTAACATTTCTTGGTTTTCTTGATCTCCAAACCAAGCTAAAATAGATTCAGCAACAACTTCTCCAACTCCATCGATCTCAGTTAAATTCTCTAAGTTTGCCTCAGATAGCTTCTCTAAACTCCCAAAATTGTTTGCTAAATCTATTGCGGTTTGAGCTCCAACTTGGCGAATTCCCAGCGCAAAAATAAACTTAGCAAGTTCGGGCTCTTTTTTTTCTGCAATTGCTTCAACCAGATTCTTCGCTGAAAGCTCTGCAAAACGCTCCAGTTCTTCCAACTCCGCTTGCTTAAGCTTAAAGATGTCGGCCTGGTCTGTAATTAGCCTGGCGTTCAGCAATGCTTCAATATTCTTTTCGCCCATACCCTCAATATCCATTGCACCCCGGGCTGCAAAGTGTTGGATTTTACGGCTAATTCTTGCTGGGCAAGAATTGTTTGGGCAACGCCACACTGCATCTTCCAGCTTAAGTTTAATTAGTTTTGTAGAGCACTCTGGACAGTCGTCTGGAAACTTATACTTAACTTCCTCGCCCGTTCTGAGTTCAATTAGCGGTTCAACCACGGCCGGGATAATATCGCCCGCTTTTTCAACAATCACTGTATCGCCAACCCTTATATCCTTACGTTCAATTTCTCTAGCATTATGCAGTGTTGCCATACTAACTGTGCTTCCATCTAGGTTGACCGGCTCCAAAATTGCAACTGGAGTTGCTGCCCCAGTTCTGCCAATGCTAATAAAGATGTCCTTAAGTTTAGTTGTACTTTGTTCAGCAGGATATTTAAAAGCTACTGCTCCACGCGGGGCTTTCCCAACAATCCCCAAGCTCTGATAGGCTCTGCGGTCATCAATCTTGATCACGAAGCCATCACTGTTAAACTTAAGTTCCTTGCGCTTAGTCTCCCAGTTTGCTATATTTTCCTCTAAGCTATCAATGTCTTCAAATGCCTTCCAGACTCCAGAGGTTTTAAAGCCAAGTTCTGTTAACCTTTTGTAGACACCAAGGTGTGTATTTTTACCTTCGGCGTATTCTCCTTCCATCAAATCGTATGCAAAAAATTGCAGGGGTCTTTTAGCGACTAAAGCAGAATCTAGCTGGCGGATTGTTCCTGCCGCCAGATTCCTAGGGTTAGCATAAACTTTTTCTCCAGAAGCCTCTAATTTAGCATTAAGTTTGTCGAAGTCTGCTTTAAACAGAACAATCTCGCCACGAACCTCAATAATTCCCTTTTCATTAGAATTAAGTTTAAGCGGCACGCTTTGAATAGTTTTAACATTACTGGTTACATCTTCCCCAACAAAACCATCTCCGCGAGTTATTGCTTTTTCTAAAACCCCATCTTTATAAACTAGTGCACAAGCTAAGCCATCAAGTTTAATGTCGCTAAAAAACTTAAACTTAACTTCTGGCTGTAACTTCTGGATTCTCTTAACCCAGGCTTCAATCTCCGCCTTATCAAAAACATCATTTAAGCTGAGCATTCTTTTGGAATGTTTAATCTTGGTAAAGCCCTTAGCAATACCACCTGCGATGCGTTGAGTAGGTGAGTCTGCTGTAATAAGTCCTGGGAACTCTTTTTCCAATTCGCTGAGTTCATGCTTTAGGCTGTCTGCTGCGGCTTCGCTCATCGTACTTTCATCCAGCACATGGTAATGATGGCGGTAATCATTAATCAGCTCTCGGAGCTTTTCGATTCGTTCTTTAGCAGAGGCTTTATCTAATTTTTTCATCTACCTTAAGTTTAGCAAAATGACCGACCAATTCAGACTAATCTAAAAATCCATCTATTGACTAAACTAAGTAGATTATGATATGATAAGCTCAATGTCTGGAAAAAACAAAGTAGGAACACCAGTTGTAAGACCGACCAATGTAGAAGGGGCGGTGGCGTTCGACGCTCCCTCTACAACAAGTTTATTTCGCCAAAAAATAGGAGCTTCTGTAGGGCTTATCGGGGAGATATTAACAAATCCTGAGCGATTCACCAGTGGGGCAGAACTGCTTGGAGAGGGTTATTATGCTATGGTTTATGGCTTTGATCCAGGGCCTTCAAGCCCTCTCCCCCCGCTTGCCATAAAGGTTGGAGGATCCAGCAGGAACGCTTTTCTGTTAAATGCAACACTTGAAGTCGGTCTTGCTCTGCCAAATAGAGCAAATCTTCCTTTCGAGTTATCGAGTGGCCAGCTTACCGATTTTCCAGCGTATTCACCCGCTTACTATGGCTTTATCGACCCAGGAGGCGACACCTCAGTTTTTCCGGGATCAACAAGCATCACCGTAATGAGTCGTGAGGCTGGGGTGCAAGAGCAGAGAAAGGGTATGTTCGCGCCTAGAAACACCGCCATACTTGAAGCTTTAAACCCTGTTCTATCTAATGACCTGTGGTGTATTGCCCCAGACAGTAGGGGTGGCAACATTCTCTACGATGAAGAGCGAGAAAGAGTCACAGTACTAGATCTGTACCAATAGATAACACATACGGATAGGAGACTTACTGTCTTTTAGTTAGCCGCCTCTATATCGTAGTAGCCTGAAGAGTCATGCTAATCGTCATTGATTCGCCTGGGCGAAGATCTCTGGTACTTGCAACGGGTTCTACGCAGCCGTACCCAACGTCATCCAAGCCATCAGTCCAGCGTATTACTCTTTTAGTGCCCGTTCCACCCCTTACTACTCTTAGGCCATTTCTGAGCATTAGCGGCTCTTCTAACCCACTCCTAGGTACACCCGGAAGCTCTTGTGACTCTTCTGCTGCTCCTGGAATCCAGAGTTCACTCCCTACAAGACCGTTAAAGTAAGGATGAAAACCTGGGCTGACCTCTTTAGTTAACTCACCCTTCTTCATCAATCTTAAGCTCGCCCAGAAAACTTGAAGATTGGGCTCGACCCCATAGGTCAGCATCTGCTCAAAGTGCCTCCAACCTTCGACGCCAGATAAGCCCAAGGCGACATGGTCTCTACTTAGGTCTAAAACATCCCACGGCAAATCACGTGCAAAGCCGTGCTGAGGCCCAATACCAGTTGGGTCTGGCCCAAACCAAGGAGAGCATACGTGCAGGCCACCACGGACCTTGCTTTCCTCGTCAGTGCCACTGAGGGTCGTCCTTGGGTATAAAACATCAAGTCCCATTAAGCTTAAGCGCGTTACGATTGCTCCAAGCGGGTTCACCTCTAAGTGGAGGCCAGTCTGACCTTCTTCTGCTCCAAGTCTGATTAATTCTTCCATAAATTAAACTTAATTATACACTTTTTTAAAATCTGACAGTTTAAAGCATTGACCTACCAAACGATACCTGTTATCATATAAATATGCATGAAGCAGGACCAGCCTCTAGAATAATAAAACCCACCATTCTTGAAGATGGGCCTGTGTACGCTCTCGTAGCCCGCTCTACTCTCTTCCGCAGAGGGCTTGATAGACCTCAAAGAGAGTTGATAGGCAGCATTCTGATGGATCCATACAGGGTTTTTAGGGGAATGGCATGTTTCGATGAAGGTGCATTTGGAAAGGTTTTTACATTTAGTCCAGATGAAGCCCTAGGCTTACCTAAGCTAGCTGTAAAGGTTGGACACATTCCATTTCATTGGTTTATGGTCAATGCCGGTATGAGGATAAGCCTAGAAAGCAGAGGTGTAGAGTTGGACGTGGGCTCCAGGGCGCCCTTGGTTGCAACGGCCCCGGACTACTATGGCTATCACAACCCTGATCCGGGAGCCCAAAGGGGTGATGTCGCGGTTATGTCTTTTGCGGAAGGTGGTCATCCTGGGTACTCATCTGAAGCTCAAAGTTCAAGGAATTTAGCAATTTTGGACACAGTACAGTCTTTGATGCCCAACTGGCCATTAGGATATTCAGATGTTGATAGCCGCCCACCTAACATAGTCATAGACCCTCAGGGTACGAAAGCGACAGTTCTAGATGTTGGGAATCTACGTGAGGCAAGAGAGCAAATCTAGTCTAATCTAATTTGTTCTCGTGCCCTCCAGCAATTTAATATACAGGCTATACATCATCACATGAATCATTGGCAGGGCAATTAAGAAGAACAGATCTAAGCTCAGGTTGGCTATAGCCGGAATATAAGTAACTAACATTAATAATAGTATCAAATAGCTAAGTGTAATAAAGAGGATGAAGACCAGGAGATTTTTAAGAACCTCCAGTCTTCTCCTACTAACCATAATTCTGACCGCTTGCATGGTTCGAGAAGGATAAACTCCAGGCAAGGTGATAGCATACAGAGAAATAATAGCCGTTGGGATAAACCAAAATGTCAGCAATCCAGCTAGTACTAGAATTACAGTTGCACTAAACTTTTCTAGATTATTCACAAATAACTGCCTACTCATCCCAATATTATAGATGACAGAAACCATCGTAAATGGAATTAGCTGAAGCGCAATCAACCCGATATTCATCATGAACGGAACTAAGTTCCCGGTTCCACCGTAAAGTGCATCTCTAGCACGAATTTGCTTTCCTTGTTTTAATTCTCGAATCGCATAAATAAAGACTAAGCTAAAGATTACGGCTAAAAAGAATTGTGCCCAACGAGCAAAATCTCCGGCATTACCACGATAGGTAAACATTGCTGAAGATAGTGTCTTAAGCTTGTCGCCAACTCCAACTTGAGTTCCGGCTGAATTTGCTTCTTTGAACAGAGAGGGCAGGTCGATGTTCGGCCGAGCATATGCCAAAATAAAGTAACTCACAATATAGAAAAATAGCAGAATTGTGAAGGTTTTCCAGTGCCTCCCCAAAAACTTAAAGCTGTCGATGATTAGCTTGCTAGATTTTTCTATCTTTGGAGTCTTGGCCCTACGCTCTTTTTTGAAAGATTTCGGTCCGTTAGGGATCTTCCTGCCTGCGACCTTATTCCTAAACTTAACTTGGATAGTTTTCCATCCCAGCCTTAAACTAAGCGCCGCCTTCTCTAATAGACTAGTTTTTGTAAGGTTTTCAGTGGCAAGACCCCAATCTCTTTTGCTTTGTAGATTTTGTTTAGACCCCTCGCTGGGCATCTTTCTAGACAGGCCAGCCTCTTTTTTTATTTTCTGGATTTGCTTTTTAGAATTTGCCAAAGTTTTTTTCTTCTAACTCCGTTTTTAAATTTTCTTAATACTTAAGTTTAAATTCTAGCACATCCTTACGTTCTCAGCTGTTATAATTAAGTTCTATATGCTAAAACTAAAAATACTAAAAAAAGACACCATCTGGCAGCGTCTTAAAAAGCAGTCCCAAAAAAGTGGTCAGCCGTTTTTTGTACTTGCACCCATGGAGGCTGTCACCGACACCGTCTTCCGTAGAGTAATAATTCGTGCCGGTCGGCCAGACCTTTTCTTCACAGAGTTCACTAATGCCGAAGGTTGGAATTCAACAGCCGGAAACCATGTTGTTGGGCGTAGACTAAAGTATAAGTCCGAAGAAAAACCGTTAATTGCACAAATCTGGAGCTCAAGCCCCAAGGCAATTACTAAAATGTCAAAAGACCTTAAAAAGCTCGGCTTTGACGGGATTGATCTTAACATGGGTTGCCCCGTAAAATCTGCCACTAAGCACTCTTCCGGATCAGCATTAATTTTGAACCCAGAATTGGCTGGGCAAATGATTCAGGCTGCAAAAAAAGGTGGGCTTCCCGTATCCGTTAAAACACGCTTAGGTTATTCTAAAGTTAACGAATGGAAAGTCTGGCTAAAGTTCTTGTTAGAGCAAGATATTGTTGCCTTGACAGTTCACGCACGTACAAAAAAAGAGATGAGCAAAGTCCCAGCGCATCTCGATCTTTTTCCGCAAATAGTTAAACTTAAGAACCAAGTTGCTCCCAAAACTTTGATTATAGCTAACGGGGACATTATGAATAAAAGTCAGGGGATAGAACTTGCTAAAAAATCTAAAGTAGATGGAATTATGATTGGTAGAGGAGTCTTCCAGAATATATTTTGCTTCAACTCAGAATTCAATCCTGAAAGTTCTGGCGAATCTAAAGCTGAGCTTCTTAGAATGCTGAACTACCATCTAGATTTATTTGAAGAAGAGCTTAAAGTTCATCCTGAGAAAAGATTCGACCCACTAAAAAGATTTTTCAAAATCTACGTCAGAGGTTTTGATGGTGCTTCAGATTTAAGAGTTCAACTTATGGAATCGAAAAACCTCAAAGAGGTCCGTAGAATTCTCAAAGCTAACACTTAAATTTAACAACTCTTGAACTCAAAACTTGCAAAACTAACAAGCTTATGCTACTATCTTGGACAGAAAGCAAATTAAAAAGTTTGGAGAATTTTTATGGCAAGATTAGTAAGAGAAAGAAATACTAGTGTTGCAGAACGAATCATAGCTAACCGGAGTAAGAGGATAGCAGAAGCAAGATCTCCTCGGGCGGTCATGGCTGCGCTATGGACTACCTTTGTGGAAATACAAGTTCAAAACGGATACTTTGACCTACTGAAAAGCTCTGAAATCCTTGAGGGTCTCCCTTCCTTCAACAAAAACTTGGCCAAGGCAGCGGAGGAAAGGCGCTCAGTTCGCATAGCTAGTGTAAGGGGTAATAAGGGCTCCTGCGAGCCAGATGAGGTGCTGTTTAACGCTGCTAGCAGAGCAGATATTGAACCTGTGTTAACTATGTTTCCCGCTAATACTTCAACAGCTTTGAATCTTGGGACTGGGGCAGTGGACTCAACTTTTTGTGTCAGAGACTACGGAAGCTGGGTTGAAGTGGATGGTCTATGGAGACCTGTTTCGGCTGGATTAACCGCAGTTTAGACGCAAATTTAGACATCTTTGCCACTTGACAGGATTGACTGGTAGGAATATTTCCTGATACAATAGCAGTCAAACTCTAAAAATTAAATTATGTTAAATAGGTTACCGAATCCATTCGGACAAAGAGGTGCTCCACGGCTCGATATTCCTAAGGGTTCATTTGAAGCAGTTGGGAAGATTTGGGCTACAAGCGTCTACTCGCAAGATCCGAGCTTGCTGGGGGCCAAAGCCTGGGAGTCACTTTTGAACGAAAGGATGCGGTCAGATGTGCTCGGAGAGGTACTCGGCCATACAGGAACTCATATGTCCAGCTTGGTAAGCCATCTTTGTAGGGATGCCGGCATCCAGGAGGTCCGGGTGGGTGCTCTCGGTGGACCTGGCAGGTCTCCTTTGCCAGGATTTCCACCAGTGATAGTTCAAGCTGCTAGTCATCTTTGCTCAGGAGCAATTAAATTATTCCATAACAACATCCCTCCAGGTGTGGGTACATCCGTAGATTCAGACGGAGCCGTAACGGTATTTGCCGGTGGCGCTGAACGAGTTGTTTGGACGCCTCAAGTTACCCCAGAATAGCGTGTAAATCTCCACTTAAGTTTAGTTTGCTTTATAAATTAGAGCAGTATTGCTGGCCTGTGGACAAAAAATATTAGCTACATCTTGTCGAGATCTAAGTCTCTGACAGATTGTACTAAGGTCATCGTCTAGAAGTATGTCAGGAATTTGAAATAATCCTACACCTCCGGGCATTGTCCAATCTAAAAGTGTGTTTAGCGCTCCTTCATAAAATTGAGTCGGCAGGCACTGTAGAGCTCCGTAAGGTCGGTGCATGACTGCTGCTAGGCCTTCAGGTGCATGCTCTTGTCTCCATGCGTCTATCTCTCGCCACGTTTGCTGAAGTATTATGTCTCCGGCGATATGGTGAAGTTCTCTTTTTTTCGTCGCTCTTCTGTTGCGTAAGTCTTCAAGGTTGGTCACTAGACCCAAACGGGCAACACCTTTCTTAATTAAATCTTGAACCGCTATACCATTATTGCCACCCGCAATATCTAGCACCACTCCTGTAGGGCGGCTTCCAAGCTGGGTAATAAGCCTCTCTGCAAACGGACTCTTCCTACTGAGGGGGCTAGCCCCATAACTGCAGAGGCTACTATTGTTAACTCCCCACCTGGAATCCCCAAGAGTTGAGTTTCTTTCTTCATCACCGGCACCATGGCTGACACTATTACAAAAACTAAAATTTCTATATACTTTCATATTATATAATATAGCACTCTAAGAATATAATGTCAAACATATAATTGACATTATAACTAACTAAATGTTAGAATATGGATATATGTTAGCTTTAAATAAGCCACCCGCCCTAGTAAGAATGGTACCCTTTACAGAGGAAGGGGATGGCAGTTCTTTTTGGGAGCGTCGCATAATTGGCAATGGAACAGTTCTTTACACGCCACAGGGTGGTCTTGGGTTGGCATTAAATGGCTTTAAAGATGTAGGGGCCCAGGTACTTAAGGAAGGCAAGGAGGCGACCATTCATGCGTCCAAGGGTTCCGAGGGTCATCTTGTTAGAGTGCAAACTAACTGGAGATCTCGAAATTTTTTAGCCGCTCTAAGGGCGAACTTAATTCTTGGAGAAGCTCTTAAAACTCCAGAGTCACAGGCTCTCCAGGCCGAGAAAGGTTTGAAGCTCTCCACCCCAGTGTATAGTGGCTTAATGCTATCAGACCCCATAGGGACCCAGTCTATGTTGATGACGGACCATAGAGATTTTCACGTCGTTCCTGAAGATTATGGCAGCTCTTGCTATGGGACAGAACATAGTCTCAAGTGGGGAGCAGCCCGTGACTTAACCATATCGGCTCTGAGGGCATATCTAGTTAAGCGGGGCAAAGGTTCAAAATATTATGCAATAGTTGACGGCGCAGTCAGTAATTTTTTAGTTCAGCGAGACTTAACATTAAGTGGGGCAACTTCGGTGGTCGTAATCGATGCCAAAGGCAACCCTGAAACTTTGGGAGAATTCAGCCCGGAAAATACAAATAGAGGTACTTAGCACTCTCCGTTGTGGCTAACATTGACCACATCTTGGAGATCTTCTAGACTATCGATAATTTTTTCAAGCTTTGATTCTAGCTCCTCGTCTAACTCAACGGTGTTATTCGGTTGGTAGCTGAGTTCAGCACTTTCCGTCTCTAGACCAGCTTGGTTTAACCTAAACTTAACCTCATGCAAATCCTTCGGTTCGGTGTAGGCAATAATTACGTCTTCATTTTCAACTGCATCCTCTGCTCCGGCCTCCAGAACTTCCAGTAAAGCATTTTCACCGCTAGACTTAACAATAATTACGCCCTTTCTTTCGAACTGAAAGGCTACGGAGTTTGCTTCGCCAATGCTGCCTCCATGCTTAGTAAATGCATGTTTCACTTCTGGGTAGGTCCTATTTCGGTTATCTGTCGCGCACTCAACTAGGATTGCAATTCCACCTGGTCCGTAGCCTTCATACAAAATTTCCTCTAGCTGTATAGAATCCTTATCAGAGACACGTTTAATCGCTCGCTCAACAGTACTCATTGGCATATTTGCAGACCTGGCCTTTTCAATAACTGCCGCTAGGCTTGGGTTTAGCTCTGGGTCTACACCGGAGCGTGCTGCAACTGCGATTTGGTTTCCAATTCTTGTGAAAAGCGCTCCACGTTTAACGTCATTAACGCCTTTTGCTCGCTTGATCTGTGACCATTTGCTGTGACCTGCCATAATTAAGATTAATTATAGCAAATGGTAAAAGTATTGCCCTATTTCTTCTTCGATTTTTTAACAGTAACCTTGCTACTTTTGGTAAAATTCTTTAGACCTTTAGCTATAATTTTTGCAGCAATTGCAGGAGCAATTGTAGATTTCATACCTTTAATCATACTCTTAGCTTCTTCTACTGATTCCTCAGCATCTTTACCGATCTTCTTTGCAAACTTCGAAAGTTTATATGCATAAAATAGGATGACTATTCCTAAAAGTAAAAAAATTGCCAAAAAGACGCTTAAAATAATAACTAAAATATTGAATGCAACTTCCATAATGATTTCGTAAGATTTAACTGTTCTTAATTAAGAACTTTAACTTAAGTTTAACATAATAGCCTAAATCTACCCTAAAGTGTTAAAATGTAAGCTAATCAGTAAAAATCGATTAAATGAAGATTTAAAGCCTTAAAGCCTTAAATTTAACTCAAATTTAAAAGTCAAAGAAGATGAACTGGCAAGAAGAACTCCAAACCGCCCAAAAAAAGATTGAACAAGAATTCGATTCCTTAGACGACAATGATAAGCCCAGAATCCTAAAATCTGATCATCTTAAATCTCTAGTATCTTTAATTCCAAAAGTTGCCAATGATCAAAAGAAAGAGCTCGGCCAAGCAATCAATAAACTTAAGTCGGAGTTAGAGGTTAAGATTAAGGACTTACAGGCTTCTCTAAAAGCGGAAGAACTCAAACCGCTTGATATTACTGCTCCATTTGACGTTAATTCCAGCCTGCCACAATTTCCCGAAGCTGAGCAGGGCAGTCTTCATCCGATTTCTCAAGAGATTGCCAAAGTTTCAGAAATTTTTAATTCAATGGGTTTTGAGATCTTTGAGTCTCGTCAGCTAGATGATGGTTGGCACATGTTTACCAGCCTCAACTTTCCTGAAGATCATCCCGCCAGAGATGATTATGATACTTTCGTAATCGAATCAGAAGACTCCAAAGAGCCACTTGTTGCTCCGGCTCACACCTCTACCATGCAAAGCCGTATCTTAAACTTAAGAAAAGTAGACCTAGAGGTTGGCAAGCCAATCGCTGCCATCGTTCCAGATAGAGTCTTCCGTAACGAGGATGTTGATGCTCGTCACGAGCATACCTTCCACCAAATCGAAGGAATTTACGTTGCCGAGAAAGTTAATGTTGGAAATCTAATCGCAACACTCAAAACATTTCTTTCGGCCTACTACCAAAAAGAAGTTGAATCTAGGGTAAACCCATTCTATTTTCCGTTCACTGAACCGAGCTTTGAATTTTCTCTGTCTTGTCCATTTTGCGATAAAATGGGCTGTAAAATTTGTTCTCAAGTTGGTTGGATCGAACTCCTCGGTTGTGGAATGGTCCACCCCAACGTTTTAGAAATGGCCGGAATCGACAGCAAAAAATATTCTGGCTTTGCCTTTGGATGCGGCGTCGAACGCCTAATCATGATGAAGTTTGGGATTGAGGATGTCCGCCTCTTCCATAGCGCTAAACTTAAATTCCTCAAACAGTTCTAAAGATAAACTCTATGCTAGACAACTTCAAAAAGTACACCAAGGTCGTAACAGAAACAGTTCCGGGAAAACTGAATAGATTCTTTATAGTCGCTAAGTTGATTATGGATTCAACGCTGCCATTAGTGGAGGCATTTTTAGCGGCTAAGATTTTAAATGCCTCAGTCATCTCAGCTCAACAAAAACAGGTTAGTTCTGACGTCTTCATTTATGTTGGCACTCTAATTGCCCTAGACATACTCAGGAGGGCATTAGATTTATTTTTTGGGATTATTAGCAAAAAAATTGAGGAAGAAGCAGAGCTTAACATCGGCATGGCCATCTCCAGCAAGGCGTATAAGGTTGACTACGCAAACTACGAAGATCCAGACTTCTTAAAGTTATCCGATAGGGCAGAGCAGTTTAAGTTTAGATCTGGGTTCTTGACAAGGCAGATTACAGACAGAGTGCTTTACCCAGTATTCTCATTTCTGGCAGCGCTAGTTGCATTTTTATCAATCTCCAAACTGGCGGCACTCATCGTAGTCATAATTACAATACCTAATTTCATTTATAGGCTAAAGCTTTCTAAAGCAGAAAGAAAGCTGTGGAATGATACTTGGACGGAAAGACGTAAAGCGTCATCGTATTTAGAACTGGCGGGCCAAAGGTTTGTTAAAGAAAGCAGGGTTTTAGGTTTAGTGGAATTTGCACGTAAGACGTGGTGGGATATGAGCCAAAAACTAATATTATCTAGTCGTAAACTAGACGTTAAGAATGAGAAGTTTAATGCTATAGATGGCTCAGTTAGTACCGTAATAGAGTATATTTTGTTGATTATTGTTATCTTTAGGATCGCCAGTGGTGAGCTAGAGGTTGGTTATTTTATCTTTGCACAAACCTTAATCCGTAGATTCCTCAATGCAACCTATTCCATGAGCTCAGGAATTTCGATTGTAGACGAAGACATTGCACTCTTGACTGACTACGTTAAGTTCATGGAGCTGGAAGAAGAGGAGCCCAGCACACTTCAAAACCAGCCTGAGTTACTCAAAAGCCCATGCATAAAAGTGAATGATTTATCATTTAAATATCCTCGCTCCAAGACTAAGGTTCTGGATAGCATATGTCTCGAGATACCTTTCGGTAAAAATGTTGCAATAGTAGGTGAGAACGGAGCCGGCAAAACAACTCTAGTGAAACTAATTTTAGGTCTGTATAAGCCCACAAAAGGAGAGGTCAAGCTCAACCAGAATAAAGTACAGGATTATTCTTCGGCACAGTGGCACAAAAAAGTAGGGGTTCTTTTTCAAGATTTCAACGGCTTTTCTGATTTCACCATTGAGGATGCAGTCTGGTTCGGTGACATTACAAAACCAAAGTCCAAAAAAGAAATAAACGGTGCCCTAAAGAAGGCTGGGGCTCTAAGTTTTGTGAATAAGCTTGAAGTAGGTTCTAAAACATTTATGAATAAGTGGGTAGGAGGTGAAGATGCGGGTACGCAGCTCTCAGGAGGTCAGTATCAAAGGATTGCTCTAGCCAGAATATTTTTCCGCGACCCAGATATTTTAATTTTAGATGAGCCTACTAGCGCTATTGACGCCAAGGGGGAATATGAAATTTTCAAGATTCTTGAAGAAGAACGAAAAGATAAAACCAACATATTTATATCCCATAGGTTTAATACAGTACGCAAAGCAGATATAATTTACTTTCTCGAAGAGGGGAAGATAGTAGAATCTGGAAGCCATAACGAACTAATAGCTCACAAGGGCAAGTACTACGAGCTGTTTGAAAAATACGCAAAAGATTTTCGGTAAACTTAAATTCCTCAAATAATTATAATATGGAAAATACTAAAATAAAATCAAAGATAAAAAGCTTTTTAGAATCACAAGTTCTATGCGTCGTCTCTAGTATTGATGGCTCTGGAAAGCCCCAATCTGCAACAGTTGGATTTAGCGAAGATCAAGAATTAAATTTAGTTTTTGGAACTTCAATCAAGAGCAGGAAAGCACAAAATATTATTAATAACCCAAATGTTTCAATTGTAATTGTTGCTGACAGCTCAATCCGTGAAACTGTACAAATTGAAGGACAGGCGCACATACTAGAAGGCGAAGAGCTTGAAAAATATCAAAAAATACACTTTAATAAACTCCCCTCTACTGAAAAATATAAAAACGATCTAGATGAGTGTTGGGTTATGATTAAGCCAAGCTGGGCAAGGTTCAGTCACGTTGATAGCTACCCCTGGGATGTTAAAGAATTAAACTTTTAGAAATATGAAGTACAGTTTCAAATTAGGACAACAATCCGCTGAGGAGCAATCTAATCAAAAGATTGATGGCATTTTAAGTTTAAGTAAAGCAGAGCTTGCCTCTAAACTTAATTCTCAAATTGGAGCATTTGATGAGATTATAGACTGGGGTTCCAGATATGATTCTATCTCCGTTGCAAAAGTAATTAGTGTTAAAGCGCATCCAGACGCCAATAAACTTAAAGTCTGCTTAGTTAATGACGGCGGAGTGGCTGAGGGTGTTCAGAGAGACGCTGATGGCTTGATACAGGTAGTTTGCGGAGATCCAGACGTTATTGAGGGCTTAATCACTGCCTGGGTCGCACCTGGCGCCATAGTCCCCTCTACTTTTGAAGATAAAGAACCTTTCAAGCTTTCTAAAATTAAACTTAGAGGAGTCGAGAGTAGCGGAATGCTCGCCACCGCCAAAGAGCTAAATTTAAATAGCGATCACGACAGTCTAATCAATCTTAGTGACCATAACCTTCCAGAAGATCAACTTAAAGTTGGAACTCCATTCAAGGAGCTCTTTAATCTGGACGACATTATTGTTGATTTTGAGAATAAGATGTTCACTCATCGCCCAGATTGTTTTGGGCATCTCGGAGTTTCTCGCGAAGTTGTTGGAATTCAAAACATTCAGTTTAAATCTCCAGCTTGGTATAAGTTTGATACCAATTCCAGTTTCCCTAAACCAGAATCTAAACTTAAGGTTGAAGTTGATAACCAAGTTCCAGAACTCTGCCCGCGTTATATGGTCATCCCAATCGAAGGAGTTAATATTGAACCTAGCCCGCTTTGGATGCAATCAATTTTAACTCGCCTTGGGATTAAGCCGATCAATAACGTCGTCGATGTCACGAATTACATGATGGTTTTAACTGGACAGCCAATGCATGCTTTTGACTTCGACAAAGTTAAACTTAATGATCAGTTGGCTAAGTTTACACTCCACAAACCTAAAAAAGGAGATCAGCTCAAAGTCCTGAATGGGAAAACTCTACAATTCGACCCTGCTGTGGACACGGTCTTAATCTCTGACCACCAAAAAGTTATCGATCTCGCCGGCATGATGGGCGGAGCAAATTCTGAAATTGATGATTCCACCAAGCGAATCGTTCTAGAGTGCGCCAATTTCGATATGTACGCCATCCGCAGGTCTAGCATGAAGTACGGAATCTTCACCGACGCTGTCACCATGTATACCAAAGGGCAATCCGCCGCCCAAACAGAGCCAGTTCTGGCAAAGGCAATCTCAATGCTCAAAGGCCTCATTCCGACCATAAAAGTCGGGGAGTTGGTCGATATCAAAAAGGACGCATTTGAGTATGATCATCTAACGATAACCGTAGACAAGGTTAACCAGATACTAGGCTTAAGTCTAACGAAAGCAGAGATTGTCAAAATTCTAAAAAGTGTTGAGATATATTCTCATGATCTTGGGGGCTTGAATGAGATTTGCGTGAGTCCACCGTTTTGGAGGCAAGACCTCCAAATTGAGGAAGACGTTATTGAAGAGGTTGGCAGACTTTACGGTTTCAATAAGATTCCTGCTATTCTGCCAGAGCGTTCAATCTCACCCGCAACACCTAACCCGATGCTTAAACTTAAGTCTGTCGTCCGCCAAGAGCTTTCCAAATCTGGAGCAAATGAAGTCTTAACTTACAATTTTGTTAGTGAAAAATTAATCAAAAGAGCAAACCAAAACCCAGAAATGGCCTACACAATCCGCAATGCCTTGAGTCCGGAGCTTCAAAAGTACCGCATGGCTGTGGTCCCAAATATTTTAGAAAAAATTCATTCTAACATTAAAGATGGTTTTGAGCATTTTAGTCTTTATGAAATTGGTAAAGCCCATGTTAAAACTCACCTGCAGGATGATCCGCAAACTGGAGTTCTGCTTCCAACTGAATTCCAGCGCTTAGGTTTCGTGTCTGCCTCTAAAAACAAGGTTGAAGGCTCTCCGTTCTTCGTAGCCAAAAGATATCTTTCAGAGCTCTTAAGTTCTCTTGGAGTTAAATTTAAGTTCATAGAACTTGGCTCAGAAATGTTTGGAGTTAATATTCCAATCACTAGTGTTTATCTGCCAGGCAGAACCGCAGGTGTAGAAATTGCGGGCCAACTCCGAGGAGTAATTGGTGAATTTAATCTAGATATCGCCAAGAACTTTAAACTTCCTGAATCTTGTGCTGGCTTTGAACTAGACCTCGAAATCCTCAAAGAGGAGTTCAATCTTGACCACGATTACTCGCCACTCAATAAATTCCCCTCAATTTCTCAAGATGTAACTATCGAAACTTCTGGAGATCAGTCATATCAACTAACACTAGACGCCCTAGTGCATAATCTGGAACTTAAATTGAATAAATCCACTAACAATACTAATTCTCCTAAGGTTAATAAGATTAAGTTTAAAATTGAACCAAAAGGTATCTATCAAGCTTCAGATTCCAAAACTAAAAAAGTGACTTTTAGCATTAAATTTAACCACCCTGAAAGAACCCTCAATACGGATGAAGTCGCCAAGTTGCTAGAAGATTAAACTTATGTCAAACAACGTTAGAGCAGTGATTAGCAATGCAGAAGGCCAGATTCTTTTAGTCACAGAATCTGACGATAAAGAAAACTGGAAGCTCCCAGGTGGCAGCTTAGAAAGTGGCGAAGATCCAATAACTGGGATTAAGCGTGAATTACAAGAGGAGCTCGGCATAGACCGAAAATTTATGTCCCCTGAACTTAAGTTTAAGCATTTCTAAACTGATGACGGCTTATTCGACCGCTACATCTTTATAATAGATTTAGATCAAAATAATATTAAGCCTACAGGTGGAATCTTTAGAGCAGAGTGTTTTTTGTTAGATAATCTTCCTGATGGCAAAGACAAACAACATATCCTCAACGCAGTTAAGAGCTCTCAAGCTTAAGATCTACACATTTCAAACTTCAAATATAAAAAACTCCCTTTGAAAAAAGGGAGTTTTTTATATTTGTAATAACTTAAGGCCTAAGCTTAATAGTAATAGTTCGGAGAGTTTGTGATCACATCATCTGCCAGTACGATAACAAAGACAATGAATAGAATCATTAAGACTAGGCCAACTGCAGCACATATAATACCAGCGAGTGCCATTCCACTCTTCTTTTTGCTGTATGAAATTATTCCGAAGGTTAGACCTAGGATACCCAGGATTAAAGAAAGCGGCCATAACCAGGCAGTAACAATTGTTAGGATACCAGTGACGAGCGATGTTATCGCAAATCCGTCATTTCCAGCTGGATGGGCCGTCATTTGCTGTTGCGGAGCTTGAACTGGGGCAATCGGTGGATTAGCTTGTGGTTGAGGTGCTGCCTCTACTTTTGGGCTGCTATCTTTTTCTGCCATTTTCTAAAATCTCCTATCCTATTTAAAATACTTAACTTAACTTAACCTTAATACTAACACCTTTATTCAGGCTTAGTCAAAAAAGAGGATTGCTGAGCAACCAAGGCTTTTGCTTAAGAAATTTTGATCTTCTTCGCCGTGTCACTTTTTTCTTTAATGAAGGTTAGGATGAGTACGCCTTCATCTAAAACCGCGTCAATAGATTCGTCACCTTCTTGAACTGCGACGGGGAGTTTTATCTGCCTGTAGAACTTACCCCAGTAACATTCTTGAGAGTGGTATTGGGTGACCTCTTCGCTGTCATTGCTGCTTAATACTCCACTAATAGTAACGACTCCGTCCGCAAACTCTAAGTCGACGTCACTCTTATCTACTCCGGCAACACGAGCCTTTAAAATCAGTCTATCTTCAGTTTCGTATAGGTCTACTGGTAGCTCGGCATCCATGGACTCTTCCACTTCCACAATCTCTTCTTCGATAATCTCAACTCGCTGCGGAGCCTGTTGAGAATTGTTATTTTGTCCTGATTGTGGAGCCTGTTCTGCAAGATCCATTTCCTCATCCAGATCTAAAAAAGCTGCTCCTAAGTCTTCTTCCATTAAGATGCTATCTTCATTTGCGGGCGCTTGTTTTCTTCTAGCCATAAACTTAAAATCTGGTTACTACCTCCTAGTTAATCTCTTCTCACAAAATAAGATTTGTATTAAGCTATATTCTAAACCTATAGCCCTAGAATATGCAACATAAAAGTTAAACTTAAGCGTATAAGCATCGATGCAACCACTAGATAGCCTTCTTAGTCTAATTGCTCCTCACCACTGTTTTATTTGTCGCAAAGAGGGCTCTACCTGTTGTCAAAAATGCCTTAGTTTTAAAATCTCCCAAAAGCTAACTCCAACCTGCTATAAATGTTCGAAAAAGATTAGTTTAATAACTTCAGCTTCCACGCCAGGAATTTGTAAACTTTGTATAGCTACTCAAAGTCTAAACTCCGTCTCTTGGCCCCTAGACTTCGAAGAGTCGCTCGCCGAGTATCTTATAAAATCACTTAAGTTTAATCATTCATATCAATCAGCAAAACCAATCGCTCAAGGTTTGCAATATCTTGATTTGGATTTAGCAAGTATCTCAAATCCTAGCAACATAATTGTCACAGCGATTCCAACTGCAAATGAGAGAGTTCGTCAACGTGGTTGGGATCAAGCCAAACTGATTGCTAAAAAGTACGCCAGATTAGAGCACCTAAACTATAAAAGTCTTTTGTTGCGGGCAAGCTCTTTCGATCAAATTGGAGCCTCGAAACTAGAACGGAGTGAGGCTTCTGTAAAATTCTTCAAACCGAGAAGATTAAGTTTAATTAAGGGTTCAACAGTTATTTTGATTGACGATGTTGTTACGACTGGCTCAACCTTAAATGCCGCGGCGAAAATTCTGAAAGAAGCCGGAGCAAATGAGGTCCATGGACTAGTTTTTGCGCGTCAAGGTTTGCATAAGATAAAGTACTCGAACAATCCCAAATCTTAAATTGCCTCAACAGCATCTATCTCAGCAGTATCAACCGTAGCAACTTCATCTGCTTTAGGACCAATGTATCTTGTGGCGGCATAGGCAGCTCCACCAAAGAATGCAAATCCAAGATCTTTCAAGTTCTCAAATGAGCCAAGAGGGTAGTTGGCATCATGCAATAGCCCCAGGCCCTGTACTTGTGATTGGGCAATTTCTACAGCTAAGCTTAAGCCTACGATTGCAGCTGCGCCGGCAGTAGCTTTTGCCGCCCTCGAAACGCCTGGAAAGAACCTATTTGTAGTGTAGTCGGTTATGGCTACTGCAGAAGTTCCAATAAGTGGATGGCGTGCAGCCGTCAGGGCTTCATAGGTTGCACCGGATCCACTTTTTGGCTCTGGTGTTAGAGCCATGAGAGCAGAGATAGCTATGACTCCAGTTCTAGCCCATATACGCTTAAACTCGCCCTCCGCCTTTACTAATAGTTCACCCATGATTTGCTCAGTAAATTAAACTTAATTTATACATTAAATAAACAATTATAACATTAAACCCTTGAAATAACAAATACTTTAAACTTGGCGGATCTTCTTTCTGTTCGGCTTCTTATTCTTCGCCTGGTATTCTCGACGCTGCTTAGTGACCTCATACATTACAATCCCAGTTGAAACAGCTAAATTTAAGCTTTCGATGAATCCATACATTGGGATGTTGATGCAAAAGCCAGCGCTTTCAACAGCTTCATCGCTGATCCCCTTGGCTTCATTGCCAAACCAAATTGCAAGCTTGGCATGAGTGTAGTCTCCTTCATGCAGAACTACATTTTCCTTACCTTTTAAGTGTGGAGAAGTTACTGCAGACACAAAATTCTTACGCTTTAAATATTCCAGGCATTCTTCTGTGGTGGAAAATCTTTTTACAAAGCTCCACTTTATGGCGGATGCGGAAGTCTTGGAAAGAGTTTTTCGGGTTCGCATTTCTTGCCAGTCCTCTGGAATGTGATTACTTTTGTCGATTATGTAAGTCTTCTCGACGCCCAGAGCCTCGATGTTCCGGATTACAGTACCGATATTAATAATATTGCTGGGGTTTTCAATTACGGCAATCAGGTTCTTACAGCGAAAATCTTTAATCTCGTTTGCCCTTTTTCTAATTCGTGCTCGCTTGAGCTTCTTAACTAGTTCGGACTGTTGGCTTTTAGCGGAGCCTCTATCTTCAGATGCCATAGTTTTATTCTTTAATTTCTACACTGTGGCTGAGATTATTTGCCACTTGTCTCCCTCAAGCCTTAATGTAAAAATATCGTTTCCTAGAGCAGCTTTTCGTTCCCCGCTCTCTAGCCAGGAGATCTTAAATTTACAGGCAACTATCGCAAATTTTTCAGCCCCCTCTTCATAGACTCTTACCTCAGGATCAAAGTCTTCCCATAGCAACTCGGGCTTACATTCAAAGCATCCCCTCCAGTGGTTCGCACACGGTTTAGCACCCTTAATTATTTTCTTATTACCAGATATAAGAGCGATCACATTGGGATGGAAGAACTTGCTTAGTTCATTTTCCGTAGCACCAGAGGTCCAAGACCTGTTCAAGTCTTTTATGGCTTCCCATGCCTGGTTTTCAAATTTTGTCATGTCCATGATGAACCTTGAACTTTAAATAATTTCTTGGCGGAGAGGGTGGGATTCGAACCCACGGTACCGTTGCCGGCACGACGGTTTTCAAGACCGTTTCCTTAAACCACTCGGACACCTCTCCAGGGCTAGCAAGTCAAAAAAGACCTGTAACTACAATTAAGTTTAACAAATTCACTGAAACTTTGTCACCAGTCAAACATGCTTCCATCTAAACAAGCTAAAAATAAGTAATTGACATAACATAAAGTTTTATGATAGTATCGTAGTATAAAGTTAATAAAGAAAGTAGAGTTATCATGGAAATCCTAACAAAATCATTCAAAACAAAAGTCTCTAAAACCCTAAGTGGAATTAGCACTAAAGCTAAAGATGCAATCTGGATTATAATCGCTGCCTCGGCTATCGCTTATGTTATCGGATATAATATGGCGACTAACATCGCAGTACGAGTTGCCGGGAGCTAGGTTTTTCTAAAGCTATTAAAAGACTACTTTTTTCTAGCCCAATAAGCAGCCCGCCAAATTGTTAAACTTAAGCAGTATGCGATAGTTGGAACATGCCCAACCATAAAAACCCTTTTATTCTTCGCACCCTGAATAATCGTATCTTTAACTGGAACCGTTTCATCAAAGATTGGTCGGATTGATAAAACCTTAGCTCTTTGTTCCGCATCCAAATCAGGGAGGCTTTTTTTAAGCAGTTCGACGCTTCCTCCAAATTTCGGATTAAGTTTAAAATAAGAATCATTGATTTTATCTAAATTTTGGATTTTACCGCATATCAAAATAACTCTTTGAACTTTTTCTTTATTGGCAGAGAGAGCGTTGATGGCGGCACTGGCTCCAGCGCTGTAGCCAACTAGCACAACTCTTCTTCCCTCAGAATTGAGCTCAGCGATTCTCTTGCTTAGCTCAGCAATTCTAGTCTTAAAATCCTCTTTTTTGTGCCAGTAAATAGGAAAGTACTCACCGTCTAACCTCCAAGGTGCTAAAAGCTTGATTGCCAAGTTCTCGCCACGGACCTTGCCATCACCTAGGCCGGGAATAAATAGTACGGTTGTCTTTTTAGTCATATCTATAAACTATACAGTATTTTTCAAGATATTAATTCGGTTCCGGCTCTTGGAGCTGTGGTATAATCTAGTTATAAAAGTTTGCCGCGCGGGATAACTACTCCTATTAGATTCTAAATAAACTGGGATAGTGCAGTAAGTGCACCGTGGCAGCAAAGCCACTGGAAAGTAGCGCAACAACTCGACTTTTTATATAAAGAATAGATTAAATTTAACTAACCAAAAATAATTATGGCCAAAACAGATATCAACAACTTTAGAAATGTGGGGATTATTGCGCATATTGACGCTGGTAAAACTACAACTACAGAGGCAATTCTTTTTAGAACAGGCTTAAACCATAAGATTGGAGCAGTCCATGATGGTGCAACCGTAACTGATCACATGGAGCAAGAGCGAGAGCGCGGGATCACAATTGTTGCCGCCTCTGTAACTTGTCACTGGAAGGGTATGCAGGTCAATATTATCGATACCCCAGGCCACGTTGACTTCACTGTCGAGGTTGAGCGTTCTATGCGCGTACTCGATGGAGCTGTTTTGCTCTTTGACGGTAAAATGGGCGTTGAAGCTCAAACTGAAACTGTTTGGCGCCAGGCGACCAAATATTCTGTCCCGCGCATTTGTTTTGTAAATAAGATTAACCAAACTGGAGGCGATTTCTACAAGTCGCTTGAGAGCATCCGCGCTCGTCTTAGCAAAAGAGCTACTCCAGTTCATCTGCCAATTGGCTTTGAAAAAGAAATTAATGGTATCGTTGACCTTGTCGAAATGAAGGCCTACACTTATTCCGATTATACCGACAGAGAGCTAATCGAGGGTGAAATCCCAGCTGATATGGTTGAAAAAGCAAGAAATGCCCGCTCTATGTTAATTGAACAGGCAGTTGAGTTTGATGATGAGCTAACAATGCGCTTCTTAGAAGAAGGAGAGGAGTCAATCACAAAAGAGGAACTAAAGGCAGCAATCCGTAAAGGAGTTACATCGGGTGAGATGTTCCTGGTCGCAGGCGGTGATGGTCGAGGGGTTATTGTTCAGGCTTTACTTGATTTGGTAGTAGATTACTTACCTTCACCAATTGATACCGGAGATGCTTGGGGCGAAGATCTCAAGAATGGAGATAAGATATCTCGAAAACCTGATGATAACGAAGCATTCTCAGGTTTGGCTTTCAAACTCGTCAATGATCCATTCGTCGGTAAGTTGTGCTACTTCCGAGTTTATTCTGGAGTACTAAGATCGGGGTCTTATGTAATGAACTCTAGCACTGGGAATAAAGAAAGAGTCGGTCGTTTAGTCCGACTGCATGCCGACAAGCGTGAAGATATAGATGAGATTCGCGCTGGAGACATTGCAGCTATCGTCGGAATCAAGAATACTACCACAGGAAACACTCTTTGTGATATCGCCAAGCCAATTTTACTGGAAAGTATGACCTTCGCTGAGCCACCAGTCTCAATTGCCATTGAGCCAAAAACTAAACAAGATCAAGAAAGAATGAGTATCGCCTTGCAACGGCTTGCTGAAGAAGACCCAACATTCCGTGTTTCAACGAACGAAGAGACTGGCCAAACTATAATTTCTGGAATGGGTGAACTTCATCTGGAGATTCTTGTGGATAGGATGAATCGAGAATTTAAGGTCGAAGCCAACATTGGCGCACCGCAAGTCGCTTACCGCGAAACCGTCAAAAAAGTTGCTGAAGCCCAAGGAAAGTTTGTTAAGCAGTCCGGTGGACGCGGTCAATACGGTGACGTAACTCTACGAATCGAGCCACTAGAAAGTGGAGAAGGTTTTGAATTCCTCGACGAGATTAAGGGTGGAGTAGTTCCTCAAGAATACCGAGCTGCAGTTAAGGCTGGAATTGAAGAAGCCATGGCAAACGGAGTTATTGCTAACTATCCACTAGTGGACGCCAGAGTTGCTCTTATTGATGGTTCGTACCATGATGTTGACTCCTCAGAGATGTCATTTAAAATTGCTGGTTCAATTGGCCTCCAAAACGTCGTCAAAGTCGCCAGCCCAATCATCTTAGAACCTGTCATGAAGGTCACTGTCACAACTCCAGAAGAGTTCATGGGTGATGTTATCGGGGATCTCAACTCCCGACGAGGACGTATTGAAAGCATGGAAGATGCCTACGGAGCCAAAGAGGTTATTGCCTTCGTTCCACTGGAAAATATGTTTGGCTACACCACCGATCTTCGTTCAATGTCACAAGGACGTGCCTCATCAACTATGGAACTTGACCACTACGCTGAAGTCCCGCCAAATGTTGCTCAAGAGATAATCGCCAAACGCGGCAAAAAAACTGAAGATTAAACTTGATTCTATTTTGTCTACCCGGGCTTCCCAATGTATAAAGCGAGCCATTTTTTGAGGGTTTGGAACGGAGTCAATTGAAAGCTTTACTTTTTAGCCCTGTCAGACTATAATAAACTTCATCATGAAAAAAGAAAGACCACCAAGGAAGGGGAAGGAGAGTGGGCTTGATGCACAAGGTGTAGGCGCTGTGGCTGATTTCATCAGCCACCCGGTAAAAACGCTAACAGCTAAAGTCTCAGACTCTGTCCGGCGACTAGGGGGTGCTGTGTACGAGCTTGGGCACGATATTGGGCAGGTATTCACAGCCGAGGGCGACTATACTAGATCAGGCTCTGATGAGGAAAAACCTGATAAGAAATAGACTGACAGGCTAAACAAGCTTAATCTTATTTCTATCTAAATCTTCTTTTAACCTCTTTCTAAACTCACTTGCGGCTTTCCACTGGTTACCTGGAATGGTTCTTGCCCAAACGGTAATCTCTATTCCAGATTCTTCAAAGTCAGAAACTCTCGCCATTGTGGGGGCTTCCTTTAGTTTTTTGGACCAAACAGTTTCAGTGTAGAACTCCTCTCCAGATTTATTGATTATCCCCTCAACCTTTGCAAGGCTGACATCGTTAGACAGCTTAAGTTTAACGACCATTCTTGAAAAGCCAGAGGTCTGATTAGTCGCAACCCTAATAACGCTGTTTGGGACGTGGTGAAGGTCACCGTCAACATCTCTTAAAACGGTTCTACGGATTGTGATATTCTCCACGGTGCCTTCATATTCGACAGAGCCCATCATTACACTTATATAGTCTCCGATTTTGAACTGGTCTTCCGCTAGAATGAAAATCCCGTTTATAATATCTTGCACCAAATCTCGAGCTCCGAAACCTAGCGCCACACCAAGCCCTCCGAGTACTGCAGTAATCGGTCCAGATGGCAAGTTAAGTTGATAAACTAGCACTGAAAGCGCCATTACTAATACTAGAATCCGCCAAAAAGTCCTTACCACAGTTAAGACAGTTGCTGTCCTTCTTCTAGATTCTAGTTTAGTGATACTTTTATGGTTCTTTTTTGGGTTTAGCGCTCTTTCAATTGAAAGTTTGATGATCTTTTCACCTACCCAAATTACAATTAGCGTAAAAATTGCTAAAGAAAGAATGAAGCCACCATTACCCTTTAATGCTCTGTATATTGCTGTGCCTAAAAACCAATCCCCAATTGTTTGGAGGACATCCACTGTGTTACTTAATGTACTTAAACTAAACATTAAAAGTTTTTATTGGCTTAATTGGTATTCAAAATTAACTCGAGTACTTACTTATAACATAAGTTTAACATCAGTACTGATTAACATCCAGAAGTCGGCTCACTCTTCCAAAATCCAGGGGTTTGCAAAACAGAGACCTTTTGAGATAAAATATCAATTAGTATTTCTCAATAAATTCTACATACTACAACTTTAGGATTTTTCTAAAGTTGTGCAGGCTAAAACGTTAAGGCTGCACAAGCTTTAAAGAGGAGATTATTACAGATAAACTTTTTCAGAATTAAAATTTGATCCTGACGTAAAGTAGACTGAGTCTCCAAATTAAATGTAGAAGGATAGAGAAAACTGAAATATCAATTTAAGAAAAATTAAAGAATAAGGAAAAATTATAAATAGATATGGCAGACACATACGTAAGAGACTTACCACACGTTAACGTTGGAACAATGGGTCACGTTGACCACGGTAAAACATCCCTAACAGCTGCAATTAAAGCAGTTTTAAAAAAGAAACTTCCAGGCGGAGTTAACGACAACGTAGAAGACATCTCTACTATCGATAACGCTAAAGAAGAAAAAGAGCGTGGGATTACTATTAACTCAGCACACGTTGAATATCAGACGAAGAACAGGCACTACGCTCACGTTGACATGCCAGGGCACGCCGATTACATTAAGAATATGATTACTGGTGCTGCTCAGATTGACGGCGCTATTCTAGTGGTCGCTGCAACAGATGGTGCATTACCACAGACTAAAGAACACATCTTACTTGCAAAGCAGGTTGGAGTTCCAAGAATCGTCGTTTTCTTGAACAAGATGGATATTGCTGATGCAGATATGGCAGAACTCGTTGTTGAAGAAATGAAAGATGAGCTAAAAAAGCGTGGATTTGATGAAAACTCACCTGTAATTATGGGTTCAGCGACAAAAGCTCTTGAAGGGGACGCTGAAGCTGAAGACAAGATTATGGAGCTGATGGAAGCCGTTGACACTTGGATTGAAGAGCCGATCAGAGATCTAGATAAGCCATTCCTAATGCCGATTGAAGATGTCTTTTCAATCAAAGGGCGCGGAACAGTTGCGACAGGTCGTGCTGAACAAGGTGTAATTAAGGTCGGAGATGACATCGAAATCGTCGGGATCAAAGATACTCAAAAAACTACAGTTACCGGAATCGAGATGTTCAAAAAATCTCTAGATCAGGGTCAAGCTGGAGATAACATGGGGGTTCTCCTCCGTGGAGTAGAGCGAGACGACATCGAACGTGGTCAGGTCCTTGCTAAACCAGGTTCAATCACTCCACATACTGAGTTCGAAGCCGAGGTATATATTCTTTCTAAAGAAGAAGGCGGAAGACATAGTGCCTTCTTTAAAGGATACAAGCCTCAGTTCTACTTCAGAACAACAGACGTGACCGGTGAGATTGAACTTCCAAAAGATAAAGAAATGGTTATGCCAGGTGATACAGTTACTTTCATCGTTAAACTTATTTCTCCAATCGCAATGGAAGAGGGTCTAAACCTTGCCATCCGTGAAGGTGGGCGCACAGTTGGGGCCGGAGTTGTAACTAAGATAATCAAATAAATAAAAACCCTAACCGGAGTTAAACTAAAAGGAATATGGCCACCCCACCTAAAGCAACAGGAAAAATTAGGATCAGACTAAAAGCATTTGATCACAAGGTGGCAGACCTCTCTGCAAAGCAAATTGTAGATATTGCTGCTAGAACCGGAGCCAAGGTCAGTGGCCCAATTCCTTTACCAACACGGCGCACGTTATACAGTGTTGTCGCAGCTCCTGCACAGTATAAAAATTCTCAGGAGCAGTTTGAGACACGGGTTCATAAGCGTATCATCGATGTTTTGGATCCAACTCCACAGACTATTGATAGGCTGATGAGCCTCAATCTTCCTGCAGGATGCGATGTTGAAATCAAGATGTAGCCCAAGATGGTTTTTGCACATCTTGATTTTTTGTTCAACTTTTGTATACAATTAAACCCATAGATTTAACCGATCATCCCAAAAGAAACTAAAAATTAGCTAAACCACTTGTAAAATCCAAGTGGTTTTTGCTATAATTTAATCTAATTAAGAGCGTAGATACTTCTACAAGCTCCATTAACACCTAGAAGCAGGTGTTTTTTCTTTTTTATAGTTCAGGCTCCTGCTTTAGAAAAGCTAAAGTTAAAGTAAAGATATATGCAAATACTCCAAGAGGATTTAGACCTCATTAGGTTAAGGTTGAAAGAAATAGCAAAACAACTGCACCTGCTGGCAGATGAGTTTAATATAGTCCTAAATCAAAGCTCAGAAACCTGGCACGATAATGCACCCTGGGATGATGCTAAGGCTAGAGAAAGGGTTCTGCTCGCAGAGCAAGAGTACCTACAAAAGGCACTTAGAACGCACTCCATTCACAAAGTTTCGGATAATTCACCGGTTGGCAAAAACCATAAGTTTAAGTTTAATGGTAAAGAGTTGAAGATCCACCTAGCTGGAGACACATCTCTTAGGGTTGGCCAAGAGATGGACGGCTACAAGATTGTTACAAAACTCTCACCAGTTGGAAAGGCTATTCTCGAAGGTTACTCAAGGGTAGGATAAAAGCCATAAACTTAACAACATGCGTTAAAGCCAACCTGAGCCATAATCAAGTTTATGACGCAACCAAGCAAAATAAGAGCAATGCTAACACTCCCAAAGACTCATGTTGAGGTTATCAGGTGCACTGAGGCGTTAGCAGGCAACGCTCTGGCAAGGCGCTTTGGAAAAGAGGCATATAGACTACCAATATTGTTGGTCCTGAATCCGATCTCCTGTGTGCACGCCTGGAAGTTCCAGATTTAGGGTTTACCGCATTAGGTGTAGCCAACTTTAATAACCTGCAATCTACCTAAGCTAGATCATAAGGGTCTGCTATAATTTAAACTTAAGTTTAATGAAGGGGAGATGCTTTGAGTAAAAGTTCTGTTAAAGATACTGTTCAGAAGTCTGAGATTGGTGGTGCCAATGACAGGCTCACTAATCCTGCGACAGTAAAACTTAAGCCCTCAGACTACGTTCACCTTCACAACCACTCGCACTATTCAATTTTAGACGGACTTCAGAAAATCCCAGAAATGGTCCAGAAGACTAAAGAGATGGGGATGGAGGCAATCGCAGTAACTGACCACGGTACAATGGCTTCCGCAATTGAGCTATATAAAAAGGGTAAGTCAGAAGGCATTAAGCCAATCATCGGTTCAGAGTTCTATGTTGCTGCCAGAAAACACACTGATAAAGATAAAACCAAAGATCGACCTAGGTTCCACCTAATTCTAATTGCCATGAATCAGACTGGCTACAAAAATCTTTGTAAGCTGAGTACGATCTCTTGGAGCGAAGGTTATTACTTTAAGCCCAGAATCGACCATGAGCTACTCGAAAAGTATAATGAAGGCATCATCTGTCTTTCAGGGTGTATTGGCGGAGAGGTTGGAGACGCTCTACGAAATGGCAATATTTCTGCAGCAAAAAAGGCTGCCCAAATTTACAAAAAGATTTTCGGAGACCGCTACTATTTAGAGTTGCAAGATCATGGCCACCGCTGGGATGAGCAAAAGAAAGTAAATGAACACCTCTTAAGTCTAAGCAAGGAACTCGATATTCCAGCCGTTGTGACTTGCGATGCTCACTATTTAGAGCATGCCGACCAAGATGTTCACGAAGTTCTGCTCTGTGTTGCAACGGCTTCTAATCTAGATCAGCCAGGCAGATTCAGTCTCAAAGATACAGATCTTTTTCTGACCGACCCAAAAGATTTAATAGAGCGCTGGGGTACAGATCATCCTGAGCTCATCCTGAATACTAAAAAAGTTGCGGATAGGTGTAGCCTAGAATTCGAACTTGGTAAAATCCTCATACCAAAATTTGAAACAACTGATGGCTTGAGTGAAAAAGACTCTTTACATCGCATGGTTTGGCAAGGGTTAGCCTGGCGATACGGTGGTGTATCTGAACCTGATATTTCTGAACTAGACGTAAAAGATGCGATTAAAACTTTGCCCAAGGATATTAAAGAGCGTGCCGAATATGAGCTTGGTGTAATTTCCGACATGGGCTTTAATGGCTACTTTTTAATCGTACAAGATTTTATTATTTGGGGTAAAAACCAAGGTATAATTTTTGGACCCGGCCGAGGTTCTGCCGCAGGATCAGTAGTCGCCTATAGTCTGAAGATTACTGAACTTGATCCACTTAAGTATGGCTTACTCTTTGAAAGATTCTTGAATCCAGACAGAATTTCTATGCCAGACATAGACATTGATATTCAGGATTCTCGCCGTGGCGAAGTAATTCAGTATTGCGTAGAAAAGTATGGTAAAGAGCGTGTCGCAAATATCGGAACTTATGGAATTATGGCTGCTCGTGCTGCTGTCAGAGATGTTGGTCGGGTTCTTGGTATCCCACTACCAAAAGTTGATAAGCTCGCAAAGTTAATCCCACCTCCGGTTCAAGGGCGCCACGTGCCACTGAAAACCTCTTTAAAAGATAACTCTGATTTAAAAAATGCCTACCAGGATTCAGAATATAAGCAGATTCTGGATGTTGCAGTCCGGCTAGAAGGAACAATTCGCAACAACGGAGTTCACGCTGCTGGTGTCGTTATAGCACCGACTGATATTACTGATTATGCACCACTTTATAAAGCTCCAAGTGGCGTTATGGCAACTCAGTACACGATGAACCCAGTTGAAGACCTTGGGCTGCTAAAAATGGATTTCTTGGGTTTAAGCAACCTCACAATTATTAATAATGCACTAAAAATTATTAAAAGAGTCTATGAAGACGATATTGATATAGACACTATTCCTCTGGATGATGAGCAGACTTTTAAATTGCTACAGCGAGCTGATACAACCGGAGTCTTTCAGTTGGAGTCTGACGGAATGCGAAAGTACTTACGTCGTCTTAAGCCAGACAGATTTGAAGATATCGTTGCTATGGCCGCACTATATCGACCTGGACCGCTCAGCGCAGGTCTCGTTGATAAGTTCATAGATCGAAAACTCGGGCTTGAAGAGGTTGAGTATGACCACCCAACATTTGAAAAAGTATATAAAGAAACATTCGGAGTGCTTGTTTACCAGGAGCAATTCATGGCTTTTGCTCGGGAAATTTGTGGTTTCAGTGGAGGAGAGTCAGATACATTACGTAAAGCAGTTGGTAAAAAGAAGATTGATGTCCTTAAGCCGCTTGAAAAGAGATATGTAGAAGGTGGAGTTGAGCATTCCAATGTCCCAAAAGAGGTTATGCAAAAAAGCTGGCAAGATCTCTTAGGTTTTGCTGACTACTGTTTTAATAAGTCTCACTCAGCTTGCTACGCATTAATCGCATACCAAACCGCATATCTTAAAGCCCACTACCCGGATGCTTTCATGGCGGCACTAATGACCTCTGACGCCGATAACATCGACCGCCTCACAATCGACATTTCTGAGTGTAAAAAGATAGATCTCTCAGTCCAGAACCCAGACATTAACGAATCATTCTCTACCTTTGCGATTGTTAAAGGGAGGTCAACGATTCGTTTCGGTCTTGGAGCCATCAAAAATGTTGGTCTGGGGGCTGCTGAAAGTATTATTAAAGAACGTGAGAAGAATGGAAAATTTAAATCTATTGAAGATTTTTTCGTACGCGTTAATTCTAGGCAGGTCAATAAGCGTGCCATTGAATCGCTAATTAAAACAGGAGGATTCGACTCCTTCGGCTACCACCGTTCAGACCTATTTGAGCAAATTGAATCACTCATTGCTTTTTCTCAAAAAAGGGACAAAGAAGCCATAAGCAACCAAGTTGGATTATTTGGTGCAGTTGGAGATCAGCAAACCCACTTAAGTTTAGTAAAGTCAGAATCTGAAGCGCCAGACAATCTCAAGCTTGGTTGGGAACGTGACTTGCTTGGCCTCTATCTGAGTTTCCACCCCCTAGATAAGTATCGTGAATATTTTCAAGAACATGTTGAAATAATTTCAGGGATTGATTTAGAAGAAGTCGACGGAGGAAAGGGGATCGTCGGCGGAATAGTTATTGCAAGCCGCGAAATTGTTACTAAAAAAGGAGACAAAATGGCTTTTGTAAAACTAGAAGATACTTCGAGTGAGATTGAGCTGGTTGTTTTCCCTCAATCATACGCAAAACATCAGGGCGTGCTTCAAAAAAGCAATGCTGTCATTGTTGTCAGTGGAAAGTTCGATGCCAAAGATCGTGATGGCAACCTCTCAGATGACCTAAAAATGATAGTCGATGAAATTAGTGAAGTTACCGAAGACAATCTTAAAACTAATCAAAAGCCAAAGTTTGACCCACCAAAGCCTTCTACGTACGGCAACTCTCGCCCTAGAAACACAGCCTCAAACCCTTCCAACACTCCAAGTCTTTCAAGCCCACCTAAAGAAGAAGCTTCCAAACCAAAGCTCCCCCAACAAAATCAAAAAGATTCAAACCTAGTTTATATTAAAGTTGTTAAGCCAAAGTATGAACAAGATCTTCTTAAACTTAAGGCACTTTCTAAATCTGGAGCAGAAACCTCCATCATTTTAGTCTTTGGAGAAAAACCAGCTCAGCGCGCTCTTAAACTTCCATTTAAGTTAAGCTTAACCCCAGAGCTCAAAACGGAACTCGCCTCAATCTTCGGAGCAGAAAACCTAAACCACAATTAAAGTCCCTAAGCTTAATCTAAGCTAAGGATTTGATAGCCAAACTTTTCTAACTCCTGGCTACTAAAAAAGTCCAAGTCTCTTGTTTTCAGAACATAGCTCACGGTTTTTCTAAGTTCTCTCCCAGTGTAACCCCCCCCAGAATATTCCCGGAGGATTAAAACATCTCCTACTTTGCATTCCCAGTCTGCGAGTCTAAGTTCAAACTTCTTCTTGCCGCTTGCAAGATCTTCAAAATACTCTGGCAAAACTTTTTTATAGTGAATCATGTAAAAGTATTATAATTAAACTTAATGAAACATCCAAAACTAATTGTTATTGCTGGGCCGACCGCGTCTGGAAAAACTTCTCTTGGTGTTGATCTTGCACTTAAGTTTAACGGAGAAATTATCTCTGCTGATTCTCGCCAAGTCTATAAAGGTTTGGATATCGGCTCCGGAAAAGTCACTCGAGAGGAAACCAAAGGAATCACACATCACTTAATAGATATTTTGAATCCTGAAGAAAAGTACTCTGTCTATAAATTTCAAAAACATTGCTTAAATTTAATTCAAGATATTTCTAGTAGAGGAAAAATCCCAATCATCGTCGGCGGCACTGGGCTCTATATTGAAAGCGTAGTCGAGCAATATCAATTTCCTAGATTCAACTCCATGCTCAAGTTTAATAGAAAGTCTAAAAAAAAGGGCCTAAGACCAGATACTTTAGTTTTAAATTTAAACCCTAAACGAGATCAAATCAAACATAATATACAAAAAAGATTACTAGAGCGTTGGAACAATCCTGATCCTGAAAAAAATATGAAAATTGAAGTTCAAAGTTTAATCAACTCAGGAGTCTCCAAACTCTGGCTAAAATCTTTAGGCCTAGAATATAAATTTATAACCCAATTGCTAGAAGGGGAGTTAGACAAAACTTCAAGTCCGGGCTCGGATCCAGAGCAAATAATGTTAACTAAACTCAATACTGAAATCTGGAGGTTCGCTAAACGTCAAATTACTTTTTTAAAACGTTGGTATTACGCTCACCAAATCCAGAAAAAAAAAGAGGCTGATAGTCTGGTTGAAGCATTCCTGAGCAACTGAATCTACTGAATATAACTATTGATATTATGGGCTATTATATGCTATTATATTAAGTCTAATTATGATTTTGAGAGAACTTAGCCCCGCTAGAGCGGAGTGTTTAGACGACTTATCCTCAATTTTTGAGGCCTTACAGCACGGCGAGTGTGCTCTAAGGCCATTTTTAAGTTTAGTCGGCGACCTGAAAAAACCCGTAGAAAGAGTATCTTCAGTAGGTGGAATTGCCGGAAAGCTTGCATGCTCTGTGGGTGATGAAGGAATTCTGGTTGTCAGGAGATCCGTTCTACCGCTGGCGAGTTTAGGTTTAAATATAATTCCAGTAGTCGGTAAAGCTGCCAACCAAGTTCTTTCTGGAGCCTATGACCTGCTTGGTGGAGGAGTCGAAACTACTGGTAAAAAGATGGATAGGTGCGCTTTTAGCGGTTTGGCTCGTGAAGTTAGTGAAGAGGGGGGTCTTACGTTATCGCCAGACGAACTACAAGAGTACGGAAGACCAATGGTCGGCTGTCACCTTATTGGAGGCAGGAGAGGGCCCGCTACCGCAGTTATAAGGCTTGGGGCAGTGATTCATCGACCTGGAATGCCAAAGTTAAATTTAAGTTGCGAACACACTGGAGCCAAAGTTGTTAACCCGGGTTCTTCCGAGTTCCCACAGCAGTGGAGGCCACTAGGGGAGGCTGCGTTCCAACATAGGGCAGTTTAAATTTACCACTCAATCTTTTTTTTGCCCTTAGATTCTAGCCACTGATTGGCTTTTATAAAATGATCACTCCCAAAAAAGCCCGTGTGAGCTGAAAATGGAGAAGGGTGTGGAGACATTAAAACTAGGTGCTTGTCTGCGTCAATTAGATTTAACTTCTGTTTTGCATAATTTCCCCAAAGTATAAAAACTACGCCCTCTTTTTCTTCAGAAATCTTTTTGATAACCTGGTCTGTGAAATCTTCCCAACCTTTTTTGCTATGTGAGCCTGGTTTCCCGGTCTCTACTGTTAAAACTGAGTTTAATAACAAAACTCCCTGCTTCGCCCAGCAGCTTAAATCTCCATTAAATTTAACTTCAGCTTCGGATTTTTCACCAAGTTCTACCTCAAGTTCTTTAAAAATATTCCTTAGACTCGGTGGGTTTCTGACTTCTTCTGGAACGGAAAAACTTAGACCCATAGCCTGACCATCTCCATGGTACGGATCTTGGCCTAAAATCACCACTTTAACTTCATCAAAAGGAGTTAAAGTTAAAGCTTTAAAAATATTTTCTGGTTCTGGGTAAACCTTTTTCCCAGATATATTTCCTGAGTATTCTGCTTGAACGAATGCTGTTAAGTCCTTAAAACTTTCAGTCTCAAAATAATCTTTCAAGATTTTATGCCAGCTTTTTTCAATCTCAACTTCAGGTCTTAAGTTCATTAAACTTAACTATAGCAAAAGGGGTATTTTTGATGGTTATTCAAAGTCTAGGGCCGCAACACTCTGAGTATTATTAACTAAGTTTTGGGCGTACTGAGTTATCGACATGACGGTTGCTGGGGCGCCGGGCATTGTCTCACCGTACGATCTGAAGTTTGGGCATGTCAGGCATACTTCCGGCGTGCGAGTTTCTGCGCTGTTGAAATCATTAGTTGTTTTCAGGGCTCCCACGGCTGCAATTTCATTGGTAATTTCCACCATAGATTTCCCCAGAAAAAAAGTCCTTAATTCTTTTATGATGTTCGTTTCAGCCAAGGTCTCCGCTGCCGTTGCATCTAGCAGTGAGGCTTCCTCTAAGTTATCTGCACCACCAAGGGATCTGAATTCTTCGGCCCTAACCCTCATTGCCTGAGCTCGCTTAGCTAATGCGGCTGCTTCTGCCAGTATTTCATCTAGCTCTACGGTCATGTCTACAACTTCTTGCAGAGCGTTTTGGATATGTATGCTTGGGCAGCCCTTCGGCGGCAGTCCGAAATAGTCACTATTGCCATCTAGCAACTCTGGGCTACCGCAACTTCTTTCTAGGACCATAAAAATATAATTTAATTAAATATTACTAACATCATAACATTAAACTTAAGATAAATCAATAGTAAAGTTTAATCTTCTATTTCCTAGCTTTGCTATACTTAAGCTTAATATGGATTTCACAGATAACTTTAAAGAGGCGCAAGATCTCCGAAATCAGGGCAAATCGGAGCTTGCTTACGAAAAGTATTTAACAATCTCTAAAGTCGGAGGAATCTCACCGAAGAAGCGCGCCGAAGCCCTGCACATGGCGGCAGTCTCTATAAAAGAAGCAAGAGGCTACACCAAATCTACTGAATGTTTTCAAAAGGCTAAAGAAGCCTATCAATCTCTAGAAGATAATTTTAATCTTGCTCGAGTTGCTAGAGATTTTGGAAGTCAGCTTTTTGACCAAGCTCAATATTCTGAAGCAAATAAAGAATTTAAGTTGAGTGAAGAAGCTTTAAAAGACTCTGATAAATCCCTAGACTTGGGCGAGCTGGCGATGACTCAAATTAAATATGCTCTTTCATTGGAATACACAAACGAGCTAGATAGTTTGGATAAAGCAGATCAAAAATTAGATTTAGCAATTCAAAATGTCAGAAAGTCAGAAAACTTATTTTATCTTTCCACCGCGTATTTTCTAGCAGCAAAAATTTTTAAAAAAAGAGCCCATTACACAATCGCTATAGATTATTTAACTAGCGCTTATGGTGCAATAAATCTAACCGAAGAGCCATTCGCCAAAAGAAGGACAGAGATCTTAACTGAATTAAGTTTAATGTTCGAAAGAATTGACAACTCTAAGATTTCAAAAGTAATCAAAAAATCCGCAGAGGTTTACCTTAACGAACTTGATGAAGAAACCAGAAAAAAGCTGGAGTCTGAAGAATAAAATCTGTAATTAATTAATGTGCTAAACTTAAGCCATGAAAGACATCAGACCAGCGCTAAAAGAAATCAAAAAGATCCTTGAATCAGGTCAGAAACCAGAGAAAGTTATTCATAAAGTCGAAAAACTTAAAGAGGATTTTGAATTAAAAGGAACGGTCTACAAAGAATTGAGTAATATTGGTTATATTTTTAATGGCGTAGCTTATGGGCCTGGAGGATGGATACTATCCGGTTCTGAGGAAATGTTCGAGCAAGATAGGGAGTATTTGCTAAAAACTGTAGAATCTTACCTTGAACTAGATTGGCCCGACAGTCGGAATATAGTTACAGCTGGATATCAGTCACCAGCTGGAGGTTTTGGGGTTACAATCTCTGTTCAAGTTTCTGGCGTCAAAGTACAGTGCCCTAAAAAGGATCTCAAGAAAGAAATTGAACAAAGCTTACTTAAACTTAATCAAAACCAATCTGCAGAAGACTTTCTACTCAATGCAGTCTGCATCTTGCCGACAGAGTATAACGAGTATAAGCTAACTATTTAGAAAATTCTCCGTTTGCTAGTCTCTAGTTTATTGACAAGTTAAACTTAAGTCTGTATAATACAAAAGTATGACTTTAAATTACAAAATTAATTCCCAGCATCATGACCATCTCTAGCCAGATGGATTCAACCCTGCTTGTTTAAAATTTTGTAAAACTCTTACAGCCAAAAACTAAAAGCCAGATGAAATCCATCTGGCTTTTTCTGTACTTAAAAATCAACTTAATTTTAAACAATAAACTAAACCCAAAAATAATCATGGAAGTATTTAACAATTCGCTGGATCTATCCGGCATACAGAACCCAGTATTCTTCGCCGAACAAACACTAACTGTTCCAACTATGAGATTAGTGGAGGCATTGGGCTGGTGCAGTAGAAACGACGCGACACTGGTCAACTTAACTTATAGAAAAAAGCCTTACGTCTCACCAGCTAGAGGCGACTTTAACCTTGCTAGGCCTGCCATAATTTGGCCCAGCAAGGGCGAAGAGGCCTGCCTGCAAATGACCAAAGAGAGAATCTCAAAACCGACGCTTGGTCCAGTTTCTGAGCTTCAGGCTAATTTAGGGCAAAGCTTAGAGCAGTATTTCTTGCAGTTGAGCAGAATGTTTGGAGATTTCGTCCCAGGCCTTGATGAAGGCCAGAGAGCCTGGTTGCGAGACCCTATACAGTTCGATATGAGTAATTTTTACCTTCAGACTGTGGGCAAGAGTGACCCAACTAGGAGTTCAATTGCCGCTAAATATCTCCCCCGCTTCTATCAAGAAGTCGGAAAGTTTAAGGCTCAACTTTTGGTGGCAGAGGAATATTTAAGCGAAACGAGCAAGAGTTTAGCGAAAGAAAACGGGGTGGTTCTAAAAAACCTTCCAGATGCTCAGTTCAAATCAAGTCCATGGCCCAAGCTCGACATAGTTAAGGGTGCTTCAACCAGAAGTTTTGTCGACCTTTCTGGCTGCGACTTCGAACAATTGAGAGCTGGTATACTAGGAGGCAGTAATGAATAAGAAGATAATACTAGTTTCCCCGGCATATTCTTTGGCTTTATTCCCAAAAGAAGTCCATCAAATGGTCGATTTTATAGAATCGAAGGGCTGGGCTGTCGATATTGCCCCAAATGCCCTAAAGTCTCTAAAGTCTCTAAAGTCTCTAAAGTCTAGAGTTGCTAATGAATTTAATTCGATGCCCCCAAAGGAAAGGGCAGAAGATATTAATTGGGCATTTGTTCAGAACCCAACGGCCATTCTGAGCTTTATTGGCGGGTTTAACTCTAATGACATTTTGAAGTATCTGAATTGGAGTGACTTCAAGGGCAACGAAGTTAAGTTTATCGGTCATAGCGATTTAACAATTCTCTGCAATGCACTTTATGCTAAATCTGGGATAACCACATGGACGGGAGTTTCGGGCATCAATTTTTGCGTTAAAGAGACCAGAGAAGAAACCTGGGAATCTCTGCAGGCACTCTTAGAGGGTAAACTAAAGTTACTAAAACCAAAAAAATCTTTTCAGAATAGCTTTGATTCACCAAGGCAAGATTCTATTGGCTGGACTTTCGTTAATCCAAAAGACGGGGTTAAGGGTGTCTCGATAGGAGGTAATCTCGATACTTTAGGCCTGCTCCAAGGTACAGAATACATGCCCAAGTTTGATCAACCCATAATTCTAGTATTGGAAGATGACGACCTCGTCAAAGAAGAGACCATTTATCAATTTAAACGTTCGTTAATTTCCTTATTGATGCAAGATGGGGTTTTAGAAAATCTCCAAGGTTTAGTTTTTGGCAGGTTTTCAGAAGGCGCCAAACTAAACGCAGAAAGGCTTAAAATGATGCTCAGCTCAATTCCGGAGCTTGATCGAATCCCAGCCATGATTGGAGTTGAGATTGACCATTGCCTTCCAAAAGCGCTCCTACCGATCGGTTCTAAAATTAAACTTAACTTCACTAAACAAGAAATAGAAATACTATAAACATTGATATTAACTTAAAGTAAATAAATATGAAAGAAACTAAAACACCATCTACACAACCCTACAAGGGTACACGAGATTTCTATCCCGAAGAATTTGCAAAGCGTCAATATCTTTTTGATGTTTGGACTAAAGTTTGTCAGCGCTATGGCTACGAACAATACGATACTCCAATTCTAGAACCGCTAGAGCTTTATGCTTCTAAAACTTCAGAAGAAATCGTCGGCAAAGAAAGCTTCGTTTTTACAGATCGTGGTGGCAGAGAAGTTATGCTCCGACCGGAGATGACTCCTTCCTTGGCTAGGATTATTGCTGGCAAAAGGCAAGAGCTTGGCTATCCACTTCGGCTGTTTGTGATCCCTGGCTGTTATCGGTATGAGCGTCCTCAAAAAGGTCGTTGGAGAGAGTTCTGGCAGCTTAATGCTGATATTTTTGGTTCCGCAGATCCTAATTCTGATGCCGAAATAATCATGCTCGCAGATTCCATCCTGAAAGAACTAGGTGCAAAACCAGAGATGTACGATATCCAAATCTCCGATCGGCGATTTTTGGATTGGTTACTCCAAGAAAAGTTAAACTTGAGTTCAGAAAATGCCCTTCAAGCAATTCGACTGATTGATAAAAAATCCAAAATTAGTAAAGAGTATTTCAATTCCGGTCTGCAAGAACTAGGCGTAAACCAAGATGGCTTAATACTAGCTAATCAAATCCTAGAAGTTGGCGAATTGGGTGAACTCCCTGAAGAGGCCAAAGCTCAGGACTGGTACGAGTACCTTGAAGCTGCCTTTGAAGTTCTAGATTCTGCGGGAGTTAAGTTTAACTTTAATCCCCAAATAGCCAGAGGCTTCGACTACTATACGGGCTTTGTTTTTGAAGTCTTTGACACTGACCCAACCAACAACAGGGCAATGTTTGGTGGAGGGCGTTATGATGGCTTAGTCGCCAAATTTGGAGTAGACCCAGTCCCGGTAGTTGGCTTTGGAATGGGCGACGCTGTTCAGTGGGAAATGCTTGATGCCAATAATCTTTGGCCGGCACTCCCACCTGCAACGGAGGCAATGCTAATTCCATTAAACTTAAGTTCAGTTAGCAAGGCTAATAAGTTTGCCGCTGAGCTCCGAAAGCAAGGTCAGAACATTGCCATTGATTTCGATGTTCAAAGAAAGCTAGAAAAAAGAATTAAGGCAGCTCAAAAACTTCAAATTCCAAAAATCGGAATCATAGGCGACAATGAGAATTCCTTCAAAGATATTAAGTTTAAAGAATTAAATAATGGATATCGATAAGAACTTAATCGTAATTAGAGGTAATAGTGGTTCCGGAAAGTCTACACTTGCAAATAATCTCAGAGAGCTCCTCAAAAAAAGAGGTCTTAAGGTTGCTTTGCTGGAACAAGACTATATTAGGCGAGAAATACTAAAGGAAAAGGATGAATTAGATATGGTTGATTCAATTGAGTTACTTAAGTCTATGATCGCTACAGTCTCAGGACTAGGTTATGTAATTATTCTTGAGGGTATATTTTGGGGCGAGAAATATGGCAAATTTTTGACTGAACTCAATAGGACCTTTGGAAACGACAAATCAATATTTTTTTATTATAAAATAAACTTCGAGGAGACCTTAAAGCGACACGGCACAAAGAGTAATAGCCATGAATTCGGAGAGACTGAACTTCGATCCTGGTGGAAAGATGACGATTCACTGGGATTCACGAATGAATATATTTTGGATAGTTCCGGGCTTGAGTGCGTATTGAAAGATGTAATAGAGCTTGTAAGAATAGCATAAGTCAAAACAAAAAATTATGAAAAATAAAAAAGCAATTCTTTTTGATTGGGATGGAACAATTGCTAAAACTTTAGAAGTCTGGTTAGACGTCTTTGAAATTATTTTCAAAGATTTCGGTGTTAATACTTCCAGAAAAGAAATCTCTGAACACTTTGGAGACTACCCGTGGGTTAGATCTAAGTTGGAGAGTCGTACTGAAGAATTCTGGAAGGAATCAATGAAAATGGCGAAGCCTCTGCTCGCTCGAGTCAGTCTTTATGATGGCGTAAAAGAAACTATCCACAATCTCTCAAAAGAGTATAGATTGGTTATCGTAACTTCATCAGCCCAAGAGATGCTTGATGCTGCCCTAAGCCATTCGGGTCTGGCGGATTATTTTGAGGTCAAGGTTAGCGCATTAGATACCCAGGTACATAAACCAGACCCTGCCCCGGTGGCATTTGCTCTTAAAAAATTGAATTTAAGTGCAGAAGATGTTATTTTTGTTGGTGATACTGAAAAAGATACTCGATCCAGCGGAGCGTTGAACATTCCCTGCTTGTTTTTTGCCCCACAATCCCATAATAAGTTTTACGATATGCCAGAGCTACTCAAAGAACCAAACATTGTTACTACATTCAAACATTGGAGCGAGTTCGAAGAAGCACTGAATAGTACTAGCAAAAAATCGACACTACAATGTGACAATACTTTCACATTGTTATAAACTTAGCTTTTAAAGTAGGAATAAACATAATATTTTTGATGCGCAGGCATAGGAACGATACAGATAGGCTAGCCGCAGTAGATAGTAGGCATTATTTTGAGCAATCAGATAGGTATCCTTTATATTTTAGCAATCCTGGTCAATCTCCGCATCTGGAGGTTTCAGTTGAAATTGGTTCTGCAGCATCTGACAGATACTATGCTCCTGCACAGAAATTTTCTGATCAACTCGGAGAAAGCGTTTGTGTAGTATGTGGTCTTTGTCAAGAAGCGGATCGGAGATCCGTGGTGCTTTTTCCTCTTCCTGATTCCGCTCCGGGTGAACTTATTAGTAGGCTAGGGCAGAGCACCAACGGCGTTACAACTTGGGTTGCTAGAATCAGTGGCTTTGCTTGCAACGGAGATCCCGCGAGCCGAGAAAGAGTTCGGGCGGCCTATGAAATAGTAGCTGGAGAATCATCCTTAGATAGATCTATGCTATAATCAACTTCAGTTCAAAAGGTCTAGTTAATTTTATTTAGATTAAATTCTTTAAACTTAACTAGGGTAGCTTGTTCGAGAAAGCCGAGTAATTATAACTCCGATAGATTGATTTTGTTCATACTTAAGGTGGAAAAGCGGAATTTGAGAAAGAAGTGAGAAAATCCTTAAGAACGGACAATATCAATTTAAATTAAGTTTAAAAACTTAAAGAGGAAAAATATATAAAGATGAAGAAACTATTTGTTAGCTCATTACCATACAGCGTAGATGACGCTGGTCTAGCAGCCATTTTTGATGGTTACGGAACAGTTGTTAGTGCTAAGGTCATTATGGACCGAGACACTGGTCGTTCTAAAGGTTTTGGTTTCGTAGAAATCGAAGAAGACGAAGAGGCAATGCGAGCCATTAAAGAGCTTCACGAAAGTGAGCACGGTGGACGTAACCTAATCGTTAACGAAGCTCGACCAAAAGAGGATCGACCTCGTGGTGGCGGCGGTGGCGGATACGGTGGTGGAAATAGATACTAATCTATCCCAAAGCTAAAATTAAAGAGAGCTCCAGCAATGGAGCTCTCTTTACGTTAAATGTTTTAGGCCGCGCCATTCCAGACATTCAGACCTATCACCCTGCACCGCTAAAGTGGTCATCTTGAGCCTACTCCTTCGCTAAAGCTATGGAGTACAGGTAGCCGAAGGATCTGAGCTGAAATCTAAACTTTAAACTTGAGTATTCTTTCTTTTTCTTCTTGAATAAGAAAAAGAAGACAAAAAGAATCAAGCCCTGCGGAAGCTCCACCATATGCACTTCCAACCATCCAAGATTCCTGCTAATCGCCTCAAAGTCCTCGGGCAGGGGCTTTAGGGTAATCTCAGAAGTTCCACTTTGTCATCTCGAGCCTGTCGAGAGATCCAGTTAGAAAAAGAAGAACCTATTGTACCAAACCTCTCCCGAGGGAGGGGTTTGGCGAGGGGTATTCTTATTTTCGAGGCTTTGTGATGTTCGCCTCTCCGCCATATTCTGGAAGGATTAGCTTGTCGTCGTCTCCAGCTTTAAGTTTAAGCAAGCCTTCATCGATCCATCCTTCACTATCTGGGTCTTCGTTAGAGGTCCCAATAATTGGAATCCCAACCTGATCGGCAATTGCATTGATTACAGTTATACCAATTCTAAGCCCAGTATAGCTTCCAGGTCCTCTAAAGCCAATGATTCCTGTCAGGTCCCCAAAAGTTAAATTTAACTCCAGTAGAGCGTCTTCAATAGTACCTGGGAGTATTTCACTCAAGTCTCTACTGGCTAGCCAAACTTTATTAAACTTAGTCTCACCACTTTCTAGATCACGCAGTTCTAAAAGGTTTTTTGTAGTACCAGTCTTTAAAATTAAAATCATAAATCCTCCAGAAGATTAAATTAAAGAAACGAATAGCTCGGATCTCGTCTTCCACTTATCATCAACTTTAACCCACATTGCTGAATAGTTACCTCCAGGTCCTCCGTCGGAATATTCCCAAACCCCGGACTCCCAGGCCATCTCTCCGCTCTTAGAAACTATGATTTCTTCCAGCTTTCTGGCAAACAACACCTTCTCACCATTAAAGATTTTATTCCAAGCACGAACCATTGTTTCTTTACCAATTAGCCCGCTACCTTCGGCAGAAATTACGATTATATTATCGGTGTATATCCCGCAAACTGCATCAACATTCCTGTTCAAGATCGCCTGGTTAGATTGCTCACGCAGCTTCTTAATTTTGTCTTCTTGCATAACTTAAGTTTAACTTAATCTCACCTGCTTTGTAAAAATAAAAACCTCATTATGAAATGAGGTAAAGAATATCTAGAGTTAGAAGTGGTGCTGGGAGTAGGATTCGAACCTACGAAGGCATAAGCCGACAGATTTACAGTCTGTTGTGTTTGACCGCTTCACTACCCCAGCGAAAACCTTTAGAGACTAGATCCTGATAAAAATTCAGGATTTCAAAATCTGCTAATGGAGCCGTCTGTCGGATTCGAACCGACGACCTGCTGTTTACAAAACAGCTGCTCTAACCAACTGAGCTAAGACGGCAGATTTATAGGTGCATATTACAATCAGAATTAACTGAGGTAATACAGTAAAGACTATTTTACCACAAACTTCAAAACTGCACCAAAGGTTTTTCAATTCTCAAAATCTTAAGTAGTGTTAAACTTAAGTTCAAATGAGACTTAGAATTATTTCAGGAATATTAAAAGGCAGGTTCATCGATGTTCCTCGTAAGTTTTCCGCTCAACCAATGGGCGAGAGAGTCCGTTCTGCGCTCTTCAATTCTTTAACTGGTGAGTTGGAGGGCGCTTCAGTTTTAGATGCTTTTGGAGGTTCTGGAGCTTGTGGCCTAGAGGCATTTTCCAGAGGAGCCAGCAACATTTTAATCCTCGAAAAAGATCGATCTGTTTACCGCTACCTTAATAAAAATTTCAAGAAGTTAAACTTAGTTGAAGATTCTCGGATCCACGCTAGTAAGGCTCCAGTCCAAAATTACCTAAAAGCAAACCCAAAGTTACAATTCAATGTAATTATTTGCGATCCACCCTATGATTTGGCAGAGAAGGCGGCAATCCCACTATCCGGTCTGAAAGACAGTGACTTGGTCAAAACTTTAAACTTAATCTCCAGTAAGCTCAAAAAAGACGGAACTTTAATTCTTAGTTGGCCAGAAAAAGTTGAGCTCCCAGAATTAGCTGGGTTAAGCTTAGTAAAATCTAAAAACTACGCCGGAGCTAAGCTTGCCTGGTATGACTAGACTAAGCTCTAGTCCCAACTCTAGCTTAAAGGAATATTTTTTCTATCAGAATCGCATATCCATAGATCGCTCCAAGAGTCTCTAGCTCCTCCATGCCAGGTTGGTCTAAGCTCTTCGCCCATTCCACCGCTAGGAAAATCTTTTTGAGCAATTAGAATCGGTCCCTTTTCATAAAAGAAGGTTTGCAGGTCACCAGAGATGATGGGACCTCTTCCTGCAGTCACCAGTCTTTCATTTTCGCCAGGATTGAGCGCGTGGAGCATACTAATACCCGTAACCTCTACTGTTATGTCACCCATAAAATCTAAGTGAAGTCCTGGTTCTTCTTCGGGCCTTCTTTTTGCCAAAGTCGTAACTATCCCCCCCCAAGACATGCTAGATCTGAGTCGATAATTGCGTTCACAGCCTCAACCACTGCCAAAAAAACTAAATCTTCTCTACCACTTACGGCTTCAGAGATTCTTCTGTAACCGATAAGTTCCGGGAGCTGCACTGCTCCAGTCGTAGCTAGTTGTTCAACTCTTCCAGCGGTTATAATATTTTTCATTTCAAATGACATATATCAATATCATAGCATTAAACGTAGTTAGAGTCAACTTGAATTGTGCTATAATTAAGTTTAATGGATAGCACTAAAAACAAGCCAGATCTTTCACATCTCCCGAATAAGCCGGGAGTCTACCTCCATAAAAATTCAGAAGGAGAAATAATTTATGTTGGCAAAGCCATAAACTTAAAACAAAGAGTTAATCAATATTGGCAAAAGAGCTCGCATGATTCATCTCCTAAAACAGCGGTCCTAGCTTCCGAATCTGTAAAAGTTGATTACATAGAAACCCTTTCAGAAATTGATGCTCTATTTTTAGAATCAGAACTTGTTAAGCGCTACTTACCAAAATTTAACGTTGAGCTCCGCGATGATAAGTCTGCAATCTATGTAAAGATTCCGTATCAAGATCCGATACCAGCAATTTCTTTTACTCGTTCACCAAAAGCTGATGGTGCAACTTACGTCGGTCCGTTTTATTCGGCCTCTCCAGTCTATGCTGCAATGCGTATATTAAGGCGAGCTCTTCCATACTCAACGCATGCAAAAATTCCTAAGAAGGCATGTCTGCACTTCCAAATTGGGCTTTGTCCAGGCCCAGAAACAGATGATTTTGATTCAAAAAGATATCGTTTAAACTTAAAAAAATTAGAACAAATCCTAAAAGGTCAGCGTTCCACAGTTCTAAATTCTACTAAAAAAAAGATGGAGTTAGCTGCGGATAAACAAGATTTTGAGCTTGCTGCGCGCTACCGTAATCAACTCCGAGCCCTACAGAGGATTAGCCGAATTCATCTATCTGACCACCAAATAATCGGTTCAGATCAAGCTCTGGCTGAGCTCCAAAAGCTCCTTGGCTTAAGTTTAGTGCCTAAGCACATTGAAGGCTTCGATATTAGCCACATGGGTGGAAAAGATGTTGTCGCCAGCCAAGTCGTTTTTAAAAACGGAGTTTCTTCTAAGCAAGATTATCGCCATTATAAAATTACTAAACAACAGAATAATGATTTCGAAAGCATGGCCGATGTTATCTTTCGACGCTTTAAACTCAAGAATATTCAAGCTTGGGGAACTCCGAATTTAGTACTAATCGATGGCGGGAAGGGGCAGCTTTCATCCGCGATTAACTCTTTAGAAAATAAAACCGTTCCGATGTTTGGCTTAGCTAAACAGTTTGAACAAATTATCATTCAAAAAGGTGATCCGAACTTTAAACTTAATTTTAAATTTGCTGCAAAAACCAACCGAATCATTGTTGAAGAAACTGAGCATTTTGTGATTAATTTAGGGCCAAAAGATCCAATCCGACTACTCCTAGAAAGAATTCGCAATGAAGCTCATCGTTTTGCAGTTCGTTATCACACTAAACTTAAGCGTAGTCACATTAAAGCAACTGAGCTAACTAAAATCCCAGGAATAGGCTCCGAAACTGCACGCAAACTCTTAATCACTTTTGGCTCCGTCAGCGGCGTAAAGTCTGCCCCTCACAACCAGCTTGCTTCTGCCGTCGGCAATATCAAAGCCAAAAACATCGAAAAGTACTTCTCCAGTTAAGTTTGTTTGCTATAGTCTAGATAATTATAATTATGAATAAAAATTCTTCAAAAAGTTACGGGTATATGTTGTGTGGTTCTCCCAGGAGTGGCTCAACTCTTCTTTGTGATCTTCTTTCTCAGAGTTCTGTTGCCGGTAACCCAAAATCTTATTTTAGGTCTGGTTCTATCCCAGACTTCTGTAAGGATTGGGGTATCTTGGAGGGTCAGGAGGACTGGTCTAAAGGTTATATTAAAGCTTTCAAGACTTATTCAAGCAACGGAACGGATTGCTCAAGCTTAAGAATTATGTGGAGCAATTTCAAAGACTTCATTGATTTATTGAGACAGAATAATAGTAGTACTTCTAGCGATAAGGATTTAATATTGGATTTGTTAGGGATAGATCATTATATTTATCTCCAAAGAAAGGATAAGATTGCCCAAGCAGTCTCTCTAGTAATTGCCAACCAGACCGGACTTTGGCACTTAAATTCTGATGGTTCAGAAAAACAACGAACAGGCTCGCATAAAAATCCGGAGTATAGTTATAAGCAAATATCTAAAGAGCTAAGTATGCTCGAAGATGAGGCTGATGGCTGGGAAGAATGGTTTAAATCCAATAATATTGAACCGCTGAGAGTTTGGTACGAAGACCTATCCTCAGACCCTTTGGCGGTTCTTGATCGCATCATGGACTTTATTGGAAGATCTAGTAACAGTGAGATTAAAGTCAGAACTGCCAGAACATCATCTGATCTTAATAAGCAATGGTCAGACAGGTTCAAGAGAGAAGCTTTAGCTCTACTCCAAAACTAAGAAACCTAAAACCACTACTTAAATTTAAGCATTTCTTCAAAGTCATCATCCATAGCTAAAATATTCCATTTCTTAAATCCACACTTTTGGCAGACATGCAAAATAGACCAGCCTTTACGGTGATTCTTATAATCTGTAGCTTTCATTATTCCAGCACACGATTCTCTACGGTCTCCCGAAATTATATCGACATGTTTTGAGTGCAAACAAAGAGTACAGTGGTTTCGAAAACCACCGTTAAGTTTATCTACAAAGTTGTCGCACACTTCACAGGTGAAGGAATCGTTGCCCGAACCATAAAAGTTCTTGCGTCTCATTTTGGAGTCTTTCTACTCTAAAAATGGGTTCGGTTCGCTCTTTTTAATTTGGACTTTTACTAGAAGATTTAAGTTTAAGTTCACGAGTGCTTAACCCTCGCTACTTTCGGCTCCTTTTAAAGATCTGCTTAGATCTGGTCCATCGCCACAACACGATTGGCCACCGATTGAGTGTTTCTAATAATCACCATCAAGCTTTTAGGCTTGGTATCCTCCCCAGAGTTTCTGGCTCAAAATGTAAAAAGTTCAATTTAGTATTTGCCCGATATCGTCTTTAGTTTAACATAAAGAACAGACATATGTCAAAGCAGGAGACTGGAATAAATTATAAAAATTTGCTATAATAGAAGGTACCAAAGGTTATTGAGAAATCAATAATTTAAGCTTAAAAAGGAGGAAATTTATGGCAGACAAAACAGGTTTTAACGAAAAATTCTATAATAAAGACTACACTGTAAAAGTACCAGGTCTTACTTTAGCAATGGCTAAGAAAATCGGAGATGAAATTGGCGTAGACTGGGAGCTTGTCGATCTCGCTGAGTGGCTTCAAGGCATTAAAGAGGAACTTGAACACACTGGCGTTCTTGGAGGTGATGCAACTGCAGTCATTCCAAATGGTGATCTAATCTCATCTGGTAGAATTGCTTATGAGCATATCTTAGAAGTTCCTGATTACTACTCACGCTTAGAGCAGCTAGAAACTGACGGCGAAGCAGAGTACTCAAACGAGGAAGAGGTCAAAGCTTGGGTTAAAGAAAACCGGACTAAGTACCAAGAAAAGTGGGACCAAGCTGAAGAAGAATCTAAATCTTTGGAGATTCCCAAAGTAAGCTAAGGAAACTTATAAATCTAAAATATAATTTTAAACTCCTGGATTATTCCAGGAGTTATTTTTGTTAAACTTAAGCTATGACGAACTCAACAAATTCCATAAGTTCCACAAACTCTGCAAGAGCAAATTTAACTAAGTTTAATAATCAAACATTTCTGACTGAATCCGTAGAAGAAACTTTTGAGCTCGGTAAAGAGTTCGGACAATCTCTGAGTGGCGGAGAAACAATTGAATTTATTGGTGATCTTGGGGCCGGCAAAACCTCATTCGTTCGCGGGCTAGCGGAAGGTCTTGGCTCCACTGACAGAGTATCAAGCCCAACTTTTACAATTTCCAACATATACCAGTGCGGTGGATTAAGCTTAGTTCACTTTGACTTTTATCGCTTAGCTGAGCCTGGCTTGATGCAGGAGGAGCTTAGCGAGGCAATATTCGATCCGAGCTCTACGGTGTGTGTGGAGTGGGCAGAAACCGTTCGCGGTGTACTTCCTAAAGATGCCATCCATATTGAAATTAACTCTCCAGCTGAGAATTCTAGGGAATTTAGATTTACCTTCTAAAATTAAGTCTAAGAAATAGAACCCTTAGTTGGCCAGTCGTTTACTCCTCATGACTGACTCTTCTGAAGTCGCTCTCTAGTAGAGATTCCAACGGCTTCCAGATTTCTTTTGCTTGCTTGTGAGCAAGAGCATTTGTTTTTAAAAGTGTCACGATTAGCAGACAAAGACTGGCACAGAGTAGTGAGGCGACAATATGAAAGAGAGGGCTGCCTCCAAGGTCGACTATCACCGGCAAGGTTAGAGTGATTATAAAAAGTGTCATTAATATATACCACTCATTCTTATAGATCTTTCGGCCCATTAACATATCAAAGTTTGTACGGTTCGTCTGATTGTCTACCAGCGAATCTAAGACTTTATTAACCGCTGCTGCATCTTTGTTCTTGGCATTAAAGTGCACTAACTTCCCGATCATTGCATCATATTCTGTTTCACCGGCTCCTACTTTTTTACTGGCTAGTGTTGCCTCAATATATTTGCCAACCCAAACCTGTACATCATCGTGTGTTTTTTTATCTTGAATATCTCTAGTTTTGACCAGTGCTTTAAAAAGAGCCACAGACTGAGCACGAATGTTTTTTCCCAGCTCTTCAATTCGATCTTTTTGACTTTTAATGACGGGAGTAAAGTAAAAACCGAGCAAGAAGGAATTCACTGAAAACAGGGTTTGCTGAGTTCCGGTTAGCTTAACTTTTGGGATTATCATTAACAAGCCAACAAAAAATACAAACAGAAACAAAAAATAATAACTTAACCTAACTTTATAAAATGCCCATTTTAAATTACTCATAAAACACCCACCTTTCATTACTTTAAACTTAAACTTAAGCAGTATTATAGCACTCGGATTTAAACATAATCTAGCTATTGCATTAATAAAAAACTGAGTGTATAATTTGACAGCACAAGCCAAAAATATATTCTAATAGAAATAGCCTTAAGTTTAACTTTAAGGTTATTTTTATTTTAAGAGTACTTTAATGCATTTTATGAAAAAATCTAAAAAGAAAAGCCAGAAAAATCTGAAAGGCTCTAAAAAGGTATCAAAAGATTTGAAGCCGGAAAATCCTGCAGATAACTTAAAACCCGAGAGCCGCCTCGCTAAGGCTTATAACAAGTCTGCTCAAAAGGCCGCTGAGGTCAAAGAAGTAGAAGTTGCAACACCAACTCCCAAGAAAGGACTTCTCGGAAAAAGAGTTGACCCCTTTAAGCCAGTTAAGTGGTTCTTCCTCTACGTCAAAGAGTCTTATCAAGAGCTGAAAAAAACGACCTGGTTAAGCCGCAAAGAAGCTTGGAAGTTAACTGGAACGGTCGCTTTATTTAGCTTTATAATGGCAATGTTCCTTTTTGGGCTAGATAGTATATTCAGCGAACTATTTAAGGCAATCTTTTTAAAAGACTAGTTCCAGTTAATAAATTAGTAAAAGTTTAAAAGTAAATTAAGTTTAAAAAATTATGAGCATTCTACAACCGGTAAAAAATTGGTACATTATTAACGTTCACGTTGGACACGAAGAGAAAGTTGCTGAGCAAATTAAGCAACGTGCTGATAGCCTAGATTTGGCAGATAAAATTTTTGGGACTTTAGTTCCTAAAGAAAAGCAGGTCGAAGTTAAAAATGGTAAAAAAAGAGTTGTAAATAAGCGTATCTTCCCAGGCTATGTGTTTATCCAAATGGTCATGCTTGAAGAAACCTGGTTCGCGGTTCGTAACACTCCGGGTGTAACAGGGTTTGCCTCTGCAGTAAGTGGCCAAGATCCTCAGCCGGTTCCAATTGAAGAAGTCGAGCGAATTACTAAGCGCATGGAGGCCGATATTACTCAACATAAAGTTGAACATAAAGTTGGCGACGTCATCAATATTAACGATGGACCATTCAAGGGTTTCGACGGGGCAATATCTGAAATTGACAGTCAAAAGGGCAAGCTTAAGGTCATGGTTAACATGTTTGGTCGAGAGACTCCAGTTGAAATCGATGCCCTACAGGTTAGCAAGCTCAGTTAGAGCTTAAAGAAAGAGCATTCCAACTTCTTCCACAGTCATAAAGTAAGAACTTCTTGATTATTTCTAAGCATAAGCTTATTATTGTAGTTAATATAACTTAATCAATAGGGGAAAGAATTTTTATGCAAAATCTAAAAAATCCAAAAAAATACATCGAACAACAATCAGTTTTAGTTATTGCAACTGGAATTGTAATCGGACTTGCAATTAAAGATTTTGCAGAAAGCTTCATCTCAGCTTTTATCGCTCCAGTTTTAGATAAGATTATGGATGGGACTAGGGGTCTCCAGAATAATATATTAGATGTAGGTGGAATCAGGTTCGGAGTCGGCCTTTTCATTAACGCCACCATTAACCTAGCTGCAATGGCGTTTATTGTTATAATCATGGCAAGAATATTTAACGCTGCTGTTAAAGAAAACCGCGAAAGACAACTCAACAAAAATGGATCTTCAAAAAATCTATCCAAGAAGAACCCTCTAAAAAGTTCTAAGCAGTAAGTTTAAATAATCTAAAATATAAAAACCATCCTTAAGTTTAGGGATGGTTTTTTGCTTCCAAGCAATTCTCTAGATGAATAATATATCTACAAAAATAAGTTCAAAAAGAACTTATTGACACTCAGTAGAGTACCACTTAAAAAAGGAAATATGACAAACATGAAAAAGATGATCGCCGCAAAGCCCATTTGCTCAATCTTAAGCATTAAGCCCCTCAATCCGTCTGGTGCAATCGCATAAAGCAATCTAGATCCATCTAAAGGGGGGAATGGGATTAAGTTAAAGATTCCAAGCCCGACATTAATACTTACCGCATAGAGCAAACCACTTTGCAGCACTTCAGAAGCCCCTGATCCTGCCAGCCTGAGCAGGAAGCTTGCCAAAACTGCTAAAGCTAAGTTAGAAAGCGGACCCGCAGCTGAAACTAGCGCCATGCCCCATTCGTCCCACTTAAGCCTTGTCGTATCAATTGGAACGGGCTTCGCCGCCGCAAACGGTGGAGCTCCAAGGGTTATCAGTAAGAGTGGCAGAGCAATCGTTGTTAGAGGATCAATGTGGTTCAGAGGGTTGAGGCTGAATCTACCCAGGTCGTGCGAAGTGCGGTCTCCAAGCGCGTAGGCAACAAAGCTATGCATGCTTTCGTGCACGCTAATCGAAAGCGCTAAAACTGCAATTACAATAATAATTTGGTCTGCTGATAAATCCATAATCACTTAAGTTTAACAAAAATCGTGAATACAAACTCCATTTTAAACTTAATATTGTTAGATTACCATCCAAAATGTTAAAATGAGTTAAGCGATCCGGGGTAGCTCAGTGGTAGAGCAGTTGACTGTTAATCAATTGGTCGCGAGTTCGACCCTCGCCCCCGGAGCCACGTATTGATTTAATGTCATGTTTATGGTATTCTTATTGTATATGGAATATTTACGTACCGACAATACAGAAACGGAAACTAAAATCCTTGAAGCTACTATCGAAAGATGTCGTGAGGTTGCAGTTGGGCCATTAGCAGTTCTTCTTCACGGTTCAAGGGTAAATGGTAATAGCTATGAGGGTAGCGACTGGGATTTATATGTGCTATCCGATATTGCTCAGGAGGCGACTGGACCACTTAGCCATCTACTGGACGGCAACTTTTTAGATATCAGCCGCATACCATATTTACCAGAAGAGAATCCTACCGACTATACCGAAGAACATTTTTCTGCTGCTATGAAATTTAAGGTCCTATGGGCAAAGGACGAAACCTATAAAGACTTTTCAGATAAAGTAATTAAGGCTTCTAAAGATAGGTACTTGTCTGAAAGACCAACAAAAGATGCACGAAAAGAATTCTTACTTGAAGTTATATTTGATAGATTCACGGTCAGAGTAGGCTCCTGCCCCGACCCGCTCAGAAGGGCAGTCTACATTTCTAACTTCTTAGACAGAGTATCTAGGCAAGATTATTGGTATTTTACCAATCAATGGAATCATAGTATTAGTGAAGGTTCAGAAATGCTAAAAAAGCACGAACCTGAACTTTATTCTCTTTTGGTCAAGTTACCTCAAGTTAAAGAATCTAGTGAAGCTCAAGAAATTATGTCAAGAATTCGTGCGATATTTACAGAGCTTGCAGATAAGTTCCCAGGTACAGCCCAAGATTAGACATCTAGTGCATTAGACATAGAAAGTTCAGATACATCAACACCAATAGCGCCCAGCAGACTTTCAAATTGATAGTTCTCGAAGTCTAAGGCACTCGTTCGCAATGCGTCCACTACTGCGAGCCAATTCGCATTTCCTAAGAGAGCCATCATTTTGAATGGCTCTTTTTGTTATAATCACTCCAATGAATATCGAGGTTAGGAAAGCGGTAAAGAAAGATTTTTCAGCCTTAGCCAAAGTTCTTTCTGAGGCAACACTCCACAAATCTAAATACGGGGACTTCTTGTGGGGGACTCAACCCTATGCCACAGAAGAGATTGAGAAGAAATATCAAAACGGCAACCTCTACACAGTACTTCTCGACGGCAACATAGTGGGCACGGTTACAATAACGGAAAGCGATAAGCGTGTATGGGGCGATAGCGGCAGTGATGAAGCGCTCTACATCCATGGATTAGCCACAAGTGATGAAGTTAGGGGGCAAGGTGTTGGCTCAAGGGTGATCGAATGGGTGGTCCATAAGGCCGAAAAAGAAGGGAGGAGGGCGGTTCGGCTCGACTGTGGCTACTCCAATCAACCACTTTGTGATTATTATAAAAAAGAGGGGTTTAAAGAGCAGCGTCGACTTGATATTCCTCGTAAAAGCTCAGCTCGCGACCTACGCGATCCGATTTATAAGGTTGCACTATTCCAGCGCAGCTTATCTTAACGGTCTGAATTAAACTTATACCAGCGTCTAAACTTCTGAAAACTGAAACGAAAGAATTTTTGCAAAAACTAGACTTAAGTCTAGAATTTAAATTGCAAAGATTCTTCCCGCTGCAATTCCGATTGCTGTGGTTATTCCACCGATAACAAAAACCTCAAGCGCGCTCCTGAGTGGTGAAACTTTTACAATCTTGCCCTTGGCATATCCAAGTATAAGTAAGAAAAAAAGTGCAGCTACAATCGCCGCATTTCTGGCATAGCTAATCGGAGTAACGATAATCGTTAAGAGCGGGACTAAGCCTGCTAAGAAATACGCACAGAACATAATAAGCCCACTCATTAAGGGCACTTTAAATGCAGCGGTCCTATCCAACTGGTGGGCAGATTTTGAACTTAAATACTGCCCAGAACCCATCGAAAGGGCCTCCACTAGAATCGTTACAATCCCAGCGAGAATCACAATCTGTTTATCACCAGTTCCAGTGCTAATTCCTACAATTACACCAGTCGTCGAAACTAGTGCATCATTAAAGCCAAACATTGCACTCTGTAGATATTCTTTTTGTGGAGTCTTCATAAACTTAAGTATATACCTAACATGCTAAAATAAAATCATGAAAATGTCGGATAAGCTTAGATCTGATCGCCCTCGTGAAAAGCTCCAAATTAAAGGAGCGTCCGCTCTCTCAGACTTCGAACTCCTCCAGGCACTAATCGGTAGTGGCAATAAACAAGCTGATGTTTATAAAATTGCTCGCGAGACTCTTAAATTAATCAAAGCCAGTGGGGCAGAAGTCTCATATGATGAACTCGCCAAAATAACTGGCCTAGGATTGGCAAAAATCACTGAAATTCTAGCTGCATTAGAACTTTCTAAACGCTATCTGCTAAAAACCGACCAACCGATTATCGACAGCCCAGAAAAAGCCGTCGAACAACTGAGTGATATACGTGATAAAAAACAAGAATACTTCGTCTGCCTAACTCTCGATGGTGCCAACCGCCTCATCACCAGGCGCATCATCACCATCGGTACACTCACCAGCAGCTTAGTCCACCCGCGTGAAGTTTTCGCCGACGCTATCACCGACCGCGCCGCCAGTATTATCGTCGCCCACAACCACCCCAGCGGGAATCTCGAAGCAAGCGATGCAGATCGTGCCGTAACACGCAGATTGAACGAGGCGGGCAGTCTTTTGGGCATAAATTTAATCGATCACCTCATAGTTACGGGGAGTTCATACCAGCGGATCAATCTACCATAAGTTATACTATGAATAGATATGATCAACACACCCTACCAGTCTAAGTATATAGTTCACGAACTAGAGCGAGTCTATGCTAATGATGATGTCGCCAAGCTCTCTGGGTTAATGTTCGATGCTCAGATTATGCCCACGCCCCATCAAATTGACGCTGCGCTGTTTGCCTTAAACTCACCTAACGCACGCGGCATAATCATGGCCGACGAAGTTGGACTGGGAAAAACTATAGAAGCTGGAATCGTTATCATGCAATATTGGGCTGAACGTAAACGCAGGGTTTTAATCATCTCACCATCAAGCCTTCGTCAGCAGTGGCAGCAGGAGCTACAAGAAAAGTTCAATCTTCCTTCAACGCTCGTTGATTCAAAAACTGTAAAGAATAAAGGTGTACTTGATAGGAATGGAATATTCATTTGTTCATACGAGTTTGCCAATCGTAACATTCCAAAACTTTCTACCGGCTGGGACTTGCTAGTACTCGATGAAGCCCATAAGCTCCGTAATTACTATTCAAATAAAAAGGGAATAGCCAGTGCAATCGCACAAATTGCTCGAGGTGCACCAAAGTCACTTTTGCTTACAGCGACACCACTTCAAAATCGACTTGAAGAGCTGTATGGACTCGTAGAGGTGGTGGATCCAAATTATTTTCACACGCTAGAAGTCTTTAAGCAACGTTATGTTAAATCTGATCATCCTTACGCACTTGATGATTTACGCACTCGAATGAGTAAAATTGCCAAAAGAACACTCCGTTCAGAGGCAAAAAAATATATTAAATACACTGATCGGATAGCCCGTACCGTCACCTTTAAGTCGTCGGGTGATGAGCAGAAGCTTTATGAGCTAGTTGACAGCTACCTTCACCGTGACAAGCTCTATGCATTCGCTGCCTCACAGCGTCACCTGTCTGCCTTAATCCTTCGAAAAAGATTAGGCTCCTCTACTTTTGCAGTTGCGAGTACACTGAAAAAAATAGTCCAGCGCATGGAAGACGAGTACTCGCATGGCAAGGTCCGTGACAATAAGGGTGGTTTGGTGGAATTTGATGACCTTACTGACGAAGAAGTTGAGGCTTTTGAAGACCATCAAAGCTATGATGACTACTCAATAGAATCAGCCAAAGAGCGAGCCGAGTTTAGAGCTGAAGTAGACGAACTTAAAGGCTATGCCCAGCTGGCCGAATCAATTACGAGCAATGTAAAGGCTGAACACCTTTTAGAGGCTATTAGTCTTGGCTTTAACACTCTCGAGGCCAAGGCCGCCAAAAAAGCAATTATATTTACCGAATCTACTATTACTCAGCAGTATCTTGCCAGGGTTCTTGAGGCGCAAGGTTTTGTCGGTAAGTATTTGCTATTTAATGGTCAGAATAACTCGCCTGAATCGACTAAGATTTACCGAGACTGGCTTAACAAGAACAAAGATACAGACCTTGTTACGGGCATAGAGTCAGCAGATCGCAGAAAAGCCTTGATTGATAGGTTTAAAGACGATGATATGCAAATTATGATTGCAACTGAAGCTGCTAGCGAAGGTATAAACCTCCAGTTTTGTTCGATGCTCATAAATTACGATCTCCCCTGGAACCCACAGCGCGTTGAGCAAAGGATTGGGCGCGTGCATCGCATGGGTCAAAAGCATGACGTTGTTGTCGTGAATTTTAGCAACCAAGGCAATGTTGCTGAACAGAGAATCCTAGAGTTACTTGCAGATAAGTTTAACTTATTTAAAAGTACTTTTGGCGCCAGTAGTGACGTGCTCGGAGCAATTGAAAATGGTATCGACTTTGAACGAACAATTAGCGATATCCTCAATAGTTGCCGTACAGATACCGAAATAAATCGTCGATTTGCAGAGGTCCAAGAACAATTTAAAGATGAAATCACAAATGAACAGCATGCGGCTAGGGCGAGAATTTTTGATGGCCTAGATCCTCATGTTCAAGATCGGTTCCAAGCTTATAGTGAGCGCGCCGAAGAAGCTTTTACAAGCTTTGAGCGCATGTTTATGAGTATCACTCGCTATGAACTTAAGGACAAAGCCGATTTTCAGGACGAACACGTCTTTAATCTGCACTCAGCACCAAACGGAGCTGAAGATGGCTTATATTTCTATAAAACCGAGCGCATCCCGCATGCTCGGCAATTTAAATATTCAGGTGATTTAGCCGAATACGTTAGATCGAACGCTAAAAACACTGAGACTCCGCCTGCTAAAATAACCTTTAGTCTAGCCGAGTCTAGCCGTGTCACGAGCGATGTCAAAAAACTACGAGGCAAGAATGGTACGATGAGGGTCGAAAAGGTTACATTCCCAATGCAAACTGGAACGACTGATATGAGTGAAAGCTATATCGTAGCGGTTGGCCAGACAGACAGTGGACAAGAGCTCGATACCGAAGCTTGTCATAATATACTAGAGCTAGCTGCAAACAGTGTTCAGAAGCAGCAGATTATCATATCAGATACACTCGACGATTTTTTCAACAAACAAATCGAGCAGAAGCACCAAGAAGTTAAAAGTAGAAATACCGATACCTATCTTGATAAAAAGGACTTATTAGAGCGTCAGTATAAGGATCGTATTGTTGAATACGAAATGAAAGTCGATAAGCTAGAATCCAGAGTCCGTGAAAAACAAAAACTCGAGCGTCAAACCAGCGATGCCTCTGAACGCTTAAAAATTGCCAGTGAAGTCCAGGTCCTACGAAAAAAGGCACGCAATCTAAACCGTGAAAAGTACGACATGGAAGATAACATGGATGATGAGATTACCGAGAAAATAACTTTAGCCAAGCAGGCAACTGAAGGCCAACTAGAGACCGAAAAACTATTCGAAATCGAGTGGCGAATAGTCTAGACTGGCGAAATAACCTTTAATAAAGCCCCATAAATTATTAGTAATTTAAACTTACAAAAGACGCAATCTCGCCAGTACTTATGATTTAAGTTTAAAAGTTGCTAGAATTAAGAAAAAGAATTAGCCAATATGATTGAAAATCAAGATATACAGCAAGTAGACGGCAAAACACCACAATTCCGTACGGAGCTGGCGCGGCAGTTAGTGGACTTGGTGCCGGAGGCGATTGCTGATGGTAAAGTTGACATACTGAAGCTCAAGGAGCTGCTAGATGAAGACGCTGGCGATACAACCGAGCGGTTTGGATTATTTTGGCCTGGCAAGAAGCGCGCGATGCGAGCGGCGCAAGACCCGACGACTGCTACGCTGAAGCCTGCCAAAGATCTGAGCAAAGACTGGGACACTACCCAAAATATCTTCATCGAGGGTGACAACCTCGAGGTGCTAAAGGTGCTGCAAAAGCAATACCACAACAGCATCAAGATGATCTACATCGACCCACCGTATAACACCGGCAGGGACTTTATATACCCCGATAACTTCAAAGAAGGCCTACAAAACTACCTAGAGTTTAGCAAGCAGGTCGACGCTGGCAACAAAAAGATCAGTACCAACACCGAAACCGCCGGCCGCTACCACAGCAACTGGCTCAATATGATGTACCCACGCCTCAAGCTAGCGCGGAATTTACTGACGGATGACGGGGTGATTTTTATATCGATCGATGATAGCGAGCAGTCAAACCTTAAGCGGCTGTGCGATGAGATTTTTGGTGAGATGAACTTCATCGCCAATATCGTAATCGAAAGCGGTGAAGTGTATGGCACCAAAGCATCTCATATAGATAAGACTTTTGTGAAAGTTAAAGATTACGTATTAGCTTACGCTAGGAATTCTACAATTTCAGCTTTGCGCAATCCGCTTTTTGACCAATCAAGGGAGCTGTTCGATACGCACTATAACACACACATCACCAGGGATGGCGAACGGTATTTGGTAGACACTTTAACCAATCATCTCCGTAAGCAGGACTGGATATGTGATATTTTTGAAAAAAGCAGACTAGCAGCTAGTGCAAAAAATTTAAGTGAGGTTATGAGGACTAGCGAAAGTGTGCGCGAGTACATCTACGGTATATCAGGTGATCTATATGCTGATCAGCCTTATACCAAGAAGCTTGACGAGGGGGTACTAGCTAGCGTAGAAGCGGGTAGTCCATTCGTCATAGAGAACAGACTTCTCTTTAAGTCATCCACGGGCTCTGTCAGGATGTACATCCCTTTTTCTGATTCACTACGAGTATCGGATGACTATAAGCCAACATATACTCGTACGACCGCGCGAGGAGATTTATGGAAGAATTTTCATATTGATATGAGAAATGTCCAGGATGAGGGTAATATGGACTACAAGAGCGGCAAGAAGCCAGTGCGATTAATAAAAAATTTGACCAAATGGACTAATAGTCGCGACGGTACCGTTCTTGATTTCTTTTCGGGCTCTGGAACAACCGCTCACGCCATCATGCAACTCAATGCCGAAGATGGTGGCAATCGTAAGCATATTCAAGTGCAGCTGCCCGAGCCAATAGATCGGAAAGAAGACGCTTACAAAGCCGGCTACCGCAAAATCAGCGACATCGCACGTGAACGCATCAACCGCGCCGGTGCAAGGATCAAAACTGACTTTGCTGATAAACTTAAAGAGCGCAAAATACCGCTTGATGTTGGCTATCGCACCTACAAACTTAGCGATACCAACTTCACCAAATGGCAGGGCAGCGCCACTGCCGATCTGGGCGAAGTGCAACGCCGACTCGACCTAATGCGCGATAGTGCCAACGATAACGCCAGTGAAGCTGACTTGCTGGTCGAGGTTATGCTGAAAATGGGCTTACCGCTCACCACGCGAACTACCGAGCAATCTGTGTCTGGCCTAACAATCCACCAAGTCGTTCATGCAACCAATGACGACGATACTGATACCAGTGAAGGCGCACCAGTCTTTTACCTGAATGAACACGCCAAGCCAACCCTCGAACAACTCCGCGCCGTCGTTACCGAACTAACACCAAGCAAACTCGTCATCCTCGAAGATGCTTTCCAAGGCGACAACGAACTCAAGACCAACCTAACTCAAACTTGCAAAAGCTACGACGTAGAACTCTGGACGGTATAGTATGGCAGATAATGTATTTGAAGAATCTAAAAAAATAAATGACTACGATGCAGAGTATTGGACTGCGCGTGATTTATATGTAATTCTAGAGTACGCAGAATACCGTAACATTTTACCAGTTATAGAAAAGGCCAAAGAGGCCGCAAGGAATAGTGGAGCGGTTATCCACAACCATTTCGTGGACGTCCACGAAATGGTTTCGATTGGTTCTGGCGCTGAACGAGAAAGAGAAAATATCATCCTTGATCGCTATGCTTGCTACCTTATTGTTCAGAATTCTGACCCTTCTAAAGAAATAGTAGCCTTGGGACAAACTTATTTTGCCATCCAGACCCGCAAGCAAGAGCAGGCGGATAATTTACTAGAAGATCGTAAGCGGGTCATGTTGCGGGATGAGGTGGGTAAACACAATGCAAGTTTAGCCAGTTCTGCCAAAGAGGCAGGTGTAGCTAATTTTGCAAGGTTTCAGAATGCTGGCTACCAGGGTTTATACGGTGGGATGAATGCCAAGCAGATTCATCAACGCAAAAAACTCAAAAAATCTCAGCAAATACTCGACCACATGGGCAGTGAGGAGCTCGCAGCAAACTTATTCCGAGCCACTCAAGCGGATGCAAAGCTGAAACGTGAAGGTGTCAGCGGTGAATACAATGCAAATCAAGCACATTTCGAAGTTGGTCAGAAAGTCCGAAAAACCATTAAAGAACTTGGTGGTACGATGCCCGAAGAGCTTCCCGTAGCAGATGGAATCGGACGCGCAAAAACTCGGATCAAGTCTACAGATAAGAAGAGGCTTCAAAATAAGCAGGATAAACAAGGTAGGCAAAATAAATGAAGATTAAATACGAGGCTAGTCAGCAATTTCAAATCGATGCAATTGATGCTGTCACGGGTATCTTCGAGGGCCAGCCTGCTAATTCTGAGTATTTTACAAATGTCCTAAAGTCAGACTCTGTATCCGGCGCACAAGAAGGTCTATTTAGTGAAATAGGTGCAATCGGCAATAATTTGCTACTGGATACAGACTCAGTCTTAGAAAATGTCCAAGCTATCCAAGACCGTAACGGTATTGAGTCAATTGGCAAGCTTGATGGTATGAACTTTAGTGTCGAAATGGAAACCGGAACTGGTAAGACCTATGTCTATCTAAGGACGGCTTTTGAGCTAGCAAAGCACTATAACTTTACTAAATTTATCATTATCGTCCCTAGCGTTGCCATCAAAGAAGGAGTCAAAAGCAGTATCGAAATGATGCGCCAACATTTTATGGATATTTATGCTAAGCCATTTGATGTAAACGTATATGACGGCAAAAACCCAGAGGTCGTGCAGAGCTTTGCAACTAGCACAACCTTACAATTTATGATTTTAACAATTGACGCAATTCGCGGTAATCGTAAACTTATTATTCGTGATAAGCGGGATAAACTTAATGGTATTGCTCCACTCGATTATCTAGCAGCAGCTAATCCTATTGTCATCATGGATGAACCGCAAAATATGGAAACTGAACTTTCAACAAGTGCCATTGGCGATCTTAACCCAATGTGCACACTTCGCTACAGTGCAACACATCGTCGAGAATACAATATGATGTACCGGCTCGATCCAGTTGACGCCCATCGCCAGAAGCTAGTTAAGGGCATCGTCGTTGCTAATGCTCAGCAAAAAGGAAGCGATGCCAAGCCCTACATAAAATTATTGAATGTTCGTAATGTTCCACGGCTGGAAGCTCATCTTGAACTATTGGTCAAAGATAAAAATGGCAATATCGGTCGCAAACCGCTGTGGGTGAAGCATCATGACGATCTAGCTCATCGTACCAAAAATGACATCTACGATGGGTATATTATTAACGACATCTCAACCGTTCCCGAGAGTGTAGAGGTTGGCTCGCATGGCTTACTGATGCATGGAGAATCTTGGGGGGGCAATGAAGACCAAGTTTTACGGGAGATGATTCGCGAAACAATCAAAGAACACATTAAACGGGAATATTATTTTCGTGATCTAGAGATAAAAGTCCTAAGTTTAATTTTTGTTGATCGGGTAGCCAGCTATCTAACTTATGATGATGACGGAAACCAGACTGAAGGGCGTTTTGTGAAGTGGTTTGATGAACTATACAGAGAGGAGCGGGCTAAGAGCCCATCTTATGCTGATCTTATGCCAGAAGATCCACAAGCTGTACGCACAGCATACTTTGCCGAGATGAAAAAGGGTGGCAAGAAGTCTTTCGTTGATAGCAAGGAAGGGCGAGGAAATTCGCAAGATGAATCAGCTTATGACCTGATTATGAAAGGCAAGGAGCGCCTGCTTGATAAAGCTGAACCAGTTCGATTCATCTTTAGCCACTCTGCACTAAAAGAAGGTTGGGATAACCCCAATGTTTTCCAGATCTGTATGATGCGTGAAAGCAGTAGTGAAAATGATCGACGCCAAACTATTGGCCGTGGCCTACGTTTACCAGTTCGACAAGATGGAACCCGGGTTTTCGATGAGCAAGTTAACCTGCTAACCGTCATTGCTAACGAATCTTATCGCGACTTTGCTAGTAATTTGCAAAAAGAATACAAAAAAGCTGGTATCAGCATTGGCTACATTCGTCGAGGGGAGTTTGCACGAATTACACTTCATGAGGATTCCGCAAAAAGTCTTGGCCATGCAAAATCTGGAGAAATCTGGGAGCATTTACAGAACCGAGGAATGATAGATAACGAGGGAAAAGTTTTGGCTAATTTTACTCCGAATAATATAGGGTTTAACTTGGGCTTGCCCGAAGATCTACAAAAATACCAGGGTGAGGTTGTCGATATTATTTCTAGCTGTAGGATTGATAAGTTTGTTAAAGATGCTCGCAAGCGCGAAATAATTAAACTAAATAAAGAAGTCATGTATTCTCCGGAGCTAGAGACACTCTGGAAGAAGATATCACGTAAGACTACTTATAGAGTTACACTCGACACCAGTCAGATCATCTCCTCGGTCGTAAAGAAAATTAAAGAGTCTCCAGAAATTAAACCTTTACGTATTGAAGTAGTCAAAAATAAAATGCAGTTGGTCCGCGGAGGTTTTCATAATGCAGGAATAATCAGCGAGAGTACTAAAAACCTAAAAGGAACTTTTGAGCTGCCAAATATTGTTAAAGCATTGCAAGAGGAAACTAGCCTAACCAGGCAAACGATTGTTGAGATTCTGCAGGCAAGCCAACGACTTAGTAGCTTTCTAGTGAATCCGTACGAATTTATACAATCAGTGAAGGGTGTTATTAAAATCGTTCTCTCCGGTTCGGTCAAGGAGGGAATTGTGTATGAAAAGATTGCCGATGAGGTCTATGAGCTAAGAGAATTTCAACGCGACAGCGAAGATGAAGTAGATAGGTTCGTTGATAAATTGTATGAAGTAAAAAACACACAGAAATCGATTACTGATAAGGTTGTGCTGGATTCGTATGTCGAGCATGAATTTGCGAAATATCTAGATGCCAATGAGTCAATCAAATTATTTATAAAACTACCATCAAAATTTATAATTCCAACTCCAGTTGGTCCATATAATCCAGACTGGGCAATCGTGAAGGAGGAGGATGGTCACGAAAAAGTCTATATGGTACGTGAAACAAAAGGCGGCGGTGAGCGTCAATCAGAGTTAGATAAGATTGACTATGCAACAAAGCACTTTGCTGAAATTGGCATGCATGACTATCGTAAGTCTACACCTGATGATTGGGGAATCTAAGCATTAGGTGTTCTATATTTTAATTTCTTTTGATTAAGTTGTTTATAGTTATTCCTGTTACAATTAAACCTTTAAAAGTAATTATGAACGAAATCATTTGTCCGCATTGTAAAAAGACTTTTCAGGTTGATGAATCTGGCTTTGCCGATATCCTAAAACAAGTCCGGGATGATCAATTTGAACAAGAAATCCATAAACGCCTCCAGCTTGCTGAAAACGAGAAGGCAAGTGCTGTTCTTTTAGCAGAGGAAAAGACTAAGAGTGAATTACGCACTGAATTCGTAAAACTCCAAAAAGAACTTGCCGAATTAAAATCTGCTAAAGATTCCGAAATTATTAAGTTGCAGGCAAAAGTTGATGCCTCTGAAACTGAAAAAAAGCTCGCTTTAAATGAAGCTGTAAATAAGTTAGAAAAAGAGCGCGACAGTCTGGCCGGAAAACTAGAACATAAAGAAACTGAAGCTAAATTGTTAGAGTCTTCCTTAGTCACCAAGTATGAATCTGAACTGAAGTCTAAAGAGGAGATGATTGCATACTATAAAGATATGAAGGCCAAGCTTTCCACCAAAATGGTTGGTGAGACTTTAGAATTGCACTGCGAAACAGAGTTTAACCGCCTCCGCGCCACTGCCTTCCAGAATGCTTACTTTGAAAAAGATAATGATGCTTCTTCTGGCTCCAAAGGAGATTACATCTATAAAGAGTCAGATCAATATGGCAACGAGATCATTTCGATCATGTTCGAAATGAAGAATGAAGATGATCAAACCGCCACCAAAAAGAAGAATGAAGATTTCTTAAAAGAGTTAGATAAAGATCGCAATCAAAAATCTTGTGAATATGCCGTTCTCGTCTCACTACTGGAGGCTGACAACGAACTCTACAACACGGGGATCGTCGACGTTTCGCATAAGTTTAAAAAGATGTATGTCATCCGTCCGCAGTTTTTTATTCCGATGATCACGTTGCTACGTAATGCCGCTCTAAATTCCATGCAATATAAATCTGAACTAGCTGTAGTTAAAGCCCAAAATATTGATGTCACTAATTTTGAATCCCAGCTGAATGATTTTCGGGATTCCTTTGGACGCAACTTCCGCCTCGCCTCAGATAAGTTTAAGACTGCAATTGATAGCATTGATAAATCGATTAACCAGCTCCAAAAAACCAAAGAAAATTTGCTCCGCTCAGAAGATAACCTGCGCATTGCGAACAACAAGGCTGATGAGCTTACTGTCAAAAAACTAACTCGTGATAACCCAACCATGAAAGCCAAATTCGACGAACTAAATACCTGAATATTGATTAAGTATTGAATAACTGCTATAATATATTAAATATGGCATTTGCAGGAATAACTATAGCTAGGGATAGAATATCATCGAAACCAAATTTTGGTTCAATAGAAGAAGCCGTGATTGAAGGTGTCAGAAAAGAGGTCTACGGTGTTTGGGGCATGGAATCTGAAAGGTATCAGAGCTCAGAAGTGACCGCCGCTGCTCAACTCGGAACAGTCTGCAGCAAACCGGGAGAGTTTGGTTCCACTGCACTAATGGAGGTCGGCGTTATAGTAGACGGCGAAGACTTGCCGAATATTGATGACGGCTGGCTGGAGACGGAGAGCGGGCTATGCGTCCCTAGCGAAGCTGCTGCTGATGAGCTTAAGCTAGAAGTGAAGGACCGACTTTCTTCTGCTGTCGGCAGCTTAGGCATGAGTTGGGAAACTCGACACAATCAGGCACAGTCAGACATGTTGTCACTAGCACTAGCAAGCACTCGAGCATTGTGGTACCCAGAAAATGGTTGGGGCGCAGAAATAGAATCACGCACTATAGAAGCCGACCGAGTGGGCGTTATGGTCACAGGATTAGGGGGAAATGACTTAGCTGCCTGGTCGTCGGAGCCAATCAAGGTAATTAATAGTTAGCTCCAACCTCATTCCACTTCAGATTTATATTTAAATTACATGGCTTGCCACCTCTTTATAAAGTTATTAAAGTGTACGGGGTCACAGATTATTTGTTAACTCTAGAAGCTTAGAAAATTAACTGGCTTTGGTATTATTTAAGTAATGCAGCGAATCTTTACTATTGGGCATTCAACCAGAACGATTGAAGAATTCATTGAACTATTAAACTTAAGTTCAATTAAGCAACTAGTCGATATTAGAACTATTCCTAAATCGCGCCACAACCCTCAATTCGGGCAAGAAGAGCTCAAAAAAAGTTTAAAAAACGCTGGAATAAAATATCAGTATTTAGCTGAGCTTGGAGGTCTCCGACCTGCGGTCAAAGAGTCGACTAATGATGCTTGGCATAACAAATCCTTTAGAAACTATGCAGACTACATGCAAACTGAAGACTTTCAAAAAGGGATAGACAGATTGTTAGATATCGCAAAAGATAAGATTACGGCAATAACGTGTGCAGAGGCCGTTCCCTGGCGTTGCCACCGATCTTTAGTAGCCGACGCCCTACTAGTCCGCAAGATTTCAGTCTGTGAAATAATTAGTAAAAGTAGCATTCGCGAACACAAGCTGACTTCTTTTGCCGTAGTTAATAATTTAGAGATTACTTATCCCAAGTCTGCATTGCAAGATTAAAACTTGATTAAAATTATATTAAAACTATATTAAAACTCTAAGAGAAGTTAAATTTTACTAAGCAAATTCTACACACTCAGAAACTCAGTCAAATTTACCGATCAAGCTAACGGCAAATTTCACTGCTTATGTTAAACTTAATATTAAATTGATTAAAAATTGAGGTCTTACTATGAATCTATATAAAAAAGCTCTAATACTAAGTTTAGCAGTCTTTACTTTTACGGCGGCCAACTTATCTGTACCTAAAAATGCTAGTGCAGCCTTTCCTGGGTCAAATGGAAAGGTTATGTACAGTGACTATATGCCTCAGCAGGGTGCCTTAACCTCTGACATGGGTACTATAGATCCTGACGGTCAGAACCAAATTGCAAGCCTATTGCACTCAGAGTACAGTTGGTACTTAGCGCCCCGTTATTCTGCTGATGGAACAAAGATAACTTACACAGAAAACTATCCAGTTTTTGGAGCAAGCGACATCTTTGTTGCTAATGCCGATGGAACCAACCCAGTTAATATAAGTAATATTACAGGTTTCTCGCCAAACCAAATTCCAGAGGACCCAGCTAAACATGTTCATTCTGGCATTTACTCAAGCTTTAATCACACAGGAGATAAGGTAGTGTTTAGTGAGACTTGGGATTCACCTCCAGATAATGATGGTGATCCGGCCAATGACCCACCAATGCAGTGTAATCTAGTTATTGTAAATACTGATGGCACCAACCGTCAGCAACTCACAGATAATCCTAATTTCTGTGACACCTACCCAGTTTTTTCTCCAACAAGCAATGAAGTCGCTTTCTTACGCTATCAGCCAGAATCAAGCTACGAAGCAGATGACGATGTACTGAGCATTCAAGTAATTGATGTTGACAGTTTGGCAATTACATCAATAGTCCCAGATTTTGTAGAAGGATTTGAGCGTTCTTTTGAGCCATTAAAGTTGCTTTACGTTGGCGAATCAAGTGATTTCTTTCCAAGTACTATAGACTGGCATCCAAGTGGTGACGGAGTACTGTATAGAACAATAGATTTTGATCAGCCACAGGATGGGTGGAAGTTTATGAGTGCAGATATGAATGGGCAGTCTCAAGAGCTAACTAGGTTAGTCCCAGATTTTAACTCAGGAGCCTTTTTCTACACTTATCATCCGCAGTTCACGCCAGATGGTAAGATTATATTTCAAAAACAAGATATAAATCCAGTCAATGGAGGCCCTCAAAATGGTGGAAGTTATGAACCGTCTTGGGACATAATCATTATGAATGCTGACGGCACAAACAAGCAGGTAGTTCTTCATAAGCAGTTAGATGGCGGTCCGGCAGCGTTCTTTTCTATCATGCCATCAGTTCAGCCATTGGGATTCACTGGAAACCCAGAAAACCCTGGTCCGATAGACCCAACTAACCCAGGCCCTGATCCAACCGCACCCATTGTTGCCCCACTACCCAAACTACCTTCAACTGGCCAGGCGGTGCAGGTTTTACTAGTCCTTTCGGCATTCTTGATGAGCCTTGCCATATTCTTAGTCTGGGAATTCAAAGTTCATAAACATCATCAAAATTTAAAAGAATAATTAAGCTAAATTTAATGAAAAGACGAACAGGCTATATTGCAGTGGGCTCTCTTCTAGCCACCTCTCTCGTCATTACTTTTAGCATATTCCTGCTGGCTGATAATAAAAGCCAGTCAACATCAAAAAGGGCGGGGAAGATCTCTGGGTACTCATATTCTATTCTGCAAGGGTTGGACGACGGCGAGATTGGTCGAAGTCCTAATTCTGCCAGAATACTAGTTGGCTCAGAGCAGGCTATTCGTGATGAGTTCAAGCAACATAAATATCCTAAAAACCCTAACTATGAGATTTCTGAGGGGTATTATTATGCAACCGACAGTAAGTCGGTAAGGATGTCATCCACAGTTCGGCTGGTTAAGACTACTTCTGGCGAATTTAGCTTTAACTTAAGTGGTCCAGAAAATACACTCTGCTTGATTAAGGTTTCTGAGTATTATGACTCTAGGCAGCCTGCAGAGTACCGACCACTTTCTAACTGCCTGAGGGTTAACCCTCAGGAATCGACGCAGCTCGATATTAGTGAGCTCTCTTCTGGCGTAGGGTCAATGTCGTGTATTTCTGGATCTGAGTGCAGTGAAGTGCACCTAGATTAAATTTAAAAACTGTTGACTCTCGGAACTTCAATTGGATACTCTCCATTAAAACTAGAAAGATTCAGTCTAGACTTTGGCAGTCCCGTACTTTTGATAAAATCGGTTAAGTCTAAAAATTCTAGACTGTCTGCCCCAATAATTTCTTGTATTTCTGCAGTAGAATGCTGGGCAGCAATTAAATCATTATTTTTTGGAGTATCAATACCATAATAATCTGGAAATTTTATTGGTGGAGATGCAATTCTAACGTGGATCTTCTTGGCGCCATAGCTTTTTAAAAGTTGAATGACATACTTTAGAGTATTGCCTCGAACTAAAGAATCGTCAACTAAAATGATGTCTTTTTTAGCAACTCTTTCAACGATTACATTAAACTTAAGTTCAACACTACTCTTTCTAATTTTTTCTGGCTCAATAAAAGTTCTACCGATGTACCTGTTTTTGAGTAAACCTTGTTCTCTGTTAATGCCAGCTTGGTGTGCAAAACCAGTTGCTGCAGCTAAGCCAGAATCTGGGATTCCAACCACAATATCTGCTTTGACAGGTTTAAGTTTAGCTAACACTTTCCCCGCCTCGTATCTAGTGGTGTAGACACTCCGACCTGCGATTCTGCTATCTGGGCGAGCCAAATAAACAAACTCAAAGGCATCAATCTTTTCTTTACCATCTGCTATCTGAATAGATTTTAGCTTGTTTTTATTAATTATGACCAACTCTCCAGGCCTGACATCTCTAATGAAGTCTGCGCCAATAATGTCGAGTGCCACAGTTTCAGACGCCACCACGTATCCAGACTTGAGTTTACCAATTGCAAGCGGTCTAATTCCAAAACTATCTCTAAATGCGAATAAGCTCTCTTCATAAATTCCGACACAGCTGAAGGCTCCGCTAAATAAATCCCAGCAACTTTTAACAGCTTTTTGTAAGGATTTATTTAGTCGCAGTTCATTGCTGAGCGCTAAAAACATCATCCCAGTATCATTTTTATTTCTAGAATTGATATGAGCTTCTTTTAGGTAAGACTTAAGTTTGTCTAGGGTTGGTAAATTCCCGTTATGAGCAAAAGCAAAATCTAAAGAGTCATCTACTAATGGTTGGTTGTAGGCAGAATCATTTCCGCCAGAAGTAGAATAACGATTGTGCCCAATTGAAACCTGGCCCTTAAGTTTATCTAGTGAGCTATGGCTATATACTTGGCTAACCAGGCCTTCTTTTTTATGGACAATAATCCCAGAGTCCTTATCAAAGGTGGCAATACCCGAACTATCTTGTCCACGGTGTTGCAAAGACCACAAGCCCAGGTAAACAAGTCTTGCTACATCAATCTCCGTAGTTGTAGAAATGCCGATTACAGCGCACTTTTCATTAATACTCCTCATTAGCCTAGAATTATATCAGCAATAAGTTTAGATCCTTGTAGTTAAGTAGCACCCATACCGAAACCTAATCTCAATCTAAGATATTTGTACCACTTTATGCCCAGTTATATTCAGTAAGCCCTAAAACTGATTATGTTAAACTTAAATTAGATAAAGTTAAAATCAATGAATAAAAATTACGGTCGGCAAAGTAGAAGAGGGCTAATCGGATTTTTTGGATTTACTTTTATCATTTTAAAACTGGTTGGAGCCATAGACTGGCCATGGGTTTGGGTATTATTCCCAATCTGGATTAAGATAGTTTTTGGAATATTATTCTATCTCTTTGCATCAGGTCTAGTTTTAGTAGCAACTTTAAAATCCAGGTCAAAAAATAAAAGCAAAGTTAAACTTAAGAAATAAAGCAATTATGAATCCTCAACAGCAAGATTCTCAGCAGGCACAACCACAAACAGCTCAAGAGCAGTCTCTCAGCGCTCAGCCCCAGCATTCATTACCACAACAGCCACAGGTAATTATGCCTGATACTGATAGTCCTAGTCCTAGTGCCAGTGATCGGGTTCAAGCTCAACGCACAGACCAGCCAGATTTTCAGCAACCGCAACCAGCCTTAGCGCCACAACCTCAGGTTGAGACTCCACAAGCCGGAGAGCAGATTAACCCTCTTGTGCAGCCTCAGCATAACCAGTCTCCAGTTGCTCCAATGCCTCCTGTGCAGTCTGGCGGTCAACCATCGGTTGATCCTCAGCCTCAACAACAGCCCTCAGCAGAACCCCACATTCCAGATACTGCTCTGGTACAGGCTCCGCAGCAGGGTCTACAGGCCCCAGCGACTGAAGATATAATTCATCAATCTGATCTTGTTTGGATCGGTAAAACCAACTTTAGCGTTAAGCAAGCCCGCTTAAGCTGGTATAAGGACGGCGACATAGGACTCCAAGTTATCGACGAAAAGAGCAAGCAGCCTACAGAATCAGTCTTTAAGCTGAATCCTAAGCAAATTACCAAAATTAAAGCGCCATCTTTTATGCCTGGAATTCTTGAAATACGCACCAGCAGCGCCAAGTATAATTTAAACTTTGCTCATTCTGCTGTCGTTAGAATTCTTGGTGCGGGAATCCTTTCACTACTCGGAAGGTTTTTAATGCCAATTGCTGACCCCAATGTAAAAGAGCGGAAGTGGTGGGTTGAGAATCTCAAAGCTCATACGAGCTCGAAGAGCTAGCTTTATAGTTTAGTCAAACCAAAAGTAGATTTAAGTAATGTTCAAAAAAATTAAACTTGATTCAAAAAAACTGGCCACAATAGGTCTTACAGCTCTAATTTTATTAGGCTCATCACTGGCTCTTTTGGCGCTTAAGAATAGTCGAAAAGTGCAGACAGTTGAAAGCTCCTCCGTCGCCACTCCAAGGAAGGAGGAGCCCAAAAAAGAAGACACCTCTTTCGATTTTGCAATGGTCGGAGATATGCTCCCGCACGATACTGTTAACCAGGCTGCTAAACAAGCCGATGGAAGTTTTGATTACTTAAGTTTAATTTCTCCAGAATTACAGCAGAGTTTTAAAAAGTCCGATCTCCGTTTCTGCAATCAAGAATCACCCAGTGCAGCTCAGATTTCAACTCAAGGCTATCCAGCTTTTAATGCTCCAATCAAGTTCCCAGAAGACATCTCCAGCTTTGGTTGCAACTTAATTTCTTTAGGCAACAATCATGCAAATGACCAAGGCTCTGCGGGAATATCTCAAACCCTAGATGAGTGGGATAAACTCAAGCCGCTTGGAGTGTCTGGAGTGAATCGTTCTGCTGGGCAACAATCTACAGATCAAATCTTTGAACTTAAAGGAATTAAGGTTGGATACGTTTCATTCAATGAGGTCAATAATAAAACTTTACAAAATGCTTACAATGTAAATATGCTCTCCAGCCCTGGTTTGATAGAAAAAAAGATCTCCAATTTGCGTGCTAAGGCGGATTTAGTCGTGGTTTCAGTGCACTGGGGAAAAGAAGATTCGCACCAATTAACTTCTGCGCAAACAAAATATGCTAAGCAAATCTCCGATGCCGGAGCAGACATCATCATCGGCACCGGTCCTCACGTTTGGCAGCCCTACCAAACTCTTGATCGCCCAGATGGAGCTAAAACGCACGTCTTTTATTCGATTGGCAATGGTCTCAATTCCCAATTGACGGCTGATCAACTCTTTTCTGGAGTCGCAATCCTGAACATTAAAAAAGGAGATGATGGCAAAGTTCAAATTACTGAACCTCGGGTTCTGCCAACTTATATGCACTACGTGTGGGGCTCTTCTGTCGGATTAAGTCAGGCTCAATTATTAAGCAGGACTAAGCTTAAATACTCTACCTTACAAGAATCTCAAGATCTAATTGCTCAGCGTAATGATTTTAAAACCACTGCAGATCAGCAAATTCAAAATCTTACAAAATATTTAGATAATCCAGCAGTTGAACTACTCCAAACTTATTAAGTTTAAGTTCGCTAAGTATTCCTCGTAACTAAGTTTTTGATCAAAAATCTCCGTTGCGATATCTTTACCAACAAACCTGAAATGCCACGGCTCATATTGGTAGCCAGTAATTTCTTCCTTGTCTTTTGGGTAACGCAAAATAAAACCATAACTATGAGCATTTTCTGCTAGCCAAACTCCAGCATCAGTTTCTCCAAAGCAAGCATCTAAGTAGCATTTTCGATCTGTGTAACTTAAATCAAATGAAAGCCCAGTTTGATGTTCACTATGTCCGGGCTCTGCAGAGTATCTTTTAGCAGCCTCTAGCCCAGATTGTTTAACGTAATTATTAAAGTAAAAAGCTTGTAATTTTGAAGAGCGGAATCCACTGTTCATTGTTAAATCTAAGTTAACTTTTTTTGCGGCAGTCAGCATCTCTTCCAAATTTGGAGTAATCAATTCCCGCACAGATTTTTCGTCATTAGAATCACTAGCAGTTAAGTTTACTTTTGGAATCACCAAATCTTCCGGGCGATAATCCACCGGCTCCAGGCCGAACTTTTTATTGACTAAAACATACTGGCTATCTGCAGAAGTAATATTAAGTTCGACTTCTTGTGTCTGTTCGTTTTTAGGGTCAACTTCTGTGACATTGCTCTGCGCAGACTCTACTTCCAACTTCTTATTTTTAGGGTCATCTTTCTTCAGCGCCACAGATATTCCAATACCAGCACCAATAAAAACCAAGGCTAGAATTGGGAATACGACTAGTTTAGTTTTTATATATTTTCTTGATTTTAGATTCATTAAGTTTAACTTTACACTCTATATGCTAAAATTAGAAGAATGATGGGGCGTGGCCAAGTGGTACGGCAGCGGTTTCTGGTACCGAAGATCGTAGGTTCGATCCCTACCGCCCCAGCCAAGGAATACCTGTAAGAAGATTTCAATCACTAGAATAAATAGGCTTTTACTATATACAAGATATGTCAACGAATAGAGATCGCAATCTACGCATACCCAACGCCCCACTAGTCCCAACTCCAAATCCAAATGTAACGCCAGTTGGTCGTGGACTACTGGGCAGCGTAGCAACCCTCTACACTAAATTAATGGGCGAGATGCTTGACGGTGACGTTGAAGGTGAAGAACAGAATGTACTTGTCAGAGCTACGCAACTTCATGACGCCGCAAGAAGGTTGGAAATGCTCCTAACTCAACACCCCGGGTTTGAGGGGCAAGACACCGAAATATACCTCCAGGGTGAAATGGATTTTTTTACCAGCTCACCAGAATTTGTAGCTGAAATTATGAAAGATCAGGAGTTGGATCAAGAACCGAATCCAGAAGCTCCACCTTATGAAGTAGGCTTTCATGTACCCCAAGGAGACGCCATACAGTGCTTCTTCAGATCTGTAGACATTGGCCCAGCTATAGTTGAGGACTCGATAGTCCCTTATGCACTAGGCTTTCATGTTACCAATGCGCTCATAACTCCTGCGGATAGTGCCGTACCACCGCTCTTTATACAGGGTTCATCTAGTGTCTATCCGTCTGACATAGATAAGATTACAATGGGTCTAGTTCAAAGCCCTTAGGTCTAAAAAGGATTGCGGACAACATCCCCTAAGCTTACTAGCAGGTTCGTATAGCATGGTGTTGTTTCTCACCGCCATGGAGGCAGGCTAGGTACTAATGTTATAATCTACGTAGTGGTGTCCCAAATGTACCATTATGATCTGTAAAGTATACCTGCCCACCATCTCAGCCAAGAAATTATTTTAAAAGCGAATACGATTACACATGGCAGTTAAGTTGATCCAGGGTAAAGGTTTCAAAGGCAGAGGCGGCGGAGCAGGTGGGTACTACTGGCACATTTATCAAGGCGGTGTCAGGGCCGGGCATGTCTATATAAATAGCATCGAAGACGAAGTCCTTGGAAAGCATTCCAGCCTATCTTTAGAAGTGAATAAAACGATGCAGGGAAAGGGCATAGGAACCGAAGCTTATCGCTTAGCATCTGAACAGTCGAACTTACCTAAGTTGTATATCCATATCAGAAAAACAAACATTGCCTCCAGAAAAGCTGCAGAAAAAGCCGGCTTTAAAGCTATCGAAACACCACATAATCGGCAATTAACAATGCTCTGGAAGCTAGACGTCTAGCAGGCAGGCGCTATAAAAACTTAAGCACCCAGTTCTTATTTAGGGTATAATTACCAAATAATATGGCAGAATCATCAGATACTTTAGACACTAAAAAAGAACAAGAACGTGCTAATTTGCATAGTACGATTTGGAAAATTGCCAACGATCTGCGTGGTTCGGTTGATGGTTGGGATTTCAAACAGTACGTTTTAGGGATATTATTTTATCGCTTTATCTCTGAAAATTTGACTAATTACATTAATGCTGAAGAAAAACGGACAGGCGCAGCTGATTTTGAATACGCAAATTTAAGTGACGACGCGGCAGAGTTTGGACGAGTTGATACGGTACAAGAAAAAGGTTTCTACATTCTACCAAGTGAACTCTTCCAGAATATTCGTAAACGAGCCAAAGAAGAAGATAACTTAAACGAGGTATTATCGGGTGTTTTCCGTAATATTGAAAACTCCGCCAAAGGGGCCGACAGTGAAGACGACATAAAAGGGTTGTTCGACGATCTCGATGTGAACAGCAACAAGCTCGGCCAATCGGTTGCCAAGCGTAATGAACGTCTTGTCAAGCTGCTCGACGCCGTTGGCAGCCTCGAAGTTGGTAAGTACGAAGATAACACCATCGACGCCTTTGGCGACGCCTACGAGTATCTGATGACCATGTACGCCTCTTCGGCTGGTAAATCTGGCGGAGAATTCTTCACGCCTCAAGAGGTCAGCGAACTATTGGCGCGAATCACCGTGGCAGGTAAAACAGAGGTTAACAAAGTCTACGACCCTGCTTGCGGATCAGGTTCGCTGCTCCTTAAATTTGCCAAAGTACTCGGCAAAGAAAACGTTCGCCAAGGCTTTTTTGGTCAAGAAATTAATCTGACCACTTACAACCTTTGTCGTATTAACATGTTTTTACACGACATCAACTACGAAAAGTTCGATATCGCCCACGGCGACACCTTAACTGATCCCGCTCACTGGGACGACGAGCCGTTTGATGCAATTGTCTCAAATCCGCCGTATTCCATAAAATGGGAAGGTGACGCCAACCCAATTTTAATTAACGATCCACGCTTTTCACCAGCTGGCGTTTTAGCACCAAAAAGTAAAGCAGATTTAGCCTTTACAATGCACATTCTCAACTGGCTTTCAACCAGTGGAACTGCGGCAATTGTCGAGTTTCCCGGTGTGCTCTACAGAGGTGGCGCCGAAGCCAAGATCCGTAAGTATTTGGTGGATAACAACTTTGTCGACGCCGTCATTCAATTACCACCCGACCTATTCTTCGGTACCAGTATTTCAACTTGTCTGGTTATTTTAAAGAAGAGTAAAAAAGATAACGCCACATTATTTGTTGATGCCTCCGCACAGTTTGTACGTGGTGGCAATAAAAATAAACTTAGTGGTACCAATCAAGATAAAATCCTCGGCGCCTTCACTGGTCGCGAAGATATCGAATACTTTGCTCGGTTAGTTCCGAATGATGAAATCAGCCAAAACGATTACAACATGGCGGTCAGCAGTTACGTTGAACAGCAAGATTTCACCGAAAAAGTCGATATAACTAAACTTAATACCGAAATCAGCCAGATTGTCAGCAAGCAAAGCCAACTCCGTACTCAGATTGATGCTATCGTCAAAGATATCGAAGGAAGTGAAAAATGATTAACCAGGAAAAATCATAATGTCAACGCCCAAAAATCTTTCAATGAATATCAATGATAGTCAGGTTAATGTCACTAAAATTAACGGGCAGGATTACATCAGTCTTACAGATATGGCAAAGAGCGCTGGTAGCCACAGGGCGCTGCACAGCTGGCTACGTACAAAAAACACCATAGACTTTCTCGGTCTTTGGGAGCAAATCAATAACCCAACTTTTAAAGTACACGAATTCGTGTACTTTAAAAATAATGCAGGTGCCAACAGTTTTAACCCATCAATTATCGAATGGATAGGATCGACTCACGCTAACGGCATAGTGTCGAAACGAGGTCGTTATGGTGGCACCTATGCGCACAAAGATATTGCATTCGAATTCGGTACCTGGCTCAGTCCAGAGTTTAAGCTCCTTATTATTACAGAGTTTCAACGGCTTAAAGAAAAAGAGCAGCAACTGGTTGAGTGGAACACACACCGCTATCTTTCTAAGGTTAATTATCGTATACATACTGATTCAATCAAAAACATTTTACTACCCTCGCTCAGTCTTACGGAAAAAGCTAAGACCTATACTTACACAGATGAAGCCGACATGCTAAACAAAATTATATTCGGCAGCACTGCGGCTGAATGGCGCAAGGCAAACACCGAACTTGATAAAAGCGGTAAGAATCAACGTGATTACGCCACCATACATCAATTGTTGTTGTTGGCGAATTTAGAAAATCTCAATGCGCATTTTATCGCTGAGGGTAAAAGCCAGATCGAACGCATAAGTTCGCTTATCGAATCTGCTCGCAGACAATATACCTCACTCCTATCAAAGGAAGAAGAGCAAAAGAAGCTCGATGGGGGTATGGTCAAATGAGCAATAATACAACAGCAGTTATGAACGAGCAGGATTCTCAGATTATAATTTATCAGCCAGAAGGAGACTCTCCTAAGGTCAGCGTTCGGTTAAAGGGCGAGACTGCATGGCTTTCTCAGGCACAGATGGCTGAATTGTTCGGTGTCCAGCGGCCAGCAATTACAAAACATTTGCAGAATATCTTTCAAGAAGCTGAGTTAGAGGAAAGCTCAGTTAGTTCCATTTTGGAACATACTGCTGCTGACGGAAAAAATTACAAAACATTATTCTATAATTTAGACGCCATCATCTCCGTAGGTTATCGAGTCAACTCCACCACTGCAACCAAGTTTCGCCAGTGGGCAACAACTCGGCTGCGTGAATATATCGTTAAAGGTTTCACGATGAACGATGATTTGCTTAAAGAGGCTGGTGGCGGAAGCTACTGGAAGGAGCTGCTCGACCGGATTCGTGATATCCGCAGTAGTGAAAAGGTGCTCTATCGCCAGGTTTTAGATATGTATGCTACCAGTGTCGATTACGACCCCAAAAGTGAGCAATCACGCCAATTCTTTCAGATTATCCAGAACAAGCTCCATTACGGCGCACATGGTAAAACCGCAGCCGAAGTTATCCATAGCCGCGCCAATGCCAACAAGCCATTCATGGGGTTACTAACATTTAGTAGCGAACAGCCAACGTCCCGCGAAATCACCATCGCCAAGAATTATTTAGATGAATCAGAACTAAAAAAGCTCAACACACTGGTTTCGGCCTTCTTCGATGCCGCAGAATTCCGTGCTGAAAATCAGCAAAAAACCTACATGAAGGATTGGGTTAAAAACCTCGATAGCTTAATTGCTGCCGTAGAAGGTAAAAAGCTGAAAGGTGCAGGCAAAATCAGCAAAACCCAAGCCGACACCAAGGCCAAATCCGAATTTAAGAAATACCGAAAACAGATTATCGACCAGCCAAGTTCTGCCGAACGCGACTACTTAAATTTAATCAAACAAGCCGAACGTAAAGTTAAGAAGCAAGCTAGTCCAGACCGCAAAACAAATATTAATCGGACCAAAAACGAAAGTGATAATCAGCAATTATGAAAAAAGCTGATTTTTTGAGTTTAATAAAGACTAACCAGGATGGATCTTTATTCCATAGAGAAAATCAGTCCTTGGAATTTAAGGATAATTTTCAATTTTCTAATCTAGCCGTTTATGCAAAGACAATGGTTGCGTTTGCGAACAATCAAGGCGGTAAAATAATCTTTGGTGTTTCAGATTCACCACGGATGCCAAACGGAATGACCAATAGGCAGTTTGAGACGGTTGATAACGCAAAAATTACAGAAGGACTAAACGCACTTTTTTCACCAGAAATAAATTGGGACAGATTCGATTTTATAGATAATGACAAAAGATTCGGTGCACTATTGGTTTATGAATCTGAAAGTAAGCCCGTGCTTTGTAAAAAGAACTCAGCAACTATCCTAAAAGAAGGTGATATATATTATCGATACAGAGGAAGAAGTGAAAAAATAAAATATTCAGAACTAGAAAAAATTTTTAAGGAAAGAGAAAATATAGAAAAAAAGCTTTGGATGAGTCACATTGAAAAAATAGCAAAAATTGGACCACAAAATATTTCTATGGTTGATTTGGTAAGAGGTGAAATTGAACAAAAAGGGAATAGAATTCTTTTAGATAAAAAGTTATTTAAACAATTAAAGTATGTTAAGGAATATAAGTCAGTAGAAAAAGACGGAGCCCCTGCATTAAAAATAATTGGTAACGTTGAGGGTGTTGAGTTGGTTGCCCCAAATTTAAGGCTGGATAAAGATTTTTTTACTACAAAAGAACTAGGAAAAAAACTTGGCTGGCTTACAGATAGAAAAAGTTCTTACTATGTCACGGAGATTATAAATAATAAAAGTATAAAAGATAAAGCTGAATTCTGTCAGAAAAAAAATAACAATTACTATTATTCTCAATCTTGCCTCAATTTCTTGCAAGAGTTAAAAAACAAAAAACAATTAAATTCCTGGAAAGATGTTAAAGTATTCCTTACTAAGGATTCTAAATAATTATGAAAACTAATCAATCCAAAATCGATCAACTAATTCAAGAACTCTGCCCTGATGGCGTTAAGTTTAACGAACTTGGCGATTTAATCAGCCGTGTCGATGGTTCAAATAGAAAAATTGTAAAGTCTAAAATCCAGGCTACAGGTGAGTACCGCTTCGTACTTGCCACTCCGCAAGTCATGTAAGAGATCGTTGAATACCGGCCTGTGACCGGATTGCTTTGCCGAGAAGCTCTCTTTCTTAATCTCGATTACATTCAGACCCTCTCGCTCGGCCATTGTTTGCATTTCTTTGATTTGTGAATCAATAGACATGGCTTGGCGTTCATCTTGTTCTGAAGACTTTCTGGCGTAAAGACAGTACTTTATATTTGTTGAGGGCATCATTGTATCCACAACAGTACCGCCAGTCTGGCCACAAGTCTAGCCCGCTCAAGCATAAAATAGTAAGACACGATAAATAATAAATTACAAGTGCGGCGAGTTTGGTCACTTTCGTGTATACTAAAAATATGAATGCATAACCGCATTAAAAAAGAGAGGGTAACAATGTCAAAAAAAGATTCAAAAAAGCCAAAGTTAGTTTCATTATTTTCAGGTTGCGGAGGACTAGACTTGGGGCTGGTTCAGGCTGGCTATGAGGTTGTTTGGGCAAACGACTTTGATCACTGGTCTTGCAAGACTTACGCAAAAAACTTCGGTGATCACATAGTCGAAAAAAGTATCACAGAATTGGATTTCGATGATATACCGGACTGCGACATTATGACCGGAGGTTTTCCATGCCAAGATTTTTCAATGGTTTCGAAGCGCAGCGGACTAGAGACTGACCGAGGCAATCTCTATAAGTATTTCGTAAAGGCAGTTGAAACTAAAATGCCAAAAGTATTTATCGCGGAAAATGTAAAAGGGCTCATCACTGCCAATGGTGGGAAAGCAATCGCCAAAATTGTAGAAGATTTCAGGGCTCTTGGTTATAAAATTAATGTTAACTTGTATAACTTTGCAAAATACGGCGTACCTCAACTAAGAGAGCGGGTCTTAATTGTCGGGACTAGATCTGATATTGACTTTGAATTTACTCCACCTGAACCAACTCACGGGCCAGGTAACTACGTAACTGCTGGCCAAGCTCTAAGGGGTGTCAAGAAAGTTCCGTACAATAATGAACATCAAAATATCATGCCAAGCACTGTCGAGAAACTCAAGTTGATTCCTGAGGGTAAGAACTTCACGGCTATACCAAAAGACAGCCCCCACTATGTCAAGGGCATGATAAGCCATGTGTACCGACGTCTACACAGAGATGAGCCCTCGACTACGATTATTGCGGGTGGCGGAGGCGGTACCTGGGGCTATCACTATGAAGAGCACAGACCCCTAACTAATCGTGAACGAGCGCGGCTATTTGGATACCCGGACGATTTTGTATTCGAAGGCTCTATAACCGAAGTGCGTAGGCAGATTGGCAACTCCGTACCACCGGTGGCCGCTAAAGTTGTGGCAGAACACCTAAAACCCCTATTCAAAGCGAAGCAAGTAGCAAAGGATTTATCATCCACACAAGAAAGTAGTAAGATAGAAAGTAGTTTAAAACTTAATCTATCGTTAGCTGCAGAGTGAGATGAGCCTACTATATTCAAATTACCCACCACTTAAGACAAGTTCGGACACTTATCACAGAGCGTTCAGGACTCTTATTGAAAAGTCCGATCGACTAAATATTGCGACAGGCTACATTTCTGCCGATGCAGTTGTAGATCTTAAAAGCATCATAGAAATAAACAATGGCCCATTCCTGCAGTTGAATATCGGCATGCATTACTTTGATGGCCTCACGGATCAACAAAAGAACGCTCTTGAGGACTTAGATAACTTGCTTCAAAGTAAATCACTGGGTGGCGTATACATGGTGGTGACTTTCCCATTTCACGGAAAGCTAATGAGTTTCAGCAAGGACAATCGTAACGTAGGATCGCTTATCGGGTCTTCTAACCTTACTAATATCATAGAGAATAAGACTAGTAGGCAGTACGAGGTAGATTACCTGTTGGAGGGCAACGATGCTATCGAGGTAGACGACTTTATAACCAAACTAAATCAGACAACCACCTCCCCTTTGTCAGATTCCAGTCTAAAAATTATTCAAACAAAGAATACTCTTTTGAATGATCAGTATGGTGTCGAAAAGATATCAGATGACACACTAAAACTGGTTACAACCAACATTGATCCAACCATTACGTTCGATATAGAACTAAAAGCCGATGATGCCACCAGAAGTAACCTGAACACCTTTAACGGAAAGGGGCGTGAGAATCAGCAGCAATTTGTTATGCCAAGATCTTGGTATGAGGTAGAACTAATCGTGCCTAAGTCAACGACCTCATTACCTGGATACCCACAAGCTGATAAGAATGGCGATGGTGGAGTTTTTGAAGTCATTACAGATGATGGCTGGGAGTTCTCATGTAAGGTTAGCGGACAGAATAGTAAAAACTTAAGATCAGAGAAGGATCTAAAAATATTAGGCAAGTGGCTCAAGGGTCGACTAGAGCAATCTGGTTCTCTTAAGACTGGTGAACTAGTAACATCAAATACACTAGTTGCTTATGGCCGTAGTACATTCACCTTATCCAGACTTAAGGACAGCGATAAATGGTTTATAGATTTTGGAGTAAATAAATGAATCACGTAAAAGAATATTTAGATAGATTGTCGGATTCAACCCCTGAAGCTGTTCAGTCGGTGCGCGAAACTATTACCTCTTTGACGGACGAGCAGCTATCTAAATTTACATTTAAGGACCATGTGGTCGGTCTTCTTCTAGGGCAAGTTCAAAGCGGTAAGACCGGACAAATGTTCGGGGTCATGTCGGCAGCGGCGGATGCAGGGTTTGAGCTGTTCCTGGTTCTGACAAGTGGTATGACTGCTTTACAGCAACAAACATTTGAACGTGCCATGGAGAGCATAGATACTTTTAATGTTTGTGATGAGAACGATGATGTGCGGTTTTATAGCAAAAAACTAAGGCAACCAACTGTTGTTGTACTAAAAAAGAACGCTAGTGTATTAAAGAAGTGGAAGAACCACCTAGCATCATCAGGCTACTGCACCGGAAGGCCAATATTTATTATTGACGACGAAGCCGATGCCACATCACTTAATACTAAAGTAAATAATCCCGAGCTTGACAAGAGTACAATAAATGCTCACCTTGAAGACATAAAGAACCTATGTAGCAGCAGCTTCTACCTGCAGGTAACTGCAACACCGCAGCCAATTTTATTACAGACTCTTGATTCTGGATGGAAGCCTAGTTTTATTCACTACTTCTCTCCAGGCAAGGCATACCTTGGGGGCTCATTCTTCTACTCTAAGCCTAAACCGTTTACGAATGTGTACACCGCAGACGACGAGTTAAGTGAGTTAATTGAGACTGACAGTACCCCGGAAGGGCTAAAGGAGGCATCAGAAACATTCCTAGTTACGTACGCACACTTATTTATCTCAGGCTCCAAAGTTTGTAATTTTCTGATTCACCCAAGCTCAAGGATAGATGATCATTCAGTGCTTGCTAGTAAAACCAAAAAGCACATCGATTACTTAACTAAGAACATCTCTTTGCCCGAAGTAGTAGAGAGACTATCCACTGTCTACGAAAAGCTAAAGGAATCAAAACCCGATATCGTAGACTTCAATAAAATACTGAAGTTTATAGAGGATGATAGCAAGATTAAATACGTGACTATGAACTCCGGTAAAGAAAGTGAAGCATCACCAAATATTGAAAAGGGCGCAAACGTAGTCGTGGGAGGTAACAGTTTAGGCCGTGGGGTAACATTTAAGGGTTTGCAAACTGTGTACTACTGTAGATCATCAAAGAATCCACAGGCGGACACTTTTTGGCAGCACAGTCGAATGTTCGGCTACGATAGAGACCCCCTACTCATGCGCATATTTATGCCGCGCGCGCTGTTTAACTTATTTGCCGAAATCAACAGCTCAAATGAGGTACTGTACGAACAGATTGAACAAGGGAAGCTAGATAAACTACAGCTTATGTTCCCTCCCGGCCTTAGGCCAACTCGTCCGAATGTAGTTGATAAAGGTCGGCTAAATGTATTAGTAGGTGGAATAAATTACTTCCCCCCTAATCCCGACCAGGATAATGCATATACTTTAGATGGTATTTTGTCTGATTATGATAGCGACAAACAGGTTCATTCTATCAACTTTGCCCATGCGATAGAGATACTCTCAGAGTTTGAAGATGATCAAATTAATAACTGGAGCGTCAGTTCTTTTGTCTCTGCACTCAGGTCTTTATCCTCTGAAAAGGGATTTGCTGATAAGGTAACACTAATTGTAAGACGTAATCGTGACATAGGTATGAGCACGGGTACAATGCTATCACCGGACGACAGGCGTCTGGGTAAATCAATTGATGACATGCCAGTCATTACCCTTTATCGTATAGTTGGCGGTGAACAGAAGGGTTGGAACGGTAACCCGTTTTGGATGCCAAACCTAAAACTTCCGCGAGACAAGGTGTTTTATACTAGCTCTGATTAAATAAATTATCAATTTTCTTTTTTGATTCGGTCGAAGAAAGGGGTAATCTAGCAAAGCTAGATGACGCACTAGACGAACTAGAGGAGTCTTTTATTATTCTAGATCCTATAGGCCAAGAGGCTTGGGAGGGTATATATGGAAATGACCATGCGAAGATGGAACAGATAGTTAGGAATTCCATTGTAGTTAAATTAAAGTGCTATATAGAGCAACATTATAATTTTACTGAGTAAAAAGGTTTTCAGAGTGTAGTTACCCTGGGTTGTATCCTAGAGCAAGTGGTATGATTAATCGCATGGATAAATATAAAAAAATAGCTAAAATTCTGCAGGGCATCAGCGACAGCCACCATCAGGCGTTCGCTGAAACTAATGGTGTCGATACAGATTGGGCTATTTGGTATGCAGGTGAACTGCTAAAAAATGCCGAAGTTATTGGATCTCGGAATGTGCACCCCACTCGTTCAAAGCTGATCTATGCTTTAATGGCTTTAGGTAATGAATTTACTTCTTCAGATCAAAAAGAGAAGGGCAGTTGGAATGATTTTTATGCTCAGAATATTGATAAATACTTAGATAAAAAATTCAGCAATTAAGACATAAAATTTAAGGGTAGGAGGAATTCCGTTCAATGGATCCAGGAAAGATGACTACAGATGGGCTATACATCCCGCTAGCCGAGCAAATGCGGCCAACAAAGCTAAGTGATGTTTTTGGGCAAGATCATTTAATCGGGCCAGAAGGTCTGCTAACTTTGCTCGCTAAAAAGAAGCAACCAACAAGTTTAATATTGTGGGGTCCTCCAGGAACTGGCAAAACAACGATTGCTCGAATCTTAAAGGAAGAGTGGGGCGGAAATACTAACCAAATAGATTTTGTAGAACTTAGTGCCGTCACTTCTGGGATTAAAGATGTTCGAGCTGTCGTCGAGCGCGCTCAACAAAATCGGAGGTTAGGTCAACAGACCGTTTTGTTTGTAGATGAAGTCCATCGCTTTAATAAATCTCAGCAAGATGCCTTTTTACCGCACATTGAATCTGGGGAGTTAAACTTAATTGGTGCTACAACTGAAAATCCAAGTTTTGAAGTTAACAACGCCCTACTCAGTAGAAGCAAAGTTGTTGTTCTAAATCCACTCGATGAGGTAGCATTAGTTAAGTTAATCAAAAAGGCCGCTAAGAAGATGCAACGGGATATTTCTCCAAACGCCGCAAAACTTTTAGCAAAATTATCTGGAGGCGATGCCCGCAGTGCAATCCAGACAGTTGAGGTTGCTTCACAGTTGGCTAAGCCTAAAGAAAAACTTTCCGAAGAGCACATCAAAACCGTTATGCAACGCACAAATTATCAATTCGATAAAAATGGCGATGAACACTACAATCTAGCTTCAGCATTTATTAAATCAATGCGCGGTTCGAGCGTTGAGGGGAGTTTATATTATTTGCATAGACTCATTGTTGGAGGTGAAGACCCACTTTTCATCGCCCGCCGAATGGTAATTTTTGCTTCAGAGGATATTGGCATGGCCGCTCCCTACGCACTGACATTGGCTGTTGCTGCATTTCAGGCGGTGGAGCGAGTTGGCTTGCCGGAGGCTGAATACGCTCTTACACACGCCGCACTGGCGATGGCAAAATCTCCAAAATCTCGTGGAGTGGCAGAAGCGATGAATCAGGCCAAATCTCAAGTCGCCGAAAATCCTAATGCAAAAGTTCCACTACACTTACGCAATGCGCCCACTAAACTTATGAAAGATTTAGATTACGGTAAAGATTATAAATGGCAAGCAGACTTTAAACCTGAAGACGGTTTCTTGCCAGAAGAAGTCAAAAAATCTAAAGACTAATTGACGTTAAAATCACTTAATTTTGCATTACTTAAAGTTACGGTGTAATCTTTAAGCTAAGTATGGCAAGAGGTGAAGATGTGACAGTAAGAGAATTCAGTCAAAATCTGGCTGGTCAAAGGGTCGGCTGGGTTACGGCTCAAGAAGACCCGGATCCAACCCGCAATGATTTGGTACACGTAACCGTAGCTGTTGGAACAGTCGGTGTTGAGGGCGCTAAGTGTACTTATGTCGAGATGGAATCTGGTAGAGGGCATCATCGAGATTCGTCCCCCGGGATTTTAAATGCCTTTTCCGTTGGAGCTATAGTTTCTAGGCAGGGAGGTATACATCCTTCAAATTTTAGTTTTGGAAGACAGCCAAGAGGTGAGCGGGCAGGCGGATTAATGGTGACTGGTGCAAGTCTTAGGCCAGAGTCAACAGCTGAGGAGAATAAGCGCTGGGCAGATGGACCATCAGAACTTGCTGAGGCAATCCATAGCGCTATGGATTCCTCAGGAGTAGCTCTTCACTATCCATCGTTATATTATTTAATGAATGGAGCAATGTGCCACAACGGTATTTTAAAAGTCTGCGCGCAACCTCCAGAATATAATCCAGGGCCGCTATTGATTGCAGACCCAGAAATGGCTGAGGAAACTCAGAAGCAGGCAAATCTTGCAGAGCAGCTAACCGAAGAACTTAGAGCAGGCATTGCCGAAGACAAATCCATGATGGGTCGTTTGACCATTTTTTTGGATAAGCCAGCTTGTGAAATTCCTGAAGTTTTTGTAGCTTCACGCAGAAAGATGGAGGAGTGCGAGGCTAATCTAGCAAAACTCGCAGAGCAGCTTATAGTCTCAGGGCATGTCTACCTTCCCGCAGGGTTTCGCCCCAGTGGGCGGTCCTACCCTTACATGGGAGCTCATCCTGGCGATGATGAACGAAATTTTGGCCGGGAGCTTGCAGCCTTAAATAATAAAGATGTGGGCCCAGCCGACTATCAGCTTGGAGCTGAAGTTAAAGAGCTCAAGGCCAGGCTAGAGTTATTACAAGCCAACCTGAAGGAACTCAGACTATACTCTGTGAGCTCAAGGCGGGGGATAGGGGTATAACAGTCCTAAAAAGGACTCTTATATCAGTTTCAGAGGCAGAGTCAGTATATAAGGATAGCAAAGGTCCACAGTTCAAAGATCTAGATATCAAGAGCGGTACCTTAAGCTATTCAAAATCACAGAAACAAGTTATCTTTCAGAATGATCAAGACTTCTATTCTATTAATATTGTCTCAACAGATGATAATTATAAAAAGATAGAAGGTGTTGCTTTAAAAATTCCTGAAGAGTACTTATCGAAATAGCTTTTTAAGCACTTTTCCTTAGAGTTTACCCCAGACTTTCAAGCTTAATTCAAGCTAACATTAATTTCCAGCCTGAAATATTATGATCTATAATTGTATTGATGAACTTAGACTTAATTCGTCAGCAGATAATTAATTCTTCAGAAAATTCTGATTACACCGATAAAGGCATTCTCCCGCTATACACTGCGGCACCAAAAGCTAAGATTGTAATTATTGGGCAAGCTCCAGGCGTTCGAGCTCAAGATAGTGGAATTCCGTGGGATGATTCAAGTGGAAAGCGTCTCCGAGACTGGCTAAACTTAACTAATCAGCAGTTCTACGATCCAGATTTAGTCTCTCTGCTGCCAATGGATTTCTACTATCCCGGCAAAGGTAAAAGTGGAGACCTTCCACCTAGAAAAGATTTTGCTACAACTTGCACCCTCGAATTATAGCTGAAATGCCGAATATAAAACTAATAGTTTTAATTGGTGCCTATGCCCAAAAGTATCACCTAAAATAGAAGTATAAAAAGAACCTCACGGAAACAGTTCGTAGCTACAAAGACTACCTCCCAGAGTTCTTAGTCTTAGTACACCCTTCACCACTCAATATTCGCTGGTTCGAGAAAAACCCTTGGTTCGAAGAGTCGGTTATTCCTAGTGCTGGAGAAATTATACAAGAACTTTTATCTTAAACTTAATGCTTACAGGCTATAGCAAACACTGCTAACTTTGAAGATGTACTTAGCCTAGCTGTTATAATAAGCTTTAACTAAAGTTATATTTAAGGTAAGTCTAAAATGAGAAGAGTTATGAAAAAAAAGATCAAACAACTTAAAACAAAAGGCGATAGCACAACTGCTTTTCAAAAGTTCAGTTTGTTCTTTTTCAGAAATAAAAGATTCAGCCTCTTTGCTTGGATCGTGTTGTTAGTTTTTGGAGCCGCAACCTACACCACCTTTATTCAGCGTGAAGGATTCCCAAGTATTCAGGTTCCAATATCGATAGTAAATGGGAACTATTTTGTAAATGATAAAGCTAGGGTAGATTCTGAGGTCTCTAAGCCGATTTCTGACGCCATTAAAGATCTTCCAGGAGTCAAAAAGGTTACAGCTTCATCGTTTGATAACTTCGCCAACCTAGTTGTCAGCTATAAAGATAATATTGATGTTGCCGAGGGGTCTAAAAGTGTTGAACATAAAATTAACTCTTTAAAGCTTCCTTCGCAGTTAAATTTGAGTTATGAAAACATTGATGCTGGTAAGTTTGCCAACGAATACGATATGCTGGTCGGCGTTTTTTCCACCTCAGGTCAAAAAAATATCAAAGGACTTAACCTACCCACTACTGAACTAAGTAAGTTAATGGCTAAGCTAGACACTGTATCTAGCGCAGAGGTTATAGAGCAATCTAAATTCTCCCCAGACGGTAAAACCGAGATACAGAATAGCTTCGATATTTTAGGCTTTAAAGATCCTGAAACATCTGATTTAAATTTCTACCAAACGCTTAATATCGGAATTAAGTTGAAAGCAGGGCAAGATATTCTAGACGCATCAAGTCAGGTCGAAGAGGCTGTTCAGAGCTTCTCAGATAAAAATAAATCAAATAACTTAAGCGCAAGAGTTTCTGCAGACTTTGCACCATTAGTTCGTTCCCAAGTTTCTAGCTTGCAAGAAAATATGCTCGAAGCATTTATTATAGTTGCCCTAGTTAGCTTTGTGCTAATCTCTTGGAGAGCCGGGCTCGCAACCGCCTTAACAATGATTACTGTGCTGCTAACTACAGTTAGCCTCTTGTATCTATTCGGGCTAACTTTAAATGTAATTTCACTCTTCGCTCTAATTCTTTCACTAGGTTTAATAGTTGATGATGCAATTATTATCTCCGAATCGATAGACTCTCATCGAAATGATGACAAATCGCGCCAAGAGATTGTTAAGGAAGCGGTTGAAAGAATTGGTAAAGCTTCTGCAGCCGGAACATTGACAACAATTCTAGCTTTTGCTCCAATGCTCTTTATCTCTGGAATACTTGGTGGCTTCATCTCTGCTATACCAATCACAATTATAACCTCGCTGGCACTTTCATTAATCTTATCTTTAAGTTTAATTCCGTTCTTAGCTTCAAATTTTTTATTATCGAATCCTAAACGCAAAACTAAGCACAATCCAGTCCAAATAGTCGAAAAGCATATTTCGGGAGGGCTCGCCAAATTAATTAAATTTTCTGGTAAAAATAGAAAAAAAGGCGCCTTTATTACAACCGGTTTCATTTTGCTAAGTCTGGCTGCAACAATGGTTGGTGGATCATATTTTGCTAAGTCTGGCTTTGACATTCTACCTTCAGAAAAAGATAGTGAACAAATTTCTGTAAATATTAGCTATAAGCCCAGCTCAACTATTGAAGATGCTTTTAAGCAAGCAGAACGAGTTAATCTGGCAATCTCGAAACAATCTAAATACATTGAGCAGGTTTCATATTCTGGCAGTGGCAGCGCTCAAAATTCTACAATATCTTTAGACCTAACTAAGCTTAAGCAAAGAGACAAAACATCTGTACGGATTGCAGATGAGCTTCAATTAGAATTAGATAAGCTCAAGGTTGACGGAACCATCGCTAGCGCATCTAGTTCGGGTATGGGGGGTCCGGCCAGCGACTTTCCACTAACTGTTCAAATTTTTACTCAAGATCAAATCAAGGCTAATGGTTTAATTTCCTCAATTAAAAAAGGTATTTCTGAGCAAAACTTTAAAACTAATGGAGGAACTGATTTTAAGATTGATAAAAGTCTTCCAGCCGACACTCAGAGCGTTAAAGAAAGAATTGATGGCAAGGAGTTCTTTAGTCTGAAGCTTGGTTTTGATATTAAGCCTAGCTCAGAAGTCTTAGACAAAGTTTCAAAATACATCAAAGACAACTTTAATGCAGAAGATTCTGGTCTACAAAAAGATGCAATCAAAATAGATTTAGGCTTCGAAGAAGAAAACCAAGAATCCTTCAAGTCACTGATGGTTGTTTTTCCAATTATGCTGTTCATCATGTATCTACTTCTTGCATTTCAGTTTAAATCCTTTTTACAACCCCTCTTTATCTTCATGGCGATACCATTCAGCTTCCTAGGGGTCGGTGCAGGCCTTTACTACACCAATAACTCGGCCAGCTTCTTCGTAATGATCGGCTTCTTCGCTCTAATTGGCATTGCCGTCAATAACACGATTTTGATAACCGATTTTGCCAATCAAGAAAGGCTCAAAGGCGTCGGACGAATCGACTCTATTGCTAGTGCACTACAGGCCAGATTCCGGCCACTACTAACCACAAGTTTGACGGCAGTCGTTGCATTGATTCCACTCGCACTATCTGACCCATTCTGGGAAAGCCTAAGCGTGACTTTAATCTTTGGCCTACTCTCCAGTACGCTGCTCGTCATTCTCTGCTTCCCGTATTATTTAATTGCAGCAGAGGTTCTTCGTTCTGGAGGGAGAAAAGTATCTAAAAAACTCCACTTCAAAAAAAATCGAAAAACCGCTTAGACCCTGATTAGTAACAAAGCTTAAATTTAATGTATTATTAAGTTAATATAATTAAATTTAACCTAGGAGGTTTTTTATGGGCAAAAAAACAAAGAAGAGTTTAAAGAGATTAAACTTAATCATGGCCGGAGTTCATGCCATCCAGGCTGGGCTGATTCTAGTTTTAAGTACCTCGTTCAGCTTACCAGTTATTGGAAGCTACCTTAAGTTAAATCAGAGTTCAGGCAACTTAGAACCCAGTAGTAAAGTTTTGTTCAATCTCTCGCTACCGGTTTTAATTGCAGTATTCCTATTGATCTCTTCACTAGCGCATTTAATCATCGGGACTTGTTACAACAAAAAATACAATCGAGACCTCCAAAACAACATTAACAAAACGAGTGTAATGATGGTCGCCATCTCGATGCTAGTCGGGATCTACAATATTGTAAGTTTAAGTTTAGTTTTTATACTTGTTGCGGTAATGAATCTTACGGGTCTGATTATGGAACTCTACAACCAAAAATCTGAGAAAACGGAAAAGCCAAATTGGCTGAGCTTCAAGGTCGGGTCCTTAGCAGGAATAGCCCCTTGGCTAGCGATTGCCTTTACTTTTTGGCTTTCCGCAGATTCTGGCTCAAGCCCTCCGACGTTTGTCTACTGGATATTTGTATCAATCTTCCTCTTCTTTAATTGCTTTGCTGTAAATATGTACTTGCAGTACAAAAAGATCGGGCCTTGGAGGAACTACATTTTCGGTGAAAAGGTCTACATATACTTAAGTTTATTCGCCAAGTCTGCACTCGCCTGGCAAGTCTTTATCGGAACCCTCCGCCCTTAAGGTTTTGATTAAGGGATTATAATACCACCTTGAACTTTAACTTCGCCCCTTACTGGCTGCAGGCTAAGATGCTGTCCAGATGTATAAAATAGAGCCAAGCTCGGCCCGTGCTCAGCAGTCCTGCCCCTCAAAACTCCTTCGCCAACAAACATTGGCCTATCAAGCCACAACCCACCAAGCCTAAAGCTTTTATCTTCTGGGTCTAGTCCTGAAAGTTCTGCCAACGTCCTAGGACCATCATCTGCGTGGGTACTGCTCACACTTAAGCTTAAGCCTTGGTAAGCAAAGAGAGGATGGATGCCGGGACCGTCGGCAAGGCTGACTATCGTCAAGCCAACAATTTCAATATGTTTAACAGTTAAACGTGGCGGTTCAAGTTCTAAAACGGTACAAGCCTGCTTTACTAAATCTTCCATAGACTTAAATTCTATTACGCTTAACTTAAAATATATAGTATTGACTTAGATAAACCGTTCTGTTAATATCTAAACAATGAATAAATTAAATTTAACAAATAACTGGCAATCTACTTGGCGATAGGCAAGTGGCTGTATAAGATATTACATAAAATTTAAACTTAATTTTAACTCCGCCACTTGTGGCGGAGTTTTTATTTACAAAAACAAATTTAAATTGAAAAGGAGAAACGTTATGAAGAAAAATTCCAATGCTCAGAGAATAAAATCAGAAGTAGAAGATTACAGAACTGCACCAAGCCCAAGTGGAAAATTACTTTGGCGACGCTAACTATTCTTTTAGCTTAAAGCATGCAGCGATTATTGATCGATCTCAAAGAGCGGGACAGCAGGTCTGCGTCTCAATTTTAAGTTGTCCAGATTATGTAGCCCATCACAGAAATGACTCTACTATCGAGCAGGTTAATGGAAATATCCCACTTAAGACTCAACAGCGAATCGAATTTGCTGAGGCTTGCTTTCCAGAGGCAGAAGTTCGAGTCCTTTTTGCAGATTCAGAAATCTTACACAAGGGTAAAATTAGTGATGAGGGGAACTTCATGAGAGCTCTAGAAACATCCAAGCTTAGAGTTGCAACAAAATATGGCGGGAGGATTGAGACTTCGTCATTTTTTGAGCTTGCAGGTGGCAGGCAGAATTTTGAAGTTCTTACGGATTACTTTTATGAGAGGCTGCTAGAGGCAGTGCAAGGTGGAGGTTCACTTTCTAGGATGCTTCAAGATGAGGTGTCCAGAACTTTACAGAATCTAAGTGCTCGCGAAGTCCTTGATCTGCCAAGTAGACAAGAGCTGGGATCCAGGATTCTTAAGAATAGCTTTGCGGAATTCTTAGCAATTGGAGAGCTTCTTAGGTCTGAATCTAGCCCAGATGGTACATCCGCTCACACGATAATCTTCGATGCGAGCAGAGTCACGAGTATGCTTAACGAAGGCTACAGGTTTGGCTCGGAGCTAAGACCTGGCCTAGCTCCTTTACCTCTAATTCTAGCGAACCCGCATCCTACTGTATAATCAAAATTAACTTAATCAAAAGGAACATAATAACATGCAAACAATACTTTCTGGAATCAAAAACACAGGAACTCCACACATTGGTAGCTATCTGGGGTTTTATTTACCATTGGCTAAACTCTACAAAGAGAAGGTTAATAACTCGACAGACTTTAAACTTAATCTCTTCATACCCGATCTTCATGCCCTAACAGTCACCAAAGACACCGCAACAGATTATAAGAGGATGGGGGCGGATACAATGCAAAATCTTAAGCTCTATATGGCTTGCGGAATTGATTTTGATGATCCAAATGTCACCGTCTATCGCCAAAGTAAGGTTCCCGCGCATAGCGAACTTTGTGTTCTGCTCAATAATTTCACTGGCTTTGGAGAACTCTCCCGCCAAACTCAATTTAAAGATTCTCAACAAAAAGGAGATGATGTTACTGCGGGCTTTTTCGATTATCCAGTTTTGATGGCGGCAGACATCCTGCTTTACGGGGCAACATATATCCCAACCGGGGAAGACCAGCGGCAACATATCGAACTTGCCCGTGATATAGCTCAACGCTTCAATTCTAAATTTGGAGAAATCTTCACTTTGCCGGTTGAATATAAAAAACAGGTTGAGTTTGCAATGCAAGAAGAGCCAGTACGAATCATGTCTCTATCCGAACCAACTAACAAAATGAGTAAATCCGTGACCGACCCAAAGGGAACAGTCGATCTTACGGATACTCCAGAGATCGCAACCAAAAAGATTATGTCTGCCATAACCGATTCCATGGCCAATATTAAACTTAATCGGCTGGAGCAACCAGGGATCTATAACCTCTTACAGATTATCTCCATCTTCACTAACCAAAAACTGAAAGATGTTGAAGCAAAATATTCAGGATCCGATAGATATGGAGACCTCAAAAAAGACGTTGCAGAAGTCGTTTCCCAATTCTTGGAAGAGACCCAACTTAAACTTAATCAGATAAGCGATGCAGAAGTCTATGATGTACTGGCAAGGGGTGAAGCAGAAGCAAATCTTATCGCCAACAAAACTATCCAAAAAGTTCACCAAACTTTAGGTCTAGCCTAATTTAGGCTATCTTTCTGATCCTGCCAAACTTTTGCACTATTTCTTTTGAATTTTGATCGGTTCAATTTTTAATACAAAAAGTATTGTTAAAAAGCAGAATAAAGTTCCCCAAATAACATCAAATATGTCACCAGTATTCGGTTCTTTAAGTGACAGCATTCCCGAGGCAGATTCAACATAAATATTCGCGGCCAGGCCAACTAGCGTTCCAATAGAAGTAGAAATTACTAGTAAAATCTTCTCATTACGAATAAAAAATCGTGCAAGTGTCACTCCAGATATAAATCCTGCAAAGATTGCAAATGGTGTCGATGCAAGATTTCCTGTGTGGAAAAATGGATTAACCTGAGATGGAATGACGCGCATCAGGTGCTTATCGTAATCTGCAATTAAGCTAAACAAGATTAACATGAAAATAGTTAAAACCCACCTCAATTTAAATCTATATTGAGGGTGGAAGTCCTCTAAGTAGTTTAAAGATCTGTTGATTAAACTTAACTTCGTTTTCATTCAGTTGAATCCCGTTGCATTAATCCCAGATTCTATCTTCTCTAGGTAGAAGCTTCTTGCCAATTTTTAACCGATAATCTCCATCTGGAGAGTATCCCATCCTTTGAAGTCGACCGTAAATTCTCATCTTTCGTAAAATATCGTATAACCTTTCTACAGAATATGGATTACTAAAATCTGTTCGAATTGCAAACTTCTCAATTTCTTCACCAGAAACAATATAATAATTACTATCTTTTTTGATATCCCAGGGTTTTCGGATTCCCATTTTTTCACGTAAAGGAGTTTTGATTGTTGTGGTCTCGGATGCTTCTTCTTTGTTAGCCCTTAGCTTAGTTTTTTTATCTAGCTTTAGTTTAAGTTCACTTAGTAAATCTTCCGTTCCGATGCCAGCTGCTGAAGAAATCGCCATGACTTTAGTTCTGGGTCCGAGCTTAGCCTCTTTCTTGAATTCCTTTATCTTAAGTTTAACCTCGCCCTCGTTGATTCCCTCAGTCTTAGTCAGGGCAATAACTTCCATTTTTTTAGCCAAAAGTTCAGAATAATTTTTAAGTTCAGCTCTTATTTTTAGGTAATCATCCGCAGGATTTTCAGACCAAAAATCTACCAAATGCAGAATAACTTTACTGCGTTCTATGTGTTTTAAAAATTGAATTCCTAAACCTTTCCCGTCAGAGGCACCTTCAATCAAACCAGGAATATCAGCAATAACAATTCCCTTGTCGCCAACAGTTGCAATACCGAGACTAGGCTTGAGAGTTGTAAATGGATAGCTGGCTATCTTCGGCTTTGCTCTAGTAACGACGCTTAAGAATGTTGACTTCCCAGCATTAGGCATCCCTACTAGGCCAACATCTGCCAGGAGTTTTAATTCTAGGCTCAGTTCTAACTCCTCGCCTGGTTCTCCCTTTTCAGCAACTCTTGGAACTTTCCTCTGTGCACTCTTAAAGTGCGCATTACCAAATCCACCTCTACCACCTCTGGCAACAATCTCTTGCTGGCCACTTTCAGTAATGTCGATTAACATTTTCTTATTCTCTTCATCGCCAACATAAATCTGAGTTCCAACCGGCACTCTAATTACACGATCTTCACCATCTGCGCCGTGCATATCTTGTTTAGCACCACCACCTCCAGGCTTAGCCGCAAAGACTTGCTTAAACCTTAAGTTTTGAAGAGTGTTGATATTCGAATCTCCTTTTAGGATTACATCCCCACCGTGGCCACCATCTCCTCCGTTTGGGCCACCTTTATCAACGTACTTTTCTTTTCGGAAAGCAACAATCCCATCTCCACCATTTCCAGCTTTGGCAATAATTAAAGTTTGGTCAATAAAATTCATAATCTAGGTCTTAATTATAACAGTTAAACGTATTAATAACTTGAACTCGGAGTCTCTTCCTCGCATGTTTCTCAAAAATCAGCATCTGCTATAATCTGCATTTGTTAATAAAGAAGTTTAATTAAGTTAAGTTTAAGAATAATGCAAAAAAAAGATACTAAACCAGACAGACAGACTCAGATTTTTGCAATCGTCATCCTTTTCATTTTTGCGGGATCTCTGCTCGCCGGATTTGTAGCACCATTAATGAACAGAGATAAGAAGGCAAATGACCAAGCTGATGTTCAAAAGCAAATTGAAGACTTGCAAAAACAGCAAGCAGATGCTGAAGCAAATGCTCCAGTGCCAGAAGTCGACCCAAATTTAAAACAAGAAGGAGACATCACCGCAATGCAAATAATTGATTCAACAACAGGAACAGGCACCGAAGCCAAAGAGGGTGACACAATCAAAGTTAAATACAAAGGAGCACTCGCTAAAGATGGAACTATCTTTGATAGCAATTCTGATGGCGTAGAATTTAAACTTGCAGCAGGTTCACTCATCCAAGGATGGGTAGAAGGAATCCCTGGCATGAAAGTCGGAGGTAAGCGTCGCTTAATAATTCCTTCAGACAAAGCTTACGGACCACAGGGTACTCAGGGAATCGCACCAGACTCTGATCTCATCTTTGACATCGAACTCATCAACGTTAAGTAAGAACTTAGCTTAGCTAAGCATGACTCAAGAAATTAAGATCATTGCATCGGCTTTAGCAAGTATAGTTTCTCTCGTTGCATACATTCCTTACCTGGTCGACATGTTTAGGGGTAAAAATAAGCCCCACCTTTACACCTGGATAAGTATTTTTTTGATAACTATTACTGTTGGCCTTACTCAACTAGCTGGCGGGGGAGGGGTTGGTGCCATTCCGACTCTAATCGGAGCAGTTGTTAATGGAGTAATTCTTTTCTACTGCTTTAAGTTTGGAACTAAAGATGTCATTCCAACAGATAAGATTTTTTTAACAATAGCAATTATAGGAGCAGCTTCTTTCTTGATCTTAGGCAAGTACCCAACTCTTTCATTATCTATTGTAACTATTGCAGAGGTCGCTTCATTCATCCCAACATTTAGGAAAACAAGAAACGAGCCGTATTCTGAATCCTTAACAAGCTACTATCTCCTTGTTCTAAAGCTAAGCTTAATCCTTGTTGCCTTAGAAAAATATAATCTACTCACAGCATCTTACTCCATTCTATGGATTCTTATTTTTGCTATATTTCTACTAACCACATATCGCTGGAGATCAAAAATTATGAGAACTAAGTAGATATAGGCTCGGCCATCATTCTGAGCTAATCCTAGAATAATGAAAAATAAGTCCTAAGATAGTTTAACGGGGTATTACTTTGAATAGAAACTTCTTTTTCGCCATTAACCAAATGACCAGCACGAAGCTAGTATTAATCAGAAAATTAACTAGCCAAAACTGGCCATCTGGGATAATTAAATCTAAACCAAAAAGTAATACCGCGTGCACAATATAAACATAAAGTGAACTCTGGCCAAATTCTAAAAGTAGCCAACCTAACCATTTTTTAATCTTAAGTTCGAATTTGTTAACTAACATATATAGCGCGCTAAACCACAGTAAGAAAACAAGAAGCCTAAGCGGAGGCAGAGTGCTCTTCAGAAATAACTTCTCCAGGTTCTGATGCCAGAAGTTATTCGCCCAATCTAGATTTAAAAGGTTCGTTAAGAACTGCGAGCTTTTAGAATATTCTTTAGCGATCGTCGTGAAGTAAACACTTGCTATTAGGGTTAACGCACTTAAAGAATAGATAACTTTTGTTAAACAAAGTTTAACTTTTGGCTGCAATCTAGATATCCAAGCTTCAATCTCTTTTCTGTAAAAACCAATAATCATTCCACCGAAGAATAGAATTTGCCAACTTTGAACAACAATAAGATCACTCTTCATTCCGGTGCCGAGAATCCAAACTACTAGACTTAAGCCTAGTAGGATGTGCCACAGCTTTTTACGGAGCATCCAAATTGCTAAGGGAGTAATAAACAGAAAAATTGCATAAAAACTCAAAAAATCTGCCCAGCCGTAGTTAAACTTAAGAAGTAGGGTGTCTTTAACTAGGCTAAGGTTATCGGGGTAAACTTTTTCGATGTCTTTTAGCCCTGGGTTATTAACAAAAATCTTAGCAAGGGCAGTAAATGTAAAGCTTAAGCCGACTGCCCAAATATAAAGCTTGAAGGCTCTCGCCCAGCACTTCTTCACAACTAAAGAAAACTTATGGTTAATCATCTTTCGGCCTCTGACCATTCCGAGCATAATCCCAGATACAAAAAAGAAGCCCTCCGCAGCTGATGCCCATTGTGCGCCTCTGCCTGTAAAAACTTCATATACTCCAAAAAAACGCCTTAAGTGGTCAATCAAGATCATGAAGATAAAGTAGCCTCTTATTAAGTCAAAACTAAGAATCCTCTTGTCTGCTTTTTTTGAGGATAACTTTCCATCAGCATTTTTTTTAATCATAGAACCTAGATTCTACCAAAAAGAGCATTTTGCATCCCACTATCCTAAGTTCTGCACTTTGTCATCCTGAACTCGTTTCAGGATCTATATGAGGTAGAGGTTGTTAAGTTCAAAGTCAAAATAACCACTAACTAGTTAAAAAGCATAACTGGTTTGACAATGTTTTATTCGGTGCTATAGACTTTAGTTATCTAAGTCTATACACTGGATAAATAGTTAAACCGTTTAAGTTAAATATTCAAAGGGAGAATCTAAGATTAAGACAATGCAATTAAGTCACATAAAAACCAATAGCACACTAAGAGCGAGAACTTTAAAGAACTTTCAAAAAATAGCAATTTCGGCAACATCTTTTCTTGTATTAATGTTGATTGGCTCATCATTAATTTCAAATGATACATCTGCAGCAGCGAATAAACCTGGGACGACGGTATCTAATGAGTGGAATGCAGTTCGCCTTTACGTCAAAGCGGGTGAAACAGTGGATGCCCAGTTTACAAAAGTAAGGAAGCATACTCCAGAAAACCCTGCCGCACTACCATCCTTGGTAGAGGTCTATAAGCCTGATTCAGGTGATACACCGACTCAAACATGTAGTATCCCAATAACTGCACCTCTCGCCACTGACTGTGGTACCCAGTTTAATGGAATGAGTAGCAATAAGGACGGTGTTTGGCTCATTAGATTTAGATCGAATCCTGGTGGAGTTACTGACGGCCAAGGTGAAGATTTTAGCTGGTCAGCAAAGGTAATGAGCGGGGCAACTGAAAAAAAGGGCAGAATATGGACTGAAAGCTATTTCATGCATCAAGTATGGCCAACTTCAGCTGGTACATATGGAGTTGAACCTTTCAATCCTGGTAATAGTGATATAAATTTTTGGTATGTATCTGAGGAAGGGTATCAATATAATGCAAAGTACAGAGACTTCAATGGTATTTACTCTTCATTTTTTGCAAACCCTTATGGCCTGGTCTCTGCCAATACTTGTACTCCCGTATATCAAAGTAAAGATGGACAAGATGTTGGGGTGGGTATGCCAATAAGAGACCTCACAGAAACAAGGCAACAGTGTGGCAATAGATATAAGTTATTCTTTGAGCCCCCAGCAACTGACCTACCAGAAAACGCAGTAAACTGGAGAGATGAAACTGAATGGATCAATAATCCAATTAAAACTCCAAAAATTGATGGCGTAAAGTTTGTAAAAACAACCCCGGACACAGGCGTAAGAACTGGAACAATTAAGTTTAACGTTACTGGTTATGCAGGAACTGCAAAGATTGAAATCGATGCCAACGGAGACAATGAATTTAACGGACCAACAGACTTTACAGAAAGTGTCCCGGTTACATCAGGAGAAAACATTTACGAGTACGCAGGAGTAGACAAAGAGGGCAACCCAATCCCAAATAACCAAACAGTAAATTTTAAGATTAAGCTAGATAAACTTGCAGAAATCCACTTCGTAAATGGAGACGTTGAACACAGAGGTCAGGGAATAGAAATCAATAGGCTTAACGGACCTTTGGAGAACAGAGATAAAATATCTTGGGACGATACGGCACTTAAAGACCTAGTACCAAATAGATGTTCTGGTATAGATCAGCTTCAGGCAAACAAAGTTAGTAGCTCAGGTGGAAAGCACGGATGGAAGGGCATGGGTGAAGATGGCGAAGCTAACGTAGATGCCAACTGTAATCCATTCTTTACTGACACCAATGTTCAGGGTCAAACGTGGGGAGATGCAAGATATATGGATGAGTGGGCAAATATTGAGACAAATATAGTCCTGGATTACTCACTTCCAGCTGAACTTTCATCTGACTTAAGCCTTGTAAAAACAGTTATTGATGCACCACAAGTAGTCAAAAATGGCGACATTGTGAACTACAAAATTTCTGTCACAAATAGTGGTCCTGATACGGTTGAAAATGTTGAGGTTGTAGATAAGCCATCAGAAAAGCTTGAATATGTTAGCAATACAGTTAGTATCGGAACATTCTCTCCTGGCGATATGAAGTGGAAAATTCCAAAGATCGAAATTGATGAAACAGTAACTTTAGATCTAAGCTTCAGGGTCAAAGATGCTACTCCAGAAATAACTAATCTTGCCGAAATAATTTCATCAGGAAACCCAGATAATGATTCTACTCCTAACAACTGTGCCGGTGGCACTAAACTAGAAGATGATTGCGCAGTTAGCACTCTAAATCTTGGTAAAGCTATCGGGGCTCCAAAAACCGGAGCTATTGTTGGAGCAATAATTGTTAGTGTTGCAACACTAAGTCTTGCAGGTTACCTTATGAAAGAGGTCTACGATAAGCGTGAAATGAAGTTAAAATCACAAAAATAAAAATATAATATCCTCTAACCAAAAAGACCCTAGTCTCTTAAAGAGGCAAGGGTCTTTTTAGCAGCTATTCTCTTCGTTCAGCTCCACATATCTGAAGATAAATTGAGAAAAAGATATATTTTGATTAACATTTCTTCAGACTCATTTACAACAATCTGATACGCGCGCTAAAAAATTTATTAATTTAAGACTTCTCTTTTAAATAATAGGTATACAGAGCTTCAGCTAAGTATGATTTAAATCCTGACTGTTAATGCTAGGTATTTTTTTCTAGTCTCTTTAGGAAGGCGCTCAATTGCATAACGTAACATCGTTCTGGGCATCTGCGTTGCATTTGCATCTAAGAAGTTGGTCAGAGTAGCTAAATCTTTTTTACCAACCTCCCGCAGCATCCAGCCACTAGCTTTATGAATTAAATCGTGCGGATGATCCATGTAGATCTTACTTAACTTTAAAGTCTCTATAAAATGAAGTTCTTTAGTAATCAGCCACCAAGTTGCCACAATTGCCACTCGGTTTTGCCAGAGCTCCGAACTCGCTGCTAGTTGATACAGAATCTCTCGATCTTTGCTTCCCATTGTACTAGCCAGATGCCTGCCAACAATCTTATGAGCTGAAACATCGACGATATCCCAATTATCAATTCCAGATCTTCCTCCCTTCAGACTAAAATCTTCTGGAGTTTGGCTCGTCGTCCCATTTATCAAAAGATCCAAATAGAAACTGTAAGTAGCCTCTCTTTGTTCTGGATATTTATGATATTTAAAAGTTAAGAGGATTGCCGCCGTCAATCTTTCTTCATGAACTTCAGATTCAAACAATTTGCCAACTTCACTTAAACTTAAATCAATAAATTCTTTGGCGACAAGTCTAATTTGAGGAGTCCGCACGCCAATAAATATTTCGCCTTCAGAATACTGCCCAATTCCAGTTTTAAAAAAGTAGGCATTCTTCTTAGCCCTATCTTCAGAGCTAAACTTCAGCAACCCTTTCCTAACGTCTCCAGCATTCATGGCTTAAGTTTAACATCAAAATTATGGTAGAATAGTTACTAGATAAAATTAAACTAATTACATTATGGCAAAACACAAGAACTGGCACAGCGCCAGCAGAAAAAGAAAAATCAAAAAGTTACTTAAACTCAAGCTCAAAAAGTAACTTTAGGCCCACCAATCGGCGGCTAAGCAATTTTGTGAATATTTGTCAGGTAAGGAAAAGACCGGCCATAGAACCCGGTCTTTAATATTGATGTGCAATTTGGCTGGGACGGCAGGATTCGAACCTGCAACCTCCGGCACCAAAAACCGTTGCCATACCATTAGGCCACGTCCCATTACAATCTGTAATTCTAGCATAAAAATCAATAGTTTAACCAGCCTAGGGTATATAAAATGTGCTATAATTTTAGCTTAAGTTTAACTTTTGGTTCTATATGGCGGTGTAGCTCAGTTGGTTAGAGCGCAGGACTCATAAGCCTGAGGTCAGTGGTTCAATTCCACTCACCGCTACCATACTAGAATTTATACAATCGGCTCTAAAATCTAAAATGATCCAAAATAATAAGCTATCTAGAATAAGCTCCATTTTCTGGATCTCAAACCTCCAATATTTTTTAGTGCAGGTTTACGCAGGGTTTAAATTTAAGTCTGGCTTCAGCCTAAAAGAAAACGCCATTAGTGACCTCGGCAATACGGTTTGTGGAATCTATAGTGGCAGGGAAGTCTGTTCTCCAGAATATCTTTTAATGAACGCCTCGTTTATTATCGTTGGAGTGACCACTTTTTTAGGAGCGCTATTTCTATTAAAAAGTTATGGTGGTCAAAAGTCTAGATTGTTTATATTTGGAGTAGTATCGATGACGCTCAGCGGTATTGGGACTTCGTTAGCAGGCTTCTTTCCAGAAAATACCATCGGCCTACTTCACGTTTCTGGAGCAGCTCTAGCCTTCATCTTTGGAAACCTAGGTTTTGTACTTCTAGCAAACTCTAAGGAGCTTAACTTTAATAAGTTCTTAAAATATCTATCTACTACCGTCGGTCTCCTGGCATTAAGTTTAATCCCACTACTAACTAACGGAGTCTATCTCGGGCTAGGTTTTGGAGGCTTAGAGAGAGCAATTGCATACCCACAAACTGTCTGGTTAATTTCGTTTGGCCTGTATAGTCTATTTGGGCTATCTAAAGTCTATGAAAACTCTAGACTAAAGTAAGTTTAAATAATAATCACGATCGCTGTAGAGAGGGTTGCTATAGTTATGGCTTTAATATAAATTTCTTGAGTTTTTTTCTTGTCTTTTTTTAAGCTTAAGCTATCTTTAATCTTAGTGATTTTCCCGCCATCTTTAGCATTTTGCTTACCGTTGGCTCCATAGTTCACGCAAAACTTTTCTTGAGCCTGCAAAAAGCCAAGTGCACTAATTACAAATGGAAAAAATAGCAAAACTCGTAATATATGACTAGCATCTAGCAGAACCAGCATTGTTGCCAGGACTAAGCTTATTACCTTTCCGTAGGCCCCAACTTTTTTTCGGTATGCAATCTCTTCTTTGTTGATATTGCATACTCCCGGAATATAAGCTTCGGTACTTGAATTTTTATTTTTATCTTTATTCATAACTTCTTGGTTAGTATCATTATTTATCTGCAAACTTATATAGAGTGTTAACGTAATTATTAAGTTCTTCTCTGGACACCTTAGAATATATAGTCTTTCTAAGTTCATCCCTAACTTCCAGTTCTATTTTTTGGAACTGCTGCTCTTGCTCTGGCCTAAAAGAGACTAGCCGAGCCCTAGAATCATGCTCATGTTTAACTTTAGTTACAAAGTTCCTGGACTCTAAAATGTTCACATTACTAGTGATAAACGCTAGTGTCGTTCCTAACGCTTCAGCTATCTCAGAAATCCGTGTCCCTTCTTCGCCAGAATCATGAACATATCCAAGTACAACCCACTGCATCATCGAGAGTCCCTTATCCTTTAAGATTTTATTCTTCATTGTGCCTAATTGGCGATGAGCAATAGACTGTATCATTGCTGCCTGGTAGGTTGTTATTTGACTGATGTCTGGCATTTTAGTGTTGCTTAAGTTATAAATATATACTTATTATTCTACCACCTCGACAGTTCCTGTCATATAAGGATGCGGTATGCAGTGATAGGGAAAGATCCCCACCTTGTCGAAAGTAAAGCTAACAGATTCACCTTTAGAAATTAGTTTACCGGCCTCGACCTCTCCAGCTGAAGAATCGTCAAAGACCACATTATGCTCAGCCGGGTCTTCATTATTCCAGGTTACAGTTGCTCCTTTTTTAACAGTGATCTTTTGCTGAGCAAACTTAAAGTTTGATATAGCAACAGTGTTATTTTCTGCAGTCTTAGCTTTAGACATCTCGTTTCCGTTACCTTTAGCTTTATCGACTGTAGAATTCTTGGAGTCCGAGCCTCCACCCATTGCGACCACAACTCCAAACACCAAGATCACTGCAACTGCAATCCCTAAATATATTTTATTTCTTTCCATATTATAATTCCTTAATTTATTAATAAATTAGCGTCGGACTCCATAACTGAAGCCGACGCCGATTTCAGTAGCTAGCTTTAAGTTATTGAATTGAACTTAAAGTTAGAACTTTTCTGGAAATTGCTTTACGATTGCCGCACTAAGAGTGTCCCCAAACATTTGCATATGCATGTCTGCCATACGCTATAAAGAATATGACTTTGCGTAATCCTTGGCTCCGTAAGCATCGACAATTTGGATGACTTGGCTCAAGTGTTCTTTTAGGCCATCCTTAACTGCTTCTTTTGGAAGGTTAGGGTTAGCTTCTGAAAAGAAGGTAGAAGCCTGGTCTGAGTATCCGTCTAAGTCGGCTCTTGCCTTATCCATAGCGGCAGTGTCACTAGCTTTTGCGGCTTTAGTGTAATCCACGAAGAATCCAATATGGTTTCTCCATAGCTCTAGGAATGCATCTTTGCTTCCTGGATAAACGCTATCTATAGCTTCAGATATGGCAACGCTATTTTCGTCTAGAGCAGCAGTAACGCCAGCTCCAGATTCAGAACCATCAAAGACTGCTCGCAAAGCTGGCGATGCTAGCTCAATGTGCTCACTAAGCGCGTTATTTAGATTGACTCTAAGCGTAGCAGCTTTGGTATTCGTATCTGGTTTCCCTTCAGACACTGAAGCAGTAGGGGACTGATCAGATTTTGAATCATCCTTACCGCTATTTCCTATTCCGTATCCACCTAATAGACCTATAGCTAAAGCTACAAGAACTCCTGCTGTTAGCGTGCTGATTTTTTCATTTCTTTCATTGTAAGAACTCCTTTAAAAATTAGTTTATGTAATCTTTATTATAATACTTTAGTTTATAAAGTAAAGTTACGTTGTAAAAAAATCATCAAAGATGTATTTAAAATATAATATTAAGTAGGTAGATCAGAAGTTACATGCTACCTGCAATGCGGATTAACTCCTCAGTATCTAGAGAACTTCCCTTGGTGTCAATTTGGTTTACCTTTCCTTGGTTAACCCAGACAGCCTTGCCGTCATAAACATATATGGTCAGGCCTCTATCTGTGTAAGCACTATATTCGGCAGATTCTTTAAGCACTTTGTTAGCCAGAAGAGCAGAGCTGTCCCAATCAATCTTTTTTTGACTTACATCATAACTATTTTCACCATTTTTAAAACTTAATTTAATCTGACCGGTATCAGCTTTAACTGGGCCACTCAGGTTGAATCCTTCAGGAACATAGGATGGCTGTGAAACGTCTATGCCAGACCTGTTTTCAGCAATTTTAAAGTTTAAATTAGGTAGGTTTAGATAGAATACATAAACCCCGACTATAAATATTCCTACGATTGGCATAAGTAATCTAACAGAGCGGTAGCTTAGTACTCTACGTACTCGTCCTTTTCCTAGTCCATGTTGATCTACTCCACCCATAGTTTGTGTATTACCTCTAGTATTATAGAATATCTTTCTATTTTTTGATAGACCGGCATCTAAAGGTCGAGACCCTTTTTCAACGCTACTTTCAAGGCTATTCCTAAAGACTGCGTACTTTTCTTGCTGAGCATGCATTGATGTCTTCTGGACTCTGTTTGTTGCAGCGTTAAATTGCCCAGCCTGGTACATGCTACCAATTGCAATTGATTCTGCACTTTCTTCAGTTCCAGGGTCATGCATTTCTGGAAAATCTACTTCTTTTGCGATTTTCTGAGCTCGCTCCTGGATTTCGTTCTTTGGTCTGTCTTTAGACTTATCTTCAGATTTCTTAGTAATTCCAAAGCCGTCAATGCTGGCCTTCGCAGAGTTCTGACTCCCTCCCAACCTATAGCCAAGACTCCCAGCGCCTTTAGTCCGGACCTTCAAACCTTTAGGCTTTTCCAAACTTGTGGAGGGTCCAACAGGCCAGGCTGTTTTTTCATTCACAAAGTTTTTAACATCGTCGATTTTAGGCGTTACAAATTTTACCGCAGGATTACTTGCGCCTTCCTGCTTGTTCCTGACGGCAGCATGCAAAAGCTCGGAGCGTTGCGGGCTAAAGCCAACAACGTTTACTGCCCTAGGCTTAAAATCATAGGCAGTTTCTGAGTCCTCATTAGGCTGAGTCTCGTCTATTTTTGTAAAATTTTGCTGGTTCCGTTGGCTACTAATTTTGGCATTTCTAATTGCGTGAGGATCAAGCTCTAAGTTTTCCATCTCTACAGCATCTAAGTCAGCAGAGATCCTTGCAGTATCAAAGTCGTCAAGATTACTCTTTGCTTTTTTTCTGCTTTTTCCTCTGGACATTATAGAAAAATTAAACTTAAATTACCTTCAACATAATAGATTTAATATTTATAACTAACTATAAATATTAATCTTTATTTAAGTTTAGCATAAGCAAGATCTATAGTGTAAGTAGATTATCGAGAATCTCTAAAAACTGCTAGAATATACTAAAAGGTATATAAACTAAAACCTATATCAATAAATAAAAACTATGAAGAATAGAACTCACTTGAGTAAGAAGCCCAGAAACCCTAAGAAGACCAAGGAACTCAGACTTACTAGGGCTCACGAACATTACCCTAAGTTCGTTAGAAGAATGATAGCTTATGTATTTTTTACGATTCTTGCCTTGTCTCTATCAGTTCTAATTTTTTATCGATCAAAAGGATATACATTCACAGGTAACGGGAAAGTTGTTCGAAGGGGGATCGTTTTAATTAACTCTGCTCCGGTCGGCTCTAAGGTCTACATCAATGATAAAGAAGTAACCAAAACAGATGCTAAAATTGAAGTTGAAGAAGGCGAGCACACCCTCAGGCTTGAAGCTAAAGGTTATAGAACTTGGCGGCGCGACTTCTCTATTAAAAGTGAACAGGTTGAATGGTTTTATTATCCATACCTTATTCCAGATAAATTACAAGCAACTAGTCTCCAAGAAAACCTCCCGGCTAAAACTTATTCTAAACTTAATTCTAAAGGTCAAGTTGTAGCTGTATCTAGCAGAAACACTAATCCTACGCAGGCTTTTAACATAGAACTCCTAACTCTTAAAGAAGCTGATTCAGCTAAAATTAATGAAGATCTAATTATCCCGAATCAGATCTTTTCTAAAAACCCAGACGGGACCTTCGGCCAACTTGAGTTTTTAGAATGGAGCCCCAATGGTGATTCTATATATCTAGAACACACCACTGAATCTAGCAAAGAGCTAATCAACTTAAGGATTGAATCTCCGGCAGAATCTTTAAACATAACTCGTCAGCTCGGTGCTCCAATTCAAGAGTCACACTATGATGCCAATTCTAAGTTGTACCTATTAGTTGGCGGAGAGCTCAGTCTGTATAACCCGAAAGACCTCCAAAAAGAGCAGGTCATTCCGACTGAAAAAAGTTTAACCAGTTTTCAGAATTTTAGTGACGACAAGTTTGTTTATACTAAGCCAGAAACGCCAGTTGATTCTGCAAGTACAACAGCCACTGATAGCTCAGAACCCGCAATGCAGGCTCTTTATTTGCAGGACGGCCAAGGAGCTCCCATCAAAGTGGTAAGTTTAAAGAATTTCGAAGCTGGTAAGGTGGATTATAAGTACATTATAAACAGAAGGACTCCATATCTTGTTGTCTCCGACTCAATGAGTAAAGAATTTATTGTTTACAAAGACCCAATTCAAAATAAGAGTGATAATCCTCAAAAAGAACTTAACCCATTATATCTAGCAACTCTCAGTGAGATGTTTAATCCTTTGATTAAAACTAACCCACCGGGCTCTTCACAACCTGGTGGCTACGCTGCCATTCAGCTATCACCAAGCGAAATCCAAATCTATTCTTTTGAAGAAGAAAGTGTCTTTAGCTATACTCTTTATGATCCCGCCGTTATTACTCCACTTCAGAAACAAGACGATCGGAAAAAACTAGAACTTCAAGATTTTTCTTGGATCGATCCAGAGAGACTCCAGGGGAAGACTTTAGACGGTAAGATTTATTATTTTGACTATGATGGAAATTACTTGAACTATATTGGCTCAACTAACAAGCAGTTCAGTTACTTCATTCGAAGTGCAGCAAAGTCGGTTATAATTAACTCTACAGAAGAAGGCATTGAGTCCCTAAGCGAAATTAAGTTTAAAGAATAGATATGCCTCAAAAAAAAATAGTTCCAAAGTCTTTTAGAAAAAAAGTTCAGTTTAGGCATTCCAAAGATTTAATCCCCCCGGTTTACACACTTATTACTGCACTCACAGTTCTAGCCTGGAATAGCTATTTCAAGGCCGATCTCTCTGGATTTTCAATTCCAAGTCTTCTAGCAATGCTTGCGTTTGGGTTCATGTGGGTTCACTACTTTGCCGGGTATTTAAAAACTAACTTTGAACCAGATCTTGACACCTCAAAAGAGACCAAGTTTACACAGTACTTTGTACTATTGGCAATACTCCTGCATCCATTACTAATAATCTTAAACTTAAGAAATATTGGCCTAGGTCTACCTCCAGCCAGCTTTAGTAGTTTCTTTGGCAAGCTCGGTTACTTCTTCATTATTCTTGGAACAATTTCACTATCTGCATTTTTGTTGTTTGAATTTAAAGTTAAACTCGAGAAGAAGCCCAAAATTTGGTCTGCAGTGCTTAAATTAAACGATTTAGCTATCCTACTGATCATCCTCCACGGATTCAGGCTTGGTTTCGTAATTAATTCAAGTTTCTTTAGATACGTTTGGCTCGGATATGGACTAACTCTACTCTATTTCTTTTTTGACAAATATGTTCAGAAAAAAGTTATCAAAAAGTTTGTAGAGGTCTTCATCATCAGTCTAGTTTTGATGGCAATGGCTTTCATCAGCCTCGCGGTTAATGGTAAGCAACTTACATCTGCAAATGATTCTAAGCCACAATCAACAACTTTAGAAACTGACTCAAAACAAAAATCTGTAGCTCAGAGTAATTCTTCTAACCTGCTTAGGGTAACTAAAGCGGAGCTTTCCGCTAACAATGGGCTAAGTGGTCATAAATGTTTGGTTGCGGTTAATGGAACAGTCTATGATGCCACTGGCAACCCAAAATGGAAGAACGGTGAGCATACCCCATCTGTTGTTCCAGCGAAGTGTGGAAATGACCTTTCCGAACTTATCAGACAGTCTCCGCATGGTCTCCGCGCCTTAAATGAACTCAATATAGTCGGAAAGCTACAGCCATAACTAAAATGATCTAATACTTAAAAATAAAAAAAATATGAAGTTAGTTGTACCTACTGTCACAGCAAAAGAGTCACATGCTTACCGCTCTCAAATGGATCTTGTAGCTTCGATCTCTAACTTCGTACACGTCGATCTCTCTAGTCCGGCTTTTAACAGAGCCAGCCCCTTACTAGACTTTAGGTCTGCATATTTAGAAGATATTTTGGATAGTTCTGTTCATCTGATGTATCAACAGCCACTAGATGCTGTTCAGTATTTTTTAGACTTAACACCTTTGCCAAAGATGATCATTCTTCAAGTTGAATCAGATTCTATTGAAGTTTTAGAATCAATTAAACTGATTAAAGATTCTGGAGTTCTCCTGGGCCTAGCTTTACTACAAGATTCTAAACCAGAAGAATATTCATCCCTCATCAAAATGGCAGACCAGGTAGTGATATTTTCTGGAAATCTCGGTGAACAAACTGGCATCGCTGACTTAAGTTTAACCTCTAAGGTTACTGAACTCAAAAAGATCAAGCCAGAGTTAGAAATTGCCTGGGACGGGGGTATCAATAAGCAAAACATTGAGCAGCTTTCCAAAGCTGGTATCGACATCTTCTACGTTGGAGGTGCAATCCACAAATCTACAGACCCCGCATTTGAAGTAAGAGAGCTCCAAGCTCTAGCAGAATCAGTAGCTTAAATTCAAACTCCTAGAACCAAACCCAAGTTGCTAGTATTTTGGCCTATTACTTTCTATTTTTCTTTCTCTCGTTTGTCAAAAGGAATCTCTTCCTAAGTCTTAAATTCTGAGGAGTAACTTCCAGAAGTTCGTCATCCTCTAAAAAGTCTAAGCTCTCTTCTAGGCTTAGGATAGTTGGCGGGGTTAATTGAATCGCGCCATCAGAACTGGAGGATCGTACGTTAGTCAACTTCTTTTCTTTACAGATATTAACTTCCATGTCTTCTTTTCTTAAGTTTAATCCAACAATCTGTCCAGCATAAACTTTTTGAGTGGGTTTTATAAAGACAGTACCACGTTCTTGAGCATTCTCAATAGAATAGGCGGTCGCAGCTCCACTCTCAAAGCTGATTAAAACTCCGTTTCTAGTTTGTGGAATTGCACTTCCCATCTTCTGATAACCCACCGTTACACTACTCATTACCGCGTTTCCCTTGGTTGCAGTCATCATAAGCCCTCTGAGCCCGATTAATGCTCTGGTTGGGATTTGATAAACAAGCCTTACTCCTCTCAAATTTAAGTCTTGAGATTGCAGTTCAGCGCGCCTTGCTCCAAGTTCGGTTTGCACAGATCCTACAAATTCTTGGGGGACTTCAATCGTTAGCTCTTCAAGAGGTTCCATCGTCTTGCCGTCTTCAATTTTAGTCACGACCTGCGGACGACCAACCTCTAGCTCGAAACCTTCACGCCGTAAATCTTCAATCAGAACACTTAAATGCAATTCTCCGCGTCCAGAAACAATAAATCCGATTCCACTATCTTCGACCCTTAAACTTACATTAGTTTCCAGTTCTCTTTTTAAACGATCTTCGATTTGTCGGGAAGTCGTAAATTCACCTTCGTTACCCTTCAGTGGCGAGGTGTTCGGCCCAACATACATCTTTAGGGTTGGAGCTTCGACCTCCAAGATTGGCAAAGCTTCTGGGTTGCTTTCATCGGCAATCGTTTCTCCAATTTCTGCTTTATCTGCACCAGTAAAGGCCACAATATCACCCGCTGGAGCCTCTTTGAGATCCTCTTTTCCAAGACCTTTAAAGCCAAATAAATCAACAACCTTAAACTTAATTTCAGAACTATCCTTCTTAATCAAAACCATTGATTGTCCTTTTTTGAGAGTACCACGACCAATTTTTCCAACAATATGTTTACCTTTAAAGTTATCCCACTCTAAGTTGGTAATTAAAATTTGCGTTGCACCTTCGGTAACTCTCGGAGATGGAATCTGCTCTACAATCGCCTTGAAGATACAGCCTAGGTCACCAGCCTCTTCAGGATTGGCCGGAACCTCCTCCCATGCTTTCGCATCTCTGCCGATTGCGTAATAAACTGGGTAGTGTAATTGAGATTCATCCGTCGCAAGTTCTAAGAATAAATCTGCAAGCTCATCTTCAACTTCAGAAATTCGAGAACCATCTTTATCAATCTTATTAATCACAACCAAAGGTTTTAAGCCGGCAGCCAGAGCTTTGCCTAGAACGAATTTAGTTTGTGGCATAGGACCCTCCTGTGCATCAACAACGAGCAAACAACCGTCCGCCATCCCGAGTGTTCTTTCAACTTCTCCTCCAAAATCTGCGTGCCCAGGAGTATCAATAATATTAAACTTAAAGTCTTCATAATTCACGGTCGTGATTTTTGCCGTAATTGTAATTCCGCGTTCGCGTTCTTGCGCTAGCTTATCCATAATCAAGCTTTGGCCCATCTCCGCCTGGTTATCTCTAAAAGTGTTGCTTTGCTTGAGCAAGCCATCGACAAGCGTAGTTTTACCGTGGTCAACGTGCGCAATAATTGCTAGGTTTCTAATTTTGGAGGTCTGCATTATTTAGTTCTTCTTCCTTGAGGAGTTAAATTTAACGATAAAAAAGCCAGTAGCAACAAACTCACCACTGGCAAACTTAAACTTAATTATACCACAAAATAGCTATACGGTGGATAAGCCTGGCTTTTCATGCTTTTTTACGTAGGCATCCTCTAGGTGTTGTCTTATCTCAGGTAGAGAAGTCCCTGGATTCACATTCCGTAGAAGATCTTTGGGGTCTTCTCCACCCAGGATTATAGATCCAATTCGATGTCTTTCACCGATCTCCCAACGCTGCCGGCCCACTACTATTAAGTCTAAAAATTCTGCTACTGAGTTCTGGAGTAGGATGCTATTAATTGAACCAGCTCTGCAGTGTATCGGCGGGCTACCCATGTGCACTGCACAACCTCCAGCCCTATTCAGGGCTATGAAGTGAGGAATATCTCTCGGTTCCTCGAGGCTTCTGTATAGTTGGCTAATTAGCATATGTCTTTCCGACATAGAGCATGCAGCCAATACCAAGGCAAGGCAGTTCCCCTCACCTTTTTCAATCGCCTCGAGAGGGTCAGAGATTGCCTCGGAGTAAGTTGGTATTAAAGACTGAACTAGTCTGAAGTCTGCTATAGCCGTTCTTGATATTTTCGCCATAACTTATTTTTTAATTAAACTTGAGTTTTTTATCTGGAGCTCTAATCCACCCTTCAGGATTATCTAAAAATACAAATTTTTTTTGGGAAGTTCGATTTTCGGATTGCATAATTTAAGGTTAATAACTCTATATTTAAACATTGATACATTTATTTACGGCAAGACTCAATTCTTCCATCATCCTGCCTGGGCATACAGAATCTAGCGCTACTTGTGGAGTAATACTGACTAATCTTGTGCTAACCTCAAAATCTCGATCCTCCTTTTTTCCAATTTCAGAAGTTTCTACCTGTTCACGTATTGGGTTGTGACTCGCTCCCAATTCTCTGTCCTTAATATTCTGAAGAATCCCCCAGGCTTCAGGGTTAAAGCCAACGCTTGGGTTGTGCGGATCATTTACGTCATCCAACTTTTCCCAACAAGGATCATCATCGTACATATGAGTAACTACTCGATCGGGGCGTAAACTTAAGTTCATAAAGTGTGGGATATCAAGGTAGGTGCCCCTTGTGCTAACGTCCGTCTTTTTTGCAGTCTGTCTCAGTATCAAAGATTCTGCTGGATGCACTGCATACATAATAAGCGCAAACCCTAAGCAATCCACATCCCCTCCTGCCAAGGCATTGAAGGGGTTTGACCTTTTAAATCTGTACTTACCTATAGATTGATTTATAGAATCAAACTCTTGACGGTTTTTTGCTGTCTCCATTCTACAAGATTATAGCACAATTCTATAGATTAAGCAATGTTTATAAAGTTTTGTTAAACTTAAGCTATGCAAGAAGAAACAATTGTGCTTGGTGGAGGTTGCTTCTGGTGCCTCGACGCACTCTACGTCAGGATTAAAGGTGTAACATTAGTCGAATCTGGCTATGCAGGTGGCGATGACGTCAATTTTCCAAATCCAGATTATTACAGCGTTTTTAGTAAAAAGACGGGCCACGCGGAGGTCGTCCGCATTCACTTTAATCCCGAGATCATTCAACTTAAAACTCTGATTGATATTTTTTGGGCAATTCACGACCCAACGACCCTCAATTGCCAAGGAGCTGATGTTGGCAATGATTACCGCTCACTAATTCTTTACAATTCTGAAGAACAAAAAGAAGTTATCAGAAAGTCTCTTCAAGAGGTCGGAACTCCACTCTGGCAAGACGTTAACCCTATCGTCACCGAAATTAAACCTCTAATTAAGTTTTACCTTGGAGAACCCGAACATCAAGACTACCAAAATAATAACCCAGCTAGCGGATATTGTTCGGTCGTCATTAATCCAAAACTAATTAAGTTTAAAAAACAGTTTGCAGACCTTCTAGAAGATTAAACTTAACAGCGTCCACCACCGAGACGTGCTATACTTAAGTTTAATGAGTGAGAAAAAACAAAAAGAAGTAGAGGCTTTAGAACCGGTCCGAGTTCGGTTTTGTCCAAGCCCAACCGGGGATCTCCACATCGGTGGTGTTCGTACCGCACTCTATGGATGGCTACTTGCCCAACAAACCGAAGGTCAATTTATTTTGAGAATTGAGGACACTGATAAAGCTCGAGAAGTCGAAGGTGGCGTAGACCTAATCAAGAAAACCTTAAAAGCCTTTGGTTTAGAGTGGGATGAATTTTACCTTCAATCAAAACTTAAACTTAAGCATAAAAAATGGGCAGAAAAGCTCTACAAGAAAGGCCTAGCTTACGCAGATAATGTTGCACCAGAAGAAGTTGATGCTTGGCGTGAAGATGCTCGCAAAAATAAAAAGCCATTCCTTTACCGAAATTACATAACCGAAGATCGGATTGTTCCATGGGTTTATGGTCAAAATCCATTACGTTTAAAGTCTACCCCAAAAGAATACAAGTGGCACGATGAAGTTCGTGGAGATCTTAGCGCCGGCCCAGAGGCAATCGATGACTTAATTTTAGTTAAGGCAGATGGTTTCCCGACCTACAATTTTGCACACATTATAGACGATTTTGAAATGGAAATCACTCACATCCTCCGAGGCGATGAGTTTATTTCTTCAACCCCAAGATATCTCAACATTTACGAAGCCCTGGAGATCGAACCTCCAAAATTCGTTACACTAACTCCAATTATGGCTCCTGGCGGGAAGAAGAAACTTGGTAAGCGCGACGGAGCCAAGGGTGCTCTAGAATATCTTGATGAAGGAGTTCTCGTTCCTGGGTTCCTAAACTTCTTAGCACTTCTTGGATGGAATGATGGCACTGAACAAGAAATCTTTACCGTGGAGGAATTAATCTCCAAATTTAGCATTGCCGGCATTGGTAAGTCTGGAGCCAATTTTGATCAGAAACGTTTAGAGTGGATTAACGGCCATCACATCCGCTTACTAAAACTCAGTAAACTATATAAGGCCTGCGATAAGTTCTGGCCTTCTAAAGCAGCGCACACTGATCGTGAATACCGTAAAGAAGTTCTATCTTTGGTCCAAGAGCGCTTAAAGTATCTCTCAGAGTTAGAAGAACTAACCTTCTTCTTTTTTGAAGAGCCAGATCTCAGTCTCCAAAAACTAACCGACATCAAAAAGCTAGAAAGTGTTGAACAAGCCCAGCTCTTCTTAAAAAAGAGCCTCGATTCACTGGCAGACTCCTTCTTTTCTAAAGAAGACATTCAAGAAAGGCTCAACAGTTTACTAGACGAACTGGAGACAACTCCAGCAGTTCTGTTTGCATTAATTCGCAACGCAGTTACAGGAGCAAAAAATACCCCAGGCCTAGCAGAAACAATTCAAGTTTTAGGCAAAAAAGTTGTTGTTGAACGCTTTGAAGCAGCACTTTTACTCTTTAACAAACCTGCCTAGGCTGAAAGCTCCACGACTTCGATTATCTAAATCATACGTAAATTGATATAATAACTAGAGTTACAGATTGACTTTACAAAAATCAAAATATAAGTCAATCAAGCTTCAAATCAAACCAGAAAGTTAAACTTTAATATTTAAAAAATAATTATGGCTAAAAAAGTTACTGCAAATTTAAAAATGAGAATTCCAGCTGCTGGAGCAACCGCAGGACCACCCGTCGGAGCAATTATGGGTCAATATGGTTTAAAATCTATGGATTTTGTTAATGCATTCAATGAGGAAACTAAAGGACTTCGAGGTAGCGACGTAATCGTAAAAGTCCGAGTTTTCGAAGACAAAACTTTTGATTTCAAAGTTTCTGGAGTTCCGACCGATGATTTAATTCTTAAGACTTTAGGAATTAAAAAGGGTAGCGGAGTTCCCCAGAAGGATAAAGTTGGTAAGTTGACTGATGTTCAGCTTACAGAAATAGCAAAAACTAAGCTTCAGTATACTAATGGCAATGATATCGAAGCAGTTAAAAAGCAGATCGCTGGAACTGCTCGCTCTATGGGTGTAGAGGTTGAAGCTAAATAAAAAATTAGCTTTGGTTCAAGAACTTAAACTTAATGTTCCAGAATCCGCCACGGATATCTTAGTTTTTGTGCACGGCTTTGGCGTTCGCTGGGATTCTCGTGGGATGTTTACCGATATTGAGCAGTCTCTTCCTAGAAGTTGGGGGAAAGTTCTGTTTGACCTCTATAAAATAGACAGTAAAGACGTTTTTGTAACTTCTATTAACGAACAAGTCCAGCGGCTGTCTGAGGTTCTGGGGCAACTTAAATTTAATTATCCTGATCTAAAGGTTCATCTTTTAGCACACTCTCAAGGTTGCATGATCACTGCCTTACTAAAGCCAAAGATCCCTGGGAAAGTAATACTCTTGGCGCCACCTGAGCACATTGGAACAAGACTTGAAGAATATTTTAATAATTACCCAGGGTCACACAAAGTTGAAGGCGAACTTATCGTTCCAAGAAGAGACAAGACAATAACCCATATTCCAGCTGATTATTTTAAGCAGAGCCAAAATACCAATGTCCAGGAGCTTATCTTAGAATATTCAAATCTAAAAAAGATTAATTTCCTGCATGCAACAAAAGATGAAGTTCTTGGGGGTGTTTCATACAAATTACTACAAAAAACAAAAAATATAGAAATAATTGAGTTACCGGCAGATCACAACTTTACCGGTCAAAGTCGTCTAGAGTTAGTCAAATACGTTAGTCAGATTTTAACTGGCTAAACTCAGTCCCTCTCTGTTATAATATCAACTTACATATTAACTTAAAAATGTGGGAGAATTATTCAATTTAATTCATTTGCACCACTGAAAGGAAAAAACTTAAGATGGCAAAAACTAAAGCAGAATTACTAGAAGAGGCAAAAACCTTAAATCTTGAATTAACAGAAAAGAACACAGTTGCCCAGATTCAAGAAGCTATTAAAGCAGCCTCAACAGAATCCATCAAAGTAGAGACTGAAGAAAAGCCAAAGCTTGCTAAAGCAGGAAAACGTTCTGCTAAAGCAATCAAAGAAGCAGAAGAAAAAGTTGCCAAAGAAGAAAAGAAAGAAAAGATTGCTTCTGGTGAAATTGAAGAAGATTTAATCAAGAAGGGTCCAGCTCCAAAAACTAGGTCTAAACTTGAAAGACGCTCTAAAAAGTATAAAGAAGCCTACAAGTTAATTGACCCAGAGAAAGTCTACTCTCTAACTGAGGCAATTGAGCTATTGCCTAAGCTAAATATTGCAAAATTTGATGGAAGTGCAGAGTTACACATCAATCTCGGTGTCGACCCTAAACATGCTGATCAAAATATTCGAGGAACGGTTGTATTGCCAAATGGAACTGGTAAAACTAAGGTTGTTGCGGTTTTCGCACCTGCAGATCAACATAAGGCAGCTAAAGATGCCGGCGCGGACGTTGTCGGTGAAGAGGAATTCCTAGCTCAACTTGATAAAGAGCAAATTAACTTTGAAGTACTGATTGCCACTCCTCAGCTAATGTCAAAGCTAAGTAAGTATGCCAGAATTCTAGGGCCTAAAGGCCTAATGCCAAACCCCAAGACTGGGACTGTAACCGCAGATGTCGCAAAGGCTGTCACCGAAGCTAAGGCCGGAAAAGTTGAATATCGTGTTGACAAACAAGGAATTATTCATATGCCAATCGGTAAGCTTAATTTCACTTCCGCCAAGCTTAAAGAAAATGCTGAAGTTGTCCTAAAAGTGATTAATGAAGCCAAGCCTGCTGGTTTAAAGGGTGAGTACGTCCGTAATGTCAGCGTTGCACCAAGTATGGGTCCATCTGTCAAGGTCCAAAGCTAGCACCTACAGCCTTAAATTCTAAATTATAAACTCTACGTGCAAAACCTAAGCTTCAGGTTGGAGCCTAGGTTTAGTCCTGACTAGAGCTTTCTAAAGCATTTTGATGCTTTCTATAATTTCTGCAAGTCGAGTTTTAAAAGATAGTGCCGCCGCATCGTAGCCTAGTATTTTTAGCGCTCCAACCAACACATATAGGTTATCCATTTCTACTAAGTCTAAGCTTTCTTCAACTTCTTTAAATTTAAGGTTAATTTTTTCTACTAGCCATTTTTCGTAGGTTTTTAGGCTTGCAGATTTTTGTTTTTCAACATCAAGTGATGCTTTTGGAGCTTTTGCCTTTTCGGTTAAACTTAGGCTCCTTGCACCTCGATCTTTCTTCTCTAAGTACCCTATCTGAACCAGAGCATCAATATGCAAGCTAACCACACTAAGTGTTGAATAGCCGCATCCACGCATAATTTCCCTGTAACTTGGTCCGTAGCCATGCTGGTTAATGAATTGAGCAATGAAAGTGAGGACGATGTGCTCAGATTTAGTCGGAGTCTTTCTCTGTGCAGCTACTTTTTGAGCACTTTTTCTTTGCTTAGATCCTGTCTTAGGTTCTGGTTTATAATTTACTTCCATTATATCTATTTATCTTAACAGAACTGAAATTATACCCTTTTACAGGGTACTAGAAACCTTGATGTTTGGGTTAGTCATTGCGTGGCAAATAGCTGCAGCAATTCCATCGGCACAATCATCTTGCTTTATAGGAGACTTAAGTTTAAGTACTTGTTGAACCATTTCTTGGATTTGCTTCTTATCTGCCCTCCCATAGCCGGTCAGAGCCTGTTTTATTTGTAGCGGAGTATATTCTGCAATCTCCAGTCCATTCTGCTTTCCGGCAAGCATCATTACACCCCTAGCATGGCTAACGCTGATTGCTGTAGTAACATTCTGCGCAAAAAAAAGTTTTTCGATGCTCATTACATTCGGCTGATTAAGTTTAATAATGTTGCACAGCTCTTCATAAATTGTCACCAACCTTAGCTCCAGAGCTTGATTCACAGGAGTTCTAATCACCCCCGCATCAACCAACTTATAGCCATTCCCACCGTTAAAATCTATAACACCGAACCCAACTATTCCTGTGCCCGGATCTACGCCTATAATTCTAGTCACTTTAATTTTTGGTTTCATCAGATAAATTTTAGCACTTAACTTTAGTAATACTTAAACTTAAGCACTTTTTATAGGGGAAGACATAGGCTATAATAGCTACAAAGTAATCTAAAAAAATAAAATTTAAGTTCAATTTAAACTATGTGGGAGACACTCTTCGTTAAGCCGGTACTAAACGTTCTAATTCTTGTTCAAAGTTATATGCCAGGCCAAGACTTAGGCTTAGCAATTCTCCTTTTTACTCTCCTCTTCAAGGTCATAACTTGGCCAATCATTAAAAAGCAAATCCACCAAAACCGGATTATGCAGCAGGTTGCACCTGAGATAAAAGAAATACGCAAGAAAACTAAAGGTTCTCGAGATCCTGAAGTCATGAAGAGCGTTAACTCTGAGATTTCAGCCGTATATGCAAGGTACGGAACAAACCCATACGCTTCGCTTCTTCCGACTTTAATTCAACTCCCAGTTTTTTTAGCAATATATTCTGCTGTAAAAACTGCATTTAAGGGCAACCAAAACCTAGACAGTTTAATCTATGGCCCCCTCAAAAGTCTTTCTTATGTTAAGAACATTCTTGCAGAAGGCGGCAATCAAGTTACCACTTTTGCAGACTGGGCAGATTTATCGCTGAGACCATTTGGGGCGAATAAGATCTATACGCCGGTACTTATAATCGCTCTAGTCTCAATTGCGGTACAGTTTTTGCAGGTTAAACAAATTACTCCAGCTAAAAAAACTCCTAAGAAAGGTGAAGAGCCAGATCCGACCGAAAAGGTTGCTAATGCCACACCATACATCATCGTTATTCTATTTGGTTGGATCGCACTCAGCGTAGAGGGAGCCATCAGTTTTTATCTAGCCTCTGGAGCACTAATTACCATCTTCCAGCAAGCCTACCTGATGAATAAAGAAAAGGAGCTCGCCGTCATCGAACAAAAGAAAAAGCCAACCATCAAAGTTTTGACAGAAAAAGAAGATAAAGAAATCAAAAAAGAAAAGTTGGATACTAAAAACAGTTCAGTAAAGCCAGTATTAAAAAATAAAAATTCAAGCTCCAAATCTTCCCCATCTAAAAGCAAGAAAAAGAATAGCAATTCTAAAACTGGCAAAAAGAAGCGCAAGTGAGTACACTTTTAGCTAAGGAATCTTTACTGGTGATTTTTTCTCCAGTACTAAATTTAACTTATAATAAAAACCTCACAAATGCCAAAAAACAAAAAAATAGAGAAGCTGCTAGAAGACCACACCCAACAACTTGGAAAATTTACAGAGGATCTTCTTAGCTTTTTTGGGATCAATACTGGTGTAGATTTAAACTTAACATCAGACTACTCAACTAAGCTAGAAAAAGAGCGCCATTCCATCTTAATTAAGATTGATGTGCACGAGTATAACAGCCTCCTAATTGGCAAAAATGCCAAGAATCTCTATTCCTTTCAATCCATAATTGCGGCTTATTCCCGTAAAAACTTGCAAGGTTCTGACCTTATCATCCAGCTAGATATTGGTGGTTATCGAGAATCAGAGCATCAAAAGTTCCTAGAAGGCCTAGAGCAAAAGGTTCAAAAGTTACTCCAGGGCTCAGAGGATCTAGAAATCGACGGATTAAATTCTCTAGAACGTAGGCTCGCACATAACTATGTTTCTGAAAAGTATGGTGGTAAACTTAATACTAAAAGTACAGGGATAGGTCATGAAAGAAAACTCATCATCACCGTCGCTTAGCAAAAGAGCTATCAGGTTCGATAAACTCTCCAAAAAGTTTAGAAAAAAGAAGCCCCCTACTGGTGAAGGCTTAGTTGAACGCACTCCACTCTGGAGTCGATTCCCAAAAAGCTTAAACTTAAGTGGAGTTTTTTCACTCCAAAATCTAAATCCTAAAAAAGTCATGGCTCTTAGTATTCTGAGCTTTCTGGTTGTCATCTTTTTTGGAGGCTTACTGTTTAGCAATCTTTACTATAAAAACAAAATTCTTCCTGGTACCAAGCTTGGCTCACTGACACTTAACCAAGATCCACAAGAGGCCTCTCGGCAACTTTCCAAAAGTATTGATCAATTCAAGCTTAAGCTTAACTTTAAAGATCAGCAGACCGAGCATACTCCAACAGAATTAGGCCTAACTCCAGATTTAAATCCCACGATCGAGGAAGCTAAGAATCTTAATCATCAAACCAGATTTTTCAAAAAACCTTTTGCTATTTTTTCTAAGCGACACTTGAACTTAAGCTTAAATTTAGATCAAAAAGTCCTTCAAGATTTTCTAACTGTTAATAGCTATGCTCAACAGATTCCAACAGATGCCAAAATCGAATTTAATCAAGATTCTGGAAACTTCGAGGTCATCTCTGAAGTCCCCGGAAAGGGAGTAGATGTCGAAGCTTTTTCTAATGATCTAACCCAGGCCTATTCAAGCATGTCTCCAGAGGAAGTTAATCTTGATATTACAGACACTAAGCCGAGCATAAAGGCAGTAAGCCTAACCGATCTAACAAGTCGCGCCAATTCCATTATCCATCAAAAAATAGTTATTAATACTCCTCTCAAAGTCTATTCACCGAGTTATATTGAAAAAAAAGATTGGTTAAGTTTAACGCCACAACCAGAATCTAGCAGATATCTTCTATCAATCAATACAGATGCTCAAAAAAAATACTTAGACTCAACTGTTAAAAGTGTTCAAAGAAGTCCAGAGGCTAGAGTTGTTGCTAGTATTGGGTCTCAAGAGTTCGTAGTCCAGCCTGGAGCAATTGGCTATAGGCCTGAAGATTACACTAGCGTACTGGAAAGCCTCAATAAAATCTTCCCAGGTGCAGCTGGAGCCGAACTAACACTTAAGTTTAAAGAGATCGCTCCTCCTACGCAAAATATAACAGCCAGTGATGGACGTTGGATCTTTGCTGATCTTTCGGAATATAAGATCTATGCATATCAAGGCTCAAGTTTAGTTAACTCATTCCTCATCTCTTCTGGAGCCAGAGCTACTCCAACTCCAACTGGAAGTTATAGCATTTCACGCAAGGTTCGAGTTAAAACTATGTCTAGTGGCGGAAATCCAAAGTCACCAGATTATTACTCTGTACCTAATATCGAATGGGTGGCTTATTTTAAATCTGGAGGCTACGCTATGCATGGAGTTTATTGGCACAATAAATTTGGTAAACAGAACACCTCCCACGGCTGTATGGGAATGAGCAATTCCAACGCACAGTGGGTTTATGATTTTATAGACATCGGGACTCCAGTAGTTGTAGTTCAGTAGCTGTACTGATTTGTTCGGGTATGCATTCAGGATGCTATTCGTGCTAAACTTAAGCATAACAAGTACAACTTAAGGTTAGTTTAAAAAAGATGCCAAACCTAAAAGAAGTGCGCAAGCAGACCTCCAAGGCCCGCCAATTGATGTTCCGGGCAAACCAACAGAAGTTTGCCGTCGGAGCCTTCAATATTGACTCCCAAGATATCCTGATCTCCATCATGGAGGCTGCAGCTAAACTTAAGGCTCCTGTAATAATTAACCTTAGCGCTGCAGAACTAGATGCAATAGGCATGGAAAATGCTCGAGATCTAGTCGATAACTATAAAGAAGAACTCGGAGTTGAAGCTTACTTAAATTTAGACCATGGACCAACAGTAAAACTTGCCAAAGAGGCAATAGATGCTGGCTTTGAATTCGTCCATATCGATATTTCACAAGAGGATCACTCTGCGCCACTTAGTGAAATTATTACTAAAACTAAACAGGTCACTCAGTACGCTAGATTTACAGGAGCGATAGTTGAAAGCGAAATGCACTACTTTGCGGGGAGCTCTAACCTTCATGAGGATGAGTTTGATTATGAAGAAATCAAGAAGGAATTTTCCAAACCAGAAACTTCACAAGATTTTGTTCGTCAGACTGATGTTGATATTTTTGCAGCTTCAGTCGGAAATCTTCATGGCAAATATCCCGTTCCGAAGCAGTTAGACCTAACCTTACTGCAAGAGGTATGTCAGGCCTTGCCCTCGTCTGTCAGCCTACATGGCGGATCAGGAACACCTTTATTTTATTTTGAAGAGGCCTCTAAGATCGGAGTGTCTAAAATTAACATTAACACTGACGTTCGAATCGCTCACCGTCGTGCGCTGGAAAGAGAATTAAAAGACAACCCTGATCAGTATTCCGTCATGAAGCTTATGAAAGAGGTTAATAAGGCTACTCAAAAAGTCATTGAAGAAAAAATCATAGCCTTCGGCTCAGAAGGCAAAGCCCTTCTTTAAACTTAACTTTAAGAAAACCTGATTCTTCTTTGGTTCCTGATGTTATGTTAGGGTAGCTCATCTCGTTCGTCTGGGACTATGCAGTTTTTCACGGTAAGATAATCTTCTCCTTCTTTACCGCTGCCCAAAACCAAAATATATCCAACTTCACCCCGGCTCTATTGCACCCGCCGACCAAAATTCTCCTATTAAGTGCCGAAATACCTTCCTCTCCTCCACTAGTTACTCCAGTTACCAGAGTGTAGTCTTCTACTCCATTAGCTTTATAGGTTATTGAGCTTGCAGCGCTTTCATCATCACCAATCTAAACGAGTTAGGATGAAAAATGTTAAGTATCTCTAGTTCATTTTTAAACTGTGCTTTCCACTTTTCCCGCTATCATCAAATTTTCCATATGCAAACCACTCTGAAATGTTGATTTTGTAGAACTGGTGCCCTTCTTGGCTATTTGCATCATCCAAGATCTTCACCTCACTTTTGAGCTGTTTTTCGAAAAGGGGGAATACTTCTTTTCTAGTCTTTGAATCGCTAATTAATTCAGCCTGGCCTTCAAAATAAATTGCACCACCGCAACCTTCCTCTAGCGAATATTGAGCACAGACATTCCCCGCGACATTCGGGTTGAGTTTAATCTCTTGGCTATGCCTTCTAGACTGCAAAGAGCGAAAATATAAGTTTAAATCCCTGTCGTGAACAAAGTGCACTTCGCAAACCCAAGGTTTACCCCCCCCCTGAAACGGTTGCTAAAGACATGTGAACTGTCTTTGTTAAGTATTCTTCAATAATTTCTTTTAACTCTCGCATACATTTTTAGTATAACACGCATTTATAGTTTAAAAATCTAGGGTGCTATACTTAGGCTTAAGATGAATTTTCTATTTTATGATATTGAAACATCTGGATTAAATCCAGGCTCACACCGCCCAATGCAGTTTGCGGCCATCTTAACTGATTCAAATCTCAAAGAGCTTAAACGAGTTAATTGGCTAGTTAAGCTTAACTCAGAAATCCTACCAGATCCAATAGCAATTCTTACAACTGGGATTACCCCACAGTCCACGCAAATCGGAATGACGGAGTCTGAATTTCTTAAAAAACTTCATCAAGAACTACTCTTACCAGACACTGTCGTGTGTGGTTACAACTCAATTCCGTTTGACGATGAATTTATGCGCTACACACTTTGGCGAAACTTTTACGACCCATATGAGTGGCAGTGGAAAGAGGGACGGTCCAGGTTTGACATTATAACTTTAGTTAGGATGACTCGAGCTTTGCGGCCAGAAGGAATCAGGTGGCCATTTGCTGAAGATGGGACGCCGGTCAACAGTTTAGAGCTACTTGCTAAAGAAAATAAATTAGAACACCGCAGTGCCCACGATGCCCTCAGTGATGTTGAGGTCACGATCGATGTCGCCCGGCTGATTAAAAAAAATGCTCCCAAGCTTTTCAGTTTTTTATTAAATTTAAGAAATAAAAAGGTCGCGGAAAGCTACTTAGATTTAGAGTTTCCAAAACCTGTCGTACATACAACTCCTAAGTTCCCGCAGGAAATATTGCAAACTAGTGTAGTTTTTCCACTTTGTCCAACTCCTGGCCGAGCTGGCGGAGTTTTGGTTTACGATTTACGTTACGATCCAACAGAATTTTTAAACTTAAATCCCACCCAATTAAAACACCTAACTTATTCTAAAAAAAGCTATCTTTCTAAAGTGGAAGAGAAACGACTCCCAGTTAAGATGGTCCAGTTTAATAAATGCCCAGCACTGGCCCCACTTGAGGTTTTAACGCCACCAGCTGCTAAAAGAATCAATTTGGATCTTAAGCAAGTTAAACTCAATCTAGAGAAATTAAAAAAATCTATGCCCACCTTCGCCCAAAAGGTCTATGAAGCATATAAGCCAGAAGATGGAAAATTTCCGCCCAAAACAGACCCAGACTTACAAATGTATGATGGCTTTTTAGATCAATCAGATAGAATTCTCTCTAATGCGCTTACAAACGCTAAACCTAGAGAAATTAAATCTACTAATTTTAAATTTAATGACGACCGGTTAGAAAAACTTTTTAAGCTATACAAAGCCAGAAACTTTCCAGAGCAACTTACTGAAAAAGAAAAGATTGCCTGGGCTGAGCATTTATCCAGCAAGTTTGAAAATGGAGCGACCGGCAGAAACAGCCAACCCTCTAAAAAGGAGTACCTCAAAGAGCTTGAAAGACTGCAAAAGACTAAGCTTAATACTAAAAAACTAAAGTTACTCAAAGAGCTCCAAAACTGGGCAGAACAAGAAAAGTAAGCTAAACTTAACTATATGGAAATAAAGAAATACCTTTGGCGCCAAACATACCTTTCTAGAATTATGGGCTCAGTAGGTTCTAACCTTTGGAGAAGTTTTTGGATAGAAGATCAAGATGGTCAAGAAGTTGATCTTATCAGAAACGGAGATTTAAGCTGTGCTCTTCACATCTCTGGAGTCCTACTAAACTTAAACCCACGTTCTGGCTCAAAGGCTAAGTTCGTAAGTGGTCCAATGACTAAGGTTGATCAATTACACCAAGACCTTCTGGCTAATGGCTGGGAAGAACTTAAGTTTAACGGAGTAGAGAGTGTCCAATCCGGCGATGTCATATTTTGGGAAGAACTGCGCGGTTACAACGGCAGGGAAGCTGGCGGACCACACGGCCATTGTGGCTTCTATATTGGCGAAGAAAAAGGAATCAGCGTTATTCCTAGAACTGGAAATCCTCAAATCCACGATTACTTGTATAGAGACCAAAAAGATTACATTGGGAACTTTGAAGGTAGAGACCAACGAGAAATCTCACTAGTTCTCAGATGCACCAAGCTTCTAGATTCTCTTCCCCAACCAGCCGCATCTATAAAAACAGACATTGACGCATAACGATACAATTTGTTAAACTTAACTTAAGATTTCAGAATTTGCCGAGCTCTAAGTTTTTACCAAACAGAGCCCGGCTTTTTCTTTACCAAAAATCATTAAATTAATAGGAATAAGTTCAATTCAAAATATTATGAAAAGTTTAAAATTAGACCAATTAACAGAAGCAATTCAATCTCTTTCTACAGAAAGAAATGTTCCAGAAGAAACCATCTTTAAAGCCGTCGAAAGTGCCTTTGCAGCCGCCTGGAGGCGAGATAAGGGCGAAAGAGGACAGGATGTAACTGCCAAGTTCAACATCAATACGGGTGAACTAGAAATTTTCACAAACTTCGAAGTCGTTGAAAAAGATGAAGACATTGAAGATGACCTTCGCCAGCTACTTTTAGAAGATGCTAAGAAGATCGATAAAACTGCCAAAGTTGGTGGTTCAGTACAACAGCAACAAGATGTTCCAGAAGATTTTGGGAGAATTGCAGCACAGACTGCTAAGCAAGCAATTATCCAAAGCCTAAAAGAGTCTGAATCAGAGATCATGGTCGAAGAATATAAAGATCGTGTTGGGACTGTGATTAACGGGAGTATTCAAAGGGTTGAATCTCGCTTTGTTCGGGTTGATTTAGGTCGAACTAGCGCAATTATGCCAAGGGAAGAACAAATCCCTGGTGAACGCTACAACATGGGCGAACGGCTGAAGTTCTACATCAAAGAAATTGACGACGAAGGCCGAATCCCAACAATGATCGTTTCTCGTTCAGCTCCAGAATTGGTCGTTGCACTTTTTAAGCAAGAAGTCCCAGAAATCGGCGATGGAGCCGTTCAGATTAAAGGAATTGCACGTTCTGCAGGTCTTCGAACTAAAGTCTCAGTCTTCACCGATATCCCAGGCGTTGATGCCGCTGGAACTCTAATCGGTGGTCACGGAGTACGAGTTAAGGCTGTTAACGCGGAAGTCGGAGAAACCGAAAGAATCGATATTGTAGAGTACTCAGACAATCTTGCGGAATACATCACTCGCGCCATGTCTCCGGCAAAAATTGATGGTATTAAGATTAATGAAGAAAATAAAACTGCTCAAGTTTTTGTTTCTGAAGACGAAGTCCGCATCGCAATTGGCCGTGGTGGAGCCAATGTTCGCCTTGCCGGTCAACTAACAGGTTACGAAATCGAAGTAGAACGCCCAGGGCCAACCGAGACCCCCGAAGAAGAAAAGAAGGATTCCAAAACCTCAGAAGATTCAGAAAAAGAAGAAGCTCCTAGAAAGTAAACCCCGAGCTGTCATCCTTAAATAGACGAATAATTTGAGCTAATATAGAATTTTGCCATCTCAAGCATTTCAAGAAATCCAGGTTAGAGGCAGTTATTCTGTATTTGGCAACGTAGTGCTAAATCAAAGGATTTTAGAACCCCCTACCTATCTCTTAAATAGATATTCAGTAAGTTTAGGGTCGATAAAAATTAAAAGTTAAACTTAACTCCATTGAGATGCTAAAAAACCCAAAATACTGGGCTTAAAGTTATGATCTCATGACTCACAAGTTTGAATCATAGGTGGAGTTCATGAAGGGTTGAGTATATTAAGCATAAACTTGCTTTTATATATTTTTTTATGTTATAATAGTAGATACAAAAATTAAGATCAGAATACTAATATGAAACAAGTTTTACTTAGAGATGAATTTGTATCCTCAACACATACCACATACAGTGAGACATCAGGAGGATCAATAACCAGACTCTATATCTGGCCACCATTCACCTTCAAGGAGGATACGGATAGGCTTGAGGCATACCTTGCCGAAGGCATGAAACGTATTGAAGGGGAAGAAGAACGTCCTGGAATTGGAAAAAAAGCCAATGTTTTTTGCCCAACTGTAAGGAATCTTGGTTTAATCTCAGCACAGATAGCAGGTTTACCCGGCTTCATACGGGAAGAGCTTGGATACGATTGCCAGTTCTACGATCAGCCAAGCACTACTGGTAACTAGATTTTGGGCGGGTTATTTAGAGCTACAGGCTTTATGGTCTAGGAAGTATCGGCCTGTGTTAAACTTAAGTTTAAGAAATTAGGTTAAGTTTAAGAAATTAATTATGAGTAAGAAGTTCTGGATATTTTTCGCGGTTTTAGTAGTCGGAGTTTTAGGTTTTGCAGTTATGCAGAGTAAATCTAAAGCAGAACCAAAACGTAAAATTGAAAACCCTAAAATAGTACAAACTGACGATCACATTCGCGGTAAGGTCGATTCCAAAGTCTATTTTATTGAGTATGCTGATTTTGAGTGTATTTCTTGCAACCAATGGGAACCAAGGCTTAAGGAAATCGAAGAAGAATACGGAGATCGCGTTGCCTTCATTTTTAGGAACTTCCCGATAACTAGTGCTCATGTTAATGCTCTCGCTGCCGCCAGAACAGCAGAGGCAGCCAACCTCCAGGGTAAGTTCTGGGAAATGCACGACTTACTTTTTAGTAAATATAATGAATGGAAGGGTGATAATAAATCTGCTCAAGGTAAATTTGAGAGCTATGCGGAAGAGCTTGGTTTAGACATGGATCAGTTCAGGCAAGATTATAAGTCTGAAGCTGTTCTGGATAGAGTCAACAGCGACGCTGCAGCCGCTTCAGAGCTTGGAGTAACTGCAACTCCGACCTTCTTCATCAATGGGGAATTAGTCGAGACAAAGAGTATGGAAGAAGGGCTTAAAAACATCAGAAAAACTTTAGATGAAAAGCTCTCCACAGAGCAGTAAAAATGAGGTTCTAATCCGGGCTTTAGAATTACATGGCATCTCACACCCGCATTACGGCACAGTTTAAACCAGATCAATACAACTTAGACTTAAGTTTAGACACCTCCTCCAAAGAGTTTTTCGGAGACCTTCAAATTACCGGGCAACGTAGATCTCGACCTTCTTACAGAATAACTCTGCACCAAGCAGACTTAAAGATCAGTTCTGCTCAGATCTTTAGAATTGAAAAAGGTCAAAAAACTGAGGTCCCAATTATCAGAATTATTCATCATAAAAAGCGTCAAGAAGTTCGCTTACATAGCTCAGAACAAATTTATTCTGCCAATTACCTAGTTAAGCTTAAGTATTCTGGAAAAGTTGCTAGCCATGGGATTAGTGGAATTTACCTCAGCTATCCAGATATTTCTGAGTTAGACAGTCCAGAATCCTCAACTCAACAAGAAATTATCACCACACAGTTTCAGCCACATTATGCCCGAACATTGCTACCCTGCATAGATGAACCAGAGGCTAAGGCGGTATTTAATTTCAACTTAAATCTTAGATCTAGCCAAGGTGAAGACACTGAGGCATTAAAGTCTGGTGAGGTACTGTTCAATACCTCACCAAATTCTGACATATTTAACACCTCTACCGGCCACAGGGAGCTTAGGTTCCAACCTACCCCTAAAATGAGTAGCTATCTTTTAGCACTAACCATTGGAAACCTCGGCTACAAAGAACTTCAATCAAAGAATGGAGTAACAATTAGAGCCTTAGCCGCTCCAAATAAGGTAAAAGACACAGCGTTTGCTCTAGATTTTGCCAGCAAAACCCTTAAGCTACTTGAAGATTTATTTAAATTTAAATATCCTCTACAAAAGCTAGATCTAGTTGCCGTGCCAGATTTTGATGCTGGAGGTATGGAAAACTGGGGACTTATTCACTTTAGAGAAGAATTACTACTTTTTGATGAGGGGCTCGCCACCCTGGCAGATAAGCAGGCCATTGCTCAGACCATTGCTCACGAGCTTTCTCATCAGTGGTTCGGAAACTTAGTTACTATGAAGTGGTGGGATGAAATCTGGCTGAACGAAGGATTTGCAAACTTTATGGAGCTGTACATTGTTGACAAATTCTTTCCAGACTGGAAGGTTTTTGAAGAAAATCTTGTTACTTCGCGGAGTGGGGCAATTCGATTAGATTCTCTACCTAGTTCAAAGTCAATCGTTAAAAAAGTTAGGTGTGCTCATCAAGTAGAGCAGGCTTTTGATACCGTTGCTTATCAAAAATCATCGAGCGTCATACAAATGGTTTTTAATCTTTTGGGGCAGAATAACTTCTTTAAAGGACTCTCAAATTATTTTAAAAAATTTAAATTTTCAAATGCTACGTCTTCAGATTTAATTGCCTGCTGGCAGCCATTTATTAAGCTTAACCTTACAGAATTTCTAGACTCTTGGCTCCATAAACCCGGATTACCACTATTAAGGGCCTCAGTAGATAAGGGGGGCAACAGAATAGTCTTAACTCAGTCTAAATTCAGCTCTGAGTTAAGTTCAGTGAAATCCTTTGAAGATAAAGTTCAATTTCAGATACAAGAAGCACTCTCGCAGAAACCACATCTCGGGAAAAAACAAAAAGCTTTTTATGCAAATAATATTAGAAATCGACTCAATAAAGAGAACAATAAACCATTACTATGGCAAATTCCAATAGATTTTATTCAAAGCCAAAATGATAATCCAAGCACTCTTTTAAAAAGTTTTGTAATGAAGAACGAAACTCACAAAATTTTGTACAGCACTAGCCATACCTTGCCAATCAAACTAAATAAGGGAGCCAGCAACCTTTACATTACAAGCTACAGCCTAGAGTTTTTAGCCCAAATAAGCCAGGCTATCTCTAACAATAAGTTAGAAAGTACTGAGGTTTTAAATTTACTAACAGATGCTATATCTTTAAATCGTGCTGGACAATTTGAGCCTGGAACTGCAGCAATCCTTAATATTATTGAAAATGCTGCCAAAGGTAATACAAATCCTAATTTTTGGGCACTCGTTGGTGGCTTTATCGCCTATCTCCATTACCATATCAAGTACTGTTCTGAACCTATTGAGAGAGCTCTCAGGCCGTTAGAAGAATATATAGAGAGGCTGATCCAGCAAATCTATCAAGATGTTGGCTCAGAAGAAGGACCTTCGGACAGTTTTCAGATGATAAACCTACGTTTTGAAATTCTTTCACTTGCCGCTTTAGGCAAAAATCGGAGTCTTCTCTTAGGTCTAAGCTCTGAATTTAGGGATAATATTTTAAGTTTTGGAAATATAAATCCAGAAAAGCGCATGCTGGTGCTTTATGCTGTTGCCAAAGAAGGCAGAGCAGAAGACTACAGGAGCCTGCTTTCACTATATGAACAAAACTTGGAAGACGTATCGCTTAGAGATGACATTGCTTATGGTCTATGCAGCTTTGAGGGTCTAAACATCACCAAAAGTAACTTAGAAATCATCCAAGATCCGACTTTAGTACGTAGCCAAGATATAGTTAATTGGATCTCGATACTGGCCAATTCATCAAAGTTAGGTTCCGAGGTAATTTCAGAATGGACAGTCAAAAAAGGAGGTTGGTGTTGGCTAGAAAAAAACTTAAGCACTAGTGATCTTTCAATCTTAATATCAATACTATTTGAAACTGTATTTACAGTAGAAGACTTAGCTTACCTTAAGAAATTTATCACCGAAATAGGCAGCTTAGAGCTCCAAAAATCTTTAGATGAATCAGTAGAAATTGCAGAATCAAGAATGTGTTGGCACAACAAGGAGTTAACAGCGGTAATTCAATATTTAAATGAGTCGACAGTAAGGAATCCAAAATTAACCTAACCACTGTTGAGTATCTTTATTTAAAGTCATTTACACATCAGTCACCCGTAAGTCGTTTGCAATCACACTTTGAGCTACTGTATAAAGAACCAGGCACAAAGATTTCATATCAGAAATCAAAAGGCTTAAAGTTGTGAGAGACTTTGAATACGGTAGCTAGATTAGATCTCAATTTAACCCTGGCTTTAAATATATTAAAGACCCAGGACCAAATTAAACTTAAAAATCCATTAATTCAAATTTAAGGAAACAGTTCTTTTAATAGGAGTAAAATTTAATACAAGAACAAAAGTTAAGTTGAGTCTTATTAGAAAACCATAGACGTTAGTCTTAAAAACTATAGTTAGACACCTTTAGAACAAAAACCAAGCAAACTCTAGCTCCTGCTGATCAGATCTGCAGACTAAAGTTCTCAATACTCCAGTTCGAAAAAATATTTTTGGTAAGCCAAGGCTTAATGTTATACTTCTATTTTAGTAAAGTATATATTAACTCTAGATACTTCAACCTCAAATTTTGGATATGACTGTAGTGCTTAAGTTCGGTAAACTGGTGCAAAAATACCTTATGACTAGCATTTTTAGCATCCATAATCATACTAAAACCGTAAAACAACATCCCTTAAGGAGGATCTCATACTTGGCAATTCTAATCTTAGCAATTGCTATTCCGGTAGGAAATCGAAAAGTTTTTGCATCAAGCATTGACTTAACCGCTCAGCTATATGTTGATGGACACACTCTAAACGTCGCGACCGATGCCAAAGATGTTCAAGGAGTAATCAATTCTGCAGGAATAGAATTAAAAGAAAAAGACTTAGTCGAGCCCGCTTTGACTACCGAAATATCGGATGGTTACAAAATTAACGTCCACCGAGCTAGTTCAGTGACCATAGAAGATAAGAATGCTAACCTAGAAATTGAAACAGCTCAAAAAACAGCTCCAGCAATTGCTAAAGAAGCCGGCCTAACCATTGCCCCAGAAGACCAATTAGAACTTAGTCGAGCTAGCATTTCAATTGATAACCCAAAACCAGGCTTAAGTTTAAAAATCGACCGTGCAGATGACGTCACCCTTGATCTTTATGGAGCAGTAACTCCACAAAAAACTCAAGCAAAAACCGTTGGTGAATTCCTCCAAGAAAAGAACATCCAACTCCAAGAAGGTGACACCCTGTTGCAACCCGTAGAAGCTCCAATCACTCCGGGCATGGGAATCGCAATCAAAAATGACACTCGGGAAGTTCAGGTTATTGAGGAAGAAATCCCAATGCCGGTCGAACAAATTAAAGATGTTAATAAAGAAAAAGGCTTTAAAGAAGTCCAAACAGCTGGAAGCGCAGGCTCCAAAACTGTAACCTACGAAATCTCTAAACAAAATGGAGTTGAGACCTCCCGAGTAGTCTTAGGTGAAGTCGTCAATAAGCCTGCCATCAAACAAGTAGAAGTGATCGGAGCAAAAGAGGTTGTCAGATCTTCTGGTGGAAATGTTAGCGCCCAAGCTCGTGAACTCATGGCAGCAGCAGGTATCCCGGCAGCAGATTTTGAACATGCTTATCAGCTAATCCAAAAAGAATCAGGTTGGAACTCGAGCGCAAGAAACCGTAGCACCGGCGCATGCGGACTCGTCCAGGCGCTTCCATGCTCAAAGCTCGGCTCCAATTGGAGCGATCCAATCGTTGCACTGCGCTGGGGTAATAGTTATGTGAATGGTCGATATGGGGGTTGGGCAGGAGCAGTGTCCCACAGTAAAAGCCGCGGTTGGTACTAAGACTCAAGAATCAGGATACTTTTAGCTTGAAAAAAGCTCGTTTAATGTTTAAGCTTAAGTTTAGAAACTAAGTTTAAGTTTAAAATAAAAAGTATGAAAAAAGCCTCTGACACTAAAATCGCAATCATCGAAGATCAGGAAGAGATTGCAGAAATGTATCGCTTTAAGTTTGAAACAGAAGGCTACCAGGCTGAAGTTGCTGAAAATGGGCAAATCGGTTTTAAGATGGTTGAGGAGTTTCAGCCAGACATCATTCTGCTAGATTTAATGATGCCCGTTCAAGATGGCCCCGCGACATTAGATCAGCTAAAGGCGGCGGGAATAAAAACTCCAGTAGTTATCCTAACCAACCTCGGCAAAGAGGAAGCCTCTAAAAGAATCCTAGCCACAGAAAACGTCGTTGACTTCCTAATCAAAGCCGACTGCACCCCTAAGCAAGTCTTAGAACGCGTCAAGCTCCTCCTCGCCACTTAAACTTAAACCTCCGCGCATCATTATCTCGAGCCTGTCGAGATATTTCTGAACCTGAGCTAGACCTTGTTAGGCTCAGTTCAGCTTCTTTGTCCGATTGGACTTCGTCATCCTGAACGGAGTTGAAGGATCCAGGAAAAAGTGAATCAATTATATCTTGTTACCTAGAGCCAGAAAAAACACCATCCTTTGTCATCCTGAGCTTGCCGAAGGATCTGAGCTGGCATCCTCTACAGAGGTTAAACTTAATTTAAATATTTTAGGACAATCTTTACATGAATGTAGTTGTTAGTTGGATATTAAACTAATTATTGGTATAATAGTAGGTAATCAAAATTCAAATCGTACCATACCATGTTCGCAATTTTTTTTAGAAATACTGAACCTACACTTCGAAGACCTACACTCAAGAAGCAAGTTGAAGATCTAGCCCAGGCAAATGCGGAGGCTAAAAAAACAGAATTCAAAATGCTCCAAACCAACCCGAAACTCCAAAAAGCTGCTTAGGTTGCCCTAACCTGGAACTCAAAGGTGATCAGAAAGAAAACCCCATCTTGACCTGTAGAGTCCGCGATAATTTAGGCAAAACTGCAACCATCCCTTATCTCCATAAATTAATATTTGGCCGCACTACTCGCAGAAATGAGCGGTCAGACTTCACTAAGCGGCAAAGAGAAGTGATGCGTGATAGAAAATGTCTGGAGCAGGCATCAGAGGGTTGTCCAATAGTCGCAGAAGTTGTCGTTGCTTTAGCAGCCTCTCCTAAGCCAAAGGAGGTTAGAGTAGTCCCGCCGACACCCATTCAAGGTTCAAAACAACCACGCTTCAGCGGTTGGATACTTCCAAAGTAGCCACCACATCCAACTTAAGTTTAAATTCTCCCACCTTTTATTTACCTAAGACCTCATAACTTGTCATCCTAAACTCGTTTCAGGATCTGCCTTGGGGCTTAAGTTTAGCTCTGAAAGCTTGTATTGTTTTAAATATACTGATATAATAATAGCTGTAAGCTAAAGAATCGTTTTAAATAAGAAATAATTATGCCTAAAGTATTTAGTGAAGCAAGAGCAAGATCTACCGAGCAACAAACAGATCCAAGTGGGGTTCCAGAACCTTGTGCAAGTTGTGATGATGGGCTCACCACCACACTTACTCCTAAATTGGAAACTATCCCTGCTTGCAGAATTTCTGAGGCACTTGGTGTCAATCCAAATTTAGCCAACATTGCTGATCTTTCTAATTATGCCGACAGATTTGGTGCATCTGTGGTGCACTTCATTCTTCCAGACTCAGTATGTACTGACGTCAGCCTTGCTGGCAAAGCATTAAGGCGTGCCCCAGTTGGGTGTCCAATTAAGGAAGCTGTGGTAAACGCTCTCGGGACAGCACTATCTTGCCAATCAAAAGCCCAAGTTCTAGCCAATACAAGTGTTAAAGTTGATGTTCGCCCTCCCAGACCGTTACATAATTCAAGTTAAGCTTAACCTTAAGCCAGTCGCTCTCTTCAATAAATAAACTGCTATAATTAAAAGCTTAAGTTTAATCACTAGAGTTTTACATGGCAGAAATCGTAGAAGATTTTTTAAGCGAGTTAAACCCCGCACAGCTTGAGGCAGCCTCCGCACCTGGAGGTCCAGTTCTGGTTTTGGCTGGAGCGGGCTCCGGTAAAACTAAAACTCTAGTCTACAGGATTGCACACTTACTCCGAAGTGGAGTTTATCCATCTCAAATCCTCGCCGTTACTTTTACCAACAAAGCTGCCAAAGAAATGCGCGAAAGAATTGATCAACTCTACCTGAGTTTAACCCCAGAAGATCAAAGAGTAGAGTTTGCGCTTCCGTTCTTGGGCACTTTCCACAGTGTTTGCGTGCGTATCCTCCGCAGAGAAGGTCAACACATCGGTATTCCGTCCAACTTTGTAATTTATGACGATGGAGACCGCATGCAACTTGTCAAACAAATTCTCAAAAACTATCTCAAAGTTCAAGACATTAAACAAGCTCGACCAGTCTTAAGCTTAATCTCTAAGATGAAGAACGACGGCCTAGACCAAAGTGATTTAGAATTCAGCGCCAAAACCCCAACTGAGAAACTCGCCGCTGAAGTCTGGCCAATCTATCAAAAAAAGATGGATGAACTTAATGCCCTAGATTTTGATGATCTAATGTCTAAAGTTGTCCAGCTCTTTACCACTTCAGAAGAAGTTCGCAACGTCTATAAGACTAAATTTAAGCATATTTTAGTTGATGAATATCAGGATACAAACCCCGTACAATACAAGCTCCTCAGATTACTAACTGAAGCTGATGGCAACATTTTTGTGGTTGGAGATGACTGGCAAAGCATTTATTCTTGGCGTGGAGCCGATTACCGCATCATTTTAAATTTTGAGCAAGATTTTCCGGGAGCTAAAATCGTTAAACTAGAACAGAACTATCGCTCCACTCAAAATATTTTAGATGCCGCCCACAAAATCATTACTAAAAATGAATCTCGCTCATCAAAAAATCTATTTACCGAAGAGGGCAAGGGCAGGGAAGTCGAATTGCTCCAAGCTAGCTCCGAAAGCCACGAAGCCGATTCCATCGTTACTAAAATGCGAGATTTACAAGCAGAGGAAGACCGCACCTGGAAGGATTTCGTAGTCCTATACAGAACTAACGCTCAAAGTCGATCTTTTGAAGAGGCTTTCATGCGCACCGGAGTTCCATACCAAATTATTGGAGGAGTTCGTTTTTACGAAAGGAAAGAAGTCAAAGATTTAATCAGTTACTTGCGCTTGATATTTAACCCTAACGATTCAGTTTCTTTCGATAGAATCATTAACGTTCCAACTCGTGGAATCGGAGCAAAAAGCCTTCAGGCAATCCAAAACTACACTGCTCAATTCGGATCGCTCTCCTCAGCCTTAAACTTAATTAATGACTGCCCCGGCTTAAGCCCTAAAGCCTTAAGTTCCGTAGTTAAGTTTAATGCTAAGATTGAAAAAATTAGAAACGAACTCCAAAAGTTTAGCGTCACAGATACGATTCAAACTGTAATCTCAATCTTCAATCTAGATAATTTTTATAATGATAATACCCCTCAAGGCATTGAGCGTCTTGAAAACTTAAGGGAACTCGCCAGCGTTGCCGAAGCTCAAGGAGCTGAAGATCTCGGGACATTTTTAGAAGATGTTGCCTTAGTTTCCGATTTAGACAAAATGAGCTCAGACGGTGATACTGTAACTTTAATGACGATTCACGGCTCTAAGGGGTTAGAGTTCCCAGTCGTCTTTATTGCCGGGCTAGAAGAAGGGATTTTCCCTCACTCCAGGTCTGCCCAAAACCAAGAGGAGCTAGAAGAAGAACGCCGGCTGGCCTACGTCGCTATGACGCGCGCCAGAGAGGCCTTGTATCTAGTTTATGCGACCAGAAGGATAATCTACGGCACTCAACAAAATAACCCGCCATCACGCTTCGTTACGGAGCTTTTAGACGAAAAGATCTTAAAAGTAGCCCCAGGCTTTAACTTAAACCCCTCCAGTATTCTTTTTGGGAATGCTCTAAACTCGCTTGCTGGTCAAAAGTCGTACAAGTCTGAAAATATCTTTAATGAGGCAGAATCCGTCAATTCAACTCTTTCTGAAGGAGGCTTCAAACAGCAAGTCCAAATCGATTCAGGGTTAGGTTCAAGTTTAAGTGAGGGCTCCAAAGTCGCTCATCCAAAGTTTGGTAATGGAACCGTAGTTAAAATCGAAGAACCAATGGTCACCGTAGTCTTCCCATCATACGGAGCCAAACAACTCCACCTCGAATACGCTCCCTTAAGCTTAGTCTAACTTTCAAAAAGGTTGACTTCTATATAGTAACAAGTTATAATCTACTAAGTAAAGATTAACTCAAAAATATATGGAACAATTACCACAAAATCCTCCAGCAACTATCTTCATAAGAACAAAAGCAGACGGTAGTCAAGATTCATCAGTTAAACGTACGCTAGAATTTGCTGATTCACGAAGAAGGGCAATATGTAACAGACTTGGAGGTTGCCTCGGTACTGTAACCATTGAAGATCTCAGAAGTGGGATTAACGGAATTTATGAATGCGCAGGTAACAATTCAGACTGCAGATTAGACAACTCTAATGGTGAAGCGGTAGCCTTTGCAAAGACTACATTAGACCAAAAACACCCTGTATAGTGTAAATACTAAACTCAACGTATAATGCCTCGATCAATAGTCACTTTAGAATTTGATGGCAATCCAGTTGGTGAAGGCAACCGCTTTAATCAAATAGTCAGAGGAACCAGAGCACTAAACCCTTGCCCCAACCAAGGTGCTCCAGAAGGCTGTGAGAGATTCGACAATACTACAGAGGTAAGAACCTCATCTCAACGTGCCTGTGGGATAGCAGCCATGTCTTATTGTCCACGACGAGATTGCATGAAATACTTCGTAAACCTAGCACTTGAAATTGATGGTGCGGCAACACGTTTGTATACACCAGTGACATCTTCACTGGAATAATCTAAACTTCCTCGGAGTTCTCATCTCGCCACTTTTCAATTTCTGCATGATTTCCACCTAACAGAACTTCTGGAACGCTTTCTCCATCAAAAACTTCCGGCCGAGTGTATTGTGGATGCTCAATTAAACTTAAGTTGTTCTGAAAACTTTCTTTCTCAACAGATTCATCTCCCCCCAAAACACCTGGCAACAACCTAACTACGCTATCTGCAGCCAACATCGCCGGGATTTCGCCCCCCGTCAAAACATAATTTCCAATACAAATTTGTCTATCAACAAGCTTAGTGATTCTTTCGTCATAGCCCTCATATCTCGGGCAAATAATAATTAAGTTTAAGTTCCACTTAGCAAAATCTTTAGCAACTTCTTGATTATAATTTTCGCCTCTTGGAGTTGGAAGCAGTACTAGAGCCTCTTCACCAACCAATTCCTTAGCTTTTTGGATTGCCGCCACAAGTGGCTCGACTTTTAAAACCATTCCACTTCCGCCTCCGTAAGGGTTGTCATCAACCTGCCTTCTTGGACCCAATCCAAAATCCCTTAAGTTTAAATAGATGAATTCTGTGGCACCAATTTCAGAAGCTTTACGCATCATCCCAGCATTCATATATTCGGCAATCGTTTCGGGGAATAAAGAGATAAAACAGATCTTCATAGCCTAAGTTTAACCTAAAACTCTTTCCTTCCATCAAATGCATGCGAGAGCGTAATTTGGTCGGCATAGGCAAGATCCACCCCAGTTGGCAAACCTCTGGCTAGTCTAGTTAGCTTGACTTCGCCGAGTCCGGCATCCTCCATCATTTTCTGAATATACAAGGCTGTGCTTTCGCCTTCAATGTTAGCATTCGTCGCCAAAATTAATTCTCCAACTTCATCTTCTTTAACTCTTTTTATTAACTCAGCAATCTTTAAATCACCAGCGTGGATTCCATCAATCGGGCTGATTGCACCCCCAAGAACATGATAAGTTCCATTAAATTTAGAGGTCTTTTCAAGCGGAATAATATCAAACGGTTGCTCGACAACCATTATTAACTTTCTATCTCGACGCTCATCAGCATAAAGCTTGCTGAATTCTTCGCTATCAGAAATCAATGCAAAAGTCTTTGGGCAAAGCTTAACTTTAGTATGCAAACTAGAGATCGCCTCCGCAATCTCATTAAGTTTAACCTGAGGACGTTTAAAGAGCGCCCAAGCATATCTTTCTGCGCTACGAGGTCCAACTCCAGGCAAAACGCCCAGAGCTTCAATCAAATCATCCAGCGCTTTTGGAAGCATTTTTTAAATTAAAATTTAGAATTAAGTTTAACTTTCTAATTTTAAGAACCTACAGTCCGAGCCCACCGAGTTGACCCATAATTGGTTTCAGCTTTTCTTGAGCAACTTCTTGAGCTTTTTGGATTGCCTCTCGCAGAGATTCCTCCAAGTTGGTTTCTAGAGTTCTAAAGTCTCCATCAACTTTCACTTCATCAATTCGAATACTCTTCAATTTTTGCTCGGCACTCATTCGAATTGTCACTGCCTCATCTTTGCTACTGACTTCGATAATTGTTTTACCGAGTTCTTTTTGGATTTTCTTGGCCTGTAAGGCTAACTTTGCTTGATCTAACATAAATTTACTCTCCTTTTATAAACTAATTCAAACTTAAGTTTAACAGTTTTAGTAGGATTTTTTCCAGGATGTAAGTTTAACTCTGAACTCCGTCATCTCGAGCTTGCCGAGAAATCTCTGAACCTGAACTGGACACTATGCGACTCAGTCTAGCTTCATTTGTTCAATTAGTCTTCGTCATCCCGAACTCGTTCCAGGATCTACGTTATAACTTAAGTTTAACTTATCAGGATTAGCTCAGACCCCTCGACAAGCTTAGGGTGACAGACAACTCTAAGCTTTTTTGGCATCGCCGCCAAATCTACGGTTGCGGCTAGCAAACTCCTCAAGCGCTAAATCTAGATCCTCATTAGTAAAGGCTGGCCATTTTGTATCTGTAAAGTAGAGTTCTGCATAACTGCACCTCCAAAGCTGAAAACCACTCAGGCGTTGCTCTCCACTAGTTCTAATCATCAAATCAATTGGGCCAAGTTCCGGCGCATACAAATTCTCTTCAATCAGCGCAGGAGTAATTTCCTCAGCGTTATATCCTTTTTGAATAATTTTTGAAGTAGCATCAGCTAGCTCTTGCTGACCTCCGTAGTTTAAGCAAAAGGCAAGTGTCCCCTTAATATTCTTCTCGGTCTTTACAACTGCATCCTCAATTGCCTGCAGAACATCAGGCTTTAAACCGATTCTAGTTCCTAGCCATAAAACCTTAACACCCTTTCTGTGCAATTCTTTCACATCCCGTTTCATCATCCTGACAAGAAGCTTCATCAAGTAATCAACTTCTTTCTTGCTACGGTTCCAGTTTTCTGTGCTAAATACAAAGGCTGAGACATTCCTAATGCCCTTATCAAATGCATATTCAGCTACGCTCTTCAAGCTATCATACCCCTGTTTATGGCCATCTAGGGTACTTTTGCAGCCATTTTCTTTAGCCCACCTCCTGTTGCCGTCTAAAATAAGCCCTATGTGGTTGGGCATCTTATCTGTTATAATATCAGCAGATTGCATAATACTTAAGTTAAGGCGAAAAGGCTAAGACTTCAATTTATAAAGATGAATATTCAAAATCCAAACAGTTAGTTTAAATTACTTCTACGGATTAATTTACTACAGTTAATTTTCAGTAGGCTTAATTTTACCACAACCAAGGTTCATGCAACCTCTAACTCAAACTTAAATACAAAACGATGAAAAATAATACAAAAATAGTCTCTGAGAATAAAAGCTCTAAGAATAAAAATAATAAAAAGACACCAGAAAAGGTAAAGCTTAAAGTATACCTAATGGCTATCCGACGCTCAATGAAGGAATACTGGAGCTTTGATAAGTGGAATATGATCTCCCAGTTTCTAGCGCAAACTGTACTAGTAGTTGGCTCATTTGCCTCTGTTTACGTAGCCAGTAGAGTCTTAGGCGAAATTATAAATTCTGCTCAGCAAGGAGCCTGGAGTTCGCAGATCATTCCTTACTTAGCGCTACAGCTAATATTTTATTCTTTAACTACACTTGCTCAAACCTTTTCTAGTTTTATATTCGAACTGCACTATATAAGGAATGACCTCCACAGTTCGATCCTTCTCCAAAGTGTTAGAGCTGATCTCGATATAAGTTTTTATGAAGATCGAGACAACCAAAAACTCTTAAATAAAGTTGACACGAAAGGCTCTTATGCCATATCTCAACTTAACATCCAAACAATTTATCTCTATGCAAATATCTTAAAATTTAGTATAGCACTCGTTGTTGCCCTGAAGGTCGGTGTTCTTGTATCGTTGCTCTTAATTCTTGCAACAATACCCAGAATATTTGCAAATATAAAACGTTCTAAGGTTAAGTATTCGATCTGGCAAGTAGGAGGTGATGAATTCCATATATATGCCAAGACAATGAGTAAATTTCGAGATGAAAAAAGCCTTTTAGAGGTCAAACTCTATGCACTCAAAGAGAGGCTTCTGTATGGAATTGCCGCTAAAAAACTAGGGAAGTTTAATCAAGAGCAAACCAAGGTATTAAAGAAGAGCTTAAGAATTGAAGTACTAGCAGATATAATTTATGAATCTAGTTTCTTCTTGGTTTCTCTAAAAATTATAGACAGCACTATCAAGGGTTTTTATAGTATTGCAGACTTTAGTTTTTTTATAGGATCCTTAGGTCAGTTTAACCAGTCTATCAATAACTTAGTTTCGGTGCTAACTTCAATTGGAGACCATTCTCTTTACGCTAAAGACTTCTTCCAGGTCTTAGACACTAAACCAAATATTTACTCCAAAAATGGTTCAATTAGATTAAACTCTAAAAAAATTCCAACGATTGAATTTAAGAATGTTTCGTTTGCCTATAAGTCTAATCCCAAAGAAAAAATTCTTGAAAACTTAAACTTAACTATAAAAGCAGGGGAGCACCTCGCACTAGTTGGTGAAAACGGAGCGGGGAAGACCACAATAATTAAGCTCTTGTTGAGGCTTTACGATGTAACTGAAGGGCAAATCTTAGTTAACGGAATAGATATCAAGGAACTCGATTTGGATAGTTACTGGTCACAAATCGGAGTTCTCTTCCAAGAATTCAACCGTTACCCATTCGATATTAAAACTAACATCGAATTTGGTAGAGCAGAAGCAAAATCTACCAAACAAAAGATCACCCGTGCCGAAGAGCTTTCCAACCTGGATCCAGTTCTAAAAAAGTTGCCCAGAGGAATCAACACAATTTTAGATAACTCTTTTGAAGAAGGAGTCGAGCCAAGCGGAGGTCAATGGCAAAGGGTCGCACTCGCCAGAGCATTTTACCGTGATTCAAACATCTTGATTCTGGATGAACCAACTGCTGCGGTAGACGCCAACGCCGAATACGAGATCTTCAACAACATCTTCAATCATTATGGGAATAAAACTGCCTTAATAATCTCTCACCGCTTTTCAACTGTAAAAAGAGCCCAGAGAATCGTTGTCTTACAAAAGGGTAAAATCGTCGAAGAGGGCTCCCACAGAGAGCTAATGAAGAACTCCAAACTCTATTCTGAAATGTTCACCAAGCAAGCCGAAGGCTACAAAGATTAAACTTAAGATACAATAATAGCCATGGACATAGTAGTTTTTAATTCCAAGTATTGGTCTGAGGCCAATAAAAAAGGAGTCACCAAAGAGAAGCTAGAAAATGTTGCTCGTCAAGCGATCCAGGCCGCTTCAAAACTTCTTCCACCACTTTCACCATATCTCAATATCACCCTTCAATTTAGTGATGAGCACGGCCGAATGATAGAAGGGCGCGGGTTTTACGCAGTAACCATGAGCTCCGAATGGGTTGATCTTGGAATCGACCCCAATCTTCCATTTGGGGAAGAAAAAACATTGCACAACCTGCATGTGATGTTGATGCACGAGTGTCTACACGCTTCCAGAATGTACACGCTAGATCAACCCTACAGTCCAGAACCACTTAGGGCCGCAATCGAAGAGGGGCTTTCGGTCAACTTTGAACAAAATTTTTCAGGTGAAAAGGTCCCATGGGGGCAATTCGAGGATGATAAAACTATGCAGAAATGGTTTGATGAGATAGGCAAACTTCCCATAGATTCTAAAAATTATGAGTATCTATTCGATCATCCCGATGGTCGCCGTTGGATAATTTACAAAACTGGAACCTGGATCATCCATAAAATTCTAGCTAATGGCAAACTTAAGTTTAACGATCTAGTGAAAATGCCTTACCAAGAAATCCTTGTTGAATTTAAAAAACTCTAATTTAGTCTTTAGACCTATCAGCCGTCATTTTTAGCAAAAGCTATCTCCCCAAACTTGCTTCAGAGTCTAGGTCTAAAACTGAGTCATTCCCAGCTTGACTGGGAATCTTAGATTTAAGTAATCTCATCGTACAAATCTAACCATTTTGGGTTATCTTTAACGATAAGATCAAGCTTCCAAGCTCTGCTCCATTTTTTGATTTGCTTTTCACGCTTTATGGCATCCCTGACATCTTCATATTCTTCAAAGTAAACAAGCCTTTTAATATGGTAAAGTTTCGTATGACCACCAACAGCTAGATATTTATGTTCGTAAACACGCTTCATCAGATCGGAAGTAACACCGACGTAAATTGCACCATCTGTTTTTGAAGCAAGAATGTATAAATAGCCCTTTTTTGGCTTAAGATGATTCATATCACAAATACTACCAATCTAAGATTCCCAGTCAAGCTGGGGATGACATGGCGCAGACCTTAATTCCTAAAACTTAGTCGTTCCCGCAAAAGCGGGAATCTTAGATTTTTCAGAGTGAACTTTAGAAGGGCTTAAACTTAATCCACTAACAATTCCTGCCACAACCCAAAAATGAGTAATCGTGAAAGAACCAGTCGTAAAGGATTGTAGCCAAAATCCTACAAAATAGAGCAATAAACCAAAATATATAAATCCAAATTTAGAATCAACTTCAGCTGAGTTCCGGTTAGATTTACAAAACTTCAAAATCATAACCAAAAAGTGGATGAAAAATGCCAACATCAAAACACCATAATCAATCATAAAGTCGAGCAACGTTACCCAGCTCGTGCCTCCAAAAACTTCTGGAGTCTTAGAGTAACTACTAAACTGTCCGGCACCAACTCCAAAAAATAGATTATGCTTAGATGCTGTAGCTATTTCAAAACCGTCTTTTCTAGCAATAGTTCTATCGCTAAGACTGGTTCGTTTACCAGCTTCTGGTTCTTCAAAAACATTGAGCCTCTTTAGATGACCAGTGAGCACACCAAATCCTTTATTATAGCGTTGGTTGGGGTCATCCCCCTTTTTAGAAAAAATACCTATACTAAGCCCAATGATAAACAATATACTTAAACTAAAGATCCCGTATTTTAAGAAGCTGCTTAAACTTAGATTCTTAAACGTAGCATCTTTAATTTCATAATAGTTATGCTTAAGCCCAACAAGAGAAACCAAAGCTGAAACTGCAATTGCACCCCTCGAAAGTCCGAGTAAAATTGCTAAGAGTATAGAGCCAATCATTGCTAGCCTCCAGACTTGAGATTTTAAAATCATTGCCTTTTTATCTGCGATCAAAAGGCTTAGAGGTAAAAGTAAATAAATTCCCATCCACATCGGCTCAAGTAATGTTGAATGCATTCTTGGTAAACCTAGCCTGTCTGCATCATAAAGATTTCGAATCCCAGTGATGTTCGAACCAAGACCTGCCAAATCTCCAAACCACTGAAAGAAGCCGAAAGCCAGAATAAGCCCAGCAGAGAGCATCACAGTTCTTAAAGTTAAACTTAATAATCTCTCTCTGCACATTTTATCTTCCGCCAAGTTCGCAAAAACTAAAAAGCTAGCATAAAAAACGGCTATAGAAAATCCCAAAGCAACATTTGCCTTCAGCCAATAGCTTACATTTTCTACCCACAAAATGCCAATAAGGGAATAGAGCAAAATACCTAAAGGCAAGAACAGCCACTTAGACCCCAAAACATAATTCTTTAAGTTTAGTGCTATCTTTTTATTAAATACATCTCTAATTAAACTTAGAAGAAGTGCTAAACCAAAAAATAAACTTAACTTTAGAGTAAAGCCAGCTACTTCAAAACTCGGGATCCTTTCAAACGGTAGAACAAAAATCAGTAGGAGAAGTAACTTCTCACTCAAGTTCAAACTCTTAACTTCACCAAAAAACTTCTTAAACATACTAAACTTAAGTTTAGCAGAGCGCTTTAATCTAGTTCTATAACGTCTCCAATATCTTATTCACGATATAAGTGCCAGCATCTTGTACGGCATCCTGGGATATTCCCGTAGTATCAAAAAGTATTTCATCGCCTATCTTCCACGTCCTTTCAGCAACTAGTGCAACATTTGCTTCTGATAAGTCTTTATGGTAAGTCGGAATCCCTACTGGGTCAACATCTCTGTCTTCGTCTTTCAATGCTCTCTTTCTCAATTCACCAATAGTTTCCATTACACCTGAATTCAGCCACCAATTAGGATCATCATACTTGATTTCCTCTCGTGCACTCATTCTTCTTCTGGCTGCCTCTACGGGGTTAACTATCATAGTAAAGCCTGCAAGAATAAAAGCGCCTGGAACTCGATTTTCGTTTATAGCCATATCCTGCACCATAGACCTCATCTCTCGGCCATCTAGAGCAACCACTTCCATTTCACGCTCATCTTTTGCCCAATTAAGCCAACTCATTTTCATATCTTTCATTAACACTCTGACCTCGGGCAAAGCACCAAAGTCTGCAACTATATTAGATATTCTTTTACCGTGCAGTTCGGATTCATCAATAACATCTCCCTCAAAGCTTAGTCCGATATCATGGTTGCCAAATACATTAGCCCTTCTCCATTTATCTATGAGACCTGAGCTCACCAAGTCTTCTGCGGCAACGCCTTCTTCTGCAGCAGCAAAAGCTACAGTCCTATAACCTCTCCCGCTATCATTAGCCAAATAACCTACTTTACGGAAAGCTTCAGCTGTCTTGCCCTTACCAGAACTAGTGCCAATCCGAGGCTCATCTAAATACTTACCCCTCACATCACTCCCTGCATCAATAGGTACTATTGCTAATCGTTCAGTCATAATATTTTCGTATATTTAATTAACCTTAATATACCACTAAACTAAATAAAAAGCAATACCATAAGCGCTTTATAAAGTGTTACAATAGCTTTCTATAAGTTATGCGACAAAGATTCCAGCTTCTCTACAATCTAGCCCTAATATTAAGCGATGCACTGGCAATTCTAGCGGCATTTACGGTTGCCTACATCTTGCGAGTTCAAATTGACCCTCGACCAATAGTTACTCCAATTTCAGCAAATAACTATGCATTAATTTACGCAGCAGTCCTTCCATTCTGGCTTGGAATTATGGCCGTCATCGGCCTCTACAAACGTAGTTTTTACCATAAGTTCCTAAAAGAATTCTCAGGGCTAGTCTTGACTTCTGCGATAGGAATCATGGCCCTAATCACTCTAGATTTCGCCCTCGAACGCCCACTTTTTCCGGCGCGCTTAGTTCCAGTTTACGCATTCGGTTTAAGCTTAGGGTTCCTCTGGCTTGGTCGCCTAATTCTGCGCTTCATTAAGTTTATGGCAGCAAGAGCCGGAAAAGGCCTAACCCGCGTTCTAATTATCGGTAACGGAAATATAGCCCCTAAGCTGTACCAAAACCTAATCGGCAAAAAGAATAACGAATACCGACTAGAAGGAATCTGGATGCCAGATCTAAAACCCGGCCAAACCAGAGAATTTAAACCAGATAAAAAATACCGTATTACCAACTTCAACCACGCCCTCCAAAGAATTAGTGGTCGCCACGCAGATCTAATTGTGCAAACAGAAGTCCTGGAAGATGAGAAAAACTACCTTCTAACTTCCGCCGTGGAATCCGCCCACGCTCGCTACAAACTTATTCCTTCAAATTCCTCTCTATATGGCGTCAAGACCACCACAGATCTCTTCTTCGGAGTCCCAAGCCTAGATGTTCACATAACACCACTTGTCGGCTGGAACACTGTCCTTAAGCGAATTTTTGATATCACTTTAAGTTTAATTATTTTGATTATTGCATCACCATTCTTACTAATTCTTGCCATCCTAATTAAGATTTCGGATTTTAGAGGCCCAGTAATTTACAAGCATTCCCGAATTACTCGCTACGGAAAAACATTTTACATTTATAAGTTCCGCAGTATGTATTGGAAGTACTGCACTGGTCAGAAAAGTGGGAAAAAGAAGACTGAAATCCAAATCTTTACAGAAATGGGCAGGGAAGACCTTTTGGCGGAATGGGCCGAGACTCAAAAGGTTGCCAAAGACCCCAGAATTACTCCGATTGGCCATATAATTAGAAAAACTGGGATTGATGAGCTAGCCCAGCTAATTAATGTTCTACAAGGAAAATTGAGCTTAATTGGACCGCGCGCAATTACGAGAGATGAATTAAAACGCTATAAAAGCTCTCGGGATAAGTTCTTAAGCGTAAAGCCCGGGATAACTGGGCTTTGGCAAGTCTCTGGCCGTAACGACCTTTCTTACGAAGATAGAGTTAAGCTAGACGTTTATTACGTCCAAAACTGGAGACTGTGGCTCGATATCAAAATCCTCTTTAAAACTATCGGAACAATCCTCAAAGGAACCGGTAATTAAGTTTAACTAAAAGTGAAGGTTATTTGAACTCATAGTTGACTTTATAAATACTATTAGTTATAATAAAATATAGAAATCAATAAGGGGTTTGGAGCCTAAATTAAACTTAATATGATAAAAAGGAACAACCACAATAGAGCAAGGAGCCAGCTAGGCTTTTCAGAAGCAAGGGTAGCCACATGCATAGCCAGCCTCATAGCCCTTACTTGTGTTGTGTCGTATTCGTATGCAACGCAGGATGCAACCAATTCCACACCCCAAGGACCAATCGACAGCACTCCAAGCTCTCAACCTCAAATTGGCACATTCTGTGTGTATGCTGAAGATGGATCAAGGATCAAACTAGATGTGACAAAAGTAGACTTAGACGGCGTGGAGGCAATCCCTACCACTACGACCTTTCCACCCAAGCCTGATGACCACCTCTACACAGATGAAGCGCTTGGGCTGCCCACAACACTAGTTCCGGCAACCACGACAGCTGCGCCATCTATAACTACAGCTCCACCAACAGCCGAAGAGATGATGGAGAACCGCCTAAGCGCAGTCCCTTGCTAAAAGGTCTAACTTAATTTCCAAAAAGCTAATTACCTCCCACAAAATGGGAGGTGTTTCTAAGCTTCCTCTTCTAACGCACTTCGGATGGCATCATTCTGTGCTTGCTGAACTTTTGTAAGCTTTCCCCATTGGGCATCCACCCCAGCTTGACCTAAAGTATCAACTGCAAGCCGACTTCTTTTTTCTGGATCAGATCCTTCAACGCCAACGGCTATCTCTGTTTGACCTGCGAGCTGCTCAACCTGCCCTCCCCCATTCCTGCGTCCACCAAAGACCAGTGTTGTCAGAGCCCCTAAAGCTTCTCCATAAATTTCAGGCCTAACCACTAAGGCTTTATCTTCACACCTCTGGCTTCAATACTCAGAATATACATAATGTCTTAACGCTTCATTCTAATAACTTTATTAAACTTAACTTTACGCCGACTCCTACATTAAGTCAAAACATAGGCGCCTTTAGAGACTGTGGGCCACGTAGGAATCTGTCATCCTGAGCAGAGTCGAAGGATCCAGTCAAAAATCAATCCTATTCCTACCCTAAAATCCTGAATCTCTCGACAGGCTCGAGATGACAAAATGCATAGTTTTTCTCAAGTAGATCCTGAAACGAGTTCAGGATGACGAAAATATAGAAGAAGAGGCGATCTTCAATCTGTTAAACTTAAGCTATGTCAAAAAATAAAGATTTGGAAGCTCCGCTTAAGATTGCGCTCGTTCACGATTGGCTAACTAATATGCGTGGCGGAGAGCGTGTCCTTCTTGCCATGAAAGAAGCTTTCCCGGATGCTGATATTTATACTTCAGTTTATAACTCTCAAAACCTCCCCGAATTTGATAAATACAAAGATCAGATTAAAACCACCTGGATTCAAAAGTTCCCAAAAAAATTACGCAATTTTCACCAACTCTTCCCAGTTATCCGCGTTTTTGCATTCAAAAGTTTAAACTTAAAAGATTACGACATTATTATCTCCGACACGTCTTCAGACGCTAAACACGCCCGCGGAGGTCCAAAAACTAAACACATTTGTTACTGCTTCACTCCGACCAGATTTTATTGGTCACACTATAATGATTACAAAAAAGACCCTGGATTCGGTAAACTTAATCTGCTCATTAAACCAATAATTCCTCCATTTGTTTGGCTGATGCGCAAATTCGATTATTCTGCTGCCCAAAAAGTAAATCAATTCGTGGCAATTTCCTCCGAAATTCAAAATAGAATTAAGAAATATTACAATAGAGATTCTACAATCATCTACCCACCAGCGGATGTTGAAGACGTTAAGTTTAACCCTAAAACAGAGAACCGTGACGGTTACGTCGTTCTTGGGGCCCAGGTCGCCTACAAACGCGCCGATTTAGCCATCAAAGCTTGCATCAAACTAAACCTAAACCTAACTTTAGTTGGAGATGGCTCAGAAAATGCCCGCTTTAGAAAACTTGCCTATGGACACAAGAGCATTAAGTTTAAAACGGATGTCGCTGATTCTGAAAAGTTGGAACTCCTCGGGAGGTTTAAAGCGCAAATCTTTCCTCAAGAAGAAGATTATGGAATTACTGCCATTGAATGCATGGCTGCAGGAACTCCGGTTATTGCCTACAAAAAAGGAGGCGCACTAGACTTTATCTCTAATAACTCTGGAATCTTTTTTGAAAAACAAACTTTTAAAAGTCTCGTAAAAGTTCTTCAAGAAGTCGAAAGTGGGGAAGTTAAGTTTAAGCCAACAGGAGTCCGCTCCCAAGCTGAAAAGTTCAACAAGGAAAAGTTCATAAAAGAAATACAGACTCTAGTGTCTAACCTAAAACTCCCCTAGCGAGATACTTGTCACCCAATGTGCCAGCAACGGTGAGACCCTCTTTTACTGGGGTAGACCCCACGTCAAAGTTATGCCCATCATTTATAGTTCCCCCAAAACGAACCTCACCCCGATCTGTTAGCAGTAGCTCTGCATGGGGAGAGCTAGCCTGAGGGAGTGCTCCTGGAAAATCTCTATAGTCATTTGTAAACTGCATCCATAAAGCTGGCCGAGTGCTCATAGAATGCCCTGCTTTAGGTGTCCTCAAAGCCCCATCAAGGTTAACTGCCCTTATTCCTAATTGAAGCCAGCCACTCTGAGAGACTAGTAACGACTCTGGGATTGCGCCACTACCAGCTCGATCTAAGAAACCACTCAGAGCCTGTATGTAACATACCCCCTCGAAACGCTTTCCCGCTAAGGCCCCTACTGCACCCCTAAATAGAGAAGCCACCTCATCTGGGAAGTCGGCTACTTCATCATTAAATCTAATAACTTCTAAAAAACCTTTTTCTGTGGACACTCTCATATATAGATTATTATATCAAAAAAATAGACTATAGTCAATTAAATCTCATAATCTCTAATATTTACAGACGGGCTAAAAGTAATGTATAATCTAGCAGAGTTAAATTAAGATTAAGTAAAGAAAGATTTACCACACATAGAATATGCTAGTTATCCGTTTACAAAGAAGAGGTCGTAAAGGCCTTGCCGTTTACCGAATCGTCGTTCAAGATAAGCGCACCAGCCCAACCAGAGAAAAGGTAATTGCTAGACTGGGCACTTACGACCCACACAAAAAAGAAACCATCCTAGATAAAGAGCTTACTCAAAAATATCTAGATAATGGCGCTCAGCCTTCAGAGCGAGCAATTGGCCTTCTTAAACTTAATGGAGTCAAACTCCCAAGTTGGGTTGCCGAACCTCTTAAAAAAGAAGGCAAACTAAAGAATGCTGATAAGCTCCGCAAGAATCAAGAAAAAGAAGTTGAAGAAGTTGAAGAAGCTGTAGATACTCCAGAACCAGAAGTCGGAGGAGATGAAAAAACCGTAGAAACTACCGCAGAAGAGGCAAAAGAATAGCAAAGGTTGACCCTGGCTTAAACTTAATATTCAAAAATACTAAAAACTCCTAAACTTAAATCAATATGCAAGAAGTTACCATCGATCAACAATTCATAGAATTCATCGCTAAAAATTTAGTAGACAACGAGGCCGACGTCCGCGTTGAAAGGCTCGTTGATGAAAGAGGCGTACTATTAACTCTTTTTGTAAATCCAGAAGACCTTGGACGCGTCATTGGAAAGCGTGGAGCCATTGCTGAAAGCATGCGCACACTTCTACGTTCTCTAGGAATGAAGCACGGCGCTCATTACAACCTAAAAATTGCCGATACAGATGAAGAATCTTCTGATAATCGTGCTCCGCAAAAAGCTTTTGATAGGCCATATGGAGTTGCCGATCCTAATCAACCAACCGAGACTGTGGAAAACTCTACGGAAGAATTCACTCAACCAACAGCGGAGCCACAAGCCGAAGAGTCAGACTTTGTCAAAAATACCCGTCAAGAGCTTGCAGAACTAGAAGATTAACTGCTATTATCATAAGCGGTACTTACTTTTGAATATCGAATCAGTTAAGTTAAACTTTTTTTAATTTCAAGAGAAGGAGTAGGTCCCAGAAAAAGCCATCTATGGCTCAAGTTCTTTATTGAACCATTAGTGAGTCTTATGTGGCAGAAAAAACAGCCTCTAGTCAAAATTAGCTAGATGAAGAGTATAATTTAATTCAGTATTATTGATTAGGTTTGCTACAAACAAAGTTTAAAGTTTAATTCTTTAAGTTCGCGCTCCAAAGAAGATCTCAACTTAACTCTTTTACCGTACAAACATTTTTCAATTCATAGTGGCTGAAGCTAAATCTTTTGCGAGAACTCTCCATCACTCATAGTTAAGCGCTAGAGGTTTTTCTGTACTCAAAATTAGAATCTCTTAGAGCTTAAAATTAATGATGATAAGGTGAACCTTTAATAATTTCTAAACTCCTATAGATCTGTTCTGTAAGCATTGCTCTAAATAATCTGTGCGGGAAGACTTGGTCGGAAAAGCTCCAAACTAGATTTGCTCTTTGCTTAAGTTTAAGCCCAGAACCATAAGCTCCGCCAATCACGAAAACAATTCGCTTATTTTCTGGAGAGCTCAAAGCAACTTCAAACTTTTTTGCGAAAGCTTCGCTCTTAAATTTAACCCCAGCTTCATCCAAAAGTATTAGAAAATCATCCACCTTAACATTCTTTAGAATTTTCTCGGCTTCTAATTCTTTCAGCTTTTCTTTATCCTCCAAATTAAGTTTAAAGTTCGGAGTCTGCACCTCAACCTTAAAACTCCTCGAAATTCTAGCAAGATAATCTTCTAGCAATTCCTTTTCCGGACCCTTCGGCTTTTCACCCGGTGAAATAATAACAATCTGCATTAATCTGTTAAACTTAGGTTAATATGAATACTCCGATTATAAACTATCTAGTTGGGATGGGCATGGTGGCAACGCTCGCTCTAATTCCTAAAAAGATTTACTGGCTTTACGGTAAAGATAAAAAAGAAAAGGTAAAAATATTGCCCTATATCGCTGCTTCTCTGCCAGCTATATACACCATCTTCTATGAAGTCTACCTCCAACTATATGGAAAGCCGAACCTAAACTTAAATGTCTTTTTAAACTTTTTACAACATTCGATTGGCGGGGGGGTAGCCGTCGGTTTAATCTGTTATTACCTTTTCCAAAACTTTAAGTTTCAGCTTCCATGGCTAAAAGACTGGCGAATTAAGTTAATCTTTTTAGTCGGAATTATCAGCATTTTTGGAGTTGCCAACGAAGTAGTAGAGTTAATTTTAGACCTATTAAACTTTAGCCAATATTCTAGAGATCGCTTCGACACCTGGATTGACCTCGTCGCCAACACTTCCGGTGCATTAGTCAGCTTTTACGCCTCACTTAAGTTCAACAAAAAAGCTTCTCTATAAAGCCTAGCTCTGGGCAATCCTGACCCACTTTCCATGACCACCAAAGTTATGAGCAGCAACCCTTCCTCCATGTTCGCCTTGCCCACCTTGCCTTATAACCAGTAGCCCCCCAGGTTCTAATTCATTTGCGTAAATAAGTCCGTCAGTTTTTGAATCCCTGATAGAGCTCAAGTCTCTACCTTGAGGCTTAATAATCCCATCGGTAATCATAAGCTCTACGGGCCTACTTGGAATGCCCTCAGAACAATCAAAATGAGCAGCCATGCCAACAAAACCCTCATCCGTATGAGAGCCAACACCGCCTCCGGGTGTAGATTCGCAAACTCCAAAGTCCAAGGTGCGAGACACCCCAATGCAAAAAGTATTCTAAACATATTTTGTTAGTTTGTCCAAACCAAAATATTCTCGAGCTTCCGAGCTCAACGCTACTTCATTTCGCCACGCAGCATCAAAAGCAATCACTCTGTGAACCAAATCTAAAGTACTCATGCCAATCTCCGTAGACAAAAAACCAGCTCTCAACAAAAATCCAGGTATTTCATAACCATTTGCTGCAGCACGACACTCGGCTACTTCACTACTGGTTGTTGCGACTGGGATCTCTAATCTAAAAGTTGTATTAGTAGTATTTTTTAATTCACTCATTGTAAGTATGCTTGCTTATTTTAATCTCTTGAGACAATCCCTAGACCTTCGAGACGGTTAATCTGTAGTGCAGATGTTCTATAACCTTGAGGACCTCTCCTGAATATTTCAGGCCCGAAATTAACCAGAACCCCACCACCTACATCCAGGTTTCCCTGATGCAACCTAGGAGCACTTGTTGAATGCTGAGAAAGCTCTATCCATCCCTCCAGCGAGTCTATGCTTTCAACAGCCTTTAATTCACCCTGAACTGTGGCAAGACTAACTCTACTCCCAAGTGCTTCAGAGCTAAAGGGTAAAAGCATAGCTAAACCGCTACCAAGCCTAAAGGGGAGGCTCGTTGGATGTTGGGCAACAAGGCAATCCGCGCCGTGCAAAACATCATCATACATATCCAAAACGCTTGCCTCCGGATGAAGAAGCTCAAAGACTGCCAAGGCTAAAACAGGATTCACGCATAGCTCTCTACTGCTTACTTGCGAGCTAAATATTCCATTCCCGGGAGCAAGTTCTCCAATCACGTTCGGACTTACCAGTGCTCCAGGTTCTCTAAAAGCTCTCACCTCTGCGATCAGCCCATTAAGACCCTCTAGACTGCCTGCGACTTCAATTTTTTTCACTTCCACGTTAACAACATAATACCAAAGAATGTCTAAGAAGTCAAGAAGTGTCAGTTATCAGGAACAACAAGTTATGAAAAAGAAACAACCTGATCACAAAGGTTAGGGTCATATTTTGGGTCAATCCTAACCACGGCCTCTGAGTGATCTATCATGTGCATTCTAGGCTGATCCAGAACAGAATAAGGCAATCTAGGTGAGTAATTGGCCATAGAGGCAAAGGCCAGTGCTCCAGCCTCTATAGAAAACTTAGTAGCACAGGGCTCAATAGGGTTGCCGAAAAAGTGCCAGGTCTCGTGACCAACACCATACGCGGCTTCGCTTGAGTGACCAGTAAGAGTAGGGTTCGGGTCAGTAGCCCCATCACATACCCCACGCTGCAGGTACATCACCTTCCCGACGATAGAGCTTCTTACTTGGCCATTCATGGTAGGATCCCCAGAAATAGAGTCACCGACACATTTAACTCTAGGTCTACCTGGGTTTGTTTCACCAAACTCTGCTCCAACCTTGCTAACTAATGCGGATATATCTTCCTCCTGGTCAGTCATCGGACTCCTAAGAACACGGACATCTTCAATAAGACCCCCGACGTTATCCCGATTAAACCAAGTTGTAATACCGGCTAAAAGAACGGACGCTCCTACAAGCGAGACTATTGAACGCTTTGCCAAGTTAGGAGTTTTTGGCTTTGGTGCTCTATTTTTAGAATTCATTATCTTAATAATAACATAAACTTAAATTCGAGTCAATGCTTTCAATCTGTTAAAATTAAGCTCAAGATGAAAAATCAGACTCAAAGAAAGTTAAGTTTAAGCTCCAAATTAGAAGATTTAAATGGAGTTGGTCCCACGAAAGCTAAACTTCTTAGAGAAGTTGGTTTAAACACAGCCTCAGACTTGCTAGACTATTGGCCGCGCCGCTATATAGACTACAGCAACCTAATTCTAATTAAAGACATCCAGCCCGGCTTAGTGACCCTCAAGGTCCAAATCATAAGAATCAAAGGACGTTGGGCTCGCGGCAGAGCGATGCACCTCACTGAAGCAGTTGTTGAAGACTCCGAAGGAGACAGGATGCCCGTCATCTGGTTTAACCAACCATTTCGTCAGAACTACTTTAAAGATGGTCAAAAGTACTACCTTTCTGGTCAGTTTAAAGTAGATTCTGGACACTTAAACTTAACCAACCCCAGCGTCGAACCCGTCCGTGAACTTGAGCAGATTAACACTTCCAGGATAGTTTCCGTCTATCCAGAGAAAAGTGACTTAAGTTCGGTATTGCTCCGTAGCCTTCTCATACAGCTTAAGGATGTCTCTAAGCAAATCCCAGAAACTTTACCAAGAGAAATCCTCGAAGAATTTAAGCTTATAGCTAAAAGCGATGCTATTTGGCAACTGCACCGACCAGATTCCATGCAAGCTCTAGAACTAGCTAAAAATCGGCTTGCTTTTGAGGAGCTCTTTACACTCCAAATTGCAGTGCAAAAGAATAAACAATTTATCCAAAAACTTTCAGCTCCACAAATTAAGTTTAGTCTGAAAGATACTAAAAAGCTTCTAGCCGGCCTTAGGTTTAAGCTAACGGATGATCAGAGAGGCACGGCGTGGCAAATTCTACAGGACTTAGAAAAATCTGAGCCAATGAACCGCATGCTGATGGGTGATGTAGGCTCTGGAAAAACTATCGTTGCGGCGATTGCTACGCTGCAAGCCATTAAAGCAGGGTGGCAAGTCGCAATTCTCGCTCCAACTGAGGTCTTAGCCCGCCAGCACTTTGAGGGTTTCAAGCAGATCCTTCAGCCGCATCTAAAGCAGGACACTTCCCAAATTGAACTGTTAGTCGGCTCACTCAAAACCAAGCAAAAAAGAGTAGTCCTGGCAAAAATTGAAAGTGGGGATGCCAGGCTGATTATCGGTACCCATGCAATTATTCAAGAAAGTGTTAAATTTACCAATCTCGCACTTTTGATAGTTGATGAACAGCATCGTTTTGGAGTCCGCCAACGTAAAGAATTACAAAAAAGAGTCGACCCTAATAAAGAACAAAAGTTCCCACATTTATTAACGATGACTGCCACACCAATACCCCGATCGTTAGCCCTAATTCTATACGGAGAGCTCGAACACAGCGTTATTAAGCAAAAACCAGCTGGTAGGGTCAAGATCAAAACTGAGCTCGTTCCAGGAGCTTCTAAGCAGAAGATTTTCGATAAGCTCAAGCAAGAACTAGGGGCTGGCCATGCAGCCGTTTTCGTATGCCCAGCTATTACTGACACTTTTGACAGTAAAAGAGTTTCAGCAGAAAAGATTTACGAACAACTTTCTAAAAAAGGCTGGCTCAAAAAATATGGAATTGGCCTGCTACACGGTAAACTCAAACCCGCCGAAAAAGAGCAGGTTATGGCAGATTTTAGCTCCGGTAAAATTAATACTCTAGTTTCTACTACAGTAATTGAAGTTGGAATTGACATTCCTCGAGCAACATTAATGATTATTGAAGGTGCTGAATATTTTGGTTTAGCGCAACTCCACCAGCTAAGAGGGCGCGTGGGGCGTTCCAACTTAGAAAGCTTCTGTTATTTAGTCCCTGTAAAAAGTGATGGAATTCCGGCTAGATTAAGATATTTTTCAGATAATTCTGATGGATTTAAATTAGCCCAATACGACTTAGAGCAACGTGGACCAGGTCAAATCTACGGCAAGCTGCAATCTGGATCTTTAGACCTAAGATTAGTCGACATTACCGACTTAAGTTTAATCAAAGCTACCAAACAGGCAGCCAAAAGCGTTATCAAACAAAAATTGGCCTTAAGCACAGAACTCAAATCCAACATCGCTAAACACCAAGATCTAGAGTACCTAAATTAACTGCAACAAAACTTCCAGGGCCCATGTTTTAAGCTGTTATTTATGTTATAGTAAGCTTAAGCAATAATATAAGAATAATAATTCTGGGCAGAATTTAATTTAAAACAGATTAAATTAACACTGTGTAGAAAAAGAAGAATTTATGAAGATTAAAAAAGCCAGAGTCCTGAAAGTAAAAAAAACTAATGTTCCATACAAGCTAAAACGTCCAATTTCTAGGTCCCAATTGATGGAGTATATGGACGAAGAAGAAAAATCTCGTGTTCGACGCATAAGCAAGGGTTTTAGAGAGGGCTTTAAGTTTATAAAAAATGCTCCGGAATCTATAACGGTTTTTGGTTCAGCCAGAATCTCCGAAGATCACCCAAGCTATAAGCTAACTAGAGAACTTGGAGCCCGAATCGCGGACGAGGGCTATGCAGTAGTCACCGGAGGGGCGGGAGGATTAATGGAGGCAGCCAACCGTGGCGCATACGAGGCTGGAGGCGAATCTATCGGAGTCAATGTCATTCTGCCTACCGAGCAGCATATCAACCCCTACTTAACTAAAAACATCACCCTAGACTACTTCTTTAGCAGGAAAGTATTCCTTGCGTTTGGCACAGAAGCAATTATTGTTGCTCCTGGAGGATTCGGAACACTAGATGAACTTTTTGAAGTCATCACTCTCCTTCAAACTAATAAAATCGAGCCGATGCCAATTATTTTATTAGGCAAAGACTTCTGGGAAGAGATCTTTAAGTTACTCGAAAAAAAGTTTCTGCATGAATACAAAACTATATCTAGAGAAGACCTTAATCTTTACACAATCACAGACGATATTAACGAAGTGATTAATATAATTAGAAAAAAAGAGCAATCTGATCTAGAGGAAACATTTAGTTAATTTAAACTCATAATCCTACTTTACTTGATACGAAAAAGACTAGCCATTTCGGGCTAGTCTTTTGAATTTAATTGAGGTGGGCTTAAAAGCAAGCTACCTAATAAAACTATAGAAGAACGATAACGCTCTCATTGACGTCAATATCATGAGAATCAACAGAAGTATTGTTACTGTTTACATTTGTATTATTGGAATTAACTGCAGTATTAGTAGTGTTGCCGCTGTTAACTGTATTGTTACTTGCAACAGTGGTGTTATTAGAATTAATGCTGTTATTGCTAGCAACTTGGTTGTTAGAATTAATATTAAAGCTATCCCGAACATCAACATTGTTAACTACACTCTTTGAGTTATTTTTAGTAACAGTTTTAGTTTTTGTAACGTTGTTAGTAACGTTAGAGGTGTTATTGTTCGTGCTGTTGTACGAATTTACAATTCCACCGCTTGGAGCTCGCCTTACATGCTTAGCATCTACTTTGGCAGATTGGTTCACGTTAGGACTAGAAGCTTCATCTCCTTCGGCCTCGCTACTGTAAGAACCCGTACAAACTGCATCATCAGAGCTAACCTGAGCTACCTGTGAAGTAGTCGGATTATTTTGGATCTCTGACACTGCGCTTGCGAATTCGCCCTTCATTAGCGTCATTACTAATAGCGTTGAAACTACTACTGCTGCCACGATGGCCGCAAACATTGCAGATGCCGTAAACAGAACTTGGTTGCTAGAATCATGTGCATTCATTGTATTTGCCATAATTAAAAAATCTCCTTTGTTAAATTAAACTTAAGTTAAGAACCTCACCATTCCTTAACTTTGGAGTATAGGCTAACCACCCAAATGCCTCAATGGGCATTGACAATAACACAACAACCTGTTACCGCTTATGTTTAGACACTAAGTAAATATTAGGAACTTGCGTCCAACTAATGCCATTCAGCATTTTCAAGAATATCTTCAGTACCACTGTACTCAGAAGCAGCAGAAGCCATCCGAGCCATGCCTAATACTAAGCTTAAAGATTGGGCTGGAACGTCTACGTTATGAGGTGGCATTGTGTAAAGTCTTTGAACACCTGGTGAAACGTCAACCCTTTCCCTGTCCGTTCCGTCCACGCCCCAGCAGGCACAGCTACCCACGGTGCCGAAGCCGGGCCATCGCCAATTAACTTCGCCATATTCTGAAGAACCATCCGCCAAAACCGACCTTTCCAAGCCGAACCTATCGTTATGTAGTGCAAGGTTCACAGACATACCACCATTTCCAGCGCTTATACCACGGTCGTCTGCAGTGTAGCTAAACCCTCTATTTAGCATTTTTTTAGTTTGTCTATCGAATGGCTCGGCCATAGCATCATATATTTTTCTAGCAAGATCTTCTGTCAGTAAATCCGTATTCATCCATCTTTGCAAGTGCGGATAAACAACTCCACCCGCTCCATCGTACCCCCACCAATCTAAGCTAAAAATCCCATCTTCCGAATCGCCTGCATCAAAACATGCAAAAGGCCCTAAAAGATCAATCACTTTCCTAGGCCCCTCTTTTTGTCTTAAAATGCTCTTAATGTCTGCGTCAACCGTTATGCCTCCATCAGATTCTCTGATTAGATGATCTCTTTGCCTTGATATGCCCTCTAAAGACTTGTCTACGCCGGACAAAGATGAATACGCCGTAGACCTTCTCAAAGTCAAAATACCGTCATCAGAGTAGGCTATTCTAGGCTTAACTTCTGGCATATCATAATCTTTTAACTTCCGGGTTCTTTAACTAATTCTGGTGTACCCGACAAGATTCGAACTTGTGACCTCTGGCTCCGCAAGCCAGCGCTCTATCCAACTGAGCTACGGGTACATAAACTTAACTTCTATGCTCCATTCGCACTTCTTGTTAAGATTATACAATAAACCAGTCTTAAACTCAGGTTCTTCGAAGGTTACGCAACGACTGCAAAACTATTAAACTTTATATGAAATCCACCCAATACAAAAACCTATTAGAAGAACATAAATCTGGAGCCGAGGAATTCGCCGTCATAGAAGGACTTCATGCCATAAAACACGCTCTCCGCTTTGGAGCAATCCCAAAGTTTATCTTAGTTGAAAATAGGGGCGAGCTAGATAACTTAATCCAGAGACTCTGCCCAGACATTAAACTTAAGTTAGCAAGCTTAGAAGATTCGCAAGATTTAGAGAATTCAGAGGACGCAATCATAGAAGTCTGCTCAGACTTCCAAAAAATTACAGACTCAAAAATAAGAACAGGAATTATCGGGCTGTTTAAAAAACCAGCCAGCTCAATTCAAGATTATAAAGCTGAACTTAAACTTAAACCAAAAAATGATTCAAATTCAGCAGTTTTAATTGATAACCCAAAAGATTTAAACAATCTTGGGGCAATTGTTAGAATCTGCGCCGCAGCTGGAATCCAAACTCTAATAACAATTGGGGAACTCAACATTTGGAACTCTCGAGCTATTCGCGCCGGAGCCGGTCTCCAGTTTGCATTAAGTTGCATAAATTTAAAAGAGTCAGAAATTATAAATCTTAAAGCACCCTTAATTTGCTTTGATGAAAGAGGGCAAGAATTAAATTTAAGCCTAAAGACCGAAATCCAAAAAATGAACAAAGAAGAGTCGGGCATAGTCTATGTTTTTGGATCTGAAAGAGACGGAATTTCAGCAGAACTTAAAAAGTCCGCCACAAAAATAGTCCGCCTTCCAATGCAAGATGGAGTCAGCAGCCTCAACCTTGCCACCTCAGTTTCTGCCGCACTCTACACATTAAAAATATAGAGCTTAAATTTAACTGCTATACTTAAAGTCATATGAAAGACACACAAGACACCAAAGAATTAGAATTCGCAGACCAACCGCAAAACCAACCATTCTATAATAAAATTGCCGACTTAAGTTTGAGCGAACTTAAAGCCCTAGGTGAAAAAACAATCCTGGACTTCAAAAAAGGAATAAAAGTACTCGAAAAATCTGAAGCCAAAGACGAAGACCTACTACGAGAGATTGATGTGCTAGAAAATAGCTTTAGTGAAGACCACTTTATGTCTACGATAAGCTTAGTCCATCCTAAAAAAGAATTCCGAGACCTAGCCGATGAATTTTCAATAAAAACATCTGAAGCAGTCACAGAATACAGCTTAAACCAGCAAATATACAAAAGATTTAACCAGCAAATTGATCCTAAGAATCTAAGCCCCCAAGCAGCTTATCTCTATGATCTACTTTCTAAGTCTTATAAACGTACGGGAGTAGACAAGCCTGAAAAGATTCGTAGTCAAGTAAAGCAAGTCTCCAAAAAAATGTCCGAACTTTCTACCAAGTTTAGTAAAAATGTTGCTGAAAATACTCCAGTACTTAAGTTTAAGTCTAAAGAACTAAACGGATGCCTTAAAAGCTTCATCAAGGCTAAGACTAATAAGTCTGGAGAAATCGAGATTAAGCTCATTGCAGAATCAATCCTGCATATCCTACAAAACTGCACCGTTAGAGAGACCCGCGAAAAAGTTAGAGAAATTTCCATGAACTATGCTAAAGACCTGAACGGAGAAATCCTACCAGAATATTTAAACAAAGCTGAAGAGCTTGCTAAACTACTCGGTTATAAAAACTATGCCTGGTTAGCCACAGAAGACAAGATGATCGAGAACCCAGAAAATTCTGCTAAGTTCATCAACCAATTGATCAGCTTAACTAGAGAAAGGGCTCAGAAAGAATTAAGTTTAATCAAAAAATATAAGTCTAAAAGTGGTGATAATACAGAATTAAGTTATGCCGATATAGATTATTACAGTAACCAAATAGCAATTAAGCTAACCAATTCTAACGAGGAGGAACTAAAGGAGTACTTCCCATATCAGCATGTTAAGGAATCCCTCCTACAGATCTTTGAAGAGATGTTCGGCATTGAGTTTAAGCAAGATAAATCTGCGAAAGTCTGGAATGATGATGTAGACTGCTACCAAGTTTTTGAAGATGGAAAAACAATCGGGCGGATCTATTTAGATATGCACCCTAGAGATGGAAAATTTAATCATGCCTGCAGCTCTGGAGTTGTAATGGGATTAAAAGAAAGGGTCTTGCCTCAGAATTTGCTAATTTGTAACTTTACAAAGCCAACAAAGACCGATCCTGGCTTACAGAGCATAGATGAAGTCAACACGTTCTTCCATGAATTTGGGCACCTGCTACATCATACTTTCGGCGGCCAAAACGGGACCTGGTCTGATCTTTCCGGCTGGAACGTTCAGGATGATTTCGTAGAAGCTCCATCGCAATTGCTGGAGGAAATTTTAATGGATTCTAAGGTTTTAAAAAAGCTCAGTAAACATATTGAAACTAGTGAACAAATTCCAGATGAGTTAATTCTAAAAGTGCAAAGAAAGCAATCCATAATGGACGGCCCTAAACTTAATGGTATCGCTGTAGCACGTCAAGCATCACTCTCTAAAATGTCTCTAGAAGTCTACACGACTACTGAGATTGATAATCTTAAACTTAAAGAAATTGAACAAGGTTCATCTCGTGATGCACTTGGAGTCTATGGTGATTACTATTCAATTTATCACTTTGGCCATATTTTAAGAGGTTACTCATCAAACTACTACACTTACATGTGGTCACTAGCAATAGCCAAAGACTTATTCACAAAATTTAATTCAAAAAATTTGCTAGATAGGGAAGTTGCCAATAAGTATAGAAAAACCATCCTAGAACCTGGAGGTTCAAAGCCAGTTAAAGAATTAGTTGAAGACTTTTTAGGTCGTGAATGGAATATGGATGCCTTCAAAGCTTACCTAAAAGAAGGCGAAGAGCTCCTAAAATAACTCGAGGTAGCGAAATTCTGAAATAGATTCTGAAATAAGTTCAGGATGACCAGCTATTTCGTTTAAGAACTCCAGTTTTTAAAAGTTAAACTTAACCCCAAAAACCATTGGCAGGTCGCTGGTCTTCATTCCCGAAATCTATAAACCTAAACATGCTAGCCATTCTGCTTCTTAACGCGGCAGCACTAACTTCTCGCTGTTTAGTCTTATCAAATGGATTAGCGTCTCCTTCAGATTTACCAAGATGCTCAACTAATAATTTAGTTACGGCTTCACTCTCTGTAGCGTCCGGAGTATCCAGCGCCGCAAATGGATCCTCAAGGTTTGAAGTCACAACAACCAACGCTCCACAATCTGAAGCCTGCCTGGTGACAACCTCTAGGTTGCGTTGTTGTTCTACCAAATCCCCATGCGTTACGTTTCCAAAATCATCAAGAACCACCATAGGTCTATCTTCTTGCATGCAGGACTGCAGCAGTACAGTGCTTGGATGCCCGCCCATCCCTACTTTAGACCCACGCGAGAAGGATTTATGGAAGTCCGGGTGACCGGTCTCGCTATTACCAAGCCACATAACTGAAGATCCATTATCTTGTTCCAACAGTTCGATTCCTAGCCTTGCCGTAGAAACACTTTTACTCGTTCCAGGTCCACCATAAAGATATAGGCCAACAGCCTGATCTCCAGACCAGTCATACAGAATTTTTTGTTTTGCTACATCAAACTCTTCAGAGGTAGAAGCTTCTCTTACTTCCGCATCAGCAATTAGCGCTGCCGGATAATGCCCCCCCATTTTGTATCATCAAATCTTCTATCTGCCATAATATCTTTAGGTAAACCTTTTCATTTTCTATAATCATTTATACTAGACTTTCAAGTATACACATTAACGTATATAATGTCAACTACTTATATGATTATGGTATAATCATAAGTTAAACTTAAGCTTTAAAATTAAAAATCTAAAAAGAGAGTTTAATCCTAAAAATATGTCAGAGACTTCCAGTATTCCTAAAAAAGTAATCATAAACTGCGATGGAGGCTCCCGAGGAAATCCCGGACCAAGCGCTAGCGGGTTTGTAATTCAAGACCCAAAAGATATGGAGGTTGTTGCGGATGGTGGAAAATTTCTAGGAATTACCACCAACAATCAAGCTGAATACCGTGCCGTTCTCCACGCCTTAGAAATGGCTAAAGATTTAGGGATTGAAGAAATTGAGTTCCGTCTAGACAGCCTCTTGGTCGTCAACCAAATGAAGGGGATTTATAAAGTCAAGAATAAAGACCTCTGGGTTGTTTACGAACAAATCAAAAAACTGGCAACAGAATTCAAAAATGTCACTTACAACCACGTTCTCAGAGAATACAATAAACTCGCAGACGCCAAAGCCAACCAACTAATGGACGAAAACCGCTAAAGAGTTGGCAGTGAAGAAAACTTAAATTTATCTAAAGTGGATTCTAGGGCGGCTAAATAAGTTGCTTGGGGCAAACCCAAAGAATAAACATCTGGGCTAATCTCGACTCCCTCAAAAGGGCCAAAATCAGCTAGATCAATAATCCTCCTAGAAAATCTTGCCACGACTTCTCCAAGGGGAATCTCTAGGCCTTCTTTTTCAGATATGGGCCTCATAAAATCTTGCCTTCCACCCAGCCCATCCTGGAGGTTCGCCCCAAAGCTCACTCCTCGGCCAAAGCTATAAAGGTGCAGAAAGGTTAGCCCGCTAGACACCCCAAGCAAGGCGTGCATCGCAGTAATTTTTTGAGCAGCAAACTGATTCGGTCCAATTTTATCATGAAGTGCCAGCCACTTAAGCGCACCCTCTGTAAATTCTAGGTAATGACAAGCCTGAGGGCTTGAGGAATTACATAGACCTTCACAAACTCTTGAAATCTGCAACGGGCTGAATGCCTCGCCTTGCAGTTCATAAATCATTTCCTCTTGACTCTCAACTCTTCTAAGCAGATTTTGCATATAAATCAATACTACTAAAAATATCTGCAGGAGATATGGCTTAAGCTTAAACCAGCTCCTTTAAATACTCACCTGTGTAACTGCCTTCAACTTTAGAGACTTCAACTGGAGTTCCCTCCGCAATAACTCTGCCACCATTCTGACCGCCTTCCGGCCCCATGTCTATAACCCAGTCCGCAGATTTAATAACATCCAAGTTGTGCTCAATGATTACCATACTATTACCAGCATCAACCAGTGTTTCCATGACCTCCAAGAGTTGCTTAACATCATGCATATGCAGGCCAGTCGTTGGCTCATCTAAAACATAGAGTGTCTTTCCGGTCGGGCGCTTACTGAGTTCTGTCGCCAATTTAACACGCTGAGCCTCACCTCCACTCAAAGTCGTCGCACTTTGCCCTAAAGTAATATAACCGAGCCCTACATCAAACAGCATCTGTAAACGACGAGCAATGGCCGGTTGAGCCTTAAAAAACTCCACTGCATCCTCAACAGTCATTCCAAGTACATCAGCAATATTTTTTTTATTAAACTTGATCTCTAAAACTTCGGCTTTATAACGTTTTCCATTACAAACTTCACATGGTACATATACATCTGGTAAAAAGTGCATTTCAATCTTGATTACGCCATCACCACTACAAGTTTCACAACGACCTCCAGCGACATTAAAGCTAAACTTGCCAGGCTTATAGCCCCGGGTTTTGGATTCTGGCAAAGCAGAGAAAAGATCTCTCAACGGCCCAAACAAGCCAGTATAAGTTGCGGGATTTGAACGCGGAGTCCGACCAATCGGGGATTGATCAATAATCACGATCTTATCCAAATTATCAATTCCATCAATTCTTCTATGTTTTCCACTCGGTTGACGGGCTCTTAAAAGCTGAGCGTGCAATTCCTTCGCTAAAATATCATTAATTAAGGTTGATTTTCCAGAACCTGAAACTCCAGAGATTACGACCATCTTCCCCAGCGGAATTTCCACATCAACATTTTTAAGATTATTTTCTGTTGCCCCAACGATCTTTAAACTTAAGCCATTGCCAGCTCTAAATTTTGTCTTTTTTTCAATCTTCTTTCTACCAGACATATAGTCTGCAGTAATGCTTTGCTTATTCTTAGCAACTTCTTTTGGAATTCCTGCCGCAATAACGTTGCCTCCGTGGACTCCTGCGCCAGGTCCAACATCCACCAAGAAATCTGCCTCACGTATTGTTTCTTCATCATGTTCAACAATAATAACCGTGTTTCCTAATTCCCTAAGATGCTTTAAAGTTCTAAGTAGTTTTGTATTGTCCCGCTGATGCAAACCAATACTCGGCTCATCTAAAACATAAAGCACCCCTTCCAAGCCAGAACCAATCTGCGTTGCCAGCCTAATTCTCTGAGCCTCTCCGCCACTTAAGGTTGCTGCAGAACGGGCTAAGTTTAAATAACTCAAACCAACATTGTTTAAGAATGCTAGCCTAGATTTGACCTCTTTAAGAATTAATTTCCCAATTTTAGTCTCTCGTTCATTAAACTTAATTGTGTCAAAAATATTTACGGCACGTTCAATATCCATTTCACAAATATCCATGATAGAGAATCCGCCGACGGTGACAGCTAAAACTGCTGGCTTCAGTCGTTTTCCATGACAAGTTTTACAAGGCTGAGCTCGCATATATTTTTCTAATTCGCGGCGCATATTTTCGGAATCTGTCTCTTGCCATCTCCTTCGGATGTTCTTCGCCACACCCTCAAATTTAACCTTATAACCTCCACGCCCAAAACTAACTTCAACCTCTTTATCGCTACCTTCTAGGATTATTTTTCGCTGTTCTTCAGTCAGTTCTCCAACTGGTTTTTTAGGGTCAATATTATGGATTTCGCAAGTCGCTAAAATCTGTTTCATCGTCCAGGCATCAGCCCCCATTCTTTGCAGAGGACGGATCGCACCTTCAGTAATACTCAACCTTGGGTTCGGTAGAAGTAAATCTGGGTCAACCTCTAGCCTCATCCCTAAGCCTGTACACTCCGGGCAAGCTCCTTGTGGGGAGTTGAAGGAAAAGACACGCGGTTCAAGCTCTTTTAAGCCTGCCTCAGGATGATCTGGGCAAGCGAATGCTCTAGAAAAACTATGTAACTCGTCTGTCTCAGCCTCTAGCAAGTTAAGCGTCCCAGAAGTTAAATTTAATCCAGACTCAACACTCTGCACAATTCGATTACGACTCTGTTCATTAATCACTAATCTATCAACCACAATCTCGATTGTGTGCTTTTTCTGCTTCTCTAAGAATGGAAACTCGTCTAATGCATAAATAACACCATCAACTCGGACTCTAGCAAAACCTTTTTTAAGATATTCCTCTGGAATATGCGCAAACTCACCCTTTTTGGCGACCACAATCGGAGCCAAGACCAGTGCTTTAGTGTCAGTTTTTAGCTTAAGGATCTCATCCACAATATCTGTTTGCGTAAGTTGTTCGATTTGTCGCCCACAAATTGGACAGTGTGGAATTCCTATCCTTGCATAAAGTAGTCGTAAGTAATCATAAATCTCCGTCACTGTTGCAACAGTGGAGCGTGGATTACGGCTTGTAGTTTTTTGATCAATCGAAATTGCTGGAGACAAGCCTGAAATACTATCGACATCCGGCTTTTCAACCATTCCTAAAAATTGCCTAGCGTAAGAACTCAGACTTTCAACATAGCGACGCTGGCCTTCTGCAAAAATCGTATCAAATGCTAGGGAGCTTTTGCCACTACCGCTTAAGCCAGTAATCACGACCAGTTTATTTTTAGGAATTGTAACGTCAACATCCTTTAGGTTATTTTCTCTAGCACCCTTAACGACAATCTGCTCACTCATATCATCTCTATTATACACGCTCGAAGTAATTCTTTAGAAGAAAAGCTCACACTCCTAGCCTTGAATACGCAGATAGCTTTAGGTTAAACTGAAGTTTAAAGATAAGCAGTACCATAAGAAGCTAAACTTGAGTTATGGAACCCGATAAATATCAGCCAATCAAAGAACCTCAAAAGGCACCCCAGCAATCTGAAATACCAATTCCTGAGGCACAGCGATTCAGTCCGGTTACCTCTCAGCCAGTTGCGCACCCTGCACAAGTAACGCCAAATACTAGTCAAGAAAAATACCAAAGACCAGTTTCTGCCTGGCGGCCAAAAGTAGAAGCAGAATCGAAACAATCTGTAAATCCAGAAATCCGTAATAATGAAGCAGCCTTGGTCGGCACAGAGGTTTTAGAAGCAGCCAGTGAACCCACCCTTCCCTTAAGCCCCGCCGAGCCGGACCTTCTCAATACCACTTCAATGGTTAATACAGACGGCACAGACTCTATAGTCGGGCCCACAGATCAACTAGAAGCAGCTGTGCTGGATGGCTCAAATCCAATGTCCGACAATCAGGCTGAGGAACTTTTTAAAGAAGAGCCACGAACCAAAAAGCACTTTAAAAATCTACGCTTTAAAAAAGGTTTAAAAGTTGCTATTGCCGTGCTTATCTTAACTTCAATCACTGCTGTGGGATATTTATTTATAGCCGGAAACCACGCAGCAAGTAGTTACAAAAAATCATCGAGCTTAGTTGCTTACAGAAACTCTTTTACAGGGATAACGGAATCTCTCAGCAAGGCAACAGTAGATCCTAGTGAGGTTGAGGCGCAGTATAATACTCTTAAAGTACTAGAAGGCAATTCTAGCCGTCTCTCATCAGTTTTTGGAGGATCACTCAACCCAAAATATAAAAGTGCTCAACAACTCCAAGCCCTCGAAGAGGCATACATTCTAAAAGCTTCTACCTATCAAGGAAAATTTTCTGATTATTCTGTTTTTATCTCCACACTTTCTGAATCATACTCACTTCTAACTAATCTTAATAATTTTAATAGAGCAGACTATAAAGTGGAAACAGCAGAGTCTTTGCGATCTGACCTGCAAAAGACTTACAAAAGTTGTGTCAAGCAGATAGCAAATATTCAAAAAGTATCAAAACCATCAAACTTAAGCTCAGCCTCACAGCAGTTAAGCAACTCTCTAAAAACAGTTTGTACAGATGGCAATAGCTCACTCCGAAATGGCCCACTCGTTACACTTAGCGAAGAAAAAACTGGGATATTAACTCCTGAAACACAGCAGCTTTTAACGAACCAATTCCAAAATACTAGCGAGCTAGTTAATGAGATCCTTAACGGGTCTGGATCAGAGTCTTTTGAGCTCAATACTCTTAGCGCGTACCAGAGAGAAGCCCTATCCGAAGCGACCAGCCTAAAAGATGCTGCCAACGCGCTCCTGGCAACTTAAGTTCAGGTTTCTTAGATCTTTACTGCAAAAGAATTCTTTCCCCTTTTCACCAGACTTAGAGACTTAAGTTTAAGCTCAAAATCATCAATTTTTTGACCATTAACGCTAATTGCGCCTTGCTCAATGAACCTTCTGGCCTCACCCTTACTTTTTACTAAATCAGTACTAACTAAGAATTCTAAGACATCCGCCAAGTCAGAGGAGGGAAGTTCCGAGCTCAAAGCCTTAAAGTCTTCAATAATCAATTCAGAAGCCTCTCTGTTACCAAACAGAACCTCACTAATCCTTTTAACTGACTCTGCAACCTCAGAACCATGAACTAACTTTGTGACTTCAAAAGCTAAGTATTTTTGAGCGGACCTTCCAGATCGATCTTCATTAAACTTAAGCATCAACTCGTCAAACTCTTCTTTTTGGATTTCTGTATAGATTTTTAGGTAATCACCAATACCCTCATCATCAACGTTTAACCAGAACTGATACATCTTAAACGGGCTAGTCATTTTGGAATCAAGCCAAACTGTTCCCTCCTCACTTTTACCAAATTTTTTACCAGTAGCTTTATTGATTATCAGCGGGCAACTCCAAACGTGGGCATTTTCACTTTCAAGTTTGCGAATCATTTCCACCCCAGTAATTGAGTTTACCCACTGGTCAGAACCACAAAGTTGTAAGGTCACACCTTCTTCTCTAAATAAGTGTAGGAAATCGTAACCTTGTATTAACGAGTAGCTAAACTCTGCATAGCTGATTCCCTCACCACCCTCGCCAGTTCGGTTTTTTACGAAGTCCCTATCTAACATCTGACCCATTCCAATTTGCTTTCCGATTTTCAGTAAAAAATCGATATAACCGATGTCTTTAAACCAGTCGTAGTTATCAACCATTTTTAACTTGGCACCTCTAAAAATAGACTCATACTGCCGGACTATGCCCAACTTGTTAGATTCAACCGTGTCTGCCGTAACCTCAGGTCTCTCTGCATCATCCTTTGGATCACCGATCCTACCGGTTGCTCCGCCAGCCAATAAAATCGGCTGGTATCCATGATCGATAAATTTCTTGGCCATCATTGCTGCTGCAAGATTACCGATAGTCATTGATGGGGCACTATTGGCATCTACTCCCCAGTAAAAAATCCTTTTCTTTTCATCAAGCTCTTTTATATCTTTAAAAGTAGTTTGATGAACGAATCCTCGCCAAACCAGTTCTTCTGAAAGTGTCATTACCTGCTTCATGTTAAACTTAAGTATACTACACGCACTACTGCTCCAGAACTGGCTGGTCTAAATAACTTTGCAAGACCTTACCGTCACTTAAACTCTGGTCGTTAAAACCACCATAGATATCTAAGCCATTAAGCTGCTTCTGTAAATTTTGTAATTCTAGTTTAAGGTCATCTCTAGTTTTATCTTCACTCTTAACCTCTTCTGCTCGAAAACTTTCTGGCAAAACTCTCCTGCCCGGACGTACTAAATCATATTTACTCCTAGGGTCACTGTAAAACATCCAACTTGAGATTCCGACAAGAATAAAACTAAACACACAGCAAAGCAATATTAACCTTCTTAAAGTAAGTGGATGTCCTTCATGATCATGCTTTATCACTCCCACATTTTTCGCTAAGCCATGTAGATGTTCTTTGAATCTTAGTTTTACCATTTAGACTCCTCTTTGGAGATAACCCCACTTAAGTTTAATTTATAGTTTTCAGAAGACAATGCCACACCAGACCTAAAACTTCTTAAGGTATTAAGCTCGCCCCAAAACTGTTGCGGGTTAGATTTGCAGTCTACACTAAGCAACCGCTGAAACTGACCATCGTAAGCCTCGAAGTCAACCTTAAACTGCTCCAGCTGCTGCCTTAAACCCTGGGTGCTCTTTTTTAGCTCATCATAGCTCACACCCAACTTACTATAGTTACCCTCTAGGCTGTCCAGACTTCTAAGCAAGTACTCCCAGCCTCGAACTTTATTCTGTCTTGCCGCCAGCTCATTTATCCTAACTGTTTGTGCAAGATACTCTTTAATTACCGGACATCTCGTTGTCAATTTCTGTTCAATTTCTGTGTTATATAGTATCGAATCTGGAGCTGCTTGTGGCAAAACTTGGTTGTCTAACGCTTCTGAATTACCAGAGCTAAGTAAAATAGAAGTTAGCCCAAAAGTCAAAGCGAACAAAAAAACTATTCTTCTAATGTTTAAAAATCTCATTGCTAGACACTAAAGATTAATAGTTAAACTCAAAGTAGGATTTCGCTCTTCGCCCTTATCTTCCTCCGCCTCGTCTTGTTGAAACTGCTTACTTCTAAAAATTGAAAAAATTGATCCTCTTTTTAACCTATAGTGCATTGAAACTTTACGGATTTGCTTTCCACCTAAGACCTGGCCATTCTTAGTAGAATAAGTATCTTCGTCAATTCGCTCTGACTCTACCGTAGTCCCATCTGCAAGCTTCGCATAAAGTGAAAGGTCATCATAGCCAACAGGAATATTATAAAGCGTTGCATTACCAACTAAGAAATTGACCCTGACCAGCTCGTCTCCACTCTGCGCAATTCTTTTATGACTAAATTCAGAAATTGGTCTATAGTCCCTATCAACCCCTACTACCATTACAGCAAACCCATTTTGCCAACTGACTTGCTGTTTAAGACTGGCCGTATCCTGCTTGCTAACCATCATCCTGGGTAGTTCAAAACTTAAATCTAGCTTAGAACCATTAAAGTTTGCAGGCGGTGACTGCAAATAGCCACTGCTATTATTATTGTCAGGAAGATTTCTATCAGTAGCACTCTTATCTTCGGTAGTTTTTTTTGCACCGATCACCGAGCCGGGATCGCCGCCACCTTTGGCAAGTAGGCTGACCAAAACTAATGCTACGATTAAAAAGCCGCCCAATGACAAGGCCAGAAAAGAAGCCTTACCCTTTCTTGTTTTGGGTGGATTAAATTTTAACCTCCTTCCGGGTTTATCCGAAATTTGCATGGCCTTCTCTTTGGTCAACTTTTCTGCAGTGCTAATAGATCTAGAATCTATAGACTGAACTACTTTGCCATTTTCTTGATTTTCAGGTTTCATACCTATTAAATATAGCAACTTTCAGACCTAAAAAGCCAATGGCTTTAGGCTACAGTTTGTTATACTTAAGTTTAATGTCTAACCGAAAACCAACACCAACCTCTAAAGATGGCCCTAAAAACACCAACGAAGCTGAACCCAAGGTAACAAAGAAGGAGTTTCGAGGGCTAACAATATTTGAGTTAACTATTATTCTCTCAGTAATTGGAGTAGCATTTTTTTGGGCACTGAGTTTGAAAAGTAGTCTTCAAAATAAGGTTTACGATGCCGAAAGAAAAGGGAGATTAATCGCTTTGAAAGAAAATCTCCAAACATACTTTTTACAAAATAATACATTTCCATCTGAAGAGCAATTTAACGATGAGAATACTCGCAAAGACATCCTAGATAGATACATTGCAAGCAATGGGGAAGACTACTTAAAAGACCCTAAAGATAATTCTAAGCTAATACTTTACCTTCCGGAGCCAGAAGGATGTAAGGCTGAAGAGGATAGTATTTGTAACAAGGTCTCTATTTCATTAGATCTAAGTAATGGAGAAGAGTTCATCCAATTCGTAGTAGCGCCGGGTAAAGAACTTGAGCTACTTAAAGAAACCATCGAAGAAGGCACCGCACCTCAGAGTGAGGAAGATCGCTATAACTCCATTATCTCAGAGCCCGAACCAGGAGACTAAACTTATTAAAAAGACCAATGGCCATAGATAGACTGATCCAACCCGAAGAAACTGAGAACGAGCAAGCTCATATTTCCGAGAACCGCGAGGCTAGTTATAATAACGAGTTAAGTTTAAGGCCACAAAATTTTAAGCAATATATTGGCCAGAAAAAGCTCAAACAGAATCTAGAACTTGCAATTCAAGCTGCTAAGAATCGATCAGAGACGATTGATCATCTTCTGCTCTATGGGCCTCCAGGTCTCGGTAAAACGACTATGGCAGGAGTTGTAGCCAAAGAGCTTGGTGCCAACTTCCATATAACCGCTGGACCTGCAATCGAACGAGGTGGAGACCTCGCAAGCCTGCTCACCAAACTACAGCCGGGTGACATTCTTTTTATCGATGAAATTCACCGCCTCAGTTCTGCTATTGCAGAAGTCTTGTATTCTGCGATGGAAGATTTTGGCCTTGATATCATTTTAGGAAAAGGTCCTAGCGCAAAGTCATTAAGGATTGACCTCCCAAAATTTACACTTATTGGGGCAACCACCAAAACTGGGTCTCTTGCCGCACCACTGAGAGATAGATTTGGCCATGTTCATCAATTAGATTTTTATCAGCTAGAAGAAATCTCAACCATTCTCCTCCAAAATGCCAAATTACTAAGCTTAAGTTTAGACCAAGAAGCCTCCGTAGAGATTGCGAAACGTTCTCGATTAACTCCTAGAGTCGCCAATCGAATTTTAAAAAGAGTCCGAGATTACGCCGAAGTCCACGGCACACCCAATGTTGTTGACCTAGAAACTGCCAAAAAAGCTCTTAAGATGCTAGAAATTGATGAACACGGTTTAGACTCTTCCGACCGCAGAATTCTTAAAATCATCATCGATAAATTTAACGGCGGTCCAGTCGGGCTAGACACTCTAGCTCACGCCGCTAGCGAAGAGCGCTCAACCATCGAAGATTATTACGAACCCTACTTAATGCGCCTCGGCCTAATAGAAAGAACTCCTCGCGGTCGAATCACCACCCCCAAAGCAAGCAAGCTAAACTTAAGCTAACCCCAAAATAAGCGTCTAGCTCTAGTCCAGTTGCCTAAAGCACAACATTAATTCCAACTATGCTAAAGTTTAACTTAAGTGATACAATCGAGCTTAAGTTAAAATTAAGCAGAATTTATGCAATTCAAAAAAGTCAGTTTAACACTAAAGGTAGCCCTTCTAATTTTTACTGCTTTAGTTTCAATCCTACCCCTTAACGTAGTCGCAGAAGACACAACACCTTCACCAACCAAAGTACCAACTCCAGCTGATGCTGTGAAAGTCTTAAAGATCCATCACTGGAACCTTTTAAATCTAGCCAGGTACAACACTGATGGGGACCCTCAAACTGGAGCATACGGCACAACTGGTGCAGAGGACCTCAAAAAAAGAGATGACTTTGACCTAACAATACCCTCCACCGCCTGGAAGGAGGAAGAGCTGGCTGCTCTATCCCTGACAGAAATTTGTAAAACTGAAGCAGAGAAGTTCGCCCTAGATAATAATATCCCAGAAGAGAATTATCAATTCGCTGACTATAAAGGGAGCTCTGACGTATGGGTCGTTTCAAACAACAACTGTACTAACGAATCAAATGACCCCAATGATGCTTATGGAATCGCCCTATACGTAAGGGGAGAGACTATAGATAAGGAGGTTTTTCGATACACTGGTGAAGTCGCTGCAGAAGCCTACGGTGATAGAGGCACCCCATGCATCAAACACCGCTACTTAGAGCTCATCCTAACTTCTTGTGCAATTCATACCAGCTTCGATGGAGCCGCAGATACTACAGACAGATTTAAATATACAAGGCTGGAAGTCTCACAAATTAAAGAAAATGCTGAAGCTCTTTCGAGCGAAGGAATCCCTGGAAATTTTATACTCCTGCCAGGAGATTATAATCTTTCTCCGGACAGAAAAACCACTGCTCAACCAGGCGCAACTGGGGATCCTATCAATCAGCCTCTAAATTTTCTCGGGGATGGCTACCACGGTTTTAATGAGGGTAATAGCTACTCAACAGGCAACCCAGCAGTCCGACTGGATTACATCTATTTTTCCAAAGGGCTACACTTTGTACCTGATACCTTGCCTCTCTGTTCAGGACCTGGACTAGTTAGCCCGACCACGGCACCAGATGAGTACCCCACTGGTGACCATTGTTACATCGGTGCGATTGCCTATCTTACCCAAACAGAGGTAGAAATTATAGCTAAGCAAAACGCTGCTAATTCTAGTAGCCATGAAGATAAATCCAGCCAAATAAAGCCTCCAAAAACTGGTCTTGAGGAGACAACAAAAGTAATCCTAAGTTTAATCATACTATCCAGTTTTATTGCCGGTATATATTCTGCCAGAAAATTAAAGATTAAAAAGTTAGATAGTCGATCTGAAAAATAGAAGGATCTAATCCTTATATATGAATTGGTTCAGCAAAAAAATCTCAAATCAAAATTCGGTATATATTCTGGCTACTTTAAGAATAATTCTCGGCTTAACCTTCTTTTGGGCATTCATAGATAAGTTAATTGGTTTAGGGTTTTCAACCTGCAAAAGTCCAATCTCCAACACAACAGAAATCCTCTGCAATAGCTCTTGGTTAAAAGGTGGTTCACCCACCAAAGGATTCTTAAACTCTTCAAAAGGCCCACTTTCAGATATTTATCACAGCCTTGCCGGTAGCGGACTTATTGACTTCTTATTTATGGTAGGCTTGCTACTAATCGGTTTAAGTTTAATCCTCGGGATTGGAATTAAGATCGCTGCAGTATCTGGAATAACTTTAACTTTAATGATGTGGTCGTCAATTTTACCTCCAAAAAATAACCCGCTTCTAGACGAACATATAATCTATGCTTTAGTCCTAGCAATAATTTCCACAAACAATAACCAGCAAGTTTGGGGTTTACGAAATTGGTGGGCCAAAACACCGCTCGTCAAGCGTTTTCTAATTTTAGAATAGTCTAATCAATCTAATTTTTAAACTTAAGTTCAGCCTGACTTAGGCCCATAGTCTTACAAAATAAGTCTAACTGCTGGAACTTACAAAACTTAATCTGGTTACCGTCAGAATCTAGGATTCGGTAATAATGATCAAACTGTCTAACCTTGCCCTTAAAGTTTTTTGCAGAAGTTGGCTCGTCAATTCTTGCAACTGCCCAATTTGGATAATTCTCGAGAATTCTTTTTATTTTTGCGTAATGATTAAAAGCCATCAGTATTAAATTCTAGATTAAGCCTAGGAGCTACTTGGAAACTTCTGGGTATCCTTTAGAATAATCAATCCCGCAAACTGCCCATAGACCTTTTCTGCTTTGCTTGGCTTGTTCCATTAAGTTTAAAAACTCTGCTTTTCTAGAATACGCGAAACCATCTACCGCAAAGCCATAACCTTCAGAAACTAAAAGTTCATCTAAATTGCGATCATCGTGCGTGTAAACATAACGAAGCAATCTTCCATATTTATCTCTATTAGAGCCTTTATCATCTGCAACCAGTTTGACCCGCTTATTGTCGATTCCAGAAGCTACAAACTCTTTAGCTTGGTCAGCATAACATTCTGACGGGGCAGTATCACCACCGTGGTAAACCTCTGGAGTATCAACTCCAATAAAGCGAATTTTTTCTTTTTTGCCCTCCATATTAACTGTAATTGTATCGCCATCAGCGATACTAACCACATCATAATAGCCAGACTGTGAAGTATCAAGTTTAACATCACCGCTACTTTTAGACTGACCATAAATTCCGATAGCTAGCAGTATTATGCCCACTAGAAACTTAGTCAAAATTTTTTGATTCTTTTTCGTCACAACCTTAGTCACTCCTGTTTTAACTTAAAATATATCCAAATAATTCAGCTTAAGTTTAACATAATCGGCTTATTTACAAAAATAGCCATAGGTGGTAAAATTAAAGATTAATGGGGCTGAAGCATTTTAGCATTTAGACGAATAGAACTTTAACAGATTGATTTTATGCATGTCGGGTCTGCTTACCGTTACAGGGCAAAACATTGATAACTGCAAAAACAGACTCAATACGCGCAAAACTAGCTGAGATCAAGGTAAAACTTGCTCCTCAGTCGGAATTCGCACTAGCAGCCTAATTTAGGTTGCCGTCTTTCTTCTAGTGCCAGAATTTTAGAAGAAAAGGCGTCATATTTTCTGGCTCGGTCTTTAGCTTGGAGTAGTCACTCCCAAGTTTTAAACTTAAATTTAAAAGTACCACTTAAGTTAAATTTTCACATCTTTTGATTAAACTTGTAGTGTAAAAACCTAAGGATGTTAAGCATGTTGAACAGAAATCAATCAGTTAACTAATCGGACGTGGGGGCAGTTCCCACCAGCTCCACCATAAGGGAATTCATAGCCACATTAGTGGCTTTTTTCTTTGGAATAACAGTGTACAGGCTAGTGAAATTATTGGGGCTAACTTTCTTCTCAGAATCTATTAAAATTCCGCCTGGAATCAATAATAGTTGGCACCGCACACGATCTTCATGATCTAATTCCCACCAATCTTCAGAAAGACTATCTGCGTACTCAAATGCAAATTCAGCAAATTTTAAAAACTTTCCATCTAGGTCTGAGGCATTTTTAATCTTAGTTTCCAGCTCTCCAATTTCTACCTTAACCTTATCTAGCTCTTCCTTAAAATCATCTTTAAGGTCACTGTCAGCCCTAACAAGCTCTCTAAGTAGGTCAGATTTAGTCACTTCAAGCCCTTCACGCCGTTTTTTTAAGTTATCCAGGTCTTTTACCTTGCCCTTCTGCTTCCTGTCCCATACCGTCCTTAATGCCTTAAGAAAATCCTCCCTCTGCCAGCCATCGTAAACAACTTTATTAAAAACATTATCGATTGCTTGATGGACATCTAACCTATGAAAGCTTTTGCCACAGCCTCTGCAGTGGTACTTATAGTAATAACTAGTCGTCTTTCTAGCATAGCCGTTGTTCTTTATCGAACCAGTAAACTTAGTTCCGTTCCCGCAACCCTCACATGAAAGTATCTTATTCATTGGAAACTCTGGGTTGTATTGCATCTTGGGGCCCCTGGGTTTAACCTTGCCTTTGAACACCGCAACCAACCTCTCATGCTCCTTCTTTGTCATCATCGGCTCATGGAGTCCATTCTCATTTCTGACCTTGACTTGTTTATCAATCTCTAGAATCCCACAATAATAAGGGTCGCAAGCAAACTTACTAAATTTATCCATTTTCCAAGGAGCATGATGTTGGGTAAAAATACTTTCGTTTAATTTCTTAAGTGCGCTAAGTGGTGTTTCAATTCCAGAGGCAATAGACTTAAATGAGTCTTGAAGAATCTTAAATGTTACAGGGTGGCAAGCATGGATCCCAGGCTTAGGGCTCTTAGCATAGCCAGGCTTGGGTGGAAAAGTATAGCGACCCTCCCGAATAGCCTGCTCATGGCCTTTTATAGACTTTGTGATCCTCTCTTCATTGCTACCTTCAGCCTTAAAACCCTCCAAGGCAAGTAGCAACCTAGATTTAGCATCCTCCTTATTCAGTTCTGGATTAGAGGCCACCAGCATCTTAACGCCAGCCTCAGACTTAAACCTAACTCTCCAATAAAAAGTCTCCTCTACGCTCCTCATAAACCTATCCACCTCGTCTACTATAAAGTGGGTTACCCTCTTATTTCTTTTACAATAATCCAGTGCTTCAAGAAGATCTTTTCTGACCACATTACTCCCGACCTTAGATGAAACATCCCCTGACCATGTGTGTACAATTTCAGCATTAATTTCTTCCGCCATCCTAGATACGCTAACCTCTTGACGGGTCAAGCTATTGTTAAGCTTCTGCTCAGCAGTCGAAACTCTACATATGGTTATTGCGAAGTTCTTTTTTTCCATCAAGTTTGTCCTTTTGATTATTCATTCTAAACTCATGTCGGTCATATAGAAAGCTAGCAATATCTATTAACTCTATTTGTGTGAGTCTTTTTCGCCTTCTAGGCGGGGTTTCAATATTCTTAGCCTCGCTAGCTACAGAATCACTTCTGGCATTACTAGGGTCAGATTTACTTTTAGATCGCATACTTCCAGCTTAGTAAGGCTGGCTGCACGAAAATTTACGTAATTTATCAGTATCAGTATATGTAAGCAGGGTTTATCCGAACTCTTGAACCAGAGGGGTCTAATAAATCCTTAGCCCCTGATTTCAGTGCTACTTCAGTATTAATATCATTCGCAGACTTTCTAATCTGGGTATCTTTTAACTCTCCAGCAGTGTAGTCGAAGTGCTTTATGAAGTACTCTTCAATATCATCGTTACTCCAGGCCTTCTCAGGCTCTGAATAGAGCGTAGTAAGAAGTCGGTGCTTAATAGAGGAAGCCCCAGGAGACAGAATTGCCTTACCATTTAAGTATAAAGTTCTTTCTTCAGAAATATATTCAAGTTTTACCCTATAAGTAAGACCGTACCTTATTTCAAGTTTTCCGAGTATCTTCTGCAAGGCTCTAAGCTCAAGCTCTAGACGATTAGTTTCAGAATCCGCCCAATCACCCAACTCTATAGACTCAAAGTCATAGACAGCCTCTGTGGCATCATGTAAGTGAAGTTTATTCAACAAGCCTAATGTCTTTTTTCTGAAAAGCTCACGATGGTTCAAGGAGACTTCATGTTTAAATTTTTCAGCCTCCTTAATCTCAGCTCGCTTACGACCCATCAGAGCATACCGATAAAGCCAGTCAATAATATCGTTACGCTCATAAACCAGCTCCCTATAAATCTCATCATAGGTTTCAGGCTCCCAATCATCAACTTCAATCATAAACTAAATATTACCAAAATATTTTGCGCGTGGACCGATTGAGAAAAAGAAGAGGGAAGAAGGGGGGGTGGGGGCAGGGGAGTTCCAAGTACGGAGGGTAAGCAAGTTCTAGAAAGTTTAACAGCTTAGTGTGTTTAAGCGGTACCTTTTTGGTAAGATTAGGAATGTCTAAGTCAGTTGTAGTGATAGCAGTTTCTGCCTATCAAGTTATTGTGTTCAAAAATTGGGCACTCAACTTGAAGGCAGAATGGGACACAATCTCTACTGCTGGCTTAGACACCTAGGGTTGGGTGTCTATTTTTTTTGTCTGGATACCCCTAATTAGCAATAATTAAAGGGAGGACACATAAATGTACCCATTACCAAAAAACAAAAGATTGAATCGTAGATCGTACTTGCTGAATATATTGGCGGGGGTTGGAATTATTATAAGCATGGCAATTATAATGGCATTACCTACTGGCGCACTAACTGAAGACTCTTCGGGTATGGCTGGAGCAATTGGCACAAGTATCCTTGCTACTGGAGGAGTTCTTTCCTGGCTATTGATAGCACTTTGCACAACTTATAGACTTCATGATCAAAATTTAAGTGGGTGGGTTGGGCTGTTTGCACTAGCCCCTTTCGCTGGCTTTATAGTGATAATAATGATTATCTTTGCTCCTGGAAAAATAGAAGGCAATAAATGGGGAGAGAAGTCCAACAAAATTGATTGGATTATTGAAGCATAGTTAGGTTTTAAAAATATGTTCTAATATCTTTCTAACAGTGGTCGGATATTTTTAAAATATTGCCCTTGACAACATTTTAAAAGAATAAAATAAGAATACCGCTGTTAAGTTACGTCGCAGAACAAACATTGTGCGACGCTAAACTTAGAGATTGCTGTTAAAAGCTTATGGTTTTTTATAGCGTAAATATAGTTTACTATATTAGTATATGCCAGATAAAAACGAACCTTCTAGTGTAAATATATTCCAAACACTGACTACTCTCCTTGCGGTGCTTCTCCCTGTGCTCCAGCTTTTAATCGGTACCTTACCCTCGAATAACTCAAGCGGAACTAGCAATAACCCGATTATACTTTTTGATGCATATTTTACCCCTGTTTCAGTAATAGCAGGAATCCTGGCCTATGTTTTTATAATAGCCTATAAAAATACTATATACTTCGAATTCAATTTAAATCCCTGGAAGAAAAAACATAATGCAGAAATTGCATCTGAGATTAATTACGTTCGAGGCACCGAGTCAGATAATGAGAAGGCATATCTTCAAGTTTTAAAGCTGAGTAACCAGTATAAACCTGAAATAATTATTAGCCCCCGCAACGTATATTATCTCCTAATCCCCATACTTTTTTTCACTTTGATACCCTTTCTTATTGTTGGCATGATGACGGTTGACGTTGAACAAATCTCAAAGTTTTGGATTACTGTACAGGCCATATTGTACATATTCTCAATATCAGTGGTCACTCTGTTGCTCGCAACTTTCTACATCAACGAGACAAATAGAATGAAACGGGAAAGGGCAGATAAAGAAAAGCCTCACAGACTAAAGCAGCTCCTTTTTGAGACGAATGGTTTGTCGGAGTTCCCCAATATTGAGATAGTTTCTCAAGATGTCAGTGATAATAGCCTTGCCAGTAGAATTAGGGTAAACTCTCTACAGGACTACCTTATCCTTACAGACTCTGATGCAACGGTCCTCAAAAGTGTTAAACCTGAATATGAGCAAATTGATGGAGGTGAATCATAATGATAATAGCGAAAGTTGCAAAAATAATTAATGAGCGCTCTTTAGTCATCAATAAGGGCAGTGAGGATGGCGTAAAAAACGGTTTTACCTTTAGGATATATGGCAGTAGCGGGAACTCTGTAGTGGACCCAGACACTAACGAGCTACTTGGAACCCTGAAGACTCATAAAATAGATGTGAGAGTGCAAACGGTTGAGAAGAAATATTCCATAGTGGAGACATATAAGTATGCAAAAGTGAATGTAGGCGGTACTGGAAGCGGACTTGTAGGCGTAGGTTTCACAAATTATTTTTCGCCTCCGAAATACGTTAAGAAATTCGAGACAATAACCATCGAAGAAGATGACGCCAAAGAAATAGAAGAGTCAGATAGCAAGGTGAAGGTCGGTGATTTGGCCGAGCAATTTACAGATAATTTTCAGCCAAAAGACGGCCTTCTTTAATTATTTTTGTACCCGTTTCCATCAAAGTCCCTTATGCTCTACACTGATATGGTATTTTTGCAGTCCTTAACTATTCCAGCCATATCAGCCAGTTCTGCTATAATTTGAATCCAACAAGCCCAGTTGATGGCTACCTGCTTAAGCTTTCAAACTGGACCCATACTGCATATAATGGCATACAATGGCAGAAAGAAGAGCTCAAAAAAAGACAATCGATCAGGAGATTGAAAAACTTAGTAAGGATAATGCGGCTATAGCCTATGCCAACTATATGGGTACTCTATGCACATTAAGAGCTGATGTGGTCCAGCAAATGGAGTCCCTAGATTTAAGTCCCTCCAAGGTTGGCTGGGCATGCTATGACCTAGATGACCAGGACAGGCCAGCACCTCATCCTCGTACTCTATTATTGATCTGTGGGCAAGGAGAGCAAAGAACAGGAGAAGGCAAAACCTTTACCAGGCCGAGTCTGAGATTTTTTCAGTCAGAGTTATTCCAAACGCCCTTAGGGTACGAGTTCCTGACTACAGACGTCAGCGTGGACTATGATGGTGACGCTCAGTACCTGATAGACACTCTTTGGCTGCCCCAAACAAAGCCAAAAGAATTCATGGCCTCAACTGAGGCTGAGGAGAAGTCTCTAAGGGCGGTAGAAACCTCAGAGCCATACGTACCGTTCTTTAGAGCGGAGCAAGATGGAAGCCTACTGCTCGCAGGAGAGTTCGCAGCATTTACCCCACCTCTTGAGCTAACCCAAGAAGTCGCAGGTGGAAGAGTCATTAAATCTGTACCGTTTGGGCGATATGATGTTCCAGCTGACGCGAGCGACGCTTTAGACGTTGCAGTATCCCTGTTCAATCAAGTTAGAGACTCCCAACCTGGAAACTTTGGAGAGCTCAGATAGCAAAGGGCAAAAGGATTTAAAAATAAATAGAGGACAGTCGAAAGAGGCTAGATTGACAATATTAATAATAGAGTATAAAGTTTATTCAATAGAAGTTTAGTCTGAGTTGGCAGGTGGAGTTCACAGTAGGCATCTATTTATCCCTATATAGGCTCCACTCTACACGGAGGATCTCCTCCCATCGTCTCAGTTCAGACTCTAATAAGTGCCAATTTTTTAGCACTAGTTCCACCAGATATTTTCATGATTCTATCTCTCACAGCGAATTATCTTATATATTTCAACGTGAGTGCCTATTGAGTTTGCAATTTCTAAGTAGTAAGGAATTACATTGCAGCTATCCTAGTACTATTACTTAATTCTTCTACCAATCTTTTGAAGTCTAACGTTGCAAACTCAACTGTTTGTGAATTATCCCTAGGATGCATTGCAACTCTTTCTGTACTGAATATTTCTTTATCAACAAGCACTCCCACACCTGGATTAACTACAGCATCGAATATTGACAGGCTTCCTTGTGGGCCCAAGTCTAAACTATCCCCTTCATGGAATTTCCATAGTTTTGGCTTTGTATATCCTAATGCTTTTATTGCTTTAAAATCAATCCGCTTTTCTGGCATAACCATTGCAATCAAGAGCCCACCTGCAGTTTCTACAAGCACGTTCTTAAGTCCAACTGCCCCTATTCGGTCATCAAAGCTCATTGCATCCTCCATTGTTAAAAATGGATCATGCGTGTGAACGGTATGATCTACACCATTGTCTGCTAAAAATTTTTCAATATTAATTTTTTGATCCATAGAGTATTATGTTCCGAGCAAAACTTGCAGGTAAAATTTTAGATAGTAATTTATCTGCATAATTAATTATTTTTTCGTATACACTTATCGATATTATATTCCTTGCAAAATATGCCAAAATCGTGCCCATATAGTCAAATGGCTTAGTCTTTAGCTTAAATTCACCTATAAAGTGATCCGCCTTAAAACTTGTCTTTTCAACACCCTCTTCAGTAGCAGTCGTTCCAAAAGTAAGAATGCCTTTTAAAGTCCGTTTTGAATATGGCATTAAGACTAACTTGCCCTGGTTACTCAAGCTGTCGCTCATAGATCTAGACAGTAGATTTATTTTATTATTAGGTATGTATGAAATTGGACCGAAAGTTGAGATAATATAATCGAATTTTAATTTATTTTTATCAAAAAAACTTATTGCATCTGTAATTATAAATTGCGCATAATCAGAATTACTATATATTTTCTTTGCTTTGCCGATTAATTCAGATGACGGATCTACCCCTATATATTTTATACCCATTTTTTTACAATATTCTTCGCCTAGCAGTTCCAACAGCTGACCATCACCGCAACCAAGATCGAGTATAGTTATCCCTCTTGCTTTTTTTATGATTTCTTTTTTGATAAACCTGCCTAGTAGATTGTTCTCAGCATTAAATACATTCTTTGAATATAGTTTAGAATATTGCTCTGAATCATTATACGTACTCATAAAATTTTACTCTAATTATTTCACTTTCAATTATCGCATGCTATCTATTAGCTGTTTAGCATGCCTGGCATATAGGTCCATCAGTACCCCAAATACATCCCCAGTAGGGTCCCTATCAAAGCTATAGGAAGAAACCCGACCATTCTCTGAAAGAGTGAACATACTGGCTATTGGTTCAGTTCTGTGAGGAAAAAGCGTAAGCCCAACTCTTAGGTTTGCCATCTCTCGACAGATAGGGGCGGACCTAATTGCCAATTGGTCGCCATCAGTTGATAGAGTAGCAGCTATATAGGGCCTGTTTTCTGAAAAAATGACCGGTTCGAGAGCACGCATATTTTCTGAAGAAAAAACACTAAAAAGTTCCGAATTTATTCTAACTAACTCACTCATACTGTTACCAACTTATTATACAATATATATACTAATTTAGTTGTACACTAGCGTTATGTCTATGTAAATTAACAATCAATGTCAATTAGGTTGTAAACCCTACCGCAACAAAGCTCGCCCAGATAATTAGTTGCTCCACACTTAAAAAAGTTTGGATTAAACCTACAAGAAGAACAAAGTTTCCAAACTTCTTCCGGTAGCTCAAATCCGTTTTCAATCTGTACCGCACCCATTTTCTCAAAAAGTGTTCTACTACTTGGGTTGCTAAATGCTAAAATTGAAGTTGGGCTATAGTCTTTGATTGCTGACTCAACCACCTTTTTAATTAGGTCCGGAGCAATACCCCGACCTCTTGCAATTGGGCTCGTGACTAACGCACCTAATTCAATTGTTTCATTTGAATATACAACTGTTATTCCACAATGACCTACAACCATGTCGTTAATCTCAGCTACCCAACCGCATGACGTGGAACCATAGCTCTTTTCATCCAGCGGCACCACACCTTCACTTTGGCTTAGGGCTATAACGCTGGGTGCATAATATTCTTCAACCCCTGCTAACGGCCTGTAACTTACCTGTTTTCTAGATAATTTCTGCATACTACTATATTTTAGTTATAATAATATATAACTTTTACAATTTTTTGTGAAGCATTTCTCAACCGCTGAAAGCTCGTCTGGACTGAAACAAAGAGTCAAAATATAACTACTCTGAAATTTATTATGTTTTAAGTCTTTTCCACCATCCAGATCTATAATTTTAACCGTCTGACCTAATACTTTAGTTATTTCAAAAAGTAAGGTTGCACTCTTCCTAACTATATTAGAAGGGACACTCCCGTGGCCAGTATCAAAGTTACATTTTATTTTTACTAACATATGTACTCGATTATATTTTTTAAACACTCATCATACTGAGCTACTTCCAAGTATTCATTTGCTAAGTGCATTTTTTCTACAGAACCTGGACCATATATTACGGTTGGAACGTCCATTGCATTAAAATATGGCATATCGGTAGCGCCTACAAATTCTTTTTTAGCTATATTTACATTTGTTAAGTGTCTCGATATTCGAGAATCAAAATGAACACCAGGAGCAAGATCTTCAACTAGCTCGTAGCTTGGAAGTGATTTTATAAATTTTAGTATCTGTTCATGGTCAAACGCAGTAGTTCTGCAGTCTAGTAGGATCTCCAATATATTATTTCTGTAATCAATGTTGGTAATACTCAGGGTCGGTTTTAGTTTGGCGTTATCAGCATTTTCTCCCACCTCCTGCTCTAGCGCTCGAATCTTCTTATAAAAATCTACATATTTATTTAGTGCAATTTCTATATTGCCTGAGTGTATATTAACTGTTGTAAATATATTACCTCTATGTGAATCCCCCCACCAAGTTGAGTTTGTAGGCTCTAATATTATGCATTCTTTTTCTTGATAGCTACTTATTGTGTCTTTAAAAAGCTTGTTTTGAGTTAGGTTTTTTGAACCTTGACCATCTATCTCCTCCCTGGCGACTACGGTGATATAGATATCATTTTTTGGCTTAACTGCAACTGTAAAATTGAGCACATAACACATTACCGCCAAACCGGCCTTCATATCTGTAACACCGAGCCCGTAGTATTTTGATTTATCAGCTGAAGCTACCAGCTTAAAGGGGTCAGTATCCCAAAGTTCAATATCTCCCGCAGGTACGGTGTCAATGTGACCATTTAAAATGGTACACCTTGAACTATCCAGCCCCTTTATCTTAAGCCACAAATACCCCGCACCCTTTTGAATCTCTAAATTCTCAAAATTTGATAAAAGGTAGTCTAAGAACTTATCAATAGCAGGAAAGTCATTAGGACTAACAGTGTCAGTTTCCACTAGCCATTTCAATGCTTTTTTACTAATCTTATCCATAATTTAACTTTTTTATATTACTTCTTTCTCAACTATATTATCGCAACATCTAGCGCCATCACTTAATTCCTCGAACATCGGACATTTTCTACACTCTGTGAACGCCTGGCTTGGAACGTCTGTAGTGTCAGTAAACCCACTATTATAAAATAGACTTGCGCTCATAGTATTTACAAAGGCAAGTGCTCTAAATCTGCCATAGCTTGTTCGCATACCATCTAGTAATTCTGAGAGGAGCCTCTCTCCTATTCTAGCTCCCCTTTGATCTTCAGAAACAGCAAGTCCACCTACTTCATATGTATTGTTACCAAAATCAAATTTATTTGCAATGAAGCCAATTGCCTGCTCTGGTCCTGACGCTGTATTTAAGCCTGTTTCCGGCAATACAAAAGCAGCTACCGTATTGGGATACCAAATGCCAGACTGATTATATCTTCCTAAGATAGGTAACATCTGCCACCTCTTCTCAGCTACTTCGCGATCAAGTCTTATTAGCTCCTGCGGTTGAACATTGTGTCTAAAAGTGATGACTTGATTACTTGACATTTGGATACTCATTTATTTGTTACTAGAATTATACCATCTATGTACAGTATTGACTAATATATTAATCATTACTGTCAGCAGTGCTCTAGTCGATGCTATTTGAGGTTTTTAATTGGGTATTGCTATAATATTCACTTGATTATGAAAAAAAATATTAAAGTCGTAATAAAGGAGCTCTGGGATATTGATATCGAGCCTGAAATTACTAGACCACCTTCAAAATTTGGAGACTACAGCACAAATGTTTCTTTTACAGTCTCGAATCATATTGACTTGCCTGCAAAGACGGTTGCTCAGCATATTGTGGACAACCTATCAAATAAAAATATTTTTAAAAAAATTACCGTTGACGGTGCTGGTTTTATCAATATTTTTGCTTCAGATGAATATTTAATTCGCGCAATAGGTGCTGATCCGGATAAAATATATGAGAATAAAAAATTTGTCTTTGAATATAGCTGTCCAAATGCTTTTAAGGAACTCCACGTAGGGCATCTTTATCAGACTATATACGGCGATATTACAGGTAATCTAATGGAGTTAGGAGGGGCAAAACTTCAAAGAACAAGTTTCGGCGGTGATGTTGGGCTACATGTTGCCAAGTGCTTATGGGGTATGCGCAGTAAACTTGGTGGAGGCTACCCAGAGAACCTCGATAAAATTAGCATGAGCCCATTTGAACGTTCAAAATGGATTAGTAGTTGCTATGTATTGGGTGCAAAAAAATACGAATCCTCAGATGTGATCAAGACCGAAATTGATGAATTAAATAAAACTATTTATAATTTTCATACAGTATCAGATCATTCATCCCCACTTGCTAAAATTTATTGGACAACTCGTGACTGGTGCTTTGAATACTTCGACTCTTTTTATGAATTGATTGATGTACAGAAGATGAGATACTACCCAGAAAGTGAAACGGCTAGTATTGGCTTGGAGGTCGTCAGGAATCAACTCAAACAAGGTAATTTAATCTCATCGCAGGGCGCAATTGTATTTAAAGGTGACAAGAATAAAAACCTGCATACAAGAGTTTTTATAACTTCAAAAGGTCTCCCTACGTATGAGACAAAAGATATTGGTGTTATATGGATGGAGGAGGAGGAATATAACTTTGATCATCGGTTTTTAATTACTGGAAATGACCAAAAGGAGTATATGAGGGTAGTATTTGCAGCTGCAGAAACATTCAAGCCAGACCTTAAAGGCAAAATGACACATATGACAAATGGTGCAGTAAAATTTGCTGACGGTAAAAAAATGAGTTCTAGACTTGGAAACGTCTCGAGAGCTATCGATGTTCTTAAGGCCGTCCAGAACAAGGTAGAACTGCTTGTTGATGATCCCGATGTTTTAAATAAGGTCACACTTGGGGCAGTAAAGTATACGTTTGCGAAGTATAGCCTTGGTAAGGATATCTCCTTTAACCTTGAAGATACCGTAACTCTCAATGGGAATTCAGGCCCTTATTTGCAGTATTCTCACGCGCGAGCCATGAGCATTTTAAGTAAATTGGATTATATACCGAATCAGTTAAACAAAATTAACCCAGAAGACAGGGCTATAATAAGAAAATTAGGAGAATATACAGATAGTCTCAATATTGCTATTAAGAACTTACAACCACACTACATCTGTAACTATTTATTTGAAGTAGCCCAAGAGTTTAACAGATACTATGAAGTGAATAGGATTATAGGGAGCAAGGAAGAAAAGCATCGTTCCGCTATAGTTAAAATTTACTCTGAATTATTAGAAAATGGACTCGGTGTACTTGGAATAGATGTTCCCGGCAGGATGTAGCATTAGTAATCAGGATTTATTTCAGTACCCAAAAGGAGCCCCACATCTCTTTATCATCTGTTTAACCATAAAAATATCAAAAAGGCCAACAACTCAATCGCCAATTGACAAATATATAAATTGGAGTATAATACTTGTTAATACTTAAGTTTAACTTAGTCGTTATAATTACTATGGAATCAAGAAGAGGTACAAAATTACCAACCTACGAAGAATTTTTTAGGACCGTAGGTGGAGGTTTGGATATTATAGCCATCGGAGATACAATGGGTTCCCCCTTAAGAGCTTTAGAATGTGATGTAGCCAGTCAGACAAGTAAGAGGCTGGGAGTTATGGGCAGAGCACTTTCCAGTACGGGAAATGTATGTTTTATCAGCACATTCTACCAAGGAGATGGGCCAGAGAGTCTGCCACTGAGAGTCGACGGAGTCGGGACCAAAGGGCCAATTACGGTTAAGAAGGTACTTAGTATTGATACTGGGCCCCACATGGACAGAACTAGTGACCCCGCGATTAAAGTGGCAAGAAGAACTTTTGATGGTGAGATAGTAGTAGAGGATCCTTATTATCCCATTGCCTTCTTAGAAAACCCTTCACTAGAGGCGGAGATAGCAATGCAAAGGAACGCTAATGTAAGTAGGCTTGGAGACACTCCACAAGAATCAGCTATGGCCACAATAGCCGAACTATATGCTTACGCAGTAGATCTTTGTCTAAAACATCAGCCTAATCCCAATCAAGACTAACAGAACTCAAAAGTTATGGAACAGCAAAGAAGACCAATTGTACAAAAGCAAAAATTTATCGAAGTCCTAAATACAGGGTTTAACATTGTATCTAAGGCTGATAGGTTTTCGTTTTCGGGCTTAGCCGCAGTCACTTCAAGTGAACCAAGTCGTATGCTCGGTATAAATTTTAGAGAAATATTTATGTCTAATGGAGCCTACATTATAGCCAATCGCAATAAGGAGGGACGACTTATCCTGCCCTACCTAGAAATAATCGGTGTCGGTGTAGGCACACTAATTCACGCAGCTCAAGCATATAATGTCGACGCCAACTCCATGCATGGCGTAGCTCATAGCTATAATACGCTCGGAGTAGCTTTGAAGTACCCAGAAGCAGATACTCAACTCATGGGTCCTTACCACGCAGCGTTTATGCCTTATCCTTCAGCCAATGCAGAGGATTTAATGCGAAATAATAGCGCTCACCTACTTAGCCCAGACCCACACCATTCTATGGTTGATGCCGTCAATGAACTCTACGCGCTAATGGAAGACCTCCGAGCCGCTTAAGTTTAATCATTAAGCCTCTTTCATCAATTTAGAATGTATACTCCTCAAAAAGCTAGACTCCCAGAAACACAACTAGGTTCAGAGCGCTGCCTACAGCTTGAATATTTTGGTCACGGAGATATTTTTATGGCAACCTGGGATGGTCCCATAGGCCACAAGCCTAGCGCAAACGACGGTACGTCAACCTGCTTCGGGTTAGCGCACAGCAACGATGTAATAATGCTTGCTGCCTGTGTGGGATTTTTAAGAAGGGTTAAAACACCAGAAGAAAAGATAAGTAAAATCATAATTGATGCCGGGCAAATAATCCTAGAAGACTCACAATGCGATACTCCTACTCACGACGTGACCAGAAGAATTGGGCTAGATAAAATCGCTCGCGGAGAAGAATTAACAAGATTTAACCAGGCTGTCGGTCCGCTGTCTTGTTTGGTAGACCCCAGACCGGTTCGACCTGGAGTGCTAAGCACAACGGGTGGAACCGGAATCTATACCAAGCCCACCTCGAATGGAGCTGACTCACTTGTATACGCATCATTTTTGCCAAACCAAACAGAAATTTATAAGACTGCTAATTTTTGTGCTGAAGACATTCCAGTAATGGCGCGTTTAATTTGTAATAATTCTATGGGTGAATACAGGACTGAAATCTTAAGATTTATAGATGAACAGTTTTCTGATAAGACTTAGGTAAACTTAAGTGGTTAAACCTTTTTTCGCTAACTTATAGGCTCCAAAACCAAGCAATGCAAAAGTGGTTACTTTTCCTGCTCGTCGCAGGTTCTTAACAAGTTCGGGCGAAGGTGGCAGGGCAGAAGGGACAAGCGGCTCTTTTCTCTCCGGCAAAACAAGCCGGGCATTCGTTCCTGGATGAATCCCTAAATCAATAGGCCTGTTTATCGTGACTACTTCTCCCATAATTAAGTTTAAACGATAACAGAATAGCTAACTTTAAGCAATCATAAGAACATTAAACTTCTACTCAACTAGGAGATTGCTAGACATTTTGAATCCAATTCATTAAACTTAAGCTTAATGAAAAAGATTATCTTAATAGTCATAGTAATTTTAATATTCACTTTTGGAGTCGTCTTCGGAAAGTCTTGGGCGCAAAACTCTTGGATAACCTCCGCCGTTAACAAAGGCCTCGCTGAAAGTGGTCAAAACCAAAATGCCGCTACTGCAGCTAAATTAGATGGGCTTAAAAACTGTGAACTAGAAGGCGGGATAACTGACACTTCAACAGGCAAAGAGGCCAACATCAGCTGTATTAATGCCAAAAAACAAGAGGTTAAACTTAAAGCTTCCGCCACCAAAAGTGAGAAAATCCTCTTCTTCCAAAAATATAAGTTTAACGGAGTCCAAGTCCTTTAAACTCAAATTTCTGCTACAATTAAAGCAAGCTTAAGAAAATTAAGTTTAAGTTAAGGGGTGTAGCTCAGTTGGCTAGAGCACCGGTCTCCAAAACCGGGTGTCGTAGGTTCGAGCCCTATCACCCCTGCCAAGGAATTTTTTGGAGTTAAGTTTAATAATAAGCATGACAAAAGGTATCGTATACGCAATGACAACAACTGTCTCCGGTTTAGTTAAAATTGGTAAAACGGGCACAGTCAACTACCAGGAAAGGATGAGGTTCCTTGAGGCTAATGGTTACTACAATGTAGCTGGATTGAAGCGATTCTTCGCAATTGAACTGGAGGACTACAGCGAAAAAGAGGGCTTACTGCACGAGATATTTAACAAGCACCAGGTAGGCAGCAGCGAGCTCTTTGCCCTAGACCAGGAGCTGGTAAGGCAGCTCCTCTTATCACTGGAAGGCAAAGTAATTTATCCTGAAAGGATCAATAAAGAAAAGGAGTTTGATCAAGTTTCTAATGCACGAAAACAGGGCGCACTATTCAGCTTTTACGAAAAAGGCATCATGGACGGCGAAGAAATTAGTTTGATTAGTGATAATGAGGTTAAAGCTATTATTACAGGAGAGCGTGAAGTCGAATATGGTGACCAAATTTGGAAGCTTTCTCCTTTGACATTCAAAGTCTACGAAGATATGGGGAAGTTGAACCGGAGCGGCGCGTACCAAGGTGCAGCCTACTGGCAATATCGAGGAAAAAAACTCAAAGAACTACCTGACATCACCCCCAAGCAAAAAAAGAAGTCAAAGTCTTAAGACTAGAGTTAAGCTTAACCTCCTAGATTTTCCAAGTGCAAATCCATCAAAAAGACCTTCCCTGGGTTGATCAAACTAAAAAGATACAGCCAGCAATAGCCGCTTCGCATTTTGAAGAACTTTAAATACTGTTTAGTGTACAATCTTTACCATAAAAAGAAAGGATTTTTATGACAGAAGTAAAAGAAACCCGCGAAGTTAGTACTCAGCCACGTTCTGAAGATCGAACAACAGCTACCAACGCTGCTTGGTTCGTAACTGGCCTAATCGAAATATTACTTGCCTTTAGATTTGTCTTAAAACTTTTTGCAGCAAACCCAGTCAATGGATTCGTTAACTTAATCTACTCTATAACTAATATTTTAACTGCACCTTTTGATAGTATTTTTGGAGTTGTCAAAGCTCGAGCCGGGCAGCAAGTCAGCCCTGTCTTCGAGCCATCAATTTTAGTCGCAGCAATTGTTTATGCCCTGCTAGGTTGGGGTATAGTTAAGCTTATTACTCTAAGTAATAAAAACTAACAGCTTCTGCTGTTTTATTTTGCTATAATTTAAGTTTAAGACATACTCACACTCTTAAACTTAAGTTTAGTAGGTAGCCTTTTTAGCAATCATTCAGGTCGGCAAACTTCGGTCACTGCTAGAAACCTTACATTCACACAGATCAGCATTCCTCGGACGCGGTAGTAACAGATATACGGCTCGTTACCACTTACCAGGAAGGCTAAACCCCCAAAATCCGTTGCACTCTTCTGGAATAAACCATTACGGGTGTTTTTTTGTGAAAGGTTTTTAGCAATGAACAAAATCAACCAAAGGGTTTCGATTGTTGCCTCATATAAAGCAAAGAGCGACACCTTAGGAGTCTGTTTTCCGCATAAAATGCTCTGGAATAATAAAGAGATCAAGTTCTTAGAGTTGGGCTTAAGACATCCGACACATAAAGGGGAGCGCATGATTCATGTTTTTGACATGTCTGATGGCAGCAACGACTACAGGTTGGAGTTTGATGCAGAAAGGCTAACCTGGACGCTCTTAGAAGTCATGGAGGGCCACTATGCACCTTAAACTCAACCCAGACGAGCCGCAGATCATGCATATCGATCTAAACAGTGCCTTTGCAACCACTGAACAGCAGGCCCGCCCAAGTTTGAGAGGTAAGCCAATGGGTGTAACTAATAGGATATCTAAGCACTGTTGCATCATCGCCGCCTCTTACGAAGCTAAAGCTCTTGGCATAAAGGTCGGCATGCGCTTTTCCGAGGCACAATTAATTTGCCCAGAATTCATAGTTTTAGAATCTGACCCGCCTAAATATAACTTTGTCTACCAAAAACTGGTTAAGATAATGAAGGCTTACTCCCCAAAAGTTGAAATGAAAAGTATCGATGAGGGCATCATTGATTTCAGAGGAACCAGAGAGGTTAATTCTCGTTCATTGCAAGAAATCGGCTATGAGATTAAACAGCGCCTCAAAGATGAGGTCGGGTGCTGGATGAAAATTAATGTTGGCATCGGACCAAACAGGTTTCTAGCAAAGCAAGCTGCGGGATGGCACAAGCCAAACGGTCTCGACACTCTAGATAAGACCAACCTTATTAATTACTACAAAGGTATTGAACTTACAGATTTAAGTGGAATTGCCCTGCACTATCAAGCCAGACTTAACGCTGCGGGCATATTCACCGTCCTAGATTTTCTTAAGGCCAATCCAGATTTTTTACATAGACAGGTCTTCCACGGTGTTGTCGGTAGACAGTGGCATCAAAGACTCAGAGGCTACGAAGTCGACGACACCCCTACAAAACTAGGTCAAGTTGGCAGACAGTGGGTTTTAGGCAAGTCTTCTAGGGATGACAGCTACATCCTACCAGCATTTCAGTATCTCTGCCAAACAACAGGCCAAAAACTCAGGTTTAACAATGTTGATGCCAGGGGAATCATGGTCGGCCTACACCTTCAAAGTGGTGAGTATTGGTTTAAGAGAAAAATGCACGGTAGCTCCTTCTATACAGACCAGGAGGTCTACCGTCGAGCACTATACTTAATCAACCAAAGGCCTAAATCTGAAGCCGTCATCCAAATTAGCATAACTTGCTACGAACTAAGCCCCTCATCAAGGAGCCAAATCAGTCTGCTCGATTCAACTAATCGGGCCGAGTGGCTGACTCAAGCAGTTGATGAAGTTAACGATAAATACGGAAACTTTGTGATCTGTACTGCAAACTCTATAGCAGGTAAAAGTCTTGTTAAGCAAAAAATACCATTTGGAAGCACTAGGTATTTTGAGCTTCTACTAAAAGAGGCCTAGCAAAATATTCCAGTGCTAGAGAAAATTCGCACTATAAATACTAGTGCAAATCCAAATTCATCAAAAAATTCTCTTTTCATCTACCAAGCAAAGAAACAGCAGTATGGCTCATTTAAAAACTCTATACTTTCATATACGCCAGGTCGTCCTCTTCTGGAACCTCGCCAGAATCAAGCATCATTAAAACCTCTCTCTTACTGAGATAGTCATCCTTCGGCATAGAGTCGAATCCAGTCACCGCTAACATCTCAGCAATCTTCTGCCTGGACCTAGTCATCTCAGAACCCAAGCATCCCTCTATCCTTATTACATCTGTAGCGTATCCATAAAATCCCCAAATCTCACTTTCAAACCTGGTTTTTTTATACCCAGGAACCTTACCCCCACCAAAGTCAGCACATAAGTCGCTCAGATCAACTAACCATGTTCTATCAACAGGATCAAAACCAGCTTTTCCAACCATATATTGTCGGCATCCAGTTATATCGCTGGCATAGGGAAGCCTCTTTCGCCAAGCATCTAAGTAGTACTCTCCGAGACCTTCCCAGCCTTTATCTAGCCCAGCAGGGTCAGAACCCCACTCAAGGGAGCTCTCTAGATTTTCGCCAACTACGTTCTCAGTCGCGACGTACACTATTCCGTCAGCCTCTACTGGAATATACGGTAAACAATTTACGCCAAATTTACCAAGGCGATTAAAGGCATCAGCAATTTTAAGTGTTTGCTTGAAGGGAAGTACGTTTAAATCTAGCTCGTGGTTCCTTCTGATCAACATATTTGGGTGCCCATCCACAAAATATGTTTGATCATGACAGTCAGTGTAGCCGGTAGGGACCAGTCTCTCGCCAACCAAAACATCTCGGACCACCTCACCTCCAGCGAGCTCAGCCCACCTTTTTTCATACTCCGACTTAAGTCTACTCATATAGAATATAATTATAACATTTATAATTTAATATAACAAGTATTAAATTATTTGCTCTAACTGATAATTTGCAATATTGGTAGCTAGACAGAACCTTAAACTTAAGCGTATACTATAGATCAATACGCTTAAGTTTAAGCAAATGTCTAAGAAACAAAAACATTTCAAAAAGCTATACCTACTGATTCCACTTCTTATAGTAGTTGGGTTTGGTTTTAGCAGACTCCAGCAAAGTCAGACAGGCGTCCTTCAATCGGAACCTCCGGTACAGACAGAATCTAAAGTTCAACAAAATCAGAATACCACAGAGGATAGCTCTGCCAATTCAAAACCCGATGCTAATACTGGAGTAAATCAAACTACACAAAATACAGAAAGTTCAAAAAGCTCAGCTAGACTTAATCTCGCCCCAAACCATCAATCTAAAATTCTTCCAAAAGAAGGAGACTTTAAAGAGGTTAGATATTATTTGCTGGATGCACCGAATGACCCATACTATTCCACTGACTGGGCAAAAGACAGAGTCCAGAGTTCTTTAGCCTGGGAGCTAACTCCAAATTCATCTGACGTAACAGTAGCTGTTATCGATTCGGGCTTTAACTTAGACCACGAAGACTTAAACGGGCAGTGGAAGCTTAATTCTGCAGAAACCGGGCAAACATCTTTAGGCGACCTTTGCTGGACAGGCACTCCTCAAAATAAGAACACTAACAACTGTGATGACGACAATAATGGATACTCGGACGACTGGCGCGGCTATGACTTTTTTAATGTTGATAGTAACCCTGATGCCGGCTCAACCAACCCTGGTGGTGAAGGCGCAGGCCACGGCACGATGGTTGCCGGAGTTGTCTCTGCCACAACCAACAACTTCAAAGGCTCTGCCGGAATATCTAAAGCCAAGGTAATGCCCCTCCAAATATTTAGTGATGACGGTGAAGCCTACACCTCTGACATTGTCGCGGCTATCGAATACGCTACAGATAACGATGCGGATATCATAAACTTAAGCCTCGGGACTAACTTCAACGACCCACTTTTACTAGCCGCAATTCGCTATGCAAAAACAAACGGAACACTAATCGTTGCTGCGAGCGGTAACTGCGCACTCAACGATGAACCTATCTGTAGTGATCTTGCAGCCCCAGGAAGGATGACTTACCCTGCGCTCTATGATGAAGTCTTATCGGTTGGCGCAACCACAAGCACAGACGCCAGAGCATCATTTTCTAGCTACGGTCCAGCACTAGATTTAGTTGCTCCCGGCCAATCAATTGGCCCAGTTCCTGCTTATACTGCGAATGGCTCACTCACTAGCTACGTTACAACCAGCGGAACATCTTTTTCTTCACCATTAACTGCCGGAGTCGCCGCCCTGCTCAAAAGCCAATATCCTCAAATTAGCCCGAATCAAACTATGGAGTTTTTAAACTTAAGCACAGATAAAGTTCCGGGAATGACCAATCAAGATTTCACCGAACAATATGGATACGGACGGCTCAACGCACACAAAGCAACTTTATTTGCACAAGCAAATTTCGGGTCAACACTCATCGGGCAGCCCGAACTCTCACCAAAACAACCAGCCGAAGGAAAAGTCTGGAAGCTCAACCACCCAACACTCTCAAATCAGGAGTGGGCTTTAATAGAATGCAAAATTAATTCTAGCTTTACCTGCTTAACTAACCTCTCAATATCTGGAGGACAGACTCTGCGCTACCAACCAATTGCCAGCCGTAAAGGGAATCCAATTCAGTACACATTCATCAGAGGCTCACAAATCTCGCCAGGAAACTGGCAGGTTTATCTGCATAGCAATGAATACGCATCCTTCCCTCTGGCAGGTTCAATCAACAAACAATAAAGTTAAACTTAATCATCTAAGTTTAACTTCTGTTATAATAAGTTTCATCGGGGTATGGCGCAGTTGGCTAGCGCGCACGCTTTGGGAGCGTGAGGTCGCAGGTTCGAGTCCTGCTACCCCGACCAGGATCTAATTCAACCATCATTAATTAAGTTTAATGGTGGTTTTTTACTTTTTTAAAACTTAAGTTTAACGACTTCAGTTAACTTTTTTAACATAAGCATATTGCGTAAGCTCTGTATAAGATTGCAGAAGTGTTGACATTATATATATTAGTATGATAGTATCTTAAGTTATAAAGATCTTTAGGTGTTAAAGAGCCCAAAATAAGATCGAGAGATTAGGAGTAAAGTTCAATAAACTAGAGTTAAACTTAAATAAAAGATATTATGACCAACCCCAACACTCAAAATAATACACCAGTAACTGATGCATTAAATTCTATCGGAACAGTATTCAATACTCTAACGACAACCATCGCAAACAGACGTAGGGCCATTGGATTCCTCCTGTCAACCACTGCACTGCTTGCAACTGGATGTTCTGGAACAGAAGCAACGAAGCCAGTTTCGCCAGAGGTATCAGATACCGTTCCCGCAGCCAGCAAACAAAATAGAGTTCCAAACTTAGGTAGTGGGCATACCAACGAGGCTCCAGACAAAAAAGATACCGGCCCATCAGCTGCAGACAGGTTCACACTTGCCACGATAGAGAATGAAGCAGTCAATGCTATGCTAAAAGCAAATCCTAGAGTTTCCAGAGAAGATGCAGTGAAGATTGCAAAACAACAGCAAGGTGCATGGTTCAAAAAGGCTGCACAAAGGGCTGAGGTACAGGGCGCACTCGATCCAGAAATTTCTGACGACGAAGCGTCAGTATTAAAATCTCTAGGGCTAGGAGATGGTGACTATAGCGCCGTAAATGACTTAGATGCGCCGTTACCCGGTCCAATAGAGGCAGGAAAAGCATCTTTCAATGCCGGAAAAACAGTTGGAACTCCACAGCAATCTGTAGAGCAACTCGTAAATTTATTAAGCGCAAAAGATGGATTCAGTGAAGAGCAGGCAAACGTAGTAAAAGAAGCTCTCCAAAACAACGGCGCCCCTCAAGCCATGCTAGACGAACTAGCAGCAGGAGATCTTTCTAGTGTAGAAGTAAGCTTCGTTACACTTACAGCAGACAGTGCAGAATACAAAAATATCGGCTTCAACCAAAGTGGCAAACTTTCTTATGATGATCTCCGCAGCGTTGGCGCAGAGGATGCTATCGCCCTAATCTCCTATACGGACGCAAATGGTGATACGTATGTATCCGCATACAGAGCAGATTGTGGATGGCAACCATTCCAGAAAGTTGTTACCCCACAAGAAGGAGCACCTGCCCCAGCTCCAGAAACTCCTCAAGCTGCACCTGCTCCAGAAGTTCCAAAAGCTGACACTCCAGCGCCGACACCTAACAAGCCAAACAGACCTAAACCTCCGGTTACGGTTACTGAGGCACCTCCAGAGGAATTTACATACACGACCTCTGTTTGCGCAGAGCTTCTACCTAACGGCGAAGAACGACATGAGGAATTTACTGGCACCGGCACTACGGAGGATGAAGCAAAAGCAGATGCAAATAGACAGGCCAAAGATGCTAAGGGCGACTGTACACCTGAGGAAACAACCACAAGCACGAGCACTACGACTACAGCTCCTACGACTACAACCGGCACTTCGACTACTCTTCCGCCGATAGAGGTCACTACCACAACAGGAGTCACGGTAAGCACTGCTCCTCCTACAACTCCAAGCACTGCTCCTCCTACAACTCCAAGCACTGCTCCTCCTACAACTCCAAGCACTGCTCCTCCTCCAACGACTTCACCTCCACCTCCTCCAACGACTTCACCTCCACCTCCTCCAACTACTTCACCTCCACCTCCTCCAACTACAAGGCCTCCTGTAACCGAACCCCCAAAGACTTGTGAGAGCAATCCAGAGCTTTGCCCCACCACAACAGTACCTGCAACTATTCCTGAAGGACCAACAGAGACACGACCACCGGCTACAGTACTAGGGTTTGCCAGATCTAAATTTGACTCTGCTCGTACCAAAGCAGATGCAAGGCTCGGAAAGCTAGTTACTGACGCCGTTCAGGCTGGACTAGGTAGACTGGGCAACGCAGCGGAAATAGCAAACAGGGCAAACAGATAAATTAAGTTTAAGGTATAAAATATTATGAAAAAACTCAAAAACATCTTCAACAAACTTAAGAAAGTCTCAGGACTTAAAAAAACCTGGGCCCTGCTAGCTCTAACAGTCGCAATTGCTATCCCAAGTGCCACACTTGCAACATGGGGTCCATCTAGGCCAACATTTGATTATAATGACCCAACAGGTCGTTTAGGGTCACTAACCGGACCTGTTTTTAACAGCATGAAAAATACTCCAACCTACGGTGATGAATTCAACTTTACTACTGCTAAAAAAACAAGTGATGCCACTTGGAGTAACGATCTCGCAGTAAAAGATGGCGACGAAGTAGAGATTAGACTATACATCCACAACAACGCCAACACCTCAACAAACGCAAGCGGACTCGGTGTTGCAACTGGAGTAAAGGCAGGAATAGACCTTCCTGAAGATCAGTACAGTTTAAAGAATGAACCTATCGGTTTTGTGAATGCAGACAATTCTACACCAAAAGGTGTCTGGGACGGAACCGTCATCAGTAGTGCCGACGGTAAAAAGTTCAAACTGAACTATGTAAAGGGTAGCGCCAAGTTAACTCAACGAGATGGTAGTGGAACTGCAACCGCCACTCTTCCAGATCAATTTATCGGAGCAAATGGAACCGCAGTCGGAAGCCAACCGGGTTCAGCCACAAATGGAAAATGGCTTGGCTGCTATGAGCACGTTGGATGGGTTAAGGTAAAAGTTAAGGTTACGGCAGAACCTCAACCTGAAAAGCCAAACTTTACAATCAAAAAGTATGTCAATGGCGAAGATGCCCAGAATAATGATAGCTCTGTCGGAGTAGAGGCTGGGGAGGAGTTTGACTACAAGGTTGACGTTACAAATACTGGAAAAACCGAACTAAAAAATGTCAAAGTTTCAGATAAGCTCCCGAATGGAGTTGAATACATAGCCGGAAGCCTCAAGCTAGATGGAACTAAAGTAAGCAACGATACCGACTTCTTTAATTCAAACAAAGGAGTGGTTGTTCCATCAATTGCAGTCGGTCAAAAGGCTATATTCACCATGAAGGCTAAGATTACTGTCAATGAGGATAAAACTGCAGAAGAAGCCTGTGAACCTGGTCAAAAAACATTCTACAACAATATAGCAACTGCCGACCCAGAAGGAACAGGTGAAGGCTTAAACCCTAAAGAAGACCCTGCAGTAATCAACTGCACAACTCCCAAAAAAGAGCCTGGCGTTGAAATTACTAAAGAAGTGTCTCAAGAAAATGTTGCCCTTAACCAGGAGTTCACCTACAACGTCAAAGTTACCAACACTGGCAATGTAGACCTTGTTAATGCGATAGTTCAAGATCCTGCACCAAGCAACATCGAGTTCATCAGAACTGAACCAGTCGCCGGAATTAGTTTTGAATTCTCGCCATCAAAAATCACTGCTACCATTGTTAAACTCAAAGTAGGGGAGAGTATCGACTTTAACGTTATTGCCAAAGTCACCAAGGCAACTGAAGGCGATATAGTTAACACGGCTTGTGTCAACGCAGCTGAGGTAAACCCAGAACAGCCAGAAAAAGAAGATGATTGTGACGATGCTCCAGTAAGAGTTGTCGAGAACTGTCTAATCCCTGGAAAAGAAGATCTACCAAAAGATAGCGAAAAGTGTAAAGAAGATGTTTCTACGCCTCCAAAGCCAGAAGTGCCAACAGAGACTCCTTCTACCGGAGCAGGGAGTGCGCTAATCACAGTTTTATCTACCCTAACAGTAGCAACCATGGCCTTTATTGCAAGCAGTAAGATCTCAGCCAGAAAAAGCTAGTTTAGAAGCTTTTCTGAATCTTAGCCGATCACCCAAAATAAAAATCTAAATCTAAAACCCCAGAAATTAACCCTAGGGTTTTAGTTTTATAAAGTATCTATCACAACATTTAGGTAAGTTTGCTTGCAAACCAGACTTAAGTCCTCTAGAATACTAATTGGTATCGACATAGTGATGATCGCTTGCGATTTGTTACATAGTTGATACCACCAAAATAAGTCACTTAAGAGAAATCTAGTGGCTTTTTTTGGTTCTTATAGTCTATCTTTTTATAACCTAGTTTGATAAGTCATTTGAAGCTCTTAACAGATTAGGTCATGTCAGTCTAACCTTGGAGCTGTCTACCTAAAGTTTAATGTCACAAAACAGAGAAGAGTTACTGTGCAAACAATGTTATCTGCAAGCGACAGCCCTAAGAGGCCGAGATTTGCTTAAGTTGCTTAGCCTCATTTTCTACTTGGCTAGCGAGATCTGGAGCATCAACTCTTTTATAGGCCTCAATCAGCATGTTAGAACCTGGACCACCTGGACTCATCTTATGGGCTTTTTCTAGTTCTTTAATTGCACCTTTTGGATCATCCATCTTCTCTAAAACTTTGGCTAGGGCAATTCTACGGCTTGGATTATTCGGCTCACGTGTAATTGCCTGTTCAAAAACCCTTGCTGCTTTTTGATACTGTTTATTTCCAAAATATACTAAAGCAAGGTTGTGTAGACTTCCAGCGCTAGGGTTAATGCTACTACTAATTTCAAAACACTCAATAGCCTCTTTTTTAAGACCCTGACGAGCGTAGATGATACCTAGACGGTTATACGCAGCCACATTTCTTCCATCAAGCTTTAAGAGAGCTAATAAGGATCTTTCTGCTCGCCCGACATTATTCTGCACAAGATTCTGATACGCATCCTGCCAAAGCCGCTTAAACTGACCCTGCATGATGTTAGTGCTGTAGTTTTCAACAACATTTTCTTTGAACAACAGCCATAGGCTGAGCGCAAAAAGTGCAATAAAAATTAAGAATTCATTCATTTATGAAATATTAGTGATTATAGATTGTAGCCGATTATCAATAAATTTAGAATAGTGCACTGGCAACAACTCCATCAACTCTGTAGCATCTCTAAATTGATAGTCATCTATCTCATCTTTTTGTAAATTAAGTTTAACTTCATCATCCAGAATATTCTTACAAAAGTAAATTAATGTAAGGCTATCAAACTTTTTATCAAAAAGAATTTCCGCTAACTCCAAATCTTTATAATTTAGATTGATTCCGACTTCCTCAAAAGTCTCTCGAACGGCAGCACCTTTTGGAGACTCGCCCTTGTTTACACCACCGCCAGGAAAAACCCAGCTATCTTTATAGTCTGGCTTAACTATCAAAAGTTGATTCCTTGAGTTCCGCAATAAGACTTTAGAAACGATTGCCTTGCGAGGCCAAGATTCTATCCAGGCCTGTCTCTCTTTTGAAGTAAAAGTTTTACTAACGGACATAAATTCTAAAGTTTCTGGGGCGAACTATGGGGATTGAACCCACGACCTCCGGAACCACAACCCGGCGCTCTAACCAACTGAGCTAAGCTCGCCATAAATTAAACTCCAATAACTAATTATAACAGAGATAAAACCTAAACTTACCTGTGCTTTTTAGATATCATAAACTCGATAGTCATAATTTCTGAGTAAGACCTTCTCTAATCCCGGAGAGATTTCATCCAGTTTTTCTTCATTTCTATCTTCAAAATGGCAAATCGTTTTTATTGGCAGAACTCCGAGTCCATCACAAACCCCACCAATAGTCTTACTATAAAATTTTGTTGAAAGTAAATAAGTCCCAGCTGATTCGCCGGCTATAACTTTACCCTTAATTAAGTTTAAAAAGTCCCTATGAGACCCAACTTCTTCAACTAACTTTAAGGTGTCACCGCTATAAAAATAGACTACGTCTGAACTAGCTAGATCTGCCTCAAAAGTTTGATGAATTGCTAATTTAAACTTAAGGTTTTTACCGGGCCCATTCCTTTGGAATTGCTTAACGACCTTTTCAAATTTTTCAGTATGCTTTTCTTCAGGCTGAGCAAATACAACTATCAGAACAGCAATCTCGCCATTCAAACCCTTAAGAAGTTCCTTGAAAAAATCTTCACTGCACTCATCAGTTCTGGTATCATATCCACCGCCAACAACAATCTTTGTCTTCATGTCTAAAGATTATACAACAGAGATCGCTTTTGAATTAAACTTAACTATTTAGTCGTGTGTTTTTTGATTAGCTCCACCGCCTTCTTAACAATATTAGTACTTGTAATCCCATAAAGTCTAAACAGTTCGTCTGGAGTTCCACTCTGCCCAAATTTATTTTCAACGCCGACTCTAACTAGAGGAATCGGAAGATTTTCGCTCAAGAATTCACTTACTGCAGAACCAAAACCTCCTGCAACTTGATGATCTTCGACCGTAACAAAAAGACCGGTCCGTTTTGCAGATTCTAAAATCAAATCTTCATCCAATGGTTTAATTGTGGGGAAGTGCAATACTTCAGCATCGATACCATGATCTTTAAGTTTAATCCCTGCCTCTAGAGCATGCCAGGTTGCAGTTCCAGTTGAAAGGATTGTTACATCTTGGCCCGCTTTAATGCGTGCACCTTCACCAATTTTAAATTCATGGTTAGGGTTCGTAAAAACTGGCACATCTGGGCGAGTCAAGCGAATATAGCTTGGGGATTTTGTCTTTGCCACCGCTAAGGTTATTTTTTCAGCCTCCACAGAATCCGCCGGAGCAAAAACCTGCATATTAGGTAAGACCCGCATTAAGGCAATATCTTCCAGAGCTTGGTGAGTTGCTCCATCAGGGCTAGTTCCGAGCCCAGCATGCGCCCCAATAATCTTGACGTTCATGTCGTTCAAACAAATAGTCGTTCTAATTTGCTCCCAACATCTTCCAGGGCAAAAAGCAGCATAGCTACTTACAAATGGCACCTTACCCATCTTTGCCATCCCACTTCCAACTGTCACTAAGTTCTGCTCAGCAACTCCAACATCAATAAACCGTTCCGGGAACTCGTCCCGAAAATCCCCAACATTGGTGCTCTCCGCCAAATCAGCAGTTAACACAACGACATTTTTATCTTCTTGAGCAGCCTTCAAAAGACCTCTTCCAAAACCTGCCCTAATACTTTCTTGTAGATTATCTGTAGCGCTCATAAATAAATCTGATTAAAACTTAGTCGTAAATAACTTTACCCTGCAAACTCCTTAAGTCACGGAGTGCCTCCTGCGCCTGTTTTTGGTTCGGGACCTTTCCGTGCCAACGAAAGTCATCTTCCATAAAATCAATGCCCTTGCCTGGAATCGTATGTGCAATAATCACGCTTGGTCGACCATTAACAGACCTTGCCATCGCGCAGGCATCAATAATCGCTTCAATATTATGTCCATCGACTTCCTGCACGTGCCAACCAAAACTTTCCCACTTAAGTTTAAGGTCTTCTAGTGGCATGACCTCTTCAGTATTGCCATCAATCTGAATGCTGTTACGGTCAATAATAGCCACCAGGTTATCTAAATTATATTTAGACGCAAACATTATAGCTTCCCAATTATTACCTTCATTCAGTTCTCCGTCACCAGTTGAAACATAGACCATCCGGTTCTTATTTTGGTCTAGCTTTAAACTTAAGGCAGCTCCAGCAGCTTGGGATATCCCTAAACCAAGTGGGCCAGAAGTGCTCTCAAGGCCGGGCAAAGCTGTTCGCTCGGGATGACCTTGTAGCCGAGAACCCAGTTGCCTCAGGCTCATTAATTCTTTCTTAGGGAAGTAGCCGGCATGCGCCATTGTTGCATAAAGCACTGGTGCGCAGTGGCCGTTACTCAAAAAAAACAAATCTCGTTCACTCCAATCAGGATCTTTCGGATCGTGGCGCATCACCCTAAAATATAGAGCGGTCATATAGTCGGCCATGCCAAGCGGACCAACACTATGGCCGGAGCCCGCCGCAAGCAACATCTTCACGATACTCTCACGTATTGATTCCGCCTGTTTTTCTAATTGTTTTAGAGTCTTTTGTTCCACCAAATCAATCTTTTAATTCGCTTAAGTCTAAGTATACCATTTTTCAATGACACTACCACTCAAAAACTCAAAAGATTTACGAACAAACTAACCTCTACCGATTGCAATTATGGCAAGAGGCGCAAGTCCCATCACAAGATGTAGATCCTCCGTTTATACCCTGGGAAGGGGGTTCCCGCAATGGCTCAGTTGCAAAGTATTCAAGCGGCGACCTAGCTGAATCGAAGTGTCCAGACACCGGCATTCCTGCAGCATCACCTAGGCTCGAAACTGTTGAGCTTACTGCTGGTATTCTATCATCTCCAATCCGTTCCGCTTGGCTATCAACCCCATCTTTTGTATAGTTTGGTCTTCCCATATTTACTATTCCTAACTTATTTTACGTACAAGATATATTATACACTCTTTAGCTGGTAGTATTCAAGGTGTACCAAATTTACAAGTTACCTTTTCAAATTCTGTTGCATCTTTCGCCAAGCATCAAGCTTCAGTCTTTGTTCCTTATCTATCCAGCAAATATTACGGCTCTTCCAATTGACCTCTCCAAATTCATACTTGTACATCGAGGCCAAGCTTAAGTAGACCTCCACCGCAATCATAATCGGTAAGTTAAAAACTGCCAAAAACCAAGCGCTTGGACTGATTCTCGTGGTTAACATCAAATGAGCTACCCACCAGATTACAACAGAAATAATCCCTAAAATTACATTTAGATTAAATTGATGAGTACTCATTGCTTCTGCCACCCCCAAAAATGGAACTATTAGAATGGCTAAAATTAATAAAATTGCATAACAAGTTAGAGCTGGATTTTTACCATTCCTTGGGTAGTAAGACCGCACTGATGTCGACCACAAGCTCGACAACCCTTTACGCGTTGAGACTCCGTCATCCGCACTTGAAAAAGCATAAAAGTAACCATCCTTTTTGTAAAGCTTGGTTGCTAAATCTTTTTCTGGGTTAATGCTGGCAGCTATTGGCGTGAAGACGCCAAAATCAGCCAGACTTTTAGCCTTAATCATCCATAAACTACTAGATACAGGTGGTCTTTTTAGCAGTGTCCTGAACGTTGTTTGCCAAAGTAGCTTGAGTGGCTGTAAAAGCTGAGGAAAAATATCCAGGTAGGGAAGTGTTGGCTGCAACGAAATCATTTCGTAGGTATAAAACTCTGCAAATCGGACCATTCGGCTAATTGTTTTTGGGGTTATGACAGTGTCTACACTCAAGTAGATTATATAGTCTCCAGCAGCCTCTTTTTCTAACTGTTGATAAGCCCAATTTTGCCCCAGCCAACCAAGCGGAGGTTCAACACCGGAGATAAAACGCACTCCACTTTTAGCATAAAAACTCATTAAGCTGCCAGTTCCATCAGTACTACAGTCATCAAGCACTAGGACCTCCATTTTTTCGTAATCAGAGCCTAGAATTGCATTCAAACAGTCTGAAAGTGCCGCATCCTCATTTCTGGCAGCGATCGCAATAGTTACGGTAGGCTGGTCTTTACTGCTTAACGGCGGAGTCTTATACAGTCTAGACTTTACAATCGTTCTAATAGAGTTCATCGCCGCCATCAACGCTCCAACAAAACTTATTCCAATCACAGAATCCATTAATAGGCTAAAGTTTAGCTGTTGGACAACTTGAACTTCCAGCGTAAAGACTAGGCTAAAGCCCGCCATCAATAAGCCCGCATTCTTCCAAATAGAGTTTCTCATCTCCTCAACACTGATTCTTTTGGAGCCATAACGTACAAAATTGAAACTAATGAACCCAGACAAAATCATCAGCACATAAATACTGGTTCCAATCCCATACTTAACCATGAAATAAAATGATACTAAGTTAAGGGCACTTAAAATATAAACCGGAATCTGCAGTATTAACCTTGGTTTTAAAGAAACCAAAATGCTACAAAGAGTACTACAGACTCCAACTATGCACCCCGCATAAACTAAGCTAATACTCATCTCAATCTTTAAATTTACTTAATCTTAATGCTATGTTAACTATATGCTTAAGTTTAACACTTCGAGTTCTAATTCTGCTAAACTAAAGCTGCATGCAACAGACCTCATCAATTCAGTATATTTACATTATTTTAATTATAGGTGGGATATTTGCCTTCTTCACATTCTTAATTATAAAAAAGATTTCCAGCCTTCCCAATCAAAAAGATGGCCGTAAAGAAAATGATATTCTTCGCCAAGATATTCAGTTTTTAGAGCAAAAACTCGGCAACTTAAATGATACGCTAAGAGAAAACGTCAACAACCGTTTAGATAAAAACCACGAGCTAATGAGCTCAACCTTTGCTAAACAATTTAGGCAATCTCAAGACATCATTGCTGACGTCAATACCAGGCTTGCAAAACTAGATGAGGCCAACAAGCAAGTAATTGATGTCACCAGCGAGCTCAAAACACTGCAGAACGTCCTCCAGAACCCCAAGCAGCGTGGAGTTCTCGGTGAGTATCACCTGGAAACAGTTTTAAGCAACGTCTTACCGCCTGGAAGGTTTACTCTCCAGCACAAGTTTAAAGATGGAGAAACAGTTGATGCTGCCATATTTTTACAAGACGGTAAAATCTTACCAGTTGATAGCAAGTTCAGTTTAGAAAACTACAACCGCTTAATTGATGAAAAAGATAAAACCAGGAGAGAAGTGCTTGCAAACAAATTTAAAGCAGACCTTAAAAAAAGAATCGATGAAACTTCTAAATACATTCGCCCGAGTGAAGACACGATGGAGTTCGCCTTTATGTTTATTCCCAGCGAGGCAATCTACTACGACTTACTGGTTAACAAAGTCGGAGCCAGCGGAGTTCAATCCCGTGACCTAGTCGAATATGCCTTTCAAGATAAAAAAGTGATTATCGTCAGCCCAACTAGTTTTATGGCTTATTTACAAACTGTTATGCAGGGTTTGAGGAGTTTGCACATTGAAGAGCAAGCTAAAGAAATTCAAAAAAGAGTAGGGGATTTAGCCCGCCACATTAAAACCTATGAAGGCTTTATGCAATCCCTTGGAAAATCTCTCGGTACAACTGTAAATCACTACAATAAAGCTCACAAAGAACTCGGTAAAATAGATAAAGATGTTATGAAAATCTCTAAAAGTGAAAGCGGCATCGACCCAATCCTGCTAGATAAACCTAGCGAAGACGCCGATTAAGTTTAAGTAAACATGATTATTAACGAAAATCAGCTAAATAGTATCCGAAAGCAGTTAGGGGGCAAGAGGGTCGTAGTAGTATGCGGCATATACGACCTACTACATGTGGGGCATATCAGGTTCTTGCAAAAAGCCAAAGAATTAGGCGATATTTTAATTGTTGGGACGCCAAGAGATGATTACATAAAAACATTTAAAGGTGCAAACAGACCCATAAACAGCTCTGAAGAGCGCGCCGAACTCCTAAACTCCCTAGAGTCAGTTGACTACGTCATTGAAGGAGACAGTAAATACATTAGCCTAGCTCTGCAAAGCTCTATTAAGCCCGATTTCTATGCCTATTGTGGAACCCTAAGGGATGGCCTTCCGGCAAAACTTAAATTCACCTCTCCTAGTACGCAAATGGTGGAGTTCCCAGAAGAGAACAAATCCCGCTGGTCTAGCACCTCTCTACTCGAAAGAGGAAACTTAAATAATTGAACTTAAAGGAATATGGTTATCGGCAGAAAGTTAAAACCTGACGAAAAACTTCTTCAAAGTTGGGTAGTCGAACTCAAAAAGTTTGTTAGCCTGGATCCCAGAATTAACTCAGCTACAATCCGCGGCGGGGCAGTCCTTGACGCCTTCCTGGGTTTAGAGCCTGCGGATATAGACATACTCTACGACCTGAAAGATAAAAACTCTGCGTGTATTTGCAAAGAGCTAGACCAGAAGATTAAAGAGTCTGGTGTATTTGAATTCTATGATGTTGACATTGAGTCTTCAGGCGAAAAAGAGCCTAAAACAAACGCAGTTGAAAGGACCTGTGGCTATTACTCTTACCAAACTGAGTACAACTCAATGCTTGCCCTTTGTAGTAACGGCTTCGTCAGCGGAGACAGTAGAGCTTGGGGCTCTATCCAAGATCTGCAATATAAGTACAGGCCGCAGGCTTTAAGTATGTGGTTCGGCTTCCCAAACAAATCCAAAGACCTTAAAGATCCATTTGAATTTACTCTAGCTCTCGCTATAAGAGCGATTAATTATTGCGTACGCAGAAACCTAACTCCAGATTCAGCTACAAAGGAATTCTTATCTAACCTCGAAATACTGTGCGTGAGCAAAGTAGCCTCACCCTCTAAACAGCTGAGAAGTTACGCTTTAAAAAAACTTAATACGGATTATATTGATAAATTTAACAGCCAAATATTTGTACTTCCCACAGCTGTAGGGGGCTGGCTCACAAAGGCCATAGAGCCTCACGACGAAGACCCCGCTAGCACGTCATTCCCAGCTTGACTGGGAATCCAGTTCATATTAAATTTAACTTATGAGTACTCAAAGTTACGTTTACATTATGGCCAACGTTAGAAATGGGACCCTGTATATCAGTGTCACTTTAAACTTAACAAAAAGAATTTTTGAGCATAAAAGCAAGACTATTGAAGGCTTCACTAAAAAATATAGCCTAGACAAACTTGTTTGGTTCGAGGAACACCCCAATATTCAATCAGTAATATCAAGAGAAAAACAGCTTAAAAAATAAAAATCGGAAGTGGAAATTAAGTTTAATCGAAAACACTAACCCAGAATGGGCTGACCTATACCAGAATATTCTATAAAAGCCCTGCGTCTTTGGGCTAGATTCCCAGTCAAGCTGGGAATGACGTAGGAGATAGACTAGCCAGGATCGTGCAATCTGACAGCGAAGACGCCGATTAAGTTTAGCTTAAACTCTCAGAATAATTCCGTCTCTCTCCATCTTTTTTATCACCTCCTCCATGTTCAGAGAATCAAGAGCCTGCCTCGCCCCTCCAGCCTCTCTAGCGAGAGCTCTAGCCATCTTTGAGGTAAACATATTACACTCAGCCTTACCTAATTTTGGCAGTGTATTTAAAAAAGTAGACTCTCTCAGAGGGAGCTCTAGCATGTCCTCCAGAACAGAAAGTGCCGCCATCTCTCTCTCATCACCACCAAATACATGCATTACACCATATGTACTTCTGTTGGTGTAAATTTCAGGGTCCATCACCCTCTGTCGCCTAGCCTGAGGAAGAGCGCCCTTTACCAGATGATAAAACCCACGATGAGCGCTTCCGTAAACCGTTGCGATATCTAGAGGTTTTGTTTCAGAAAAACCATCGAAAAGCCCTAGCAAGAGACTCGCTTGATGGTCATTAATACCTAATTTTTGCAGAGTATCCATATCCCCATTTAACAGGCCGGCAGTGCAACTAATAATTTGCAGCAAAGCCACCTTTTCTCTCAGTTCCATAATGAACGAGAAGTCTCTGAGCCTTCCGACTTCCTCAGAGACAATGTCATCTAGTGAGCTGGAACAGAGAAAATCGCCCGTAAACCTACCCCTTAAGCTTCTATCAAAAAAATCACCATCCAATTTGACAGCACTAAGACCTTCAGCCTCTTTGATAAGTCTATTCCTAGCATCCACAGAAAACACAAACGAACCCCGCATAGAAGAGGCCTCAGAGACCTGTTCAGTGTAGTTCAGAGAACCCACACAAGAGCCTTTGACATCCAAGCAGCCAGTCTTTGCATCAATCAAGGGCCCCAATGACGTGTCAACAGATCTAGCCACTCCACTGCTCCCCATCAGACCAGCATCTTCTTGAAATACAAGAGGCGGATTACCCAGCCTCCCGAGCTCTTCAATGGTCTGAGCAGCCCTATATCCAGGTGTATGTTCATTAAAAATGCAGGTAACACTTCCTATCCTATTCCTTACAGGCTCAAAAGACGACAATGACTGTTTAAGTTCTTCATTCAATTCACCGATTAGACCCCTACGGTCATCATGATTAACTGAGTCACCTCCTAAAAATTTCGACATAATAGTACGATTATACCACTATTCTACTAGAGTAGCAAGCATTACTGAATTTATCTCAACATCGCTTTTACAGTTTCTAAAATCTGTGGGTCTCCATTTTGAGCTCTAAAATACCACCATTCAGCTCCCCAAAAATAGACCTCTTTAATCCCAGTTTTTTTAGCAAAAGCAATATTCTTTTTAATATCTTCAGCGCTCATCGTTTTATCTTGTTCTTCAATAGAAGCATCTTTAATCTCCCCATTCGCAATCCACGGCTCTAATTGAAATTCATGGATAATACTTGGCTTACCAGTTAAACTTAATTGCCCCTGCGCCAAAAAGCTATAATACCAAGCAGGAAAGGGGTAGGTGAAGTAACCAAGCTGCTGATTATGCACCTTCCTATAAACACTGATCCCATAAATATCTGCCTGAGGTTCGCCAACCGCAAAACCTCCATAGTTGTTAGACCTACTCAAAATAATCGGATGTTCAGAGTCTAGACCTTTCACCAAATTAAATTCTTCTACCAAGCGATCCCTAGAAAAATCTGTACACTGCCCAAAAGCCTCTAAAAAATACTCATTTTCAAGCTGATAGCTAGCCAAAGCTGGGCTATCTTTATAACGCTCCACGACCTCATTCATATAGACTTTAAGTTCTGGATACCACTCATCTTTGCTTAAGTTTAAGGCCCACTGAGGCATATGACATTCTGGCCATCTTGGCTGCCGGAGCCCAATTGCAAGTGAGATTTTAACACCCTTTTCTTCAGCAAGCTTAAACTGCCAATCTAAATCTGAAAAATCGAACTCACCACGTTCCTGCTCGTGCTCACTCCAATAACTGACTAGGCGTAAATTTTTTAGAGTTAGATCATCAACAATAGAATTTAGCGTATCTTTTGGCTCCAAACCTAAGTGCTCGGCATAGCTAGAAACAAATGTAGTACCAAATTTAATATCTTGATCACTAGCACTTCGCTGATACTTAAAAGCTGCCACCCTCATCCCAAAAATTAGAAAAATCAAAGTTAAACAAAAAAGAAATACTGTCTTTTTAATCTTCCCAAACGATCTCCAGGCGACAAGAGACCTAGCTGGAATGGTATTCAGCCTTCTAGTCGCTCTGGTTTTGGTAGGGAGTTTAGATAGCTTATGTTTCTTGGTTTTATCAAGTTTCATTAAACCTAATTATACGCTAAGTCAGAGAGCAAAGTAGTCGAACTATAAAAATTAGCTAGCCGGAGCTGGCGTGACCTCTTCAACTCTTGGAACTTCTTTAACAGCTTTTTCCGGTAATTCATAAATAAATAAAGTCTGGTCATCTTCTCCAAAACCAAAGCTTAGCAAACTGGCAGAATCCACTGAATTATCAATTACAGCAGAGTTAATACTTAAGTTTAATCTAAACTTATTTTCAACGGTTCCGTCAGTTTGAGTTTCAGCAATATTTCTGGACGTTGTAATGGCGAACTTTTCTCCAGATTGATTTAAATAGACTCCAAAAATAGTCGCCGGGTCCTCTTCAAAATCTTTACGGTGCTCTAGCTCTAAATCTAAGCGGGAGTTCTTAGAAAAACTTTGCTGCAGCTCTTTATCAATCCCCGCGTAAGTTTCGTCTTTTCCCAACGTTTTAGAGAGAAAAACCGTCCCTGCAATTGTTGTTCTAGTTTTACTGTTAACGCTGATCTGGCAGTCTTTACCGATCAAGCCAATCCCTACAGAATCTGACCCTTCTTTACAAAAAGCTAGCAAGTAATTTCCATCTTCATCCAGGCTAATTCTTTTTAAAATCCTGGCGTCCAAAGAGTCACCCTTAGATCCATTCACAAAGAAATCTACCACCTCATTGGTGCTAGGGTTATTAGTTGTTGCTAGCCAATTTTTACCACTAGAGTCAGTCTCGTAGTCTAAAATTCCATAGCTAGTTTTAAAAATTTCTTCTTGACCGTTAAAGACGATTTGCTCATCCAGCGCTTCACCATACTGACTCGGAGTCTGCACGCCAGTAGTTTGGATAAATTGAGGATTCCCGTTAATGTTTAAAGCTACAAGACGAGAATTATCTTTTTCACCCCATTGATTACCGTCTACTACAAAAGTTGCAACCTCAACCTGCGTATTTTGAAGAATTTTCGTATTGTCATCTCTTTTGGTTCGTTGCTCTTGACGAACCTTCTGCATTGCCCAATGCTTTCCATCCGCGCTCAAAACTGCATTTTTGAGATCTTCACCTCTATAAACCTCCTTACCATTATAAATCAATCTTTTTGGCGCACTAAGTACGGTAATTAAGTAGTTGCGCCCAGAAACATCAACAAAATAATCTGTACCGTACTTTAAAGCTCCCAGCTCTTCACCTCTTAATTTTATTGTAGCAGTAACAGGCTTTGGGGTTGCTACAGGAGTAGGTATTGTCGGTGGCTTACTAAAAAGTGCAAGATAAACTAATGTTGCCAATAAGCTCGTAATAATGATTCCAGAAATAATCATCACCACCTTCTTGATTGGTTTTTCAGCTTTTGGAGACGGCAATAGCGGGCCTCCAACCATCTCGCTATTAAATTTAAGCCCCTGGCCTAGGTTTTTTTCTTCGTTTCTAGGGAGCTCCAAGCCACCTTCTAACTTTTTTTCCAGATTCTCAGTCCGTTCATCCCGTTCATCCATTTCTGTTCAACCCTTTTTTATATTTTAAACTTAAGCTTTATTATAACAGATTTTAAATAACCATAGCCTAGGAAGTTATCTAATTTTGTATAATTAATTTTAATGCTACAAATCACAGACACTCACTGCCATATCCATGAAAAGGATTATCCAGATGCTAAAAAAAGTATTCAAGAAGCACAATCAGTTGGAATCACAAACTTTATTTGTATTGGAACAGACCTAGAAAGTTCAAAAATAGCAGTTCAATTTTCAAAAGATCATAAAAAAGAGGGTGCATTTGCCGCAATTGGAATCCATCCCCACGAAGCTACTGAAGAAAAAGTTAAACTTAATCTAAGCCGTAAAGTATGGGATGAGCTAGAAGAGCTCGCCAAACAACCAGAAGTCGTCGCCATCGGAGAGTTCGGTTTTGATTTCTTTTATCATGACCCCAAAGAATTGACTTCCAACCAAATGGAATTAGCCAGAAGGCATCTCCAATTAGCCTCTAAGCTTAATCTACCTGTCGTTCTCCATGTTCGCAACGCTTTTAATCCATTTTTTGAGTTAACTAGAGACTTTCCTGAAGTATCTGGGGTAATCCATAGTTTTTCTGACCAGCCGGAGATACTAAAAAGAATCTTAAGTTTAGAGAATAATTTCTACATCGGTTTAAACGGGATTATAACCTTTACTAATGACAGCGGTCAGCTCCAATCTGCTAAAAATGTACCCCTAGAAAGGCTTGTTCTTGAAACCGACGCTCCATACTTGACGCCAACTCCACTCCGTGGTACAATCAATAATATCAAAAATACCCTCATAATTGCTCAATTCTTGAGTGATCTAAGAGGTGAAGAACTAGAGAAACTTTGTGAAGTGACAACAAGCAACGCTAAGAGACTCTTTAAATTGAAGTAAGCGAAAATAATATGAATACTCAGCCAGAGACTTTAAAGACTCCAGAAATCAAAACTCCAGAATCACTGCTTTACGAAGTTGCCTGCGCAGTCATGGCATTAAGGGATGGGTTTACTGTCGAAGCCTAGAATCACACCGTTAAGTTTAGTACTATTAAAATAGAAAGCAGTTTCATATAGCACGCTATGCAGCCGACCATTCAACAAGCTCTTCGTAGGATTATTCGTTCCCAGCCACAGAGCGCTCACTGGGCAGCTAAAGTATTCCAGAATACTGCTAAAAAAAGTCGCACTCAAACCTCAGCTGCAATTAAAGACTTGATTCGCCAAGAAAGTGAGATTGGATCTAAGCTTTTCGGTGAAATACCTAGCGGACATAAACGTGAATTTTTTTGCCTTGATAGTAAAACATGGGTTTGGCGAGAAACCTGGCGAGAAACCCTTGATGGAGACATCAAAGATCAGCTCATTCGCTACGAAGTCCGCTCAAATGGTATTTTAAAATCAGTTAATGGCGAAGGCTACCAACATGTTTCTGAAGAAGAGGCTAACAATCTCGCTCAAGCTGCCGTACTGTACCATCAGTATGTTTCTAAGCTAGTTTACAAAAAAGACTCAGCAGACTTAAATAATCTGACACAGCAGAATAACAAAGCGCAACTTCCACGCATGGATCTGATTGATGCCCAGCCTTAAATTTTAATGACTAAGCCGAACAAAACTTACAACCTAGACCACGCTGCGACTGCACCTCTTAATAAATCTGCTCGTAAAAAGATTATAGAATTCATAAATTCAGATTATTATAATCCAGATTCTAACTACCAACCCGCCGTAAACCTAAGGAGAGATCTTGCTGAGACTAAATCTAACCTCGCTAAATTACTCGGAGCCAAATCTCCGAGCATTTTTATAACAAACGGTGCATCAGATGCCACAAACAGACTTTTAAATTTAATTAAGCGTGCACAGCCAAATCCTGAAATCATTACATCAAACATTGAACATTCCACACTTTTAAATTCTGTAAAAGCTCTTAAAAATCATAAGATAGTTTCTATAAACCCAAATGGTGAATTAAGCTTAACTAGGCTCGAAGCACTTATCTCTGATCAGACCATCTTAGTTTCTATTCAGTACGTTAATAACGAGACTGGGCAGATCTTACCAATTAAAGAAATCTCAAAACTTCTCCAAAAGATAAAAGCGGAAAGGGTTTCCAAAGGAGTTCACCTCCCAATCTTTTTACATAGTGACGCCTCTCAAGCTGCAATCACTGAAGATCTCCAAATCCCTAGGCTAGGTATAGATGCATTAAGTTTAAATGGATCTAAATTTGGAGCACTACCAAGCAGCGGCCTACTTTATTTAAGTGCTGACCTGATCCGCTGGCTAGACCACAGAGGCACAGAACTTAATCCTCCAAAAGAAAACCCACTCTCAATAATTTCTGCATACGAAGCCCTAAGCCACTCCATCCAAACCAAAGCTTCTGAAAAGAAGAGACTACTAAACCTAAGCTCTAGCTTTCTAGCAGAACTGGCTGAATCTGGCTTGGAATTTAAACTGAACCCACAAAATTTAAAAATTGGCAAAAAACATACGGGGCACATACTAAACTTAACACTCCCAGGAATCGATGCTGAAAAACTAGTTATTTTAGCCGGCCTAAACGGGGTCTTGTTATCTACTGGAGCAGCATGCTCTGCCAGAAAGAATAAGCCAAGCCACGTGCTAAAAGCATTAAGCTTAACTGATCAAGAAATCAGCTCTTCCATCAGGCTAAGTTTTGGTTCAGCCAACAAATCCTCAAAAGGAGTTCAATTCGCAGCCAAGAAACTTGCGAAACTCTGCCAGCAGGATTCAGTGAGATTCTAGTTTTTAAGCTGATTATTAACTATTTTTTCTAACTCCTCAAGTGCAGAATACATCTCAGCAACAACCTCAGAGGGCGGATAAGTCCAAATAGTGGTAAGAGTTTCTAAGTTACCCATCATCATATTCATCACCTCTGTTCTAAGCTTAAGTTGCTTAATCATCCGTCGATCTTCTTTTGTCGCCCCATTGCCAAGCTCATCGTCAGCTTCAGTCTCATGAGCATCATCAACATCATCCATAGAAAATAATTTTAAGTTAGCATATCCTAAAGATTATATAACAGCTAAAGTGTGGCATAGGTTGGCAATCTTTATTATTTTTATAAGCTGAAAGCATAAAAAATTACCAGACTTTATCGGCAGAGTTCTATCAAACCCTACTTTTAACTAAACTTTTTCTATAAAAATACATCCACCAGGACACTCTTCAGCTGCCTCAACTACTAATTCTCCAAGGCCACTGGGAATTATGACCTTCGAGTCAGGACCACCCTCTCCAGATTTTGTTTCAGAACCAAATTCTTTGACATAATATTTTCCATCACCACCAGCAACAAAGACACCTGGACAAATCTCCGCACATAGACCATCTCCAGTACATAAGTTTTGATCAATCCAAACTCCTAACTGTTCTGCCATAATAAAATCCTTTCAACTTAAACTTAACTTCCAATTCAGATTGCATAAAAAATCTTCCACAATTGCACTCTAAATACTCAAAAATGTTAAACTTAAACTCATGATTAGGCTGTTAAAAATAATTCTGGCTATACTTGCTGCTTATATCGTCTTTATTCTAGTTGTAGATAATTTTGTGGTAGAAAATAGTAAACCTCAAAAAGCTGATTTTGTTGTCGTTGTTAGCGGAGGTGACACTGTTGGCCGAACCAAAAAAGGAATTGAGCTTTAC